>Ga0180218_1000043_pt1 | contig 259987 bp, 251 predicted proteins | sample eDN3rd37CKraftBY_FD_151334 | JGI IMG/M metagenome (GOLD analysis project Ga0180218, IMG submission 151334) | Enriched backyard soil microbial communities from Emeryville, California, USA - eDNA 3rd pass 37_C Kraft BY (version 2) (version 2) | ecosystem: Environmental > Terrestrial > Soil >... | reverse complement strand
CGCGCCACCGTGACGTGGGTGTAGAGCTGGGTGGTCGCCAGCGACGAGTGCCCCAGCAGTTCCTGCACCACACGCAGGTCGGCGCCGCCCTCCAGCAGGTGCGTGGCCGCGCTGTGCCGCAGGCCGTGCGGACCGATGTCGGGGGCGCCGTCGACGGCCGAGATCGTCTGGTGCACCACGGTGCGGGCCTGGCGCGGGTCCAGCCGTCGCCCCCGCGCACCGAGCAGCAGCGCGGGTCCGGACTCCGGGGTCGCCAGCGCAGGCCGCCCCCTGTCCAGCCACGCGGTCAGCGCGTCGGCCGCGGGCGCGCCGAACGGCACGGTCCGCTGCTTGTTGCCCTTGCCGAGCACCCGCAGCACCCGCCGTGACATGTCAACATCGTCGACGTCGAGTCCGCACAGCTCGCTGACCCGGATCCCGGTGGCGTACAGCAGCTCCACGATCAGCCGGTCCCGCAACGCGAGGGGATCTCCTTGTTCGGCACCGGATTTCGCGGCGTCCATGGCGTCGAGCGCCTGGTCCTGGCGCAGCACCGCGGGCAGGGTGCGGTGGGCCTTGGGCACCTGCAGCCGCACCGCGGGATCGGTGGCGAGCAGTCCGCGCCGCACCGCCCAGGCGGTGAACGTCTTGACCGCCGAGGTGCGCCGCGCCAGTGTCGTGCGCGCCGCCCCGGCGGCGGCTTGGGCGGCCAGCCAGGATCGCAGCCTCGGCAGGGTCAGCCCCGCCAGTCCGGCGTCGTCACCGACGAACTCGAACAGCGACCGCAGGTCGCCGAGATACGCGCGACGGGTGTGCTCGGAGCGGCCCCGCTGCAGCGCGAGGTACTCGTCGAACTCCTCGAGGACGGCATCCACGGCCCCTACCGTGGCAGATCGGGCGGCGGCCGGTCAGCGGACGCGCCGCAGCGTGTCCGGAGTGAGATCTGCCAGCGTGGGATAGCCGTCGACGGCCATGGTCAGGTCGGCTTCGGCGAGCAGGGTGCGCAGCACGTGCACCACCCCGTCGACGCCGCCGAGCGCCAGGCCGTAGGGATAGGGCCGGCCGATCCCGACGGCGGTGGCGCCCAGCGCCAGCGCCTTGACGATGTCGGCGCCGCTGCGTATCCCGGAGTCGAACAGCACCGGAAGCCCGTCGGCCGCCGCCACCACGTCGGGCAGGCAGTCGAGGGCGGCCAGCCCGCCGTTGGCCTGCCGGCCGCCGTGGTTGGAGCAGTAGATGCCGTCGACGCCGCCGTCCTTGGCGCGCCGCACGTCGTCGGGGTGGCAGATGCCCTTGACGATCAGCGGCAGGTCGGTCAGCGACCGCAGCCACGGCAGGTCATCCCAGGTCAGAGGGTTTCCGAACACGGAGACGAACTGCAGCACGGCGGCCTGCATGTTCTCCTCGGGCGGCTGGGCCAGCTTGGCGCGGAACACCGGGTCGCTGGTGTAGTTGGCCAGGCAGTAGCCGCGCAGCTGCGGGAAGTTCGAGGTGGACAGGTCGCGGGGCCGCCAGCCGGTCACCCAGGTGTCCAGGGTGACGATGATGCCCTTGTAGCCGGCGGCCTCGGCGCGGTGCACGAGGCTGGCGGCCAGGTCCCGGTCGGTCGGGGTGTAGAGCTGGAAGAACCCGGGGGTGTCGCCGAGTTCGGCGGCGACGTCCTCGAGCGGGTCCTGGGTCAGGGTGGACACCACCAGCGGCACACCGGTGCGTGCGGCGGCGCGAGCGGCGGCGAGGTCGCCGTGGTGGTCCTGTGAGCAGATCCCGAGCACCCCGATCGGAGCCATGAACACCGGCGACGCAAGTTTGAGCCCGAACAGGTCGATGGACAGGTCGCGTTCGCGGCTGGCCCGGAACATGCGCGGGATCAGACCCCAGGTGTCGAATGCGCTGCGGTTGAGCCGCTGGGTGTGCTCGTCGCCGGCGCCGCCCGCGACGTAGGAGTACACCCACGGCGGCATCGCGGCTTCAGCCTTGGCCTCCCACTCGGCGAAGGTCATCGGCCATTTCGGCACCACGCCGGACAGGCCCTGAAGGTAGATCTCGAACTGGTAGTCGCCGAACGCCATGGCGTTAGCTTGCCAGTCAGTCGCCCTGGGTGGCCTCGGCTTCCTTGAGTTGACGCTTCCACTCCCGGAACGTCTCCTCGGTGCGCCCGCGCCGCCAGTATCCGGAGATCGAGGACGCCCACTTGGCGTCGACGCCGCGTTCCTTGCGGATGTAGGGCCGCAGGTTGTGCATCACGGCCTGCGCCTCGCCGTGGATGAACACCTGCACCTGGCCCGGCAGCCACGGGCACTCCTTGACCGCCGCGATCAGCGGGGCGTGGTCACCGGCCTGGTCGTCGGGCACCAGGTCGGCGCGGCCACCGCGGTAGATCCAGTGCAGTTCGACGCCGTCGGGCCTGGTCAGCTCCAGCTCGTCCTCGGGACCGGCCACCTCGATGAAGACGTGGCCGATCGCGTTGTCGGGCAACGCTTCCAGCGCGGCGCTGATCGCGGGGATGGTGGCCTCGTCCCCGGCCATCAGGTGCCAGTCGGCGGCCGGGTCGGGTGCGTAGGCGCCGCTGGGTCCCATCAGGTAGGCGGGCTGGCCGGGCTGGGCCGCGACGGCCCACGGGCCGGCGACACCGTGCTCGCCGTGGATGACGAAGTCGATGCAGATCTCGCGGCGCTGCGGGTCGGCGCGCCGCACCGTATAGGTCCGCACGGTGGGCCGCTTCTCCTGCGGCAGCTCCGAGAAGCTGTCGATGGTCAGCGGCTGCGGCAGGCTCGCGACGTCGATCCCGGGGTCGACGATGACGAGCTTGACGTAGGCGTCGGTGAACTCGTTGGGGGTGAACGTGTCGAACCCGGGACCGCCGAGCACCAGCCGGAGCATGTGCGGGGTCAACTGCTCGCTGCGGACCACCTCGAAGGTGTGTATCGGACGGCCTGCCACGTGTTCCTCCAGACGTTCGGCCGACGGTCCGCCGGCCGGCTTTCGACTATACGAGCGGGGTGACCGACCCGGTCTCTTACCTGGCGAGCACCGAGGCCGCGACCTTCGGGGTCCAGTCGGTCTTGACGATCCCGAAGTTGGCCTCGCGGTCGTCGCGGTCAGCGGAGTCGGTGTCGCGGATGCAGAAGATGAACGCCGGCCCACTGTAGGGGGTCTGCGCGGCCTTGCGCAGCCCGTCGACGATCTGCTTGGCCTGCTCCTGCTCGCTGACACCCTCCGCGGACGGCGCGCTGGTCGGTGCGCCCATCTCCGTCATCCAGATCTTCTTGTCGCCGTCGCCGTTGGCGACCATCAGTGCACGCACCCGTTCGACGTCGGACCAGCCGTTGAGGGTGTCGGCCTGCAGCCCGTGAGGGAAGACGTACGGGTGCATGGCCATGGCGTCGAAGTACCCCTTGGCGCCGCGTTCATACATCTCGGCGACGAACGTGGGCGGCGCATCCGGCGCGAAGGCGGGGCTCAGACCGCCGGCGATGACGGTGCTGTGCGGCTGCACCTCCTTGACCGCGGGATAGGCGGCCTTGAGCAGTTCGGTGTAGCCCTCGGCGCGGTCACCCAGGTAGCCCCAGAACAGCGGCAGGTTCGGTTCGTTCCAGATCTCCCAGTTGCTGACGCGGTCGCCGTAGCGCTTGACGACGGTCTTGACGAAACTGGCGAACACCTCGGGATCGGTTGGCGGGCCGGTGAAGTAGACGCCGGGGGCGCGCGCCCAGTCGGGGCTGTAGCCGATGAGCCCGAGCACCCGGATGCCGCGGTCGAGGGCGCCGTTGATCCAGTGGTCGACGTAGCCCCAGTTGTAGGCGCCGGGCATGGGTTCGACGCGGCTCCAGTCGATGAACACCCGCAGCCACGACGCCCCGGTGCGGGCCATCACGTCGAGCTCCCCCTCGGCCTCGTCCCAGCTCATCCACGTCATGGGGGCGCCGACGCTGAACCCGTACCCGTCGGCGGGTGCGACGACCTCGGCGCGGGCTACGGCCGGCGCAGCGGTCAGCGTCGCCGCGACCAGCCACCCCACGACGGCGAACCCGGCGATCACCCTGCTCAACGGCCTGCGCATGGCGCCAACCTACCGGAGAGCGTTCAGCAACCTCACAGCCAGCAAACGCTGAGGGTCACAGTTCGAGACCCCGCAGCACGATCTGCAGGCCGCGCCGGAACTCGTCGGCGGCGCTGACCGCGCGGGCCGCGCCCGCGGTCTGCGACAGCAGCGGGAACTCGTCGGCGGGCAGGTCGGCCAGCGCGCGCGTACCCGGCCCGGACAGCGGGCTGTAGTGGTCGACCTCGAGCGCGCCGAAGACGTAGGCCAGCAGCGTGCGGAACGCGTACACCCGCCGCTTGCCGGTGTAGCCGGCGTCGGCGAGCACCCGCAGCACCGTCTCGCCCCACCGCATCGCGGCGGGTGCGCGGTGCCGGTGGGCGAGCACCAGAGGCGTGACGGCGGGGTGCCGCGCGGTGGCGTCGCGCACCCGGTCGGCCAGCACCGAGATGCGGTGCCGCGCGGACCCGCCCGGCATGCGCAGGTCGATCTTGTCGAGGACGAGGTCGACGACCATCGCCTCGAGTTCGTCACGGTCGGCGACATAGCGGTACAGCGACATCGTGCCGACGCCCAGGCGGCGCGCGACCGTGCGCATCGACAGTGCGGTCAGGCCGTCGGTGTCGACGACCTCGAGGGCGGCCGCGGCGATCTGCCGGTGAGTCAGCGAGCGTTGGCGTGGCATGGCGGTTGACAGCGTACACCGTACGCCATAGCGTGGCCGTTAGCGTACATCGCACGCTAACGATCTCCTGGAGCCGCCATGCACCCGCCCGCCACCATCGACAGAACCGAATTCCACGCTGTCACCGGCGAACTCGTACCCGTGCCCGATCCTGAGCGGCTGGTACACCTGCAGTTCCGCCGGTTCGCCGGCTGCCCGATCTGCAATCTGCATCTGCGGACGTTCGTCAACCGCCACGACGAGATCGACCGTGCCGGCATCCGCGAGGTGGTGTTCTTCCACTCCCCTGCCGACGAACTCGTCGAGCACACCGCCGATCTGCCGTTCGCGACCGTCGCCGACCCGGACAAGGTCATCTACCGCCGCTTCGGCGTCGAGTCCGGTGCCCGCGCCCTGCTGGACCCGCGCAGCTGGTCCGCGATCATCCGCGGTATCGCGCTGACCTCGCTGGGCCGGTTCCGCGCCCCGTCGGTACGGCAGCCGGGCGGACGGCTCGGGCTTCCCGCCGATTTCCTGATCGCACCGGACGGCACGGTGCTCGCGGCCAGGTACGGCCGTCACGCCGACGACCAGTGGTCCGTGGACGAGGTGCTGGCACACGCCGCACACCGGTGACGGCCGTCCGCGACGTCATCCGCGCGCCAGCTTCCACCGCCCGTCGCGGTTCACCACCAACCCCTGGGCCTCCAGGCCGGCCAGCGGTCCGAGCACCTGACGAACCGGCAGTCCCGAAGCCACCGCCACCTCCTCCGCGGTGTGCCCACCACGGCCGGGCAGCGCCTCGTACACCCGCTTCTCGATGTCGCTGAGCACGTCCAGCGGCGAGGAGGGCCGCTCCTGCTCGGAGGCCAGTTCGCCGATACGACCGGCGTATTCGACGACCTCCTCGGCCCGCGTGACGATGTGCGCACCACCGCGCAGCAGCGCGTGGCAGCCCACCGATGCCGCCGAGGTGATCGGTCCCGGCACCGCACACACCGGCCTGCCCAGCGCCCGCGCCCACGCCGCGGTGTTAGCCGCTCCGCTGCGGGCACCCGCCTCCACCACCACCGTCACCCCCGCCAGCGCGGCCACCAGCCGGTTACGGGTCAGGAAGCGGTGCCGCGCCGGCCGGATACCCGGCGGGTACTCGCTGAGCACCAGGCCGCGCTCGGCGATGCGCCGCAGCAGCCCCGCGTGCCCAGCCGGATACGGCACGTCGAGGCCGCACGCCAGCACCGCCACGGTCACCTCCTCGGCGGCCAGCACCGCCCGGTGCGCCGCCCCGTCGATGCCGTACGCGCCACCGGAGACGACGGCGACCTCATGCGCGGCCAGACCGGTCGCCAGATCGGCCGCGACGAACTCCCCGTAGGAGGTGGCCGCCCGGGTTCCGACCAGCGCCGCGGCGCGGTAGGCGATCTCGTCGAGCGCCGCAGGCCCGAGCGCCCACAACACCAGCGGCGGATGCGCCTGCGGCCCCAGCCGCTCGGGCGCACCGCCGAACCCGGCGAAGGCCAGCAGCGGCCACTCGTCGTCCTCGATGGTGACCAGCCGCCCGCCCAGCCGGTCCAGGACATCGAGATCTGCGGCCGCGCAATCGATGTCACGACGCGCCTCGGCCTGTCGGTTGACCTCGTCGCCCGCCTCCCCACGGCGGACCCGTTCGGCGGCCTCGACCGCCCCCACCCGCGACACCAGCGCGGTCAGTGCCGGACACGGGGGTTCGACCACCCGCGACAGATACGCCCACGCCGTGGCCTCATCATCGGTCATCGCTGCCCTCCCTGCCGGAAACTCAGTGCGGTGGTGACGTCTTCGCGCAGCGGCGTGGTGCGCCCGGCCAGATCGGCCAGCGTCCACGCGACACGCAGGGTGCGGTCCATGCCGCGGACGCTGATCGTGCCGCGGTTGACCGCGTCGTCCAGCGGCCTGGTCACATTCGGCGACAGCCGGAACCGGCGGCGCAGCAGCGACCCGCTCACCTCCGCGTTGGTGCGGATGCCGTACGGGCGCCACCGTTCGACGGCGGCGGCGCGGGCGGCCAACACGCGTTCGCGGACAACAGCCGTCGACTCACCGTCCTCAGCGGTGGCGACACCGGCGCGCAGCGGGTTCATCCGCACGTGCAGATCGACGCGGTCCAGCAGCGGACCGGACAACTTGCCCAGATACCGGCGTTTCTCCTGGCCGGTGCACACACAGTCACGCGGGTCCGGCCGCGCGCACGGACACGGGTTGGCCGCCAGCACGAGCAGGAACCGGGCCGGATAGCACGCCACCCCGTCGCGCCGCGCGATACGGATCTCCCCTTCCTCCAGGGGCGTCCGCAGCGCCTCGAGGACGTGCGGCGCGATCTCGGCGCACTCGTCGAGGAACAGCACCCCGCGGTGGGCCCGGCTGATCGCGCCCGGCCGCGCCAGCCCGGACCCGCCGCCCACCATCGACGCGAGACTGGCCGTGTAGTGCGGTGCGACGAACGGCGGCCGGGTGATCAGCGGCGTGCTCCCGGACAGCAGCCCGGCCACCGAGTGGATCGCGGTGACCTCCAACGCCTCGGGTTCCGTCAGCGCCGGCAGCAGTCCCGGAAGCCGCTGCGCCAGCATCGTTTTCCCGATACCCGGCGGCCCCGTCAGCATAAGGTGGTGGCCACCGGCGGCGGCCACCTCGACGGCGAAGCGGGCCTGGCTCTGCCCGACGACGTCGGCGAGGTCCGGGATCTGCTCCGGCGCCGAGGGGGCGGACTCGACGCGCGGCTCCAGCCCGCCCTTCCCCCTGATCCACGCGCGCAACTGGTTCAGCGTGCGCACGCCCCACACGTCGATACCGTCGATCAGGCTGGCCTCGGCCAGGTTCTCGGCCGGCACCACCACCGTGGACCAGCCCTCCCGCTTGGCGGCCGCCACCGCGGGCAGGATGCCGTTGACCGGGCGGACACGTCCGTCGAGCGCCAGCTCGCCCAGCAGCACGGTGTTCTCCAGCCGCGGCCAGCGTTTGTCGGCGGCCGCCGAGAGCACCGACATCGCGAGGGCCAAGTCGTACACGGACCCGACCTTCGGCAGCGTCGCCGGCGACAGCGCGAGCGTGAGCCGGGTCTTGGGCCAGTCGTCCCTGCCGCCGTTGGTGATCGCCGCGCGCACCCGGTCGCGGGACTCCTTGAGCGCCGCGTCGGGCAGGCCGACCAGATGCACCCCGGGCAGCCCGCCCTCGATGTGCGCCTCGATCTCGACGATCAGCCCGTCGAGTGCGCGCACCGCCACCGAGTACGCCCGCCCCAACGCCACCTACCTCACCCCCCGCTGGGCCACACCGTTGGTCATGTCAGCCACGGTGACCGCACCCGCCGACAGCGCCCGGCCGCAAGCGGCGGTTCATCCCCAACCGCGATTTCATCCACAGGCGCACCTGGGTTCATCCGACGGCTCATCCGGAGGTTCATCCGACCGCGCGCAGGTGGATGATCTCGGGCGTCTTCTGCCTGCCGATCCGCACGCCGACGACGTCGATGCGCACCGCGTCCCAGCGGGTGTCCTGGCTCGCCAGCCACAGCCCGGCCAGCCGGCGCAGCCGCCGCACCTTCTGCGGGGTGACCGCCTCCTCCACCCCGCCGAACCGGTCGCTGGTGCGGGTCTTCACCTCCACGAACACCACGGCGCGGCGCGCGTCGTCGGCGGCGATGATGTCGAGTTCGCCGTACCGGCAGCGCCAGTTGCGCGCCACCACCCGCAGCCCCTGCGCCTGCAGGTGCTCGACCGCGAGTTGCTCTCCCAGGGCGCCGATCTCGGCGCGGGTCCACGATGTCATGCCCCGACGGTGTGCGCGGCGACCGACAACGCAGCCGCGCCGGCCGGGTGTTGTCCCCAACCGCGGCTTCATCCCCAGGGTGATCCCCAGGGGTTTCGTCACCGTCAAAATCCGGGTATCCGCCGGCATGACCGAGAAGTCCCTGACCGGGGTCGCCGACCGCGCGACCGACAGCGATGCCTTCGAGTACACCGCCCGCGCCGGGTTCGCGGTCAGCGGTGTGCTGCACCTGCTGATCGGCTACCTGATCGTGCGCATCGCGCTCGGGTCCGGTAGTGCCGGTCAATCAGGTTCCGGCCAGTCTGGGGCCGACCAGTCGGGTGCGCTGGCCACACTCGGCCAACAGACCGGCGGGGCGATCCTGCTGTGGGCGGTCGCGGTCGGACTGGCCGCGCTCGGGCTGTGGCGCGTCGCCGAGGCGATCGTCGGCGCCAAGCCCGGCGAGGGCGCCGGTACCCACCGCGACGACACCCCGGCCTGGAAGCGCGGCAAGTCGATCGCCCTGGCGCTCGTCAACTTCTCGATCGCACTGTCGGCGGTGCGCTACGCCACCGGCAGCGGTCAGCAGAGCAGTGAGCAGAACGCCGGGCTCAGCGCCCAGATGATGTCCTCCGGCTGGGGCAAGGCGGTGCTGATCGCGGTCGGGCTCGGGGTGATCGGCGTGGGCGGCTACCACGTCTACAAGGGCGTCACCCAGCGGTTCTTCAAGGACCTGCGCGTCGGCCCCCACACTGAACACGGCACTGCAATCACCGCGCTCGGCGTCGTCGGATACACGGCCAAGGGTCTGGCACTGGCCGGCGCGGGTGTGCTGGTCATCGTCGCCACCCTGCAGGCCGACCCCGCCAAGGCCACCGGGCTCGACGCCGCGGTCAAGACCCTCGGTCAGGCCCCCTTCGGCAGGATTCTGCTGCTTTTCGCCGCGGCCGGGATCGCCGCCTTCGGGGCGTACAGCTTCGTGCGCGCCCGCCACGGCCGCATGTGACGGTCATGTGACGGACGTCGCCTCGCGTCGCCGGCCCGCCGGGCAGGCAATCCCGCCTTGCCCCGGGAGAGTATGTTGATTAGGCAACCCTCAGCTAAGAGACGCGATGTGACCTGCGGAAAGGACCGGAATGCAGCCACGGTGGACAAGGATTGCCGCAGTTGTTTCGACTCTCGCCGTGGTGGCCGGTGCCACCGCCTGCTCCAGCTCCGAGGACAGCGATGAGCTGCTGATCTACAACGCCCAGCACGAGTCGCTGACCAAGGAGTGGATCGAGGCCTTCACCGAGGAGACCGGCATCAAGGTCACCTACCGTCAGGGCGGTGACACCGAGCTGGGCAACCAGCTGGTCGCCGAGGGTGAGGCGTCGCCGGCCGACGTCTTCCTGACCGAGAACTCCCCCGCCATGGCCGCCGTCGAGGACGCCGGGCTGTTCGCCGAACTGGACGCCGAGACCCTCGACCAGGTGCCGCCGCAGTACCGCCCGCCGACCGGCGCCTGGACCGGTGTCGCCGCACGCACCACCGTGTTCGTCTACAACAAGGACCGGCTGACCCCCGACCAGCTGCCCAAGTCGATGCTGGACCTGCAGCGCCCGGAATGGAAGGGCCGCTGGGGCGCCCCGCCGGCCAAGGCCGACTTCCAGGCGATCGTCGCCGCGCTGCTGCAGCTCGAGGGTGAGCAGGCGACCGCCGAGTGGCTGGCCGGGATGAAAGAGAACGCCAAGCTCTACAACAACAACATCGACACGCTCAAGGCGGTCAACGCCGGCGAGGTCGACGGCGGCATCATCTACCACTACTACTGGTTCCGCGATCAGGCCGAGACCAAGGAGATCAGCGGCAACACCGCGCTGCACTACTTCAAGAACGAGGATCCCGGCGCGTTCATCAGCCTGTCCGGCGGCGGTGTGCTCAAGTCGAGCAAGAAGCCCGAAGAGGCCCAGCAGTTCATCAAGTTCGTGACCAGCCGCGCCGGTCAGGAGGTGCTGGAGAAGGGCACCTCGTACGAGTACCCGGTCGCCAGCGGGGTGCCCGCCAATCCCGCCTTGCCGCCGCTGGATTCGCTGCAGGCGCCGAAGGTGGATCCCTCGACGCTGGACGAGAAGAAGGTCACCGAGCTGATGACCCAGGCAGGTCTGTTGTAGGTGGCAGTTCCCACCGTCGCGACGCCCGCCGCCGCGCCGGCCGCACGGTCGGCCGGCGGCACCCGGCCCGGCCCTCTGGTCTCCGCGCTCGTCGCGGTCCTGGTGGCCGCGACCGGTATTCCGCTCGGCTATGTGGTGTGGGGCGTCGTGTCGGTCGGCTGGGACCGGGCCTACGAGCTGGTGGTGCGGCCCCGCGTGGCAGAGCTGCTCGTCAACACCGTCGCGCTGATGGCGGTCACCGTCCCGCTGTGCGTGGTGCTCGGTGTCGGGGTGGCCTGGCTGGTGGAGCGCACCGATCTGCCCGGACGCGCGTTCTGGCGGCCGTTGTTCGTTGCCCCGCTTGCCGTTCCGGCGTTCGTGAACAGCTACGCGTGGGTCAGTGTGGTGCCGTCGCTGCACGGGCTGTGGGCCGGGGTGCTGGTCACCACGCTGTCGTACTTCCCGTTCATGTATCTGCCGGTCGCGGCGACGCTGCGCCGGCTCGACCCCGCGGTGGAGGAGTCGGCGCGCGCTCTGGGGTCGAGCACCGCCGGCGTGTTCTTCCGCGTGGTACTCCCCCAGCTGCGGTTGGCGATCCTCGGTGGCGGACTGCTGATCTCGCTGCACCTGCTCGCCGAGTACGGCGCGTTCGCGATGGTGCGCTTCGAGACGTTCACCGTGGCGATCTTCCAGCAGTTCCAGGTGACGTTCGACGGTGCCGCCGGCAGCATGCTCGCCGGGGTGCTCGTGCTGCTGTGTGTGGTGCTGCTGGTCGCCGAGGCGGTGGCGCGGGGCAGCGTGCGCTTCGCCCGCATCGGATCCGGGGCACCCCGGGCGGTGACGCCGATTCACCTGCGCGCCGGCGCGATCCCCGCCTCCCTGGCGCTCGCCGGGCTGGCGGTGCTGGCGATCGGCGTGCCGCTGTGGACCCTGCTGCGCTGGCTGTGGATCGGCGGCGCCGCGGTGTGGGACGTCGCCGACATCGCCGACTCGCTGGGCCAGACGATCGGGCTGGCGGCGGCGGCCGCGGCGCTCACCACCGTGCTGGCCTACCCGGTCGCCTGGGTCGCGGTGCGCTCCAGCGGTTTTCTGGCCCGCGCCGTCGAAGGCGCCAACTACGTGACCAGTTCACTGCCGGGCATCGTCACCGCGCTGGCGCTGGTCACGGTCGCGATCCACCTGGTCCGCCCGCTGTATCAGAGCCTGCCGCTGATCGTGTTCGCCTACGTGCTGCTGTTCATGCCGCGGGCGCTGGTCAACGTCCGCGCCGGTCTGGCCCAGGTGCCGACCGGCCTCGAGGAGGCGTCGCGGTCGCTCGGCGTGTCACCGTCGCAGACGTTTCTGCGCGTGACGCTGCGCCTGACCGCCCCCGCCGCCGCCTCGGGCGCGGCGCTGGTGTTCGTCGCCGTCGCCACCGAGCTCACCGCCACCCTGCTGCTGGCGCCGACGGGCACCAACACGCTCGCGATGCGCTTCTGGTCGCTGTCCAGCGAGCTCGCCTACGCGGCGGCGGCCCCCTACGCACTGACACTGATCATCCTGGCGATCCCGGTGACGCTCATCCTGTTCCGGCAGTCGACGAAAGCGGCGGCATTGTGAGCATCCTCGAAACCCGCGGTCTGACGAAGTCGTTCGGCGACCACACGGTGCTCGACCACGTCGACCTCGACGTGCCGTCGGGCTCCATCACCGCCGTCGTCGGCGCGTCCGGCTGCGGAAAGACCACCCTGCTGCGGCTGATCGCCGGATTCGAACAACCCGACGCCGGCACCATCACCATCGCCGGCCGACAGGTCGCCGGTCCCGGCAGATCCGTTCCGGCGCACCGCCGTGCGGTCGGATACGTCGCCCAGGACGGGGCCCTGTTCCCGCACCTGACCGTCGGCCAGAACATCGCCTACGGGCTCAAGGGCGCCATGCGCCGCGCCGACGTCCGCGCCCGCGTCGCCGAACTGCTCGAAACCGTCTCGCTGGACCCGTCATTCGCGTCGCGCCGGCCGCACCAGCTGTCCGGCGGCCAGCAGCAACGGGTGGCGTTGGCGCGGGCACTGGCCCGCAAGCCCGCGGTGATGCTGCTCGACGAACCGTTCAGCGCGCTGGACACCGGCCTGCGCGCCTCCACCCGGAAAGCCGTGGCGTCGTTGCTGATCGAGGCCGGGGTCACCACACTGCTGGTCACCCACGACCAGGAGGAGGCGCTGTCGATCGCCGACCAGGTCGCGGTCATGCGCGACGGGCGCTTCACCCAGGTCGGTCCCCCGCAGCAGGTGTACCGGCAACCGCACGACGTGTTCACCGCCGCGTTCCTCGGCGACTGCATCTCGTTGCCGTGCACGATCGCCGCGGGTGTCGCCGAATGCGCGCTGGGCAGGATCCCGGTGACCGGCGACGACGGCCCGGCCACGCTGCTGCTGCGGCCCGAACAGCTGGTCGCCACCGCGGTGTCCGACGCCGAGGGCCACGACGGGCTGGGCACCGTGATGGCCGTCGAGTTCCTCGGCCACGACGTGCTGCTGACCGTCGACCTCGCCGGTGACACCGGACCGGTCGTGGTGCGCCAGCACAGCCTCGACCCGCCGCCGGTGGACGCGAAGGTGCGGCTGGAGGTCCGCGGAAGCGGGGTGGCGGTGCGATGAACCCGCTGCTCGACCACCTCCGCCGCTACGCGGACAACATTGCGGTGCACACCGATTCGCAGCAGCTGAGCTACGCCGAGCTCGCCGACCGGGTCCAGACCGCGGCCGCTGCGCTCGGGGACAGTCGCCGGCTGGTGCTGCTGGAGACCCGCAACGACGTCGACACCCTGGTGCACTACCTCGCCGCGCTCGCAGGCCGGCACGTCGTACTGCCGGTGCCCGCCGGACGTGACCACGACGCGCTGCTGCACACCTACGACCCCGACACCGTGATCAGCGACGGTGTCGTCGCGCACCGCCACGGCACCGGCACCCACCGGTTGCACGAGGATCTCGCGATGGTGATGTCGACGTCGGGCAGCACCGGCTCCCCGAAGCTGGTGCGGCTGTCGTACACCAACCTGACCTCCAACGCCCGCGCCATCGCCGAGTACCTCGGCATCGACGAGACCGACATCGCCGCAACGACTCTGCCGCTGTCCTACTGCTACGGACTGTCGGTGGTCAACAGTCACCTGATCCGCGGCGCCGGGCTGATCCTGACCGATCTGTCGGTCACCGACGAGCAGTTCTGGGAACTGTTCCGCCGCCACCGCGGCACGTCGTTCGCCGGGGTGCCCTACACCTTCGACCTGTTGGACCGGGCGGGTTTCGCGACGATGGACCTGCCGCACCTGCGGTATGTCACGCAGGCGGGCGGCCGGATGCCGCCCGAGCGGGTCCGCCAGTTCGCCGGCTACGCCCGCGACGGCGGCTGGAAGCTGTTCGTGATGTACGGCGCCACCGAGGCGACCGCCCGGATGGCCTATCTGGCACCGGAACTCGCGCTGTCCCGGCCGGAGGCGATCGGCACCCCGATTCCGGGCGGCTCCTTCAGCATCGAACCGGTCGACGGCTTGACCGATGTCGGCGAGCTGGTCTACCGGGGGCCGAACGTGATGATGGGCTACGCGCACGGCCCTGCCGACCTCGAACTCGGCAAGACCGTCGACTCGCTGCACACCGGCGACCTGGCGCGCCGCGCCGCCGACGGGCTGTTCGAGATCGTCGGGCGCACCAGCCGGTTCGTCAAGATGTTCGGGTTGCGCATCGACCTGCAGCGCGTCGAGTCGGCGTTGCGCGCCGAGGGGATCATCGCGTTCTGCGCCGACGATGACGATCGGCTCGTCGTGGCGGCCACCAACTCCGCCGCGCAGGACGTCGCCCGCGTCGCCGCGGACACGGCGGGCATCCCGGCGTCGGCGGTGTGCGCCGTCGTCACCGATGAGCTGCCGCTGCTGCCGTCCGGCAAGCCCGACTACCCGGGCGTGCGCGCGCTGGCCCGCGCCGACGCCGAGGACGACGAACCGGTCGCCGGCGTGCGCGAGCTGTTCGCCGACGTGCTGCAGCTGGATCCCGCGACCATCGACCCCGAGGCCACCTTCGTCGACCTCGGCGGCAACTCGCTGACCTACGTCGCGCTGTCGGTGCGGCTGGAACGTCTGCTGGGCCGGCTGCCTGCGCAGTGGCAACAGCTGCCGCTGCGGAAACTGGAGGCGCTCGCCGCGACACCGCCGCGGCGGCGGCGCTGGTTCTGGGCGGCCACCCTGGACACCAGCGTGGCGCTGCGCGCGATCGCGATCGTGCTGATCGTCGGCTCGCACGCCGAACTGTTCGAACTGTGGGGCGGCGCCCACGTGCTGCTCGGCGTCGCCGGCTACAACTTCGGCCGGTTCTGCCTGACCGCCAAACCTCAGGCGGAGCGGGTCCGCCACCTGCGCAACACCATCGCCTGGATCGCGGTGCCGACCGTGCTGTGGGTGGCCGTCGCGCTGGTCATCACCGACCACTACACGTGGACGAACCTGTTGCTGGCCAACAAGATTCTCGGCCCGTTCGACAGCATGACCGCCGGGCGGCTGTGGTTCGTCGAGATTCTGGTGTGGACGCTGGTGGCGCTGCTGGCGCTGTTCTGCATCCCGGCGCTGGACCGCGCCGAGCGTCGGTACCCGTTCGCGATACCGCTGGGATTCCTGGCGTTCGGGCTGGCCCTGCGCTACGACGTGCCCGGGCTCGATCCCGGCGCGCAGGCGTGGTTCTCGATGCTGACGTTCTGGCTGTTCGCGTGGGGCTGGGCGGCCGCGAAGGCCACCACGGTGCCGCAGCGGGTGCTGTTGACGGCGGTGCTGGCCGTCGCGCTGTACGGCTACTACGACGACCCCTCGCGCACGCTGATCGTGTTCACCGGGTTGCTTCTGACGCTGTGGCTGCCCGCGATCCGCTGCCCGGCGGTGTTCACCACGGTGGCCGGGCTGCTCGCCGAGGCGTCGCTGTACACCTATCTGGTGCACTACCAGGTGTACGCGCTGTTCCCGGGCCGCCCGCTGATCGGGGTGCTCGCCTCGCTGGTGGTCGGCGTGCTCATCACACAGCTGATGACGGTGGCGCGGCGCCGGGTGCACTCGCGCGCGGACGCCGTCAACCGGCCGTCGGTTCCCGCTCCGCGATAAAGCCCTCCTGGGCGTGCGTCGCGGCGACGACGCCGTCGGCGCGGATCAGGCTGCCCGTCACCACCCCGCGGCCGCGCGACGCCGCGGGCGACGTCGTCTCCAGCAGGTTCCACTCGTCGGCGCGGACGGGCTGGTGGAACCACATCGACCAGTTCGTGGTGCCGCTGCGGTGGGTGCGCGCCGCCATCGAGTGTCCGTGCACCCGCAGCGGTGCGTCCGTCATGTAGAGGTCACAGACGTAGACGGCGATCAGCGTGTGCAGCACCGGATCGTCGGGCAGCGGCACGCTGGCCCGCCACCACATGTGCCGCACGAACCGCTCACCGGTCCCCTCGTCGACGATGCGGATGTCGAGTTCCTCGAGCGGCAGCGCCGGCGCCGGTCCCGGGGGGCCGGTCTGCGGCAGCGCCTCCGGATCCTGGGCGCCCGGATCGCGGCGGCCGTGTTCGGGTCCGCGCATCGGCAGCGCGAACGACACGGTCGACGTGTTGAGCAGCCGGCTGCCGTGATGGGCGTCGACCCGGCGGGCCGAGGCGGTGCGCCCGTCGAACATCGGGGTGACGGTGTAGGTGGTCTCCTCGCCGGCGTCGCCGCCGCGCAGGTACTGCAGCTGCATGTTGGTGGGCAGCCGGTCGGCGTCGACGGTGCGCCACGCCGCGGCCAGGGCCTGGGCGGCGAACTGGCCGCCGAAGGCGCGCTTGCCCGCGGGTCCGCTGGCCGCGCCGATCCAGCTGTCGCCGTCGGCCCGGACGTCGACCAGCCGCTGCAGCTCGCTCACCGCTGCTGACCGGTCGCCACGGTGCCGCCGCTGACCAGGCTGTCGACCTCGTCGGTGGACAGCCCCAGCCAGTCGGTGAGCACGCCGACGGTGTCGTCGCCCAAGGCCGGTGAGGTCTGCGCCGGCGGATACTGCCCGTCGATCGCCATCGGCAGGCCCGGCGCGAGGTAGGTGCCGATGCGGGGCTGCTCGAGTGGGCGGAACAGCGGGTTGGCGGTGACCTTGTCCTCGGTGACCACCTCGGCGAAGGTGCGGTAGCGCTCCCACAGCACCGACGTCCGCTCCAGCGCCGCGGTGATCTCGGCGGCGGTGTGGCGGGCGAACCACTCGCCGAACAACCCCGACAGCGCCTCGCGGTGCTGGTAGCGCTGACCCTCGTCGGTGAAGTCGGCGCCGAGCCTGTCGGCCAGCGCGGCAACGGCTTCCGCGGTGCCGGTGAGTTCGGTGAGGTCGCGGAAGTGCCGTCCGGTGAGCGCGACGATCATGAACGAGACTCCGTCGCTGCTGACGAAGTCCTGACCGTACTGGCCGTACACCGAGTTGCCGATGCGCTCGCGGGCGGTGCCGTTGACCATCACCTCGGTGAAGAAGCCGAGGTTGCCCGCGGTGGCCAGTGCGACGTTCTCCAGCGGGATCTGGATCTGCTGGCCCTGCCCGGTGGCGTCGCGGTGCCGCAGCGCGGTGACGACGGCCAGCGCGGTGTAGATGCCGCAGGAGACGTCCCAGGCGGGCAGCACGTGGTTGACCGGGCCTGCGAGGTCGGCGGGCCCGGTGACGAGCGGGAACCCGATGCCGGCGTTGACGGTGTAGTCGACGCCGGTGCCGCCGTCGGCGCGGCCGGAGATCTCGACGTGGATCAGGTCGGGTCGCAGCTGCTTCAGCGTCTCGTACGAATGCCACTGCCGCCCAGCGACATTGGTGATCAGCACCCCGGCGCCGGCGATCAGCCGCTGTACCAGCCGCTGTCCTTCCTCGGAGCGCATGTCGGCGGCCACCGACCGCTTGCCCTTGTTCAGGCCGGCCCAGTAGATGCTCTCCCCGTCGCCGGTGACCGGCCAGCGGTGGTAGTCCGCCGCGCCGCCGATCGGGTCGACCCTCGTCACCTCCGCGCCGAGCTGGGCCAGGGTCATGCCGGCCAGGGGCACCGCGACGAAGCTGGAGATCTCGACGATGCGCACCCCGGCCAGCGGCCGCGTGGCATCAGCGCCGTTGCTGTGAGTCATCGTCGGACAGTCTAAGCAGCGGTGTCGCGCTCAGCCCTCCGTGATCTCCGCAAGCCCGTCGCGCCCGTACTGCAGGACACCGCCGTCGCCGCCGGGGCCGCGGAACACGGGCCGTTGCCCACCGGGCAGCGGTTCGGCGGTCAGCACCGCGTCGTCGAGGTGAACCGCTCGTGCCGAGGCGATTTCAAGCAGCGTGGCGGCGGGTCGGCCAGCGCACAGCGTGTCGAGGACGGCGGGTGTCAGCCCGACGTCGGCCACACAGGGTCCGTCACACCAACTCGATGGCGTCGGCGATCGACGGCAGCACCAGGCTGGGCCGGAACGGATAGCGTTCCACCTCCTCGGCGCTGGTGGACCCGGTGAGCACCAGGATGGTCTCCAGGCCCGCCTCGATGCCCGCGACGACGTCGGTGTCCATCCGGTCGCCGACCATGACCGTGCCCTCGGAGTGGGCGGCGATGCGGTTGAGCGCGCTGCGGAACATCATCGGGTTCGGTTTGCCGACGAAGTAGGGCTCGCGGCCGGTGGCCTTGGTGATCATCGCGGCGACGGAGCCGGTGGCCGGCAGCGGTCCCTCGGCCGACGGGCCGGTGACGTCGGGGTTGGTCGCGATGAAGCGGGCGCCGCCGAGGATGAGCCGGACGGCCTTGGTGATCGCCTCGAACGAGTAGGTGCGGGTCTCGCCCAGCACCACGAAGTCCGGGTCGACGTCGGTGAGGGTGTAGCCCGCCTCGTGCAGCGCGGTGGTCAGCCCGGCCTCCCCGATGACATAGGCCGAGCCGCCGGGCTGCTGATCGGACAGGAACGCCGCGGTGGCCAGCGCCGAGGTCCAGATCGCCTCCTCGGGCACCGTCAGCCCGGACCGGTGCAGCCGGGCCGACAGGTCACGCGGGGTGAAGATCGAGTTGTTGGTCAGGACCAGGAACGGACGCTCCCGTTCGGCCAGGCGCTGCAGGAATTCCGCCGCGCCGGGCAGTGCGTGTTCCTCGCGGACGAGGACGCCGTCCATGTCGGTGAGCCAGCACTTCCGTGTGTCGCGCACGCCACCAGTCTGTCAGCTCCCCGCCCCTGTCCGCGAGCAGACACAGAATCGCGTGAAAACCGGGCGACCAGTGCGATTCTGTGTCTGCTCGCGGGAGGGGGGTGGTTACCGGCCCGGGCCGTTGGGCCACTTCAGCAGTGAGCCGGCGTCGACGCGGATGTGCTGACCGGTGACGTAGCGGCTCTCGTCGCTGGCCAGGAACACCCCGAGGTTGGCGATGTCCTCGGGCTCGACGTACGGAATCGGCATCGCCTGGAAGATCGTGAACAGCGGCTCGGCGTCCTCGCGGGTCGGCTTCTTGCCCTCGGCGACCATGTCGGGCCGGAAGATGCTGTACATCCCCTCGTTCTGCAGCAGATGGGTGTTGCAGTTGGTCGGGTGGATCGCGTTGATCCGGATCTTGCGCGGCGCCAGCTGCAGGCACATCTCGTCGACGTACTCGATCACGACGCGCTTGCTCCAGCCGTAGCCCGCCCCGCCGGGGCCCATCATGTCGTTGTCGGTGGTGCCGCGGATCATGCCCGCGGTCGAGCCGGTCACGATGATCGACGAGCCCTCCGCCAGATGCGGGATCGTCACCGCGACGGTGTTCAGCACACCGACGAGGTCGACGTCGCTGGCGTCGACGAACTGCATGGGATCCGGTTTGCCCATCGCCATCGGCAGGATGCCGGCGTTGGCGACGACGATGTCGATCTTGCCGAGGTCGGCGATGCCCGCCTCGACCGCGTCACGCAACTCGTGGCGCTCACGAACGTCGGCGATGCGGGCCACTACCCGCCTGCCGAGCTCTTTGACCCCACGTTCGGTCTCGGCCAGATCATCCGGTGTGGCAAGCGGATACGGGTTCGACTCGATCTGGCGGCAGATGTCGATCACGATGATGTCGGCCCCCTCGCGGGCCATCGCGAGCGCGTGCGCGCGACCCTGGCCCCGTGCGGCGCCCGTGATGAAGGCGACCTTGCCCTCAAGCCTTCCCGCCATGGTGTTCTCCCTCTATCCGACCGGTGTGTAGGTGATGTGCAGATCGGCGAGCCCGCGCATGATGAATGTCGGCTCGTAGCTGTAACGGCGGTTGCCCGCCGGCCCGTGGTGTTCCTCGGAGATCCTGATGTCGCGCATCCGGTCCAGGATCCGGTTGAGCGAGATGCGCCCCTCGGCGCGCGCCAGCGGTGCGCCCGGGCAGGAGTGCACGCCGCGGATGAACGCGATCTGCTCGCGCACGTTGGGCCGGTCCGGGCGGAACTCATTGGGATTCTCGAACTTGCGGGCGTCCCGGTTGCACGCACCGGGCAGCAGCATCACCGTCGTTCCGGCGGGCACCTTCACGTCGCCGATCGTGGTGGTGGTGCGGGCCAGCCGGAAGTGCGCCTTGACCGGGCTCTCCACCCGCAGCGTCTCCTCCAGGAACGCCGGGATCCTGCTGCGATCCTCGCGCAGTGCGGTCTCGAATTCCGGGTTCTCCCCGATGATCCGGATCGCCGAGCTGACCAGTTTGGTCGTGGTCTCGGTTCCCGCGGCGAACAGGAACGTCGACAGGTTCATGACGTCCTCGATGTCCGGGGTGGAGCCGTCCTCGTACTTGGCCTGCGCCAGTTCGGTGAGCACGTCCCCGCGGGGGCTGCGCCTGCGGTCCTCGATGTAGGCGTAGAACTTGTCGTTGAGCCACTGCAGCGGGTTGTGCGAGGTGGGCGTCTCCTTGCCGAGCTCGCCCACGGTCTCCAGCGCGAACGCGGCCCGGAACTCGTCGTGGTCCTCCTGCGGCACGCCGAGCAGGTCGGCGATCACCAACAGCGAGAACGGTTTCGCGTAGTCCTCGAGGAACTCGGCCGAGCCGCGGTCGACGAACGTGTCGAGCTGCTGGTCGGCCAGCCGCCACATGAAGTCCTCGTTCTCCTTGAGGCGCTTCGGCGTGATCAGCTTGTTGAGCAGCCCGCGGGTGCGGGTGTGCAGCGGCGGGTCCTGGGTGGTGATGTGCTCGGACATCGGCACCGCCGCCCGGTGCTGCTCGATCAGGTCGCTGACGTCGTCGTGGCCGTCGGGCCCGAACGGCAGACCCGAGAACGGTCCGGCCACCGCGACGCACGACGAGAACGCCGGGTCCTTGTAGACCTCCAGCGCCTCCTCATACCCGGTGACCGCCAGCACGTTCATCGGGGTGGCCTGGGTGACAGGACATTTCGACCGCAGATAGTCGAAGTACGGGTACGGGTCCGGGATGAGGTCGGCGTCGGTGAAGAAGTCCACCGTCTCGAAGTCGGTCACATCACGCTCCTGTCGGGTCGAAGAGGACCGGCAGCGCGGTCGGCGACCGGAACACCTGGCCGCGGATGTACGGGTCACCGGAGGTGTCCAGCCGCAGATTGGGCAGCCGGTCCAGCAGCAGGTTCAGCGCCACCCGCATCTCCATCCGCGCCAGGTGCATGCCGAGGCACACGTGCACACCGTGGCCCCACGCGATGTTCGGCTTGGCCTCCCGGAAGATGTTGAACTGGTTGGGATCCTGATACCGCTCCGCCTGGCGGTTCGCGGCGCCGACCACTGGCATCACCGAGCACCCCGCCGGGATGTGCACCCCGCCGAGTTCGGTGTCGCGGGTGGCCACCCGGGTGATCATCATCAGCGGCGGCTCCCAGCGCACCCCTTCCTCGATCGCCTGGGGGATCAGCGACCGGTCGGCCCGCAGTGCCTCCAGTTGGTCGGGGTTGGTCAGCAGCCCGTAGAGCAGGTTGCCCAGCGCGCGGTAGGTGGTCTCCACACCGGCGGGCAGCAACAGCCGCAGGAACGAGAAGATCTCCTCGTCGGAGAGCTTCTCACCGTCGATCTCGGCGGCGGCCAGTCCGCTGATCAGGTCGTCGCGCGGGTGTTGTCTGCGGTCGTCGAGGATCGGCTTGAAGTACTCGGCGAGCGCCTCGGAGGCCTGGCGGCCGCGTTCGGCGTTGACCGTGAAGGTCAGCAACGAGATCGACCACTTCTGGAACTGCGCGTAGTCCTGCTGCGGCAACCCGAGCAGTCCGGCGATGATCAGCGTCGGGTACGGGAAGGTGAACTCCTTGGTCAGCTCGGCGCTGCCGCGGTCGGCGAACCGGTCGATCAGCGAGGCGCCGATCTTGGTGACCAGGTCGTCCTCCCACCGCGACAACGCCTTCTGCGAGAAGGCTTTCGCGATCAGCGCCCGGTGCCTGCCGTGTTCGGGTTCGTCCATGCCGAGCATGACGTGCTTGCCGAACACGTCACCGAAGGCCTGGATGATGATCGACGACGAGAACGTCTCGTTGTCGCGCAGCATCTGCTGGACCTCGTCGTAGCGGTACACCATGAAGATCGGTTTGCCCTCTTCCCCGGGAATGCCGGGGATCTCGATCTTCTGGACCGGTTCCTCGCGGCACAGCCGGGCCAGTTCGGTGTACGGGTCGCGGACGTCGCCGGAGACGAAATCGTCGAACTCGCCGAAGTCTTCGATGTCCTCGAACAGATCCTGCATGTCTGCCTCACCCCGCCGGGTAGGCGACGGACTTGATCTCGGTGTACTGGTCGAAGCCGGCGGTGCCGTTCTGCCGTCCGATCCCGCTGGCCTTGTAGCCGCCGAACGGGGTGTCGGCGCCGTAACCCACGGTGCCGTTGATGCCGAGGAACCCGGAGCGGATCCGGCGCGCCACCGCCAGCGCGTGTTCGACCGTGCCGGCCATCACGTTGCCCGCCAACCCGTACGGGCTGTCGTTGGCGATCCGGATGGCGTCCTCCTCGTCCTCGTAGGGGATGACCGACAGCACCGGGCCGAAGATCTCCTCCTGCGCGATGGTCATCTTGTTGTCGACGTCGGCGAACAGCGTCGGCCGCACGTAGTAGCCCTTGTCGAGGCCCTCGGGAGGCTCCGCCCCGCCGACGACCAGCCGCGCGCCCTCCTCGATGCCCTTCTCGATGTAGCCGCGGATGCGGGTGCGCTGCTTGTCGTTGATCACCGGCCCGCACATCGTCGACGGGTCCTGCGGGTCGCCGGGGGTGACCCCCTGGTAGACACCGGTGAGGATCTCGATGCCCTCGTCGTAGCGCGACTTCGGCAGCAGCAGCCGGGTCGGGTTCGCGCAGCCCTGACCGGCGTGCATGCACGGCGCGATGCCCATCATGCAGCCCAGCATGAAGTCGGCGTCCTCCAGCACGATCGTCGCGGACTTGCCGCCGAGTTCGAGGAACAGCCGCTTCATGGTCGCGGCGCCCTTCTCCATGATCCGGCGCCCGACGGCGGTGGATCCGGTGAACGAGATCAGGTCGACCTTCGGCGACAGCGTGAGCTCCTCGCCGACCAGGTGGTCCGATGCGGTGACGATGTTGATCACACCCGGTGGGATGTCGGTCTTCTCGGCGATCAGCCGGCCCAGCCGGGTGGCGTTGAACGGCGTGTCGGGAGCCGGCTTGAGGACCATGGTGCATCCGGTGCCCAGCGCCTGCCCGATCTTCTGCAACGACACCTCAAACGGGAAGTTCCACGGCACGATGGCGCCGACGACGCCGGCCGCCTCCCGCCACACCTTGCGGGTGGTGTTCATTCCGGTGACCCCGACGAACGCGTCACCCAGCGACGTCTCCCACGGGTATTCGTCGATCAGCTTGGCGGGATAGCGCAGGGCGTCCTCCAGCGGAGCGTCGAGCTGAGGGCCGTGGGTGATCGACCGCGGGCAGCCGACCTCGAGGATCAACTCCTCGCGCAGTTCCTCCTGCTCGGACTCCAGCGCCTCCTGCAGCTGCAGCAGACACTTCTGGCGGAACTTGTGATTCGTCGACCAGTCGGTCTCGTCGAACGCGCGGCGGGCGGCGTCGATCGCCCGGTGCATGTCGGCCTTGGACGCGTCCGAGACCTCGCCGATCACCTCCTCGGTGGCCGGATTGATGTTGGTGAAGGTGCCCGCCTGCCCTTCGACCAGCTTGCCGTCGATCAGCATCCGGTTCTCGAACCGGACCGCCGTGCTACTTGACATGGTTTCGTCCTCCTAATGCGCCGAAGCGCGGTATGCCCATCATCATTCGGGTCATCTGGTGCATCGCGGCCGGCGGAAGAATTCTGTTGATGGTCAACAGCATCCGGGCATCGGGGCCCACCGGGCGTTTGTCGAAGGGCTTCCTGCTGTTCAGAGCTTTGGCCAGGCCGGCGGCGAACTTCTCCGGAGATCGGGCGGCCACCTTCATCGCCGCGCGCCCACGTTTGTCCATGGTGGCGTGGTGACGCGCGTAGGTGCCCTGCAGATCGCGGCAGTCGGTGGTGCCCGCATCGGTGATGATCTCCGTGTCGTAGGTGCCGGTGACCAGCACGGTGATCCCGATGCCGAACGGCGCGACCTCCCCCGCCATCGCCTCACCCCACCGCTCCAGCGCCCCCTTGGCCGCTGAATACGCTGCGGTCGCGGGCATTCCGCGGACACCGGCCTGACTGGACACCAGCACGATGCGCCCGCGGCCGGCGTCGCGCATCGACGGCAGCAGCGCCTTGGTCAGCGTCACCGGCCCCAGCACGGTGGTCTCGATCATCCGCTCCCACAGGTCCAGTGGAGTCTCCTCGACCATCCCGGTCGCGGAGATGCCGGCGTTGTGCACCACCGCGAACGGGGCACCGGCGGCCTCCTCGATGGACTTGGCGGCGGCCGCGATCGACGCGGTGTCGGTGAGGTCCAGCGCGACAGCGGTCAGCCGCGGATCGTCGCCGCGCGCACCGGTGGCCTCCCGCAGCCGGGCCATCCCCGCGTCGACGGAGCGCATCGCCGCCAGCACGTGCCAGCCGTCCCGGTACAGTCGGCACGCCGAGGCGAACCCCAGTCCCCTTGAGGCGCCGGTGATCACGACGCTGCGCGGGTCAGCCATCCGCGCCGTCCGCCGCGCAGCGATCGCTCTTCTCACCGAGCACCACATCGGGTCTGCCGTCCGGCTGGCCGCTGGGCCAGCCCGACATGATGCCCACCGAGTACGGGCCCTGCCGGCCGTTCTGTTCGTAGAATCCCTGCGGGTCGTAGATCTTGGCTTCCGGATAGGGCCACGGGCAGGCCACCTCGGTGGAGATCTTGGTGGCCTTGACGATCGCGAACAGCCCGCCGTAGCAGAAGTACGCCACGTTGATGATCACGAACATCACGATGAACATGCCCAGCTTGGGCCGGCTGACGAAGATCCGGGCCCGCTGCGCGAGCTTCTCGGCGACCGTGCGCCCGGTGTCATCGCGGTAGAGCAGCACACCGGCCGGGATCATCACGAACGTCACCGCCACCACTTCCCAGATGAGCGGGAACTGGTACGTCTCACCGGTGAAGATCGAACCCCAGGCGGGCACCTGCGAGTAGATGTACATGCCGGTGCGCACCAGCGTGATCTCCAGCGCGGCGTCGAGCACCACACCGATCGGGAAGATGATGGCCGCCAGGCTGATCAGTGGATGACGCCAGACGAACGAGTCGACCGAACTGCGCGCCTGCAGTTTTCGCAGAATCCAGATCGCCGGGAAGTACGGCCCGAGGTAGAACATGACATAGCCGAGGACCACGAACGGTTCCACCGTCGGGGACAGCGACACCAGCGGCCAGTCCTCGGGCAGGTGCCACAACTGCGGGTTGTAGACGGCGAACGGCGACCAGTTCATGATCGGGTCCTGCCACACGATCAGCGTGGTGACGAGCGCCATCAGCAGCGTGGGGTTGTGCGGATTGCGCCGGTAGTTGACCACCCACAGCGTGATGATCACCGCCATCGTGACGATGGTGAAGACCTCGAGGACGGTCAGCCAGTTGTCGTAGCCGAACAGCGGCTCGACCGGCCGCGGGGTGCCCTCGACGTCACGGTTGGCGACCCGGTCGGAGCCCAGGCCCTTGCGGGCGTTGACACCGAAGAAGATCCCGACCGCGATCAGCGCGGCCGCGCCCAGCGCCGGGCCCGTCCACAACGGCCGCTGCGGTGTGTCGGCGACCGGTGTCGCGCTGCGCTCCTTGGCGGTGGTCACGGCTACTCCTCACCGAAACGGTCGACGAGATGGGAGTTGACGCCGTCGGGGTCGAGTCGACGCGCGACAAGGTAGCCGGCGCCCATCCAGGCGCGGCGGGTCCAGTTGCCGAACGAGACGCGGGTGCCGGGGGCGCCCGCGGCGGCGGGCATCATCTTCACCCGCTCCAGTGCCTCCTTGATGCCGCGCGGGCTCAGCGGGTGCGCGTCGGTGCAGGCCCGCAGCAGCGCCGAGGCGACGTCGCAGTTGACCACCGGCACGCAGTACTGCGGGCGCCGGCCGAACCGGGCCTCGTACCTGTCGAGGAACCGCTGCCCGACGGGGTTTCCCTCGTCGTACTGGTCGACGCCGGTCCAGCCGAGGAACGCGTTCCACATCACCGGGTTGATCCAGGCGTTCTGGAACGCGGTGCTGGTGAACCGCGGCGGATCCCAGCCCAACTGCTCGAGTGCGCCGTTGAGGAAGACGATGCCGAAGCCGAATCCGCAGTGCACCAGCGCGTCCGGTTTGGCCTCGTACATGGTGCGGACCGCCTCGGTGACGTCCTGCGCGGTCTGGGCCAGCTGGGCCTCGGCGACGATTCGGATGTTCTTGCGCCGGCAGGCGGCGCGGAAGTTCCTCAGATAGGTCTCGCCGACGAGCGACTGCTCGATGAGCACCCCCACCTGGCTGTGGCCGCCCTTGGCCAGCAGATCGGCCCAGAAGATCGGCTCGTCGGTCAAGGACCCCTGCGGGAACGAGAAGGTCCACTCGCCAAGCCAGTCGTCGCTGCCGGAGACACTGAGCGCAGGGACCTTGAAGCGCTCTTCGATGGCCTCACGGGTGGGGATGCAGTTGTCGCTGATGTGCGGTCCGAACACCGCGAGGCATCCCTCGTCGACCAGTTCGCCGTAGGCGTCGATCACCGCCTTGACCGAACCCTTGGGCAGGCCCTCGACCTCGCGGTAGACGATCTCGATGGGCCGGTCGATCAGCCCCTGCTCGCGCGCCTCCTCGAAGACCAGCGTGAACGGGTTGGTGAAGTCCTCCTTCATCTCCTGCGGATAGATCTCCGGGAGCTTGAAGTCCATCAGATAGCCGATCTTGATCGGTTCGGCGGTGCTCTCGTACGACATGCGGCCTCCGTTGGCGCGATCTCGCGATTCGGGCTGTCGACCTAATATTTGTTCAGACCCTAGCGAGGGGGTACCCCACCGTCAATCATGTCCGCGCTCCGCCCAGGTAGACGTCGATCATCTCCATCAGGCCCCGGGTGACCGTCGGATCGTCGGTCAGCGGACCGGCGATCGCCGCCCTGGCCGCGTCCCGCATTGCGAGCCCCTCGGCGACCAGGCGACCGGCGGCGATGAGCACCCTGGTGGACGCCACCTCCCGCAGTCCCCCGGTCTCCAGCCGGCGGATGGCCTGCCCGAGCTGCACCAGCGCCGCCGCACTCTGGTTGTCGATGCCGGCTTCGGCGGCCACGATCTTCTCCTCGATATCCGGTGTGGGGAAGCCGAATTCGATCGCGACCATGCGCTGACGGGTGGAGTCCTTGAGGTCCTTGAGCACGCTCTGGTACCCGGGGTTGTAGGAGACGACGAGACAGAATCCGGGTGCGGCCTCGAGCGTGATGCCCAACCGTTCGATCGGCAACTGCCGGCGATGGTCGGCCAGTGGATGCAGCACGACCGTCGTGTCCTGGCGGGCCTCGACGACCTCGTCGAGGTAGCAGATCGCGCCCTCGCGCACGGCGCGGGTCAACGGGCCGTCGACCCACTCGGTGTCGCCACCGCACAGTAGGAACCGCCCCACCAGATCGGCGGTCGTCAGATCGTCGTGGCAGGACACCGTGATCAGCGGGCGATCGAGGTCATGCGCCATCGCCTCGACGAACCTGGTCTTCCCGCATCCCGTCGGCCCCTTGAGCACGATGGACAGACCCTGGTGGTACGCCGCGCGGAACACCTGCTCCTCATTGCCGACGGGGACGTAGTACGGCCGCGGAGGCTTCACCGGCATTGGCTTCCCTTCGCTGTCCATGCGGATCCCCAGACCCTAACGCGGAACAGATGTTTGGTTCAAGGGTTCAGGACACTTTGCGGCGGAGGTCTGCGCTGCGCAGCGCGGCCTTGAAGAGCGGGCCGATGACATCCCCCAGGCGAGCGGGCCTGCTGACTGACGCGTGCGCCGCGCTTCCGAACACGTTGCGCAGCTCGGCCGCCCCGGTGGCCGCGCCGACGGTCAGGCAGAGGCAGCCGATGCCCTGTCGGCGGGCCTCGGCCAGCGCGCGCCGCGCATCGGCCGCGCCGTACGCCCGCTCGTAGTCGTGGTCGTAGGCGAGCCCGTCGGACACCACGACCAGCAGCCGGCGCGAGGTGCCGGCTCTGCGGCTGATGACCGCTGTTCCGTGCCGGATCGCGGCCCCCAGCCGTGAGTACGCACCCGGTTTCAGCGCTGCGAGCCGCTGCATCACCAGCGCGTCGAAGTGGTCGTCGAAGCGCTTGACCGGGATGAGGTTGACCGCGGCCCGGCCCTGGGAGTGGTAGGCGTACAGCGCGACCCGGTCTCCCAGCTCGTGCAGCGCGATCGTCAGCGCCGCCGCCGTCTCCCGCTGCTGTTCGTGCACGTTTCCGCCGTCGGTGCCCGCCTCCCCCGCGGAGCCGGAGACATCGAGCAGGACCAGCACGGCGAGGTCGCGGCGACGGCGCAGGTTGTCGACGTAGACGGTCTCCTCCGGAGCCGATCCGGCCAGCAGTTCCACGCGCGCCTCGACGGCGGCGTCGACATCGAGGTCGTCGCCCTGCGCCTGCCGGTGACAGCGGTCCAGACCGATGCCGAGCCGGATCAGCGGGCGGCGCAGCGCGTGGACGTCGGGGCGCGCCAGCGGATCCCCGCCGTCGTCCGGCGGCGCTACCTCGTGCACGGTGCACCAGTCGGGCTTGTAGCGCCTGCGGCCGGCGTCCCATTCCGGGTACCTGACGCCGTCGGAGCCCGCGGTCTCGAGGTCCGCGATGCCGGCCAGACCCGACGCCACGGAGGTCACCGCCCCGGGACGGCGGCCGCCCTGCCGGGTCCGGTGGGTCGGGGTGTCGGCACCCGGTGATCCTCCGTCGCCGAGTTTGCGGACGCGGTTGCGGACGCGGTTCATTATGTGCTGCAACCACTTTCCGGCGAACCCCCCGCCACCGACGGGGCTGGAGAACGGGTCAGCGAAGTCCTCGTCCTCGACGGCGTCGTCGTCGAGCTCGTCGAGTTCGTCGCGGACGTCGCGCCGGGGTTTGTGCACGGTGTTCGGATCGGCTGTCGCCGATGCGTCCTGGGCGCGCAGCAGGCGGCGGGCCCGCAGCACGCCGAAGCCGGCGGGCGGGTCGGGCGGTCTGGTCCGGCCCGCAATCTCCAGGGCGGCCTCGGGCGAGTCGGCGCGCGCGGCGACCTCACGGTCGATGAGCGCGCGCACCGGCCACGGAAGCAGATCCTCGTTCGCCGCGAGCGCCCGATGGCCCTCGATCGCGAGATAGCGCCGAGCCAGTCCCGGCCGGCGCGTCAGTCGGCGCACCAGCTCGGGGCGAAGGCTTCCCGCCGCCAGCAGCAACGCCTGCACCGTCACGGCCGTGAGCTGGTCGGCCTCCGGCGCGGTGGTGTCGAGGTGGATCGCGGCGCCGTCCGTCCACGGCGGCTCACCCGGTGCGGCCGGCCGGATCGCGACGGTCCGGCCGGCCAGCGCGCAGGCCAGCAGCGTCAGGGGGTGCGCGTCATCGCCGGTGGCGTCCGCGCCCGCCGTTGCCTTCCCCACCCCACCTCGCCCGGTGACCAAGTTTCTGTTCCGTCCGTCAGTCCCAGACCACCGGCAGATGCGGCGGGGACCGGAAGTACATCCCCGCCACGTACGGTGCGGGCGCTTCCGGATCCAGGCGCAGTCCCGGCAACTGGTCGAACAGCGTGTTGAAGATGACGGTGCTCTCCAGCCGGGCCAGGTGCATGCCGAGGCAGACGTGGGCGCCGTGACCGAAGCCGATGTGCGGCTTGCGCTCCCGGAAGATGTCAAAGTCCTCGGGCCGGTCCCATCGGGTCTCGTCGTGGTTGGCGCTGCCCAGGTTCACCGAGACCGTGGAGCCCGCCGGGATTCGGTGGCCGTAGAACTCGACGTCGCGGGTGGTCTCCCGCATGAAGTTCAGCAGCGGCGTCTCCCAGCGGATCCCCTCCTCGATGGCCTGCGGCAGCAGATCGCGGTCGGCGATCACCGCGGCCAACTGGTCGGGGTGCGTCAGCAGGCCCAGGGCCAGGCTGGCAGTCGAGCGCGACGTCGTCTCGGCGCCGGCGGGCAGCAGGTTGCGCATGAAGCCGTAGATCTGCTCGTCGGACATCCGCACCCCGTCGATGTCGGCCTGCGCGAGCACGCTGACCATGTCATCGCGGGGCTCGCGGCGCCGGTCGGCCAGGATGCCGACGAAGTACTCCTTCAGCTGCGCGGAGGCCTGCAGAGCGGTTTCCATGTCGGCATGGAAACCCAGTAGATCGATTGCCAGCCGGTGGAATTCGCTGATGTCGGACTCCGGGAGACCGAGCAGTGCCGCGATGACCCGCACCGGGATCGGCATGAAGATCTCCTCCACGAGATCGGCCCGCTTGGCGTCGCGGATCCGCGCCACCGTGCGCTCGACCAGCGGGCGCACCAACTCGGCCTCCCACCGGCGCATCGACGAGCGCGCGAACGCGAACTCGTGCAGCCTGCGGTAGACCGCGTGCTCGGGTTCCTGCATCTCCAGGATGGTGGGCCCCTGAAGGGGCCGCACGATAGCCTCGTAGCAGCGCGTGCTGAACGTCTGGTTGTCGGTGAACACCGCCTTGACCGCGTCGAACGAGTACGCGGTGAAGATCTGCTGTCCCTCAGGGGGATTCTCCAGGATGCCCATCTCCGGCCAGCCCGGGTGCACCGGAGCCTTCGCCCGCAGTTCCTTGAGCATGGGGTACGGCGACGCATCGCCGACCGCGCCCATCCCCTCGTTGAACCTGGCCTGTGCCTCCTTGACGTCCTCGGTCAGTTCACCCGTCACCCGGTCGTCCTTCCGGTCGCGCAGCAGTGCCCGCATCGTTGACCAAAAATCTGTTCCGAATTATGGTCGGCGCTGGGGATTAGCACAAGGAGCCCGCATGACCATCGGCCCGGATCGGATCAGACACCCGGGTGCGCGGGTGTGGTCCTCGTCCGGTTACGGACCGTCTACCGGCGGCGATGCCGCCGCGCTCCCCCGTCATGCGGACACCCGTCTGGTAGCGTTAACCAAACGTTGGGTCGGCCACGGGAACCCGGCGCCGTGGCGTAGGAAATCGGAAGCAGTGGAGGTGCTGTGGGGCGTCCGCAACTGACGCCGAAGCGGGCCGGCCGCGCCTTTGACGACGGGACGCGTCGCACCGAGATCCTGCAGACGGCAGAGCTGTTGATCGCGACGTCGGGTCTGCGCACCTCGCTGCAGGAGATCGCCGACGCCGCAGGCATCCTGCCCGGCAGTCTGTACCACCACTTCGAATCCAAAGAGGCGATCTTCGCCGAACTGCTGCGGCGCTACCACGAGGATCTGGACCGCATCGCCGAACAGGCGGTGGACCGCCTGGACGACCCGACCACGCTGTCGGCCGTCGACCGCATCGTCGAACTGGGCACCGATATCGCCCAGTGCGCGGTGACCCACCGCGCGGCGCTGCAGATGACCTTCTACGAGCAGCCCACCTCCAACCCGGAACTGGCCGCACTGGCGCAGAAGCGGCCGACGGCGCTGTTGGAGGCAATGCTGCAGACGCTGCGGGCGGCCCGCTGGAGCGGATACCTGCGTTCCGACGTGGACCTGCCGGTGCTTGCCGACCGGATCGTGCAGACCATGAGGCAGGTCGGTCTCGACGTCATCCGGCACAACGCCAGCGCGGACAAGGTGGCCGCGCTGATGTGCCGAATCCTGTTGCAGGGCCTGGCTACTCAGCCGCCGACCGACGAACGTCTGGACAACTCGGCGGCGTTCCGCGCCGCCGACGAGGTGGTGCGCTCGTGGGCCGACGAGGCGCAGCCGGCCCCGGACGACAAGGCCGCGCACGTGCGGGCGGTGGCCCGTGCCGAGTTCGGCCGCAAGGGCTACGAGGTCACCACGATCCGCGACATCGCCTCGGCCGCGGGCCTGGGCACGGGGACCGTGTACCGGCTCATCGGCTCCAAGGAGGAGCTGCTGGCCTCGATCATGCAGTCCTTCAGCGAGAAGATTGCCGGCATCGGCTGGACGAGCGTGCTGAAGTCGGACTCCACCGCGGTGGAGAAGCTGGACGCGTTGAGCTGGGTGCACACCAACGCGCTGGCGCAGTTCGGCGACGAGTTCCGTATCCAACTGGCCTGGATGCGGCAGTCGCCACCGGACACCCCGAACATCGCCTGGCTGTTCACCAAGCGGCTGCGGCAGATGAAGTCGCTTCTGGTGGAGGGCCTGCGGACCGGTGAGATCACCATCGACAGCCCCTCGAACGAGGTGCTGGCACGCTGCGTGCTGGGCATCTCCTGGATTCCGGAGAACATCCTGCACGACATCGGGATTCGCCCGGGCCTGCTGCACGTGCGCGACACCATGCTGCGCGGCGTCGTGGCCCGTGACGGGTGACTCAGCCCACCCGGATCGGCAGCTTTCCCCAACCGCGCACGCTCGCGGTGTGCGCCATCTGCGCTCCCGGGTAGTCGACGTCCCACTCCGGCCAACAGGTGAGCATCTCCTCGAGCACCACCCGGGCCTGCATCCGCGCCAGCGCGGACCCCAGGCAGAAGTGGATGCCCTGGCCGAACGACAGATGTGGCGCGTTGCGGTGGATGTCGAAACTCTCACCGTCGGGGTACTGTCGCTCGTCTCGGTTCGCGGATCCGTTGAGCAACAACATGATCGACCCCTCGGGGATCGTCTGTCCGTAACACTCGGTGTCGTGGGCGACGTAGCGGGCCTGCACCGGTGAGGGCGCCTGGAAGCGCAGCACCTCCTCGATGGCGGCGGGAATCAGGGAGAAGTCGGCAACGAGTTCGCGACGCTGGTCGGGATGCTCGGCCAGCAGCTGCCCGATGAAGCCGACCAGCCGGGTGGTGGTCTCGTTGCCCGCGCCGGCGATCATGCTGGTGTAGGTCAGCACCTCGGTGCGGGTCAGTGGCCGCAGCTGCCCGTTCTCCTCGATCTGCGCGTTGAGCAGTTGGGTCATCAGATCGTCGGACGGATGGTCGGCGCGCCACTCGATGTAGTCGGCGAACAGCTGGTAGCTGTTCTCGAACGCGTCGGCGGTGGCTGGCCGGAACGTGCCCTCCTTCAGGCCGATCGCCCGACCGGTCCGGTCGCGGATCCTGGCCTGATCGGTCTCCGGAATGCCGAGCAGATATCCGATGGTGCGCATCGGGATCTGCGCGCCGAGATCACCGATCGGGTCGAAGCTCTCCGAACCGGCCAGCGCGTCGAGAGCACGGGTGCAGAAGTCGCGGACCAGGGGCTCGATCGCCGCCATCCGCCGAGGCGTGAACACCTTCGACAGCAGCCGTCGGTGCAGGTCGTGCAGCGGCGGGTCCTCGAACAGGATGACACCCGGCGGCACCTCGATACCGCTCTTGATGACATCCATCGTGGTTCCGCGGCCCGAGCGGTAGGTCTGCCAGTTGGACAGTTCGCGGGAGACGTCCTCGTACCGGCTCAGCGCGTAGAAGTCGTACTTCTCGTTGTAGTACAGCGGCGCTTCCTCCCGCATCCGCCGCCACATCGGGTAGGGGTCGTCGTCGATCGCGAAGTCGAACGGATCGTAGTAGAGGTCAACATCTTTCACGTCTGTCATGACTGCCCCTTCCCGTGGCGGCGTTCGGCAGAACGACGTCGCCGACCCTGCGAAGGTAGGGCCAGGCGATGTCGGGCGGCACGCCGCCGCACAGCGGCGACAGGTTCAGCGACTCCCCGGCCCGTACCAGGTCGATCGCCTGGTCGACGTCGATGATCCGGTGCGACCGGTACTTCTCGCGCGGTTCGGTCACGTCTTCGGCGGCCGAGATCCCCGCCGACGCGGTGTTGCCGGGATTCCACTGCGCGTAGCCGCGCGCGTCGTGCAGCAGGTATTCGCCGAGCTCATCCCAGGCGGCGTCGACGTCGTCGGCGACGAACGTCACCGTCGGGGTGTCGGGGGCCGGCAGCAGCGTCGGCCCCGGCTCGTGCCCGTGCTCGCGGCAGGCCGCCTCGTAGGCCTCCCGCATGCCGGGAACGCGGCCGTTGGCGAGCAACCCCAGCCCGTACCGGCCCGCCCGCCTGGCCGCGGCCACGCTGGCGCCGCCCCACATCAGCATCGGACCGCCCGGGGTGTGGGGGCGTGGGGTGACCGAGATCGTGCGGCCCTCGTGGGTGACCGTCTCCTCGGCCAGCAACGCCCGCAGCAGGGTGAGCTTCTCGTCGGCGATGGCGCCGCGCCTCCCGCGCTCGACACCGAAGTGCTCGAATTCCTCTGGCCGGTAGCCGATGCCGAACGTGTAGGACACCCTCCCCCGGCTGATGATGTCGAGGACGGACATCTCCTCGGCCAGCCGCACCGGGTCGGCGAACGGCAGGATGACCACCAGGCTCAGCAGCATCCGTTCGGTACGCGCGGCGATCGCCGAGGCCAGGATCATCGGGGCCGGCAGGTACCCGTCGGGCGATCCGTGGTGTTCGCACAGCACCACCGCCGGGCAGCCGCGCTGCTCCGACCATGCGCACATCTCGATCGCGGCCGAATAGAGGTCCGTTGTCGGCGCACCGAACTCCGGTGCGCGCATGTCGAATCGGAGCGTGAACATCGACTCAGTCGAAGGCGTGGCGGGGCAGTGTGTTCGGCAGGTCCAGTGAGCTCAGCAGCCCGGCGGGCGCCTCCACGACGTATGGGATCGCGTTGACCACCCGCATAGCCGTCGCGGCCATCGCCGCATTCCCGGCGCCGTGCCCGACGGCGTCACCGAGGTTCATCGCGCAGTGGATGTCGGGGTCGCCGATGATGTCGACCCGGTAGGTCGCGTCGAACTCCGAGGTGGGCCAGTCCGGTGCCACGTCGCGCGCCATCCGGATGATGTGCTCGACCACGATGGCCTCTCTGCCGTCGACCACGCCTGCGACCCGGGTGCGCACCGCGCCGCAGGTGCCGGCCTTGATGGTGCCGAAGGCGACCTCGATGTCGCGGTTGGTCAGCTGGCGGTCGAGTGACCCGCGGACCTCGGTGACCTCCACGCCGAGTCCTTCGGCCATCAGGTAGATCGGTGCCTTCCAGGCCATTTCGACGAAGCCGGGGGTCTTGAGCATCGGTTCGAAGTCGAGCGGATGACCGAAGCCCATCCCGTTCATCATGATGTCGGCCACCGGGTAGTGGTCGTTGAGCGCGATCTCGGAGACCGTGAGGCACTCGATCTTCTTGGACTGTGTCGACAGCAGCAGCGCCAGCTGGTCGGAACCGAATCCGGGGAAGATGCCCGAGGCGTAGAACGACGCGTCGCCCTGCTTGGCGGCCTGCTCCAGCTGGGCGCGCCACTCGGGTGAGTAGTAGGCGGGCGGGTAGATCAGCGTCGTCGACGTCGTGGACACGACGTTGATCCCGGCCTCGAGCAGCCGCAGGTAGTCCGGCACCGCCCCGGCGTCGCGCTCCGGGCCGCTGGCGGCGTACACCACACAGTCGGGTTTCAGCGCGATCAGCGCGTCGGCGTCGTTGGTGGCGGTGATCCCGAGTGGCTCGCCACCGGCCAACACCCCGGCGTCCTTGCCGACCTTCTCCTCGGAATGCACCCAGACACCGACGAGTTCGAGATCGGGCCGCTTGCTGATCGCGTCGATGGCGATCGACCCGACCCCTCCGGTAGACCAGACCACCGTCCGCAGTGGTGATGTCATGAAGCCTCCTCCGCGTGGCGTTCGGGGATCAGCGCCCCGCCGACTCTAACCTAACTTTTGTTCAGAACGGCGCGCTTCGGAACCGGAACCTTGACCGTGGCGGCGGCCACCGTTAGCGTGCGGAGCAAACGTTAGGTTTCAGGGGGAGGCCCGTGATGGCCGGCGGACCGGATGTCGCTGTACGACCGGTGACCGGTCGCGCCCCACTGCTCGGCTGGGCGCTGGCGGTGGGGTTTCTCGTCTTCGCCGTCGTGGCGCTGTTGAACATGCAGTCGGGCCTGCACGGAGACCCGCGGACCTCCAATCCCGATCCCGGACCCGCCCCCTATCCCCCGTTCCTCGGCGTGGCCAACTGGCCGCTGCTGGTCTCGGTGATGTCCGCCGTGCTGACGGTCTGCTTCTTCGGATATCTGGGCTGGCGGTCGCTGCGGGACGGGCACGCGCACTGGCTGGTCCTGGTGGCGATCGCCGCGTGGTGCGCAGGCGCGCTCGACCCGCTGGCCAACTGGGCGGTGTTCGCGGTGTTCGATCCGCGGGTCGGGCATTTCCCGCTGTCCTGGCCCTACTTCGACATCTCGCCGCTGCTGGAGCCGACGCTGTCGTTCCTGGGCGGGTACGCGAGCTACTACGTGCTGACCGGGCTGGGCCTGCTGAGTCTGCACCGGCGGCCGGTGGCGCCGCGGATCCGGCCCGGCGGCTGGCTGGACCGGCACCCGCTGGCCGCGCTGTTCATCACCGGATTCATAGCGGGACTTCCCCTCAACACGGTCATGCAGCTGATGTGGTTGAAGGTCGGGTTCTTCGTCTACAGCCAGGCCGCCGGGCCCGTTCTGCACATCTGGGGCTGCCAGCTGCCGCTGTCCATGGTGATCTACGACAGCGTGCTGTTCGCCGTGGTCGCGGTGTTGTGTGTACGCGACGATTCCGGACGCCTGGCCGTCGTCACCCGGCTGGTGCAGCGGCGGCGATGGCGGTGCTGCTACCCACGGTGATGGTGCCGATCACCATGTTGAGCCTGCTGCGGGTGGCGGGCGATCCCGGACCCGCCTACGACGAGTGGCCGTACCCGACCGTCAAGGTCTACGACCCGTACGGCGATCTCGAGCGCGCCGGGAAACCCGGTCCCTTCTATCGGTGAAGGGTCAACCGACCTTCGTCAGTGTCAGCGGCATCTCGATGTCGAGGACCTTGTTGAAACCGCATGCGCCACTGGGGCCCATGGTCCGGTCCCAGCCCTTGTAGACGCCGGGCTGGGGCGGCCACGCCGGCCAGAACCGGAACACCTGGGTGCCCGGGTGGGCGGTGCCGTCGATACAGGGTTCCCAGTCCGGGACGGTGCGGCGGACGATCCACTGCCCGCTGACGTAGGTGAGCTCGGCGGTCCAGCCCTGATCGCTGGTCACCTGGCCGGTGCAGTCCTGGAAGGTGGTGCAGGTCGAGGTGATGGTCCAGGTCTGGGTGACGACGGCCTCGTCGTGCCGCGAGTCGTCGCGCTTGGCCCACCGGCCGTCGGAGAACACGGTGAAGGTGCCGTTGATCGCGACGTCGTCGTGGCTGTTGTCCGCGGCGGCCGGAACCGCGGTGAGCACCAGCGCCGCCACCGCGAGAGACGCCGCTCGTATCACGACACACCTCCCGGATAGACCATGTCCTGCCAGGACTGCGGCTTGTTCACGAGATCGGTCTGTGCGCCGGTGTTTCCGTCCGGCGTCGCGTACCGCCCGGTCTCGGGGTCGTAGTGCGCGATCGCCACCGACGGTGCCGGCGCCACCGGCGTCAGTGCGGGCGGGCCGGGCGGCGCGGCGGCCACGGGCGGTTCGGGCGGTGCGAGACCGGGTGGCGCAGCGGCGGGTCCCGGCACCGCGCCCGGCGGCAGCGGGGTGCCCTCCAGCGGCGCGAACAGGTTCTCGTCGGCGGTGACCCGGTCGTCGGGTGGCACCCCCTGCCTGATGAGGTTGGGATCGAAGGGGTACGGCCCGAGCGAGTGTTGGCGCATCGCCAGCGGCCGGTACGGCTCATCGCTGTAGCAGAGTTCCACCGTCGGTGCCCGCTTGCCGGGCACACCCATGCAGGGGGCGTTGCGCGCGCCCCGCACGACGATCGGCGAGTCCTGCGGCAGTTTGCAGTACAGGCCGTCCGGGGTGTCGAGCGTCGTGGTGTCGTCCGGGCTGCGCCACACCGACGGCGGGAGGAACCCGACGGTGCACGGGTTCGGGTCGGCCATCTGGATCCGGAAGTCCCCCAGCGGGATTCCGGTCGGGTTGTTCTCCGGCGCGGAGGACAGCACGTTGGCGACGAACGGCGGCAGCAGCACAAGCACCTGTTCCAGCGACGGACGGTACGTCACCGCCACCTGCCCGAACGTGGTCATGTTCGCCAGCAGCACCGGCAGCGTCGGCTTGACCTGTTCCAGCAGGGCGGTGGCCTCGTCGGCGGCCGGCGGCCCGTCGGTCAGCAGCGTGCGCACCTGCGGGTCGTTGGTCACCACCTGATCGGTGACGCCCGCGAGGCTGCGCGCCCACAGCCGCAGCGCGTCGGTGCTCTGCGACTGGGCGTCGAGCAGCGGCATCGAGTCCTCGATCAGTGCCGCCGACCGGCCGGCGTCGCGGTTGAGCTCACCGGACAGCGCCGCCGAGGAGTCGATCAGCGAACCCATGTCGTAGCCGGCCCCGTCGAACGCCCGGTACGAGTCATCGATCAGCGCGCTCAGCTGTCCGGACGGGATGCTGCCGATCAGCGCGTTGAGCTGTTCGAGCATCGGGCTGACCGGTTGCGGGATCGTGGTGTGCGACATCGGGATCACCGATCCGTCCTCCAGATAGGGCGGCTGGTCGGTGCGCGGCAGCAGCTCGACGTACTGCTCGCCGACGGCCGACACGCTGCGCACCTCGGCGCGCAGGTCGGCGGGGATCTTCGGCGAGGTGTCCAGGCGCAGTGTGGCGGTGGCGTGGGTACGCGAGACGTCCATCGCGGTGACCTTGCCGACCTGCACGCCGCGGTAGGTGACGTTGGCGAACCGGTACAGCCCGCCGGACGCGGGCAGTTCGAGCGTCACGGTGATCTTGCCGATGCCCAGCAGTGTCGGCACCTGCATGTAGGCGAACACCATCGTGACCACACCGATGATCGACGCGATCGTGAAGATCACCAACTGGATTCGGACCAGGCGGGACAGCATCAGCCACCTCCTCCGGGTTCCCACGGTGCCGGGGCGGCATTGGGGATCTCGCCGAACGGCGGTGGCGTGTTCACGCCCAGCGGGTATTTGGAGAAGTAGTCGTCGTAACCCGGATCACCCGGTGCGGGTACCAGCGACGCGCGGTCCTGCCCGAGCGCGGTGCCCAGCAGCATGCTGCGTTTGATGCGGGCGTTGGTCAGGTCGACGGTGACCCACAGGTTCATGTAGTCGCCGCGGATGCCACGGTCGATGAGGTTCTGCGACATCGGGAACGTGGGCAGCCAGGCCAGCGCGCTGTCGATCTCCGGGCCGACGTCGGCGAGGGCGCGCAACGTCGGCGCCAGGTTCTCCAGGTTGGTCACCAGGTCCGCCTGGGTGTCGCGGATGAGCCCCGACGTCAGGTCGCTGAACTCCCCCAGCCTGCGCAGCGCGGTGGTGAAGTTCTGCCGCTCTCTGACCAGTACGTCGAGCGCGGGCGGGATCTTGCGCAGCGCGCGGGTGAGGACCTGCTGCTCGTCGCCCAGCCGTTGGGCGAACCGGTTGAGTTCCTCGATGGTGGCGATGATGTCGTCGCGCTGCTCGTACAGCGTGCCGACGAAGGTGTCGAGCCGGGTGATGAGGTCGCGGACGTCGCCGGCACGGCCGGCCAGCGCGGTGTTGAGGTTGGCGATGATGTCGCCGATGCGGCCCAGCCCGCCTCCGTTGACGACGGCGGCCAGCGATGCCAACGTCTGCTCGGTGGACGGGTAGGTCGACGTGCGGTCCAGACCGATCGTGGCGCCCGGCTGGAGCCGGCCACGCGGCGGCTCCCCCGGCGGCGGGTCGAGGGCGACGTGCATGGACCCCAGCAGGCTGGTCTGCCCGACGCTGGCCACCGCGTTGGCGGGCACCACCACGTCGGGTTTGAGCGAGACGTCGAGGTCGATGTGCCAGCCGTGCAGCCGCATCGCGCCGACGCTGCCGACCACCACGTCGTCGATCATCACCGGCGAATTCGATTCCAGAGTCCCGACATTCGCGAGCTCGACATGGTAGACGGATGCGCCGGAGCCGCGTCCCACCGCCCCGGGCAGGGGCAGGGAGTTCACGCCCTGAAACGAACACGCACTCGCCGTCAGAGCCGCGCTCAGGGCGATCGCTGCGGTGCGCCTGACGATCACGGTGTCGCCCCCTCGGTCGGCGGCGCCTCCGGCGGCGGCTCCGGCGCCGGCTGTTCGGCGGGCAGCAACAGGTTCTCCACGGTCGGCGGGCCTGGTGGTGGCGGTGGTGGCGGCGCTCCCCAGCCCGGCGGCGGCGGCACGTCCCCGGCGCCGGTGTACGCCGAGACGGCAGGCGGCGGTTCCGGCGGGTCGGCGTCTCCGCCGGCGCCGGGCATCAGGTGCGGTTCGGAGTAGCGCAGCATGTACGGCGGCGGGTTCGACGACAGGAACAGGCTGAACGGGAACGGCAGGTTGTTGAAGCTCGCGGTGCGCAGTCCCGGACCCAGATACTGCGCGCACTCCTTGGCGGTCGTCGGCGCGGTGACGTTCTGCAGCGCGCCGACCATGCCGCACAGCGCCCACACCGGGCTGGACATGTTGTTGAGGACGAACACGCCGCTGGCGGCGCCGGTGCGCGGGTCGAACATGTTGACCGCGTTGGCGATCGAATGCGGCGCGATGTGCAGCACGTTCTCCAGCGCCATCCGGTGCTCGGCGATGTTCTGCAGCACGTTGGACAACCGCTGGAGCTGTTCGGAGGTTTTGTCCCGGGTGCCGCGGACGAACCGGGTGGTCTCGTCGAGCACCTCGGAGAGGTCGGTGAGTGCCGCGTCCAGGTCGGAGCGGCTGTCGTTGACCAGGCTGGTCAGGGTGGCGAACCGGTTCTGGAAGGCCACGATCTGCTCGTTGCTGTCGCGCAGCGCGGTGACGAAGGTCTGCAGGTTGTCGATCGTGCTCACGATGTCGCCGCTGCCGTCGGCGAGAATCCTTCCGACACCGGACAGTTGCGCGATGGTCTCGCGGAGCTTGTCGCCGTTGCCGTCCAGGGCGTTGGCCGCGCTGTCGATGAACCGACCCACCGGACCGGTCGACATCTCACCGGTCGGCCCGAGGTCGGTGGCCAGCCGCATCAACTGCTCCTTGACCTCGTTCCACTCCACCGGGACCGCGGTCCTGTCCTGCGGGATGACCGCGCCGTCGGCCAGCACCGGGCCGGACTCGTAAGCCGGGGTGAGCTGAACGTAACGGGCCGACACCAGGTTCTGCGCGACGATCACCGCCTTCGCATCCGCCGGGACCCGGATGCCGTGGCCGATGGCCAGCTTCAGTTCGGTGTAGGTGCCCGCAGGGCGGATCGACTCGATGGTGCCCACCTTCACCCCGGCGATGCGCACCTCGTCGCCGGGATAGATCGCGGTGGCCGTGACGAACTGCGCGGTGACCACGGTGGGCCGCAGCACCGCCTGCTTGACCACCACCGCCGCACCGCCGATCAGCAGCGCCGCGAGCACCAGGGTCAGGATCCGCCGTCTCATCACGGTGTCCCCGGTCCGTGGAACTCCGGAATCCCGTTGTACGGGAACGGAAGCTCGGCCCGTGGCCCGGCGTTGTCCGGCGGCTGGCCCGCGTTGACGCCGCGCCGGAAGCCGAACGCGTAGTCCAGCCACGGCTGCAGTATCTGGCCGAAGAAGATGTTCGGGATGTAGGCCTGGTAGTAGGGACCGTTACCAATCGTCTCACCGAGTGTGATCTGGAACTTGGCCAGACCGGGCAGCGCCTCGGCGATGTTGTCGCGGTTCTTCTCCATGATCGCGACCACCCCGTTGAGCTTATCCAGCGTCGGGGCGAGTTCGCGTTCGTTGTCGGCGACCAGACCGGACAGCTGCTTGGACAGCGTCGAGGTGTGGGCCAGCATCTCGACGATCGCGTGGCGGCGCGCATTGAGCACGGCGACAAGGTCGTTGGCGTTGAGCAGCAGGGTGTTCACCTGGTTGCCGCGCTCCGACAGGATCTTGGTGACGTCGGCGCCGCTGGACAGCAGCTCGCCGAGCGTCTCGTCGCGTTCGTTGAGTGCCCGCGACAGCCGGGTGACGCTGTCGAACGTCGGCCCCAGTTGCGGAGCCACCTCGTCGAGGGTGGCCGACAGGGTGTCCAGCGCCTGGTTCAGCGACGCCGTGTCGGTTCCCGCGGTGTTGGTGGTCAGCTCGCTGACCGCCTCGGTCAGCGAATAGGGAGATGCCGTGCGCGACAACGGGATCACCTCCATCGGCCGCATCGTGCCCTCGCCCTTGGACTCCAGGGTGAGCACCCGTTCGCCGAGCAGGGTCCCGGTGCGGATGTGCGCGGTGGTGTCCGTGCCCAGCGTCACGGTGCCGTCGATGGCGAACGTGACCAGAGCGGCCTGGCCCTGCAGGCCGACGGCGGTGACGCTGCCGACCTTCATGCCGGAGATCGTGACGTCGTTGCCGGGCGCCACCCCGCCCGCGTCGGCGAACAGCGCCTGGTAGCGCACCGCCGTCGCCCAGGATGTCAGCCGTTCGGGCGCCAGACCGACGGCGATCACCAGCATGACCAGGACCACACCGATGATTCCCGGCCGGATGAGGTGTCTGCCACGGTATTTCAGCATCAGGGTTCCTCGCACCTGCCGTTCTCTTGGCGGAGCCACGGGAACTCCGCGGTGCGGCCCTGCAGGTCGGTGACCCGCCACTTCAACTCGCAGATGTAGTAGTTGAAAAAGCTGCCGTAGGAGCCGGTGCGGATCAGCTTGCGGTAGTTCTCAGGCGCCTTCTGCAGACTGGTGTCGAGCCTGTCCTTCTGGAAGTCGAGGTTGGGTGCCAGCCGGTTCAGCTCGTCGACCGTCTCCGCCAGCGGCGGGCGCGCCTCGCTGAGCAGGTCGGCGATCGATGCGGTGCCCCTGTTCAGCGCGTCGATGGCGGTGGCGATCGGATCGCGTTCGGCCGCCAGCTCGGTGACGAGAGTCTCGAGCTGACCGACGGTGGTGGAGAACCGGTCCCCCTCCTTGTTGAGGGTGGCGAGCAGGGTCCGCAGGTTGTCGATGACGGCCTGGATCGTCTGGCTGTGTTCGGCCAGCGCGGCGCTGAACCCCGAACTACTGGTAAGCAGGGACCGCAACGTGGCGCCCTGCCCCTGGAAGATCTGGATCAGCGACGCCGACAAAGCGTTGACGTCCTGCGGGTTCAGGCCGCGGATGACGGGCTTGAGGCCGCCGAGCAGCAGGTCGAGGTCCAGCGCCTGCTGCGTGCGCTCGCGGGGGATCTGGGCACCGGGCGGCAGCGGGGTGCCACCGTCGCCCTCGATGAGCTCGAGGTAGCGGTCGCCGACGAGGTTCAGATAGCGCACGGCGGCGCGGGTTCCGGTGGTCATCTGCACCCCGGGGTCGGTGTCGAAGTCGACGACGACGGTCTTGTCGGGTTGCAGTTTCACCCGTTTCACGGTGCCCACCCGCATACCCGCCACCCGCACCGACTGTCCGGCCTCCAGCCGCGACACGTCGCTGAACACCGCGGAATACGTTCGGGTGCTGCCGGTCTGGTACTGGCCGAAGATGAAGAACAGCGACGCGGTCAGCAGCGCCATCACAGCGGCGAACACGCCGAACTTGATCACCGTGGAGCGAAACGGGCGCCTCATCCCGGTTGTCCGATCTGCGCGGTGTTGCGGGGCGGCCCGGACGTCTCGGTGTCGGGGAACATGATCTGCTTGATGATGTCGGCGTTGAGGATGATGCCGGGGTAGGTGCGCCGCCACGGGTTGGTGCCGGTGTCGGCGACGACGTAGGGCGGGACACCTTCGAACGGCATCTTCGGCAGCCCGGTGCACTGCGGGCCGCCGGTCGCACCGGCCTTCGGCAGGTCCATCGGGTAGCGGTAGCGTTCCTGGGCCCACAGGAATCCGGTCAGAACCATCACGCCGGGCTGCTTCAGCGGTGGGCGCCCCGCTGCCTCCACCATGCCGGCCAACGCGCACCACAGCGCCTGGTTGTACTTGTTGAGCAGATCGGTGGTCGGCACCAGCAGCCGGGTGACCTCGGCGAGCGGATCGCGGTTCTGCCCGACGACCTCGGTGCCCACATCGGCCAGCCCGATGACGCTGACCAGGGCGGCGTCCAGGTTGTCCGTCTCGTCGACGATGGAGTCGCTGATCCGCGCCGCGTTGTCGGCGATGTCCACGAAATCCGTTGCGGCGTCGGCGTAAGCGTTGAGTACCCGCGGGGCGGTCTGCAGATCGGCGCGCAGTGCGGGCAGACTGGGCTCGATGGTCGCGAGGTAGGAGTTCAAGTCCGACAGCATCTGGCCGAGCCGCTCACCGCGGCCCGCCATGGCCTGGGCGATGGCGCCGAGTGTCGCGTTCAGCTTGGTCGGTTCGACGCTCGACAGCACCGACGTCAACTGCTCGAAGACGGTGTTCACCTCGACCATGACGTGCTGGGCCTCGATCACCTGGCCGGGGCGCAGGGACTCCGGCGACGGGTTCTCGGGGAACACGAACTGCACCTGCTTGGCGCCGAACACCGTCGGCGAGGCGATGTCGACCAGTGCGTTGGCCGGGATCGCATCCAGCCGCTTCGGATCGATCGCCAGATGTATCGCCGCCTGGCCGGTCGGCAGGGCCTCGATTTCGGCCACCCGACCCACCTGGACACCACGGACCTGAACCTTCGCGTCGGGGTTCATCACCAGCCCGGCGCGCTGCGAGATGACGGTAACCGGCACGGTTTCGGCGAATCCTCCCCGAAACATGTTGGCCGCCAAGAGGAAAACTGCCGCGACCGCAAGGATGGAGATCAGTCCGACCAACGGACGCAGCAGACTAGGCCTCACCGGCAGACTCCGCCTTCGCGGTTCGACAAGCCTGTTCCTCCCCCAATGGGCGTTCGAGGACGGTGCGAGACTTTACGCCGGAACATATCTTTGGGTCAATGACTCTTGATCAAAACAGGGGGATTCTCCCTCACGACCCCTCCCAATGCCAGCAGTACCTATTGCCAGAACCAATTCTGGCGCAGCTTGAACCAGCTCAATGGCGACTTTTTCGGGATTCTCAATTAACTGTGAATCTTCGAATCATCGGTTCGCCCAAGCGCCAACCACCAGGGACACACCCAACACCGGAACAATCATTAGGCCCAATTTGGACCGGCCCGGCCGTGACAAACAGATCTCCACGGCATGCGTTGCTGTCGATAATGCCGCCTCGCGGCGGCTCGCGCTGCCTGAATGACAATCTTTATGAGAATAGAGAACGTCAGTCTTGAAAGTCGGCGCGCGAATTCACCACCGCGACTGAACCATCGACGGCGTCAATTGTTTTCAGGCACCCGGCGAGCGGAATGCGAAATATCCGGGGTCGCCGACGGACTACCCGCCGGGCGCGCGGTCACTCGGGCAGTCGCAGTTCGGGCTTCTCGACCTCTTCGATGTTCACGTCCTTGAACGTGATCACCCGCACCTGCTTGACGAAGCGGGCCGGCCGGTACATGTCCCACACCCACGCATCGGTGAGCCGCAGTTCGAAGTAGACCTCACCGTCCGTATTGCGGGGCACCACCTCGACGGCGTTGGCGAGATAGAACCGTCGCTCCGTCTCCACGACGTAGCTGAACTGACCGACGATGTCCTTGTACTCGCGGTAGAGCGAGAGCTCCATCTCGGTTTCGTACTTCTCGAGATCTTCGGCACTCATCGCTCAGCTTTCCTTCATCCTGGTCGCTGTTCTCTCACTGGTCTCCATTGTTCCCTACCCGACCTGCCCGCGCTGATCCGGTGCACAGTCGGCGGCGAGTTCGGTGACCATCCGGGTGCCGCCGCCTGCGGTGGCGACCCGGCGCACGTTGATGAACGACCGCCGGTGCTGGCTGCACGGACCCAGCTCGGCCAGCGCCGCGCTGTGCGCCGCGGTGCTGTACCCCTTGTGCTCGGCGAACCCGTAACCGGGGTGCTCGGCGTCCAGTTCGACCATCAGCCGGTCGCGGCTGACCTTGGCCAACACGCTGGCCGCGGCGATGCAGGCCGCCGCCGCGTCGCCACCGACCACCGGCAGCGACGGCACCGGCAGGCCGGGCACCCGGAAGCCGTCGGACAGCACGTAGCCGGGCCGCACCGACAGGCCCGCCACCGCGCGCCGCATGCCCTCGATGTTGGCGGCGTGCACACCGCGGCGGTCCACCTCGTGCGACGGGATGAACACCACGTGGTAGGCCAGCGCGTAACGGCGGATCAGCGGAAACAGCCGCTCGCGCTCCTTCTCGTTGAGCTTCTTGGAGTCGTCGAGCGCCGCCAGGCTCTCCAACCGATTGGGCCCCAGCACGCAGGCCGCCACCACCAGTGGGCCGGCGCAGGCCCCGCGCCCGACCTCGTCGACGCCTGCCACCGGGCCCAGGCCGTTGCGATAGAGCGCGGACTCCAGCGTGCGCAGGCCCGAGGACTTCCGGATCACCGTGCGGGGAGGCCAACTCGCCGCCAACAACGACTCCTACGAATCAGTTCTGCGGGTTCACGCTGCTGATGCCGCCCCAGCGCGCCGGCGGCCACGCGATGAACCGCGCCTTACCGATCACATTCTCCACCGGCACCGTGCCCGCCATCGGGTCACCCGTGCAGAGCAGCCCCTTCTGCGCGTCCTGCGGCAGGTTGGTGCAGTGCGCCCGCGAGTCCGCCGAGTGGGTGCGGTTGTCGCCCATCACCCAGACGCGGCCCTCGGGGACCTTCACCGGCCCGAACTCGTTGCCCAGGCAGGGGTAGATCGCCGGGTCGGCGCGCATCGTCTGCGGGTCCAGGTAGGGCTCGTCGAGACGCTTGCCGTCGACCGTGAGCCCGGTGGCGGCGCGGCACTCCACCGTCTGCCCGCCCACCGCGATGATGCGCTTGACGAGGTCGTTCTCGTCGGGCGGCACGAAACCGACCACCGACAGCGCGTTCTGGATCCAGCGCACCACCGGGTTGTCCGACCGGATCGAGCGGTAGTTGATGTTCCAGTTCGGCGGGCCCTTGAAGACCACGACGTCGCCGGGCTCGGGATCGCTGAACCGGTAGGTCAGCTTGTCCACCATGATCCGGTCGCCCGTGCAGCCCGCGCAGCCGTGCAGCGTGGGCTCCATCGACTCCGACGGGATCAGGTAGGGCCGCGCGACGAACGTCAGCATGACGTAGTACAGCACCAGCGCGATCGTGATGAGGATCGCGAACTCGCGCAGCGCCCCACCCTTTTTCTCGGGCTTGTCGGCCTGCTCGCGCTTGTCGGCCTCGGCCGACTCGTCCGGACTGCTCTCGTCGGGCTCGGTGGATCCGGTCACCGCATCAGGGTAGCCAGCGCGGTGCTCATCACCGCGCTGCTCGGGCTCCAAGGATCAGACTCCGGCTACGGACGGCTGACCAGCGGTCAGCGCTTCTCCTTGATCTTGGCCTTCTTGCCCCGCAGCTCGCGCAGGTAGTACAGCTTGGCGCGACGCACGTCACCGCGGGTGACGACGTCGATGTGGTCGATGTTGGGCGAGTGCACCGGGAAGGTGCGCTCGACGCCGACGCCGTAGCTCTCCTTGCGCACGGTGAAGGTCTCACGGATCCCGCTGCCCTGACGGCGGATGACCACACCCTTGAAGACCTGGATGCGCTCCTTGGAACCCTCGATGACCTTCACGTGAACGTTCACGGTGTCGCCGGGGCCGAATTCCGGAATGTCGTCGCGCAGCGACGCCTGATCGACGAAGTCCAGCGTGTTCATCGGTGACACTTCCTTGCGGTTGGCGGCTGCGGGCGCGGTGGACGCGTCGCCGAGCCGAGCTGATCGGGTGTATCGGATGTCTCTCGCAGCGGGCGGAGCGAGCCGATCCCGGGTCCTGCACAGACAACTGCTCAATTGTGCCAGATGGGTCCGCGAGGAGTGAAATCGCACCTCGATCGGCGTCGTCGGCAGCCACGCCCGAAGCTCTCCCACCCTACTGTGACCGCCGATACGCACTACCCTTGACACCACGGGCCTTGACGTACGGGGACACACGGGACGGCCGTTGTGCCGCACCCGGAATCGAAAATGTGGCAGGAGGGCGATGCGACGGCGGCCGTCGAGGCTGGTGAGCGTGACCGCGGCGATCGTCGTCACCGTGCCGATCGTGGCGGGATGTGAGGCCAGGGTCTACGGCACCACCCCGGAGCAGCCGCACCTGACCGTCGTCGTCCCACAGGGTTCGATGGCACCGCTGCCCGAGGCCGCGCTCGACGAGCCGCCCCCGTCGTTCGTCGGCCTCGAGGACCGCGCGCGGCAGGCCACCGAGGACGCCGCGGCCGTCGGCGCCGACATCACCACGCTGGTGCTCGACCGCGCCACCGGCCACCGGGTGTCCAACGGCAACAACCAGGCCATGTCGATCGCGTCGGTGGTCAAGCTGTTCATCGCCGACGACCTGCTCTACCGCGACCAGCCGCTGAGTCCCGAGGACCGCGAGGCGTTCGACAGGATGCTGCGCGCCTCCGACGACAGCCCCGCCGAGGTGTTCTGGAACCGGGGCGGCGGCAGCGAGATCATCCGCCGGGTGACGCAGCGCTACGGACTGCCCGACACCAAGCCACCGATCGACGGGCGCTGGTTCAACACCGTCAGCACCGCGGCGGATCTGGTGCGCTACTACGACATGCTGCTCTCGGGCACCGGCGGGCTGCCCGCCGACAAGGCCGACATGATCATCAGCAACCTGGCCGCGTCGGCGCCGTACGGCATCGACGGCATGATGCCCGGCGGGGTGTACCCGCAGCGGTTCGGCATTCCCGAGGGGCTGCCCGAGGAGCAGGTCGCGGTCAAGCAGGGCTGGATGTGCTGCATCGGTTCGGACTGGATGCACCTGTCGACCGGTGTCATCGGGCCGGACCACCGCTACGTCATGGTGATCGGCTCGCTGCAGGCCACCAACGACGCCACCGCCCGCGAGACCATCACCGAGGCGGTGCGCACGATGTTCCCCGACGGGACGATCTAGCTCTCGTCCAGCAGATCCGGCCGGCGCTCGAGGGTGCGCTGCAGGCCCTGCTCATATCGCCACCGGGCGATCCTCGCGTGGTCCCCGGACAGCAGGATCTCCGGTACCGCCAGGTCCCGCCACACCGGCGGGCGGGTGTAGCTGGGCGCCTCCAGGATGCCGTTGGAGTGCGAATCGTCCTGGTGCGACGCCGGATTACCGAGCACCCCGGGAATCAGCCGGACCGTGGCCTCGATCATCACCAGCGCCGCGGACTCGCCGCCGGGCAGCACGTAGTCACCGATCGACACCTCCGCCACCCGCATCCGTCGGGCCGCGTCGTCGATGACGCGCTGGTCGATACCCTCGTAGCGGCCGCACGCGAACACCAGGTGCTTCTCGGTGGACCAGGCCTGCGCGTCGGCCTGCGTGAACAGCCGGCCCGCCGGGGTGGGGACGACCAGAAGCGTCTCCGGCGAACAGATCTCGTCGAGTGCCTCACCCCACACCGGGGCCTTCATCACCATGCCGGGCCCGCCGCCGTACGGTGCGTCGTCGACCGAGCGGTGCACATCGTGGGTCCAGCGCCGCAGATCGTGGACGCCGAGGTCGATGATGCCGGCGTCGATCGCCTTGCCCGGCAGTGACTGTCGCAGCGCGTCCAGGTATGCCGGGAAGATCGTGACGACGTCGATGCGCATCAGGCCATGTCCAGCAGACCGTCGGGCGGATCGATCTCGATCGTCTGATCCGCCAGCGACACCGACAGCACGATCGCGCTGACGAACGGCACCAGCACCTCGGAGCCGGTCTCGGTGGTCACCGACAGCAACTCGCCCGCCGCGGTGTGCAGCACCTCGGCGACGTTGCCCACCAACCGGCCGTCGGTCGTGACGACCCGCAGCCCCTCGAGCTGGTGGTCGTAGAACTCGTCGGGATCGTCGATCGGCGGCAGATCCTCGGAGTCGACGATGAACAGCGTGCCGCGCAGCGCGTCGGCACCGTTGCGGTCGGTCACGCCCTCCAGGCGTACCAGCAGCCGGCCGCCGTGCGGCCGGGCCGAGGTGACCGTGAAATCACGTGCGGCGCCGCCGCCCTTACCGGGGCGGCCGCGCAACACGGAACCGGGAGCGAACCGGGCGTCGGGATCGTCAGTTCGGACGTCGACGACCACCTCGCCGGTGATGCCGTGCGCCTTGACGACCCGCCCGACAACCAGGTCCATCCGGGACTACTGGTCGGTGTCCACCACGTCGACACGGATGCCGCGGCCGCCGATCCCGGCGACCAGCGTGCGCAGCGCGGTCGCGGTGCGGCCACCGCGCCCGATCACCTTGCCGAGGTCGTCGGGATGGACGTGAACCTCGACGGTGCGTCCGCGCCGGCTGGTCACCATGTCGACGCGCACGTCGTCGGGATTGTCGACGATTCCGCGCACCAGGTGTTCGACCGCGTCAACGACGACAGAGCTCACGGCTATCAGCTTTCTGCGCTGGCGTCGCCGGCCTCGGCGGCGGCCTCAGTCTTCGCTTCAGCCTTGTCGTCAGCCTTGTCGTCGGCCTTTTCTTCGGCCTTTTCTTCGGCCTTTTCTTCGGCCTTCTTGGCCGGCGCCTTCTTCTTCTTGGGCTGGGTGGTGGCCTCGGTGGTCGGACCGCCCTCGGCCTCGGCGAGCGCCTTGTTGAACAGCTCCAGCTTGCTGGGCTTGGGCTCCTTGACCTTCAGCGTGCCCTCGGCACCCGGCAGACCCTTGAACTTCTGCCAGTCACCGGTGATCTTCAGCAGCGCCAGGACGGGCTCGGTCGGCTGTGCGCCCACGCTCAGCCAGTACTGCGCGCGCTCCGAGTCGATCTCGATGAGGCTCGGTTCTTCCTTCGGGTGGTACCGGCCGATGATCTCGATGGCGCGACCGTCGCGGCGGGTGCGCGCGTCGGCGACAGCGATGCGGTACTGGGGATTGCGGATCTTGCCAAGCCGGGTCAGCTTGATCTTGACAGCCATGTAAGCGAATTCTCCTGTGATTGCCACGCTGCAATTCAGCGATCGAGGCGGGATTGCCTGGATCCGGTTTTGCCTTACGTGTGTGACCGCCACGGGGCCGGAGTCCCGAGGAAGACAGTCGACCATTGTGCCAGAACGGGCCCGACCGGCAAAAATCGTCTCACCCGAGGCATCCGCCCCAGCGTAGAGAGTCCTGATGAGCCTGTTCAAAGAGAAGAGCATGACGATCCTGGCCGGGCAGCTGGCCCGCCCGCACGGACCGCTGGGTCTGCTGGTGGCCCGGACGTTGAACCGCGGCAACGCCCGGGCGATCGGCGCGGCGGTCGACGCCGCCGGGGCCGGGCCGGGCGCCGTCGTGGCCGACGTCGGGTTCGGCGGCGGCATCGGCCTGCGGATGCTGCTCGACCGGGTGGGGCCGGCGGGCCGCGTGCACGGGGTCGAGATCGCCGCCGGCATGCTGCGCCGCGCCCGGATGACCTTCGCCCGCGAGATCCGCGCGGGCCGGCTGTGGTTGGCGCAGGGGTCGCTGACGGCGCTGCCGTTCGACGACGCCGCGCTCGACGCCGTCGTCACCGTCAACACCGTGTACTTCATCGACGACCTCGACACCGCGTGCGCCGAACTGGCGCGGGTGCTGCGGCCCGGCGGCCGCGCGGTGATCGGCATCGCCGATCCCGACGCGATGCGCCACGCGCCGTTCACCCGGCACGGGTTCACGCTGCGCCCGGTCGAGCAGATCCGGGCGGCACTGGCCGGCGCCGGGCTGACCGTCGAGCACCGCCGGGTCGACGACAAGCCGCTCCCCCGCCATGTGCTCGTCGGGACCCGCTGACGGTCAGATCCCGAGCACGGCCTTGGCGATCAGGAAGTAGATCAGCAGCCCGGTCGCGTCGGTGAACGTCGTGATGAACGGGTTGGAGAACACCGCGGGATCCACCCGGATCGTCCTGGCGACCAGCGGCATCACCCCACCGACCGTCGCCGCCATGGTGCACACGCTGACCAGCGTCAGCGCGATCACGGTGCCCAGCCCGCGGTCGTAGATCGCGCTGGTGACCACAAACGCCACCGCGCCGAGCAGCAGCCCGAGCGACAGCCCCACCCGGAACTCCCGGACCAGCACCCGCAGCAGGTCACTGGGCCGCACATCGCCGAGGGCCAGCGCGCGGGTGACGGTGGTGGCGGCCTGGTTGCCGGTGTTGCCGCCGGTGCCGATCAGCAGCGGCACGAACAGCGCCAGGGTCACCACCTGCGACAGCGTCGCCTCGAACACCTCGAGCACCTGCACGGTCAGCGTCGCGCCGATGGCCAGCACCAGCAGCCAGACCACGCGGGACCGCACCAACCCGCTGACCGGCGCGGTGAGGTAGGGCCGGCGCAGCGGTTCCACACCGCTGATGCGGGCCTGGTCCTCGGAGTCGGCCGACTCCAGGATGCGCAGCGCGTCGTCGACGGTGAGGATGCCCACCAGGCGGGTCTCGGCGTCCACCACCGGGAGCGCCAACACCTTGAGGTCGGCGCAGCGCCGGGCCGAGACCTCGGCGACGTCGGTGGCGCGCACCCACTGGGCCGGCTGCATCAACTCGCCGACCGTCGTCTCCGCCGAGGCGCCGAGCAGGTCGCGCAGGCTCACCACCCCGACCAGCACCCGCTCGTCGTCGGTCACCGGCAGCGTGTAGACGGTCTCGGCGTCGCCGAGGCGCTCCTGCACCCGCAGCATCGCCTCCGCGACCGTGAAACGCGCCCGCACAGCGACGAATTCGGGGCTCATCCGCCGACCGATAGACCCCTGCGGGTAGCCGAGGATGTCGGCGGTCATCGCCCGCTCGTCCGGCGGCAGGCCCTGCAGCAGGCGGTGCGCCACCGTCGCCGGGAGTTCGTCGAGCAACCCGACGCGGTCGTCGGGGTTCAGGTCGGCGAACAGCGCCGCGACGGCGTCGTCCTGCAACCCGGCGACGAGGTCACCCTGCAGGCTGGCGTCGAGGCTCTCGAAGACCTGCAGCGCCAATCCCTTCGGCAGCACGCGGTACAGCACCGCCCGTCTCCGCCGATCGAGGCGCTCCAGGGTGGCGACGATGTCGGAGACCGACAACCGTCGTACCTCGGCGGTCATGGCCGCCATGTCCAGGCGGTCCACCGCCTCGGTAAGGGCTCGCACGGCCGCGTCGCGGCGGTCGGTCTCAGTCTGGTTCGTCACAACACAGGCTTACACGAGCTTGTCAAAGCATTTCTCCTCGACGCGTTTGCTCATCCGCCAACCGTCGGCGGTGCGCACGAACTCGTCGACGTACCAGATGCCGACGAAATAGATCTGGCCAGCGTCGCCGCCCATCACCATCGGGTTGAAGCAGACCGCGCGGGAGGTGGCGCGGTCACCGTCCGGGCTGTAGGAGACCCGGATGTCCACGTTGCCCAGCATGTGGAAGTACGCCGGGAAGTTCGGCAGCACCTCCTTGAGCCAGGCCTTCACCTCCGGGAAGCGACCGTCGATGCCCCCGCTGACCCGGTAGTCGATGTAGGCGTCGGGGGTGAACACCCGGTCGAGGTCGTCGAAGCGCTTCTGGTCGATCGCCGTCGAGTAGTCGATCAGCAGCTGCTGAATCTCGAAGCGGTCGGAGATCTCGTCGAGGGTCATCATGGGCTACATCAAACCGCAGGCCGTTAGGCTCGGGGCCCATGCGGAGAACTGCGATCGTCCTCGCCGCGTTGGTGGCCTGCGTTCTGGCGCTGGTCGCGCCGCCGGCCGGCGCCGAACCGGTGGCGCAGCCCGGCGGAATCCTGACGCCGCCGGAGGGGCCGGCCGAGGCCTGGATCATCGCCGACATGGACACCGGCGAGGTGCTGGCCGGGCGCAACGAGTACGGCCAGTACGCACCCGCCAGCACCATCAAGGTGCTGCTGGCGCTGACCGTGCTCGACGAGCTTCCGCTGGACGCCACGATCGTCGCCAACGAGGCCGACACCAAGGTCGAGTGCAACTGCGCGGGCGTCACCCCCGGGATGACCTACACCACGCGCCAGCTGCTGGAGGCGATCCTGCTGGTGTCGGGCAACGACGCGGCCAACACGCTGGCCACCATGCTCGGCGGTCACGACGTCGCGATCACCAAGATGAACGCCAAGGCGGCGCTGCTCGGCGCCTACGGCACCAATGTCGGCTCGCCGTCGGGTCTGGACGGCCCGGGCATCGCGATGTGGTCCTCCCCGCACGACCTGGCGGTGATCTTCCGCGCCGCGATGGCCAACCCGGTGTTCGCCCAGATCACCGCCCAGCCCACCGCGGTGTTCCCCACCAAGACCGGCGACAAGGTGCTGGTGAACCAGGACGAGCTGCTCAAGCTCTACCCGGGCACCCTCGGCGGCAAGACCGGGTTCACCGACATCGCGCGCAAGACGTTCGTCGGCGCGGCGCAGCGCAACGGCAGGCGGCTGGTCATCGCGTTGATGTACGGCCTGGACCGGCCCGGCCAGCCGACCTACTGGGATCAGGCGATCGGCCTGCTGGACTGGGGCTTCGCGCAGCCGCCGGGCACCTCCATCGGGATGCTCTGAATTCGAACGTTGCTCAATCGCAACGCATCCGAGACCAGGCCGGATAACACCGCGGTTACGCTCGGCGGGCATGCGACGCTTGTTGGCCGCGTTGGCCATCGCGCTGACCTGCGCAATGACCCTGGCCACCGGCCTCGCCGCGCCGGCCACCGCCCAACCGGGCGGTGCGACCTCCGGTGCGCTGTCCCTGCCGGACGGGCCCGCTCAGTCGTGGCTGCTCGCCGACCTCGACACCGGCCGAATCCTGGCCTCCCGCAACCCGTATGAGCCGCACCCGCCGGCCAGCACGATCAAGGCGCTGCTGGCGATGGTCGTGCTCGACCAGTTGCCGCTCAACGCGGTGATCGTGGCCCGGCCGGCCGCCGCCGACGTCGAATGTTCCTGTGCCGGAGTGAAAGCCGGGCGACCGTACACGGTGCGCCAACTGCTCGACGGGCTGATGCTGGTCTCGGGCAACGACGCGGCCAACGTGCTCGCCGACGGTCTCGGCGGGTATCGCGTCGCGGTGGCGAAGATGAACGCCAAGGCGGCGGCGCTGGGGGCACGCAGCACGCGGGTGTCGTCGCCGTCGGGTCTCGACGGGCCAGGCATGGAGTCCTTCACCACCGCCAACGATCTCGCGGTGATCTACCGGAATGCGTTGCGGTATCCGGCTTTTGCCGCGATCGTGCGCCAGCCGTCGTCGCTGTTCCCCACCGACGACGGGCCGAAGACGATCGTCAACCAGAACCAGCTGCTCAAGCGGTATCCGGGCACGCTGGTCGGCAAGACCGGCTACACGAACCTGGCCCGCGACACGTTCGTCGCCGCCGCGCAGCGCAACGGCAGGCGGCTGGTCGTCGCGCAGCTGTACGGCAACGGCGACCTCTACAGTCAGGCGATCCAGCTGTTCGACTGGGGCTTCGCCCAGAGCTAGCCTCTCTTCTTCCTTTCTTCCGCGAGCGTGCGTGTCTGCACACGACACGCCGGAGTTTTTGCGGCATTTGCGCACGCTCGCGACGGGGTTGACGGGTGGCCGGCGTGCGCATACCCCTGCGCATGCGCCGAAACTTCGGTTGTTGACGAATAGTCGCCGAAATCCGTCAACTTCCGTAGTTTCGGCGGTCTTTCGGCCGGACCGGGAGCCCGACCGCACGCTCGCCGGAAAGGACGGTTACGTGTAGACGCGACCGCGCAGGATCACCGCGTCGGGGTTCTTCACCACCGCGGCGCCCAGCCGGGGATCCTCCGAGAAGCACACCAGGTCCGCCGGGGCGCCGTCGACCAGCGCAGGCCGGCCCAGCCACTCCCGCGCCGCCCAACTGGCCGCGCCCAGCGCCTCGGTGGGACTCATCCCGATGCCCTTGAGCGCGTCGATCTCGTCGGCGATTCGCCCGTGCGCGACCATGCTGCCCGCGTCGGTGCCCGCGTAGATCGGCACCCCGGCCTCCCGGGCGGCGGCGATCCGCGCCGGGCACTTCTCGTGCAGATCCCGCATGTGCTGGGCGTACCGCGGGAACTTGCCCGCCCCGTCGGCGATGCCCGGGAAGTTCGCGATGTTGATCAACGTCGGCACCAGCGCCGTGCCGTGCTCGACCATCAGGTCGATGGTGTCGTCGGTCAGCCCGGTGCCGTGCTCGATGCAGTCGATCCCGGCCTTGATCAGCCCCGGCAGCGCGTCCTCGCTGAACACGTGCGCGGTGACCCGGGCGCCCTCGGCGTGGGCGGCGTCGATCGCGGCCTTGAGCACGTCGTCGGACCACAGCGGCGCCAGGTCCCCCACCTCGCGGTCGATCCAGTCGCCGACGAGCTTGACCCACCCATCGCCGAACCGGGCCTGCTCGGCCACCGCCTCCGGCAGCTTCGACTCGTCCTCCAACTCCAGCGCGAACCCGCGCGAGTAGCGCTTCGGCCGGGCCAGATGACGCCCGGCGCGGATGATCTCGGGCAGGTCGTCACGGTCGGCCAGCGCGCGGGTGTCGATCGGCGAGCCGGCGTCGCGCAGCAGCAGCGCCCCGGCGTCGCGCTCCACCTCGGCCTGAGCGACGCAGTCGTCGAGGTTGTCCAGCACACCGTGCTCCCCCAACCCGACGTGGCAGTGCGCGTCGACCAGACCGGGCAGCACCCAGCCCCCATACCCGTCAGCACCGAACACCGTCTCCGCACCGCTGACCGGCTCGGCGCGCAGCACGCCGTCGACGATCCACCACTCCACCGGCTCCCCGTCGGGCAACCCCCGACCGCGAACGTGAAGCCTCACGGCTACTTCTGACCCGGGAACTTCAGCTTCGACAGGTCGATGTCGGCCAGCCCGGGCGGCAGCTCATCGAGACCCTTGGGCATGTTCGACAGGTCCGGGAAGCCCGCCGGCAGCCCGCCCATCGCACCGAGCGGGTTGCGCACCTTCGGCGGCGTCGGGCCGCCCTTGCCCTTCTTGCCCTTCTTCTTGTTCTTTCCGGCCTTGCGGGAGTTCTTGCGGCCGAACGGCATTCCCATCTGGCCCGCCATCTGCGACATCATCTTGCGGGCCTCGAAGAACCGCTCGACGAGCTGGTTGACCTCCGCGACCGTGACGCCGGAACCGTTGGCGATGCGCAGACGGCGCGAGCCGTTGATGATCTTCGGATCGGCCCGCTCCTCGGGCGTCATGCCCCGGATGATCGCCTGGATCCGGTCGAGCTGCTTGTCGTCGACGGCGGCCAGCGCATCCTTCATCTGGCCCGCGCCGGGCAGCATGCCCAGCAGGTTGCCGATCGGCCCCATCTTGCGGATGGCCTGCATCTGCTCGAGGAAGTCCTCCAGCGTCAGCTCACCGCTGCCGATCTTGTGGGCGGCCTCCTCGGCCTTCTGCGCGTCGAAGACCTGTTCGGCCTGCTCGATCAGCGTCAGCACGTCGCCCATGCCGAGGATCCGGCTGGCCATCCGGTCCGGGTGGAAGACGTCGAAGTCGTCGAGCTTCTCACCGGCGGACGCGAACAGGATCGGCACGCCGGTGATCTCGCGCACCGACAGCGCCGCACCACCGCGGGCGTCGCCGTCCAGCTTGGTCAGCACGACGCCGGTGAAGCCGACACCCTCGCGGAACGCCTCGGCGGTGGTGACGGCGTCCTGGCCGATCATCGCGTCGAGCACGAACAGCACTTCGTCGGGATTGACCGCGTCGCGGATGGCGGCGGCCTGGCTCATCAGCTCGTCGTCGATGCCCAGGCGGCCCGCGGTGTCGACGATGACGACGTCGTACAGCTTGGCCTTCGCCTCGGCCAGGCCCGCCGCGGCCACGGCGACCGGGTCACCGGGGGCGTCGTCGGGCGCGCCCTCGGCCGACACGCCGGGATGCGGCGCGAACACCGCGACACCGGCGCGCTCGCCGACGATCTGCAGCTGGTTCACCGCGCCGGGGCGCTGCAGGTCGCAGGCCACCAGCAGCGGCGTATGCCCTTGCCCGCGAAGCCATTTAGCCAGCTTGCCGGCCAGCGTCGTCTTACCCGAACCCTGCAGGCCCGCCAGCATGATCACCGTCGGCGGGTTCTTCGCGAACCGCAGCGAGCGGGTCTCGCCGCCCAGGATCTCGATGAGTTCCTCGTTGACGATCTTGACGACCTGCTGGGCCGGGTTCAGCGCCGCGGAGACCTCGGCGCCGCGGGCCCGCTCCTTGATGCGGTTGACGAACGCACGCACCACGGGCAGCGACACGTCGGCTTCCAGCAGCGCCAGCCGGATCTCCCTGGTCGTGGCGTCGATGTCGGCGTCGGTCAGCCGGCCTTTACCGCGCAGCCCCTGCAGGGCTCCGGTCAACCGGTCGGACAGGGATTCAAACACGACGTCCAGCCTAAACGCAGTCCGGTGCGACGCGCCCGAGCAGGGCGGTTACGTTGCTCAGCTGGCCTCGGCGGCCGGTTTCTTGGGCGGCGGGGCGGGCAGCACCGCGTAGAGGTCGCGTTCCAGGTCGGCGCGGATCGAGGCGTCGGCGCGGATGCCGAACAGGTCGACCACCGAGGAGCCCAGCGTGGTCACCTTGGCCCAGACGATGTCGACGCCGTCGCGTTCGAACACCGCGGTCAGCCGCGCCAGCAGGCCGGTGCGGTCGGTGCTGCGGATCTGCACGACGAGCTCACCCGGCCGGGCGCCGTCGGACCACAGGATCACCGGCGCGGCGGTGACCTGGTTGATCGGCACCGCCGCCGGAATCTCGCCCGCGCGGGTGGTGCCGTGCTCGGCGGCGTCGCGTTCGCGGCGGTCCAGGGCCTCGAGCACGTCGAGGTCGCCGTCGAGGGCCAGCAGCAGCTGCTGGCGCAGCAGCTCGGCGGCCGGCGGGGTGCCGAACCGCGGCGAGACGACGAACGTGTTGATCGCCGAGCCCTCGTGGCTGTTGACCGACGCCGAGTGCACCCGCAGCGAGTGCAGCGCCAGCACACCGGCCGCCTTCGACAGCAGACCGCGGCGGTCCGGGGCGATCAGCGTGACGTTGTAGATGTGCGGGCTGTCGGTCTGGGTCATCTCGACGTGCACGTCGACCTGCGCGGCCAGCGAGAGGTAGCGGGGATCGATGGGATCGGGCTTCGGCAGCTCCTCACCGGCCATCACCAGCTTGCAGCGGCGGACCAGGTCGCCGATCAGGGTGGCCTTCCAGTCGCCCCACACCCCGGGCCCGGTGGCCAGCGAGTCGGCCTGGGCGAGCACCGCGAGCAGTTCCAGCAGTACCGGGTCGCCGTCGAGGGTCTCCACCACCGACGCGATGGTGGCCGGGTCCTGTAGATCGCGCCGAACGGCGGTGTGCGGCAGCAGCAGGTGGTGGCGCACCATCTTCGACAGCGTCTCGATATCCGACGGCCACAGCCCCAGCCGGGTGCCGATCTGGGTGGCCAGTTCCGCGCCGATGACGCTGTGGTCGCCGCCGCGGCCCTTGCCGATGTCGTGGCACAGCGCACCGAGCAGCAGCAGGTCCGGGCGCGACACCTGGGTGGTGAAAGCGCTTGCCTTCGAGACGGTTTCGACGAGGTGCCGGTCGACGGTCCAGATGTGCACGACGTCGCGCGGCGGCAGGTCGCGCACCGCACCCCACTCCGGGAACAACCGGCCCCACAGCCCGGTGCGGTCCAGCGCCTCGATGGTGGCCACCGCCGACGGGCCGGCGGCAAGCATCACCAGCAGATCCTTGAGCGCCTCGGCCGGCCAGGGCGTCCGCAGCTCCGGCGCGGACTCGGCCAGCCGCGCCAGCGTGGAGCCGGACATCGGCAGGCCGGTGGTCGCCGAGGCCGCCGCCACCCGCAGGATCAGGCCGGGATCGCGTTCGGGCCTGGCGTCGCGGGCCAGCACGACCTCGCCGGCGAACTCGATGACCCCCTCGTCGAGCGGTCGGCGCGCCGGGCGGCGCAGAGCCGCGAAACCGCGGCGCGGCAACGCGTTGGCCGCGGTGCGGATTCCGGCGTCGACGTAGAAGCTGATGGTGCGCGCCGCATCGGAGAGCATGCGCGCGAGGTCGAACCGGTCGCCGATATGCAGGGCGGCGCCGATCTCGTCGGCGTGCTGGGCCAGCAGCAGATCGCGGCCACGCCCGGCGACCCGGTGCAGTTCGGTGCGCACGTTGAGCAGCGCCATGTGCGCGTCGCCGAGCGAGCCGATCGGCGAGGCCGACGAGCGGTTCGGGTACACGTCGGTCAGCTGCGCGATCGCCAGCGCGTTGAGCAGCTGCACGTCGCGCAGGCCGCCGCGGCCGCATTTGAGGTCCGGTTCGGCGCGGTGGGCGATCTCGCCGCTGCGCTCCCAGCGCGCCCGGGTGTGCTCGACCAGTTCGTCGAAGCGCGAGGCGATTCCGGTGCGCCACTGCCTGCGGGCACCGCCGATCAGCAGCGAGGACAGGTCGGAGTCGCCTGCGATGTGCCGCGCTTCGAGCATGGCCAGTCCGGCGGAGATGTCCTCCCCCGCGACCTTCAGCGCCTCGGGCACCGTTCGCACGCTGTGGTCGATGCGAATGTTGGCGTCCCACAACGGGTACCAGAGCGCCTCGGCGACCTTGCTGACGGTCTCCTGGGGCAGGTTGTCGTGCAGCAGCGTGAGATCGAGGTCGGAGTGCGGGACCAGTTCGCCGCGGCCCAGTCCGCCGGTCGCGACGATCGCGAAGCCACTGGTGGGCGTGATCCCGATTTCCGAAGCCTTGGTGGTGAGCCAGAACTCGTGCAGATCCTGCAGAGCCCGGCGCAGAGAGGCCGAATCCAGTTGGCGCGCAGTGCCTGAGAGCAACTTCTCACAGGCGACGGCGAGGTCGGTGGCCGGCCGGTACGCGGCCGCCGCCGGGGCCTCCTTGCGGGAGGCTCCGGCGGCGGTTTCGCGTTTCTCGATCATCTTTCGTCATCTCCCAACCGGTGGTGCCAATTGCGTTGGAGTAAGGCCGGGAGACGACCACTCACTGGAACAGGTTGATCAGAGGGCGTCGGCTCCACGTTCTCCGGTGCGCACCCGGACCACGGTGTCGACGGGGCTCACCCACACCTTGCCGTCGCCGATCTTGCCGGTCCGCGCGGCCTGGACGATGACGTCCACCACCTTGTCCACGGACTCGTCGTCGACGACGACCTCGACCCGCACCTTCGGCACGAAGTCGACCGAGTACTCAGCGCCGCGGTACACCTCGGTGTGACCCTTCTGGCGTCCGTAGCCCTGAACCTCACTGACTGTCATACCGAGGATACCCGTCTGTTCGAGTCCGGTCTTGACGTCTTCGAGGGTGAACGGCTTGACGATCGCGGTTACTAGCTTCATGTAGTCAATCCCTTCCGAGGAAATTGTTGCCGATCAGGCGAGCTCGTAAGCGGTTTCGGCATGTTCCGTCTCATCAATGCCGGTCTCCTCGTCTTCACGGCTGACCCGCCATCCCAACGGCTTAACGATAAAGGCAATGATCGCCGTCAGGATGCCGGTGAAGATCACCGCGACCAGAGCGATGACAACCTGCACCACCAGCTGCTCGAAGCCGCCGCCGTAGAACAGGCCCGTGTCGAGGGCCAGGAAGCCGATGCCGATGGTGCCCCACAGGCCGGCGACCAGGTGGACGCCGACGACGTCGAGCGAATCGTCATAGCCGAACTTGTACTTCAGGCCGATCGCCAGCGCCGACAGCGCACCGGCGATGACACCCAGGATCAGCGAACCGATCGGCGAGAGCGAACCGCACGCCGGGGTGATCGCGACCAGGCCGGCGACGATACCCGAGGCGGCACCCACGCTGGTGGCGTGGCCGTCGCGGATGCGCTCCACCAGAAGCCAGCCCAGCATCGCGGCCGCGGTGGCAGCGGTGGTGTTGACCCACACGGCGCCGGCGAGCATGTCGGCAGCGCCCTCAGAACCGACGTTGAAGCCGAACCAGCCGAACCACAGGATGGCCGCGCCGAGCATCACGAACGGGATGTTGTGCGGGCGGTAGACGATCTTGCCGAAGCCGGCGCGCTTGCCGAGCAGGATGGCCAGCACCAGGGCAGCCATACCGGCGTTGATGTGCACCACGGTGCCACCGGCGAAGTCGATCGGAGCGACGTTGGCCGACTCCGCTTCGGCGTCATACCCGAAGAGCCAGGACGCGATGCTGTTCTCGCCACCCGACAGCAGGCCGCCGCCCCAAACCATGTGGGCCAGCGGGAAGTACACGAAGGTCGCCCACAGCGCGCCGAACACCAGCCAGGTGCCGAACTTCATGCGCTCGGCCACCGCGCCGCTGATCAGGGCGACGGTGATGACCGCGAAGGTCAGCTGGAAGCCGGCCCACACGATGGCCGGGACGGTGCCGAAGCCGCCGAGGACGTACAGGGTTTCGTCACCGACCTCCTGTGTCTCCAGCAGTTGGCTCAAGCCGAACAGGGAGAAGGGGTTGTCGAAGATCCCCGCGATGTCGCTGCCGCCGGTGTGCCCGGACGAGAACGACATCGAGTAGCCCCACAGCACGTAGATGACGCTGATGACGCCCATCGCGCCGAACGACATCATCATCATGTTGAGGACGGACTTCTGTCGCGAGAGCCCGCCGTAGAAGAACGCCAGGCCCGGCGTCATGAACAACACCAGTGCCGCGGCGGTGAGTACCCATGCGGTGTCGCCCGCGCTCAACCCGTCAGGGCCGAACGGCGCGAACGCATCATCGGGTAGAGCTAGGGGTAAGGCTGAAACCACTTTGTGTGAACCTCCTTGGGAAGTGCGCCGATCGGATCGGCCTCCCGAAGAGACTCTTTTGCCGGGGTTTCACCGGTGATTCCGTTCCGTTTCCGTTAAGTGAACGGATTTCCCTGACGCGTTACGCCTGTGTTTCACGGCATGTCTGACGGCAAAAAGTAACCCCGGGCCGTCGCCGACCCGGGGTGTGAAGGGTGTAACCGGCTAGCCCAGAAGAGCCCTGCTAGCCCAGAAGAGCGTCGACGAAGGCCGCCGGCTCGAACGGGGCGAGATCGTCCGGTCCCTCGCCGAGCCCGACGAGCTTGACCGGCACACCGAGTTCCTGCTGCACGCGGAACACGATGCCGCCCTTGGCGGTGCCGTCGAGCTTGGTCAGCACGACACCGGAGATGTCGACGACCTCGGCGAACACCCGCGCCTGGGCCAGCCCGTTCTGCCCGATGGTGGCGTCGAGGACCAGCAACACCTCATCGACCTCGGCGCGCTTGCTCACCACGCGCTTGACCTTTCCGAGCTCGTCCATCAGGCCGGTCTTGGTGTGCAACCGTCCCGCGGTGTCGATGAGGATGACATCGGCGCCGTCGGCGATGCCCTTGTCGACGGCGTCGAACGCCACCGACGCCGGGTCGGCCCCCTCGGCGCCGCGCACCACCTGCGCGCCCACGCGCGACGCCCATGACTGCAGCTGGTCGGCCGCCGCGGCGCGGAACGTGTCGGCCGCGCCCAGTACCACGCGGCGCCCGTCGGCGACCAGCACGCGGGCCAGCTTGCCGACGGTGGTGGTCTTGCCGGTGCCGTTGACCCCGACGACCAGCAGCACCGATGGTTTGTCGGCGTGCGGCAGCGCCCGGATCGAACGGTCCAGGTCGGGGCGCAGCTCCTCGATGAGCACCCCGCGCAGCACCGCGCGGGCGTCGGCCTCGGTGCGCACCCCGGCGGCGGCCATCCGCTCGCGCAGCGACGCCACCACGGACTGGGTGACCACCGGGCCGAGGTCGGAGATCAGCAGCGTGTCCTCGATCTCCTCCCAGGAGTCCTCGTCGAGGTCGCCGGCGCCGAGCAGGCCCAGCATGCTCTTGCCGAGTGCGTTCTGCGACTTCGCCAGCCGGCCGCGCAGCCGCTCCAGACGGCCGGTGGTCGGGGCGATCTCGTCGAGGACGGGTGCCGCGGGCGCCTCGTCAACGGGGGCCTCCTCAGCGGGGGCCTCCTCGACCGGGGCGGGCGCCTCCTCGACCGGAGCCGGCGTCTCGACAGCCTCGACGGGCTCTGAGACGGGCTCTGGGGCCGGCTTGGGTTCCTTGACCGGTACCGGGCCGTCGGGCAGCTTCACGTCGGCGATCGGGCGCTTCGGTGCGTCGCGCGGCACGGTGGCGTCGTCGCCGACGGCGGGCAGCCCGGTGGTGTCGATCCGCTCGGCCGGTTGCTTCGGCGGGGCGCTGGGCTGCTTGGGCGGGGCGGTCGCCTGCGAGAACGTGATCCCCGACGACGCCTGATATCCGGCCGGCTTCTCCACCGCCGGCTTGGTCGGCGACTTGAGGCTGATCTGCCGACGCCGGTACCGGACGAGTCCGACGACCAGGACGGCGACCAGCAGAACGGCGATGACCGCGACTGCGATCCACAAACCTTCTGTCACCGAGCCATTGTCTCAGGGTTGCTCGGCGCCTCCCCCGCGCCCCGAAGGTGCCCCCGTCAGTTCGTCGCGGCGACCAGTTCCTGCCCGCGCATCCGCTGGCTGATCACCTGGGTGATGCCGTCGTCGCGCATGGTGACGCCGTACAGCGCGTCGGCGACCTCCATCGTCGGCTTCTGGTGGGTGATGACGATGAGCTGCGAGCGCTCCCGCAGCTGCTCGAACAGGCTGATCAGCCGGCGCAGGTTGACGTCGTCGAGCGCGGCCTCCACCTCGTCCATCACATAGAACGGCGACGGCCGGGCCCGGAAGATCGCGACCAGCATCGCCACCGCGGTCAGCGACTTCTCGCCACCCGACAGCAGCGACAGCCGCTTGACCTTCTTGCCCGGCGGCCGGGCCTCGACCTCGACGCCGGTGGTCAGCATGTCGTCGGGGTTGGTCAGCAGCAGCCGGCCCTCCCCGCCCGGGAACAGCGTCGAGAACACCTGGGTGAACTCCCGCTCGACGTCGGCGTAGGCCTCGGTGAACACCTGCAGGATGCGGGCGTCGACGTCCTCGATGACGTCGAGCAGGTCCTTGCGCGCCGCCTTGACGTCCTCGAGCTGGGTGGACAGGAAGTTGTAGCGCTCCTCAAGCGCGGCGAACTCCTCCAGCGCCAGCGGATTGACCCGGCCGAGCTCGGCGAGCTCGCGCTCGGCCTTCTTGGCACGCCGCTCCTGGGTGGCCCGGTCATACGGCATCGGCGCGGGCGCGACGACCTGCTCGCCGCGCTCCTTGGCCTGTTCGTACTCGGCCATCTCCAGCTCCGACGGCGGCAGCGGCACGTGTGGGCCGTATTCGTTGATCAGGTCGGAGGCGGCCATGCCGAACTGTTCGAGCACCTGCTGCTCGAGCTGCTCGATACGCATCGCCGCCTGGGCCTTGGCCACCTCGTCGCGGTGCAGCGCGTCGGTGAGGCTGTTGAGCTTCATGGTGAGCTCGGTGACCTCCTCGCGGGTCCGCGTCAGCGCCGCGGCGCGCTCCTGGCGTTCGGCGGCCAGCTCGTCACGCGCCTTGGAGGCCAGCGCCACCACCGCGCTGAGCCGTTGCGCGACAACGCGTCCCGACTCGGCGACGGCCGCCGCCACCGCCGCGGCGTGCTCCCGGGCCTCCCGCGCCCGCTGGGCCCGCTCCCGCGCTTCCCGCTCGGCGGTGGCGGCCCGGCGCAGCGAATCCGCCCGTCCCCGAACGGCGTTGGCGCGTTCCTCGGCGGTGCGCACGGCCAGGCGGGCCTCCACCTCGACGGCGCGGGCCGCCTCGGCGGCGGCCATGGTCTCCTGCCGGTCGACCGGCTCGGCCTCGAACATGGGCTCCTGCTGCGCGTTGTGCAGCCGCTGTTCGAGCTCGACGAGTTCGGCGACGGTGCGCTCGCGGTTGGTCTCCAGTTCGGCCCGCTGCTGGGTCAGCCGCTGGTACTCGTCGTCGGCGTTGCGGGCCTCCTGTCCGAGCCGGCCCAGCTGCTCGTAGATCGCCGAGATCGCGGCGTCGGACTCGTTGAGCGCGGCCAGCGCCTGTTCGGCGGCGTCCTGCCTGCTGGCCTGCTCGGCCAGTGCGCCCGACAGCGCCGCCGACAACTCCTCGACCTGCGCCTCGGCGGCGGCCAGTTCGTCACGGGCCTTGTCCACCTCGGAGGCGATCTCCAGGGTGCTGGGCTTGCGGTCCGACCCGCCGGCCACCCAGCCGGCGCCGACCAGGTCGCCGTCGGTGGTGACCGCCCGCAGCCGCGGATGCGCGGCGACCAGGTCGAAGGCGGCGCCCAGATCGGCCACCACCGTGACGTCGGACAGCAGCGCGGTGACCGCACCCTGCAGCCGGGGAGGGGCGTCGATCAAATCGGTCGCCCACGTCGCCCCGTGGGGCAGCGAATCCCGTTGCGCCACAGGTGGGGTGGGCCAGTCGCTGAGCATGATCGCGGCGCGCCCGCCGTCGGACTCCTTGAGCGCGGTGACCGCATCGCGGGCGGCGGCGACGTTCTCGGCCGCCACCGCGTCGGCGGCGGCGCCGAGCACCGCGGCGATCGCCGTCTCGTAGCCGTCGCGCACCTTCAGCAGATTGGCGACGGAACCGAGAAGTCCTGCGTCGCTTCGGGTTTCCAGCAGCCAGGCGGCGCCGTCCTTGCGCTCCAGGCCGACCGACAGTGCCTCGATACGGGCCCGCAGGGACGCCACCTGCCGTTCGGCGGCACGTTCGGCGGCCTGCAGCTCGGCGACGCGTTCCTCGGCCTGCTTGAGCGCGGCAACGGTGCGGTCGTGGTGTTCGTCGAGGCCGACCTCGCCGGCGTCGAGCTCGGCGACCTTGTTCTGCACGGTCTCGAACTCGGCCTGCATCTGCTGGGCCTTGGCCGCGGCCTCCTCGATCGCGTCGGTCAGCCGGGCGACGGTCTCGTCGATCGACTCGACGCGGGCACGGGTGGTGTCGACCTGCCCGGCCAGCCGGGCCAGCCCCTCGCGGCGGTCGGCCTCGGCGCGGGCGGCCTCCATGTGGGCGCGTTCGGCTTCGGCGGCCAGCCGTTCGGCCTCGGCGAGCTCGGCGCGCGCCTCCTCCAGCCGGGCCCGTGCCTCCTCGAGCTCGGTTAGCAGCTGGCGTTCCTGCTCGGCTACCTCGTCGGCCTGGGCGTCCAGTTCGTCGGGGTCGGGCCCGGTGGACATCTCGGGTTCGGCCTCGAGGTGCTGGGCGCGCTCGCTGGCGATGCGGACCGTCGCGCTCACCCGCTCGGCGAGCGCCGACAGCGCGAACCACCGCTGCTGGGCGGCGTCGGCGCGCTCGCTGAGCGCCTCGACGGCGGACTCGTGCTCGGCCAGTTCGGCGGTCCTGGCCTCCAGCCGCGCGGAGATCTCTTCGTGCTCACGTCGCAGCGTGGTCTCGGCCTGGTTGGTGTTCTCGAACTCGGCGCGACGGGTGACCAGGTCGTCGGCGGCCAGCCGCAGCCGGGCGTCGCGCAGGTCGGCCTGGATGGTCTGGGCGCGGCGGGCCATCTCGGCCTGGCGGCCCAGTGGTTTGAGCTGGCGGCGCAGCTCGGTGGTCAGGTCGGTGAGCCGGTTGAGGTTGGCCGACATCGCGTCGAGCTTGCGCAGCGCCTTCTCCTTGCGCTTGCGGTGCTTGAGGACGCCCGCGGCCTCCTCGATGAACGCGCGGCGGTCCTCTGGGCGCGACTCGAGAATCTCGGCGAGCTTGCCCTGCCCGACGATGACGTGCATCTCGCGGCCGATGCCGGAGTCGCTCAGCAGTTCCTGGATGTCCATCAGCCGGCAGCTGCTGCCGTTGATCTCGTACTCGCTGCCGCCGTCGCGGAACATCCGGCGGGTGATCGACACCTCGGAGTACTCGATGGGCAGCGAGTTGTCGGAGTTGTCGATGGTGACGGTCACCTCGGCGCGGCCCAGCGGCGGCCGTGACGACGTCCCCGCGAAGATGACGTCCTCCATCTTGCCGCCCCGCAGGCTCTTGGCACCCTGCTCGCCCATCACCCAGATGAGCGCGTCGACCACATTCGACTTGCCCGAGCCGTTGGGACCCACCACGCAGGTGATGCCTGGCTCGAAGCGCAGAGTCGTCGGCGAAGCAAACGACTTGAAGCCCTTCAGGGTCAGACTCTTGAGGTGCACGACGTGTGACACTACCGCCGGAACGGCTATCGCTCGGTGAAGCCTTCTAGCGAGTCGCGCGGTTGTGTGAAGTCGGCGACAACTTTGTCGACCCGCCCGGGCGTCTGACCGCTTTGCAGCAGGTCAAGCAGGCGCTGGCAGGCGTCGCGGGAACCCTGGGCAACCACTTCGACCCGCCCGTCGGGCTTGTTTGCGGCGTAGCCGGTCAGCCCGAGTTCCAGTGCCCGCGAGCGGGTCCACCAGCGGAAGCCGACGCCCTGCACGTGCCCGTGCACCCAGGCCGTGAGGCGTACCTCAGCTAACTCCTGCATCATGCACCTCAAACGTCACTTCAGTCCCGTTCTTGAGGGTGCGGCCGACCGTGCAGACCTGGTCGATCGCGCGCTCGATGACCGTGAGGACCCGCGCACGCTCCTCGTCGGACAACCCCGACAGGTCAAGTTCCATGCGCTCCTCCAGCCGCGGGTAGACCTCGCGCTCGCGGTCGGCGGCCCCCGACACCCGGACGGTCACCTGGTAGTCCTCCCCCAGCCGGCGCTGCAGGGGGATGTCGCTGGCCATCCCGCTGCAGGCGGCCAGCGCGATCTTCAACAGCTCGCCGGGGGTGAAGACGCCCTCGACGTCCTCGCTGCCGATCAGTACCTCCGCACCGCGCGAGCTGCGCCCGGTGTACCGCCGCGCACCCGTGCGCTCAACCCACAGTTCGGTCATGACATCCCTTCATCCCTCATCCGCGAGCGTGCGTGTCAGCACACGACACGCCGCTGATTCTCGACGGTTTGCGCACGCTCGCCACTGTGCGAGCGTGCGCGAAAGGCTGAAAATTCCCGGCGTGTCGTCGACAGACACGCACGCTCGCGCACAAAAAAGAAAAGGTCATCGGGTCAACCTCGGGCGGGGTTGGCAGCGCGGACAGTAGAACGACGAGCGGTTCATGAACTTCTCCCGCCGCATCACCGCCCCGCACCGCCGGCACGGCTCACCCTCGCGGCCGTAGGCATCCAGCGACCGGTCGAAGTAGCCCGACTCGCCGTTGACGTTGACATACAACGAGTCAAACGACGTCCCGCCCTGGGCCAGCGCGTCACGCATCACGTCGGCGGCGTGGTCGAGCAGCGCGGCCAGCTTCGGCCGGCTCAGCGACGACGCCACCCGGGCCCCGTTGATCTTGGCGCGCCACAGCGCCTCATCGGCGTAGATGTTGCCGATCCCCGACACCACGGTCTGGTCGAGCAGCTGGCGCTTGATCTCAGAATGCTTGCCGCGCAACACCTTCACCACAGCGTCGCGGTCGAACCGCGGGTCGAGCGGGTCCCGGGCCAGATGCGCCACGGGCAGCGGCACCTCGCTGCCGTCGACGCTGACCATGTCGGTCAGCATCCAGCCGCCGAACGTGCGCTGGTCGACGAAGTTCAGCCGGGTGCCGTCGTCGAGCAGGGTCGCGATGCGCAGATGGTTGGCATTGGGCACCTCACCGATCAGCATCTGACCGCTCATCCCCAGGTGCACCACCAGCGCCGAGCCGTCGTCCAGCGTCAGCCACAGGTACTTGCCGCGCCGCCCGGTGCCGACGATGCGCGACCCCAGCAGCCGGGCGGTCAGGTCGGCCGGTCCGGCCTCGTGCCTGCGCACCGCACGCGGATGGTGCACCCGCACCGCGGTGATGGTCTTGTCGACGACATGGGCGGCCAACCCGCGGCGGACGACCTCGACCTCGGGCAGCTCAGGCATCAACCTCGGCGGTCAGCGCGTTCCACGCCGCCGCGGCCGCCTTGAGCTCGGCCTCCTTCTTGGTGCGCCCCACGCCCTTCCCGTACTCGGTGTCGGCGACGACGACCGTCGCGGTGAACTCCTTGTCGTGATCCGGGCCGGTCGAGGTCACGACGTAGGCCGGCGCGCCCAGTCCGCGCGCGGCGGTCAGCTCCTGCAGGCTGCTCTTCCAGTCCAGCCCGGCGCCCAGCGTCGGCGCGGTGTCGAGCAGCTCGGCGAACAGCCGCAGGATCACCTCCCGGGCCACCTCGATACCGTGCTCGAGATAGATTGCGCCGAGCAGGGATTCGACACCGTCGGCCAGAATGCTGGCCTTGTCGGCGCCGCCGGAGTTCTCCTCGCCCTTGCCGAGCAGCAGGTGCGCGCCCAGCCCGACATCGGAGAGCTTGCGCCCGACGTCGGCCAGCGCCTGGGTGTTGACGATGCTGGCGCGCAGCTTGGCCAGATCGCCCTCGGAGCGCTCGGGATGACGGTGGTAGAGCTCCTCGGTGATGGTCAGCCCGAGCACGGCGTCGCCGAGGAACTCCAGCCGCTCATTGGTGGGCAGGCCACCGTTCTCGTACGAATAGCTGCGGTGGGTGAGCGCGATGGTGAGCAGTTCTTCGGGCAGTTCGACTCCCAGCGCCGCCAGCAGCGCGGCCCGGTCACTCACTGCTGCCCTCATCGAACATGTTGGCCAGCTTGGCCCACCGCGGGTCGACCTTCTCGTGGTGGTGGCCGGGCTCGGCCTCGGCGAGTGCCACCCCGCACTCCGGGCACAGGCCCTCGCAGTCCGGGTTGCACAGCGGGACGAACGGCAGCGCCAGCCCGACCGCGTCGATGATCGGCTGCTCGAGGTCCACGGTGTCGGGCCGGCCGCTGGCGCCGACCCGGCCCACCTCGTCGGCCTCGGTGGTCTCGTCGGTGGTGCTGTCCGGGTAGGCGAACAGCTCGGTGAGCCCGATCTCGACGTCACCGGTGATCGGCGTCAGACACCGCGCGCAGTCCCCCGCCGTCGGCGCCGACACTCGACCGGTGACCAGCACCCCCTCCGACACCGACTCGAGCCGCAGGTCCAGCTCCAGCGGCGCGCCCTCGGCGATCGCGATCAGGTCCAGGCCGATCCGCAAGGGGCTCGACACCGTCTCGTGGACAGCGATCATCGACCCGGGTCGTCTGCCGAGCCGGGCGATGTCGATCACGAGGGGCGATTGAGACGCGCGGTGAGCCCCCGCGTGGGCATGCGTCGCCATGGTGTCGATTTTACGGCGACGGCCCGACTGCTCAGCGAGTCGCGTAGTCGCGGGCGGCGTAGTCGTGGGTGCCCGCGGCGGTGCGCAGCTGGTGACGACCCCGGCCGACCGAGCGCAGCGTGCCGTTGAGGAACTCCTCGAACTCGGCGAGCTTGCTGTCGACGTAGATGTCGCACTCCCCGCGCAGCCGGTCGGCCTCGGCGTGCGCCGCGTCGATCAGGCGGGTCGCCTCGGCGGTCGCGGTCTGCACGATCTCGGTCTGCGAGACCAGCCGCTGCTGCTCCTTGATGCCTTCCTGAACGGCCTTCTCGTAGGCCAGGTTGCCGCTCTCGATGAGCCGGTCGGCCTCGGTCTTGGCCCGCCCGGTGCTGGCCTCGTACTCGCGGCGCGCGGTGGCGGCCAGCCGCTCGGCCTCCTCGCGGGCCTGGGTAACCATCTGCTCGCTGTGCGCGCGGGCCTCGGCGACCATGCGGTCGGCCTGAGCCTTCGCGTCGGCCAGCAGGCGGTCGGCCTCGGCGCGGGCGTGGTTGATCATCGAATCGGCCTCGGCCGACGCGGTCGACACCATCGAGTCCGCGTGCTCCTTGGCCTCGCGCAGCATGGTGTCGCGGGCGTCGAGGACGTCCTGGGCGTCGTCGAGCTCACCCGGGATGGCGTCCTTGATGTCGTCGATCAGTTCGAGAACGTCGCCGCGGGGCACGACACAGCCCGCCGTCATCGGCACACCACGGGCTTCTTCAACAATCGCGCTCAGTTCGTCGAGCGCCTCAAAGACTCGGTACACGGCAACACCCTCCAGGCGTAGTGGTCGGTTACCAGTGTGCCTGGTGTTACTCGTGTGACTCGTGTTTTCCGCTTCGGTGTGTCGCACCGAATGTTTGCCACCGGCTACTTCAACACCGGCTACGTGAACGCGCGGCTACTTGAAGGCGGCGCCGATCAGATCACGGGCGCGGTCGAGCATCGAGGCGAACGGCCCGAGCGCGAAGTTCGCCTTGGCCGACTCCACCCCGGCATGCGGGTGCGTCGGGGCGATCGCCTCGGCGGCCTGCACCGCACCGACCATCCGCTTGAGGTCGGCGGCGCTGAGTTCCTGCTGCAGCGCGCCGAACTCCTCGGCCTCCTCGTGGGCGGCGTGCTCGAGCACCAGGTCGCGGAACTCGGTGAGCGCGTCGATGAACTCCGCGGAGCCGACGTCCATCTTCTCCAGCTGCGAGAGCACCTGCTTGGCCTGGTGCTCCTCCTCGAGCCGGGCGTCGACGATCTCGTCGCCGCCGTCAAGGGTGGCGCGCGCACGCGGGTGCAGCACCATCTCCTCGGCGGTCTCGTGCACGGCGAGCAGCTGGCGCAGATCGGCGAACGCCTCCTCGCGGGCCTCGGTCCCGGACGCACCGAGCACCTCGTCGAACAGGTCCTTGATCAGGTTGTGCTGATCGGTGAGAAACCGCACCACGTCGTCGGTGTTCTGGACGAATGTCTCGGCCATGGAAAATCCTCCTGCACATCGGGCTGTGCAGGGCCGAGTACCCGGGTCGGCCCCGGCTAACCCCGCCGTGAACCTCTCAGCCCCTGCCGAGCTTCTGTTGGACGCGCGCGTACACCGGCGCCGGCAGCAGCTCCGAGACGTCTCCGCCGAGGCTGGCGACCTCCTTGGCCAGCGACGACGATACGAACGAGTACCGCGGGTCGGTCGCGACGAAGAACGTGTCCACCCCGGCGATGTGCTTGTTCATCTGCGCCATCTGCAGCTCGTACTCGAAGTCCGTGCCGGTGCGCAGCCCCTTGACGATCGCGGTCAGGCCGCGCTCGCGGACGAAGTCGACCACCAGCCCCTGCCCCGACTCCGCCCGCAGATTCGGCAGGTGCGTGGTGGACTCCTCGATCATCGCGAGCCGCTCGTCGAGATCGAACATCCCCTTCTTGTTGGGGTTGATCAGGACGGCGACCACCACCTCGTCGAATTGCGCTGCCGCGCGCTCGAAAACATCGATGTGGCCGAGGGTGACCGGGTCGAACGATCCTGGGCATACCGCGCCGCTCATGAGCGAAGACGCTAGCAGGACGGCTCAGCTGTCCTGCGCATCACCGTATTCGGCGAACTCCAGCCGGGTGTCGCCGTAGGTGCGCGACGACCACGGGTGCCAGCCGTCGGGCCAGTCCAGTTCCGGCCCGTGCGCCGAGCGCTCCACCACCGCGACGGTGCCGTCGTCGACCCAGCCGTTGTCGGCCAGCGCGGCGAACACCGCCGCCAGGTCGGCGGCGCCGACCTCATACGGCGGGTCGGCGAGCACCAGGTCGACGGGCCTGGGCGCGCGGCCGGCGACGACGGCGGTGACGGTGCCGCGCCGCACGGTCGCGCCGCTGACGCCGAGGGCGGCGATGTTGTCGGCGATGACGGCGGCTGCGCGTCCGTCGGATTCGACGAACAGCGCCGAGGCCGCCCCGCGGGACAGCGCCTCCAGCCCGAGCGCCCCGGAGCCCGCGTACAGGTCGAGCACCGCGGCGTCGTCGAGCTCGACCCGGGCGCTCAACACGTTGAACAACGCCTCACGGACGCGGTCGGTGGTGGGTCGGGTGCCGCGCCCGGACCTGCTCTGCGGCACCGTGATTCGGCGACCGCGCAGCGTGCCGGCGATGATGCGGGTCAGCTGACCACCACCAGCAGGTCACCGCCCTCTACCTGGGCCGTCGCCGACACCGCCACCCGCGCGACCGTGCCCGCCTTCGGCGCGGTGATCGCGGCCTCCATCTTCATCGCCTCGATGGTGGCGATGGTCTGGCCGGCCGACACCTCGTCGCCGGGTTCGACGTTGACGGTGACGACGCCGGCGAACGGTGCGGCGATGTGGTCGGGGTTGGACCGGTCGGCCTTCTCGGCGGCCGGGATCTCGCTGGCGATGCTGCGGTCCCGCACCAGTACCGGACGCAGCTGGCCGTTGAGGATGCACATCACCGTGCGCATGCCGCGTTCGTCGGGTTCGGAGATCGCCTCCAGCCCGATCAGCAGCTCGACACCGCGTTCGAGCTGGACGCGGTGTTCCTCACCGGGGCGCAGCCCGTAGAAGAACTGGTTGGCCGACAGCCCGGAGGTGTCGCCGTACTGCTCGCGGTGGGCCTCCAATTCCCTTGTCGGCCCGGGGAACAGCAGCCGGTTCAGCGCGGCCTGGCGTTTCGGTCCGGGCTGGGCGAGCACCGCCTCGTCCTCCGCGGTGAGCTCCACCTGCGGTTTGGCGGGCGGACGGCCGGCAAGGGCCTTGCTGCGCAACGGTTCCGGCCAACCGCCGGGCGGGTCGCCGAGCTCGCCGCGCAGGAACCCGATCACCGAGTCGGGGATGTCGTAGCGCGCCGGGTCGGCGGCGAACTCCTCGGCGCTCACCCCCGCGCCGACCAGCGCCAGCGCCAGGTCGCCGACCACCTTGCTCGACGGGGTCACCTTCACCAGCCGGCCCAGGATCCGGTCGGCGGCGGCGTAGGCGCTCTCGATCTCCTCGAACCGGTCCCCCAGCCCCAGCGCGATCGCCTGCTGGCGCAGGTTGCTCAGCTGGCCGCCCGGGATCTCGTGGTGATAGACCCGGCCGGTCGGGGCCGGCAGCCCGGATTCGAAGGGCGCGTAGACCTTTCGCAGGGCCTCCCAGTACGGCTCCAGATCGCAGACCGCCTGCAGCGACAGCCCGGTGTCGTACTCGGTGTGCGCGGTGGCGGCCACGATCGAGCTCAGCGCGGGCTGGCTGGTGGTGCCCGCCAGCGGCGCCGAGGCACCGTCGACCGCACTGGCCCCGGCCTGCCACGCGGCCAGGTAGGTGGCCAACTGCCCGCCCGGGGTGTCGTGGGTGTGCACGTGCACCGGCAGGTCGAACCGCGACCGCAGCGCGCTGACCAGGGTGTGCGCGGCCTGGGGGCGTAGCAGCCCGGCCATGTCCTTGATCGCCAGCACGTGCGCCCCGGCCGCCACGATCTGCTCGGCCAGCCGCAGGTAGTAGTCCAGCGTGTAGAGATCCTCGGCGGGATCGGACAGGTCCCCGGTGTAGGACATCGCGACTTCGGCTATGGCCGTGCCGGTTTCGCGCACCGCGTCGATCGCCGGGCGCATCGACTCGACGTTGTTGAGCGCGTCGAAGATGCGGTAGATGTCGATGCCCGTCGCGGTGGCCTCCTGGACGAAGGCGTGTGTCACCGTCTCCGGGTACGGGGTGTAGCCGACGGTGTTGCGCCCGCGCAGCAGCATCTGCAGGCAGATGTTGGGCATCGCCTCCCGCAGCGCGGCCAGCCGCTCCCACGGGTCCTCCTTGAGGAAGCGAAGCGCCACATCGTAGGTCGCCCCACCCCAGCACTCCACCGACAGCAGCTGCGGGGTCATCCGCGCCACGTACGGCGCCACCATCAGCAGACCCGACGTGCGCACCCGCGTCGCCAGCAGCGACTGATGGGCGTCGCGGAACGTGGTGTCGGTGACGCCCAGCGCCCTCGAGTCACGCAGCCAGCGGGCGAACCCCTCCGGCCCGAGCTCGAGGAGCCGCTGCCTGCTGCCCGGCGGCGGCGCCGCGTCCAGGTCGATGGCTGGCAGCTTGTCCTGCGGGTACACCTTCGACGGCCGGGGGCCGTGCGGCTGGTTGACCGTGACGTCGGCCAGGTAGTTCAGGATCTTGGTACCGCGGTCGGCGGGGGTCCGCGCGGTCAGCAGGTAGGGCCGTTCGTCGATGAACGAGGTGGTGATCCGCCCGGCCCGGAAGTCCGGATCGTTGAGCACCGCCTGCAGGAACGGGATGTTCGTCGACACGCCGCGGATGCGGAACTCGGCCAGCGCGCGCCGCGCCCGGGCCACCGCGGTGTTGAAATCCCGTCCCCGGCAGGTCAACTTGACCAGCATCGAGTCGAAGTGGGCGCTGATCTCGGCACCCAGGTGCGTACCGCCGTCCAGCCGGATACCGGCCCCGCCGGGCGAGCGGTACCCGGTGATTCGCCCGGTGTCCGGGCGAAACCCGTTGGCCGGGTCCTCGGTGGTGATCCGGCACTGCAGCGCGAATCCGCGTGGCGGCGTGAGGGTTTCCTGGCTCAACCCCAGGCTATCCAGCGTCTCGCCGTCGGCGATGCGCAGCTGGCTGGCCACCAGGTCGACGTCGGTGATCTCCTCGGTGACGGTGTGCTCCACCTGGATCCGCGGGTTGCACTCGATGAACACGTAATGCCCGCGCTCGTCGAGCAGGAACTCCACGGTGCCTGCGAACGTGTAGCCGATCTCGCGGGCGAACGCCACCGCGTCGGCGCAGATCCGTTGGCGCAGTTCGTCGGACAGGTTCGGCGCGGGCGCCAGCTCGATGACCTTCTGGTGCCGGCGCTGGACGCTGCAGTCCCGTTCGTAGAGGTGCATGACGTTGCCCTGGGTGTCGGCCAGGATCTGCACCTCGATATGGCGCGGGTTGAGCACCGCCTGCTCCAGATACAGCGTCGCGTCGCCGAACGCGGACTCGGCCTCCCGCGCGGCGGCCTCGATCGCCTCGGGCAGCGCGGCGATGTCGTTGACCCGCCGCATCCCGCGCCCGCCGCCGCCGGAGACGGCCTTGACGAACAACGGGAACTCCATGTTCTGCGCGGCGGCGAGCAGCTCGTCGACCGACGCCGACGGCTCCGAGGAGTTCAGCACCGGCAGGCCCGCCGCGCGCGCCGCGGCGATCGCCCGCGCCTTGTTGCCGGTCAGCTCCAGAACGGCCGCGCTGGGCCCGATGAACGTGATGCCGGCCTCCGCGCACGCGGCGGCCAGCGCCGGGTTCTCCGACAGGAACCCGTAACCGGGATACACCGCGTCGGCGCCGGCGTGCTTGGCCACCCGGATGATCTCGTCGACCGACAGGTACGCGCGCACCGGATGGCCGATCTCGCCGATCTGGTAGGACTCGTCGGCCTTGAGCCGGTGCAGCGAGTTCCGATCCTCGTAGGCGTAGACCGCAACCGTGCCGATACCCATTTCATAGGCGGCGCGGAACGCGCGAACCGCGATCTCGCCGCGGTTGGCGACTAGCACTTTGGAGATCACGCGCTACCTTAACCCGGCCACCGGCGGGCGACCTAGATCCTCAGAGCAGAGTGGACCAGTAACTCCAGAACCGCACCAGGCACAACAGGATCACCGCGGTGAACCACAGCGCCACGATCGACCAGCGCCAGGTGTGCAGCCCGCGCAGCACGGCGTTGCCGCGCTGCGGCTGCACCGCGATCGTCGTCACCACGACCAGCAGCGGGATGGTCATCGACCACACCACCATGCAGTACAGGCACAGCGCGCCGATGGTGAACACGCTCTGGTAGATCAGCCAGTGCACGAACACCGTGCCCAGCAGCGTGCCGACCGCCAGCCCGGCCCAGTACCAGCGGGGCAGCTGAACCCGGGCCACCGCGAGCACCCCGGTCACCAGCACGACGGTGAACGACACGATGCCGATCAGCGAGTTCGGGAAACCGAACACGGCGGCCTGCGGGGTGACCATCACCGAACCGCAGGACAGCACCGGGTTGAGGCTGCACGTCGGCACGTAGGCCGGGTTCTTGAGCAGCTCGACCTTCTCGATGGTCAGCGCCAGCGCCGACGAGAGGCCCACCACGCCGGCGATCAGGACCCACAGCGCGCTCAGCCGCCCGACGTGCACCCCACCGTGCTCGGGGCTGTCCGGCTCGGCCGGGGACACCTCCCCTGGCGCGCTCACGCTCATGGAGCGGGAGCGGGAGCGGGCGCCGGGGTCGTCGGATCCGGATTCGGCGGCGGCGCACCGGCGTCGAGCACGGGCAGGTCACCGACGATGCTCCTGATCTCGTCGATCAGCGCGTCGGGGGTCGTCGGCTTGTAGTCCTTGCCGTTGATGCGGATGGTCGGGGTGGCCTTGACCTCGGTCGCCTTGGCCATGCCCTTGACCATGTCGTCGTAGCGGCCCTTCTCGATGCAGTTCGGGACGTCGCCGACGACGCCGGCCTGGCGCGCCACCTCGGTCAGCCGGGCCTCGTCCGGGAACGGGCCGACGCCCTCGGGCGGCTGCTGGGCGTACAGCGCGGCGTGGAAGCGGCGGAACGCCTCGGTGTCGGCTTCGGCCACGCAGTAGGCGGCGTTCGCGGCGCGGGTCGAGTACCCCTGGCCGGCCCGGTCCAGGATCGAGACCATGTAGTAGTCGGCCGCCACGGCGCCGCTGTCGATCAGCCGGTTGATCGTCGGGCCGAAGGCCTTCTCGAAGTTGCCGCACGCCGGGCACAGGAAGTCCTCGTAGAGCGACAGCACGGCCTTGGGCTCGCCGTCGTCACCGGTGATGACGTCGCTGGACGCCACCCGGATCGGCTTGGCCTCACCCTCGCCGGGCTTGTCCTCCTTGGTCATGACGATGTAGAGCACCAGCGCGACGGCGAAGATCACGACGATCGCGGTCAACCCGATCTGTACGGCCAGATTGCGTTTCTTGTCGGCCGCCTTCAGGTCGTACTTCGGGGTCTTCTTCGGTTTCGAGGCCACGGGGACAAGCGTACCGGCGGCGTTTTCGCGGCCCGTCAGACGCCGCGCAGACGGGTGCGCAGCGCGCTGATCATGTCGGCGACCGCGGCCGCGCAACCGCCCCCGATCGGGAACATGTTGGCGAAGCCGTGGATCAGCGCACCGGCCTGCCGCAGGTCGACGGCCACCCCGGCGGCGCGCAGTGCCTCGGCGTAGGCCACGCCCTCGTCGCGCAGTGGGTCGAAGCCGCCGGTCAGCACCAGTGCAGGCGCGAGCCCGGACAGGTCGTCGGCCAGCAGCGGTGACACGACCGGATCGGTGATCTGCACCGACGCACCGGTGACGTACTTGTCGGCGAACCACTCGATGTCGGCCTTCGTCAGGAAGTAGCCGGAGGCGAACAGGGTCTGCGACCGGGTCTCGCCGCTGGGGTTGGTCCACGGGTAGATGAGCAGTTGCAGCGCCGGTTGCGGCACTCCTTCGGCGCGGGCGCGCTGGGCGACGACGGCGGCGATGTTGCCGCCGGCGCTGTCCCCGCCGACCGCGACGCGGTCCGGGTCGGCACCGAGTTCGGCGGCGTGCTCGCGCGCCCAGCGGTAGGCGGCGAACCCGTCGTCGGCGGCGGCGGGCGCCTTGTGCTCGGGGGCCAGCCGGTAGTCGACCGACAGCACGTGCACCCCGGCGTCGCGGCAGATCAGCCGGCACAGGTCGTCGTGGCTGTCGAGGTCGCCGATCACGAAGCCGCCGCCGTGGAAGAACACCAGCAGCGGGGCGGCCGTGTCGGCGGTGGATGTGGGCGGAACGTAGTGGCGGGCCGGGATCTCACCGTCCCCGCCGGTCACGGTGAGATCTCTCACCGCGGCCACCGGGATCGCCTGCCGGAACCCGCCGGACAGGTCGCGCAGCTGCGCCCGCGCCGCCGCCACGTTGTTGGTGCCGCTCAGACCGTCGATCCCGACCAGCTTCTGCCCGGCGAGCATCAGCTGCACCGTGGTGTCGAGGGTGTTGCCGTCCACCGTCACCGTGCGGCCCGCCAGCAGCAGGCGTTTCACCGGGTCGGGGATGCGCGGCAACGCGCGCAGGGTGACACCCGCCATCGCGGTGACGAGCGCCTCCTTGCGTCCCGGGCTGTACGCGCCGTCAGCTGGCAGACTCGCAGTCATGGCATCTCCCTTGATCACGCTGAATGACGGTAATGCGATCCCCCAGGTTGGACTCGGAGTTTGGCAGACGCCGCCGGAGGCCACCGAGCGCGCGGTTGCCACGGCGCTGGAGGCGGGCTACCGGCACATCGACACCGCCGCCGCCTACCAGAACGAACGCGAGGTCGGGCAGGCGCTGGCCAAGTCGGGTCTGCGCCGCGAGGACGTCTACATCACGACCAAGCTGTGGAACGCCGACCAGGGTTATGACAGCACGCTGGCCGCGTTCGACAAGAGCATGGAGCGGCTGGGCCTGGAGTATCTCGATCTGTATCTGGTGCACTGGCCGATGCCGAAGACCAACAAGTACGTCGACACATTCAAGGCGTTCGCCTACCTGCGTGACCAGGGCCGGATCCGCTCGATCGGGGTGAGCAACTTCGAGCCCGAACACCTGCGCACGCTGATCGACGCCACCGGCGTCGTGCCCGCCGTCAACCAGATCGAGCTGCACCCGCTGCTTCAGCAGCAGGAGCTGCGTGAGGTACACGCCGAACTGGGCATCGCCACCGAGGCGTGGAGCCCGCTGGGGCAGGGATCGCTGCTGGCGAATCCGACCGTCACCTCAGTCGCGGAGGCGCACGGACGCACCCCGGCGCAGGTACTGATTAGGTGGCATATCCAACTCGGCAATATAGTCATCCCGAAATCGGTGACCCCCGAGCGGATTGTGAGCAACTTCGACGTGTTCGACTTCGAGTTGAGCGAGCAGGACATGGCGTCGATCTCGTCGCTCGGCGATGGCACTCGCCTGGGTCCCGACCCGAGAAATTTCGAGTTCACAGGGTAGGTGACATGACCTCCTCGTCCATTCCGACGGTCACGCTCAACGACGACAACACCATGCCGGTGCTCGGCATCGGCGTCGGCGAGCTGTCCGAGGCCGACGCCGAGCAGGCGGTGCTGGCGGCGCTGTCGGCCGGTTACCGACTGATCGACACCGCCGCCGCGTACGGCAACGAGGCCGCCGTCGGCCGCGCGGTACGCAAGTCCGGGGTGCCCCGCGAGGAGATCTTCGTCACCAGCAAGCTCGACGTCCGCGACCAGGGTTTCAAGAGTGCGCAGGACGCCTGCCGCAAGAGTGTCGAGGAACTCGGTCTCGGCTACGTCGACCTGTACCTGATCCACTGGCCCGCCGGTGAGCAGGGCAAGTACATCGACAGCTGGGGCGGGCTGATGAAGAACAAGGAGCTCGGCGACGCCAAGTCCATCGGGGTGTCCAACTTCCACGAGGAGCACCTGTCGAACGTCATCGACCTGTCGTTCTTCACCCCCGCGGTCAACCAGATCGAGCTGCACCCGCTGCTCAACCAGGCGCACCTGCGCGAGGTGAACAAGGGCTACGGGATCGTCACCCAGGCGTACAGCCCGCTGGGCGTGGGCCGGCTGCTGGACAACGAGACCGTCGTCTCGGTGGCCCAGGCGCACGGCAAGACCCCGGCGCAGGTGCTGATCAAGTGGAGCCTGCAGCTGGGCAACTCGGTCATCACCCGGTCGAGGTCGCCGGAGCACCTGGCGGCCAACCTCGAGGTGTTCGACTTCGAGCTCACCGACGACCAGATGGCCGCGCTCAACGGCCTGGACGACGGCACCCGGTACCGCCCGGACCCGGAGACGTACACCGGCTAGTTCTCGTCCGGAATGGGCTCACACCGACGGTGTGGGCCCATCCCGTGTTTTTCGGGGTTCAGCCGGTCGGGCAGGTGGCGGCCGCACCGCGCAGCACCTCCGCCGACGCGGCGTCGATCGGCAGCCGGTAGCCGCGCAGCACCTCGATGAACTGCATCGCGTACTGGCAGTGGAACGCGGTGTTCGGCGGCATCCACGCCGCCGGTTCCTGATCGCCCTTGTCCTGGTTGGCGTTCCCGGCGACGGCCAGCAGGTTGGCCGGGTCGTTGGCGAACCGGACCCGCTTGTCCTGCGGCCAGGCGCGCGCACCGAGGTCCCACGCCAGCGCCAACGGCACGATGTGGTCGATCTGCACGGCCTGCCCGGTCTTCTCGCCGCGGGTGAACGGCACCACCGCGTTGGTGTACGGGTCGATCAGTGTGCCGGTGGCGACCGCGTCGGGGCAGCGCTTGATCGACACGAACGTCTTGTCGAGCAGGTCGCGGTTGAGGATGTCGTTGCGGGTGTCGCAGCCGTTGTGCCCGCCCGGGGCGGAGTTGTCGTCGGTCCATGCGTCGCCGAACGCCGCGCGGTGGTAGTCGTGTCCGCGGATGCGCGCGGGCACCACGGGGATTCCGGCGAGCACATCGGTGCCCGGTGCGACGGTCGGGATGTCGGCCCCGGCGATGAACTCCGCGCGGTCGCGCGACCACATCACGGTCTGCGCCGCCACACCCACCAGCAGCGCGACCACCAGGGTCAGCCACACCAGCTGTTTGCGTCTCATGCCTTGTCCAGGAACTCGACGCGGTCGTCGCCGGTGAACGGGGCGGCCAGCGCGGCCATCCCGGGATTGCCCGGATCCTTCTCGTAAAGCTGCGAACAGAACTCACGGGCCTCGAGGATGACGTCGAGGTGCTCGTGCAGCGACAGGAACCGCAGCGTGATCGGGCGCCCGGACTGGTGGTAGCCCAGCACGTCACCCTCGCGCCGCTCGCGCAGATCCAGGTCGGCGAGCTTGAAGCCGTCCTGGGTCTCGGCTACCGCGCGCAGCCGCTCCCCCGCCCTGGACGTCTCCGGCATCCGGGTGGCCAGCAGGCACAGGCTGGGGTGCTGGCCGCGGCCGATGCGACCGCGCAACTGGTGCAGCTGGCTGATGCCGAACCGGTCGGCGTCCATCACCAGCATCACGGTCGCGTTGGGCACGTCGACGCCGACCTCGATCACGGTGGTGCACACCAGCACGTCGATCTCGCCGTCGCGGAAGGCGGCCATCACCGCGTCCTTCTCGTCGGCGGGCAGTCTGCCGTGCATCAGGCCCAGCCGCAGCCCGGCCAGTGGCCCGCTCTTGAGCCGGTTGTAGAGCTCGACGACGGTGATCGGCGGTGGGCCGCTCTCCTTCTTGTCCCCGCCCTTGGGCTTGTCGTCCTCGTCGATGCGGGAGGCCACGATGTAGGCCTGCCTGCCGGCGCGCACCTCCTCGGTGATGCGCTGCCACGCGCGGTCCAGCCACCGGGGGTGCTCGGTGAGGAAGATCGTGTTGGTCTTGATCTCCTGCCGTCCGCGGGGCAGCTCACGCAGTGTCGAGGTCTCCAGATCGCCGTAGTAGGTCAGGGCGACGGTCCGCGGGATCGGGGTGGCCGTCATCACCAGCAGGTGCGGGGTGACGCCGTCACGTGCCTTGCCGCGCAACCGGTCTCGCTGCTCCACCCCGAACCGGTGCTGTTCGTCGACCACCACAAGGCCGAGGTTGTGGAACTCGACGGCGTCCTGCAGCAGCGCGTGGGTGCCGACCACGATGCCCGCCTGACCGCTGGCCACCTCGTCGCGCACCGCGCGTTTCTGTTGCGCGGTCATCGATCCCGTCAGCAGCGCGACCCGGGTGGACTGTTCGGCGCCGCCGAGCTGGCCGGCCATCGCCAGCGGCCCGAGCACCCCGCGGATCGACTGGGCGTGTTGTGCGGCAAGGACTTCCGTGGGTGCCAGCAGCGCACACTGGTAGCCGCCGTCGACCATCTGCAGCATCGCCAGCACCGAGACGATGGTCTTGCCGGAGCCGACCTCGCCCTGCAGCATGCGGTTCATCGGCCGGGTGCCCGCCAGTTCGGCGGACACCACCTTGAGCACCTCCTCCTGCCCGTCGGTCAGCTGGAACGGCAGGCGTTTTCGCAGCGCCGCGACCAGACCGTCGTCGCGCAGCGGCACGGCGGGACCGGACTCGCTGAGCTCGCCGTGGCGGCGGGCCGCCAGCGCCCACTGCAGCCCGATGGCCTCGTCGAACGTCAGCCGCGCCGCGGCCGCGTCACGGTCGGCGGCGCGCTCGGCGGTGTGGATGGCCCGGATCGCCTGATCCTCGGAGATCAATCCGTGTTGGCGCACAAAGGATTCCGGCAGCGGATCGGGAACCGGATCGAGAACGTTGAGCACCTGGCGCACGCATGCGTAGATCTCCCAGGTCTGCACCTTCTTGTTGGCCGGGTAGATCGGGAAGAAGTCGCGCGCGAAGGCGTCGAGCAGGTCGTCGCCGGTGGCACCCGAGGCCTCCGCAATGGCCTTGAGCGAGCGCGATCCCCGCATGTCACCGGAGTCGTGCAGCACCAGGAACGCCGGGTGGGTCAGCTGCATGGTGCCCTTGAAGTAGCCGACCTCACCGGACAGCATCACCCGCGCGCCTTCGACCAGTTGCCGCTTGATGAACTTGACGTTGAAGAAAGTCGCGGTCACCTTCGGCTTGCGGTCACCGAGGGTGACGACGAGGTATTCGCGTTTGGGTTGTTTGGTCGTGAACCGGGTCTCGGCCTTCGTGATGACGTCGACGAACGTGACGTGGGTGCCCTCCTCGAGCTCCTCACCCTCCTTGGCCGTCGTCATCTCGTCGCTGTACTTGCGCGGGTAGTAGCGCAGCAGGTCGTTGACCGTGTACAGGCCGAAGTGCTCCGCGAGCGGGTCGGCCGACTTCTTGCCGAGCACGTAGACGAGCGGATCGGACAGTTTGGCCATCGTCACTCGACCCCGATCAGCAGCACGTCGCCGCGGTGTCCCGTGTGATACGTCACCAGCTCGACCCCGAGATGCTTGGCGTGTACGTGTTCGCGCAGTGCGGTGGCGACCGAGGCGTCCACCCCTGCCCCGGTCAGCACGGTGACCAGTTCCCCGCCCGCGGCCAGCATCAGGTCGATCAGCCCGGCCCCGGCGGCCACCAGGTCCCTGCCGACGATCAGCACCTCGTCGCCCGAGATCCCAAGCCCGTCACCGGGTTTGCACATACCGGCCCAGGTGATCGCCTCCTCGGTGGCCACCCGCACCGAACCGTGCCGGGCACCGGCGGCGGCGCGGGCCATGGTGTAGCCGTCGTCGACGGCCTGCCGCCCGGCGTCGTGCACGGCCAGAGCGGCCAGCCCCTGCACCATCGAGGCGGCGGGCACCGGCACCACGTCGATCCCCCATCCGATCGCGGCGGTGCACCCGGCCACCAGGTCCTCGGCGGCGACGTAGCCGTTCGGCAGCAGCATCGCCTGTCCGGCGTCGGCGTTGACCAGCGCGTGCAGCAACTGGTGTGCGCTGACCGGGGTGTCGTCGTCGATGCGCAGCACGTGCGCCCCCTCCGCGGCGAACAGTTCCTCGGCGCCGGCGCCGTCGACGACCGCCAGCACGATCCGCCCGCGCGATCCACCGGCCGCGGGCCGCGCCCCGATCAGCGGGGTGACCTGGATGCGGCAGGGCCTGCCGACGGCCAGCGCCGCCTCGATGACCGCACCGGCGTCGTCGGCGTGCACGTGCACCGAGTACCGGTCCGGATGCCTGTCGGAGGACGCCGCGATCGCCACCGACTCACCGAGGCGCTCCAGTTCCGCGCGCAGCGTGTCCGCCCCCGCGGCGTCGCAGTCGGCGAGTTGGTACATGACCTCATACATCGGGCCGGCCGGGTCCGTGCCTGTGACCGGTGCGGGCAGCCGGGCCGGGGCGTATTGCGCCCGGGTCGGCGCGGTTCCGGTCAGGGTGGCGCTCATCGCGTCCAGCAGTACCAGCAGACCGCGTCCGCCGGCGTCCACCACGCCGGCCTCGGCCAGCACGTCGAGCTGGCCGGTGGTCTGATCCAGGGAGCGGGCCGCGGCCTCGCAGACCGTCACCACCACATCGGGCAGCGCGGTGTGCGCGGCGGCCTGCTCGGCGGCGTCCGCGCAGGCCTGCAGCACCGACACGATGGTGCCGGGCACGACCTCGCCCATCGACTTGACGACCAGGTCGACGGCGCGCCGCAGCGCGGCGCAGAACAGGGCGGTGTCGACGGCGGCCACGCCGCCGCGCTGCTCGGCGGCCTCGGCGGTCACGTCGGCCAGCCCGCGCAGGATCTGCGACAGGATCACCCCGGAGTTGCCGCGGGCTCCGTTGAGTGCCCCGCGGGCCAGCGCGGCGGCCACCGCGACGACGTCACCGGAGTCGTCGCCGGCCAGCGCGTCGGCCTGCGCCCAGGCCGAGCGCATGGTGAACAGCATGTTCGTGCCGGTGTCGGCGTCGGCGACCGGGAACACGTTGAGCCCGTTGATCTCGTCGGTGTGAGTGATCAGCTGCCCGACGGCGGTGTGGGCCCACTCCCGCAGCGTGGCGGCGTCGAGCCGTCGAGCCGCCATGCCCACCTCCCACAGAACCTGACGTCTTGCCGTACTCCTCGCCGTGCCGGTCAGCCTAGCCAGTCGGGGGGACACCGCCGCGCGGCGTTCCCGCCGGTCGCTACGCTGTCGGGTGACCAGGGCACCCGTGGGGATGGCCGTTTTGGTGATCACTGTGGCTGCCGGTATCCTGGTCAGGTTGTCGGGTCACGCCGCGCCCAACGGCGCAGCGGCCCGGACCCCCACGTACTGACTTGAGGAGTTCTGCATGGCTGCCGTGTGCGATATCTGCGGGAAGGGCCCCGGCTTCGGAAAGTCCGTCTCGCACTCCCATCGCCGGACCAGCCGTCGGTGGAATCCGAACATCCAGACCGTGCGCGCCGTGGCCCGTCCGGGCGGCAACAAGCAGCGCCTGAACGTGTGCACGTCCTGCATCAAGGCCGGCAAGGTCGTCCGGGGCTGACCCGACGCGTTTAGCGTTCCCGGCGCGGGGGAAGTCGCGCCAACATGACCTTCCCCCGAGCCACCAGAACGACCCTGATCGCGCTGACGTCCGGATGGGCGCTGACCACGCTGTTGACGGCGTGCGGCGGTGGTGATTCCGCCGGCGACGACACCACGACGGAGACGACGCAGACGTCCGTCGAGGTGACTGTGTCGCCGAGTGCCGACATGACCCCGCCGGGCGAGGCCCCACCGATGGAGACCCCGCCCGCCGAGATGCCTCCCGCCGATCAGCCGCCCGCGGACCAGCCGCCGGCGGGTGACGGTGACGGCACGGTCGAGATCCCGGTCCCCGACGTTCCGGCGCCGCCCGCGATCCCGGCACCGCCGGAGATCCCCTCGCCGCCGGCGATCCCGTCTCCCCCGCCGATTCCCGGCGTCGGGTGATCCCTGCCCGCTCTAGGTGTACTCAGAAGCTAGGCGGTGACGCGCTCGCGCGTGGTGAGCACCAGCGGCCCGTCCTCGGTGATCGCGACCGTGTGCTCGCTGTGCGCGGTGCGTGATCCGTCGGCCGAGCGCAACGTCCAGCCGTCCGGGTCCCAGACGATCCGCTCGCTGCCCGCGGTGAACCACGGCTCCAGCGCCAGCGTCAGCCCTGGTTGCAGTTTGAGTCCGCGACCGGGCCGGCCGGCGTTGGGTACGTGCGGATCCTCGTGCATGGTGCGGCCGAGTCCGTGGCCGCCGAAGTCGGTGTTGACCCGGTAGCCGTAGTCCTTGGCGACGCCGTAGATGGCCGCCGAGATGTCGCCGATCCGGTTGCCCGGACGCGCGGCCTCGATCGCCACGGCGAGCGCCTCCTCGGTGGCCTTGACCAACCGCTGGTCCTCCGGCCGCGGGGTGCCGACGATGATGCTGCGCGCACAGTCGGTCACCCAGCCGTCGATCGACACCGCGATGTCCATCGACAGGATGTCACTGTCGGCCAGCACGTAGTCGTGCGGCAACCCGTGCAGGACGGCGTCGTTGACCGACAGGCAGATGACGTTGCGGAACGGCCCACGGCCGAACGACGGGGCGTAGTCCCAGTAGCAGGACACGGCTCCGCGCTCGGCGATCAGTTCACGGGCGCGCTGTTCGAGCTCGAGCAGGTTCACGCCGGGACGGGCCCGGTGGGTGAGGTCGTCGAGCAGTCCGGCCAGGAAGCTGCCGGTGACGTCCATCGCGGCGATCTCCTGCGGCGTCTTCAGTTCCACCACTGTTGTGCGCACCTCTCCGAGCCGTTCAAGCGGTATGAAAATACCACCCTAGCCGAGACTTCCGGTATTTTCATACCGCTCAGGTAGGCTGGCCCGCATGGTGCGACTCCCGCTGACCGCAGAACAGCTCGCCGCGGGCAAGCGCCTCGGTGAACGTTTGCGCGCCGCCCGCGCCGATCGCACGATCGCCGAAGTCGCCGAGGCCGCCGGGATCTCCCCCGAGACGCTGCGCAAGATCGAGACCGGACGGCTGGCCACCCCGTCGTTCACGACGATCGCCGCGCTGGCGCGGGTGCTGCCGCTGTCGCTCGACCAGCTCGCCGAGGCCTGCCTCGACAGCCCCGATCTGCGACAGACCGGTTAGGACGGCAGGCGCCAGTCGATCGGCTCGGCGCCCATCTTCTCGAGCAGTTCGTTCGCGCGGCTGAACGGCCGCGATCCGAAGAACCCGCGCGACGCCGACAGCGGTGAGGGATGCGGCGATTCGATCGCCACGCAGTGCTGCCCGTCGAGCATCGGCTTCAGCGTCGCCGCATCGCGGCCCCACAGCACCGCCACCAGCGGCTGCCTGCGGGCGACCAGGGCTCGGATCGCACACTCGGTCACGGCCTCCCAGCCCTTGCCCCGGTGCGACGCCGGGCTGCCCGGGCGCACGGTCAGCACCCTGTTGAGCAACATCACACCCCGCTCGGCCCACGGGGTGAGGTCACCGTTGGCGGGCTGCGGATAGTTCAGGTCGCTGATGTACTCCTTGAAGATGTTCTCCAGGCTGCGCGGCAGCGGGCGCACGTCCGGGGCCACCGAGAAGCTCAGTCCGACGGCGTGTCCGGGCGTCGGGTAGGGATCCTGGCCGACGATCAGCACCCGCACCTTCTCCAGCGGAAAAGTGAACGCCCGCAACACGTTCTGCCCCGCCGGCAGGTACCCGTTGCCCGCGGCGATCTCCTCACGCAGGAACTCGCCCATCTTGGCGACCTGATCGGCGACCGGCTCCAGCGCCTCGGCCCAGCCCTCGTCGACCAGCTCGCGCAGCGGCCGCGGGGTCATCGCAGTCCTTCGATCGTCGCGTCCACGACTCGACACCCTAACTAGTCGAAGGACTGCCAGCCGGGATTCCCCTGCCACGCCGCGCCGTCGACGGTCACCGCACCCTCGCCGGCCGTCGTCGCACCGATCACCGTCCACCCCGGCGGCGGCGCATCCGGGAACGTCGCCACCAGGGCGTGATCCTCGCCACCCCCGAGCACCCACTCCCACGGGTCGGCACCGACCTCGGTCGCCGGCCCGGCCAGGGCATCCCGGAAACCGCTCAGCGCATCGGTCGACAGGTCGATGCCGACGCCCGACGCCTCGGCGATGTGTCCCAGATCCGCGAGCAGTCCGTCGGACACGTCGGTCATCGCGGTCGCCCCGCCGTCGGCGGCCACCCGGCCCTGCCCGTACGGCGGCTCCGGGGCGACGTGGCAACGGCGCAGCTCGCCGTAGGAGTCAATTCCGTTGTTCCACAACGCATATCCGGCGGCAGAACGGCCGAGCGCGCCGGCCACCGCCACCGTCTGCCCCGGCCCGGCACCGTCGCGGCGCACCGGTCGGCGGCCGTCGAGGTCACCGAAGACCGTTACCGAGATCACCCACTGCGGTGCGCGGACCAGATCGCCGCCCACGATGCCGGCCCCGAGTAGACCGGCCTCGTGCCACAGCCCGTCGGCCAGCGCGAGCGCCTGCTCGGCCGGGGTGTCCGAGGGTGCGCCGAACGCCACCACGAACGCGCCCGCCCGCGCCCCCATCGCCTCGACGTCGGCGGCGTTCTGCGCAATTGCCTTGCGCCCCACGTCAAATGGCGTTGACCAGTCCAGCCGGAAGTGTCTTCCCGCCACCAGCATGTCGGTGGACACGACGGTTCTACCGTCCGGAACCGACACCACGGCGGCGTCGTCCCCGGGCCCCAGCACCACCGACGGCGGCTGGCGTCGACCGGCGACCAGCCGCGCGATCACACCGAACTCACCGACCTGCGCCAGGGTCTCCCCGGCGTCGTCGGATGTCATCTCACCTCCTGTGGTGACCGGACCTGCGGTACGTTAAGCCCCTGCGGCGAGGAGTCTATGCACCGACAGGAGGGCAGAGCGGGTGGTCGAGGCTTTCATGCTCATCCAGACAGAGGTGGGTCGTGCCGAGGTCATCGCCAAACAGCTCGCCACCCTGCCCGGGGTGCTGTCCGCCGAGTACGTGACCGGCCCCTACGACGTCGTCGTGCGCATCGGCGCCGAGACACTCGACGCCCTCAAGGCCGACGTCGTGCCGTCGGTGCAGCAGGTGAGCGGAATCACACGGACACTGACCTGCCCGATCGCCGCCACGGCGCACTCCTAACATTGGACGCGTGGACACCGAGACCAGTGACGGCCCGCCCCGGGCGCTTCTGGTCGCGGCGGTCGTGATCGCGGTCGCCGCGGTGGTGGGGGTTCTGGTCGTGGCGGCCACCCGACAGCGCACGGCCCCGCAGCAGCCCGTGCCGCTGGTGACGATCCCGGCCCCGCAGGCCGACGGCGCTGACTGCGCCGCACTGCTGGACGCCCTGCCCGAGACACTCGGCGACGCGCGACGCGCCCCGCTGGCCGATCCGGCGCCGCCCGGTGCCGCGGCCTGGCGGACCCCGGGCAGCGATGAGCCGGTCGTGCTGCGCTGCGGCGTCGAACGGCCCGCCGAGTTCGTCGTCGGCGCACCGCTGCAGGCCGTCGACGCGGTGCAGTGGTTCCGGGTCGGCGACGACGGCGCACCCTCAGACGGCGGCGCGCAGGAGCGCAGCACCTGGTACGCGGTGGACCGCGGCGTCTACGTCGCGCTCACCCTGCCGCGGGGGTCCGGGCCCACCCCGATCCAGCAGATCTCCGGGGTGCTCGACGCGACGCTGCCCGCGCGGCCCCTGGACCCCGCGCCCCCGCGGTGAGCGGCTAGCGCAGGCCGGTGCCGCGGTTGAGCGCGGTGTCCACCATGGTGGCCAGCAGCGTCGGGTAGTCCACCCCGCTGGCGGCCCACATTCGCGGATACATCGAGATCGTGGTGAAGCCGGGCATGGTGTTGATCTCGTTGATCACCGGCCCGTCCTCGGTCAGGAAGAAGTCCACCCGCGCCAGGCCCTGGCAGTCGATGGCGTGGAACGCCTGAATCGCCATCTCGCGCACCGCATCCGCGACATCGTCCTCGACCTTGGCGGGCACGTCGAGTTCGGCGGCGTCCTCGAGGTACTTGGTGGCGAAGTCGTAGAAGCCGTCCTCGCGGCCCCGCACCCCGGCGACCCGGATCTCGCCGACGACGCTGGCCTCGACGCGGCCGTCGGGGAACTCCAGCACACCGCATTCGAGCTCGCGGCCCTCCACGGCGGCCTCGACGACCACCTTCGGGTCGTGCCTGCGGGCCTGCGCGATCGCCTGCTCGAGGTCGTCCCACGTCGTGACGCGGCTGACGCCGATGGACGACCCGCCGCGCGCGGGTTTGACGAACACCGGCAGGCCGAGCCGCTCTCGGTCGTCGAGGCTCAGCGTGGCATCGCGCGGACGCAGCACCACGTGGTCGCCGATCGGCAACCCCGCGGCGGTCAGCAGCTTCTTCGTGAACTCCTTGTCCATCCCGGCCGCGCTGGCCAGCACCCCGGCCCCGACGTAGGGCACGCCGGCCAGTTCCAGCAGGCCCTGGATGGTGCCGTCCTCGCCGTAGGGTCCGTGCAGCACCGGGAACACCACGTCCACCGAGGCCAGCAGGGTGCCGGTGTCCTGCCCCAGCGACAGCAGCTGGCCGCGCCGGGCCGGATCGGCAGGCAGCGCCAGCTCGGTGCCCGAGGACCGGGTCACCTCGGGCAGCTGTCCGTCGGTGATCGCCAGCGTCTCGGGCGTCGCGTCGGTGAGCATCCACGCCCCCTCGGGGGTGATGCCGACAGCAACGACCTCGAAGCGCTCGGGATCGAGGTTACGCAGGATGCTTCCTGCGGAAACGCAGGAGATCGCGTGCTCGGAGCTCCGTCCGCCGTACACCACGGCGACCCGGACGCGCTCCGAGCCGGAGTCTTGGCGGGCAGTCACAACCTAGAGAGGCTACCGTCCGGCCCGCCGCGGAGTCGCCCGCGATACCCGGGCCGGGCTCACCCGAGGGCCTGCTCGATGTCACGGATGAGATCGTCGGTGTCCTCGATTCCCGCCGAGATGCGGACGAATCCCTCGCTGACCTCGTCGCCCCACCGGGCCCGGCGGTCCGCCGAGGTGTGGATCCCGCCGAAGCTGGTGGCCGCGACCAGCAGCGCGCTGCGGCGGATCAAGTTGTCCACGGCCGCGGCGTCGGCCAGCTCGACGGCGAGCAGCCCGCCGAAGCGCCGCATCTGGGCGCGCGCCACCTCGTGGGCGGGATCACCGGCCAGGCCCGGGTAGCGCACCGAGCGCACCGCCGGATGGCTGTGCAACATCACGGCCAGCGCGGCTGCGTTCTGGCACTGCCGCTCGAACCGCAGCCCGGCGGTGCCCAGGCTGCGCAGCACCAGCCACGCCTCCAACGGCCCGAGGATCGCACCGGACAGCAGCCGTTCCCGCGCCACCGCCGCCATCAGCTCGGGATGGCTGCCCGCGACGTACCCGGCGATCAGATCGCTGTGCCCAGACAGGGCCTTGGTGGCGGAGGCGACCACCACGTCGGCGCCCAGCGACAGCGGTTGCTGGCCCAGGGGTGTCGCGGTGGTGTTGTCGACGACGAGGGTGGCGCCGCGACGGCGGCACTCGGTGGCCAGCCGGTACAGGTCGACCACGTCCAGGCCGGGGTTGGCCGGGCTCTCGGCCAGCACCACATCGGCGTCGGCGGACGCCTCGCACATCCGCGTCGCGGGCGCTGTGATGACCGTTACACCCTGAGGCCCAAGGTATTCCGTTGCATACTGGCGCACCTGGTAGTACCCGTCGGCGGGTACGACGAGGGTGGTGCCCGGTTTGGCCAGCACCCGCAGCACCGCGGTGATGGCCGCCATCCCGGACCCGAACGCCAGCGCCTGCGCGGCACCCTCGAGCTCGGCGAGCGCCGACTCCAGTTGGCGCCACGTCGGATTGGAGCTGCGGCCGTAGGTGTCCAGCGGCGTGCTCTCGTCGGCGGAGAGGTGAAACGTCGACGCGGTGACCGGTTGCGGAGCCACCGGACTACCGGGAAGGTGCTCGGAGGCAACGGCTCTGACGCTGCGGGTGGAGTCTCCGTACTGGGCGTCCACCGGTCACTCCGGTTTCGTGGTACGGCCCAGCAGCAGCGCGACCGCCTCGTGCACCGACAGGCCCTTGTGGCAGACCCGCACGACGGCGTCGGTCAACGGCATCTCGACGCCGTAGCTGGCGGCCAGCGCCTGCACCGACCGGCAGGACGCCACGCCCTCGGCGACGTGTCCGCCGGTGGCGTGCAGCGCGGAATCCATGGTGCCGCCGCGGCCGAGGTGCTCCCCGAATGTGCGGTTACGCGAGTGCGGTGACGTGCACGTGGCGACCAGGTCGCCGACGCCCGCCAGGCCGGACAGCGTCGTGGGCTTGGCGCCCAACGCGATTCCCAGCCGCATGATCTCGGCCAGACCGCGCGTGATGATCGCCGCGGCGGTGTTCTCCCCGAGCCCCACCCCGGCGGCCATCCCGCAGGCCAGCGCGATGACGTTCTTGCAGGCGCCGCCGATCTCGGCGCCGATGACGTCGGCGTTGGTGTAGGGCCGCAGGTAGCCGGTGGACAACGCGCGCTGCAGCGCCACCGCACGGCCCGAGTCCGTGCAGGCGACCACGGTGGCCGCGGGCTGCTCGTCGACGATCTCGCTGGCCAGGTTCGGCCCGGTGACCACCGCGACGCGCGACGGGTCGGCGCCGGTGACCTGCACGATGACCTGGCTCATCCGCATCAGCGTGTCGAGTTCGATGCCCTTGGCGAGGCTGACCAGCGTGACGTCGTCGCCGATGAGACCGGTCCACTGGCTGAGGTTGGCCCGCAGACTCTGCGCGGGCACCGCGAGCAGCACCGTGCACGCGCCGGTGAGCGCCTCGGCCGGGTCGGCGGTGGCGCGGATCGACTTGGGCAGCTCGGCATCACCGAGATAGCCGGAGTTGCGGTGGGTGTCGTTGATCTCGTCCGCCACCTCGGCGCGTCGGGCCCACAACCTGACCTCGTTGCCGGCGTCGGCGAGGACCTTGGCCAGTGCGGTACCCCACGCACCGGCACCCATCACCGCTGCCTCGACCACGCCATCAGCCTAGCGCGACGGCCTGCTGGCAGGATGAACCGTATGAGCGGGTCACCCGAAGCCGACGTCGGATTGGTGATCGCGGTCAAACGTCTCGCCGCCGCCAAGACGAGGTTGTCGTCGGTCTTCGCCGCACCGCAGCGGGAGAAGGTGGTGTTGGCGATGCTGATCGACACCATCGCCGCCGCCGCCGCGGTCCCGGCGGTGCGGGCGATCACCGTCGTCACCCCCGATCCCGGCGCCGCCGAGGCGGCCCGCACCCTGGGCGCGCGCGTCCTCACCGATCCGACGCCGGACGGCCATCGCGACCCGTTGAACAACGCGATCGCCGAGGCTGAGGCCAGCATCCGCGACGAGACACCGAACGTCGTTGTGTTGCAGGGCGATCTGCCTGCCCTGCGGACCGCGGAACTGGATGCGGCGGTGGCGGCCGCGCGGGCGTACCCGCGCAGCTTCGTCGGGGACCGGCACGGCACCGGAACCTCGGCGCTGTTCGCGTTCGGGGTGGACCTGGACCCGCGGTTCGGCGCCGACTCCGCACAACGCCACCGCAGTTCCGGCGCCGTCGAGTTGACCGGTGCCTGGCCGGGACTGCGCTGCGATATCGACACCCCCGAGGATCTGTCGGCCGCACGCGATCTGGGTGTGGGCGCGGCGACCGCCGCGGTGATCGACGCCGCCGGGTGAACGGGGTGGAACAAGTCACCGACAAGTCGCCGACATCCTGGCGTGTGCACTGTTATTTAGGGATCATCTACAACCATGACCGATGCCGAGACCCAGATCCTCAACGGTGACGCCGAGTCCCCGGTCGTGACCGCGCGGCCGCAGGACTCGGATGCGGGTGACTCGGCTCCCGGTGCGCCGCCCGCGGCCACCTCCCCCGCGATCGAGAACGCGCTGCCGGAGGACCGCTATCTCAATCGCGAACTGAGTTGGCTCGACTTCAACTCCCGCGTGCTGGCGCTGGCCGCCGATCCGTCGATGCCGCTACTGGAGCGCGCGAAGTTCCTGGCGATCTTCGCGTCCAATCTCGACGAGTTCTACATGGTGCGCGTCGCGGGCCTCAAGCGGCGCGATCAGATGGGGTTGTCGGTGCGCTCCGCCGACGGGCTCTCCCCGCGCGAACAGTTGCGCCGGATCAACGAACGCACCCAGCATCTGGCGAACCGGCACGCACATGTCTTCCTGGACTCGGTACGCCCCGCGCTCGCCGCCGAGGGCATCGTGATCCTGACGTGGGCCGAGCTCGACGACGCCGAACGCGCCCGGCTGTCCACCTATTTCCACGAGCAGGTGTTCCCGGTGTTGACGCCGCTGGCGGTCGACCCGGCGCACCCGTTCCCGTTCGTCAGCGGGCTGAGCCTGAACCTCGCGATCACCGTCAAGCACCCCGACGACGGCGGTCAGCACTTCGCGCGAGTCAAGGTGCCCGACAACGTCGAACGCTTCATCGAGTTGGCACCGCCCGACGGCAACCCCAACGTCGTGCGGTTCCTGCCTATGGAGGAACTGATCGCGGCGTTTCTGCACGTGTTGTTCCCCGGTCTGGAGATCGTCGAACACCACGTGTTCCGCATTACCCGCAACGCCGATTTCGAGGTCGAGGAGGACCGCGACGAGGACCTGTTGCAGGCGCTCGAGCGTGAACTGGCGCGGCGCCGCTTCGGTTCCCCGGTGCGGTTGGAGGTCTCCGACGACATGACCGAGGGCATGCTCGAGTTGCTGTTGCGCGAACTCGACGTGGCACCGGGCGATGTCAACATGGTGCCCGGACTGCTCGATCTGTCGTCGCTGTGGCAGATCTACGACCTGGACCGCCCGGCGTTGAAGGACCGGCCGTTCGTCCCCGCCACGCCACCGGCGTTCGGTGAGCGCGAGACACCCAAGAGCATCTTCTCCACGCTGCGCGACGGCGACGTGCTGGTGCACCACCCGTACGACTCGTTCTCCACCACCGTTCAGCGGTTCGTCGAGCAGGCCGCCGCCGACCCCAACGTGTTGGCGATCAAGCAGACGCTGTACCGCACCTCCGGTGACTCGCCGATCGTCAACGCGCTCATCGACGCGGCCGCCGCAGGCAAGCAGGTGGTGGCGCTGGTGGAGATCAAGGCGCGCTTCGACGAGCAGGCCAACATCAAGTGGGCACGCGCCCTGGAACGTGCCGGCGTGCACGTCGTCTACGGGTTGATCGGGCTCAAGACCCACTGCAAGACCTGTCTGGTGGTGCGCCGCGAGGGTTCGGTGATCCGCCGCTACTGCCATATCGGCACCGGCAACTACAACCCGAAAACCGCCCGGCTGTATGAGGACATCGGCCTGCTGACCGCCGCACCCGACATCGGCGCCGACCTCACCGACCTGTTCAACTCGCTGACCGGCTACTCGCGCAAGGAGTCCTACCGCAACCTGCTGGTGGCCCCGTACGGGGTGCGCAAGGGCATCATCGAGCGCATCGAACGCGAGATCGCCGCCACCCGCGACGGCGCCCAGGGCCGGATCCGGCTGAAGGCCAACGCGTTGGTCGACGAGCAGGTGATCGACGCGCTGTACCGGGCCTCGCAGGCGGGGGTGCGCGTCGAGGTGGTGGTGCGCGGCATCTGTGCGCTGCGCCCGCAGGCTCCCGGCTACTCCGACAACATCGTCGTGCGCTCGATTCTGGGCCGCTTCCTCGAGCATTCGCGGATCATCCACTTCAACGCCATCGACGAGTTCTGGATCGGCAGCGCGGACATGATGCACCGCAACCTCGACCGTCGCGTCGAGGTCATGGCCCAGGTCAAGGATGCCCGCCTCAAGGCGCAGTTACACGAGATCTTCGAATCCGCGGTGGATCCCGCGACCCGGTGCTGGGAGCTGGGGATGGACGGCAAGTGGACGCCGTCGCCGAAGGAGGGCCAGACGGTGCGCGACCATCAGGTGTCGATGATGGAGCGGCACCGACAGCCGTGAGCACGCCGACGATTCACGCCGCGGGCGCAGTGCTGTGGCGGCCGGGTGCCGGGGCCGCCCCTGAGGTCGCGGTCATCCACCGCCCCCGCTACGACGACTGGTCGCTCCCCAAGGGCAAAGTCGATCCCGGTGAGATCGAACCGGTCACCGCGGTGCGCGAGGTGGCCGAGGAGACCGGCTACACAGCGCATCTGGGCCGCAGGCTGGTGTCGGTGAGCTATCCGGTCGACGGCGCCGTCAAGAAGGTGCGGTACTGGGCGGCGCGGCAGGTCAGCGGCGAGTTCGGCCCCAACGAGGAGGTCGATGAACTCAAGTGGCTGCCGCTCGACGAGGCGATGAAACAGGTCGGCTACCCGCACGACCGAAATGTCCTGCGCCGCTTCGCGAAGTTTCCTGCCGACACCAAGACCGTGCTGATCGTGCGGCACGGCACCGCCGGAAGCAAATCCCGCTACAAGGGCGACGACCGGAAGCGGCCGCTGGACAAGAAGGGCCGGGCACAGGCCGAGGCGCTGGTCGATCTGCTGCTGGCCTTCGGCGCCGACACGCTCTTCGCCGCGGACCGGGTGCGCTGCGTTTCGACGTTGGAGCCGTTGTCGCACCGACTGGCCGCCCCGATTCACAGTGAGCCGCTGCTGACCGAGGAGGCCTACGCCGAGGACCGCAAGGCCGCCCGGCAACGCTTCCTGGAACTGGCCGCCCACCCGGGCACCCCGGTGATCTGCACGCAGGGCAAGGTGATTCCCGACCTGATCGAGTGGTGGTGCGCCCGGGACGGGGTGCGGCCGGACAAGTCGCGCAACCGCAAGGGCAGCACCTGGGTGCTGTCCTTCCACGACGGCAGGATGATCGCCGCCGACCACCTGGGCAGTCCGCTGGCCATCAAACGCTGACCCGCTCCCCCTTGGGCTTTGAATCCAAAGGGGCCGAATCCGGCGGGTACGCGCCCGTTTTGGCGGAAGCTGACATAAGTCAGACTCAGCCTACCCGCCCCGACATGCAAACACGCCGCGAGTCATGGCTGACTCGCGGCGTGTTCGATGCCGAAATTACTTGCGACCGCGCTTGGCCGGAGCCTTGCGGGCCGGAGCCTTCTTCGCGACCTTCTTGGCGGCGGTCTTCTTGGCCGGAGCCTTGGCCGCAGCCTTCTTGGCCGGAGCCTTCTTGGCGGCGGTCTTCTTGGCCGTCGCCTTGGCGGCGGTCTTCTTGGCGGCTGCCTTCTTCGCCGGAGCTGCCTTCTTGGCGACAGTCTTCTTGGCGGCTGCCTTCTTGGCCGGCGCGGCCTTCTTCGCAGCGGTCTTCTTGGCGGCGGCCTTCTTGGCCGGAGCCTTCTTGGCGGCCTTACGCGTGGTGCTCGCCGTCACACCGCGCTTCACAGCGGGGCCCTCAGCGGGGAGCTTCTGCGCGCCGGAGACAACAGCCTTGAACTGAGCGCCGGGGCGGAACGCCGGAACGTTGGTCGGCTTGACGCGGACGGTCTCGCCGGTGCGCGGGTTACGCGCGACACGCGCGGCGCGACGGCGCTGTTCGAAAACGCCGAAGCCGGTGATCGTGACGCTGTCGCCCTTGTGGACCGCGCGCACGATGGTGTCGACGATGTTCTCCACCGCGGCGGTGGCCGACCGACGATCCGAGCCCAACTTCTCCGTGAGTACGTCGATGAGCTCTGCTTTGTTCATGCATAACCTCCGGAAACCAGTGGTCCACTTTGGACCGACTAGAGGACACGGTAAACCCATTCCCCATTGATTTCCAAGAGCCACGCGCAGTTTCAGCCGACTCTAGCGAACTTTCTTGCCCCCCTTAAGGTCCTGGGGGCACCCCCGAGAACGGGGGTCCAGGGCGGCGATTTCGGCTCGCCGGGACCCGAAATCAGGCCGGAAGGGTGCGCGGTTTCCAGTCCGACCGCGCCGCCTCGTAAGCGGCGATCTCATCGCATTTCCGCAGCGTAAGGCCTATATCGTCGAGCCCTTCGAGCAGCCGCCAGGCGGTGTAGTCATCAATTCTGAACGGCACCATGACCGTTCCGGCGGAGATGGTTCGATCTTGAAGATTCACAGTGATTTCCAGCCCCGGCTGCTGCTCGATGAGCTTCCACAAAATTTCTACGTCATCTTGTGAGATTTCCGCCGCAAGAAGGCCGGCCTTGCCCGCATTGCCCCGGAAGATGTCGGCGAAACGGGATGAGATCACGACCCGGAATCCGTAATCCATCAGTGCCCACACGGCGTGCTCGCGCGACGAACCGGTGCCGAAATCTGGACCGGCAACCAAGACGGAGCCCTTGTCGAACGGCGGGAGATTCAACACGAACGACGGATCCTTGCGCCATTCGGCGAACAGACCGTCCTCGAAACCCGTTCGGGTGACCCGCTTCAGGTAGACCGCCGGGATGATCTGGTCGGTGTCGACGTTGGAGCGGCGCAGCGGCACGCCGATCCCGGTGTGAGTGCGGAAGGGTTCCATGACGCTCTCCTCTCAGGCGGTCAGGTCGGCGGGCGAGGACAGGGTGCCGCGCACGGCGGTGGCGGCCGCGACGGCGGGCGAGACCAGGTGGGTGCGCCCGCCCTTGCCTTGGCGGCCCTCGAAATTGCGGTTGGAGGTGGACGCGCAGCGCTGTCCGGGCGAGAGCTGATCTGGATTCATGCCAAGGCACATCGAACAACCGGCCTGCCGCCACTCGGCGCCGGCTGCGACGAAGATCTCACCCAGGCCTTCCTCTTCGGCCTGCTGCCGCACCCGCATTGAGCCCGGCACGATGAGCATCCGCACGCCGTCGGCGACCTTGCGGCCGCGCAGCACGTCGGCCACGACACGCAGATCCTCGATGCGGCCGTTGGTGCACGAGCCGACGAACACGGTGTCGACGGCGATGTCACGCATCGGGGTTCCCGGGGTAAGACCCATATAGGTCAAGGCCTTTTGGGCGGCCAGTCGCTCGGCGTCGTCGGTCATCATCTCGGGATCCGGAACCGAGGCCGACAGCGGAACGCCCTGCCCCGGGTTGGTGCCCCAGGTGACGAACGGGCTCAGCGTCGAGGCGTCGATGTAGACCTCGGTGTCGAATTCGGCGCCCTCGTCGGTGCGCAACTGCCGCCAGGCCTCGACGGCGCGGTCCCACTGCTCACCCTTCGGGGCGTGCGGACGGCCGCGCAGATACTCGAAAGTGGTGTCGTCGGGGGCGATCATGCCGGCGCGGGCACCGGCCTCGATGCTCATGTTGCAGACCGTCATCCGGCCCTCCATCGACAGCGATTCGATGGCGCTGCCGCGGTACTCGATGACGTGACCCTGGCCACCCCCGGTGCCGATCTTCGCGATCACCGCCAGCACGATGTCCTTGGCGCTCACTCCGGGCGGCAGCGCGCCGTCGACGTTGACCGCCATCGTCTTGAACGGCCGCAAAGAAAGCGTCTGTGTCGCAAGCACATGCTCGACCTCGGATGTGCCGATGCCCATCGCCAGTGCGCCGAACGCACCGTGCGTCGAGGTGTGGCTGTCACCACAGACGATCGTCATACCCGGCTGGGTCAGGCCGAGCTGCGGTCCGATGATGTGCACGATGCCCTGTTCGACGTCGCCCATCGGGTGCAGCCGGATGCCGAACGCCTCGCAGTTGCGCCGCAGGGTCTCGACCTGAGTGCGCGACACCGGATCGGCGATCGGCTTGTCGATGTCGATCGTCGGCACGTTGTGGTCCTCGGTGGCGATCGTGAGATCGGGCCTGCGCACCTTCCGTCCCGCCAGCCGCAGCCCGTCGAAGGCCTGCGGACTGGTCACCTCGTGCACGAGGTGGAGGTCGATGTAGATCAGGTCGGGCTCACGTGCCGCCCCCTCACCGGAGCCAGGGACGACGACGTGGTCGTCCCATACCTTCTCGGCCAGGGTGCGCGGCTTGTCGGACACGTGCGTGGACATCTTGACCATCTCACATTCTGGGACGTTAGTATCTCCTTGTGAGACAGGATAGCGGCATCGGCGTTCTCGACAAAGCCGTGGGTCTGCTGCACGCGGTGGCCGAGTCACCCTGCGGCCTGGCCGAACTCTGCGAGCGCACCGGCCTGCCGCGGGCCACCGCCCACCGCCTGGCCGCGGGGCTGGAGACCCACCGTTTGCTCACCCGCAACGGCGACGGCCGCTGGCATCTGGGCCCGGCCCTGACGGAGCTGGCCAGCCACGTCGACGACCCGTTGGTGGCCGCGGGCGCGGTGGTGCTGCCGCGGCTGCGCGAGCTGACCGGGGAGAGCGTGCAGATCTACCGCCGTGAGGGCACCTCGCGGATCTGCGTGGCGGCGCTGGAACCACCTGCCGGACTTCGCGATACCGTCCCGGTCGGTGCCCGGCTGCCGATGACCGCCGGGTCGGGGGCCAAGGTGCTGCTGGCCTACGCGGACAAGCCCACGCAGGAGGCGGTGCTGCCTGTGGCGAAGTTCACCGAGCGGGCGCTGGCCGAGGTGCGCAAGCGCGGCTGGGCGCAGAGCGCCGCCGAACGCGAACCCGGGGTGGCGAGCGTGTCGGCGCCGGTGCGCGACGGGCGTGGCGTGGTGATCGCCGCGATCTCGGTGTCCGGTCCGATCGACCGGATGGGCCGCCGGCCGGGCGCCCGGTGGGCCGCCGACCTGCTGGCCGCCTCCGAGGCGCTCACGCGCCGCCTCTGAGACCTGCCCCGCCGAGACTGCTGCCAGATCGCATCTGGGCGCGCAATCGCGATCTGTGCGCAGTCTCGGCGCAAATAAAAAAGCGACGCCGTGGCGTCGCTTTCTTTTTGTACCCCCGATGGGATTCGAACCCACGCTACCGCCGTGAGAGGGCGGCGTCCTAGGCCGCTAGACGACGGGGGCCTTGAACTCGCTTCCGGGTGGACAGCATATCTCACTGAGATTTGCAGACCTAATCCGGCCGCTCGCTGGGGTACCAGGACTCGAACCTAGAACGGCTGAACCAGAATCAGCTGTGTTGCCAATTACACCATACCCCATTGGCTGCCCGTAACCGCAGGTCACGGACGTTTTTCGGCTGTCCTCCGCGGCGAGTGGCTCCCGTCGCGTGATGTTCGAGCCGCCAGGAAGATTACCAAATACCCCCGCGCACTTTTAAATCAGGGCTCCACCCTCGCGGCGGCGTGCTCGCGACCGGCGCGCAGGCGGGCCAGGCTGCGGTCGCGTCCGAGCAGGTCGAGCGACTCGAACAGCGGCGGGCTGACCGACGCACCGGTGGCCGCGACACGGATCGGCCCGAACGCCTTGCGGGGCTTGAGCTCGAGCTTTTCCAGCAGCGCGGTCTTGAGCGCGGCCTCGATCGCCGGGGTGGTCCAGTCGTCGACCGCCTCCAGCGCCTCCAGGGCCGCGTCGAGCACCGCGACGGCCTCCGGCTTGAGCTCCTTGGCCGCCGACTTTTCGTCCAGAGCGAACGCGTCGTCGTTGAGGAACTTCAACAGCTCCCAGGCGTCGCTCAGCACCACGATGCGGGTCTGCACCAGCGCGGCGGCCTCCGCGAAGCGGGCCTCGTCCAACCCGGTGTCGTAGCCGTGGGCGGCGAAGTAGGCGGCCAGCCGGCGGGTGAACTCCTCGCCGGACAGCATCCGGATGTGCTCGGCGTTGATCGCGTCGGCCTTCTTCTGGTCGAACCGGGCCGGGTTGGAGTTGACGTCGGCGACATCGAACGCGGCCACCATCTCATCGAGGGTGAACACGTCGCGGTCCTCGGCGATTCCCCACCCGAGCAGGGCCAGGTAGTTCAGCAGGCCCTCGGGGATGAAGCCGCGGTCGCGGTGCAGGAACAGGTTCGACTGCGGATCGCGCTTGGACAGCTTCTTGTTGCCGTCCCCCAGAACGCTTGGCAGGTGCGCGAACTCGGGGACCCGGTCGGCGACGCCGATGCGCATCAGCGCCTCGTACAGCGCGATCTGGCGCGGCGTGGACGGCAGCAGGTCCTCGCCGCGCAGCACGTGTGTGATCTTCATCAACGCGTCGTCGACGGGATTGACCAGGGTGTACAGCGGCTCACCGGTGCCGCGGGTGAGCGCGAAGTCGGGCACCGTGCCCGCGGGGAAGGTGGTCTCGCCGCGCACCAGGTCGCGCCAGCCGATGTCGCGGTCGGGCATCTTCAACCGCACCACCGGACGGCGGCCCTCGGCGCGGAACGCGGCCTTCTGCTCCTCGGTCAGGTCGCGGTCGTAGTTGTCGTAGCCGAGCTTGGGGTTGCGGCCGGCGGCCAGGTGCCGGGCCTCGACCTCCTCGGGCGTGGAGAACGACTCGTAGGCGTCACCGGAGGCCAGCAGCCGCTCGATGACGTCCTGGTAGAGGTCGCGGCGCTGCGACTGCCGGTACGGCGCATAGGGTCCGCCGACCTCGGGACCCTCGTCCCAGTTCAGCCCCAGCCACCGCAGCGCCTCCAGGATCGCCTGGTAGCTCTCCTCGGAGTCGCGGGCCGAGTCGGTGTCCTCGATACGGAAGACGAAGGTGCCGCCGGTGTGGCGCGCATAGGCCCAGTTGAACAGCGCGGTGCGGATCAGGCCGACGTGCGGCGTGCCGGTCGGAGACGGACAGAACCGCACCCGCACTTTCGAATCACTCATGACTTCCCCTTGCGCACAACCGGATTGACTAGCGTGCCGATGCCCTCGACGGTGATGCTGACGGTGTCGCCGTCCTCGATAGGACCGACCCCCGCCGGGGTCCCGGTGAGGATCAGGTCGCCGGGCAGCAGCGTCATCACCCGCGAGATCCACTCGATGATGTGCCCGACGTCGTGAATCATGTTCGAGGTCCGGCTGTTCTGCTTGACCTCACCGTTGACCGCGGTGCGGATCGCCAGGTCCGACGGGTCGAGGTCGGTGACGATCCACGGGCCGACCGGGCAGAAGGTGTCGTGACCCTTGCCCCGCGTCCACTGCCCGTCCTTCTTCTGCTGATCGCGCGCGGTGACGTCGTTGGCGATGGTGAAGCCGAGGATGTTCTCGGCGGCCCGGGCGGCCGGAACGTCCTTGCAGGGCCGCCCGATCACCGCCGCCAGCTCGCCCTCGAAGTGCACCGGATCGGCGTCGGCGGGCAGCTGGATCGGCGCGTACGGACCGATGATCGCGGTGTTGGGCTTCATGAAGATGACCGGATCCGCGGGCGCCTCACCGCCCATCTCCGCGGCGTGGTCGGCGTAGTTCTTGCCGATGCACACCACCTTGGTCGCCAGGATCGGCGCAAGCAGCCGGACATCGGCCAGCGGCCACTGCCGTCCGGTGAACTCCGGGGTGCCGAACGGATGCTCGGCGATCTCCTTGGCGACGGCCTGGGCGGGATCGTCGGGCGGTCCCTCGATGCTGACGAAGGCGACGCCCTCTGGGCTGGCGATTCGACCGAGACGCATGCACTCAGCCTAATCGCCGGTCCCGCGCGGTCTGCGTCACCTTCGCGCATCGGCCGCGATCTCACTATCTGAGATCACAGTTCAGTATCGTGAGACGCTCTGGGACGATGGCGACATGTCCGTCGACTCCATCGGCACCGCGCGACGGTGGTCGCTGCTGGCGATCGCCCTGGCGGCGACGACGTGCGCCCAGGTATTCATCAACGGTGTCGCGTTCCTTATTCCCGCGCTGCAGGCTCAGCGCGGCCTCGACCTCGCCGCCGCGGCGTCGATGTCGGCGATGCCCGGCTTCGGCCTGGTCGTCACGCTGATCGCGTGGGGTTACGTGGTGGACCGACTGGGCGAGCGGTTCGTGCTCACCGTCGGCTCGGCGCTGATCGCCGCCGCGGCGTTCGCGGCGGCCTCGACCCAGTCGCTGGTGGCGATGGGGACGTTCCTGTTTCTGGGCGGGATGGCCGCGGCCAGCAGCAACTCGGCCAGCGGCCGGCTGGTGGTCGGCTGGTTCCCGCCGGACCAGCGCGGTCTGGTGATGGGTATCCGGCAGACCGCCACCCCGCTGGGAGTCGGCCTGGGCGCGTTGGTGATTCCGCGGCTGGCCGAGAGTCAGGGTGTCGCGGCGGCGTTGCTGTTTCCCGCGATCGTGTGCGCGGTCTCGGCGGTGGTGTGCCTGGTCGCGGTGATCGACCCGCCAAGGGCGCCGCGCTCGGAGGCCCCCGCCGAACATCTGGCCAACCCCTACCGCGGGTCCTGGGTGCTGTGGCGCATTCACGCGGTGTCGGTGCTGCTGGTGGTGCCGCAGGCGGTGGTGTGGACGTTCACGCTGGTGTGGCTGATGACCGCGCACGGATGGTCGGCGGCGTCGGCGGGCACACTCGTCACCGGTGCACAGCTTCTCGGCGCCGCAGGCCGCATCGTCGCCGGGCACTGGTCGGACCGGGTGGGCAAACGGCTGCAACCGATCCGCGCCATCGCGGCGGCGGCCGCGGCGTCGATGGGCCTGCTCGCGCTGACCGACTGGCTGGGCTCACCGATCAGCGTGGCGCTGATGGTCATCGCGTCGGTGATCACGGTGTCGGACAACGGGTTGGCGTTCACCGCGGTCGCCGAGATCGCCGGACCGTACTGGAGCGGTCGTGCGCTGGGCACACAGAACACCAGCCAGCATCTGACCTCGGCCGCCGCCGCCCCGGTGTTCGGGGCGCTCATCGGCGTGGCCGGGTACCCGGCGGCGTTCGCGGTCAGCGCGGTACTGCCGTTGCTGGCGATACCGCTTGTCCCGCGCGAGGACTCGTCGTCGGCCGCGAGACTGTAACCACGCAGCGGAAGTCCGAGTGACGACCTGCGTGGTTACAGTCTCGGCGACAAGGCTTACAGGAAGCCGGCGATCCGTTCACCGACCTGCGCGGTGCTCAGCTTCGCGTCACCGCGGGTGGCCAGGTGCTGCTCGACGGCCTTGTCCACCCGTGCGGCGGCATCGGTTTCGCCGACGTGCGACAGCAGCAACGCCACCGACATGATCGCCGCCGTCGGGTCGGCGATCCCCTGCCCGGCGATGTCGGGGGCACTGCCGTGCACCGGCTCGAACATCGACGGGTTGGTCCGGGTGGCGTCGATGTTGCCGCTGGCCGCCAGGCCGATACCGCCACACACCGCGGCGGCCAGGTCGGTGATGATGTCGCCGAACAGGTTGTCGGTGACGATCACGTCGAACCGGCCCGGGTCGGTGACCATGTGGATCGTCGCGGCGTCGATGTGCTGGTAGGCGACCTCGACGTCGGGGTACTCCCGCGACACCTCGTCGACGATCCGCGACCACAGCCCGCCCGCGAAGGCCAGCACGTTGGTCTTGTGCACCAGCGTCACGTGCTTGCGCCGGTTCTGCGCCCGCGCGAACGCATCCCGCACCACACGCTCGACACCGTAGGCGGTGTTGACGCTGACCTCGGTGGCCACCTCGTGCGGGGTGCCCTTGCGCAGCACGCCGCCGTTACCGGTGTAGGGCCCCTCGGTGCCCTCGCGGACGACGACGAAGTCGACCTCCGAGACACCCGAAAGCGGGCTGCTCACACCGGGATACAACCGGCCGGGACGCAGGTTGACGTGATGGTCCAGCGCGAAGCGCAGCTTGAGCAGCATGCCGCGCTCCAGCACACCGCTGGGCACCGACGGGTCGCCGATCGCGCCGAGCAGGATCGCGTCGTAACCGCGCAGCTCCTCGATGGTGTCGTCGTTGAGCAGCTCACCGGTGGCGTGATAGCGCCGGGCGCCGAGGTCGTACTCGGTCTTGTCCACCCCGGGCAGCACCGCGTCGAGGATCTTGACGGCCTGCTCGATCACCTCCGGGCCGATGCCGTCGCCGGCAATGATCGCGAGTCTCATGACAGATCCACCACTTCCAGCAGCTTGGCGCCGACCTCGTCGGCGATAGCGGAGCGCACCTCGGCGGGCACGTCACGGTCGATGCGCAACAGGATCGTCGCGCCGGGACCCTCGGCGTCCTCGCTGAGCTGAGCGGCGTGGATGTTGATACCCGCGCTGCCGAGGATGGTGCCGATCTTGCCGAGAGTGCCCGGCTTGTCGACGTAGTTGACGATCAGATATACGCCCTCGGCGCGCAGGTCGAAGTTGCGGCCGTTGATCTGCACGACCTTCTCCACCTGCTGCGGCCCGCTCAGCGTGCCCGCCACGTTGGCGCTCGACCCGTCGGCGTAGACCGCGCGCACGTCGACGACGCTGCGGTGGTTGGGGCTCTCCGAGACGGTGCTGATATCGGCGGCCACACCGCGTTCGGCGGCCAGTGCGGGTGCGTTGACGAACGTCACCGGATCCTCGATCACCGCCGAGAACAGCCCGCGCAGCGCGGAAAGGCGAAGCACCTCAACCTCTTCGGAGGCCAGCTCACCGCGCACCTGCACCGACAGCGACACCGGCAGCTCCTCGGAGAGCACGCCGACCAGCAGGCCGAGCTTGCGCACCAGGTCGAGCCAGGGCGCGACCTCCTCGCCGACGACGCCGCCGCCGACGTTGACCGCGTCGGGCACGAACTCACCGGCGAGCGCGAGCTTCACGCTGGCCGCCACGTCGGTGCCCGCCCGGTCCTGCGCCTCGGCGGTGGAGGCACCCAGGTGCGGGGTGACGACGACCTGCGGCAGGTCGAACAGCGGGCTGTCGGTGCACGGCTCGGTGGCGAACACGTCCAGGCCCGCGGCGCGCACGTGGCCGCTCTTGATCGCCTCGGCCAGCGCGTCCTCGTCGACCAGGCCGCCGCGCGCGGCGTTGACGATGATGACGCCCTTCTTGGTCTTGGCCAGCGCCTCCTTGCCGATCAGGCCGGCGGTCTCCGGCGTCTTCGGCAGGTGCACGGAGATGAAGTCGGCCCGGGCCAGCAGGTCGTCGAGGCTGAGCAGCTCGATGCCGAGCTGGGCGGCGCGAGCGGCCGACACGTACGGGTCGTAGGCCACGATGTGGGTGCCGAACGCGGCCAGCCGCTGCGCGACGAGCTGTCCGATACGGCCGAGGCCGACGACGCCGACGGTCTTGCCGTAGATCTCGGTGCCGGAGAACGACGACCGCTTCCACTGGTGCTCGCGCAGCGACGCGTCGGCCTGCGGGATCTGGCGGGCCGCGGCCAGCATCAGGGCGATCGCGTGTTCGGCGGCGCTGTGGATGTTGGAGGTCGGCGCGTTGACGACCAGCACCCCGCGGGCGGTGGCGGCGTCGACGTCGACGTTGTCCAGGCCCACACCGGCGCGGGCGACGATCTTCAGCTTGGGCGCGGCGGCCAGCACCTCGGCGTCCACCGTCGTCGCCGAACGCACCAGCAGCGCGTCCGCGTCGGCCACGGCGGCCAGCAGTTTGGGACGGTCCGGGCCGTCGACCCAGCGGACTTCGACCTGGTCGCCGAGGGCGGCAACCGTTGATTCGGCAAGTTTGTCGGCGATCAGTACAACGGGCAGACTCACGCGGTAAGCCTAATGGGCTTGAATATGGGGGTGGATGTCACCGTCGTCGGTAGCGGTCCGAACGGTCTCGCGGCGGCGGTGATCTGCGCTCGCGCCGGCTTGAAGGTGCAGGTGCTCGAGGCGCAGCCCACCCTCGGCGGCGGCGCCCGCACCCTGCCCGACCCCGAGTTCGGGGACGTCCGCCACGACATCTGCTCGGCGGTGCACCCGCTGGCGCTGGCCTCGCCGTTCCTCGCGGAGTTCGACCTGCCCGCGCGCGGGGTGACGCTGAAGGTGCCCGAGGTGTCGTATGCGAACCCGCTGCCCGCGGCGCGCGCCGCGGTCGGGTACCACGACCTCGAGCGCACCGCCGCCGAACTCTCCGACGGCGACTCCTGGCGGCGACTGCTCGGCCCCCTGGTCCGCCGCGACGCCGCGGTGCTCGACGTGCTGCTCGGCGACAAACGCTCGATCCCGACCAACCCGATCGTCGCGGCGCAGGTGGGCACCCGACTGCTGGAGCAGGGCACGCCGGCGTGGCGGGCGCTCTCGGGTGAGGACGCCCGCGCGCTGTTCAGCGGCGTGGCGGCCCACGTCATCTCGCCGATGCCGTCACTGGTGTCCTCGGGCGGCGGGCTGATGCTGGCGACGCTGGCGCACACGGTCGGCTGGCCCATCCCGGTCGGCGGCAGCCAGGCCATCGTCGACGCGTTGATCGCCGATCTGCGCGCCCACGGCGGCGAACTGGTCACCGGCCACGAGGTCACCGAACCGCCGGGCGGGGTCACACTCTATGACACCGCACCCACCGCGCTGCTGAGGATCTACGCCGACCGGCTTCCGCCGCGATACGCGAAAGCGTTGCGGCGCTACCGGTTTGGGCCCGGTGTCGCGAAGGTCGACTTCGTGCTCTCCGACGAGGTGCCCTGGGCCGACGAACGCCTCGCGAACGCACCCACCCTGCACATGGGCGGTACCCGCGCGCAGATGGCCGCCGCCGAACGCGCGATCCGCAAGGGCCGTCACCCGGAGTGGCCGATGGTGCTGGCCGCGCTGCCGCATCTGGAGGATCCCGGCCGCATCGACGCCCGCGGCCGTCGACCGCTGTGGACGTACGCGCACGTGCCGTCGGGTTCGCCGGTGGATCAGGCCGAGGCCGTGACCCGGATCTTCGAGCGCTTCGCCCCCGGGTTCCGCGACATCGTCGTCGCGGTGCGCTCGGTGCCCGCCGCGCGACTGGCCGACCACAACGCCAACCTCGTCGGCGGTGACATCGGCGTCGGCGGCAACACGCTGTTCCACGCACTGGCGGGCCCCACGCCGCGGCTCAACCCGTGGAGCACGCCGATCCCGAAGGCCTACCTGTGCTCGTCGGCCACCCCGCCCGGCGGCGGTGTACACGGCATGTCCGGTTATTTCGCCGCGCGCACGATGCTGCGCCGCGAGTTCGGCATCACCGAACTGCCCGCGCTGACCCCCTGAGCGGCCCTGCCGAACGCGCGTCCGCATCCCCCGGAAATTGATGCACGCGCGATGCGTAGAGCGGTGGATTCCGGGTACCCCCGATTCGACCGGCCCCGCTCGGGGTACGTGTCATGCGTCGGATGAAGGGGTCTCTGCTTGAGCGGGATCAACGGACACACGAGCGCCCCGGTACTGGCGCAGCGGGATCTGCTCGCCGCACCGTTCCCGGTGTGGCGCGACACGCTGCGCCGAGCCGTCCTCGACGCGCTCACCGGCTTCGTCGACAACCGCTGTACCGCCGACCTCGGGCCCGCCGGTGTCGACGTCGCGCCGCGGATGCTGCGGCTGCTGGTCGACGGCGGCAAATGCCTGCGCTCGACATTCCTGTACCTCGGCTGGCGCTGCGACGCCGACGACGACACCGGCGCGGTGCGCGCGGCCGCCAGCTTCGAGCTGCTGCACGCGTTCGCGCTGCTGCAGGACGACGTGATGGACGGTTCGGCGCTGCGCCGCGGCAGGCCCGCCGCGCACGTCATCTTCGCGCAGTGGCACCGCGACCGCACACTGTCCGGACCCGCCGACCGCTTCGGCGAGGCCGCCGCCGTGCTCCTCGGCGATCTGTGCCTGGTGTGGGCCGAGCAGATGCTGCGCGAGAGCGGGCTCTCCGCAGCGGCGCTGGGCCGCGCCTGGCCGCGCTACGACGCGATGCGCACCGAGCTGGCCGTGGGCCAGTTCGCCGACCTCGTCAACGATGCCGCCGAGTTCCCGGACTGGGACCGGGTTCTCGACGTGCTGCGACGCAAGTCCGGCAACTACACGGTGCGCCGCCCGCTGGAGATCGGCGCGGCGATGGCCGGCTGCTCCCCCGCGGTGATGCAGATGCTCGGTGAGTACGGCGCGGCGGTCGGGGAAGCCTTCCAGCTGCGCGACGACGTGCTCGGCATCTTCGGTTCGCCCGAGGTCACCGGAAAGCCCGCGGGCAGCGACCTGACCGAGCACAAGGCGACCAGTGTGGTGGTCGCGGCCCACCGGCTGGCCGACTCCGCCGTGCGTCGCGAGCTCGCCGAGCTGATGCGCACCGCCGATCTCGGCGACGGCGACATCGACCGGTGGCGGTCGCTGATCGTCTCCACCGGAGCCGTGGAATACGTTGAGCGGCTGATCGATTCACGACGATCCCGGGCACTCGAGCTGCTGTCCGACAGCCCACTCGACGCAACCCTTTCCACCGCGCTGGCCGAGACGGCCACCGCCTGCTGCGATCGGGCCGCCTGATGCGCACCGTGCCGGGCCGCACCGACCACGTGGTAGTGGTCGGCGCCGGGCTCTCCGGCCTGTCGGCGGCGATGCATCTGGTCGGGCGCGGACGCCGGGTCACCGTCGTCGAACGCGGAGCCCACCCCGGCGGCCGCGTCGGGCGCGCCGACATCGGCGGCTACCGCATCGACACCGGTCCGACCGTGCTGACGATGCCCGACATCATCGACGACGTGTTCGCCGCTGTCGGCGAATCCCTCTCGCACCGACTGGACCTCATCGAGGTGAACCCGTCCTACACGGCGTCGTTCGCCGACGGCACCGCGTTGCGGGTGCACAGCGACGCCGACGCGATGGCCGCCGAGATCGCCCACTTCGCCGGCGCCGCGCAGGCCGACGGCTACCGACGGCTGCGCGCCTGGCTGACGAAGCTGTATCGGGCGGAGTTCGACGGGTTCATCGCCGCCAACTTCGACTCCCCGCTGTCGCTGCTGACCCCGCAGCTGGCCCGGCTGACGGCGCTCGGCGCGTTCCGGCGCTGGGACCGGATGGTGCGACGCTTCCTCAGCGACGAACGACTGGCCCGGGTGTTCACGTTCCAGGCGCTCTACGCCGGCGTGCCGCCGCACCGGGCACTGGCGGTGTACGCGGTGATCGCCTACATGGACACCATCGCCGGGGTGTACTTCCCGCGCGGCGGGATGCGCGCGCTGCCCGATGCGCTGGCCGCCGCCGCCTCCGACGCCGGTGTCGAATTCCGGTACAACTCCCCGGTTTCCGACTTGGAGCGCAGCGGTGACCGGATCGTGGCGGTGCGCACCGAGGGCGGTGAGCGGATCGCCGCGGACACGGTGGTGCTGACCACCGAACTGCCCGACACCTACCGGCTGCTCGGGCACACCCCGCGGCGCCTGCTGAGGTTGCGTCCGGCCCCGTCGGCCGTCGTCGCCCACATCGGCTGCCGTGCGGTGCCGCCCGGTGACGGGATCGGGCACCACACCATCATGTTCGGCGACAAATGGGAGCAGACCTTCTCCGACATCATCGACGACGGCCGTGTGATGACCGACCCGTCGCTGCTGGTGACCCGGCCCACCGCAGGCGATCCCACGCTGGCGCCCGCGGGCCGCGATCTGCTCTACGTCCTCGCACCGGCACCCAATCTTGATGTCGGACACGTGGATTGGGCGACACAACGGGACGGCTACGTCGGCCAGATGATGGACATGGTGGGCTCCCGGTTACCGTCGCTGACCGACGGCGCCGAGGTGCTGCACGTCGTCGACCCGGCGGACTGGGCACGCCAGGGCATGGCCGCGGGCACGCCCTTCGCGTTGGCGCACACGTTCGGTCAGACCGGCCCGTTCCGCCCGGCCAACACGGTGCGCGGCATCGACAACGTCGTGCTGGCGGGCTCCTCCACCGTTCCCGGTGTGGGGGTGCCCACCGCTCTTCTCTCCGGCCGGCTCGCCGCCGACCGGATCACCGGTCTGCCGACCCGGCGGGCCCGAACCCAGGTGGTGCAATCATGATCGGTTCCGAACTCGATGCCGCGGGCGTACACGATCCGTCGCTGCGGGAGGCCTACCGGCGGTGCCGCACCATCAACGCCGAACACGGCCGCACCTTCTTCCTGGCCACCAGGATGCTGGCGCCCGAACAGCGCCCGGCCGTGCATGCGCTGTACGGGTTCGCGCGCCGCGCCGACGACATCCTCGACGACTTCGATCCGTCCGTCGGCATGGCCGAGCGTGGTGAGCGCCTGCAACTGCTGGCCACCCAGTTGTTCAACCGGCTCACCGGCAGCGGCGAGGACGACGGTGACCCGTGCCTGGCGGCCGTGGTTCACTGTGCCCGCCGCTACGGGATCCCGTGGGAGCTGTTCGACGACTTCCTGGCCTCGATGCGGATGGACCTGACCGTCACCGACTATCCGGACCGCGCCGCGCTGGACCGCTACATGTACGGCTCCGCGGAGGTCATCGGGCTGCAGCTGCTGCCGGTGCTCGGCACCGTCGGCCCGCCCGAGGAGGCGGCCCCCTACGCCGCCGCACTGGGCAAGGCGTTTCAGCTCACCAATTTCCTGCGCGATGTCGACGAGGACCTCGACCGCGGCAGGGTCTACCTGCCCGCCGACGAGCTCGCCGCCCACGGTGTCGATCGCGACGTGCTGACGTGGTGCCACCTCAACCGCCGCACCGACGCTCGCGTCCGGCGCGCGCTGGTCGACCAGCACGCGATCAACCGGAGCATCTACGACTATGCGCGCCAGGGGATCTCGTTGCTGGCGCCGCGCTCGCGGCCCTGTGTGTCGGCCGCGTTGACGCTGTACTCGCAGATCCTCGACCGCATCGAGGAGATCGACTTCGCCGTGTTCAGCCAGCGCGCCACCGTCGGCACCGTGCGCCGGATCCGGGTCGGCGGCGCGGGGCTGCTGCGAGCGTGGGGTGTGCGCCACCGCGACCACGGGGCGTGACGGTGGACCATCTGCACTACCTGCTCGTGCTGGCGGCGTGCCTGGTGATCACCGCACCGCTGGAGTTCCTCGGCCCCGGGGTGTACCGCCGGCTGCGCCGCACCGCGGCCGCGATACTGCCGGTCGCCGCGGTGTTCGTCGTCTGGGACGTCGTCGCGATCATGGCCGGCGTCTGGACGTACAACCCGCGCTATCTCACCGGCATCGACATTCCCGGCATCATGCCGCTGGAGGAACTGCTGTTCTTCCTGGTGATCCCGCTGTGCGGGCTGCTGACCTACAACGCCGTGGAGACCATCCTCGGCTGGGTGCGCCGCCGCCGAGCCACGCGTTCCGGGGAGTTCACGCCATGACCGGGCTCGGTTACACCCTGCCCGCCGTGGTGGCCGTGATCGTGGTCGCCGCATGGGAACTGCGCATCCTGCACACCGGACTGTTCCGTAAGCCCGCCTACTGGATCTCGATGGTCATCGTGCTCGGGTTCCAGATCCCGGTGGACGGCTGGCTGACGAAGCTGAGCGCACCGATCGTGATCTATGACGAAAACCACACCAGCGGGCTGCGCTTCCCGTTGGATATCCCCGTAGAGGACTTTCTGTTCGGGTGGGCGCTGGTGACCGGCGTGCTGTTGCTGTGGGAACGACAACGCCGCCGCTCCGAGGCGGCGGAGAAGGCCCAGAAGGAGAACGTGTCATGACCCCGGTTGACGTCCCCGCCGCGTTCGACGACGGCGCGCCCGCCTACGACCGGCTGGTCAACGCCAACCCGGGCTACCACCGGCACCTGCGGATCTCGGCGCAGCGCATGCGGATTCCGGACGGCGGACGCGGACTGCGCCTGCTCGACGCCGGCTGCGGCACCGGGGCGTCGACCGCCGCGCTGCTGACGGTCGCTCCGCGCGCCGAGATCATCGCGGTCGACGGGTCGGCGGGCATGCTCGCCCAGGCCCGGGCCAAATCGTGGCCGGACACCGTACGGTTCGTGCACAGTCGCATCGAGGACCTCGCCGCGGCCGGTGTCACCGGACCGTTCGACGGGATCCTCGCCGCCTATCTGGTGCGCAATCTGCCCGACCCGGACACCCAGCTGCGCGCGTTCGTGTCCCTGCTGCGCCCGGGTGCGACACTGGCGGTGCACGAGTACTCGGTGCGCGGCTCGCGGCTGGCGAGCGCGGTCTGGAACGCCGTGTGCGCGACGATCATCATCCCGGCCGGGCGGCTGCGCAGCGGCGACGCCTCGCTGTACCGCTACCTGCGCCACAGCGTCAACGAGTTCGACAGCGCGGAGAGGTTCCGGAGGCGGTTGCAGGACAACGGTTTCGACAACGTCCGCAGCAAGACGATGCCGGGTTGGCAGCACAACATCGTGCACACCTTCCTCGCGGAGGCACCCCGGTGACCGATCCCCGCCGCGTCACCCTCCCCGCACCCACCGGACTGCCCGACGCCTCGGCGCTGCCGCGGCGCCCGCGGGTGGTGGTGGTCGGGGCTGGCATCGCCGGGCTCGCCGCGGCCACGGGGCTGGCCGAGCGAGGGGTGGAGGTCGACGTCGTCGAACGCCAGCCCTACCTGGGCGGCCGGGTCGGCGGCTGGACCGAACAACTCGACGACGGCACCCCGGTGGCGATGAACCGCGGCTTCCACGCGTTCTTCCGCCAGTACTACAACCTGCGCACGCTGTTGCGTCGTGTCGATCCGGCGTTGCGCATGCTGACGCCGGTATCGGACTATCCGCTCGTCGACGCGCACGGCCGCTGGGACACGTTCCGCGGTCTACCGCAGACGCCGCCGCTGAACGCACTGGCGTTCGCGCTGCGCAGCCCGACGTTCCGGATGCCGGACCTGCTCAGGCTCAACGCCCGCGCGGCGGCACCGCTGGCCGCGGTGCGGGTGCCCGACATCTACCGCATCCTCGACGACACCGATGCCGAGACGTTCCTGCGTGACATCAACTTCCCGCCTGCCGCCCGCCACCTGGCCTTCGAGGTGTTCTCCCGCAGCTTCTTCGCCGTACCGTCGCACCTGTCGGCCGCCGAGCTGGCGACGATGTTCCACATCTACTTCCTCGGCTCCAGCGAGGGCCTGGTCTTCGACGTCGCCACCGCCAATTTCGATGTGGCACTGTGGAATCCGATGGCCGACTATCTGCGGTCCCACGAGGTGCGGATCCGCACCGGCGTGTCGGTGCGCGAGATCCGGTACGGCGACCGGTTCAAGGTGCACTGCGACGACGGCGAGGATCTCGACGCCGACGGGGTCGTGCTGGCCACCGACGTGGCCGGGCTGCAGAGGATCGTCGCGGCCTCGCCCACCCTCGGCGACGACGCCTGGCGTGCGCGGGTCGCCGCGATGGCCACCGCTGCGCCGTTCGTCGTGCAGCGGCTGTGGCTGGATCTTCCCGTCAACGCCGACCGTGCCGCGTTTCTCGGCACCGGCGGGCGCCCACCGCTGGACAACGTCAGCGTGCTGGACCGCTACGAGCGGGAGGCCGTGGACTGGGCGCGCCGCACCGGCGGTTCGGTGGTCGAGCTGCATTCGTATGCGGTCCACGACGACACCGACCTCACCGGCCGGTTGCTCGACCGTCTGCACGAGCTCTACCCCGAGACGCGCTCGGCGAACATCGTCGCCGAACGCGTGCTGACGCGTGCGGACTGTCCCCGGTTCGCGCCCGGCGACTTCGCCGCGCGCCCGACGGTCGGCACACCCCACGACGGGCTGGTGCTGGCCGGTGACGGGATCCGCATCGATCTGCCGGTGGCCCTGATGGAACGCGCGGCGACCACCGGATGGTCGGCGGCCAACGCGCTGCTGGCGCGGTTCGGCCTGGCCGGTCACGACCTTCACAGCGTGCCGACCCGCGGGCGCTTCGCGCCGTTGCGGCGGCTGGCAGAAAGGCAGCTGCGATGATCCCCGCTCTGCGCGCCCGGTTGGCGAAAACCTTTCCGTTCGAACTTCTTCCGCGCTCGGCGTGGTCGCGGCAGCGGCCCACCTACGAGGATGCGCAGCCGGCCCTGATCGACGCCGCGCTGCGCCGATCGCAGGCCCGGCCGAGCGGCAACTGGTACGTGGTCGCGGCCAGCGCCGACATCGGCACGCGGCCGCTCGGCGTCACCGTCGCCGGTGTCGAACTGGTGGCGTGGCGCACCGCGGACGGGACGCTGGCGGTCGGACCCTCGGCGTGCCCGCACCTCGGCGCCGACCTGTCCACCGGGTCGGTGGAGTGCGGCACACTGATCTGCCCGTGGCACGGTCTGCGGTTCGACGGTGACCGCACGTGGGGCTGGCGGCCCTACCCGGCGCACGACGACGGCGTGCTGGCGTGGGTGCGGCTCGACCATGTCGGTGGCGAAACCCCCACGGCGACACCGATTCTGCCGAACCGCCCGGACGGTGCGCGGATCGCGGCGGTGGCCCGGCTGGACGGCAGCTGCGAACCGGTCGACGTGATCGCCAACCGGCTGGATCCGTGGCACGGCGCCTGGTTTCATCCGTATTCGTTCACCCGGCTGGAGGTGTTGACCGCGCCGAGCGCCGACGACGATCTGTCCGAGGAGGCCGACCGGTTCCTGGTGGCGGTCAGCTTCCACATCGGACGCATCGCCATTCCGGTGATCGCCGAGTTCACCACACCCGAGCCCCGCACCATCGTGATGCGCATCGTCGACGGCGAAGGGACCGGCAGCGTCGTGGAGACCCATGCGACACCGCTGGGCGCGGCCGCGGACGGGACCCCGCGCACCGCCGTGATCGAGGCGGTGATCGCCCATTCGGACCGTCCCGGATTCGCGCACGCGCTGCGCGCCGCCCCCGTCATCACACCGTTCATGCGGCATGCGGCGGCGCGGCTGTGGCGCGACGACCTCGTCTACGCCGAACGTCTGTACGCGCTGCGCGCTAAGCGGTCGTGAAACCTCCGGCGCCCGCGGCGTCGAGCAGCGGGATCTGTTCGATCGCCCACGGGCTGATCGCCCAGGGCAGGTCGACGGCCGAGCGCAGCTGCTCCCACGAGACCCACATCCACTCCATCACCTCGTTCGGATCGGCCTGGATCTCGCTGTCGCAGCGCGCGACGAACACCGGGCAGACCTCGTTCTCGACGGTGCCGTCGGCGGCCACCGCGCGGTAACGGAAATCGGGCAGCACGCACCGCGGCGTGCCGATCCCGACGCCGAGCTCCTGGCGGGCCCGCCGCTGCACGGCGTCGTCGACCCGCTCCCCCGGAGCGGGGTGCCCGCAGAACGAGTTCGACCACACCCCCGGCCAGGTGCGCTTGCCCAGCGCACGCCGGGTGAGCAGCACACGGCCGTCGGCGTTGAACAGGTAGCACGAGAACGCCAGGTGCAGCGGGGTCGCGGCGTGGTGTACGGCGGTCTTGTCGGCGCTGCCGATCGGCCGGCCGTCCTCGTCGAGGAGGATCACCGTCTCAACCCGGGTCTGGGTGGCCCCTGCGGGAGTCATTGCGGACACTTCCTGTTCATACCCACATCGACGCTAAATGATGTGGAACCGATGCGCTCGTCATCGCGCGGGCCACCGGTCCAGCGCGGCGCCCAGAGTGGTCACCCGCTCCCCCGCGCCGCCGGACTCCACGCTGTCCCAACCCGATCCGGCGAGCAGCACCTCGGTGCGCGCGGCCACCGCGCGCACCGCGTCGGCGTCGGCGGTGGCGGCGGTCTGGGACCACAGCACCACGGTGGCGGGGTGTGCGACGCGGTCGAGCGCGTCGAGCAGCGCCGTCACCGGGACCCGGGCGCCGAGCATCAGCGCGCCGTAACCCCGTTCACCCAGCGCGGCGCGCAGCGCCTCCAGCCCCAGCACGTGGGTCTCGTCGGCGGTGCACGCCAGCACGGCGGAGATCGGCGCCCCGGCCGGGGCCAGTTGAACCCGTTGCAGGGCCCGGGCCACCGTCCACGACAGCATGTGTTCGACCTCGATACAGCCACCGGACCGCTCCTGGAGCTCGACGACGGCGGAGAAGGCGGGCCGCACCAACAGGTCCCAGGTGTCGACGACACCGAAGTGGCGCAGATGCGCCTCCAGCGTCCGGCCCAGCGCGGCCGGGTCGAGACTGGTCGCCGCGGTAACCACCGAGCCGGCGTCTCCGCGGGGTGGCGTCATCGACTCGATCGCGAGCCGGGCGGCGCTGCGGGGCCGGCTGCCACCGGCGATCAGCTCGCACATGTGATGGACGACGGCGACGTCGATGTCGCTGTAGAGCCGGTGCCTGCCGGGGATGTGCTGCGGCGGTCCGACACCGTAGCGCTGACTCCAGCTGCGCAGGGTGGCGGTCGGCACGCCGACACGTTCGGCCACGACACGGACCGTGTATCTCGGAGTGTCATCCATCAGTACCGCCCGTGCTCGTCAACGCCGTCAGAGTAGACCGCGGCGGATTCCGCTAAACCTGTGTTCAACGCGAAATCGCTGCACCGCTTCGCTATGTGGATAGGGCTGCGCCGCCGAACGGGTACCCGGGTGGGCATGACCGATCCCCAGCAGGACAACAACCACAGTCGGCCCGAGGGTCTCGACGACGCGACGGTCGAGGCCGTCGGCGCGGTGTCGGAGGCGTTGGAGTGGGTGGAACGCGCTCGCGGCCACCTGTATTCGTTTCACCAACTGATGGGCCGGGCCGATCTGCTCCTGGGCGACGCCTGCGACAATTTGCGCGACGCCGGGCATCCTGCGGTGGCCGACCGGCTGGCCGAGGAGCTCGTCGGACGCAATGTGCTCTACGGGCGCTGGACCTTTCAGATCGTCGAGGACTTCGACGACAACTACTGGTCGGTGTTCCGCGAGTACGAGCGGGAGGTCCGCGACGAACTGCAGCAGGGCCGCAGACATGTCTACGAGTCGGAGATGAAAGAGCGGCGCCGCACCCGGGGTCGTCCCGGACACGAGCGCCGCCCTTACACGAACGAGTGAGCGCTGCTACGCGGTCTCGGTGATCGGCCGGTCGACCCAGCTCATCAGCGCACGCAGCTTCTTACCGGTGACCTCGATCGGGTGCTCGGCGTTGCGCTTACGCAGCTCCTCGAGCTCCTTGTTGCCGCCCTCGACGTTGGCGACCAGGCGCTTGACGAAGGTGCCGTCCTGGATCTCCTTGAGGATCTGGCGCATCCGGTCCTTGGTGTCGGCGTCGATGACCCGCGGGCCGGACAGGTAGCCACCGAACTCGGCGGTGTCGGACACCGAGTAGTTCATCCGCGCGATGCCGCCCTCGTACATCAGGTCGACGATCAGCTTGAGCTCGTGCAGCACCTCGAAGTAGGCCATCTCCGGGGCGTAGCCCGCCTCGACCATGACCTCGAAACCGGCCTTGACGAGTTCCTCGGTGCCACCGCACAACACGGCCTGCTCACCGAACAGGTCGGTCTCGGTCTCCTCCTTGAAGGTGGTCTTGATGACGCCGGCGCGGGTGCCGCCGATGCCCTTGGCGTAGGACAGCGCGAGCGCCTCGCCCTCACCCTTGGGGTCCTGGTCGACGGCGATCAGGCAGGGCACACCCTTACCGTCGACGAACTGGCGACGCACCAGGTGGCCCGGCCCCTTCGGCGCGACCATGCCGATGGTCACGTTGGCCGGGGGCTTGATCAGACCGAAGTGGATGTTGAGGCCGTGGCCGAAGAACAGCGCGTTGCCGTCCTCCAGGTTGGGCTCGATGTCGTTCTTGAAGATCTCCGCCTGGGCGGTGTCGGGGGCCAGCAGCATGATCACGTCGGCCCACTTGGCCACCTCGGCCGGGGTGTCGACCTCGAGACCCTGCTCGAGCACCTTCTCCCGCGACTTCGACCCTTCCTTGAGGCCGACCTTCACCTGGACGCCCGAGTCGCGCAGGCTCAGCGAGTGCGCGTGCCCCTGGCTGCCGTAGCCGATGACGGCGACCTTGCGGCCCTGGATGATCGACAGGTCCGCGTCGTCGTCATAGAACATCTCTACTGCCACTGAAATTTCCTTATCTCTCGTTACCCGAGTCTGGGATTACTTGCTGCTGCCCATGCCACGCGGCCCACGTGACAACGACACGACACCGGACTGCACGATCTCCCGGATCCCGAACGGCTCGAGCACGCGCAGCAGCGCCTCGAGCTTCTCCTGGGTACCGGTGGCCTCGACCGTCAGTGATTCGGTGGTCACGTCAACGACCTTGGCGCGGAACAGGTTCACCGCTTCGATGACCTGACCGCGGGTGCTCGCGTCGGTGCGCACCTTGATCAGCGCCAACTCGCGCGACACCGAGTTGGCCTCGTCCTGCTCGACGATCTTGATCACGTTGACGAGCTTGTTGAGCTGCTTGGTGATCTGCTCCAGCGGCGCCTCGTCGACGGAGACGACGATCGTCATCCGCGACATGCCCTTCTGCTCGGTCGCGCCGACCGCCAGCGACTCGATGTTGAAGCCACGCCGGGAGAACAGCGATGCGACGCGGGCCAGGACGCCGGGCGTGTCCTCCACGAGCACCGACAGCGTGTGAGTGGTGGCCATCAGGCGTGACCTTCCTCGTTGTCGTCGAACAGCGGGCGGATGTCGCGCGCCGCCATGATCTCGTCGTTGCTGGTGCCGGCGGCGACCATCGGCCACACCTGCGCGTCGGCGCCGACGATGAAGTCGATCACCACCGGGCGGTCGTTGATCGCCCGCGCCTGCTGGATCACCTTCTCGACGTCTTCCTCACGCTCACAACGCAGTCCGACGCAGCCGAGCGCCTCGGCCAGCTTGACGAAGTCCGGGATGCGCCGCGAGTGGGTGGCCAGGTCGGTCTGGCTGTACCGCTCGTCATAGAACAGCGTCTGCCACTGCCGCACCATGCCCAGGTTGCCGTTGTTGATCAGCGCCACCTTGATCGGCGCGCCCTCCAGCGCGCAGGTGGCCAGCTCCTGGTTGGTCATCTGGAAGCAGCCGTCGCCGTCGATGGCCCACACCTCGGCCTCCGGGCGGCCGAACTTGGCGCCCATCGCAGCGGGGATGGCGAAGCCCATGGTGCCCAGACCGCCGGAGTTCAGCCAGGTCTTGGGCTTCTCATAGGAGATGAACTGCGCCGCCCACATCTGGTGCTGGCCGACGCCGGCGACGTAGACGCCGTCCGGGCCGACGATCTTGCCCAGCGTCTCGATCACGAACTCCGGCGACAGGCTGCCGTCGCTCTGCGGGCCGTAGCTCAGCGGGTAGGTGGACTGCACCCCGCGCAGGTACTCCCACCAGCTGTCGATCTTGATGGACCCGATCGCCCCGTCGCGGCGCAGCGCCGAGATCAGCTCGGTGATGACGGCCTTGACGTCGCCGACGATCGGCACGTCGGCGTGACGGTTCTTGCCGATCTCGGCCGGGTCGATGTCGGCGTGGATCACCTTGGCCTCGGGCGCGAACGAGTCGAGCCTGCCGGTGACACGGTCGTCGAAGCGGGTGCCCAGCGCGATGAGCAGGTCGCTGCGCTGCAGGGCGGCCACCGCGGCGACGGTGCCGTGCATACCGGGCATGCCCAGGTTCTGCGGGTGGCTGTCGGGGAACGCACCGCGGGCCATCAGCGTGGTGACCACCGGGATCCCGGTCAGCTCGGCCAGATCCAGCAGCTCGGCGCTGGCCTCACCGCGGATCACACCGCCGCCGACGTAGAGGACCGGCTTGCGAGCCGCGGCGATCAGCTTGGCGGCCTCACGGATCTGGCGGTTGTGCGGTTTGGTGTTGGGCTTGTAGCCGGGCAGGTCGATGCGGGGCGGCCAGCTGAACGTGCACTCGCCCTGCAGGATGTCCTTGGGGATGTCGACGAGCACCGGGCCGGGCCGTCCGGTCGAGGCGATGTGGAACGCCTCGGCGATCACCCGGGCGATGTCGTCACCGTTGCGCACCAGGAAGTTGTGCTTGGTGATCGGCATCGTGATCCCGGAGATGTCGGCCTCCTGGAACGCGTCGGTGCCGATCAGTCCGCGCCCGACCTGACCCGTGATGGCCACCACCGGGATGGAGTCCATGTACGCGTCGGCCAGCGGGGTGACCAGGTTGGTCGCGCCCGGGCCGGAGGTGGCCATCATCACGCCGACCTTGCCGGTGGCGTGCGCGTAGCCGCTGGCGGCGTGGCCCGCGCCCTGCTCGTGGCGCACCAGCACGTGGCGCAGCTTCTTGGAGTCGAACAGCGGGTCGTACACCGGCAGCACCGCGCCACCCGGGATCCCGAAGATGGTGTCGACGTCGAGCTCCTCGAGCGACCGGATCACCGCTTCCGCACCGGTCATCTGTTGCGGGGCAACGCGTTTCGAGGACTTCGGACCCGCCTTACCGGCCGGCTTGTCCGCCTGTCCGTCGTCGGGCACGGTCGCGGCCACCTGCTCCAGCGGCCGGGTTGTTGGTGCGCTCACGGTGTTGGTTCTCCTAAATCCTGTTCCGGATCTGTATCTAGGGTCTCAAATCGGTGGTCGGGCAAGAAAAAACCCCCGCCAGCTGACAGCTGTACGAGGGTCGCGCGTTGGTGCCGGTGGTTATGCCCGAGCCAGGGCGAGCGCGGCATCAACGCGCTTCCCGATTACTACGAGCAACTCCACGGCGTGCATAACTGTCGACGGTAGCCTCCGCACTGGTCACAGGTCAAATTCCGGGTCGGTGCGAAGATGGCGGGGTGAGTTCAGCCCCGCACCCGCAGGACCAGTCCCCCAAGCCGGTCGTCATCCGCATCTCCCCGATGGCTCATTTCGCCGTCGGATTCTTGGCGCTGGCGCTGATCTCGCTGGCGCTGGCCGGGCCGATCTGGGTGCTGGCGCTGCTGGTGGTGCCGATCGCGCTGTCGGCCTACGTCGCCCGCACCCGCACCGTCGCCGACGCCGACACCGTGACCGCCCAGACCCTGCGCGGCAGCGAGACGGTGTCCTGGGACGACGTCGCCGGGTTGCGGTTCGGCAAGGGCTCGTCGGCGTTCGCGGTGCTCAAGGACGGCCGGGACCTGCGTCTTCCGGCCGTGACGTTCTCGACGCTGCCGCTGCTCACCGAGGCCAGCGGCGGACGCGTCCCGAATCCGTACGCGGGCTGACTCAGCCGAGCGGGTTGCCGCCGTTGAGCAGCACCCAGATCGCGATGCCCACACCGACGCCGAGCACCAGCGCCACGAAGGAACCGATGAACGGCCTGCGCGCCCAACCGCGCCCGGCGTCCAGCCCGTAGCGGCCCGGCCCGGTCAGCACCAGCGCGGCGACCGCGACCGCCAGGAACACCTTGTACTCGTGGCCGTCGGTCAGAAAGCTCGCCAGCTGGGCCGCCTCGTGGGCGGCCATCGCCTCGGCCAGCACCCCGGTGACCAGGTACGCCAGCGCGCCGGCGGCCGCGACCGGGGTGAACAGCCCGAGGATGAGCAGCACGCCGGCGGCGATCTGCCCGCCGGTGGCCACATAGGTCAGGATGTCGGCGTAGCGGAAGCCCATGTCAGACAGTTCCGCGGACCAGCCGCCCAGACCGGGGCCGCCCCACAGCCCGAACGCCTTCTGCAGGCCGTGTGCGATGAACAGCACGCCGACCGCGACCCGAAGCAGCAGCAGGCCCAGGTCGAGGGTGCCGCGCCGGCCGTCGCCGGGCTGCGGCCCGGGCTCGATCGCCGCGGGCTCGGCCGAGAATCCGTCGTAGCGGGTGCCGGGCTGCACGTACGGCAGCGGCTCGGGCTCGTTGAACAGGCCGAACGCCGGTGGCGGCGGAGCCGCGTCGGCGGTGGGCCCGGAGTTGGCGGTGGTGTTCGCGTGGTACGGCGGGATCGCGGTGGTTTCGAAGTCCCCGCCGTAGTTGACCGAGGGCAGATCGTCTTCGGGATCGACCAGGCTCGCCGACACCGGCCGCCCAGCCGCGTCGTCAGGCCGCTGCCAGGCGCGTGGGTCATTGGTTTCACTGGTCACACAGCCAGCGTAAGTGCAAGTCACCCGCTATCCGGGTATTGGCGCGGCGCGTTCGCCAGCCGATTTTCCGAGTTCACCCGGCCCGGCCACCGGGTCGGCGTGGCGCGGCCCGCCGAACGATCCGTAACCTGGCTCGCATGAATATGCGCCGGCCGATGCGGGGTGTGTTCGTCGTGTTGTGCGCGGCGTTGCTCGGTGTGTCCGGGTGCGCACGGTTCGACGACCTGCAGTCGCAGCCGTTCACCACCGAGCCGGAGCTGGCGCCGGGCCCGCGCACGACGCCGCCTCCGCCGCCGCCGCTGCCTGCGACACCGTTCCCCAAGGAGTGCCCGGCGCCGGGCGTCATGCAGGGCTGCCTGGAGAGCACCAGCGGGCTGATCATGCTGCCCGACAGCCAGTCCGCGCTGGTCGCCGAGCGGACCACCGGGGCGATCAAGGAGATCTCGGTGCGCGCGGAGCCCAAGATCAAGACCACGATCCCGGTGGACCCGGCCGGCGACGGCGGGCTGATGGACATCGTGCTGTCGCCGACCTACCAGCAGGACCGGCTGATGTACGCCTACATCAGCACCCCGGAGGACAACCGGGTGGTGCGCATCGCCGACGGCGACATCCCGAAGCCGATCCTCACCGGCATCCCGAAGGGCCCGACCGGCAACACGGGGTCGCTGATCTTCACCAGCCCGACCACGCTGCTGGTGCAGACCGGCGACGCGGGTGACCCGGCCGCCGCGGCGGATCCGGCGTCGATGGCGGGCAAGCTGCTGCGCATCGAGCAGCCCACCACCGTCGACCAGGCCCCCACCACCACGGCGCTGTCCGGGCTGGGCGCGGCGGGCGGGCTGTGCCTGGACAAGGCCGACGGGTCGCTGTACGTCACCGACCGCAGCCCGACCGGTGACCGGCTGCAGCGCATCACCAAGGACTCCAAGACCTCGACGGTGTGGACCTGGCCGGACCGGCCGGGGGTGGCCGGGTGCGCCGCTCAAGACGGCGCGGTGCTGGTGAACCTCGTCAACACCAAGCAGACCGTCGCGGTGCGGATGGCGCCGGACACCGGGGCGGTCACCGGTGATCCCGAGGTGGTGCGCCAGGACCAGCACGGGCACGCCTGGGCGCTGGCGACGTCGCCGGACGGCAACGTGTGGGGCGGCACGATCAACAAGACCGCCGGTGACGCCGAGAAACTCGACGACGTCGTGTTCCCGCTGTTCCCGCAGGGCGGCGGCTTCCCGCGACAGAACGCCGACAACACCTAGACGCTCACCCGTCGACCAGTCGCAGCCCCACCACGCCGGTGACGATGACGGCGAGGAACGCCACCCGGGCCGCGCTGGCGCTCTCACCGAACAGGATCATGCCGGCGACGGCGACACCGACGGCGCCGATGCCGACCCACACCGCGTAACCGGTGCCGGCGGGCAGGTGCCGCAGCGCCAGCGTCAGCAGAGCGAAGCTCAGCACCGCCGCGCCGGCTCCGATGACGCCGGGCCACAGTCGGGTGAACCCGTCGGACTGCTTGAGCGCGACCGCCCAGACGATCTCGAGCAGACCCGCGACGATGAGGATCGGCCACGCCATGGCGGATTACGCGTTCGCTCCGCCGTCGACGGTCAGCACCGCACCGGTGATGTTGGCCGCCGCGGGGCCGGCGAGAAACGCGACGCTGTCGGCGATCTCGCGGGGTGTGGCGTAGCGCTTCAGCGCCGTGTGCTCGCGCTGGGCGTCGGCGTTAGGCGCGTCGGCCGGGTTCATGTCGGTGTCGGTGGACCCGGGCTGCACGAGGTTGACCGTGATCGCGCGGTCCCCCAGATCGCGGGCCAGACCGCGCGTGAAGCCGAGCAGCGCGGCCTTGCTCATCGCGTACAGCGTCATACCCGCGGACGGCACCCGTTCGGCGAGATTGCTTCCGATGCTGATGATCCGGCCGCCGTCGGGCATGCGCGGCACTGCGGCCTGCGCGGCGACGTACGCCGCGCGGGCGTGGATGGCCAGGGTGCGGTCGATCTCGTCGAGCGACATCTCGTGGATCGGGCCGGACGGCGATCTCGGCTCCGATCCCACGGCTGGCCCCCGTCACCAGGGCGGTCTTCCCGGTCAGGTCGGACATGGCGACTCCTTTTTGTATCGATCGCTACATATTTCTTCTCCATGGTTGGCGACCGCTCTACACTTGTCAATGGTTTTTCTTATCGGTCGTTACAGAAAGGGGGCGCCGATGGCCCGCGGCAGACCCCGCACCTTCGACCGCGACGAGGCCCTGCGCCGTGCCATGGAGGCGTTCTGGGAGCACGGCTACGAGAGCACCTCGATCAGTGATCTGACCGCCGCCATGGGCATCAACGCGCCCAGCCTCTACGGCGCGTTCGGCTCCAAGGAGGAGTTGTTCCGCGAGGCGGTGGCGCACTACAACGCGACCGAGGGCGCCCCACTGGACGCGGCGCTGCGGGATCTGCCGACCGCTCGGGAGTCGATCGCAGAAGTGTTGCGGCACAACGCGAATGTGTTCGCCGCCGCCGACAGGCCGTCCGGGTGCATGATCGTGTTGTCCGCCTGCACCGACCGCAGCCAGACCGTGCACGACCACCTGGCCGACCGCCGACTGGACCTCGAGCGCAGCTTCGCCGAGCGCATCGAACGCGGGATCGCCGACGGCGATGTGCCCGCGGGCGCCGACGTCGCCCGGGTGGCGGCGTTCTACAACACCGTCAACCACGGGATGGCGATCCAGGCCCGCGACGGCGCAAACCGCGCGAAGCTGTCGGCGATCGCGGAGTCGGCCATCGCGGCCTGGGACGTGCTGGTGTCGCCCTGAGCGTCAAGCGCTATCCGCTGCAGCGCCTGGAGGCGTTCGCCCGCGCGGCGCTCGGCCTGGCCTGCGGCTAGCCGGACACGCCGCAGGCGGCCAGGATCAGCTCGCGCACCCGGGCCGCGTCGGCCTGCCCCTTCGTGGCCTTCATCACGGCACCGACGATCGCACCCGCGGCCTGCACCTTGCCGCCGCGGATCTTCTCGACGATGTCGGGGTTGGCGGCCAGCGCCTCGTCGACGGCGGCCTGCAGCGCCGAGTCATCGCGCACGACCTCCAGGCCGCGGTCCTTCATCACCTGCTCGGGCTCGCCCTCACCGGCGAGCACCCCCTCGACGACCTGGCGGGCCAGCTTGTTCGACAGCTTTCCGTCGTCGACGAGCTTGACCACCGCGGCGACCTGCGCCGGCGTGATCGGTAGCGCGTCGAGCTCCACCCCGGCCTCGTTGGCCTTCTGCACCAGGAAGCTGCCCCACCACGCGCGGGCGGCGTCGCTGGACGCCCCGTGCTCCACGGTGGCGGCGATCAGGTCGAGCGCACCGATGTTGACCAGGTCGCGCATGACCTCATCGGAGATCCCCCACTCCTCCTGCATGCGCTTGCGCAGCACCCAGGGCAGCTCCGGGATGGTCTGGCGCAGCTGCTCGACCCACTCGGGGTCCGGCGCCACCGGCTCGAGGTCGGGCTCGGGGAAGTAGCGGTAGTCCTCGGCGGTCTCCTTGCTGCGGCCCGGCGAGGTGTAGCCGTCCTCGTGGAAGTGCCGGGTCTCCTGGGTGATCTTGCCGCCGGACTCCAGAACCGCTGCCTGACGGCGCATCTCGTAGCGCACCGCGACCTCGACGCTCTTGAGCGAGTTGACGTTCTTGGTCTCGGTGCGGGTGCCGAACTCCTCCTGGCCGATCGGCTTGAGCGAGACGTTGGAGTCGCAGCGCATCGACCCCTGGTCCATCCGGACGTCGGATACGCCCAGACCGCGCAACAGGTCCCGCAGCGCGGTGACGTAGGCGCGGGCGATCTCCGGGGCGCGCGCGCCGGCGCCGACGATCGGCTTGGTGACGATCTCGATCAGCGGCACACCGGAGCGGTTGTAGTCGATCAGCGACGTGGTGGCGCCCTCGATGCGGCCGGTGTCACTGCCCAGGTGGGTCAGCTTGCCGGTGTCCTCCTCCATGTGGGCGCGCTCGATCTCCACCCGCCAGGTCGAGCCGTCGTCCAGCGGCACGTCGAGGTAGCCGTTGATCGCGATCGGCTCGTCGTACTGGCTGATCTGGTAGTTCTTCGGCATGTCCGGATAGAAGTAGTTCTTCCGGGCGAACCGGCACCAGGACACGATCTCGCAGTTCAGTGCCAGGCCGATGCGGATGGCCGACTCGACGGCCTTCTGGTTGAGCACCGGCAGCGACCCCGGCAGACCCAGGCAGACCGGGCACACCTGCGTGTTGGGCTCGGCACCGAACCTGTTGGCGCAGCCGCAGAACATCTTCGTCGCGGTGGACAGTTCGACGTGAACCTCCAGGCCGAGCACGGGCTCGTAGCGCGCGACGACGTCGTCGTAGTCGAGCAGTTCGGCGGTCGCAGCAGTCATGGCCCCGATCCTAGTGGGTCGGTTTTCGGCCCGATTCAGCCGAAGACCTCCTTACCGGAGGCCTCCTAACCGAAGACCTCTACCCGAAGAATTCAGCGGCGTCGTCGTAGCGGCTCTGCGGCACCAGCTTCAGCCGGCGCACCGCGTCGGCCAGCGGCACCCGCGCGATCTCCTGGCCGTGCAGCGCGACCATCATCCCGAACTCGCCGGCGTGCGCGGCGTCGGCGGCGTTGACACCGAACCGGGTGGCCAGCACGCGGTCGTACGGCGTCGGCGTGCCGCCGCGCTGCACGTGGCCGAGCACGGTGACGCGCACCTCCTTGCTGATGCGCTTCTCCACCTCGAGCGCGAGCTGCTGCGCGACACCGGTGAATCGCTCGTGACCGAACTCGTCGAGGCCGCCCTCGCGCAGCTGCATCGACCCGGGCGCGGGCTTGGCACCCTCGGCGACCACGCAGATGAAGTGCGAATCACCGCGCACGAAGCGCTGTTTGATCAGCCGGCAGACCTCTTCGACGTCGAACGGCTGCTCGGGGATCAGGATCAGGTGCGCGCCCGAGGCCAGCCCGGCGTTGAGCGCGATCCACCCGGCGTGGCGGCCCATCACCTCGACGAGCATCACCCGCTGGTGCGACTCGGCGGTGCTGTGCAGCCGGTCGATCGCCTCGCTGGCCACCGTCAGCGCGGTGTCGTGGCCGAACGTGACGTCGGTGCAGTCGATGTCGTTGTCGATGGTCTTGGGCACCCCGACCACCGGAACGCCTTCCTCAGCCAGCCAGTGCGCGGCGGTGAGCGTGCCCTCGCCGCCGATCGGGATCAGCACGTCGATGCCGTTGTCGTCGAGGGTCTGCTTGATCTGGTCCAGCCCGGCGCGCAGCTTCTCCGGATGCACGCGCGCGGTGCCCAGTACCGTGCCGCCCTTGGCCAGCAGCCGGTCGTTGCGATCGTCGTTGGCCAGCTGGATGCGCCGGTTCTCCAGCAGGCCGCGCCAGCCGTCCTGGAACCCGACGACCGAGGAGCCGTAGCGGACGTCGCACGTCCGCACCACCGCCCGGATCACTGCGTTCAGCCCAGGACAGTCGCCTCCACCAGTCAGCACTCCGATTCGCATGCGTTCATCTTGCCTGCTTCCACGTTGGTGCCGCGACCGCGCGGGAAACGCCGTCAGCGGAGCAGACATGCGCGCAGGGCGACTCGTCACGGCACTGGCGCTGCTCTGCAGCGCATTCGGGCTCGCGGCGGTCGCCGCGACGGTGACGCCGCTGAGCGGACCGGAGCAGTTAGACCGCGGTCGGCAGCGGGCCGCGGGCCGCCTCGTAGGCCGCCCCCACCCGGTACAGCCGGTCGTCGGCCAGTGCGGGCGCCATGATCTGCAGGCCGACCGGCAGGTTGTCGTCGGGCGACAGCCCCGCGGGCACCGACATCCCGCAGTGCCCGGCCAGGTTCAGCGGCAGCGTGCACAGGTCGAACAGGTACATCGCCAGCGGATCGTCGACCTTCTCGCCGAGCCGGAACGCCGTCGACGGGGTGGTCGGGGTGACCAGGACGTCGACGCTGCGGTAGGCCTCCTCGAGGTCGCGCGCGATCAGCGTGCGCACCTTCTGCGCCTGGTTGTAGTAGGCGTCGTAGTACCCCGCCGACAGCGCGTAGGTGCCGATCATGATGCGGCGCTTGACCTCCGGGCCGAACCCGGCGGCCCGCGTCATCGCCATGACCTCCTCGGCGCTGTGGGTGCCGTCGTCGCCGACCCGCAGGCCGTAGCGCATCGCGTCGAACCGGGCCAGGTTCGACGACACCTCCGACGGCAGGATCAGGTAGTACGCCGACAGCGCGTAGTCGAAGTGCGGGCAGTCCACCTCGGTGATCTCCGCACCCAGCTCGGTCAGCTTGTCGACCGCGGCGTTGAACGACGCCAGCACTCCCGGCTGGTAGCCCTCACCGCTGCGCAGCTGCTTGACGACGCCGATGCGCACGCCCTTCAGGTCGCCCGCGGCGCCCTCTCTGGCGGCGGCGACGACGTCGGGCACCGGCACGTCCAGCGACGTCGAGTCCTTCGGGTCGTGGCCGGCGATCACCTGGTGCAGCAGCGCGGTGTCGAGCACCGTGCGGGCGCACGGGCCGCCCTGGTCCAGCGACGACGCGCACGCCACCAGGCCGTACCGCGAGACGGTGCCGTAGGTGGGTTTGACGCCGACGGTCGCGGTCAGTGCGGCGGGCTGGCGGATCGAGCCGCCGGTGTCGGTGCCGATGGCCAGCGGCGCCTGGAAGGCCGCCAGCGCGGCCGCGCTGCCGCCGCCGGACCCGCCGGGCACCCGGTCGGTGTCCCAGGGGTTGCGGGTCGGGCCGTAGGCCGAGTTCTCGGTGGAGCTGCCCATCGCGAACTCGTCCATGTTGGTCTTGCCCAGGATCGGGATCCCGGCCGCGCGCAGCCGCACCGTCACCGTCGCGTCGTACGGCGACATCCAGCCCTCGAGGATCTTCGACCCGCAGGTGGTGGGCATGTCGGTGGTGGTGAACACGTCCTTGAGCGCCAGCGGCACCCCGGCCAGCGGGGACGGCAGCGTCTCCCCCGCGGCCACCGCCGCGTCGACGGTCGCCGCCGCGGCCAGCGCCTGCTCCTCGGCGACGTGCAGAAATGCGTGGTAGCGGTCGTCGGTGGCCGTGATCTGGTCCAGGCACGCCCGGGTGACCTCGGTCGAGGACACCTCCTTGGCGGCGATCCTGGCGGCCAGCGTCGCCGCGTCGGTCCTGATCAGCTCGCTCACTGGGCCTCCCCCAGGATTCGCGGCACCGCGAAGCGGCCCTCGGCGGCCTTGGGCGCCTGGTCGAGCGCCTCCTCCTGCGACAGCGACGGCTCCACGGTGTCCGGGCGCAGCACGTTCACCGATTTGAGCGGGTTGTCGGTGGGGTCGACGCCCGTGACGTCGACGGCCTGGATCTGGCTGACGTGACCGATGATCGCGTCGAGCTGACCGGCATAGCTGTCCAGCTCGTCCTCGGTCAGGGCGAGCCTCGCCAGCCGGGCCAGGTGAGCGACCTCGTCTCGGGAGATTTGCGACACGAGGCAAGCGTAGTCACCGGCTCGCGCGGGAACGCCGCCGGGAATGCTGCGCCGTGGGCGCTGTGCGAGAGTGTTGCGCGTGCCTTCGTACCTGCTGCGCGTCCAACTGGAGGATCGACCAGGCAGCCTCGGCTCCCTGGCCGTGGCGCTCGGGTCGGTCGGCGCCGACATCCTGTCCCTCGACGTGGTGGAGCGATCCGCCGGCTACGCCATCGACGACCTGGTGGTCGAACTGCCGGCGGGCGCCATGCCCGACATGCTGATCACCGCCGCCGAACAGCTCAAGGGCGTCTACGTCGACACGGTGCGGCCGCACACCGGGCTGCTGGAGGCGCACCGCGAGCTGGAGCTGATCGACCACATCGCGGCCGCGCCGCGCGACGCCAAGCTGCAGGTGCTCGCCGATGAGGCGCCGCGGGTGCTGCGGGTGGGCTGGACGACGGTGGTCCGGCTCACCGAGGACGGCCCGCAGCGCGTGGTGGGAAGTCCCAGCGCCCCGGAGACGCAGGCCGCCGAGCTGCCGTGGCTGCCGCTGGAGCACGCCGAGGCGCTCGACGGCGACGCGGACTGGGTGCCCCAGGTGTGGCGGGACATGGCCACCACACTGGCGGCCGCACCGCTGGGCGACCCGAACACCGCGGTGGTGCTGGGCCGCCCCGGTGGTCCGCTGTTCCGGCCGTCGGAGGTCGCCCGGCTGGGTTACCTCGCCGGGATCGTCGCCACGATCCTGCGCTGAATTTGCTTGTGTTCCAGCCTGATCGGCGTCAGCCGCCGGCGGGCACCGGGTAGCGGTCGTTGACGTCGGCGTTGCTGTCCTTGCGTGCGCAGTGCGCGCAGCAGAAGATCGCCTCCTCGGTCTCGATGCCGTGGCCCAGGATCCGGCAGCCGCAGTGCGCGCATGCCGGCGCCAGGACCGCGGCGGCGCATTCGATGCTGTCGAACGTCGCGGTGCGGTCCTCGCCCCACGTCACGGTGAACGCCTTGTCGTAGTCGTTGCCACAGGTATCGCAGATCGCCATCGGAACTCCTTGTCGCCTCGCCCGCCGGGTGCCCGGTGCGCGAGGCGGACAAACGCCCGACCGGTCAGACCCCGTCGGGGCCGTGTTCGAGCAGTCGCACGAACCCGTCCTCGTCGAGGATCGGCACTCCGAGTTCGACGGCCTTGTCGTACTTGGAGCCCGGCGAGTCGCCGGCGACGACGAACGCGGTCTTCTTCGACACCGACCCGGCCGCCTTGCCGCCGCGCGCGACGATCGCCTCCTTGGCGTCGTCGCGGGAGAAGTTCGTCAGCGACCCGGTGACGACGATCGAGAGCCCCTCCAGCGTGCGCGGAATGTTCTCGTCGCGCTCGTCGGCCATCCGCACCCCGGCGGCGCGCCACTTGTCGACGATCGCCAGATGCCAGTCGACGGTGAACCACTCCTTGACCGCGGCGGCGATCGTCGGCCCGACCCCCTCGACGGCGGACAGTTCCTCCTCGGAGGCGGCCATGATCGCGTCGAGGCTGCCGTACTCGGTGGCCAGCGCGCGGGCCGCGGTCGGTCCGACGTGGCGGATGGACAGCGCGACGAGCACCCGCCACAGCGGCTGCTCCTTGGCCTTGCCGAGATTGGCCAGCAGCCGTCTGCCGTTGGCCGACAGCTTGCCGTCCTTGGTGCGGAACAGGTCGGTGCGCAGCAGGTCGTCCTCGGTGAGGGTGAACAGGTTGCCCTCGTCGGTGATGACGCCGGCCTGCAGCAGCGCGATGCCGGCCTCATAGCCCAGGCCCTCGATGTCGAAGGCGCCGCGGCTGGCGACGTGAAACACCCGCTCGCGCAACTGCGCCGGGCAGGACCGGGTGTTCGGGCAGCGGATGTCGGCGTCGCCCTCCTTGGCCGGTGCCAGTTCGGCGCCGCACTCCGGGCAGTGGGTGGGCATCACGAACTCGCGCTCGGTGCCGTCGCGCAGATCGACCACCGGGCCGAGCACCTCGGGGATGACGTCACCGGCCTTGCGGATCACCACGGTGTCGCCGATCAGCACGCCCTTGCGCTTGACCTCCTGGGCGTTGTGCAACGTCGCCTGGCTGACCGTGGAGCCGGCCACCTTCACCGGGGTCATGAACGCGAACGGCGTGACCCGGCCGGTGCGCCCGACGTTGACCTTGATGTCGAGCAGCTTGGTCTGCGCCTCCTCGGGCGGGTACTTGTAGGCGATCGCCCAGCGCGGCGCGCGGGAGGTGGCGCCGAGCCGGCGCTGCTGCGCGATGTCGTCGACTTTGACCACCACACCGTCGATTTCGTGGTCGACCTCGTGGCGGTGCTCACCCCAGTAGGCGATGCGCTCGGCGACCGCCTCGATGCCCTTGACCCGGGTGGTGTGCTCGCTGGTCGGCAGCCCCCACGCCTTGAGCGCGCGGTAGGCGTCGTGCAGCGTCGCGGGCCGGAAACCCTCGGCGTGGCCGACGCCGTGGCAGATCATCCGCAGTTTTCGCCGCGCGGTGACCGCGGGGTTCTTCTGCCGCAGCGATCCGGCGGCGCTGTTGCGCGGGTTGGCGAACGGCGGCTTGCCCTCGGCCACCAGACCCGCGTTGAGCTCCTCGAAGTCGGCGACCCGGAAGTACACCTCGCCGCGCACCTCGAGCACCTTCGGGATCGGGAATTCGTCGCTGGGCGTGAGCTTTTCGGGGATGTCGCCGATGGTGCGGGCGTTGAGGGTGACGTCCTCTCCGGTGCGGCCGTCGCCGCGGGTGGCGCCGCGCTCGAGCCTGCCGTCGCGGTAGACCAGCGACAGCGCCACGCCGTCGACCTTGAGCTCGCACAGGAACCACGGGTCCTCGCCGATCTCGGACTTGACGCGCCCGGCCCACGCGGTGAGCTCGTCATAGGTGAAGGCGTTGTCGAGGCTGAGCATCCGCTCGAGGTGCTCGGCCGGGGTGAAGTCGGTGGCGAAACCGGCGCCGCCGACCAGCTGGGTCGGCGAGTCCGGGGTGCGCAGTTCGGGATGCTGCTCCTCGAGGGCCTCCAGCTCGCGCAGCAGCGCGTCGAACTCGGCGTCGGAGATGATCGGCGCGTCGCGCACGTAGTAGCGGAACTGGTGCTCGCGCACCTCGTCGGCGAGCTCCTGCCAGCGGCGGCGCAGATCGGCGTCGGGACCGTCCTCGGCCTGCTCAGCCAGTGTCGTCTCGGGATCCGGAGTTGCCTTGGCGCTCACTCTCGCAGGCTAACCGAGGACGCAGACACGGCGGCGAGCACTCCGATTTGTGAATCCGGCGACGGTTTCGGCGCCCGAAGCGTCGCTGGATTCACAAATCAGCTGTCACCGCCGGCCGATAGCCTGATGCCATGCCGCATCCGGTGATGTTCTCCGACGACGACTTCGGGTTGGCCGAGGTCCGCGGGATCGCGCTGAGCTTTCCCGGGGCGATCGAGAAGATCTCGTGGGGCCGCCCGGTGTTCTGCGCGCCGAAGATGTTCGTGATGTACGGCGGCAGCGTCAAGCCCGCCACCAAGGGCGGGGACTACGTCCAGTACCCGCATTCGATCCTGGTCAAGGTCGACGAGGTCGACCGACCGGCGCTCGAACAGGACGACCGGTTCTTCTTCCCCGCCTACATGGGCCCGTTCGGCTGGCTGGGCATGGATCTGACGGCCGGTCGCCGCGGACCGGACTGGACCGAGGTGCGCGAGCTCATCGACGCCTCCTACCGGTTGATCGCGCCGAAGAAGTTCATCCGACAGCTGGACCAAGGCTGACCCCGAGCGGGGGTCGGCATGGTTCGATCTAGGCCATGAGTTTCGCGAGCCCCTTTCCGGAAGTCGAGATCCCGTCCGCCAGCGTCTACGAGTACCTGTTCGGCGACATCGCCGAGCACGACCTCGACCGGATCGCGCTGGTCGACGCGAAGTCGGGGCGCGAGACCAGCTACCGCGAACTGATCGGCCGCATCGACGCGTTCGCCGGCGCGCTGGCGCACCGCGGGCTCGGCGTCGGCGACGTCATCGGCCTGCTGTCGCCCAACAGCTCCGGGTTCGCCGTCGCGTTCCACGGCATCCTGCGCTCCGGCGCCACCGCCACCACGATCAACGCGCTGTTCACCGCCAAGGACATCGCCAAGCAGCTGGCCGACTCGAAGGCGGTCATGCTGGTGACGGTCAGCGCGCTGCTGCCGCAGGCCAAGCAGGCGGCGGCCGAGGTCGGGATCGCCGACGACAACCTCATCGTGCTCGACGGCGCCGGCCGCGACGCCGACGGCCACCCCAACGCGGCGGAGCTGATGGGCCCGGGCTACCCGCCGCCGCAGGTGAGCTTCGCGCCGTCGTCGCACCTGGCGGTGCTGCCCTACAGCTCCGGCACCACCGGCAATCCCAAGGGCGTCATGCTGACCCACCGCAACCTGGTCGCCAACGTCGCGCAGATCCGCCCGCTGCACGGCATGGTGCCCGACGACGCGGTGCTCGCGGTGCTGCCCTTCTTCCACATCTACGGAATGACGGTGCTGCTCAACGCCGCTCTGCACGCCCGCGCCCGGCTGATCATCATGCCGAGCTTCGACCTCGAGGAGTTTCTGGCCAACATCCAGAACCACAACTGCACCATCGCGTTCATCGCCCCGCCGGTGGCGGTCGCGCTGGCCAAGCATCCGATGGTCGACCAGTACAACCTGACGTCGCTGAGCACCGTGATGTCCGGCGCCGCCCCGCTCGACGCCGACCTGGGCCACGCCGTGGCGAAACGGTTGGGCTGCCGTGTCGTTCAGGGTTACGGCATGAGTGAGCTCAGCCCGGTCAGCCACATCACCCCGTTCGACGGCGGGAAGCTCAACATGGCGGTCGAGGCGCCGCTGAGCTCGGTCGGCTGGACGGTGTCCAACGCCGCATCCAAGATCATCGACCCGGAGACCGGCGACGAGATCGACCCGCCCGCAGAGGGTTTGAGCAAGACCGGCGAGCTGTGGTTCAAGGGGCCGAACGTGATGGCCGGCTACCTCAACAACGATGAGGCCACCCGCGCCACCATCGACGAGGACGGCTGGCTGCACACCGGCGACCTCGCCCAGGTCGACGCCAACGGCTGCGTGTACATCGTCGACCGGCTCAAGGAGCTAATCAAGTACAAGGGCTACCAGGTGCCGCCCGCCGAGCTGGAGGCCGTGCTGCTGAGCCATCCCAAGATCGCCGACGCCGCGGTGATCGGGGTCAACGACGCCGACGGCGAGGAGATCCCGAAGGCGTTCGTGGTCAAGCAGCCCGGCGAGGAGCTGACCGAGGACGAGGTGATCGAGTTCGTCGCCGGTCAGGTGGCGCCGTACAAGAAGGTGCGTCAGGTGGCGTTCATCGACGCGGTGCCCAAGTCGGCGTCGGGCAAGATCCTGCGCAAGGATCTGCGCGGCTGACTCAGATCCGGCTGCGGATCCGCTCGGCGGCCTGCGCGGCGCGGGCCTGCCGGTAACCGAGCGCCGCACCGGCGATCGGGATCAGCAGCAGGCCGCCGACCCCCCACAGCGGGCTGGCGATGTCGGTGGGCGGGGTCACCGCGAACTGTTTGGTGATCGCCGGCGGGGTGATGACCCGCTCGACCCAGGACGGCGGCGCGACCACCGGGGCCGGCGGCTCGGGGGCGGGCGCGGCGGGCGCCGGTGCGGGCACGCGCCACCGCGGATCAGGGGCGGCTGTCCGCGTGCCCGGGGTGCGGCCGTTGCCGACCGTCACCTCCGGCGCTTGCGGCGCCGACGGTGCGACACCGCCGGGCACCGGGGGTGCGGCCGCGGGATGCGGGTTGCTGGCCGCCGGATTGTCACCGTTGGCGGGCGGCGCGGCAGCACTGCTCGAGCCGCCCGAGCCGCTCGCGCCGCTCGACGGACCGGTGGAAGGTCGGTTGTTCGGCGGCGACTGTACGGGCCCGCGGCCCGAGCCGACGCGCGACTCGGCGATGCCGCTGCCGGGGGTCCGGCTGCCGGCACTGCCGGGGCTGCGGCCGGCGCTTGCGCCGCTGCCGCCTCGCCCGGAGTCGTTGCGGCCGAAGTCATTGCGGCCGGAGTCATTGCGGCCGGGGCCGCGGCCGTTATTGAAGTTGTGGCCGGCGTCCCGGCGATCATGACCGGTGGCGCCGCCGCGATTGTTGTTGGAGCCGGGTTTGTTCGAGCCGCGGTTCTGGCTGCCGCCGCGGTCGGAACTCGAGCCACGGTCGGACCCACCCGAGTGGCCGGGATGGGCAGTCGCGACGTCCACACCGGGACCGCTCAACAGAAGGACCGCGGTCACCACTCCGACACCTGCTGCGAGGCGCGGGTTCACTCCGAGTACCAATCCTCTCGAGGGCAACGGCGGGCGGTGCCGCCTGCGAAGCATTCTTACACGCGCGCCGAACCCGCGGGTTGGCTCTGCGAAGTTCCCCGGCCGATCCGTCAGCTAACCGCCGATCACCTATCCTCGACGAACTCGCGCAGGCGGTCGATCGCGCGGTCCCAGCGCTGTGACAACCGGGTCAGGTATTCGCTGGCGTCGGCGAGCGGCGCGGGTTCCATTCGCCAGATCCGCTCGCGTCCGCTGCGGGAACTGCTGACCACCCCGGCCGCCTCCAGGAGTTGCAGGTGCTTGGTCGCAGCCTGTCTGGTCACCGGTACCACTTCGGCGATCTCGGTCGTGGAGCACGGTCCGCCGTCGCACAACCGGGTGACGATGCGCAGCCGGTTGGGATCGCCCAGAGCATCGAAGAACGCCGACAGGGGCGCCTCCGCCACGCTCATACGGTCTCACCGACCGACAGGTACTTGCGTACCAGTTGAGTCTGGGTGGCCCAGCCCTGGCTGTTCTCTCGGAATGCGGCGGCGCGACGGTCAGCGGGAATCCGGTCGAACCCGGATTCGACGATGCGCAACAGCACGCCCTCCGGGGTCTCCGCGAGGGTGAGCTCGACCAGTGTGGTCGGTTCGTTGGCGAGATCAGCGTGCTCGTCGATGAGGTACGGGTGCCAGCGGAACGCCAGCCGGCGCGGCGGTTCGACCGCCTCGATGTACCAGGGCGAGGCCGTCCCGGCGAACGCCTCCTGTTGCCGGGCGACGTCGGCGTCCACGGCCGTGGGGGTCATGACGCCGGTGACCGCGGTGCCGGCCACAAACGGCCCGTCGAAGCGCACCCCGAACCACTGGCCGAACTCGTCGGCGTCGCTGACCGCCCGCCAGACCCGTTCCAGCGGCGCCCGCAGCAGGACTTCCTTTTCGATCCGATCACTGGCCATGTGCAACCTCCTGGTTGCGTGTCACGCTACGCCCGATCGGCCGCGATGCGCAACCGTTCGGTTGCTTTTCGTTCCGAGTGCTTTTCGTTCCGAGTGCTTTTCGTTCCGAGCGCTTTTCGTTCCGGGGTGGCGCCGAGTTCGACGTCAGGGTCGTGATCGCGACCTATCCACGACCCTGGTGTCGAAGTCGCGGCCCCTAAGGCCCGGCGCCGGCGGCTCAGACCGCGTCGGGGTCCTCGGCGAACACGTCGGCGGCCTTCTGGGCGAGCTCGACCGCTCTGCGAGCCCACCCGGCGTCGGCGCCGGCGAGCCCGCACGCGGGTGTGATGCCGATCCGCTCGCGCAGCACCGACCGCGCGAAGCCGAGGCGGTCGGTCACCGAGGCGGCGGCGGTGGCGATCTCCTCGGCCGACGGGCGGGACTGCGGGGCGGTCGTGGCGACGACGCCGAGCAGCACGGTGCGCCCGGTCTCGAGGAACTCCCCGATACCGTCGAGGTCCGCGGGCTCCAGCGTCGAGACATCCACCGACACCGCGTGAATCGCGGTGCGCTGCAATACTTTCCATGGAACACCGGCGGAACAGCTGTGCAGCATCACCTCGCCGCCGACGGTCTCGACACACTCGTCGAACAGCCCGACGGCCACCGACTCGTCGACCGGGTGCACCGGCGTCAGGCTGGTCACCCCGGTGAGCCTGCCCTCCAGCGCGGCCGGCAGCAGCGGTTCGTCGAACTGCACCACCACCGCGGCCTCCAGCCGGCGCGCCAGCTGGGCCCGGTGCGCCGCCACCCCCTCGGCCAGCGAGGTCGTCAGGTCGCGCACGGCGCCGGCGTCGGTGAGCGCGCGGTGCCCGTTGTGCAGTTCCAGTTGCGCCGCCAGCGTGACGGGCCCGGGTGCCTGCACCTTGACCGTGCGGCCGGCGCCGCGCAGCCCGGCCTTCTCCCAGGCCTCCTCCAGCACGTCGAGGTCCTCGTCGAGCAGGCTGGCGGCGCGCCGGGTGACCGCGGTGCGGCCGTCCGCGACGCGGTACCCGCGCGGCACGGTGTCGAGGGTGATGTCGATCAGCAGTGCCCCGGCACGGCCGATGATGTCGGCACCCACCCCGCGGGCCGGAAGTTCGGCCAGATGCGGCAGCTGGTGCAGTTCGCCGACGATGACCGCGGCGGCGTCACGCGGCGACGTGCCCGGCCAGGATCCGATGCCGGTGGCGGTGGCGAACACACTCACTCGGTGCACAGTATTCGATCCGGTTGTTCTCGGTCGAAAGGGTTGCAAGGATCGGGCCATGCCCGCAGCACCGCGCCGCACCGCCGTGTGGTGTGCGGTCGCGGCGCTGGCCGCGGGCTGCGCCCACAGCGTCACCGGGCAGGCGGTGCGCGTGGTGCCGGGTATCGACGACGACTCCCGCTCCCCCGTCGACGTCGAGACGATCATGCTCAGCCAGGAGCGGATGCAGGCGATCACCGGCGCGGGGGCCGATCTCACGATCATCCCGACGATGGACGGCAAGATCCCCGTCGACATCACCCCGCTGATGGACACCACCCCGCAGCCGTGCCGGTGGTTCTTCGCCGAGACCCAGACCTTCGGGCCGGAGGTCGAGGAGTTCCACAAGACGACGTTTCAGCACCCGCCCGGGAGCGGTCTGATCTCCCAGGGCGCGGCGGCCTACCGCGACGCCGCCACCGCGCGCCGCGCGTTCGACAGCCTGGTCGCGCTTGTCGACGACTGCGCCGCAACACCGTTGGGCGCGATGTTCGTTGGCGACTGGGCGGCGGGCGCGGACAGGCTGCAGACCCGCGCGGCCAACGGTTGCGGGCGCGACTACCGGGTGAAGTCGGTGGTGCTCGTCGAGGTGACCGCGTGCCGGTTCCCGGACTCGGTGCCCGACATCGTCATCACCAACATCCTGGCCAACGTGCCCGGTTAACGGGTGATGGTGGCGCTGGCGAGCACCTCGTCGCCGTCGGGGTCGGGCCGGTAGAGCACCATCGTCTGGCCCGGGGCCACCCCGCGCAGCGGTGCGCGCAGGTTCGTCACGAGCCGGCCGTCGCGCAACTCGGCCACCCCGTCGGCCAGACCGCCGTGCGCGCGCACCTGCACCTGGCACTCGACCGGACCGTCGAACGGCACACCCGAGGTGAACACCGGGCGCTCCCCCGTCAGCGTCCACACGTCGAGTTCCTCGGCAGTGCCGACCCGCACGGTCGCGGTGTCGGGGTCGATGCCGGTGACGTAGCGCGGTCGCCCGTCCGGGCCCGGGCCGGCCAGACCCAGTCCCTTGCGCTGACCGATGGTGAACCCGTGCACGCCGTCGTGTTCGGCGAGCACCGTGCCGCTCGAGTCCACCACCGCGCCCTTGCGCACGCCGATGCGGGTACCGAGGAAGGTGCGGGTGTCACCGGAGGGGATGAAGCAGATGTCGTGGCTGTCGGGTTTGTCGGCCACCGCGAGCCCACGCCGCGCGGCCTCCTCGCGGATCTGCGGCTTCGGGGTGTCGCCGACGGGAAACACCGCGTGGCGCAACTGTTCTGCGGTCAGCACGGCCAGCACATAGGATTGGTCCTTGTCGGCGTCGACCGCCCGGCGCAGCCGCCCGTCGGACAGCCGGGCGTAGTGGCCGGTGGCGACGGCGTCGAACCCGAGCGCCAGGGCGCGCGCGGCCAGCGCGGAGAACTTGATGCGCTCGTTGCACCGCACGCACGGGTTCGGGGTCTCGCCGCGGGCGTAGGAGGAGACGAAGTCGTCGATCACGTCCTCTTTGAACCGGTCGGCGAAATCCCAGACGTAGAAAGGGATGTCGAGGATGTCGGCGACCCGGCGGGCGTCGGCGGCGTCCTCCTTCGAGCAGCAGCCGCGCGATCCGGTGCGCAGCGTGCCCGGCGCGCTCGACAGCGCCAGGTGCACACCTACCACGTCGTGTCCGGCGTCGACCATCCGGGCGGCGGCGACCGAGGAGTCGACCCCGCCACTCATCGCGACCAGCACCCGCATCAGCGATCCACCCCGGAACTGGCCAGTGCGGCGGCACGGGCGCGCTCGACCGCGGCGGGCAGTACCGCCAGCGCGGCGTCGACGTCGGCCTCAGTGCTGGTGTGGCCCAGCGACAGCCGCAGCGAGCCGCGGGCGTGCGCCGGGTCGGCGCCCATCGCGATCAGCACGTGCGACGGCTGCGCCACACCGGCCGTGCACGCCGACCCGGTGGAACACTCGATTCCCTTGGCGTCCAACAACATCAGCAGCGAGTCACCCTCGCAGCCGCGGAACGTGAAGTGCGAGTTGCCGGGCAGCCGCGCATCGCCGGTGGCACCGTTGAGGTCGACGTCGTCGATGGTGGACAGCACCCCCTCGACCAGTCGGTCGCGCAGTGCCGCGACCCGGGCGCTGTTGGCCTCCAGGCCTTCGATCGCGACCTCGGCCGCCACCGCCATCGCCACCGCGGCTGCGACATTCGGTGTGCCCGAACGCACGTCGCGCTCCTGGCCACCGCCGTGCAGCAGCGGTACGCACGCGGTGTCGCGGCGCAGCAGCAGGGCGCCGATCCCCACCGGGCCGCCGAACTTGTGGGCGCCGATGCTCATCGCCGACAGCCCGCTGGCGGCGAAGTCGACCGGGATCTGCCCGATGGCCTGGACCGCGTCGCTGTGCATCGGAACATCGAATTCGGCGGCCACGGCTGCCAGTTCGGCGATCGGCATGATGGTGCCGACCTCGTTGTTGGCCCACATCACCGTCACCAGCGCGACGTCGTCGTGGGCCTGCAGCACGTCACGCAGCGCCGCCGCCGTCACCGCGCCGTCCTTGTCGACGGGCAGCCAGGTCACCTCGGCGCCCTCGTGCTCGACGAGCCACTCCACGGCGTCGAGCACCGCGTGATGCTCGACGGGGGTGGTGACGATGCGGACCCGGCGGGCGTCGGCGTCGCGGCGCGCCCAGTAGATGCCCTTGACCGCGAGGTTGTCGCTCTCGGTGCCGCCCGCGGTGAAGATCACCTCCGAGGGACGCGCCCCGAGCAGCTGCGCCAGCTTCTCGCGTGACTCCTCCATCCGCCGGCGTGCGACGCGCCCCGTGCCGTGCAGCGACGAGGCGTTGCCGACCGTGGCCAGGGCAGCCGTCATCGCCTCGATCGCAGCGGGGTGCATCGGGGTGGTGGCGGCGTGATCCAGGTAGACCGGCTGATGCGAGGTCATAACCAGTCCAGAATAGCCGTCGTCCCAGAACAGGGCCGATTCGCTCAGGCCACGAGCGCGTGACCTGCCCGCCCGGCGCCGCGCACCGCGCGCTCACACCGCCCGGCCAGGTCACGTCGGTCGCCGCGCGGCAACTGCAGCGGCCCCACGTCGACCCGCACCAGCGTGCGCCGCGCCGCCAGCAGCCGGCGCAGCGACGCCGGCAGGGTGTCGTCGCCCACGTAGGCGGCCACGGTGCTCGGCGCGCCGTCGCGGTCGTGATAGCTCAGCCGCAGCGGCTGCACGGGCCGTTCTGCGTCGACCGCGGCCTGAAACAGCGCGGGCCGGAAGCGGCCGTATGCCACCCCGCAGTAGGTGGTGCCCTCCGGGAACGCCACCACGGTCTGTCCGGCACGCAGGGCCTGCGCCACGGCGGCGACGACGTCGGGCAGCCGGCGCAGGTTGGCCCGCTCGATCGGGATCACCCGCATCAGACGGGCCAGCAGGCCCAGACCCGGCCAACTCACCACTTCAGACTTGGCGACGAACCGGCCCGGCAGCACCGCGCCGATGACGAACACATCCACCCAGGACACGTGCCCGCTCACCACCAGTACTCCGCTCAGGTTCCGAATGGGCCCTCCCGACAACGTGATCCGCACACCCAGGCAACGCAGCATCAGGCGGCAGTAGCCGCGGGCCAACCGGGCGCGACCGGGTGCGGGCAGCATCAGCGCCGGCGCCACCGCGAGCAGCAGCCCCGCGGCTGTCGCACGCAACAGCGTCCGCGCGGTAACCCACACCCGTCGCCCGGCCAGCTCCGCACGCACACAGGTCACGTCGCAGTCGGCGACGGGCACCCAGCCGCTCACCGGGCGGCCCCGGCAGCCGCATCCACCGCCCGCAGCCTGCGCAGGTAGCGGATGTCGGCGCGGCGCTTGTCCAGCAGGGCCGGGAAGTCGCCGACGCCGAAGTCGGGGTCGTGGGCCGGCTCACCGCAGATCTGCGCGCCCAGGCGCAGGTAACCGCGCATCAGCGGCGGCACCGTGACCCGGGCCGGCGGTTCGATGGCGTCCAGACCGCGGCCGTTCACGGTCACCGGCCGGTGCGGCACCACGGCGACCGGCGCGGCGTGGCGCCGCCGGACGACGTCGCGGACCCCGCGGATCTGGGCGCCCGGCGCACCCTCCCCGTGCACCGGCACCGACACGCATCCGGTCACGTAGTCGTAGCCGCGATGGTCGAGGTAGGCGAGGATGCCGGCCCACATCAACAGCACCACCGCGCCGTTGCGGTGGTCGGCACGCACCACGGCGCGCCCCATCTCCACCAGATGCGGACGCAGCGCGTCGAGTCCGCGGACATCGAATTCGGTTGCGGTGTAAAGACCCCCGGCCGCGACCGCGCCGGGCGGCGGAAGCATGCGGTAGCAGCCCACCAGCTCGCCGGAGGCGTCGTCGCGGACCAGCAGGTGGTCGCAGTGCTCGTCGAAGAGGTCGGCGTCGCGACCGTCGTCGGACGGCGCCAGCGTGTAGCCGGGTTCGGCGGTGAACACGTCGTGGCGCAACCGCTGCGCGGCGTCGATCAGCTCGGGGTCACGCGACAGCAGCAGTGAGTAGCGCGGTGCGGATTCCGCGCCCCGCTCGGAACTGGTTTCGGGACCGATGAGAACAGAAGCGGTGCTCATGGTTGCACGCTCGCGCACCCACCTCTCCGGCCGGCGTCGCACGCATGACGTGTCCGTGAGCGTCAGGTGACGGGTTCGCCGAAATGCACGAAACCCCGGTGCACGGGGCACCGGGGTTTCGCGGAAGTGAAGAGATCAGCCCTTGCGAGCCTTGATCGCCTCGGTCAGCTGCGGCGTGACCTTGAACAGGTCACCCACGATGCCGAGGTCGGCGATCTCGAAGATCGGGGCCTCTTCGTCCTTGTTGACCGCGACGATGGTCTTCGAGGTCTGCATACCGGCGCGGTGCTGGATCGCACCGGAGATGCCCAGCGCGATGTACAGCTGCGGCGAGACCGTCTTACCGGTCTGGCCGACCTGGAACTGGCCCGGGTAGTAGCCCGAGTCGACCGCGGCGCGGGAGGCACCGACGGCGCCGCCCAGCGAGTCGGCCAGCTCCTCGACGACCTTGAAGCCCTCGGCGCTGCCGACACCGCGGCCACCCGAGACCACGACCGCGGCCTCGGTCAGCTCCGGACGGTCACCGGCGACGGCCGGCTCGCGCTTGGTGATCTTCGTCGCGTTCTCGGCCTGCGCCGGGACCTCGACGTTGACGACCTCACCGGCAGCGGCCTGCGGCTCGGCCTCGACCGAACCGGCGCGCAGCGTGATGACCGGCAGCTCGCCGGTGGACTGGGCCTCGACGGTGAAGGCGCCACCGAAGATGCTGTGCACGGCCACGCCGCCGTCCTTGACCTCGACGACGTCGGACAGCACACCGGCGCCGACGCGCGCGGCCAGCCGGCCCGCGATCTCCTTGCCGTCGGCGTTGGCGGCCACCAGCACGCCGGCCGGCGACACCGACTCGACCAGCGAGGCCAGCACGTCGACCTGCGGGGTGATCAGGTAGTTGACCGCGTCGTCGGACTCGGCGACGTAGATCTTGGCCGCACCGGCCTCCTTGAGGCCGTCGGCCAGCGGGGCGGCGGTGCCCGGCGCGCCGATCACGACGGCCGACGGCTCGCCCAGCTTGCGGGCGGCGGTGATGAGCTCGGAGGTGACCTTCTTCAGCGCACCGTCAGCGTGCTCCACGAGCACGAGTACTTCAGCCATGGGTATGTCTCTCGTTTCTCAAGTACTGGGTAGTGACCGGCTAGATGATTTTCTGAGCGACCAGGTACTCGGCGATCTTGGTGCCGCCGTCGCCCTCGTCGGTGATCTTCTCGCCGGCCGTCTTCGGCGGCTTCGGGGTCGAGGCCAGCACCTTGGTGCCCGCGTTGGCCAGGCCCACCTCGTCGGCCTCGACACCGATCTCGGCGAGCGAGAGCTTGGTGACTTCCTTCTTCTTGGCGGCCATGATGCCCTTGAAGGACGGGAAGCGCGGCTCGTTGATCTTCTCGGTGACGCTGATCACGGCGGGCAGCGGGGCCTCGACGGTGAACACACCCTCGTCGGTCTCGCGCTCGCCGACGACCTTGCCGCCCTCGACGGTCACCTTGCGCAGGTGGGTCAGCTGCGGCAGGCCCAGGTACTCGGCGATGATCGCCGGGACCGCACCGCCGGTGCCGTCGGTGGCCTCGTTACCCGCGATGACCAGCTCGGTGCCCTCGATGGTGCCCAGCGCACGGGCCAGCGCCCACGCGGTCTGGATCATGTCCGAGCCGTGCATGCCGTCGTCGACGATGTGCACCGCCTTGTCGGCACCCATCGACAGCGCCTTGCGGATCGCCTCGGTGGCCCGCTCCGGACCGGCGGTCAGCACGGTCACCGTGCCGGCGGCGTCACCCTCACGCTCCTTGATCAGCAGCGCCTCCTCGACGGCGCGCTCGTTGATCTCGTCGAGCACGGCGTCGGCGGCCTCCCGGTCCAGGGTGAAATCGCTGTCGGAAAGCTTGCGCTCCGACCAGGTGTCAGGGACCTGTTTGATCAGGACCACGATGTTCGTCATGAGTCTGGTTCGTCCTCCTCGGAAGGCCGGGCGAGCCGGCCCTGCTGTACCACGTTTCGTGCAACAACCACATGTTACTCGCGGGTAACTTCTGGCGGTTCGCAGGAACACCATAGCTGGTCGAAGTTTGCGTTCCACCAGCACGTAGGGGGCGAACCGTTCGCCAGTGCGCGGTTTCACGTTAGCCTGCCTTGCAATGAGCGCATATGTGGCCGGCGCGGCGAACGACGCGGCGACCGGGGAGAACAGTCGGCCGGAACTCCCGCTGACCGGTGAACGCACCGTTCCGGGGCTGGCGGAGGAGAATTACTGGTTCCGCCGCCACGAGGTCGTCTACGAGCGACTGGCCGGTCGCTGCGCAGGTCGTGACGTGCTCGAGGCCGGCTGTGGCGAAGGTTACGGCGCGGATCTGATCGCCGACGTGGCGCGCCGCGTCATCGGCCTGGACTACGACGAGACCGCTGTCGCCCACGTCCGGGCCCGGTATCCGCGGGTGGAGATGCACCACGGCAACCTCGCCGCGCTGCCGCTGGCCGACGAGACCGTCGACGTCGTGGTCAACTTCCAGGTCATCGAGCACCTGTGGGACCAGGGCCAGTTCGTGCGCGAGTGCGCCCGGGTGCTGCGGCCCGGCGGGCTGCTGCTGATGTCGACGCCGAACCGGATCACCTTCTCCCCCGGCCGCGACACCCCGATCAACCCGTTCCACACCCGGGAGCTCAACGCCGCCGAGCTGACCGAACTGCTGACCGACAACGGCTTCGCGCTGGAGTCCATGCTCGGGGTGTTCCACGGCCCGCGCCTGCGCGAGCTCGACGCCCGCCACGGCGGCTCGCTGATCGACGCGCAGATCGCCCGCGCACTCGCCGACGCGCCGTGGCCGGCGGAGTTGCTGGCCGACGTCGCCTCGGTGCGCACCGAGGACTTCGATCTGCTCGACGCGGCCGAGCGCGACATCGACGACAGCCTGGATCTGGTCGCGATCGCGGTGCGCACATGACCGCCCCACCGGTTCCGGGCCTCTTCACGTTCGTCCTGCACACCCATCTGCCGTGGCTGGCCCATCACGGGCGTTGGCCGGTCGGCGAGGAGTGGCTCTACCAGTCCTGGTCGGCGGCCTACCTGCCGCTGATGAACGTGCTGCGCACCCTTGCCGACGAGGGCCGGCGGCACGTGCTGACGCTGGGCATGACCCCGGTGGTCACCGCCCAGCTCGACGACCCGTACTGCCTGGCCGGGATGCACCACTGGCTGGCCAACTGGCAGCTGCGCGCCCTGGAGGCCACCACCCTTCCGGATCCGTTGCGGCAGTTCGGTATTCGCGAGCACGCGATCGCCGAGACGGCGCTGGAGGACTTCGCGACGCGGTGGGCGCACGGCGGCAGCCCGGTGCTGCGCGAACTGATCGACGCCGAGACCATCGAACTGCTCGGCGGACCGCTGTCGCACCCGTTCCAGCCGCTGCTGAACCCGCGGCTGCGGGAGTTCGCGCTGCGCGAGGGTCTGGCCGACGCGAAGCTGCGCTTCGACCACACCCCCACCGGCATCTGGGCCCCCGAGTGCGCGTACGCGCCCGGGATGGAGGACGGTTACGCCGCCGCCGGCGTCGGCCACTTCATGGTCGACGGACCCTCGCTGCACGGCGACACCGCGCTGGGGCGGCCGGTCGGCGACTCCGACGTCATCGCGTTCGGCCGTGACCTCCAGGTCAGCTACCGGGTGTGGTCGCCGAAGTCCGGCTATCCCGGCCACGCCGCCTACCGCGACTTCCACACCTACGACCACACCACCGGCCTCAAACCCGCCCGGGTCACCGGCCGCACCGTGCCGTCGGAGAACAAGGCCCCCTACGATCCCGAGCGCGCCGACCGGGCCGTCGACAAGCACGTCGCGGACTTCGTCGCGGTGGTGCGCCAGCGGCTGCTCGACGAGAGCGAGCGCATCGGCAGGCCCGCACACGTCATCGCCGCGTTCGACACCGAGCTGTTCGGCCACTGGTGGTACGAGGGACCGGTGTGGCTGGAGCGCGTGCTGCGCGCCCTGCCCGAGGCCGGGGTGCGGGTCGGCACACTGGCCGACGCCAAGGCCGACGGGTTCATCGGTTCACCGGTCGAATTGCCGCCCAGCTCTTGGGGTTCCGGTAAGGACTGGCAGGTGTGGGCCGGTGAGCAGGTGGCCGATCTGGTGCAACTCAACAGCGAGGTGGTCGACACCGCGTTGAGCACCGTCGACAAGGCGCTGGCCCAGACCGGTGCGCATCCGGCCCGCAACTTCGTCGCCGACCAGATCCTGCGCGAGACGCTGCTGACCGTCTCCAGCGACTGGCCGTTCATGGTCAGCAAGGACTCCGCGGCCGACTACGCTCGCTACCGCGCGCATCTGCACGCGCACGCCACCCGAGAGATCGCCGACGCGCTGGCCGCCGGACGGCACGACCACGCACAGCGACTCGCCGAGAATTGGAATCGCGCCGACGGCCTGTTCGGCGCACTGGACGCCAGGCGGTTACCCCGATGAAGGTTCTGATGGTTTCGTGGGAGTACCCGCCGGTGGTGGTGGGCGGTCTGGGCCGCCACGTGCATCACCTGGCGACCGCGCTGGCCGAGGCCGGCCACGAGATCGTGGTGCTCAGCCGTCGGCCCACCGGAACCGACCCATCCACCCACCCGACGAGCGTTGAGGTGGTCGAGGGCGTCAAAGTGGTTGCCGCGGCGCAGGATCCGCACGAGTTCGAGTTCGGCACCGACATGATGGCCTGGACGCTGGCAATGGGTCACTCGATGATCCGGGCCGGACTGGCGATCAAGACCGCCGAGGGCGAACCGTGGCAGCCCGACGTGGTGCACGCGCACGACTGGCTGGTCGCGCACCCGTCGATCGCGCTGGCCGAATTCTTCGATGTGCCACTGGTTTCCACGATCCACGCCACCGAGGCCGGCCGGCACTCCGGGTGGGTGTCGGGCCGGATCAGCCGCCAGGTGCACGCCGTGGAGTCGTGGCTGGTGCACGAATCCGACTCGCTGATCACATGTTCGACGTCGATGAGCGAGGAGATCACCGAGCTGTTCGGCCCGGGCCTGGTCGAGATCCGGGTGATCCGCAACGGGATCGACTGTGCGCGCTGGCCGTTCGCGCAGCGTCAGCCGAGAAGCGGTCCGGCGCAGCTGCTCTACCTGGGCCGGCTGGAGTACGAGAAGGGCATCCAGGACGCCATCGCCGCGCTGCCGCGGATCCGTCGCACCCATCCGGGTACCACGCTGACGATCGCGGGCGAGGGCACCCAGCTGGAGTGGCTCAAGGAGCAGGCGCGCAAGCACAAGGTCTTCAAGGCGACGAAGTTCGTCGGGCACCTCGACCACGAGCAGTTGGTGCAGCTGCTGCACACCGCCGACGTGGCGGTGCTGCCGAGCCACTACGAGCCGTTCGGGATCGTCGCGCTGGAGGCCGCCGCGACCGGCATCCCGCTGGTGACATCGAATGTCGGCGGGCTCGGCGAAGCGGTGATCGACGGTGAGACAGGGGTGTCGTACCCGCCGCGCGACGTGGCGGCGCTGGCGGCGGCGGTGCGCTCGGTGCTCGACGATCCCGATGCCGCGCAGCGGCGGGCGGTCGCCGCGCGGGAGCGGCTGGGGTCGGATTTCGAGTGGCACTCCATCGCCGACGAGACCGCGCAGGTCTATCTGGCGTCCAAACGCCGCGAGCGCGAGCCGCACCGGCGCCGCCCGATCGTCGAGCACGCCCTCCCAGCGCGGTAGCCCTCCCAGCGCGAGCGTGCGTGTCTGTCGCCGACACGCCGGAGTTTTTCCAGCATTTGCGCACGCTCGCGCCCCCAGATGGGCCGGGCGAGTTCGCCGAAACTACGGAAGATGACGGTTTTTCGCGTCGTCTCGTCAACAACCCAAGTCTCGGCGCACGCGGTCCCAGCAGGACCGCGGACCCGCCGCGAGCGTGCGCAAACTGCCGAGATTTCGCGGCGTGTCGTGTGCAAACACGCACGCTCGCGGACAAGAAAGGAAGAGCCCTAGCGGGCGGCCTTCTTGCGCTCGATGTCGGCCAGCGCCCGCTCCAGCTCGGCACGCTGGGCGGCCGACGTCTCCCACGCCACCTTGCGGTTCTTGACGACCTTCGCCGGGGCACCGACCGCGATCGAGAAGTCCGGGATCTCCCCGCGCACCACCGCGTGCGAGCCGAGCACGCAGCCGCGGCCGATCGTCGTGTTGCGCAGCACCGTCACCTTCGCACCGACCCAGGTGTCCGGCCCGATCCGCACCGGGCCCTTGACGATGCCCTGGTCCTTGATCGGGACGTTGATGTCATCCATCTTGTGGTCGAAGTCGCAGATGTAGCACCAGTCGGCCATCAGCACCGAATCGCCCAGCTCGATGTCGAGGTAGGTGTTGATGACGTTGTCGCGGCCCAACACCACCTTGTCGCCGATGCGCAGCGACCCCTCGTGGCAGCGGATCGTGTTCTTGTCGCCGATGTGCACCCAGCGGCCGATCTCCATGGTCGCCAGCTCGGGGGTGCACTCGATCTCCACACCCTTGCCGAGGAACACCATGCCGCGGGTGATGATGTGCGGGTTGCGCAGTTTGAACTTCAGCAGCCGCCAGTACCGCACCAGATACCACGGGGTGAAGGCGCGGTTGGCGATCACCCACTGCAGCGATGCCTTGGTCAGGAACTTGGCCTGGCGGGGGTCCCGCAGCCGCGATCCCCGCCACCGCTTGTGCAGCGGCGCGCCCCACATCGTCGTCATGGCCGGAAAGCCTACGCGAGGGCGACGGGGGCCAACGGTTACCCTCACGGGGACTGCGAACGACTGAACGGGGAAAGGATCGCGTGTTCCGGCGACTGACCGCGCTGCTGGCGACGGCGCTGATCACAGCGTGTCTGGCCGGCTGCCAGAGCACCGATCACTGGGTCGAGGCCAAACCCTCCGACGGCTGGGCCGCCCAGTACCGCGACGCGAGCAACAGCAGCTACACACCCCGCGCCGGAGCCACCGACCTGCGCTTCGAGTGGAACCGCTCGGTCAAGGGTGAGCTGGGCGCCGGCGTCGCGCTGGGCAGCGGCAACTACCTGGCCGTCAACGCACAGACCCCGGCGGGCTGCTCCTTGATGGTGTGGGAGTCAGACAACTTGGGCCGTCAGCGCTGGTGCACCCGTCTGGTCCAGGGCGGCGGGTTCGCCAGCCCGCTGTTCGACGGCTTCGACAACGTCTACATCGGCCAGCCCGGCGCCATCCTGTCGTTCCCGCCGACGCAGTGGATCCGCTGGCGCCAGCCCGTGATCGGCATGCCGCTGACCCCGCGCATCCTGGACCCGGGTCAGCTGCTGGTGGTCACCCACCTGGGCCAGGTGCTGGTGTACGACGCGCACCGCGGCGTCGTCGTCGGCACCGCGCTGGACCTGGTCGCCGGCGTGGACCCGAAGGATCCCCAGCGCGGCCTCGAGGACTGCCAGCCCGCCCGGCCGCAGTGCCCGGTCGCGGCGGCACCCGCGTTCTCCCCGGCGTCCAGCCTCGTGGTGCTGGGCCTCTGGGAGCCCGGCGCCGAACAGCCCGTCCTTCTCGGCCTGCGCTACCGCCCCGGCCAGACCCCGATCATGGCGCGGGAGTGGCGCAGCGACGCCGTCGGCGGCGGCCCGATCGCCAGCCCGGTGCTGTCGGCCGACGGCACCACGGTCTACGTCAACGGCCGCGACGAGCGGCTGTGGGCGCTCGACGCCGCCGACGGAACCGCGAAATGGTCGGTGCCGCTGGACTATCTGGCGCAGACGCCGCCGTCGGTCTCCCCGGACGGGCTGATCGTCGCGGGCGGCGGCCCGGGCGCCAAGCTGACCGGCATCCGGGACCACGGCGACCGCGGCGAGGTGCTGTGGACCCGCGACGACGTCGAACCGCTGACCACCTCCAGCCAGGCCGGCGCCGATGTCGCCTACACCGTCATGCGCGACGGCGACGGCCAGACCCTGCTGGTGTTCTCCCCCGGCGACGGCAGCACCCTGAACTCCTACCCGCTGCAGCGGGCCTCCGGGTGGCCGGTCGGGGTGTCGGTCGGCGCCGACGGTCGGGTGGTCACCGCGACCAGCGCCGGCGTCGTCTACGGGTTCGCGCCCGCCTGACAGCCGTTCGTCGCAGAAAATCGACCGCTCGTCGGCTGCTAACACGGGCGTGACATCCCGGCGGCGTGCGCGTGAAAGCATTCAGAACTCGCGGGGGGACCGAATACGCCGACGATGCCTGGAGGCGACGTGTCCGAATTTCTCGACGCCGTAAATAATCTCGTGTGGAGCAACGCGCTGGTCTACCTGTGTCTGGCGGCCGGTGTGTACTTCTCCATCCGGTCCCGGTTTGTGCAGGTCCGCCAGGTGCGGGAGATGGTCCGGTTGATGCTGCGCGGCGAGAGGTCGCCGTCGGGTGTGTCGTCGTTTCAGGCGCTAACCATGTCGCTGGCCGGCCGCGTCGGCACCGGCAACATCGCCGGTGTCGCCACCGCGATCGCGTTCGGCGGGCCTGGCGCCCTGTTCTGGATGTGGACGGTGGCCTTCCTCGGGGCGTCCACCTCGTTCGTGGAATGCACGCTCGGCCAGATCTACAAGACCCGCGACCCGCTGACCGGTGAGTACCGCGGCGGTCCGGCGTACTACCTCAGCCGCGCGTGGGCGCACACCCGCGCCGCGGGCCTGTTCAAGATCTACGGGTTCCTCTTCGCCGCGGTGACCGTGCTCGCGTGCGGTCTGCTGCTGCCCAGCGTCCAGTCGAACTCGATGGCCTCGGCGATGGAGGGGGCCTGGGGCTTCTCGAAGTGGTGGGTCGCGGTGGGGACGGTGATCGTGCTCGCGTTCGTGATCATCGGTGGCGTCAAGCGCATCGCGGCGTTCGCCTCGATCGTGGTGCCGTTCATGGCGGTCGTCTACATCGTGCTCGCGCTGATCGTGGTGCTGCTCAACGCCGATCGGGTGCCCGCCATGGTCGAGATGATCTTCGCCAGCGCGTTCGGACTGGACTCGGCGTTCGGCGCGATCATCGGCTCGGCCGTGATGTGGGGCGTCAAGCGCGGCATCTACTCCAACGAGGCAGGCCAGGGCACCGGGCCGCACGCCGCGGCCGCCGCCGAGGTGTCACATCCGGCCAAACAGGGCCTGGTACAGGCGTTCGCGGTGTACGTCGACACGCTGTTCATCTGCTCGGCGACCGGGTTCCTGATCCTGTCCACCGGCGCGTACCGCGTGTTCGAGGGTGAGTCCGACTCCGGCGCGGTGCTCGCCGAGGGCGGCATCCTGCCCGAGGGTGTGGAGGTCGGCCCGGCCTACGCGCAGGCCGGATTCGACACGCTCTGGAACGGTGCGGGCTCCAGCTTCATCGCGGTGTCGCTGGCGTTCTTCTGCTTCACCACGATCGTCGCCTACTACTACATGGCCGAGACCAATTTGCGGTTCCTGCTCGGCAGGTACGCCAAGGTCAACATGCCGCTGATCCGCGGCACGGTCGGCTCGAACGCCACCATCGCGCTGCAGGCGCTGATCCTGGTGTCGGTCGTGATCGGCGCGGTGTCCACGGCGACCGAGGCGTGGGTGCTCGGCGACATCGGCGTGGGCCTGATGGCGTGGCTGAACATCATCGGCATCATCATCCTGCAGAAGCCGGCCTACCAGGCGCTGTGGGACTACGAGAAGCAGAAGAAGGCCGGCCTGGACCCGGTGTTCGACCCGCGCGCGCTCAACATCGTCGGCGCGACGTTCTGGGAGGACTACGACCCGAACCGGGCCTGGCAGCCGCAACCGGCGCAGAGTTGAGCGCTCACACCGCCAGCAGCGACGCCACCGCCGAGCGCGGGACGACGGCCTGGACCGGGCCGACGTTCTCGGCGAACACCTCGCCCTGGCTGAAGAAGAACAGCAGCGAGTCGTCGGTCAGCGCGAAGTTCTGGTACTTCGCCGGGTCCGTGCCGTCGGCCGGCAGCACCGGGGCGATCATGCCCTGCTTCTCAAGGTAGCGGCTGACCTCGGTGTAGATCACGTCCATCGGCTCGGTGCCGGGCTTGAACAGGGTGTCGAACGTGATGGGCGCCCTCTTGACGACGTCCCAGTTGAAGGCCTGGTAGAAGGTCTGCGGGTGCACACCGCCCACGTTCTGCCACACGGTGAACACCACGCTGCGGGTGGTCGCCGACTGGTAGCCCTCACCGCGGGCGTCGAGCTCGTAGGGCAGGTTCAGGGCGTCCGGGTTGTCGGCGACGTTGACGAACCCGTCGCGCGCCTGCGTCAGGTAGGCGACCAGCGGCGCCTGGTCCGGATAGTCGTCGGGGAAGCTGAACTCCAGCGTGTAGGTGTCGGTCGCGGCCTGCACCCGGCAGACGCCGTCGGCGTCGACGGTGCCGCCCAACTCGGCGCAGCCCGGCCCGGCCGCCGCCGCCGGGGCGGTCAGCGCCCCGGTCGCCAGCGCCGCTGACAGCACGGCAACCCACCTGAACTTGCGCATCGTTTTCCTCGCAGCCGGCACCGGTTCGGGCACCGGCGCATTCACAGTCAGGGTACAAGCAATCATCGGGACGGACGGCATATGAATGCCGTTGCCCGACTTGACGGCCCGGCACCGATACGCGCGAGCACCACCGACAGCTGCCGGCTGCCCCGCAGCCGCAGCCGCGTCCGCAGCACGTCGGGGTCGACGTCGACGCCGCGGACCAGGATCTCCACCGCGCCGGTGTCGCGGGCGGCCAGCGCCTGGCGCAGCCGGCGTTCGCTGTACGGCAGCTCCTCGAGCACCTCGAAACCGCGAACCCCTTCGGGCAGCTCATCACCCGACAGGTAGGCGATGTCGGGGTCCAGTTGCCACAGGCCGTGGCGGGCCGCGTAGTTGCGCACCAGCCCGGCCCGCACCACCGCCCCGTCCGGGTCGACGATCCAGCGCCCGGCCGGGCGCACCGCGCAGTCGTCGGGGTCGGCGTCGGTGAGCTGCTCGCCGGTGTCGAGCAGGGTCGCGCGCCGGCGCACCCCGGGCCCGGTCAGGCCCGCCGACCACAGGCAGGCCTCCCGCACACTGCCGCCCAGCGAGGTGATCTCGATCTCCCCCTCGAAACCCAGCTCGGCCACGGCGTCGAAATCGATTCCGGGAGCGGCCTTCACGACGAGGTCGCGACCGGCATAGACGTCGAGCAGCGCGTCGAGCGCCGGGGTGTAGTCACGCGGGTCGAAGCGCCTGCGGCCACCGCTGCGGCGCGCGGGATCCAGGACGACGACCGCGTCGCGGGTGATCGGCTTCAGCGCGTCGGCGCGACACAGATCGACACCGGCGACGTTGTGGCGGGCCATCGCCAGGCGCACCGGGTCGATGTCGCTGCCGACCAGCAACTCCGCCGAATCACGAAGTGCGGCAAGCTCGGTGCCGATCGAACAGGTCGCGTCGTGGACCCGGGCACCGGCCAGCCGCGCGGCCCGGTGCCGCGCGACGGGTTCGGCCGTCGCCTGTTGCAGGGCCTCGTCGGTGAACAACCAGCGCTGCGGATCGGCGAACTTGGCTGCCGCCTTGCGGCGCAGCAGCGTCGTCTCCACCAGCACCGCCGCGCGGTCACCGAATCGGGAACGCGCCGAGGCGATGTCGGCGACGAGGGTGGCCTTGGTCAGCGCGAGTGTGGAAACCTCGCGCAGCGCCTCGGCCCCGGCCTCGCTGCGCAGGTAGTCGACGTCGGCGACATCGAAGGCTACGACGGCTTGACCCCGGTGATCATCACGTTGTAGTACCAGGACTTCGGCACCACCAGGCTCCACAGGTTGGCGTCGATCCAGCTGAGCGTGATCCAGCTCTTGAACGCGAACTTCGCGTAACCCCAACCCAGTTTGCCCGGCGGCACCGCCGCCTCCAGCGTGCGCAGCGGCCAGCCGAGCATCGCGGCGGTGAATTCCGTGGTGGCCGTTGACACCTCGACCGCGCCGGCGTTGCGGGCCATGCGCTCGAGGTCGCCCGGGCTGAACGTGTGCAGGTCGACGACGGCCTCCAGCGCGGCCGCACGCGACGACTCGTCGAGCTCGGCCTGCGGACGGCGCCAGCCCTGCAGCCCGGGCAGCCGGGTCACGTTCGTGACCGCCTTCCAGGTCAGCGTCGACAGCGGACGCGCGTAGTTCTCGCCGGCGTTGGTGGGCTCACCGGCGAACACGAACCGGCCGCCGGGCTTGAGCACCCGGACCACCTCGCGCAGCGACAGCTCGACGTCGGGGATGTGGTGCAGCACCGCGTGCCCGACCACCAGATCGAAGGTGTTGTCGTCGTACGGGATGCCCTCGGCGTCGGCGACCCGGCCGTCGACCTCCAGCCCGAGGTTCTGCCCGTTGCGCACCGCCACCTTGACCATGCCCGGCGACAGGTCGGTCACCGATCCGCGCCGCGCCACCCCGGCCTGCATGAGGTTGAGCAGGAAGAACCCGCTGCCGCAGCCCAGCTCCAGCGCGTTGTCGTAGGGCAGCTTGCGCTGCTCCTCGAACGGCACGGTCGCGTCGAACAGGTCCCGGGCGTAGTCCACGCAGCGCTTGTCGTAGGAGATCGACCACTTCTCGTCGTAGGTCTCGGCCTCCCAGTCGTGGTACAGCACCTGGGCGAGCTTGGTGTCGTGACGGGCCGCCTCGACCTGTTCGGCGGTGGCGTGCGGGTTCGGCTCGGGAGCCGGGTCAGTGCTCATAACAGGGCAGCCTAATTGTCGAAGCTCGCCTTCGCGGCAGCCAGTACCTCCGCCGGGTGCTCGACGAACCGATTCGCCCAGGCCAGCGCCGCGTCGTAGACGCCGTCGGGGGCCACCACCTCGTCGACCAGACCGAGCGCCGCGGCCTCCTTGGCGTCGACGAACCGGCCGCTGAACACCATCTCCTTGGCCTTGCTCAGCCCGATGGTGCGGGCCAGTCGCGCGGTCCCGGCGGCGGGCGCGCGGCCGGCCAGGATCTCGGTGACGCCGAACTTGACGTTGTCGCCGGAGACCCGCCAGTCGGCGGCCAGCGCCAGGTTCAGCCCGCCGCCCAGCGCGTAGCCGGTGATCGCGGCGACGGTCGGTCTGGGGATGGCGGCGATGGCGTCGAGAGTGGCCCGGCACAGGTCGACGGCCGCGGTGGTCTCGGCATCGTCGAGGGTGCGCAGTTCGGGGATGTCGTCGCCGGCGGAGAAGATCTCGTGGCCGCCGAACAGGATGACGGCGCGGAGGTCCGCGCGTCGGGTCAGCTCGGCGGCGGCGTCAGCCAGTTCGCGGTAGGTCTGGCGGGTCAGCGCGTTGGTCGGCGGCCGCGACAACAGCAGCGTCGCGACGCCGGGGTGGGTGTCGCTGGTGTGGATCGAGACGAACTCGCTCATGCCTTGGCTGCGTTGTCCTCGGGCGAGCGCCGGTTGCGCGCGGCGTTGTAGCGCTCGGCGTCGAAGAACTCGATGTCCCAGTTGCCGGTCTCGCGGTCGGCCTTCAGGCTGGGTTCGAACCGCACGATCCTGCGTTCCAGCGCAAGCACTTCGGAGACGGTGCGGCCGTTGATCGAGTCGAGCTGCGTCCACGTCGGCGGCAGCAGGAAGGTGCGGCCGGCGGCGAAGTCGTCCAGCCCCTGCTGCGGGGTGATCCAGTCGGCGTGGTCGGTCTCGGTGTTCTCACCGTCGGCCCGCTGACCGGCGGGCAGGGCGGCGACGAAGAAGTAGGTGTCGTAGCGGCGGGTGCGCTCCTCTTTCGGCGTCACCCAGTTCGCCCACGGCCGAAGCAGATCCGCGCGCAGCACCAGTTTTTCCTCGCGCAGGAAGTCGGCGAACGACAGCGACCGGTTGACCAGCGCCGCACGCGCCTCGCGGTAGACCGACGCATCGTCGACCAGCATGTCGGGATCGTCGGCGGCGCCGGCGAACAGCACCCCGGACTCCTCGAACGTCTCGCGCGCCGCCGCGCACACCAGCGCCTGCGCCAGGTCCGGCGTCACATCGAAACGCTGTGCCCACCAGTCGGCTTCGGGCCCGTGCCAGGCGATGTCGACGTTGCGGTCGCGGTCGTCGACACCGCCGCCCGGGAACACCATCACCCCGGCGACGAAGTCCATCGCCGAGTGCCGCCGCATCAGGAAGACCTCGATCCCGCCGGGGGTGCCCGCGGGTTCGCGGATCAGCATCACCGTCGCCGCAGGCCGCGGCGTCAAGGGCTGTTCGTCGGTCACGCTCGCCTCCTGTGCGCGGCACGGCTCCGGGCCCGCCGCGCGAAGTACCGCCCGTCGAGGACCTCCAGGATGATGGACTGCCCGAACGCCTTGGACAGGTTCTCGGAGGTCAGCACGTCAGACAGCAGACCGGAGGCCACCACCTGGCCCTCGGACAGGATCAGCGCGTGGGTGAAGTTGCGCGGGATCTCCTCGACGTGGTGGGTGACCAGCACCATCGCCGGTGAGTCGGGGTCGTCGGCCAGATCCTCGAGCCGGGCCACCAGATCCTCGCGCCCGCCGAGATCCAGTCCGGCGGCGGGCTCGTCGAGCAGCAGCAGTTCGGGGTCGGTCATCATCGACCGCGCGATCAGCACCCGCTTGCGCTCCCCCTCGGACAGCGTGCCGTAGGTGCGCTCGGCCAGATGTTCGGCGCCGACGCTCTCCAGCATGTCGATCGCGCGGGTGTAGTCGATCTCGTCGTACTCCTCGCGCCAGCGGCCGAGCACGGCGTAGCCGGCGGACAGGACCAGATCGCGCACCACCTCGTCGTCGGGGACGCGCTGCGACAGCGCCGAGCTGCTGAGCCCGACGCGCATGCGCAGCTCGGCCATGTCGGTGCGGCCGATCCGCTCACCGAGCACGTACGCGGTCCCCGAGGAGGGATGTTCCTGCGCGGCGGCGATGCGCAGCAGCGAGGTCTTGCCGGCCCCGTTGGGACCGATCACCACCCAGCGTTCGTCGAGTTCGACCGCCCAGGTGACGGGCCCGACGAGCACCTGCCCGCCACGCCGCAGGGTCACCTTGGCGAAGTCGATCAGCAGGTCAGGGTCGGCTGAGTCTCCTTCGGCGGTGGGCACCCGATCATCGTAGTCAGGCCGTCGGGGCGGGATCGCGTTCGGCCGTCGGCGGGGTCTCCCCCAGTTCGCCGCGCGCCCGCGCCACGTCGCGCCAGCCGCTGACCGCCAGCAGCCGCTTCGGGGTGATGCGCACGAAGAACTGCACCAGCGGTCCGATCCCGAACGCGTAGAGCACGGTCCCGACGCCGACGGTGCCGCCGAGCAGCCAGCCGATCACCAGCACGGTGGCCTCGATCGCGGTGCGGACCAGGCGCACCGACAGACCGGTGCGCACGACCAGCCCGGTCATCAGGCCGTCGCGCGGCCCGGGTCCGAGGCCGGCGCCGACGTAGAGCACCGTGGCGAACGCGTTGAGCACCACCGCGCCGATCATCATCGCGATCCGCGCCCACATCGCCTGCGGCGCCGCCAGCAGCCACATCCCCAGGTCGACGGTGATCGCGATGACGATGACGTTGGCGACGGTGCCGATCCCGGGCCGGGTGCGCAGCGGGATCCAGGCCAGTAGCACGACCACCCCGACGACGGCGGAGGCCACTCCGATCGTCATGCCGGTGCGCAGCGACAGGCCCTGGTGGAACACGTCCCACGGGTCCAGTCCGAGCCCGGCGCGCACCATCATGGCCATCGAGAAGCCGTAGCACGTCAGGCCGATCAGTAGTGCGGTGCCACGTAGCACCCCGTCACGCATGGTGAGGGAAGCGCATTTTGATTGCCTCCAATTCCCGGGCCATCCGTTCCGCGTCACGGTCGACGTAATCGGTGTAGGCCACCGGCGGCTGCCAGGTTAGGGCATTGGCGAGCCGACGCCCCAGTCGGGATATCCAGTTCCTCCTCATGGCTCGATAATCCTGAGCAACTGGCTTGCTATTCAATAGCCAGTCAGCGGATACTGGCCTGTAATGACGATCGATATGCCCGCGCGGGCCCTGGATGTGGACCGACTGGTCCGGGAACTGGGCAACTGGCGTACGTCCAGTCGCAGCGGACCGGCCTACCAGGGTCTGGCCGATGCGATCCGGTTGCTCATCATCGACGGGGTGCTGCCGGTCGGGGCCCGGCTGCCCAGCGAGCGCACGCTGGCCGAGGCGCTGCGGGTGTCGCGGACGACGGTGACCGCCGCCTACAACCAGTTGCGCGAGGACGGCTATCTGCACGCCCGGCGCGGGGCGCGCAGCACCACGGCACTGCCCGTCGCCCCCGCCGCGCGGATCGAGCCGGCGCCGGCGGCGCTGAGCTTGGCCGCCGCCGCGCTGTCGGCCCCGGTGGGCGCGGTGACCGAGGCGCTGGCGGAGGCCACCGCCGACATGGGCGCCTACCTGCACGGGCCGGGACACGAGCTCGTCGGGGTTTCCCCGCTGCGCGAGGCGATCGCCGAAAGGTATTGCGAGCGAGGCCTTGTCACCGATCCCGATCAGATCATGGTGACGACGGGCGCGCTGCACGCCATCGGCCTGATCCTCACCACCTACCTTCAGCCCGGCGATCGGGTGCTCGTCGAACAGCCGACCTATCACGGTGCGCTGTCGTCGATCTCGGCGATCGGCGCGCAGGCGGTGCCGGTGGCCCTTACCGAGGACGGGTGGGATCTCGACGCGGTGCAGGCCGCGATCCATCAGGTGTCGCCCAGCCTGGCGTACCTGATACCGGACAACCAGAACCCCACCGGGATGACGATGGGGTTCGAGGACCGGCAACGCCTGGGGCGCATCGTCGCCGAGACGCGCACCCGCACGGTCATCGACGAGACGATCCTCGACATGTGGCTCGACAACCCGACGCCGGCCCCGATGGCGGCGGCGATGACGTCGCGCCGGGACCTGGTGCTGACGATCGGTTCGATGTCGAAGTCGTTCTGGGGTGGGCTGCGGGTCGGCTGGATCCGCGCCGAGCGGGCCACCATCGCCACCATCGCGGCGCTGCGCCCACAGGTCGACCTCGGCACCGCGGTGCTCGAACAGTACGCCGCGGCAAGGCTTCTCGCGCGCCGCGACGAGGTGCTGCCCGAGCGCCGCGAGATTCTGCGCAAGCGGCGGGCGTTCCTGCTGGAGCTGCTGGCGACGCATCTGCCGGACTGGGAGCCCGGTCCCGGCGCCGGCGGGATCTCGCTGTGGGTGCGGCTGCCCGCGCCGATGAGCACCGCCCTGTCGGCGGCGGCGTCGCGGATGGGGCTGGACCTGCCGCCGGGCCCGCGGTTCGGCGTCGACGGCTCGCTCGAGCGGTTCGTCCGGATCCCGTACGCGCTGCCGGAGGATCAACTGGCCGAGGCGATCGAACTGCTCGCCCGCGCCTGGCACGCCGTCACCGGCTCAGCCACCCCCGAACCCACCACCGTCGTCGTGTAACCCTCTTTTCCGCGAGCGTGCGTGTCTGGTCACGACACGCCGGGTTTTTCCCTGCATTTGCGCACGCTCGCCGCGAGCGGGACGCGCGAAAGGCTCGCGAGACTACAGAAGTTGACGGATTCCGGCGATCTTTCGTCAACAACCGAAGTCTCGGCGAACACGTGACGCCGAGGCCCGGCGCCTCGCGACCGTGCGCAAATGTCGAAAATTCCGCGGCGTGTCGTGTGCAGACACGCACGCTCGCGGACAGGGGGGAAGAGGAACGTCAGTCGGGGATCTCGACGCGACGGACCACACCGTCGACGGCGTCGGCGGCCTCGATCTCGCCGCGGGTGATACCGAGCAGGAACAGCACGGTGTCCAGATACGGGTAGCTCAGCGACGCGTCGGCCACCTCGCGCAGCACCGGTTTGGCGTTGAACGCCACACCCAGCCCGGCGGCGGAGAGCATGTCGATGTCGTTGGCGCCGTCGCCGACGGCCACCGTCTGCTCCATCGGCACCCCGACCTGCTGCGCGAAGTCCCGCAGCGCCTTGGCCTTTCCGGCGCGGTCGACCACCGGGCCGATGACCCGGCCGGTGAGCTTGCCGTCGACGATCTCAAGCTCGTTGGCGGCGACGAAGTCCATCATCAGCTCGTGCGCCAGCGGTTCGATGACCTGCCGGAACCCGCCGGACACGATGCCGCAGTGGTAGCCCAGCCGCCGCAGCGTCCGCAGCGTCGTGCGGGCCCCCGGCATCAGCTCGATCTGCTCGGCCACCTCGTCGAGCACCGACGCCGGTAGCCCCGCGAGCGTGGCGACCCGCCGGTGCAGCGACTCGGCGAAGTCCAGTTCACCGCGCATCGCCGCCTCGGTCACCTCGGCGACGGCAGCCGCCGCGCCTGCGTGCTCGGCGAGCATCTCGATGACCTCACCCTGGATCAGGGTCGAGTCGACGTCGAACACGATCAGCCGCTTGGCCCGCCGGGCCAGGCTGTAGTCCTCCAGCGCGATGTCGATCTTCTCGTCGGCCGCGACCCGCGCCAGCTCCTGCTGCAACCGCTCGTAGACGTCGCCGCCGGGCACCGAGACCCGCAACTCCAGCCCCGTCACCGGATAGTCGGACACCCCGCGGATGAAGTCGATGTTGACGCCCAGCGCGGCCACCTTGCGCGCGACCACCCCGAACGCATCGGCGGTGATCGGCCGGCCCAGCACGACGATCGTGTGCGTGGACGGCTCCCGCATCACCGGCAGACCGTCGCTGGGTTCGATCGCGACGTCGAGCCCCACCCCGTGGATGGCTGCGGTCACCTCGTCGCGCAGCGCGGTCCCGGCGGTGACGTCGGCGGGTGCCGCGACCAGCACCCCCAACGTCAACCGGCCGCGGATCACGACCTGTTCGACGTTGAGCAGTTCCACGTGGTGCCGGGACAGGACCTCGAACAGGGCCGAGGTCACGCCCGGCTGGTCGTGGCCGGTGACCGTGATCAGCAGTGAGGAGCGGTCACGTGACGCGCCGCTGCTCACTCCGACACCTTCGGCATACTCCTCCGCGGCCGGCGAGCGTCAGCTCGAGTGATCGACGGTGTGCTTGCGGCCGACGTGGGCCTCCGCACGCATCCGGTCGACCATGTGCGGGTAGTGCAGCTCGAACGCCGGACGCTCCGACCGGATGCGGGGCAGCTCGGTGAAGTTGTGCCGCGGCGGCGGGCAGGAGGTCGCCCACTCCAGCGAGTTGCCGTAGCCCCACGGATCGTCGACCGTGACGGGCTCGCCGTAGCGCCAGCTCTTGAACACGTTCCACACGAACGGCAGCACCGAGATGCCGAGGATGAACGCGCCGATGGTCGAGACCACGTTGAGCGCGGTGAACCCGTCCGACGGGAGGTAGTCGGCGTAGCGGCGCGGCATGCCCTCGTCACCGAGCCAGTGCTGCACCAGGAAGGTGGTGTGGAAGCCGATGAAGGTCAGCCAGAAGTGCAGCTTGGCCAGGCGCTCGTCGAGCAGGCGGCCGGTCATCTTCGGGAACCAGAAGTACACGCCCGCGTAGGTGGCGAACACGATGGTGCCGAAGAGCACGTAGTGGAAGTGCGCGATGACGAAGTAGCTGTCGGTGACGTGGAAGTCCAGCGGCGGGCTGGCCAGCAGCACGCCCGACAGGCCACCGAGCAGGAACGTCACCATGAAGCCGATCGAGAACAGCATCGGCGATTCGAAGGTCAACTGCCCCTTCCACATGGTGCCGATCCAGTTGAAGAACTTGATGCCGGTCGGGACGGCGATCAGGAACGTCATGAACGAGAAGAACGGCAGCAGCACCGCGCCGGTGGCGTACATGTGGTGCGCCCACACCGCCACGGACAGGGCGGCGATGGCCAGCGTCGCGTAGACCAGCGTGGTGTAGCCGAAGATCGGCTTGCGGCTGAACACCGGGAAGATCTCCGACACCACACCGAAGAACGGCAGCGCCAGGATGTACACCTCGGGGTGGCCGAAGAACCAGAACAGGTGCTGGAACAGCAGCACGCCACCGTTGCCCGGGTCGTAGACGTGGGCACCGAGCAGACGGTCGGCGGCCAGGCCGAACAGCGCGGCGGTCAGGATCGGGAACGCCAGCAGCACCAGGATCGAGGTGACCAGGATGTTCCAGGTGAAGATCGGCATCCGGAACATGGTCATGCCCGGGGCGCGCATGCAGACCACGGTGGTGATCATGTTGACCGCACCGAGGATGGTGCCCAGACCACCGATGGCCAGGCCCAGGATCCACAGGTCACCGCCGGCGCCGGGCGAGTGGATCGCGTCGGTCAGCGGGCTGTAGGCGGTCCACCCGAAGTCGGCGGCACCACCGGGGGTGATGAAGCCCGACAGCGCGATCAGCGCGCCGAACAGGAACAGCCAGAACGACAGCGCGTTCAGCCGCGGGAACGCCACGTCGGGCGCGCCGATCTGCAGCGGCAGCACCAGGTTGGCGAACCCGAACACGATCGGCGTCGCGTAGAACAGCAGCATCGCCGTGCCGTGCATGGTGAACAGCTGGTTGTACTGCTCGTTGCTCAGGAACTGCAGGCCCGGCACCGCCAGCTCGGCGCGGATGAACAGCGCCATCAGGCCGCCGATGAAGAAGAAGCTCATGCAGGCGACGCAGTACATGATGCCGATCAGCTTGTGATCGGTGGTCGTCAGCAGCTTGTAGATGAGGTTGCCCTTGGGACCGAGCCGCGCCGGGAACGGACGTCGTACCTCGAGTTCTCCGATATTGGGCGCTTCGGCTACCAACAGGTCCTCCAAATTTCCGGTCGGGACATCCCGCAGTACTACTGCCATCGAATCCTAGCCCCCTCCGCAACGCCGGGTCGGGGTGGTCCTACAAAGAGTCGTATTTCGCCGACGACGTGCGGGGACTGCTCGATTCCTGATGAATGTTAACGTCGGCGCGTGCTGTTCAGCGGGACGCGACGGGTGTCGATTCTCAGGGCCGCGGGGCTGGCCGCCGTCGTCGCCGCCGTGGGCGTGACGTCGCTGGCCGGCTGCGGTGATTTGGGTGGCGAGCCGCCGGTCGACGGACCCGCCCCGACCTCGGTGATCACCAGTACGACGCGCATCGCGGGCGCCGGTGTGCTGGGCAATCAGCGCCGTCCGGACGAGTCCTGCGCGCCGGAGCCGGCCCCGGTGGATCCGGGCCCCGAGGAGCGTCCGGTGCGCCACGCGGCCGGTGAGACGGTGGTGCGGGCCGATCCGCAGCGCATCGTGGTGCTCGCCGGCGATCAGCTCGACGCGCTGTGTGCGCTGGGTCTGCAGGGCCGGATCGTGGCGGCCGCGCTGCCGGACGGCTCCGACAGCCAGCCGTCGTATCTGGGGCAGGTGATCCACGACGTGCCCGGTGCCGGGATGCGTACCGCGCCCGATCTGGACGCCATCCGGGAGGCCTCCCCCGATCTGATCCTGGGGTCGGAGGCGCTCACCCCCGACGAGTTCGGCGCGCTGTCGCAGATCGCGCCGACGGTGTTCACCGGTGCACCCGGGCCGGCATGGCGGGACAACCTGCGCACGGTCGGTGCGGCGACGGGCCGCGCCGACGCGGCCAACGGCCTGCTCGAGGAGTTCGCCCGCGACGCCGAGCGGACCGGCGCTGAGAACGACGCCACCCATTTCCAGGCGTCGGTGGTGCAGTTCACCGACACCACGATGCGGGTGTTCGGGGTGGAGACCTTCCCGGGCAGTGTGCTCGCCCAGGTCGGTGTGGACCGCCCGGCGCCGCAGCGGTTCACCGACAAGCCGTACACCGAGGTCGGCATCACCGACGCCGATCTGGCCGACAACTCGGATCTGTCGATCGCCGACGGCGACATTGTCTACGTGTCGTTCGCCTCCCCCGCCGCCCGCGACCGTGCCGTCGAGGTGATGCGCAGCGACGCCTGGAAGCGGCTCAGCGCCACCCGCGACGACCGGGTGTTCGCGGTCAACAACGAGGTGTGGCAGAGCGGTGAGGGCATCGTCGCCGCCCGCGGCATCCTCGCCGACCTGCGCTGGATCAACGCCCCGATCAACTAGGCCGACCAGCCGAACCGGTCGCGCATGTGCCTGGTCATCTCCGGCCAGACGTGCGGGTCGTGGCCGGGGATCAGCGGATAGCCCTTGGCCTCGGCGAGCGCCTTGAGGCGGCGGATCGGTTCGACGGTCTCGGCCGGGTCCACCCCGATGTAGCCGCCGATCGCCAACTCGTGCTCGATGTTCTCGGTGAGGTCGGCGGCGTCGAACGCGAACACGTATCCGCCGCCACCGACGGACTCGTCGAGTTCGACGACGAAGCTCTGGTGGCCGGGCGTGTGGCCGTAGGTCGGCACCGCGGTGATGCCGGGTGCGATCTCGGCCTCCCCGTCGGCCAGGCACCAGTCGATGTTGGGGTCGTCGAAGTCGATCCGGAAGATCGCGTGGCGCTCCGGCTCGGGGTGGTTGGACAGGCCGTACTCGAGCTCGCGGCGCTGCGCGTGCACCGGCACCCGGCCCGCGAACAGTTTGAGCCCGCCGGCGTGGTCGACGTGCAGATGCGACAGCGCCACCAGCCCGATCTCGTCGATGTCGACGCCGATCTCGCCCAGCGCCTCCTCGATCGGCTCGCCCGGACCGGGCAGGATCGGCTGGTACTCCACGCTGGGGAAGAACCGCCGCCGCAGCGCCGGGTCGCGAATCAGCGCGGTGTTGAACCCGGTGTCCAGCAGCACCCAGCCGCCGTCGGTCTGCAGCAGCACCCCGGGGACCGGTTCGCGCAGCCGCTCCTCGGGCGAACTGCCGTACACCGACACCGATTTCGGCAGTTCCTCCCACCCGAGGGTGAGCAGCACGATCCGGCGGACGCCGCTCTTGCGCACCAGGGTCACGGTCAGCCCACGGACAGCTTGGCCAGGCGCAGCGAGTTCGGGTTGGTCACGGCGTGCGCCTCCTCGACGCCCTTGAGCCAGGGCTGCGCGACGACGAAGTCGTCGATGTCGGCGATGTTGAGCCAGCAGCCCGTCTCGAGCGCGTCCCGCCCGGCGGCGGAGAAGTCCTCGTCAGAACCGGTCGCCAGGCCGCTGGCCAGGGCCCCGGCGATGGGCGGCGCCGAGCAGGCCAGGTAGTTCAGCCCGCCGTCGGCGTCCCAGGAGATGTGTCCCCAGGCGTACGGCGACGGGGCGTCCGGCCAGGCGAGCGAGGTGTACACCTCCGGCGCGGCGGTCGGGTCGCCGCCGATCCAGCCGAAGACCTCCGACGTCGGGTAGCTCTGCACCTTGGCCTGCACGCCCGCGGCGGCCAGCTGAGTCTGGATCAGGTTGCTGACCAGCTGGTTGTCCGGGCTGCTGGAGTCGTAGCCGATGGTGATGGTCTTCTGATCGGCGGGCAGGCCGGCCACGATGGCGCTGAGCTCCGACGGGTCATGCGGCACATCCTGTCTGGCGTACTGCTCGGCGATCATGTTCGGCGGGTAGATCTGTTCGGCCACCTTGCCGCGGCCGAAGTAGGTCTGCTTGACCAGCTCCTCGACGTCGACCGCCTTGAGCAGCGCCAGCCGGGTCTTCTGGTCCTTGAGCATCCCCTTGTGCGGGTTGAGGTACAGGTAGTTCGACATCATCGTCGGCAGCGAGTAGTGGGCGTACTTGTCGTCGTTGAGGTACTGCCCCACCGCCGAGGACGGCAGGTCGTGCAGGATCGCCGCGATCTGGCCGTTGTTGAACTGCAACTGCTGGGCGGCGACGTCGGTGATGACCGGGATCTCCACCTTCTCGAAATACGGCTTGTCACCCCAGTATTCGTCGAAGGCGGCCAGCTCGTAGCGTGATCCCACCTCGGCGGCGGTCAGCGTGTACGGGCCGGTGCCCAGGTCGTGGTCGGTCAGGTAGGTCTGCGCGTGGTCGTCGCCGCCGTACTTCCTGAGGCCCTCCGGGCTGATCATGCGGGGGCCGTACGCGCACGCCAGGTAGTCCAGGAACGCCGAGTTGGGTTCCTTGAGGGTGATGGTGACGTCGTAATCGCCCTGGGAGGTGATGGATTCGACGTCGGCGACCATGTAGGACGGGCCCTGGTTGACCGCGGCCCGGCGCTCGAAGGACGCCTTGACGGCCTCGGCGGTGAACGGCGTGCCGTCGTGGAACTTCACCCCCTCGCGCAACTTGAAGGTGAACACCTTGTTGTCTGGCGATGCGGTCCACTCGGTGGCCAGCAGCGGTTCCAGTTCCGGTTTCTCGGTGCCGCCCTTGAACTGCAGCAGGCCCTCGTAGATGTTGGTGGTCAGCAGCAGGCCCTGCCCGGCGTAGAACACGTCGGGGTCCGGCGGTTGCCCCGGATCCTGCAGGAACGACAGCTGCAGCACCTTGTCGCCGGGTGCGGCGTTCGGTGTGCCGCCGCCGGAATCCGAACCGCCGCAGGCACTCAGCGCAAGAGCGGCGGCCACGCCGAGCGCGGCGATCCTGCGGAGTCGGTGACTCATCTGGCGGCTCCTTCAAGAGTGGGGGCGGCGGACAGGTTCTGAAACGCTTCGATGATCTCGTCGCTGGTGCGCAGCGCACCGGTCTGCAGGTACTCCATGGCGTCCAGCGCCGCGTCGTGGCGGTACTGCGACGAGCCGCCGACGCAGTCGGTGACCACCCGCACGTAGTAGTCGCGCTGGTGCGCGTCGGCGAAGGTGTAGTGCACGCACACATCGGTCAGGCCGCCGATCAGGATCAGCGTCGACGCCTTCAACCCGCGCAGCACGATCTCGAAATCCGTTCCGATGAAACCGGAATAGCGACGCTTGACGATATGGAACTCGTTCGGCAGCGGGCGCAGTGTGGGCTCCAGGTCGGTGCCGGGCTGACCCTCGACGCAGTGCACCCCCTCGGTGCCGTCGAGTTCGCGGCCGAAGTCGACTCCGCTGGCCCGGTGTACCTCCTGAAAGAACACCACCGGGACACCGGCCTCGCGGGCGGCCCCGACCAGTCGTTCGGCGACCTTGACGCGCTCGGCGTGGCCGGGCATCACCGGGATGCCCGCCTGCTCCGCGGACATGCCGCCACCCTCCTGGATGTCGACGACCACCAGCACCGGATTGCCAACGATCAGCGGTTGTCTGGGCACTCAGCCTCCTGTGACGGCGATTCGCGGGTCGGCCGCGGCCTGCAGCAGGTCCACGGCGGTGTTGATGAACACGTAGAGCGCACCGAGCATCAGCGTGACGCCGGCGATGGCGGGAAAGTCCGCGACCGGGATGCTCTGGGCGATGTACTGGCCGATACCGGGCCAGCCGAACACCTGCTCGATGACCAGCACACCGGAGAACATCAGGCCGATCTGCAGACCGGTCATCGACAGCGCTGCACCGACCGAGTTACGCAGGACGTGCCGGGCCAGGATCCGGCCTTCCGAAAGACCTTTGGCCCGTGCGGTTCTGGCGTAGTCGCTGTCGATGTCGCCGATCAGGCTGCTGCGCAGCACCCGCCCGATCGCCACCGCGGGGCCGATCGCCACCACCGTCGCGGGCAGCAACAGGTGGTGCAGCGCGTTGAGGACGACGTCGATGCGGCCGTGCAGCAGCCCGTCGAGGGTGAGCAGGCCGGTCGGTCCGGCGGGCGCGTTGGAGATGCCGGTGCGTCCGTTGGCCGGAACCCAGCCGAGCTTCTGGTAGAAGATGATCAGCCCGAGGATGCCGAGCAGGAACATCGGCGCCGACGCCCCGGCGAACAGGATCGCCCGCAGCACCCCGGCGCCGGGCCACTTCAGCGTCGTGCTGAACGCCAGGATCACCGCCAGCACCAGCGCCAGCCCGAGACCGAACAGCGCGAGTTCCAGGGTGGCGGGCACGAAGGTGGCCAGGTCGTCGACGACGCCGTGCCGGGTTCGGTATGAGGTGCCGAGGTCACCGGTGACGGCGCCGGCCAGGTAGTCCCAGAACTGCACCAGGACGGGTTCGTTGAGCCCCAACGCCTCTCGCCGCTCGGCGACCGCCTCGGCGGACGCGTTCGCGCCCAGCTGGGCCTTGACCGGGTCCAGCGGTGAGATGTTCTGCAGGACGAACATCACGGCGGTCAGCGCGATCAGGATCGCCACCATCGCCGCGAGCCGCGTGGCAATGAATGTCTTCATCTCGGTCTCACCGCGCTTTCATCAGGTTGCGCAGGCAGTCGCCCGCGATGTTGCCGACCAGGGCCAGGACCAGCACGCCGAGGCCCGGCATCACCGGGATCCACCACTGCTGCAGGAAGTAGCTGAGGTTGCGGGCCGAGTCGGCGCCCAGTTCCGGTGCCGGAGCGGGTTGTCCGAGCCCGAGGAACGACAGCGCGGCCAGCGTGAGGATCAGCGTGCCGATGTCCAGGCTGGCGGCGACGAGCGCGTTGGGTACCGCACCGGGTAGCAGGTGCCGGCCGGCGAGCCGGATCGGGCCCACCCCGGCGAGTTTGGCGGCCTCGATGTGCGGCCGGGCCTTCAGCCGTGCCACCTCACCGCGCATCATGCGGGCGTAGAACGGCCACCACACGATCGACACCGCGATCAGCGTGTGCACGAATCCGGGGCCCAGCGCGGCCACTACCGCGATCGCCAGCACCGGTGCGGGCAGCGACAGGAACGCGTCGGTGATCCGCATCAGCAGCGAGTCGACCCAGCCGCCCACTGCGCCGGCGATCAGCCCGATCAGCCCGCCGATGAACAGCCCGAGCGCGACCACGGCCAGCGCGGCGAACCAGCTCGAGCGCACCCCGTAGAGCACCCGCGACAGGATGTCGCGGCCGACGCTGTCGGTGCCCAGCAGGAATCCGCCGTGGCCGGGTGCCTGCAGCGGCGCCCCGACCGGGGTCAGCGGATCGTAGGGGGCCAGCACCGGCACCGCGATCGCGACGAGCGTCACGATGATCACCGACGAGAAGCCGATCCAGTTGACGATCCTCGAATCGACCCGCGGCAGAGCGGGTAGGCGCCGCTGCTGATCGCGCACCAACAGGGCGGCAGGCAGGGCCCCCACACCGGACCACACGACCGACATCAACACGCCTTTCGTTCGATACAAGCGACCTGGTGGGGATTGCCCGGCTCCCCCTCCAACCGGACGTCAAGCTGCGGGTCCGCGCACGCGTCGACGGCGATCGGACAGCGCGGATGGAAGGCACATCCCGACGGCGGCGACAGCGGGCTGGCCGGCTCACCCGGCAGGCTGCCGGCCTCCCGGCCGAGGTCGGGGATGGAGTCGACGAGGGCGCGGGTGTAGGGATGCACCGGATCGCCGATCACCTGGTCGGCCGGCCCGATCTCGACGATGCGCCCGAGGTACATCACCGCGATGCGGTCGGCGACCACCCGGGCCACCGACAGGTCGTGGGTGACGAACACCACCGACATGTCCAGGCTGCGCCGCAGCTCACCGATGAGGTTGAGCACCGACGCGGCCAGCGACACGTCCAGCGCGCTGGTGGGCTCGTCGCACAGCAGCACCGCCGGGGGCACCACCGTCGCGCGGGCCAGCGAAACTCGTTGGCGCTGACCGCCGGAGAGCTGACCGGCACGCGACTTGGCGACCTCGGCGGGCAGCCCGACGCGTTCGAGGACCTCGGCGACGGCGGCGTGACGCTGCGACCGCGACATCCCGGTGCGGCGCAACCGTTCGCCGATCAACTCCCCCACCGACAGCCACGGCGTCAGCGAGGCGCCCGAGTCCTGGAACACCATCTGCGGGCGCCCGCCGGCGATCTCCACGGTGCCCGACGAGGCTTTCTCCAGTCCGGCGATCACCCGCAGCAGCGTCGACTTGCCCGAACCGCTCTCGCCGACGATGGCCACCGACTCGCCGTGCCCGACGCGCAGCGAAACACCGCGCAGCGCATGCAGTTTGCCGTCATTGTCGCTGCCGCGGTCGAGCCAGCGCCTGCGCACGGCGAAGGTCTTGGTGACGTCGCGCAGCACCACCGACGGCGGGGCGTCGTCACGTTCGGCCGCGACCGGCGGGAACGGCTCGCCGACGTCCGCGGCGCGGGCGCCGAGGTCGGTGGTGACGACATCGAGGGGCAGCAGACAGGCGCTGACCCGCCCGGGCGCCACCGCGACGGGGTCCGGCGGTGTCGCCGAGCACTCGGGGGTGGCGAGCACACAGCGGGGTTCGAACGCACAACCGGGCAGTGGTGCCGCCGGGCTGGGCACCGCACCCGGAAGTGCGGCCAGCCTGCGGTCGCACGGGGTGTCAAGGGTGAGCCGGGAGCGCAGCAGACCGAGGGTGTAGGGGTGTGCGGGTTTCTCCAGAACCTCTGCGATGGGCCCGATCTCGGCGATACGCCCGGCGTAGAGCACCGCGATGCGGTCGGCGATCTGGGCCGCCACCCCGAGGTCGTGGGTGATCATCACGATGCTGCAGCCGATCTCGTCGCGCAGCCGTTTGAGCAGGCGCAGCACCTGGGCCTGCACCGTGACGTCGAGGGCGGTGGTCGGCTCGTCGGCGATGATCAGGTCGGGGTCACCGGCGATGGCGATGGCGATCATCACGCGCTGCCGCAGACCGCCGGAGAGCTCGTGCGGGAAACTGCGCATGCGGCGCTTGGGTTCCGGGATACCGACCGCGGTGAGCAGGCGCAGCGCCTCCTCCTCGCTGCCCGCCGCCTCGGCGACCTGCTTGCCGATCCGCATCGTCGGGTTCAGCGAGGTCATCGGATCCTGGAAGACCGCGCCGAGATCCAGCCGGCGCACCTTGCGCAACGCCTTGGCGTCACCGCGCACCATGTCCGAACCGTCGACGCGCACGGTGCCCTCGATACGCGCCGACGAGGGCAGCAGGCCCAGCAGACTGAACCCCAGAACGCTTTTGCCGGAACCGGATTCGCCGACCAGACCGAGGATCTCCCCCTTGGCGATCGACAGCGACACGCCGCGCAGCGCGTGGATATCGCGGCCGTTGCGCCGGAACGTCACCCGCAGATCGCCGACCGTGGCGACCGGATCTGACCCGTCGACGTCCGCACCGAGCGCCTGCACGCCGACGTCGGTCACCGCGATGCCCATGACTGAACACTCCTTTGAAGTCTTCGGATCAGGGGCACCGCGTCGTGCCTGCCTGTCGGTTGACAGTTTTACGACCACCGCCGTCGCCTAAGGTGACACCGACGTAACCGTTAGGTGTCCTGAGTTTCTGTCGTGTGACAGAAATTGGCTGACTCTGCCGAAATCGCTGTGCGATGGTTCACGATGACACCATGTCGCTCGCCAGAGCAGGCCGTCCGCGCCTGCACTCCCAGCGGCGCCCGGGTCTGACGGCGCGCGAGGAAATCCTCGACGCCGCAGGCGAACTGTTCACAACGCTCGGTTACGCGGCAACCTCAACACGCGCCATCGCCGAATGGGTGGGCATCCGGCAGGCGTCGCTCTACCACTACTTCAGGACCAAGGACGACATCCTCTGCGCGCTGCTGAGCCAGACCGTCACCCCGACACTGCGGTTCGTCGAGAGCATGGCCGCGGTCGACCCGCCGCTGAACCCCGCCGAGCGACTGCATGCACTGGCCACCTTCGACGGTGAGCAATTGCTCAGTGGCCGCTGGAACCTCGGCGCGCTGTACCTGCTGCCCGAGGTCCGCGATCTGAGGCTGGAGCCGTTCTTCTCCGACCGGGAGCGGTTGCGCCGGCACTACCGGGCATGTGCGCGCGCCGTCGTCGCGCAGACCGGCGTCGACCGCGCCGCAGCGGACCTGCCGTTCCACCTTGTCGAGTCACTGGTCAACATGTGGTCGACGCCACCGGGTCGGCGGCGTGACGAATTGCCCACACACGTCGCCGACGCGTGCCTGCGGGTCGTCGGGGTGGACGACGACGCGATCCCTGCGGTCCGCGATCGCACCCGCCTGCTGTGTGACTCCGTCGGCACGTGAGGCAGGCGGCCGCGTCCGTTACCGTTGATGACGTGTTCCATGTCCTGAAATCCACCTATCTGTTCCCGGCTGAAGTCATCGAGAAGGTCCGGCCCGCCCACAAGGAGTATCTGCAGGGTGAGCTGGACGCCGGCCGCATCGTGCTGGCCGGGCCGCTCGACGACTTCTCGGGTGGCGTGCTGATCACCGGCGACATCACCGCCGAGCAGGCCGACGAGATCGTCGCCCGCGATCCGTACACGCTCGAGGGGGTGGCCCGCTATGAGCGGTCGTCGTTCAACCCCACGTTCCGGGCCCCCGGGGTCTGACAGCAACTTCACAGCCACCGACGGAATGCTGGTGGTGTCGTGGAGTGTTGCGGACACCGGGCGCCGCAGCGTTGCGGCAGAGATCTTGATTACCTGATTACCGAATGAATCTGAGGCAGCTATGACCACCACCGTTTCCGCCTACGCCGCACCGTCCGCGTCAGCGCCGCTGGAGAAGACCACCATCACCCGCCGCGAGGTCGGGCCACACGACGTGGCGTTCGACATCCACTTCGCCGGCATCTGCCACTCCGACATCCACACCGTGCGTGACGAGTGGGGCCACGCCAACTACCCGGTGGTCCCGGGCCACGAGATCGCCGGCATCGTCACCGCGGTCGGTTCCGAGGTCACCAAGTTCGCCGTCGGCGACCGGGTCGGCGTCGGCTGTTTCGTCGACTCCTGCCGCGAGTGCGAGCAGTGCCGCGCCGGCAACGAGCAGTACTGCATCGGCACCGGGATGGTCGGCACCTACAACGCGATCGGCCGTGACGGCCAGCCCACCTACGGCGGCTACAGCGGCGCGATCGTCGTCGACGAGAACTACGTCCTGCGCATCCCCGACAACCTGCCGCTGGACGCCGCCGCTCCCCTGCTGTGCGCCGGCATCACGCTGTATTCGCCGCTGCGGCACTGGAAGGCCGGCGAGGGCACCCGGGTCGCGATCATCGGCCTGGGCGGGCTGGGCCACATGGGCGTCAAGCTCGCCGACGCGATGGGCGCGCACGTCACCGTGCTGTCGCAGTCGCTGAAGAAGATGGAGGACGGACTGCGGCTCGGTGCCGACGAGTACTACGCCACCTCCGACCGCGACACCTTCAAGAAGCTGCGCGGCTCGTTCGACCTGATCCTCAACACCGTGTCGGCGAACCTCGACATGGGCGCCTACCTGAATCTGCTCAAGATCGACGGGACGCTCGTCGAGCTGGGCATGCCGGAGAAGCCGATGGCGGTTCCGGCGCACCCGCTGGCCGGTGGCCGGCGCAGCCTGTCGGGCTCGATGATCGGCGGCATCGCCGAGACCCAGGAGATGCTGGACTTCTGCGCCGAGCACAACGTGCTGCCCGAGATCGAGCTCATCCAGCCGGAGTACATCAACGAGGCCTACGACCGCGTGGTGGCTAGCGATGTGCGCTACCGCTTCGTGATCGACACCGCCTCGCTGCGCTCCTAGTTCCTCGGACCGAGACTGCGCACAGATCGCTTTCCGTTCCCGGATCGCGATCTGTGCGCAGTCTCGATTTGTCCTGTCAGTCAGGCGGATTGCGGCGGCCGACGATCAGCGGGTCGGCGGGCGTGAACGGCAGGTCGGGCAGATCGTCGAGATGGGTGCCGAACGTCGCGGCCAGCACCTCTCGCGAGTAGGCGCTCGCCGAGGCGCGCAGTCCGATGTCGGCGGGAAACGGCTGGTCGAGGAAGATCAGGAAGTGCCACTCGTCGGAGCCGATGTTCTCGATGTGGTGCGGATAGGCCCGCGGGATGAAGTACATGTCACCGCTGGTCATCGTCCAGGTGTCAAGCGTCCCATCGGGATTCATGATCGTCATGCGCGCGTCGCCGTGCTGGACGTAGCCCATCTCGGCGGTGACGGGATGCCAGTGTGGTTCGCGCATCCCGTCCTCGGCGACGCGCAGGGAGTACATCGAGATGTCCTTGAGCGCAGGCCAGTACTGGTCGCGCGCGAACCGGGCGTTGCCGCTGACGTAGTTCAAACCCGGCGCCTGGGCTTCGATGTCGAACTTGTGCGGGTCGTCGAAGTAGGCCGACGACGGGATCTCGGGATCGCCGCTGCGGGCGGCGAGTTTGTGGTCGACGGTGTCGCGGCGGATCGCGGCGAAGTCCGCGGCGGGCAGGTCGTAGGTGTTGCCCAGCACGGCGTCGGTGAACGCGCCGAACGTCGCGCCCAACCCGAAATCCTCGGGGCGCTCGTGGCGGAACGCGATGATGAACTCCGCGACGTCCTCGCCGATGTTCTCGATGTGGTGCAGGGAGCCCGAGTCGGCGTGGAACATCTGCCCGGCGGTGACGATGAAGCTGGTGAACCGGCTGTGGTCGTCGAGCATCGACACCAGTGCCGTGCCGGACACGCAGTAGGTGAGCTCGTTGGCGTTGGCGTGCCAGTGCGGGGTGCGCATGGCGCCGGGGTTGAGCAGAACCCGCTTGATCGACAACCGGTGGAGGATCGGCAGATTGTCGGCGGTGATCCGGCGCATCGACCCGAGGGCGTTCTCCTCGACGATCTCACCGTCGATCAGCGAAGCGGTGTGCACACCGCGGGTGCGTGAAGCGGTCATCGGCGTTCTCCTGTCGTCGGTGTTCAGCGTGCCCGCATCCGACGCCGGCGGCATCCGCGCTGACCGGAGTCCCCGGTACCGGCTAACCCCCAAAAACCGTCGAGCACCCCGCGACAACGCCCGCGGGGTGCGAGAATCCTGCGATGTGCTCCCTGCGGGTGGTCATCGCCGATGACGACGTGTTGTTGCGCGAGGGCCTGGCCAGCCTGCTGACGCGGTCGGACTTCGACGTCGTCGGTCAGGCCGGTGACGCCGACGGCCTGCTGGCACTGGTGCGTGAGCAGCAGCCCCGGCTGGTGCTGACCGACATCCGGATGCCGCCCACCCACTCCACCGAGGGACTCGACGCGGCCAAGGTCATCCGCCGGGAGTCGCCCGACACCGGAATCGTGGTGCTCTCGGCGCACATCGACGTCGACCACGCCACCGATCTGCTGGCGGGCGGGCGCGCGATCGGCTATCTGCTCAAGTCTCGGGTCACCGACGTCGACGACTTCCTGGGCACGCTGCAGCGGATCGCCAACGGCGCGTCGGTGGTCGACCCGGCGCTGGTCGCCGAACTGGTCGACGCGCGCCGCCGCGACGACCCGTTGGCCGCGCTGAGCGCCCGCGAACGGGAGGTGCTGACCTTGATGGCGGAGGGGTTGTCGAACGCGGGTATCGGCAGGCGGTTGTGGGTCACCGAGGGCACCGTGGAGAAGCACGTGCGCAGCATCCTGACGAAGCTGAACCTGCCGGAGGCCGGGGACGATCACCGCCGGGTCCGCGCGGTGATCATGTATCTCGAGTCACGCTGATCCGAGCAGGTCGCGAATCGCGTTGGGCGACAACGCCATCTTCGGCAGAAACCCGCGCGCCGGGCTGGCGGCGATGAGGTCGGCGAAGTCCTGCTCGTCGTGGGTGGAGACCAGGATGATCGCGGTACCGGCGGTCTGCCGCGCGAGGTCGGCGGCGACGTCGAACCCGCTTTCGGCGCCGAGGTCGACGTCGACCAGCGCGACGTCGGGGTGCAGCGCCCTGGTCTGGCTCAGCGCCTCGGCGCCGTCGGAGGCGGTGCCTACCACGCAGATCCCGCCGCGTTCCAGCATCGCAGTGGCGGCGGCCCGGAATCCGGCGCTGTCGTCGACGATCAGACAACGCATCGGCGGACTCCTCGGCGGTACATGTCTTCAGGGTGGCAGCGCATCTGCCGCGCAGCATTCCCGCTAACCGGAAAGTTTGAACCGGCCCGGCGGATTACCATCGGCCGGTGACCCGGCAACCGCTGTCCAGCCGTCTGCTCGCGGCGCTGGTGCGGCCCACCGCCCGGCCGCTGGGGCTGGGCATCGTCGTCGCGGTCGGGTTACTGGCCGCCGAGATCCTGTTGGTGCTGGGGCTGAAGCGGATCGCGCCGGACAACGCCTACGGGGCGGTGTTCCTGTTCGGGGTGCTGGTGGTGTCGGCGGGCTGGAACCTGGTGCTCGCGCTGGCCATGTCGCTGGCGAGCACGCTGGTCTACGTCTACTTCCATCTGGAGGGCCATGACACGCTCGCCCCGTCGATCCTGATCTTTGCGACTGTGGCGCTGCTGGCCAATGTGCTGGCCAACCAGGCCCGACTGCGCACCGCGGAGGCCGAGCAGCGGCGCCGGGAGGCGGCGGCGCTGGCGAAGCAGCAGGCGGCGCTGCGGCGGGTGGCGACGCTGGTGGCGCGCGGCGCCGCACCGCGCGATGTGTACCAGACCGCGGTCGACGAACTCGGCGAGAGCCTGGGCGCCCAGCACGTGACGCTGCTGCTGTTCGACGCCGGGGGCGTGTGCGAGGTGCTGGCGACGTGCGACCGCGCTGGGGTGGGATTAACTGTGGGCGAACGGTTTTCACTGGACGGCGACAGCATCAGCGCCCGGGTGCTGCACACCGCGGAACCGGCGCGCATCGACGACTACTCGGTGGCCGTCGGGGACCTCGCGCAGCGGTTGCAGAACCTGGGCACCCGGTCCGGGGTGGGCGCGCCGCTGATCGTCGACGGCACGGTGCGGGGTGCGCTGATCGTGGCGGCCACGGAGCCGTACGCGATACCGGCGGGCACCGAGGCGCACATCTGCGATTTCGCGGATCTGGTGTCGACGGCGATCGCCAACGCGGAGACACGCGCGGAGCTCACGGCGTCGCGGGCGCGCATCGTGGCGGCGGCCGATCAGGCGCGGCGGGGGTTCGAGCGCGATCTGCACGACGGGGCCCAGCAGCGGATCGTGTCGTTGAGCCTGGAGTTGCGGGCGATCGAGGCAGCGGCGACCGAGGAGGCGACGCGCACGCAGCTGGCCGGGGTCGTCGAGGGACTGGGCGGGCTGTACGCGGATCTGCAGGAGCTGTCGCGGGGGCTGCACCCGGCGATCCTGTCCAAGGGTGGGCTCGGGCCGGCGATCAAGACGCTGGCGCGGCGCTCCCCCGTGCCCGTCGAACTGGACCTCGACGTCGGCGGGCGGCTGCCGGAGTCGGTCGAGGTGGCCGCGTATTACGTTGTCGCCGAATGCCTGACGAACGCGGCCAAGCACGCCAACGCCGAGGTGGTGACGGTGGCGGTCAGTCGCGACGACGACGCGGTGCGGCTGACGGTGCACGACGACGGGGATGGCGGCGCGAGCCCGGGCGGCGGGTCCGGGCTGATCGGGCTGCGCGACCGGGTTGAGGCGCTGTCAGGTGAGTTGGCGCTGGTCAGCGAGCCCGGCGACGGGACGACGGTGTCGGCGCGGATCCCGGTGGGCTAGAAGCCGCGGGTGTCGTACTGGTTGATGAACATGCCGTGGCCGGTGGCGTCGTAGCTGATCTGGGTGCGCAGGCCTTGGGGCTGGATGGTCCAGCCGTTGACCCGGTAGGTGCCGCTGTCCACGGACACCGGAGCGGCGGGCAGCTGGGCGGGGTCGGGCAGTAGACCGCGGTCGCGGTAGAACTCGCCGGTGCCGCGGACCACCACGAGGTTGAGCCGCTGGTTCCACTTGGACTCCTCGAACGGCGCCTTGCCCCACGGTTCGCCGTTGGAGAGCGCACAGACCGTCATCGGACCCCCACCGAAGGTGCCGTCGTTGGCGCTGACCAGGCATTTCACCGTGCCGTTCTGCAGCAGGACCAATTGACCGGTGTAGTCGGTCGCGGCCGCAGGCGGCGCCAGCGCCACCAGTCCGACCACCGCACCCGCCGCCGCAATCACCCGCCGCACCATGCCGTCTCCAGACTCCTCCGCATCAGTGAGCTTCCGACGAGGAATGCTGCCACGGCAACGACGGTGACGTGACGGTTTCGTCCTGAACTGTCACGCCGGTCGCCCGCCGGTCAGGTCTAGAAGTCCCAGTCCTCGTCCTCGGTGACGACGGCCTTGCCGATGACGTAGCTCGAACCCGAGCCCGAGAAGAAGTCGTGGTTCTCGTCGGCGTTGGGCGCCAGCGCCGACAGGATCGCCGGGTTGACGTCGGTCTCGTCCTTGGGGAACAGCGCCTCGTAGCCGAGGTTCATCAGCGCCTTGTTGGCGTTGTAGCGCAGGAACTTCTTGACGTCCTCGGTGAGCCCGACCCCGTCGTAGAGGTCCTGGGTGTACTCCACCTCGTTGTCGTAGAGCTCGAACAGCAGCTCGTAGGTGTAGTCCTTGAGTTCCTGCTGTTTGGCCGAGTCCTCCAGCGCCAGGCCGCGCTGGTACTTGTAGCCGATGTAGTAGCCGTGCACGGCCTCGTCGCGGATGATCAGCCGGATCATGTCGGCGGTGTTGGTCAGCTTCGCCCGGCTGGCCCAGTACATCGGCAGGTAGAAGCCCGAGTAGAACAGGAAGCTCTCCAGCAGCGTGGAGGTCACCTTGCGCTTCAGCGGCTCGTCACCGCGGTAGTACTGCATGACGATGGTGGCCTTGCGCTGGAGGTTCTCGTTCTCCTCCGACCAGCGGAACGCCTCGTCGATCTCGGCGGTCGAGCACAGCGTCGAGAAGATGTTGCTGTAGCTCTTGGCGTGCACCGACTCCATGAACGCGATGTTGGTGAGCACCGCCTCCTCGTGCGGCGTCACCGCGTCGGGGATCAGGCTGACCGCGCCGACGGTGCCCTGGATGGTGTCGAGCAGCGTCAGGCCGGTGAACACCCGCATGGTGAGCTGCTTCTCCGCGTCGGTCAGGGTGTTCCACGACTGGATGTCGTTGGACACCGGCACCTTCTCGGGCAACCAGAAGTTGCCCGTGAGGCGGTGCCAGACCTCGAGGTCTTTCTCGTCCTGGAGACGGTTCCAGTTGATCGCCGATACCCGGTCAATCAGCTTCATGCCATCACTCACGAGAACCCCTCTTCACCTGGAGATTTGCCTGGCGCCGCGGCGTCCTGCCCACGGCGCCTCCAACACTACAACTGGTGTACGACATCCCAGCGATATACGAGATGTTGTGTCCGGGCGTGTCGCGAGACACGCCGGATTCGACGCCCGGGTCACGGCTCGGACCCGCGCAGCGACCGTAGCGTAGAGCTCGGCGAACGCCGCCGCTCAGGCCGCCCGCTTGGCGCGCCGGCCGCCGAGGAACTCGTACTCCGACGGGTCGAAGCGCCGCGTGGCCAGCCAGTACTGCCACGTCATGCCGCTCCACAGCGTGCGGTTCACGCCGTGCTCGTCGAGGTACCAGCTGCGGCACCCGCCGGTGTTGAACACGGTGCCGGCCAGGTCGCGCTGCAGCTTCTCGTTGTAGCGGTCCTGGGCCTCCCGTGTCGGCGCCAGCGCCTCTGCGCCCGCCTTGTCCACCGCGGCGATCGCCTGCGCGGCGTAGCGGATCTGCGACTCGATCATGAACACCACCGAGTTGTGCCCCAGCGCGGTGTTCGGCCCGAGCAGAAAGAACAGGTTCGGCATGTCGGCGACGGTGATCCCGCGCAGCGCCGCGATGCCCTCCCGGTTCCACCGGTCCACCAGGTCCTCGCCGCGCGGGCCCTTGATGTGGACGTAGGTGTAGGAGTCGGTGACGTGGAACCCGGTGGCGAACACCACCACGTCGAGTTCACGTTCGGTGCCGTCGGCGGTGACGATCCCGCGCGGGGTGAACCGCGCGATCGCGTCGGTGACGACCTCTGTCCTCGGGTTCGCGATCCCGCGATAGTAGGTGTCGGAGTTGAGGATTCGCTTGCACCCGGCCCGGTACGACGGGGTCAGCTTGCGCCGCAGCTCGGGATCCTTAATCGACCGGCGGATGTTCCACTTGCCCAGCAGCTCACCGATTTTCAGCAGCCGTGGCTCCTTGGTCATCGCGAACCCGACGGCCTCGTGGATCCAGTAGATGCCCGCGCGCATCGCCGCCCGGGTGCCCGGCACGGTGCTGAACACGTCGCGCAGCCACTGCGGGATCGGGTTGTTGGGCCGCGGCATCACCCATGCCGGGGTGCGCTGGAACACCTTGAGCTCGGCGACGTCCTTGACGATCTCCGGCACGATCTGGATCGCGCTGGCGCCGGTGCCGATCACCGCGACCCGCTTGCCGGTCAGGTCGACCGAGTGGTCCCACTCCGCGGAATGAAAAGCCGCACCCTGAAATTCGTCGAGCCCCTCGAAGTCGGGGATCAGCGGGATGTGCAGCCCGCCGGCCCCGGAGATGACGAACTGCGCGACGAACTCGCGGCCGTCCTTGGTGAACACGTGCCAGCGGTTCTCGTCGTCGTCCCAGTGCGCGCGGTCGACGTGCGAGCCGAACCGGATGTAGCGGCGCAGCCCGTACTTCTCGGTCACGCCCTTGAGGTAGTCGAGGATCTCCGGCTGGAACGACCACAGGTGCGTCCAGTCGGCCTTCGGTTCGAAGGAGAACGAGTACATGTGCGACGGGATGTCGCAGGCGCACCCGGGGTAGGTGTTGTCGCGCCAGGTGCCGCCGATCTCGTCGGCCTTCTCCAGGATCAGGAACTCGACGTTGCGTTTCTGCAGCTCGATGGCCATCCCGAGTCCGGAGAACCCGGTGCCGATGATCAGGGCGCGGGTGTGCACCGGCCGGGCAGCCTGCCCCGTCGATGCCGTCTGCTCGGCAAGGGTCATGTCGCCACCGCTCTCTACTGAAACGCCGCTTTCCTGGGAACGCCGGTACCGGCTATCCGACAGCCAGTGTCCGGACCGGGACCGGTGGTGTCAACGAGTCGTCAGGCGACCGTCGGCCGCTGCTTGCGGACCGCGGTGTGAACCGGCTGGTCGACATCGATCTCGATGCCGAGCAGTTCGGCGGTGCCGTTGATGGCGCCCAGCATGATCGTGGTCATGTGCGCGATGAACTGGTCGGCGGGCATGCGCCGGGGCCGGTCGTCGTCGGGGCCCAGCCACCAGTCGGTCGCCGAGGCGGCGGTGCCGAAGATCGCGAACGCCGCCAGCTCGAACGCGGCCGGGTCCGGCGCCAGGTCCTTGAGTTCGGTGCTGATCATGTCGGCGACGGCCAGGGTGATCTCGCTGCCCTTGTTCACCGTCGTCATCGCGACCGCCGACTGGTCGGCGAACCGGCCCTGCAGCAGGAACCGCACCACGTTGGGGTGGCGCTCGACCAGGTCGACGTAGTGCTCGACCCCGCGGGCGACGATCTGGCGCGTGGAGTCGTGCTCGAGGTCGATCGACGGGATGATCGCCGCCCACAGCATGTCGCGCATCCGCTGACCGATCTCGGCGAACATGTCCGACTTGTCGGTGAAGTGCCGGTAGATCTTCGGCTTGGCGGTGCCCGCCTCCTCGGCGATCTCACGCACGCTGACGTTGGGGCCCACCCGGTCGATGGCGCGGAACGCGGCGTCGATGATCTCGGCGCGCACCTTCTTGCGGTGCTCGCGCCAGCGTTCACTACGGGCGTCCACCTTGACACCCGGCTGGCCGCTGGAGCGGGACTTCGACCCTCGTCGCACCTGGTCACTGTACCGCTCGAGCACTGCTGACCTGCTCAGACCCGGCCGTCCACTGTCACGCAAATCGCACTCGGCGAACCCGCTCCATAGAGAACGAAGCACCCGCCGCAGGTACTATCGCAGCGACAGGCAGTTCGACGAGACGAGATACATGACGCAGCGATACGACCTGGTCATCGCAGGTGGCGGGCCGTCCGGCTCGGCCGCGGCGTGGCAGGCCGCGCAGACCGGCGCGAAGGTAGTGGTCCTCGACAAGGCCGAGTTCCCGCGACCCAAGCCCTGTGGCGATGGTCTCACCGCCCGCGCCGTGAGCTATCTGCAGAAGATGGGGCTGGCCGACGAGGTCGCCACGTACCACCGCGTGAACCGCGTGACGGTGTTCAGCCCGAGCGAGTGGGAGCTGTCGTTCCCCAAGCGCCCGGGGATGCCCGACCACGGCCACACCGTCAGCCGTGAGCGCCTGGACACCACGCTGCTCAAGCACGCCGAGTCCGCAGGCGCCGAGGTGCGCCAGGGCGCGGAGGTCGCCGGGCCGATCGTGGAGAACGGCCGGGTCGTCGGCGTGACGCTCAAGAGCGGCGAGAAGGTGTTCGGCGACGCGGTGATCGCCGCCGACGGCGCCTACTCCCCCATCAAGCGGGCCCTGAAGATCGACTCGGAGTACAACGGCTACTCGGCGATCGCGATCCGCTCGGAGATGCCGGCCAACCGGCCCGACTCCGACAGCCTCGACATCTACCTCAAGCTGGTCTTCGAGGGTGATCAGCTGCCCGGCTACGGCTGGGTGTTCCCGATGGGCAACGGGCTGTTCAACATCGGACTCGGCTACGTCAACAGCTACAAGAACTGGCAGAAGATCAACGCCACCCAGTTCCTCGGCGAGTTCCTGCGCTCGCTGCCGCGCGAGTGGGATCTGCCGCCGATCGAGGAGCTCAAGAAGAACAAGAGCGTGCGGGCGTGGCGACTGCCGATGGGCTTCACCGCGTGGCCGCCGTGGCGACCCGGCGTGCTGTTCACCGGTGACTCGCTGGGTGCGGGCAAGCCGGCGTCGGGCGCGGGCATCTCCAAGGCGCTCGAATCCGGTCTGGCCGCGGGCGAGTGCGCGATCATGGCGCTGGAGAACGGTGGGCCCGACGACTTCACCAACTACGCGCAGCGGATGGAAGCCGCGTGGGGCAAGGAGTATCGGCGCGGCCGCATCATGCACAAGCTGATCGGGCAGCCGAAGCTGGCCGAGGCCGGCGTCAAGCTGATCGACAACGCGATGTTCCGCGACCGCCTGCTGAAGGCCCTGTACAAGAAGGCACAGGGCCCCCAGCACACGGTGAAGAAGTAGCCCCTAGCGGGGCACCACCGACAGCAGCACCGCGGAGTCCTCGAGCGCGTCGAGGCTGTGCCGCTCGGCCGGGATCTCGAAGTAGTCGCCGGCGGCCGCCTCGATGTTGCCGCTGGGGGCGTTCAGCCGGACCCGGCCACGCAGCACCAACAGCGTTGCCTCACCGGGGCTTTCGTGGTCGGCCAGCCCGTTGCCGGCGGCCAGCGCCAGCACGGTCTGCCGCAGCGTCTTACCACTGCCGCCGAACACACTCTGCGCGGAGCGGCCCGCCGATGCGGCCTTGGCGGCGGCGATCTGCTCGTCGGCGAGCTGGTGCAGCGACAGAGCGGTGGACGCGGTCATGAGTTCTCCTCTCGTACCCCGGGTTTCAGCCTCGGAGCGATTTCCTCTCAGCGCTCGGGGCGCAAAATCAAGTTGACCTCGCACGACCCTCCGTGCGGGTCCGGCGTCACCGACGCCTGGTACCGGGCGCCGACGGCGTCGGCGTTGCGGTCGATCACTTCCTGGATGAGTCCCTGCTGGATACCGCGCACCACCTCCGGTGCGGTGGCGGCCACCTCGGCCAGCGGGCAGGTGCAGATCTGCACCGTGATCTCGCCGAACGAGTTGAGCACCGAGCGCACCTGGAAGCCGAGCTCGTCGAGCGTGGCCACCACCATGTCGGCGATGGTGGCCTCGGACCGCAACCGGGCCACCCGCGCCCGCCGGGCCAGATCCGCGCCGATGCGCAGCGCCCGTTGCTCGCGTTCGGACGGGGTGCCGCCGAGGTGCTCGGCGAACAGTGCGACGATGTCGGCGTAGTCCAGCCGCGGCACCGGCTCGTACGTCAGCCGCGGGCGCCCCGCGCCACCGCCCTTGGCGGCGCCGCGACGCCGGATCGCGCCCTGCTCCTCCAGCGTCGCCAGGTGGAACCGGGCGGTGGTGATGTGCAGCTGCAGGACGTCGGCGACGTACTTAGCGTCGACGGGCGCCTGCGCGGCCTTCACCAGTTCCAAGACCTTCCGCCGCTGCTGACCGGCTGCGCGGTCCGACGGCGCATCAAGCGTGTGGCGCGGGACGGACATACCCAGAGTCTGTCACGACGTCGGCACGACGCCGACGACCGCGACGGCGGTCAGCGTGTGCTTGTAGCGGTTGAAGGTGCTGCGCATCCCGAGCACCCGCTTGCGTGCGGCCGGACGGCGGATCAGGTTGCCCACGATGCGCAGCGCGCCGAGCGGACCCTCGTCGGCGAGCACGCGCAGCGGGTTGAGCAGCGCCATCTTGGCGTGCTCGACGGTGACGACCTCGAACCCGGCCTCCTTGAGCAGATCCGACCACTCCGCGGTGGTCAGCGGGCGGGCGTTGACCTTGATCGCGCGAGACATGTCGCGGCGGATGTCGTCCTTGATGTCCTGCGACAGGTTGTCGGGCTTGAGGCCGAGCTCGTGGATCGCGTAGCGCCCGCCGGGCCGCAGCACGCGGAACGCCTCGGCGACGATGGCGCGCTTGTCCTTGTCGCCCTGCATCGTCAGCATGGCCTCACCGATCACCACATCGGCGCTGCCGGAGGGCAATCCGGTGTCGGCGGCGTTGGCGACCACGACCTTGCCACCGACGGGCGCGACGATCGCCTTCACCGATTCGGTGGCCGCGGCGGTGTCGTCGACACCGACGTAGCTGCGCGGCTGCTGCGCGACGATGTCGGTGGCGGTGCGGCCCAGCCCGGGGCCCAGTTCGACCACGTCGGCGCCGTTGATCCTCGCCGCGTTCAGCAGTCGGCTGGTCAGCTCGAGCCCGCCGGGGCGCAGCACGCGCTTGCCCAGCCGGGCCAGCAGCCAGTGGCCGGGCAGATCCTCGTCGGACCGGTTGGGCAGCGGAAGTGCTTGTTGGCCAGTCATGTTCGAATCGTCCTCTCTAAAGCGGCGATCACGAAGATCGCCGTGAACACGGAGCATGTGTACAGCAGTGCAAAACCCTGTCCCCACGGCGGGGCCAGTACGGTGTCTTGGCCGGTGGCGTACACCGCGTTGAGCAGCGGCATGAACCGTTGCACGGTGGCGCCGCTGGGCAGGTATCCGGCGGCGGTCTCGAATGCGTACGCCCACACCAGGATCGCCGCGACCGCGCCCAACGGTGAGCGGATCAGCGCGCCGACGCCGACACCGGCGGCCGCGGCGAAGAACGCCAGCAGCGGAACCGTCCACAGCAGCCGCTGCCCCACCGCGTCGGTCGCCGAGACCGGCCCGTACACCGTCGGCGCCAGCAGCGGCAGCGCCACCAGCACGAGCACCAGCGTCGCGAACGCGACCAGCGCGCCCAGCACGCCGTAGAACAGCCACCGCCCCAGCAGCACCGGTCCCGGACGTGCCATCGCCAACCGGACGTATTCGCTGATGCCGGAACGGCTTTCGCTGGCCTGCCCGTCCGCGGCGGCGACCGCCGCCATGATGACGGTGATCGTGATGACCCAGTAGGCGGCGTTGGAGGTGGTCACCTGCAGCACCGAGATCTGGCCCGGGATGCGCGCGAACGACTCGGCGACCAGCGCGATCCCGAAGGTGATGACGGCGGGGATCGCGACGGCCGCGGGCACCATCACGGTCCACAGCCGGCCGGGTCCGCCGGTGCGCACCCGCTCGGCGCGTACGCTGCGCAGGACGGCGTTCACGCGCACTCCAGCAGCGTCGATTCCAGCCACTCGCGGGTGTCGACGCCTGCGGGCCGCAGCTCGTCGAGCCCGCCGGTGGCCCGCAGTCGGCCGTCGGCCAGCAGCGCGATGTGGTCGGCGGTCAGCGCCACCTCCGACAGCAGGTGGGTGGCGACGACGACGGTGCGGCCGCGCTGCGCGAGATCGCGCAGCAGGGACCGGAACCAGACGATGCCGGGCACGTCGAGACCGTTGAGAGGTTCGTCGAACAGCACCGCCTGGGGATCGGCGAGCAGGGCGCTGGCGATCGCGACGCGCTGGCGCGCCCCCAGCGACAGCCGGCCGATGCGGCGGTCGCGGTAGGTGTCGAGCCCGGTGTCGTGCAGCACCGCGTCGACGCGGGCGGCGTCGACGCCGGACAGCGCGGCCAGCCAGGCCATGTGGCGGCGCACGGTGTGGCGGGCATCCATGGCGTCGGGCCCGAGGTGCAGGCTCAGCAGCCGCGGGTCGCCGCCGGGGCGGCGGCCGCACACGGTGACGGTCCCGCCGTCGGGGCGGATCAGCCCGGCCAGCAGCCGTAGCAGGGTGGTCTTGCCCGCTCCGTTGAGGCCTAGCAGTGCGGTCACCGCGCCGGCGGGAAACGTGACGGTGACGTCGTCGGTGACCAGACGGTCCCCGAAACTCTTTGTCAGTCCGACCGTTTCGATCACGGGGCAATCACTGGAAGTTGCACGGGATCGGCAGGCCCATGGTCTTGATGCCGTTGCACAGCGACTTGCTGGCCAGTTTCCACCGGCCGTCGATGCGCCGCCACTCGGCCTCGACCTGGATCGTCGGCGCACCCTGCCGGCTGGCGTTGATGATCGCGGTGTGCCGGTCGCCGTCGTGGGTCTCCGGCCCGGTCACCTGGCTGGAGCCCTTGGGCGCACGGAAGAAGCCGATCTTGTAGATCATCTTCGGCACAATGACCGCGCGGTCACCGCCTTCGAGCTGGGCGGCCTTGACCCAGTCGGGTGCGGGAGTGGCGACCAGCAGACGGATCTGCGCGTCGAGTTCGGCCAGAGAGGGCACCTCGGAGGTGATCGCGAACTCGTGGTCGGTGGCCTCGGGCTGGGCGGCGGCCGCGGGCGCGACGAGCAGCGAGCCGACGACGACCGTCGCGACGAGGAGGCACAGGCGCCTGATCATGCACGCAACTCCTATTTAGAGGAAAACTTTCCGCTAAATGTAGAGAGCCTTACCTAATTAGGCAAGCCTTGCTTCATTCATCGGGGTTTCTCGTCGTACCCCGGGTCTAGGGTGAGCCGCATGGAACAGCGAATCAGCCTGCTCACGCTCGGAGTCGACGATCTAACGAGGTCGCGGGCGTTCTTCGAGGACGGCCTCGGCTGGACTCCGGCCGGTGTGTACGAGGGCGTGGTCTTCTACCAGCTCGCCGGCATCGCGCTGGCGCTGTTCGGCCGCGACGACCTGGCCGCCGACTGCGGGGTCCCCGTCGACGGCCGGTTCAGCGGTATCAGCATCGCGATCAACCAGCGCACCGAGGCCGAGGTCGACGAAGTCATGGCGCAGGTGCGGGCGGCCGGCGGGACGATCATCAAACCGGCCGAGAAGACCTACTGGGGCGGGTATTCCGGGTACTTCGCCGACCTCGACGGCCACGTGTGGGAGGTCGCGGTCAACCCGGCGTGGCTGATCAACGACGACGGCACGGTCACCGTCCGCTAGCGTCTCCCCCGCTTCGGCTTCACCGGCCTGCGGGCCGTCTTCCCGGCGGCGGCACGGGCGGCCTGCCTGGCGAGCGCCTTCTCCCGTGCGGTGCGTTTCGGCGGCGGCTGGGTCTGCCCGCGTGAGGAACCGGGCCTGCGGCCCCGCACGATCCCGATGAACTCCTCGACCAGCGCCGACGGCGACCCCTCAGGGAACGCGAGCGCGACCGCACAGGTGGGCGCGTCGGCGATGGGCCGGTAGGTCAGATCCTTGCGGTGGTACAGCCGCGCCAGCGACTGCGGCACGATCAGCGCCCCCATCCCGGTGGCGACGAGTTCGATTGCGGCCTCGGTGGTTTCGGGCCGGTACTCGACCGGCTCACCGGGAGCCTCGGGCCAGTCGACGACGTCGTCGAGCGGGACCAGCCTGGGTTCGCCGTCGAGGTCGGCGGCGGTGATCTCGTCGGCGGCGGTGACGACGTGGTCGGTGGGCACGACGACGACCGTGGTCTCCTCGTAGAGCGGGATGACCGCGAGGCCGGCGGTGTCGGCGGGCAGACGCAGCAGGGTCAGGTCGACGGTGCCGTCGCGCACTGCGTCGGCGGCGTCGGCCGCGGCGACGGTATGCAGGTGCAGGGTGACGTCGCGGTGGCGTTGCGCCCAGATCCGGGCCCACTTGGCGGGCGTCCCACCGGGCATGTAGCCGAGGGTGAGGGACTGCGGGGTCACCGCCTCAGGCTACCGATACGCTGGTCCCATGAGCAGGGCGAACACACAGTCCATGAAACCCGCGACCGCGGCGAGGAAGCTGGACGTGTACCTGCCCGCGACGCCGCCGGAGTTCCAGGCCAACCCGATCACCCGCGACGAGCTGGCGGCGCTGCAGGCCGATCCGCCGCAGTGGCTCAGGGATCTGCGCAAGAACGGGCCGCATCCGAAAAACCTGGTGGCCGCCAAGTTGGGCATCTCGATCGCCGCGCTGGCCCGCCACGGTGTCGGCACCGCGCTCACCACCGCCGAGATCAACCAGATCATCGAGGACAACCCGGAGTGGCTGGCCGCCGAGCGCGAGAGCTATCAGCAGGTGCTGCGCGAGGAACGCGAGCGCAAGGCGCAGCGGGCTCGCTGACCACGCCGAGTGTGGGCTTGACGCACACCGAATCGCGTTTTCGCGTACACAACTCCACACTCGCGCGCGAAATGAGGCCCTACAGCATGCAGGAGACGCAACCCTCCACTTCCGTGCCTTCCAGAGCCATCTGGCGCAGCCGGATGTAGTAGAGCGTCTTGATTCCCTTGCGCCAGGCGTAGATCTGCGCCTTGTTCACGTCGCGCGTGGTGGCGGTGTCCTTGAAGAACAGCGTCAGGCTCAGGCCCTGGTCCACGTGCTGGGTGGCCGCGGCGTAGGTGTCGATGACCTTCTCGTAGCCGATCTCGTAGGCGTCCTGGAAGTACTCCAGGTTGTCGTTGGTCATGTAGGGCGCCGGGTAGTAGACGCGGCCGATCTTGCCTTCCTTGCGGATCTCGATCTTCGACGCGATCGGGTGGATCGAGCTCGTCGAGTGATTGATGTAGGAGATCGACCCGGTCGGCGGCACCGCCTGCAGGTTCTGGTTGTAGATGCCGTACTTCTGCACCGACTCCTTGAGCTGGCGCCAGTCCTCCTGCGTCGGGATGTGAATCCCGGCGTCGGCGAACAGCTTCCGCACCTTCTCGGTCTTGGGCTCCCACACCTGGTCGGTGTACTTGTCGAAGAACTCGCCGCTGGCGTACTTCGAGTTCTCGAAGCCCTTGAAGTGCTTACCCCGCTCGATCGCGATCTTGTTCGACGCGCGGATCGCGTGGTAGCAGACCGTGTAGAAGTAGATGTTGGTGAAGTCGATGCCCTCTTCGGAGCCGTAGAAGATCCGCTCGCGCGCCAGGTAGCCGTGCAGGTTCATCTGCCCCAGGCCGATGGCGTGCGACTCGTCGTTGCCCTTCTCGATGGACGGCACCGACGTGATGCGGGTCTGGTCGCTCACCGCGGTCAGCGCCCGGATCGCCACCTCGACGGTCTGCCCGAAGTCCGGCGAGTCCATCGCCTTGGCGATGTTCAGCGACCCCAGGTTGCAGGAGATGTCCTTGCCGACCTTCTTGTAGGACAGGTCGTCGTTGAACTCCGACGGCGTGGAGACCTGCAGGATCTCCGAGCACAGGTTCGAGTGGGTGATCTTGCCGGCGATCGGGTTCGACCGGTTCACCGTGTCCTCGAACATGATGTACGGGTAGCCGGACTCGAACTGCAGCTCGGCCAGCGTCTGGAAGAACTCGCGCGCGTTGATCTTCGTCTTGCGGATCCGGCTGTCGTCGACCATCTCGTAGTACTTCTCGGTGACCGAGATGTCGGCGAACGGGACGCCGTAGACCCGCTCGACGTCGTACGGCGAGAACAGGTACATGTCGTCGTTGCGCTTGGCCAACTCGAAGGTGATGTCCGGGATCACCACGCCCAGCGACAGCGTCTTGATCCGGATCTTCTCGTCGGCGTTCTCACGCTTGGTGTCGAGGAACCGGTAGATGTCGGGATGGTGCGCATGCAGGTACACCGCACCGGCCCCCTGCCGGGCGCCGAGCTGGTTGGCGTAGGAGAACGAGTCCTCCAGCAGCTTCATGATCGGGATGACGCCCGAGCTCTGGTTCTCGATGTTCTTGATCGGGGCGCCGTGCTCACGGATGTTGCTCAGCAGCAACGCCACACCGCCGCCGCGCTTGGACAGCTGCAGCGCGGAGTTGATGGAGCGCCCGATGGATTCCATGTTGTCCTCGATGCGCAGCAGGAAGCAGGACACCGGCTCACCGCGCTGCTTCTTGCCCGAGTTCAGGAACGTCGGGGTGGCCGGCTGGAACCGGCCGTCCATGATCTCGTCGACGAGCTTCTCGGCCAGGTCGGTGTCACCGGCGGCCAGCGTCAGCGCCACCATCACGACGCGGTCCTCGAACCGCTCCAGGTAGCGCTTCCCGTCGAAGGTCTTCAGCGTGTAGGACGTGTAGTACTTGAACGCGCCCAAAAACGTCGGGAAGCGGAACTTCTTGGCGTACGCGCGATCCAGCAGCGCCTTGATGAAGTCGCGGGAGTACTGGTCGAGCACCTCGCGCTCGTAGTACTCGTTCTCGATCAGGTAGTCGAGCTTCTCGTCGTAGCTGTGGAAGAAGACGGTGTTCTGGTTGACATGCTGCAGGAAGTACTGCTTGGCGGCTTCCTTGTCCTTGTCGAACTGAATCTTGCCGTTCTCGTCGTACAGATTCAGCATCGCGTTGAGCGCGTGGTAGTCCGCCTCCCCGGGCAGCACGTGCCCGGCCGGGTTCGCGGTGGTTACAGGCTCTGCAGCTGTGACGGTTGGTGGCACGTCTGGTCCTTCCAAAAGTCTTTCAACCCCGCCCGGACGGCGTCGACGTCGTCCGGGGTTCCCATCAGTTCGAAGCGGTACAGGTACGGCACGTTGCACTTGCGCGAGATGACATTGCCCGCATAGGCGAACTCCGCACCGAAGTTGTTGTTGCCCGCGGCGATCACGCCGCGGATCAACGACCGGTTGTGTTCGTTGTTGAGAAACGCGATGACCTGCTTGGGTACGTAGCCGCCCGCGTTGATGTCGGGGGTGGCCTTACCGCCGCCGTAGGTGGGCACCACCAGCACGTAGGGCTCATCGACCTCGATGCGCTCGTGCAGGGGGATGCGGATCACCCGGTCGGCGGGCAGTCCCAGTTTCTGGACGAAGCGGTGGGTGTTCTCCGAGACGCTGGAGAAGTAGACGAGAAGGCTCATCTCGTTCCCCCTTCCTCTCGTCCGAATACCCCGTTGATGCCCGTCTCCCCCGCTACGCGGTGGCCTGCACGGCCGCGAGGGCCTTGATCCGGTCGGGGCGGAAGCCCGACCAGTGCTCGTTGCCTGCCACCACGACCGGGGCCTGCAGGTAGCCCAGCGCCATGACGTAGTCCCGGGCCTCGGTGTCGAGGGAGATGTCGACCTTCTCGTAGGCGATACCCGCCTTGTCCAGCGCCTTGAAGGTCGCGGTGCACTGCACGCACGCCGGCTTGGTGTAGACGGTGACCAGAGAACCTGCGGGCTGGGACATTCGTACTGCTCCTCTAGCGACTGGAACGGGAACTGGCAACTGGTCGGGAACGGGGTTACGCCGGGACCTACTGGTCTCAGCGGTCCGCCGGCCCCGGAAATTCCTGCGGTCCGAGATCCGTCGGCCGGTGCCTGCGCAGCCGGTTTTCCGGGTCTCCGACCGACCCTTGTGGGGGTCGGAATCGTGGGGGCCTGCCGGTGCTCGAAACACTACACCTTGTGGCCTTCATTGCGAAGAGATACTAGATGTTCTGAATGACATTTTTGAAATTCCCAGGTCGTAAGCTTTTTACGCACGACACGCCCGGCGTGTCGCGCGTCACAGCGACCGGCGTGTCGCGCGTGCCCCCTAGATGTAGCACCGGCCACCGACAACTCGACCGCCCCGAGACGGCGCCCACAGCCCGGACAGCAAAGCGCCGGCCCGGTCACGATCGACCGGGCCGGCGCCTGCGGATAGGTACCGGGATAAGTACTGTCAGGCCACCTCGGCGGCCAGCTTGCCGACGATGTCACGCACCGTCGCGGCGACCTCGGCGTGCTCGCGCGGGTGCTTCCCGTCCAGCGTCTTGCTCGGCAGCGACAGCTTCAGGTCCTCGACCACCCGCGGTCCCGCGATCCCGAACGACTTGCGGGTCTCGTCATGAGCCCACACACCGCCGTACTGGCCCAGGGCCGCGCCGATCACGGCCAGCGGCTTGTCCTTGAGCGCACCGTTGCCGTACGGCCGGGACAACCAGTCGATGGCGTTCTTGAGCACACCCGGGATGCTGGCGTTGTACTCGGGGGTGACGACGAGGGTGGCGTCGGCCTCGGCGGCGGCCGCGCGCAGGGCGGCGACCGGCTCGGCGACGTCCTCGGTGTCGATGTCCTCGTTGTAGAAGGGCAACTCGGCCAGCCGGTCGAACGGCTTGAGCTGCACACCCTCGGGGGCGCTCTCGATCGCCAGCTCGGCCAGCTGCCGGTTGATCGAGCCCGCCCGCAGGCTGCCAACCAGCACCAGCACGGTGATGTCCTTGTTGTCCGACACGTCGGTTTCCTTTCGGTCGTTCGGGAGTATCGTCGCACGACTCAACCGGACTACGGTCCGAATAATTCCGCCTGAACTAAACTACTGACATGGCTGCCCCTCGTCCCGTGCAGGAGCTGCAGGTGGCCGGCCAACCTCCGACCGAACGCGGGGACGCGGCACGCAATCGCACCCTACTGCTCGAGGCGGCCCGCCGCCTGATCGCCGAGCGCGGCCCCGACGCGGTGACCACCGACGACATCGCCACCGCCGCCGGGGTGGGCAAAGGCACGCTGTTCCGTCGCTTCGGCAGCCGGTCGGCGTTGATGATCGAGCTGCTCGACGAGGACGAGAAGGCCCATCAACACGCGTTCCTGTTCGGGCCGCCGCCGCTGGGTCCGGGTGCGCCGCCGCTGGAGCGACTGCTCGCCTACGGCCGCGCCCGGCTGGAGTTCGTCCACGCCCACCTCGCCCTGCTCCTGGAGGCCAACCGCGACCCGAACGCGCGGTTCAACGCGCCGGCCACCCTGCACCACCGCCATCTGCGGGTGCTGCTCGAGCAGGCCGGCACCACCGGCGACCTCGACGCCCAGGCCGCCGCGCTGCAGGCACTGCTGGACGCCGAGTACGTCCAGCACCAGCTCCGCGAGGGCGGGCACACGCTGCCCTCGCTCGCCGACGCGTGGGAGTCGGTGGCACGCAAACTCTGCGGCATATGAGGCGGCATATGAGCCACCGCTGGGTCCTGCACGTCGACCTCGACCAGTTCCAGGCCGCGGTGGAGATCCGGCGCCGCCCGGAACTGGCGGGCCTGCCGGTCATCGTCGGCGGCAACGGCGATCCCACCGAACCCCGCAAGGTCGTCACCTGTGCGTCCTATCCGGCGCGCGAGTACGGCGTGCACGCCGGGATGCCGTTGCGCAGCGCGGCCCGCAAGTGCCCCGATGCGGTCTTCCTGCCCCTGGACACCGACGCCTACGACGCGGCCTCCGAGCAGGTGATGGGTCTGCTGCGCGACTTCGGCCATCCCGTCGAGGTGTGGGGCTGGGACGAGGCCTACGTCGGCGCCGACCTCGACGGCGACCCCGTCGAGCTCGCCGACCGCATCCGCGAGGTCGTCGCCGCCGAGACGGGGCTGACGTGCTCGGTCGGCATCAGCGACAACAAACAGCGCGCCAAGGTGGCGACCGGCTTCGGCAAGCCGCGCGGCACCGATCCGGCCCGCGGCGTGTACCTGCTCACCGACGAGAACTGGATGGCGGTGATGGGCGACCGTCCGGTCGACGCTCTGTGGGGTGTCGGCCCGAAGACCGCGAAAAAGCTTGCCGGCCTAGGCATCACCACCGTCGCTGACCTGGCGTCCACCGACCCGACGGTGCTGACCTCGACGTTCGGCCCGACCACCGGGTTGTGGATCCTGCTGCTGGCCAAGGGTGGCGGCGACGACACCGTCCGCGCCGAACCGTGGGTGCCGCGTTCGCGCAGCCATGTCGTCACCTTCCCGCAGGACCTCGACGACCCCGCCGAGATGCGCTCGGCCCTCGTCGACCTCGCGCACCGCACGCTCGCCGACATCGTCGCGCAGCACCGCGTCGCCGAACGCGTCGCGGTCACCGTGCGCACCAGGACCTTCTACACCCGCACCAAGATCCGTAAGCTGCCCGCACCGACCACGGACCGAGACCTCATCACCGCCACCGCACTCGACCTGCTCGCCGAGTTCGACCTCGACCGGCCAGTGCGACTGCTGGGCGTGCGGCTGGAGCTGACCCCACCGGAAGGCGGGTACTGACCCGATGCTGCAGACGATCGCCATCCGCGGGTACCGCTCCCTGCGCGACGTGGTGCTGCCGCTGGCCCGGCTGACCGTGATCACCGGCGCCAACGGCACCGGTAAGTCGTCGCTGTACCGGGCGCTGCGCCTGCTGGCCGACTGCGGCCGCGGCGAGGTGATCGGCTCACTGGCCCGCGAGGGCGGGCTGGAGTCGGTGCTGTGGGCCGGCCCCGAGCAGCTCGGCGGCGCCCGCCGCACCGGCAAGGTCGAGGGCACCATCCGCACCGGCCCGGTCTCCCTCGAGATGGGGTTCGCCGCCGACGATTTCGGTTACCTCGTCGACCTCGGGCTACCGCAGATGGCCGGCCCCGGTTCGCTGTTCGCGCGCGATCCGGAGATCAAGCGTGAGGCGGTGTTCGCCGGACCGGTGATGCGACCCGGCACGACGCTGGTGCGCCGCACCCGCGATTACGTGGAGACCGCCTCGGAGTCCGGCCGCGGGTTCGACAAGCTGTCGCAGGCGCTGCCGCCCTACCGCAGCGTGCTCGCCGAGTACGCCCACCCTGGTGCCCACCCGGAACTGGCGGCGGTGCGGGACCGGTTGCGGGCGTGGCGGTTCTACGACGGCTTCCGCGTCGACGCCGCCGCGCCGTGCCGCCGGCGTCACGTCGGCACCCGCACCCCGGTGCTCGCCGACGACGGCTCGGACCTGGCGGCGGCCATCCAGACCATCATCGAGGCCGGTTTCGACGACCTGGCCCGCGCGGTGGCCGACGCGTTCGACGGGGCGACGGTCTCGGTGGCCGTGCACGACGGACTGTTCGACCTGCGCCTGCACCAGCCCGGGATGCTGCGCCCGCTGCGGGCTGCCGAACTGTCCGACGGCACACTGCGTTTCCTGCTCTGGGCGGCCGCGCTGCTCAGCCCGCAGCCGCCGTCGCTGATGGTGCTCAACGAGCCCGAGACCTCCCTGCACCCCGATCTGGTGCGCCCGCTGGGCCGGCTCATCAACACCGCGGCGGGCACCACGCAGGTCGTCGTCGTCACCCACTCGAAGACCCTGCTCGAAGCCCTGGCGGCCGTCCCCCTCGACGAGGACTACCACACCGCGGACGCAATTCAGATCGCGTTGCACAAGGATCTCGGCGAGACCCGCATCGAGGGGCAGGGCCTGCTGACCACGCCGCCGTGGGACTGGGGTTCCCGCTAGCCGCTAACCGCGCCGCGCCGGCCGCAACGCCTTGGTGAACAACACGTTCACCGACCGCATCGCCACGCTGTAGGGCCACCACGCCACCCGCTTGAACAGATACAGCGCGCGGATGTCGGCGGAGGTGTAGATCAGGAAGCGGTTGCGCCGCACGCCCTTGAGGATGCACTCGGCGACGTGCTCCGGGGACACCGCGTGCCCGCTGAACCGGTCGGTCCACTTCTGCACCCGTGGGTCCTCGCGGTCCACGCCGGCGATCTGAACCGTCTGCACCAGAGGCGTTTTCACCGCGCCGGGCACCACGACCGAGACCCCGATGCGGTGGCGGGCCAGGTCGAACCGCAGCACCTCCGACAGTCCGCGCAACCCGAACTTGCTGGCGCTGTAGGCCGCATGCCACGGCAGCGCCACGATCCCGGCCGCCGAGGACACGTTGACCAGGTGCCCGCCGGTGCCCGCGGCCACCATCGGCGGTACGAACGTCTCGATGACGTGGATGGGGCCCATCAGGTTGACGTCGACCATCGACCTCCAGTGCTGGTGGGTCAGCGTCGACACGGTGCCCCACGCGGAGATCCCGGCGATGTTCATGACGATGTCCATCGCCGGGTGCCGCGAGTGGACGTCATCGGCGAACGCCTTGACCGCGTCGTAGTCGGAGATGTCCAGGGCGCGGTACTCCGGGACCTCGGCACCCAGGGCGCGCGCGTCGGCGACGGTCTTCTCCAGCCCCTCGGCGTCTCGGTCGGTGAGGAAGAGCTCGGCGCCCTCGGCGGCGAGCCGCAGCGCGGTGGCGCGGCCGATGCCGCTGGCGGCTCCGGTGATCAGACAACGCTTGTTCGCGAATCCCGGATGCGCCATGGCGATGAGGATACCCAGTCCGGTCAGCCGTCCCGGCGCTCTTCGGAGCGCATGTGCCCCCAGAACGCGGCCACCCACAGCTTCTCGAGCGCCTCGATCGCGCGGTTCGGGTCGATACCGCGGCCGACGAACGCGCTGTCGTGGGTCAGCGTCATGGCCGTCGTCGCGGCCAGGGTGCGCACCAGCGCGGGCAGGTCGTCGGAGATGGGACGGGCGTCGGCGTCCTGCTCCAACAGCGCGATCAGCTTCTCGATGATGCCGTCGTAGAAGTCGTCCATCATCTCGCGGATCTTCTTGTCGGTGTTGCGCGCGACCCCGCACGCCGACAGCACCGGGTCGTCGTTGGCGTACACCGCGGCGGCGCTGCCGACCATCCGCTTGGCGAAGGCCTCCGGCGACTCGCCGGGCTCGCGGGGCGCGAAGTGGTGGGTGAGGCTGTCGAGCATCTCCCCGGCACCGGCGAGCACCTCGGCGAGCACCGCGTACTTGGAGTCGAAGTAGAAGTAGAAACCCGATCGCGCCACACCCGCACGTTCGCTGATGGCGCTGACCGACAGGTCCGCGAACGACTGTTCCTTGACGAGCTCGCGGACGGCATTGATGATCGCGTCGCGCTGCCGGTCGCCGCGGCTGCGACGCGCTTGCGGTGCTGGTTGGGCGGTCATCGCCCTAGACCTTCGCACCACGACGCGCCCAGTACAAACTTGACATGCGTCAAGTCTGCCATTCAGGATGACGGTAGGAGTGACAACGGCCACAGTCCTTTCTGCCTGAGGAGTAGCTCATGCCGACCATCAGCACCACCGACTACCTGCTCGACCAGGCGAAGCGGCGGCTGACCCCGACACTGAACAACCTGCCGCTGGGGCCGCTGGAGCGGCATTTGAACAACCGTGAGTGGAAGCAGTTCAAGCTGGCCGAGCCGCCCGCGGGCAGCGGCCTGAAGCCGGTGATGGGCGACGCCGGCCTGCCGATCCTCGGTCACATGATCGAGGCGTTCCGCGGCGGTCCGGACTACGTGCTGCAGGTCTACCGCAAGTACGGCCCGGTGCACTACGCCTACTCCCCCGCGCTGTCGTCGGTGTCCGCGCTGGGTCCCGACGCCACCCAGGTCGTCTTCTCCAACAAGAACAAGGACTTCTCACAGAAGGGCTGGCACCCGGTCATCGGCCCGTTCTTCAACCGCGGCCTGATGATGCTCGACTTCGAAGAGCACATGTTCCACCGGCGGATCATGCAGGAGGCGTTCACGCGCACCCGGCTGTCGGGCTACGTCGAGCACATCGACAAGGTGGCCTCGAAGGTGGTGGCCAACGACTGGGTCGCCAACGACCCGCGGTTCCTGCTGCACCCCGCGCTCAAGGAGCTCACCCTCGACATCGCGTCGGTGGTGTTCATGGGGCACGAGCCGGGCACCGACCACGAGCTGGTCACCAAGGTCAACGAGGCGTTCGCCATCACCACCCGCGCCGGCGGCGCGATCATCCGCACCAGCGTTCCGCCGTTCAAGTGGTGGCGCGGGCTGCAGGCGCGCAAGGTCCTGGAGGACTACTTCGAGGAGCGGGTCAAGGAGCGCCGCGACGCCGAGGGCACCGACATGCTGACGGTGCTGTGCCACACCGCCGACGAGGACGGCAACCGGTTCAGCGACGAGGACATCGTCAACCACATGATCTTCCTCATGATGGCCGCCCACGACACCTCGACGTCGACGCTGACCACCATGGGCTACTACCTGGCGGCCAACCCCGAGTGGCAGGAGCGCTGCCGCGAGGAGTCCGAGCGCATCGGCGACGGACCGCTGGACATCGAGGCGCTGGAGAAGCTCGAGACCTTCGACCTGGTCATCAACGAGTCGCTGCGGCTGGTCACCCCGCTGCCGTTCAACGTGCGCCAGGCCGTGCGCGACACCGACATCCTGGGCTACTACATCCCAGCGGGCACCAACGTCGTGACCTGGCCCGGCCTCAACCACCGGCTGCCCGAGATCTGGACCGACCCGGAGAAGTTCGATCCCGACCGCTTCTCCGAACCGCGCTCGGAGCACAAGAAGCACCGCTACGCGTTCTCGCCGTTCGGCGGCGGTGCGCACAAGTGCATCGGCATGGTGTTCGGTCAGCTCGAGATCAAGACCGTCATGCACCGACTGCTGCGCAAGTACCGCCTGGAGCTGCCGCGGCCGGGCTACAAGCCGAAGTACGACTACGCGGGTATGCCGGTCCCGATGGACGGCATGCCGATCGTGCTGCGGCCCCTGCACTGAGTTCTGTTGTCGCGAAACTGTATTCCCGCTGCGAAAGGCCGGGTACCGGCCCGCGGGAATACAGTTTCGCGGCGTTTTCGCCGCGTCTCGGGACGCGGTTTCAGGACGAGGTGAGCAGCCGGTTGGCGCACGCGATGACCGCGTTGAGCGCCGACTGCGTGGCGTCCTCGGACAGGCCCAGCGCCCACTGCGCGTGCAGCCCGTCGGAGCCGCGGATGAATGTGGCGGTGCGCTCACCGGCGCGCACCTGGTGAAAGTCGATCAGTTCCACCGGGATTCCGTAGTCGTAGAGCATCGCGGTGAGCGCGGCGACAGGCCCGGAGGCGGCCGCCGACGTCGCGCAGGTGCGCTCGCCGATCGTCAGCGTCGCCTGGTAGTGCCGGGCCTGCGGGCCCAGCCGGGTGGCGGGCCGCGCCCCGTCGGTGCAGTTCCAGTCGCCGAGCCGCACCGGCCACGACGTGGGGGCGTACTCGGCCAGGAAGGTGTCGAACGGCATCGTGTCGGCCTGCTCCCGCAACCCCCGTGGCATCGGGGCGTTCAGGTGAGCGGCGAAGGAATGCGGTGCGAACGAAAGAGTCATGGTGTGCCGGTTCTTGTTCTCGAAGGAGTGACCGACTACATAGCAACGACCCACAGCGGGGGGTCGGTCAGAATCAGACCCCGCTGCGGGTTGCTACTACGAGTCGCCTCGGCACGGGACCGATGCTAGTCCTGCCGCGGCGGGCGACGCAAAGTAATTTCCGTCGCGATCTTTTTTCAACTGTGGCGCGCGACGCCCGGCGCGGTGAGATCGTGTTTCCTACTTTTGGCGTCGACACGACCTGGGGGGCCACGTGCGAGAAGCGGAGCCGTCACCGGCGGCGGACCCGGACACCGTCGCGGGCCTGGGCGAACGGGTGGGATCCTTCCGCTATTTCGCCGACGAAGCCCGGTGGGAGTGGTCCGATGCCGTCGCCCAGATGCACGGCTACCCGCCGGGTGAGGTCGAGCCGACCACCGAGCTGCTGCTGTCGCACAAGCATCCCGACGACGCCGCCAGCGTGGCGCTGCTGATCGACGCGGTCACCGGGGAGGGCAGGCCGTTCAGCAGCCGCCACCGCATCGTCGACAGACACGGCACCGTGCGTCCGGTGCTGGTCATCGGCGAACGGCTGCGCGACGACGACGGCACCGTGATCGGCACTCAGGGCCTCTACCTGGACCTGAGCAACGTCGCGGCCAGTACTGTGGACGCCGCGATCGCCGACTTCACCGAGCACCGCGCCATCATCGAGCAGGCCAAGGGCATGCTGATGGTGACCTACGGCATCCCCGCCGAGCGGGCCTTCGACATCCTGGTGTGGCGTTCGCAGGACAGCAACACCAAGCTGCGCACGCTGGCCACTCAGGTCGTCGCCGACTTCACCACGATGCTGCAGATCCCCGGCGACATCCGGGAGCGCGCCGACCATCTGCTGCTCACCGCACACAAGCGGATCGGCGAGCGCCGACGCGACGGCGACTAGCACCACGCACTACCGTGTGTGGGTGATGTCCGCGCACCCGATACGGCAGGAGCCGTCCCCAGGTCGCCCATGACCTGGGCTCTACTGTTCGCCGCGGGCATCCTCGGCGGTCTCACCGGCAGCGTCGCAGGCCTGGCGTCGGTGGCCACCTACCCGGCGCTGCTGGTGGCGGGGCTGCCGCCGGTGACCGCGAACGTCACCAACACCGTCGCGCTGGTCTTCAACGGGGTCGGCTCGGTGCTGGGCTCCCGCCCCGAACTGCGCGGCCGCGGCCGCTGGGTGCTGCGCATGCTGCCGGTCGCCCTGCTGGGTGGGCTGGCCGGCGCGGTGCTCCTGTTATCCACGCCCGCAGAGGGTTTCGAGAAGGTGGTGCCGATCCTGCTGGGCTCGGCCTCGGTGGCGATCCTGCTGCCGCGACGCCCGCCCGACGACGGCGACGGCGAGGGCCGGCCCGTGCTGCGCACCGTCGCGGAGCTCGCGGCGATCTTCGCGATCTGCATCTACGGCGGCTACTTCGGTGCCGCCGCGGGGGTGCTGCTGCTGGCGCTGTTCCTGCGCACTGGGCACGGCTCGCTCGCGGTGGCCAACGCGGGCAAGAACGTCGTGCTCGGGCTCGCCAACCTCGTCGCCGCGGTGGTGTTCGCGGTCGTGGCGCCGGTGCAGTGGTGGGCCGTGCTGGTGCTCGGGCTGGGCTGCCTGATCGGCTCGCGGCTGGGGCCGGTGGTGGTGCGGCACGCACCGTCGGGACCGCTGCGGCTGGCGATCGGCGCGGCCGGGGTTGCGCTGGCCGTCAAGCTCGGCCTGGACGCCTACCGCTAGATGGCAAACGGGTTGTCGCCCTTGGCCACCCGCGTCCCGACGTCGATCAGGTTCTGCGCGCTGGTGTGCAGCCGCTCCCCCGCCTCACGGCTGGCCTGCCCGACCAGGAACCGCGACCAGGTGCCCTCGATGACGATGCCGAGCTTGAAACACGCCATCGCGATGTACCAGTCGAGGTGGTCGGTCTCGCGACCACCGGCGGCCAGGTAGGCGTCGAGAAGCTCACGGCGGCTGGCCAGTCCGCCGAGCGCGGCCAGCCGGGCGCCCGCGCCGATCGTGTCGGCCTCCAGCGGCCAGCAGATCAGGATCCAGCCCAGGTCCAGCAGCGGGTCGCCGATGGTGCACATCTCCCAGTCGACGAACGCGGCCAGTTCCGGACGGTCACGTCGCAGCATCACGTTGCTCAGGTGCGGGTCGCCGTGCAGGATGCCCGGCGGACCGTCGGGCGGCAGGTTCGCCGTCAGCCACTCGGCCAGTTCGGCGACCTCCAGCGTCGCCGGGTCGTAGCGGTCGTGACGGTAGCTCTCCAGCAGCTTAAGGAACTGCGGAACCTGGCGCTGCAGAAACGATCCCGGCCGTTTGAGCTCGGCGAGCGGTTTGCCCTCCCACGGCACCCGGCTCAGCTCGGCCAGGCTCGCGGCGTAGCTCAACCCGACCTGGTGACGCATCGCGGGATCGCGTTCGTAGGCCTCGGACATGTCGTCGCCGGGGTTGAAGCCGTCGACCTCCTCCATGAGGTAGAAGACCACCCCGAGGACGTCCAGATCGTCGCAGCCGGCGATGAATTCGGGGTGCGGCACCGGGGTGCCCGCCAGTGTGCGCAGCGCCGCGATCTCGCGCAGCATCGTCTTGTCACTGGTCGGCCGCGGGTGCAGCGGCGGCCGGCGCAGCACCATCGCGCGGTCGTCGACGCGTAACCGCACCACGATGTTCTGGGTGCCACCGGTCAGGGGTTCGACGTCGCTGACCGTCTCCCCCAGACCTTCGCGGCGCACCCACCGGGTGAGGGCGGCCTGGTCCTCGTCGCTCAGTGTCGGCAGCTGCTGCACATCATCGGGCATTGGCACATGGTGTCAGTCAACGACTTCGGTGCGCTACCGATCGCCCATCGACCGGCAGCGCACCGAAGCAGCGACGATTACTTGGGGGCGAAGCGCTGACCCGCGTCCAGCCGCAGGCACTGGCCGTTGAGCATCGGGTTCTCGACGATCGCGGCCACCAGCTTGGCGTACTCCTCCGGCTTGCCGAGCCGCTTCGGGAACGCCGCGTCCTTGGTCAGCGCCTTGGCGAACTCGTCGGGGATGCCCTCGGTCAGGCCGGTGGCGAACAGGCTCGGCGCGATCGCGAGCGCGCGGATGCCGAGGCTGCCCATGTCACGGGCCATCGTCAGGCACATGCCGGCGATCGCGGCCTTCGACGCGGTGTAGGCGACCTGGCCGATCTGGCCCTCGAACGCCGCGATCGAGGCGGTGTTGATGATGACGCCGCGCTCCTCCTGCTCGTCGTCGACGAGGTCCTGCTGGCTCATCTGCCAGCCGGCCAGGCGGCTGATGTTGAACGTCGCGATGAGGTTGAGGTCGATGGTCTTGCGGAACGACTCCAGGCTGTGCGGACCGTCCTTCTTGACGGTGCGCTCGGCGCCGCCGCCACCCGCGGTGGTCACGATGATGTGCAGCGCGCCCAGCTTGTCGATGGCCTCATTGAGCACCTTCTCGGTCCCGTCGAAGTCGGTGACGTCGACCGCGAAGAACGAACCGCCGATCGCGTCGGCGACCTCCTTGCCCTTGGACTGCGGGCGATCGAGGATCGCCACCTCGGCGCCGCGCTGTGCCAGCAACTCCGCCGTCGCCTTGCCGAAGCCCGAGGCGCCACCGACGATGATCGCCTTCTTGCCCGAGATCTCCACTGAGGTCCCCTTTCCAAAAAGTGCCCAATTCGTAAAGCAACCTAGCTCACGTTCCGATCACCACTGCGCTGCGGGTCACTTCCGTGAGTACGTTGGCGTCATGGCGGGTCGTGAGAGCAGGGCGATGGCCGGCGTCGCGGCGGCCGCCGTCGCGCTCGGCGTGACCCAGGTGCTGGCCGCGGTGACGGGCCCGCGCGCCGACGCACGCACCGCGGTCGGATCGACGGTGATCGACCTGACCCCCGGGCCGGTCAAGGAGTGGGCGATCCAGACGTTCGGCACCGCCGACAAGCTCGTGCTGGGAGTGCTCGTGGTGGTGGTGATCGCGGTGCTGGCCGCGCTCACCGCCGCGTTCGAGACGCGTCGGGTGCCGATCGGCAGCGCCGCCATCGTCGCAGGCGGGATCGCCGGGTGCGCGGCGGTGCTGTCCCGGGCCGGGGCCACGCCGATCGACGTGGCGCCGACGGTGATCGGCACGGCCTGCGGGGTGGCGGTGCTGCGGCTGCTGACCTCGGGGCGCTTCACCGACGCCGACCCCGTCGAGGCCGACGGGGTGGACCGGGGCAGGCGGCTGTCGCTGGTGACCCTGGGGTTCCTCGGTGCGGGCGCGCTGAGCGGGGTGGCCGGCGTCGTGCTGACCCGGCTGACCACCTCGGTGTCCGGTGACCGCACCGCGTTCACGCTGCCGCCGGTCGACGTCGCCGCCCCGCCGGTGCCGGCGAGCGTGCAGCCCAAGGGCGTCGCACTGCCGTCGTTCATCACCCCCAACGCCGACTTCTACCGCATCGACACCGCGCTGGCGGTCCCCCAGCTCAGCCGCGAGAACTGGGAGCTGCGCATCCACGGCATGGTCGACCGCGAGGTCACCTACCGCTTCGCCGACCTGGAGCGGTTCGACGTGGTGGAGAAGCTGGTGACGCTGACCTGCGTATCGAACCCGGTCGGCGGGGAGCTCATCGGCAACGCCGAGTGGACGGGTTATCGGGTGCGGGATCTGTTGGCGCAGGCAGGTGTTCACCCCGACGCCGACATGGTGCTGTCGAAGTCGGTGGACGGGTTCACCGCGGGCACCCCGGTCGAGGCGCTCACCGACGACCGCGACGCGCTGCTGGCCGTCGGGATGAACGGCGAACCGCTGCCCACCGAGCACGGTTACCCGGCGCGGCTGGTCGTGCCGGGGCTGTACGGATACGTCTCGGCGACCAAATGGGTCGTCGATCTGGAGGTCACCCGGTTCGACCGCGCCGAGGCGTACTGGACGCGGCTGGGCTGGTCACCCCGCGGGCCGATCAAGACCGAGTCGCGCATCGACGTGCCGCGCAGCGGCCAGCGGGTGGCACCCGGGCCGGTGACCTTCGGCGGGGTGGCCTGGGCCCAGACCCGCGGGGTGCGGGCGGTGGAGGTCCGCATCGACGGGCCCGACGGCGAGGGCGACTGGCAGCAGGCCGACCTCGGCACCGCCTATTCGAACGACACCTGGCGGCTGTGGAGCTTCCCCTGGCGGGCGTCGGAGCCGGGTCTGTACACGATCACCGTGCGGGCCACCGACAACACCGGTCAGACGCAGACCGCCGACACCGCCAACCCGATTCCTGGCGGCGCCACCGGCTGGCACAGCGTCACCTTCTCGGTGGATTCCCAGTGATCCCCCCCAACCGCGAGCGGGCGTGTCTGCGCACGACACACCGCGGAGATGCAGCAGTTTGCGCACGCTCGCACCGCAACAATGTCTGACCCACGTGCCAGGCTGGAGGGGTGCTGCTGCTCGACGTCGCCACCGCCTCCGCCGACGTGGGCGCGTCGTCGTCGCGGCTGGCCAAGACCGCCCGCATCGCCGAGACGCTGAGACAGGCCGCCGACGATCCGGAGCAGGTGGCGATCGTCGTCTCCTGGCTGTCCGGCGAACTGCCGCAGCGTCAGATCGGGGTCGGTTGGGCCGCGCTGCGCTCGCTGCCGGCCCCGGCGGCGACGCCGACGCTGACCGTGCCGGCCGTGCACGCCCGGTTCAGCGAGATCAAGGAGGTCGCGGGTAAGGGGTCGCAGGCCCGGCGCGCCGCCCTGGTCGCCGACCTGTTCGGCGCCGCCACCGACGTCGAGCAGACCTTCCTGCGCCGCCTGCTCAGCGGCGAGCTGCGCCAGGGCGCCCTGGTCGGCGTGATGGCCGACGCCGTCGCCAAGGCCGCCGACCTGCCGGCCGCCGCGGTGCGCCGCGCCGCCATGCTGGGCGGCAACCTGCCCGCCGTCGCCGCCGCGGCCCTGACCGAAGGCGCGGCCGGGCTCGCCCGGTTCACGCTCACCGTCGGCCGCCCCGTCGGCCCGATGCTCGCCCAGACCGCCACCGGCGTGGCCGATGCGCTCGAACGGCTCTGCGGCACAGCCGTTCTGGAGGCCAAGCTGGACGGTGCCCGGGTTCAGGTGCACCGCAGCGGCGACACCGTGGCGATCTACACCCGCAGCCTCGACGACGTGACCGCCCGGCTGCCCGAGGTCGTCGACGCCGCGCTCGCCCTGCCGGTCACCGAGCTGATCGCCGACGCCGAGGCGATCGCACTGCGCCCCGACGGGCGCCCGCACCGCTTCCAGGTCACCGCGTCCCGGTTCGGCCGCTCCGTCAACATCGCCGCCGCCGCGGCGGTCCAGCCGCTGTCGGTGTTCGTGTTCGACCTGCTGCACGTCGACGGCACCGATCTGCTGGACATGCCGACCCGCGAGCGCATCGCGGTGCTCGACGAGCTGGTGCCCGACCGGCACCGCGTCGACCGTCTGATCACCGACGATCCGACGTCCGCCGAGGATTTCCTGCGGCGGACGCTGGCCGCCGGCCACGAGGGTGTGATGGCGAAGTCGCCGACGGCGCCCTACGAGGCCGGCCGCCGCGGCGCGGGCTGGCTGAAGGTCAAACCGGTGCACACCCTCGACCTGGTCGTGCTGGCCGTCGAGTGGGGGTCGGGCCGGCGCACCGGCAAGCTGTCGAACATCCATCTCGGCGCCCGCGACCCGCGGACCGGCGGATTCGTCATGCTCGGCAAGACGTTCAAGGGCATGACCGACGCGATGCTGGAGTGGCAGACGGCGCGCTTCCTGGAACTGGCCGACGGTCCCACCGACGGATACGTGGTCAGGGTGCGCCCCGAGCAGGTCGTCGAGATCGCGTTCGACGGCATCCAGACCTCGACGCGCTACCCGGGTGGGATGGCGCTGCGGTTTGCCCGGGTGGTGCGCTACCGCGACGACAAGACCGCCGCCGAGGCCGACACCGTCAACACCGTGCGCCAGATCTACGAACGCGCCGACTGAGTACGCCCGTGGTCTGGCAAGATAGCGCTGCCGAAAAACTGGGAGACATCTATGAGCAACGCGGTCAGGGACGACGACCTCGTCGGCGGTGTACCGCGCCGTCGCATCGTGATGGCGTCGATGGTCGGGACGACGATCGAGTTCTACGACTTCTATATCTACGCCACCGCGGCCGTCTCCGTCTTCCCGCACCTGTTCTTCCCGAAGGGCAACCCGACGACCGCGCTGCTGGCGTCCTTCGCGACGTTCGGTCTGGCCTTCGTCGCGCGCCCACTGGGCTCGATCCTGTTCGGCCACTTCGGTGACCGCGCGGGCCGAAAGACCACGCTGGTGGCGTCGCTGCTGCTGATGGGCATCGCGACCTTCGCCATCGGCCTGCTGCCGACCTACGGGCAGGTCGGCATCGTCGCCCCGGCGCTGCTGGCGCTGATGCGGTTCTCCCAAGGTCTGGCGCTGGGCGGCGAGTGGAGCGGCGCGGCGCTGCTGGCCACCGAGACCGCCGCGCCGGGTAAACGCGGCTGGGCGGCGATGTGGCCGCAACTGGGTGCCCCGCTGGGCTTCCTGCTCGCCAACGGTCTGTTCATCACGCTCATCCAGGTGCTGGGCCACAGCAGCGTCGAACCCGACCACGACGGCGCGTTCCTGACGTGGGGCTGGCGAGTCCCGTTCCTGCTCAGCGCCGTCATGGTCGCCATCGGGCTGTACGTGCGGCTGCGCATTCTCGAGACCCCGGTGTTCACCCGCGCGGTGGAACGCGGCGAGAAGGTCAAGGCGCCGCTGGCGGAGGTGTTCAAGACCAGCTGGCGGCAGCTGATCATCGGAACCTTCGTGATGCTGGCGACGTACACGCTGTTCTACATCGTCACCACGTGGGCGCTGAGCTTCGGCACCGGCAAGAAGCCGCCGGAGGGCAGCGGGCTGGGCTTCCCCTACGTGGACTTCCTGGAGATGCAGCTCATCGCGGTGCTGTTCTTCGCGGGCGCGCTGCCGCTGTCGGGTTATCTGGCCGACAAGCTCGGCCGCCGGCGCCTGCTGCTGTTCGTCACCGCCGCGATCATGGTCTACGGCGCGCTGTTCGCGCCGCTGCTGGGCGGGCTGGACACCTCGTTCGGCACCATGCTGGTGTTCCTCGTCATCGGCATGACGCTGATGGGGTTCACCTTCGCGCCGATGAGCGCGGTGCTGCCGGAGCTGTTCCCCACCAACGTGCGCTACACCGGCTCCGGGATCGCCTACAACGTGTCGAGCATCCTGGGCGCGGCCGTCGCCCCGTTCATCGCGACGTGGCTGGCCACCTCCTACGGGGTGACCTGGGTCGGCGTGTACCTGCTGATCGCGGCGTCGCTGACGCTGATCGCGGTCTTCGTGATGCACGAGACCCGCGACCGTTCGCTGGACGACGTGGAGCGCGTCGAACTCGGCCCGTAACCCGGCTAGCCCGACACCTCGTAGCGGATCGGCAGGTGCTTGAGCCCGCCGACGAACGTGGTCGCCATGTGCTCCGGTTTCCCGGTGAGCTCAACGGACTTCAGCCGCGGCACCAGCTCGTTGAAGAAGCTGCTGATCTCCATCCGGGCCAGCGCAGCACCCAGGCAGAAGTGCACACCGTAGCCGAAAGCGTTGTGCCGATTGGGGTCTCGGCCGATATCGAAGCGGAACGGGTCGTCGAAGACGTCCTCGTCGCGGTTGGACGACATGTAGGACAGCAGCACCGACTCGCCGGCCGCGATCGGCACACCGCGGATCTCGGTGTCGCGCTGCGCGGTCCGCATGAACTCCTTGACCGGCGTCACCCAGCGGATCATCTCCTCGGTGGCCAGCGGCATCAGGTCCATGTCGGCGCGCAGACGCTCGAGCTGATCGGGGAACTCGATCAGCGCGTGCAGGCCACCGGAGATCACCGCGCTGGTGGTGTCGTGACCGGCGGTGGCGATGATCAGGTAGTAGGAGACGGTGTCGATGTCCGACAGCGGTTCGCCGTTGATCGTGGCGTTGGCGATCGCCGACGCGAGGTCCTCGGTCGGGTGGGCGCGCCGGGCCGCGGTCAATTCGTTGAAGTAGCCGAACATCTCGAGTAGTACCGCCGCGGACTCCTCCAGCGAGGCGCTGCGCTGCATCTCGGCGTCGTCGGCGCCGAACAGTTCCTGGGTGTACTTGAGCATCTTCGGGAAGTCCGATTCCGGAATCCCGAGCATCGACATGATCACGTACAGCGGGTAGTTGACCGCGACCTCCTGCACGAAGTCGCACTCCGGCGCCCGCTCGACCATCTGGTCGACGAACCGCTTGGCCAGCTCGTCGATGCGGACCTTCAGGTCGCGCATGGCCTTCGGACGGAACCAGTTGGCGCCGATCGCGCGGAAGTCGCGGTGCTCCGGGTCGTCCATGTGGATCAGCGATTTGATGCCGAGCGCGGCCGCCTGCTCATCACCCTGGGCCGTCGTCAGCACCGGCCGCGGCGAGTTGGTGAACACGTCGTTGGCCCGCTCGATCTCCATGATGTCGGCGTGCTTGGTGACGGCCCAGAACGGGTTGTAGCCGGGCGCCTCGACCCACGACACCGGAGCGTTGGCACGCAGATGCGCCAGGGCGGCGTGCAACCTCGGTTCGTCGGCGTAGGACAGGGGATCGGCAAGCAGCTTCGCCGCTTCGTCCATCACGCGCGCGCTCATGACGACTCCTCGCTCAGGCGACCTGCGGGGTCGCGGATCTCTCGAACAACTTGGCGGACAGTCTCTTCGGGGATCGTGGCGGGAAAGCCCATCACCACCCGGTCGATCAGGCCGTCGCAGCGCTGTCTGACCTTGGCGGCCAGCTCGCCGATCGGCGCGACCACCGCGAACTCTTCGAGAATCTCGTCGGTGATCAGCGTGCCCATCGTGTCCCACTCCCCCGCCAGGCTCAGCCGGTGCAGCTCCGGGTGCAGGTCGCCCCACCCGTGCAGGTCGAGCACCTTGCGGTAGGCCGGGGTGGACGCGTAGAAGGCAATCTGCTTGCGGGTGGCCACGGCCGCGTCGGCGATGTCGCGCTCGTCTTGCCCGGTGACGACGAAGATCGGGCACGACACCTGAAAGTCGCTGCGCGAGCGGCCCGCCCGGTCCAGGCCGCGCTGCAGCGCGGGCATCGTCACCTCGGTGAAGTATCGCTTGGTGGTGAACGCGTGTGCGAGCACCCCGTCGGCGACCTCGCCGGTCATCTCGGTCATCCGTTCGCCGACGGCGGCGATGAACACCTTCGGCAGCCCGTAGTCGTGGCGCTCGGGGGTGAACATCGGCGTCATCAGCTTGTGGGTGTAGAAGTCGCCCTCGAACGCGAGCCGGGTGCCGTCGCGCCAGCAGGTCCAGATCTCCCGCATGGCGACGACGAACTCGCGCATGCGGTCCACCGGTCGGCTCCAGGGCATGCTGAACCGCTTCTCGATGTGCGGTTTGATCTGTGAGCCCAGCCCGATGATGAGCCGGCCGCGCGAGTACTCCTGCAAATCCCAGCCGACGTTGGCGACGGTCATCGGGGTGCGTGCGAAGGCCACCGCGATGCTGGTGCCCAGTTCGATCGTGTCGGTGTGTTCGGCGGCCAGCGCCAGCGGTAGGAACGGGTCGTGGTTGACCTCGGCTGTCCAGCACCCGTTGTAGCCCCGTCGTTGCAGGGTGGTCGCGGTTTTCACCGCGTTGGCGAGTTGACTGGAGACCGCCCCGTCGACCTTCAGGCCGGCGCCGCTAACCATGGTCGTAGACGCTACAGTAAGCAATTCAGTAGGGTCAACGCGTACATGCCGGTGTCCGGGGAACAGGAGAGGTGATGAGCGAAGGCTGGGACGACACGCTCAGCGAGCTGGCCCGTCGGCGCGAGCACACCTACGCCATGGGCGGTGCCGAACGGCTGGCCAGACATCACGCCAGGGGCAAGCTCGACGCCCGCGCGCGCATCGACCACCTTCTGGACAAGGGTTCGTTCCGCGAGTTCGGCACGCTGGTCGGCGGGGACATCGCCGCCGACGGGATCGTGGCGGGCTCCGGACTGATCGACGGTAAGCCGGTGATGATCGGCGCCGAGGATTTCACGACGCTGGCCGGCAGCATCGGTCCCGGCGGCAACGCCAAGCGCTACCGGCTGGCCGAGTTGGCGCTGCGCGACAAGGTGCCGCTGGTGATGTTGCTGGAGGGCGCGGGTTTTCGGCCCAGCGGTGAGCACTACGGCCGCACTCCGACCGACCTGATCGCCCAGGCGCGGTGCTCCGGCAAGGTGCCGATGGTCGCCGGCCTGCTCGGGCCGTCGGCCGGGCACGGCGCACTCGTCGCACCGGTGTGCGACTGGACGATCATGAGCCGCCAGGGTGCGATCTTCACCGCGGGCCCGCCGGTGGTGAAAGAGTCCACCGGCGAGGAGATCTCGAAGGAGGACCTGGGCGGGCCGGACGTCGCACTGCACAGCGGTGTGATCCACAACCTCGCCGAGGACGACGCGGCCGTGCTCGACGACATCCGCCGCTACCTGTCCTACTTCCCCACCAGCGCGTGGTCGTATCCCGACCCGCTTCCGCCCGACGAGACCACCGAACCGCGCACCACGCCTGAGCTTCTCGACATCGTGCCGCGCGGCAACCGGCGGGTGTACGACATGCGCCGGGTACTCGACGTGGTGTTCGACCGGCCGGACTGGTTCGAGGTGCAACCGAAATTCGGCCCGGCGATCATCTGTGCACTGGCGCATCTGGGCGGTCACCCGGTCGCGGTGGTGGCGAACCAGCCGAAGGTGATCGCCGGCTCGATCGACTCCGACGCCGCGGACAAGGCCGCGCACTTCATCATGGTGGCCGACTCGTTCCACCTGCCGATCGTGTTCCTGGCCGACAATCCGGGGATGCTGCCGGGCAGCCGGTCCGAGCGCGCCGGGGTGCTGCGCAGCGGGGCGCGGATGTTCGCCGCGCAGACCGCGGCGACGACGATCAAACTGCACGTGACGCTACGCAAGGCGTACGGATTCGGCTCGATGGTGATGTCGCTGTTGGGATTCGACAACCAGAGCGCGACGTTCGCCTATCCGGGCGCGACGATGGGCGCGATGAGCGCCGCCGCCCTGAGCAAGGCGACCCACGCCGGCGAGGACATCGAGGCGCGGCTGCGCCAGATGGAGGTCGACGCGTCGTTCCGCTCCGCGGGACACCTCGGTTTCGACGACCTCATCCATCCGGAGGAGACCCGCAACGCCCTGCTGTGGGGCCTGCAGCGCGCCCTGCACAGCCGCCAGGCTCCCGCCGAACCGGTGAGCCGCACCGTCATCACGCCGTAGCGTGCACCCCAACACCGCGAGCGTGCGTGTCTGTCGCCGACACGCCGCCGATTCTCCGGCATTTGCGCACGCTCGCGACGGCTCGACGCGGCCACCGGACCCGTCTCGCCGAGTTCTACACCAGCTCGCGATCTACCGTAATTCACTGCCCTAGAGTCGAACTCGCTAAGGCAAGGACGTGATCAACACGTCGCGCCGTCCGCGAGCGTGCGCAAATGTCGGGAATTTCCCGGCGTGTCGTATGCAGACACGCACGCTCGCGGACAAGTGGGGGAACTAGCTGCGGTAGGCCTTGACGACCGGTTCGAGCTCGTCAGGTGTGCAGCCGTGCAGGATGACCGCGTCGGCGCCGTAGTCGAACTCCTTACGGATGCGCTCCGCGCACTGCTGCGGTGAGCCGGTAGCCGCAGGTTCCAGCCACTCGTCGGGGATCAGGGTCGCGATGTGCTCGATCTGCTCGGCGGTGGCCTTGTGGTCGATGCCGCCCGGGATCGACTGCACCACCTTGTCGTCGCGGAAGCGTTGCAGCACAGCGGGATCCCAGCCGTTGGTCTTGACCAGCAGATCTCCGTAGCCCTGCAGGTAGGTGGCCAGCCGGGCGACGGTCTTCTTCAGCCGCAACTCCTCGGGCAGATGGTCGCCGACGGTCGCGAAGCACGACCACACCCGCACGCTGTCCGGATCGCGGCCGGCCTGCTCGGCGGCGTCCTTGACGGTCTTGACGGCGCGCTGCAGCGTCTCCGGGGTGAAGTAGGTGTGCAGGATGACGTCGTCGAACGCCCGGCCGCCCAGCGCCAGCGTCTGCGGGCCGAACGCGACGATCGCCAGCCGGATGTCCTCGCGGAAGTCCGGATCCAGGAACAGCACCTGGTACTTGCCGATCGGACCGTCGTGGTTGAAGATCACCTCGCCGCGCCACAGCCGGCGCATCACCTGTGCGAAGTCCTCCATCTGCGCGGTGGTCACCGCCGGGATCCCGAACGCGTTGTAGATCGCGCCGATGCCGCGGCCGATGCCGAGGGTGAACCGGCCGCCCGACAGCCGGTGCATCGTCGTCGCCCACGACCCGGTGATCAGCGGATGGCGGGTGTTGTGATTCGTTGCCGCCGTGGCGATCTGCATCCTGCTGGTGACCGCCAGGGCGGCACCGGTCAGCGACGAGGCCTCCTTGACGTTCCACCGCTCGGAGATGAACCCCGTGCCGAACCCGAGCTCCTCCCCGCGCCGCGCCTCGTCCATCAGCGTGGCCGGACCCTCACCGCCGGCCCCGGCCAGCAGGTAGTAACCCAGTTCATCGAGCACCTGATCCGTCACGCCCAGACTCCTTGCTTGTAGCCGCAGTTCCACACCTCGACGATCCTGCCGTCGACCACCCGAAAGACTTCCATACTGCCGATCGTCGTCTCGGTACCGTCCTTCAGTTTCATCGGGGACTCGTAGACGATCGCGACATGCTCCCCGTCGTCGCCGGCCACCACCAGGTTGAGGTCGAACCGGATGGTCTCGGTGATCTCCCACATGTCGACGATCCGGCGCACCGCCTCCTCGTGGGTCAGCACGTGCGCCTGCTCCCCCACCTCATGGCGGATCACGGTGTCGCCCAGCAGTTCCTCGGCCAGCGCGAAGTCCCGCTGATTCCACACCACCAGGTTGTAGAGTTCGACGACCTCGCGTGCCGACCGGCTCATGAGAACACCTCCAACGCGTCGATCTCGGCGATCGCCGCTACCGCGCGATCGGTCAGGGTCAGGCACAGCTGCCGGGAGCGCTCCGGCAGGTTGTCCCATCCGTTGAGCGTGATGACCGGCAGCATCATCAGATAGACGGCGGCCGACCGGTACTGTCGCCATGCCTCGTCGAACCCGTAGTCGCCGACCCCGTGTGCGGCGACGTGCTCGAGGTACTCGCGCAGCAGGGCCTCGTCGTGGCCGTCACGAACAGCGGACGGCAGTCCCTGCGTCACCAGGTAGGCGACGTCTGCGGCACCCGCGCCGCGGGCGGCGAACTGGAAGTCCACCACCCTCATCTGCTCACCCCTGAAGAACAGGTTGTCGGCGCGAATATCGCCGTGCAGCAGCATGTCCCGCTCGGTCAACATCGGCAGCGCTGCCGCTGCGCGGTCGGCGAAGCACTCGGCGAACGCGGCCACCGACGACGGGACCACCGCCGACGTGTGCTCGCGGTACACCGCCCAGCCCGGGCCGAACGCCGGCAGCAGCAGATCCCGCGCGACCGGTGTGTCGATGCTCGGGAACGCGTCGACCACCTCAAATGCCGACCATCCGTGCAGCGCGGCCAACTCCCGGAGACACAGTCGCGTCTGGGACATCGATAACCCGGCCAGGTGGTCGGCGTTGTCCCAGTCCGCCAGATCCTCGAGCAGCAGCACGAAGTCGACGCCGTTGTCGTCGATCCGCGCGGCGTACACCTTCGGCGTGCCCATCGGCGCCCGCCCCGCGATGTCGCGGTAGAACGCCAGCTCGCGGCGGTACCCGCCCAGCAGGTCCATCGCGCCCCGCGCCTCCGAGACGGCGGGCAGCTTCGCGATCAGGGTCGGCGGCACCCCGTCACCGGTCAGATGCAGCCGATACAGCAGCGACGAGAAGCCGCTGTCCATCGCGATCTGCTCGGCGCGCACCGCCGTGACCGGGGCGCCCAGCACGCTGGTCAGCCAGCCGGGTGTCACCGCATCGATCCCGCCCGGCACCGCGGCCGTCGTCGTCACCGCTCCTCCTTCACCGCTGCCAGGAAGCGTTCCGAAACCCGCTGCACCCCACCGGCGAAGAGGTGCCCGACGTGGCTGCCGCGATGCCAGTACAGCTGCCCGCCCCAGCGCTCGTGCAGCACCTGCGCCGGTTCACGGCGCGCCATCTGGTCGTGCCAGGCACCGACGATCAGCCGGCGCCGCGGCGGGGCGGTGGGTTCGACGGCCTGATAGTCGACGACCGTCGTCATCTGCTCGACGGGCTCGCTGCGCAGCAGGTCGACGGTCTCGCGCACCGACGGTCCCCACCGGCCCAGGTGTGCGGCGATCATCGCGTTGAGTCCGAAGATCGGCGTGTAGACCGCGACGGCGTCGACCTCCTCGAGATGGGACACCAGACCGGCGACCGGGCTGCCCATCGAAACCCCCGACACCGCAACCGTCGTCGCCGTCGGACGCAGCCAGCGCACCACGGCCCGCACCTCGGACACCACCCGGATCATGCCGGCGAGGTTGTTCAGCGGGTCCATGTTCGGGTACGTCGGCCACTGCCGCCGCCGGACCCCGCAGCCGGGCTGCACCGGTAGCGCGATGTTGTAGCCGAGACGGTCCTGCAGTCGGCGAGCCCGGGCGAACAGCAGGTCGGCGGGCATGCCCTGCCCCGCGCCGTGCACCCACACCAGCCAGGGCCGCGGCTCGTCGTCGCGGCGGCACAGGTGCACCACCGCGGTCGCAGGCCCGCCGAACTCCGCCAGCGCGGACGGCAGGTGCGGGTCATGCTCGAAACGCAGCTGCTCGTAGACGATTCCGGCGAATCGGCGGCTACGACGAGAGCTGACCCGTAACGACTCCGGTTCGGCGTGCACGCCGTCGACGCCGAGGCCGGCCAGCTCGGCGGCCACCGCGGCACACGACGCCTCGGTGCGCTCGAGCCGCGGCGGCGGTGCGGTCAGCGTCATCCCGCTCAGCGCGAGCTCGTCGAGCACCACTTCGCCGAACTGGCGGGCACCGTTGGGCGACAGCGGGTTCCAGCCGGGTGTCCGCACCGCGGCGTGCGCGCGCGGCACCACTCCCGCGAAGTCGCGACCGATGCGGTACGCGCGCTCGGCCGTCCTCATGCCAGCGTGAACCCGGAGTATCCGGCGGCGGCGACCTCGTCGCAGCGGCGACGGTATTCGGGGATGCCGCCGGTGTAGCCCATGTACATCCGCTTCTTGCCGGGGACGTTGCCGCCGTTGTACCAGGAGTTGCAGCTGGGATGGTCCAGCACGGTCGGTGCCACCAGCGCTGTGGCGTGTTCGATCCATTCGCGTTGGGCGTCCGGCAGCGCCTCGATGCTGCGGTAGCCCTGGGTTCGCAGATAGTCGATGCAGTCGCCGATCCACTCGACGTGCTGTTCCAGCGCGGTGACGAAGTTCGTTGCCGCCGAGGGGCTTCCGGGCGCCTGGATGATGAACAGGTTCGGGAATCCGGCGACGGCGATGCCGAGGTAGGTGTAGGGCCCCTCGGCGGTCCAGAAGTCGGCCAGCGACATGTCGTCGCGACCGCGGATGTCGATGCGGGTCAGCGCGCCGGTCATCGCGTCGAATCCGGTGGCGTAGATGATCACGTCGAGCTCGAAGGCGCCCTGTTCGGTGCGGATGCCGGTGGGCGTGATCTCCAGGATCGGGCCTTTGCGCAGGTCCACCAGCGTCACGTTGTCGCGGTTGAACGTCTCGTAGTAGCCCTGGTCGATGATCGGCCGCTTGCACCCGAACGGGTGGGTGGGAGTCAGCGCCGCCGCGGTCTCGGGATCCTTGACGATGCGTGCGACGGCCTCGCCGTACAACCTGGCGGCCATCCGGTTGGCTTCGATGTCGAAGAACACGTCGCCCCAGCTGAGCGCCCCGATGACGCCGTGCTCCTCGATCGCGCGCAGCTGGTCCTCGCGGGTGGCGGTCTTGATCGGCGGTTTGGCCATCATGTCGAACATCACCGAGAACGCGCTCAGCCGCGCGGCACCCACCATGTGGTTGCGCTGCGCCTCGCGGATCTCGGCGTAGTTGGCCTTCAGCTCGTCGAGTTCGCCGTCGTCGAACGGCCGCACCTCCCACGGCAGCGTGTAGGCCGGTGAACGCTGGAACACGGTCAGGTGCCCGGCCTCCCTGGCGACCACCGGGATCAGTTGCACGCCGGTGGATCCGGTGCCGATCACGCCGATGCGCTTACCTGCGAGGTCGACGTCCTGCTTCGGCCACCGGCTGGTGAACAGCGACAGGCCCTGAAACGACGAGATTCCCGGGATGTCGGGTTCCAGCGGCACCGACAGGATGCCTGCGGCCGCGACGACGAACGGCGCGACGAACGTCTTCCCCGCCGCGGTGCGCACCGACCAGCGCGCGTCGTCCTCGTCGAAGCGCATCGCGACGACCTCGGTGTGGAAGCGGATGTCGCGGCGCAGGTCGAGCCGGTCGGCGACGAAGTTCAGGTAGGCCTCGATCTCGGGCTGGGCGGGCATCGTCTCGGTCCACACCCACTCCTGCTGGATCTCCTCGGAGAAGCTGTAGGAGTACTCGATGCTCTCGATGTCGCACCGCGCCCCGGGGTACCGGTTGAACAGCCATGTGCCACCCACGTTCTCGGCCTTTTCCAGCACGACGGTGCGCAGGCCCTGTTCGCGGAGGCGGTGCAGCATGTACAGCCCGGAGAAGCCGGCGCCGATGACGATCGCGTCGTAAGTCAGGTCGGATGCGGTCACGGACGGGCACCTATCGGTATTGGGGCGGCACTACTGTAACTATTACGGTATCGGCGCCCCCGCCGGTGGCCGATTGCGCGAAAACGTCGGTGTCCGACGACCCCGGGCCCGGTGCTGAAACTTATACTGTAAGCTCTTCCGTATCTTTCGGCGCCTGAGGAGGCACCCCCGTGAAAGTCCCGTTCACCTGGAAGGTCACCGGCTGGTTCATGATCGGCTGGTCCGCGGAGTTCCCCACGGGCGAGGTCCGGCCGCTGCGCTACTTCGGCGACGATCTGGTCGCCTACCGCGACGAGGCCGGCGAACTGCATCTGCTGCAGGCGCACTGCCGCCACCTCGGCGCGCACATCGGCCACGGCGGCAAGGTCGTCGGCGACTGCGTGGAATGCCCGTTCCACGGGTGGCGCTGGGGTCCCGACGGCACCAACCGCTACATCCCCTACCAGCCGGACAAGCCGAACAAGGCGCTGCGGCTGCGCGTCTACCCGGTGCGCGAGCAGTACGGCTGCGTGTTCGCCTGGCACCACCCCGACGGCGACCCGCCGCGCTGGGAACTGCCGGACCTGTTCCACAAGTTCCCGCAGTTCCCCACCGACGAGGACGCGTATTACCGCCCGTACCCGGAGTTCTCGCAGCGCGCCGAACGCGAGCCGGTGCATCCGCAGATCGTCGCCGAGAACGGCCCGGACAGCGCGCATTTCCACTACGTGCACCACGCCAGCGTCACCCCGGTGTGCCTGCACTGGGAGATCGTCGACGAGGAGTGGCGGTTCCTGACCGGCTGGCCCGATGCGGGCAGCGACGACCCCGACAAGATGGCACTGAAGATCCACAGCCACCTGTGCGGGCTCGGATTCGCGGTCAGCGCGTTCGAGGGCTCCTCGAACCACCGGCTGATCTTCGCCTGCACCCCGGTCGAGGACGGGCTCTCGGACATGTTCTATTCGATCTGGTGGCCGCGGCTGCCCGGTGACACCTCCGACGTCCCGCCCGAGGAGGTCCGCAAGAAGGTCGAACGCCAGTTCATGGGCACGGTGTGGGACGACCTGGAGATCTGGCGCTACCAGGAGTACATCGAGAACCCGGCGCTGTCCCGCATCGACGCGAAACCGTATATGGCGCTGCGCAAGTGGGCGCAGCAGTTCTACGACGTCCCGGCCACGGCGTGAGCCCGTGACCGACACCAGCGACATCCGCGAGTTCGCGCGCATCCAGCCGACGATCGCGCCGCCGGAGATGGCGCGCTTCATGACGGCGATGCGCCGACTGCAGGACATCAGCGTGTCCACCAATCCGGACCCCGCGGTATGGAACGACACCGCCGCGCTCCTGGAGGACGTGTGCACGCGCCTGGAGGAGCACCGCGCACCCGCGGGTGAGGCCCCGGCCGGGCGCACCACGAACCTGCCCGGTATCGGGCACCCACTGGTGCCGCCGTGGACCGTCGAGGAGGCCGGACCCGACGGGGTGGTCATGACCGGGCACTTCAGCCGGTTCCACGTCGGCGGCAACAACGCGGTGCACGGCGGGGTGATCCCGCTGTTCTACGACTGGCACTTCGGGATGGTGGTGTCGGCGGCGGGCCGGCCGGACAGCCGCACCGCGTACCTGCGCGTCGACTACCGGCGGGTCACCCCGATCGACGTGCCGCTTCGCGCGCGGGCGTGGATCGATAGGGTCGACGGCCGTAAGCAGTTCATCAGAGCGACGATGACGGACGGGGACGGCAACGTACTATCCGAAGGCGACGGTCTGATGATCAAACTGCTCCCCCACCAGCCGTGAGAGGCCAGATGTCCACCACACAGTTCACCGTTCCCGCCGCCGCCGACGTCGTCGCCGCCACGATCGGCGACCGCGAGTTCGTCGTGCAGGGCGACCGCCGGCTGACCTACGCGCAGGTCGTCGAGCGCGCCAACCGGCTGGCGGCGTTCCTGCACAGCCGCGGGTTGGGCTGCCACACCGAGCGTTCCGAGCTCGCCGGCCACGAGGTCGGCCAGGATCTGCTCGGCATCTACGCCTACAACGGCCCCGAGTACGTCGAGGGCATGCTGGGGTCGTGGCGTGCCCGGGTGGCGCCGTTCAACGTCAACTACCGCTACGTCAAGAACGAACTGCAGTACCTGCTGGGCGATTCGGGAGCCACCGCGCTGCTGTACCATGCTGCGTTCGCACCGCGGCTGGCCGAGGTGCTGCCGGATCTGCCGAACCTGAAGGTGCTGATCCAGATCGCCGACGACTCCGGCAACGAACTGCTCGACGGCGCGGTCGACTACGAGTCGATCGTCGGTTCCGGCGACGCGACGCCGCCCCCGGTCGAACCCTCCCCCGACGACCTCTACGTGCTCTACACCGGTGGCACCACCGGCATGCCCAAGGGTGTGCTGTGGCGCCAGCACGACATCTTCATGACCTCGTTCGGCGGCCGCAACATGGCCACCGGTGAGCTGATCACCTCGCTCGACGACATCGCCGCGCGGGTCGCCGAGGGCCCCGGCACCAAGATCCTGACGCTGCCGCCGCTGATGCACGGCGCCGCGCAGTGGGCGGCGATGACCGCGATGACGACCGGCCAGACGCTGGTCTTCATGGCCGATCCGGGTCATCTCGACGCCGACGAGGTGGTGCGCACGATCGAGCGGGAGAAGGTGCTGGTGGTGCAGGTCGTCGGCGACGCCGTGGCCCGCCCGCTGGCCGACGCGATCGAGCGCAGCGACGCGGACCTGTCGTCGTTCGCGGTGGTGGCCAACGGCGGCGCGCTGCTCACCCCGACCGCCAAGCAGCGGCTGATCGACGTCAAACCGGGCCTGATGATCATGGACGGGGTCGGCTCGTCGGAGACCGGCATCCAGATGAACCACCTGTCGGCCACCGGAGCGGTGTCGACCGGCAAGTTCAACGCGGGCCCGGACACCTTCGTCGCGGCCGAGGACTTCAGCAAGATCCTGCAGCCCGGCCACGACGGTATCGGCTGGCTGGCCCAGCGCGGTTTCGTGCCGTTGGGCTACAAGAACGACGCGGCCAAGACCGCCAAGACGTTCCCGGTGATCGACGGGGTGCGGTACTCGATTCCGGGCGACCGGGCGCGCCATCTGGCCGACGGGTCGATCGAGCTGTTGGGCCGCGACTCGGTGACCATCAACTCCGGCGGTGAGAAGATCTTCGCCGAGGAGGTCGAGACCGCGCTGCTGTCGCATCCCGCCGTGGCCGACGTCGTCGTCGCCGGCCGGCCGAGCGAGCGGTGGGGCCAGGAGGTCGTCGCCGTGGTCCAGCTGGTCGAGGGCGCGAACGCCTCGGCGGAGGAGCTCGTCGAGCATGCGTCGAATTCGATTGCGCGCTACAAGCTTCCGAAGGCGATTGTGTTCCGCCCGAAGATCGAGCGCAGCCCGGCGGGTAAGGCGGACTACCGCTGGGCCCGCGAACAGGCGATGGACGAGGACTAACCCGCGGACCGCGACCGGTGCCGCAGCCGTCGCTGCGTGCGCCGTCGCGCCATCCGCAATCCCAGCGCGGTGCCGGCGCGCAGCGACGCGCTGAACGGCGGTGCGGCGCGGCCGGTGATGGTGAACGGCAGGTCGGTGCCCACGACGGTGCGGTAGTGGCTGAACGCGTCGAAGCCGGCCTTGCCGTGGTAGGCGCCCATGCCGCTGCGGCCCACGCCGCCGAACGGCGCGGCCGACGGGATCATCTGCGCGGCGAAGTCGTTGCGCGCCACGCCGCCGCTGCGGGTGTGGCGGACGAAGCGACGGAAGTCGGCGTCGTCGGGGCCGTACCAGTACGCGACCAGCGGTGAGGGCCGCTCGTTGATGTAGTCGATCACCGCGTCGAGGTCCCGGTAGCCCCGCACGTCGAGGACGGGCCCGAACACCTCCTCGGCGGCGATCGTCATCCGCTCGTCGACGCCGCGCACGATCGTCGGGGCGATCTTGCGGGCGGGCCGGTTCGGCAGCAGCTCCCCCGGCGGGGCGACCGGTTCGACGGTCGCTCCCTTGGCCCGTGCGTCGTCGATGAGCGCGACCACCCGGTCGTAGTTGGCCTCGTTGACCGACGAGCAGTAGTCGCCGTTGTTGAGGATCGTCGGAAACATCTGCCGCAGCGTGTCTTTCGCGGCGGCGACGAACGCTTCGACTCCGTCCTCGGGCACGAAGACGTAGTCGGGACACACGCAGACCTGACCGCCGTTGATCATCCGCGACCGGGCGATGCGCTCAGCGGCGCGCCCCAGATCCGCCCGCGGCGAGACCACCACCGGGTTCTTGCCGCCGAGTTCCAGCGTCACCGGGACAAGGTTCTCCGCGGCGGCGCGCTGCACCCGGGCACCCACCGACGGCGATCCGGTGAAGAACAGATGGTCGAACGGCAGCGAGGCGAACGCCGCCGCGACGTCAGGCCCGCCGGTGACGACGTCGAGCTCGGTGACGTCGAAGTAGTTGTGCGCCAGGGATTTCATCAGCTCGGCGGTACGCGGGGTGATCTCCGACATCTTGATCATCACCCGGTTGCCCGCGGCGAACGCGGCGGCGGCCGGCAGCACGACGAGGTTGATCGGGAAGTTCCACGGCCCGATGATCCCGACCACGCCGAGCGGCGACGGCTGCACCTCGGCGCGCAGGCCGAACAACCGCGCCGCCCGCATCAGCTTCGTCGTCCGCATCCACTGTGGCACATGCGTTCTGGTGTGCTCGATCACCGACATCATGCCGAGGATCTCGGTGAACAGGACGGCGTCCCGCGGCCGTGTTCCGTAGTCGGCGGCGACGGCGTCGACCAGGGCGTCGCTGTTCTCCAGCACCAGCGCCACCAACCGGTCGATGCGCTCGCGCCGCACGGCCACACTCGGCGGACCGTCGGCGATGAAGGCCCGCCGCTGCCGCTCGAGCGTCCTGCGCATCGCGTCGTCCACGCCCGGTAGGCCGGCCTGAATTGTGCTCTCGCTCATCGCACCACCATTTCCGGCAGCCGTTGTCCGCAGTGCCCGGATTGTTTACTGTCGTGTTTACAGTCGGCCATTCGAATGTTACGCCGACCGTCAGGGAAACGAGTGCAGATGGCAGAGCAACGCAGGATCGTCGTCGTCGGCGCCGGTTCGGGTATCGGCGCGGCGGCCGCGACACACTTTTACGAGCGCGGCGACCACGTGCTGGCCGTCGACGTCCGCGATCAGCAGACCCCGGCCAGCGAGTACGCCCGCTGCGACCTCCGCGACCCGGACAGCATCCGTGAGCTGCTCGACGGGATCGGGTCGGGCTGGGACATGCTCGCCCACGTCGCCGGCGTCCCCGGCACCGCGCCGCCCGGTGACGTGCTCAAGGTGAACTACCTCGGCATGAGGCTGGTCGCCGAGGGAATGCTCCCGCGACTGCGCCGGGGCGGCTCGATCGTCGCCGTCGCCTCCACCGCGGCGCTCGGCTGGGATCAGCGCGTCGACGTCCTCAACGGGCTGCTCGAGCTCACCGACCCGGACGCCGTCGAGCAGTGGCAGGCCGGCCAGCCGCCGGACTATCCCGTCTACAGCACCTCCAAACAGGCGGTGATCCTCTACGTCCGCCGCCTCGCCGGTCCCGCATGGGCGAAATACGGCGTACGGGTCAACACCGTCAGCCCCGGACCGGTCGAGACACCGATCCTCACCGACTTCGAGCAGACCATGGGCAAGGAGATCCTCGACGCGTGCAAGGCCACCGTCGGCCGGCACGCGTCGGTCGACGACATCGTGCCGGCGATCGCGTTCCTCGGCTCCCCGGAGGCCGGGTGGATCAACGGCCAGGATCTCCAGGTCGATGCGGGCTTCATCACCGGGATGACCGCCGGCACCCCTGTCCAGCTGGGATAAGCTACTGTAAGCTTTACAGTACTGCTCGCAGGACCGAGGGAGAGACCGGTGGAAAGTCCCGTTCAGGACGTCGCCTCCATCGAGGCGGCCGAGCTGCTGCGCAACCCCTATCCCTTCTTCGCCAAGAAGCGACAGGAGACCGGCGGAGTGTTCCGCGGCAGCGTCATGGACTGGTCGAAGGCACCGGAGGCCATGCCGGAGAACATCTTCGCCGCAGTGTCTTTCGACGCGGTGAACCGGGTCTTCCGGGACGGCAAGGTCTTCAACTCACACATCTACGACCACACCATCGGCCTGTTCATCGGCCCCACGATCCTGGCGATGGAGGGCAAGAAGCACTGGGACCACCGCAATCTGGTGTCCTCGGCGTTCAAGTCGAAGTCGTTGGCGCGCTGGGAACCCGAGATCGTGCGGCCCGTCGTCAACGGCCTGATCGACGAGTTCATCGACAAGGGCGAGGCCGACCTGGTGCGTGACTTCACCCTCGAGTTCCCCACCCGCGTGATCACCCGGCTGCTGGGGCTGCCCGAGGAGGACCTGCCGTGGTTCCGCCAGCGGGCCGTCGAACTCATCAGCTACCACGTCAAGTACAAGCGCGCGTTCGAGGCCTCCGAAGCGCTCAAAGAGTACTTCCTGCAACAGATCGACAAGCGTCGGTCCAAGCCGACCCCGGACATCATCGGCGATCTGGTCACCGCCGAGATCGACGGGGAGAAGCTCAGCGACGAATCGATCTACTCGTTCCTGCGGCTGCTGCTGCCCGCCGGGCTGGAGACCACGTACCGGTCGTCGGGCAATCTGCTCTACCTGCTGCTGACCCACCCGGACCAGTTCCGGGCGGTGCAGGAGAACCGGGAGCTGGTGGCCAACGCCATCGAGGAGGGTCTGCGCTACGAGACGCCGCTGACCACGGTGCAGCGCTACGCGTCGGAGGAGACCGAACTCGCCGGCGTGACACTGCCGAAGGGCTCGATCATCGACGTCTGCATCGGGTCGGCCAACCACGACGAGAACCGCTGGGAGCGACCCGAGGAGTTCGACATCTTCCGTAAGCGGGTGCCGCACATCTCGTTCGCGGCCGGTGAGCACACCTGCATGGGACTGCATCTGGCGCGGATGGAGACCCGCGTCGCACTGGAGTCGCTGCTCGACCGGCTGTCCGACATCACCCTCGTCACCGACGACAACCCGCGCATCTGGGGTCAACCGTTCCGGTCCCCGACGGCACTGCCCGTGACGTTCCGGCCCGCCGGCTGACCCGTGCCCACCGCCAAGACCGCACGCCCACGCCGGGGCCGGGGATCCATCAGCGCCGACGAGATCATCAACGGCGCAATGGAAGTCGCGGCGCAGGTGTCGATCGAACATCTGAGCATGCCGCAGCTGGCCAAGCATCTCGGAGTCGGCGTCACCAGCATCTACTGGTACTTCCGGCGCAAGGACGACCTGCTCGACGCGATGACCGACCGCGCGCTCGAGGAGTTCGAGTTCACCGATCCGACGATCTCGGCGGCCAACTGGCGCGAGGCGCTGCGCGAGCACGCGCTGACGATGCGGCGGCGGTTCCTCGCCGACCCCATCCTGTGCGACCTGGTGCTGATCCGCGGGCAGTACGGGCACCGCGCCATGTACGGGGCGCTGCAGAAACTCGAACAACCGATCCGGGCACTGGTGGACGCCGGGCTAACCCTCGACCAGGCCGTCGAGACCTACGGGGCGATCTCGGTACACATCCGCGGCTCGGTGGTGCTCGAGCGACTTCAGGAGCGCACCGAGGGCTTCCCGGAGCAGGTCGCGGGTCAGGACCGCTACATCGGCCTGGCCGACGACACCGACTTCGCGTTCATCCTCGACAGCATTCTCGACCACGCCGCGGCGCTGATCGCGGCTACGTAATGTTTCGGTAGACAACCTCGACGGGGTGTAACAGCAGGCAAAGGAGCCGTTTTGGTCAAGGTCATGCAGGGCGTTCGGGTCCTCGAGGTCGCACAGTTCACCTTCGTGCCGGCGGCGGGAGCGATCCTCGCCGACTGGGGCGCCGACGTCATCAAGGTCGAGCACCCGGTGCGCGGCGACACCCAGCGCGGCTTCATCAACATGGGCGGGTTCCAGCTCGACCCCAACCGGCACCCGCTGATCGAGCACCCCAACCGGGGCAAGCGCAGCATCGGTATCGACGTGTCCAAACCCGAGGGCCAGGAGGTGCTCTACGAGATCGCCAAGACCTCCGACGTCTTCCTCACCAACTACCTTCCCGCACAACGACAGAAGAACAAGTTCGACGTCGAGCACATCCGGGCGGTGAACCCCGACATCATCTATGCGCGCGGCAGCGCCTACGGCGACAAGGGCCCGGAGCGCGATGTCGGCGGGTTCGACGGTACCGCGTTCTGGACCCGCAGCGGCGTCGGGCACGCGCTGACCCCCGCGGAGATCAACGGTGCGCTCTCCCAGGGCATCCCGGCGTTCGGTGACTCGATCGGCGGGATGAACATCGCCGGCGGCATCTCGGCGGCGCTGTTCCACCGCGAGCGCACCGGCGAGGCCGTCGAGATCGACGTGTCACTGCTGAGCACCGCGTGGTGGGCGGCGGGAGCGAGCGTCACGCAGGGCATGGAGACCGGCGAGACGATGCGCTCGCTGATGCCGGATGCGGCCGGCCCGAGCGTCAACCCGTTCATGGCCAACTACCTGACATCGGACGGCGGCACGATCAACCTGTGCATCGTCAGCCCGACCGGCTACATCCGCGACACCTTCGAGCATCTCGAGCTGCCCGAGCTCGCCGACGACCCCCGCTTCTCCGACGTGATGCCGCTGATCCAGAACTCCGCGGCCGCGGTGGAGCTCATCCGCGAGAAGATCCGCAGCAAGCCGTTCGACTACTGGCGGCAGCGGTTGCGGACGATGAAGGGTCAGTGGGCGCCGTTCCAGAGCCTGGTCGACCTGGCCAGCGACGAGCAGGCGCTGGCCAACGACATGGTCGTCGAGGTGGAGGCCGCCGACGGCGGTAAGCCGTTCAAGGTGGTGCGCGGGCCGGTGCAGTTCAACCACGAGCCGCTGGAGACGACGCGCGCCCCGCAGGCCAGCGAGCACACCGAGCTGGTCCTGATGGACATCGGGATGGACTGGGACCGCATCGAGGAGCTCAAGGAGAAGGGCGCCATCGCCTAGCCTCCCTCCTTCCCGTCCGCGAGCGTGCGTGTCTGCACCCGACACGCCGCGAAATCTCAGCAGTTTGCGCACGCTCGCGGCCGGGTAGATCGCTGACCGCGCCGATGGCCTCGCGAGTTCCACGCCAGGGCAGTGATTTTCGCCCAGTCGCGACCCTGGCGTAGAACTCGGCGGGTGGCGCCTTAGCACGCTCGCGCTAAGGGCGGCTAGGGCAGCCGCTCGACCTGGATCGGAACGCCGGTCAGCCACGCCATGCCGGACAGCGCCTCGATGTCAGCGGGGTCGCTGGAGGTCAACTGGTTGACGTTGGCGCCGCCGGCCCGATTGGCCAGCCGCCAGCCGCCGGTTCCCTTGTGCCCCCAACCGTGTGGCACCGCGACCACGCCGGCCACCAGATCCTTCGTCGTCTTCACCGGGACGGTGATGGCACCGTAGGGCGAGCTGATCCGCACCTCGTCACCGTCGACGATCTGCCGGTCGGCGGCGTCGTCGACGTGGATCAGCGCGTGCTGGCGACGGTCACCGCGCATCAACAGCGGCGAGTTGTGCATCCACGAGTTCTCCGAACGCGGCTCGCGCAGCCCGATCATCCGCAGCGGATACCCGGCGGGCGTGCGCCGCCGCTCCAGCCGCGACACCTCCGCGGCGATCCCCGGATGCGCCAGCCTCACCCGTCGCGACAGGTAGCCGACCGCGTCGCGCAGCACACCGGTGCGCACGTGCGGCGACACCACCACCCCGTGCGGATGGTCGCGCTCCAGCTTGCGCAATGACAGGCCCCCACGGCGCAGCCCGAACAAGTCCCCGCCGTCGGACATCCGCACCAGTGCGTCCATCATCAGCCGCGGCGACGCGTCGACACCGAACCGGCGCAGTATTTTTCGCACGAACTTGAAGCCCGCGAACGCCGGCACCCGGTCCGCCAGCCGCTCGGCGATGTCGGCGGTGATGTCCCACTCCCCGCGCGACTCCCCCACCGGCGCGATGACGGCCTCGGTGGCCTGCCGGAACGGGGTGGCCTGAAAACCCTGGAACGTGTACGGAAAGTCGTCTCGCTCGTACATCGTCGTGACGGGCAGGACGTAGTCGCACAGCGCGGTGGTCTCGGTGAGGTAGAAGTCCAGCGCGACCGACAGCTCGAGCTCGCCGATCGCGCCCTCGAGTTCCTCCCCGTTGGGCACCGACAGCACCGGGTTGCCGCCCGAGACGAACAGCGCCCGCATCTGCCGGGATCCGGGCGTGGTGATCTCCTTGGCCATCAGCGCCGCGGGTTCGGAGCCGATCGCGTTGGGGGTGCCGCTGATCCGCGACCGCTTGCGGCGGTAGGAGCGGCGCATGACGGCACCCATCGCGACGTTCTGCCACCGCGCACCGACGGTGTGCATCGAGCTGAACACCGATCCGCCCGGCACGTCGAGGTTGCCGGCCACCAGGTTCACCGCGTCGATCAGGTAGGTGGTCAGCGTGCCGTGGGTGCCGACACAGGTGCCGAGCCGGCCGTACACCGCCGCGCGCGGCGTGCGCACCAGGTCGCGCGCGAGCGCCCGCACGGTCTCGGCGTCGATCCCGGTGCGCTCCGCCGTCGACTCCGGGGTGAACGGCAGGCACAGCTCGCGCAGCCACTCGACGCCGTCGGCGATCCGGCGCAGGGCGCCCGCGTCGACCACCTCGAACATCACGTGCAGCAGCGACAGCAACAGCAGCGAGTCGGTGTCCGGGACGATGCCCAGCCACTCGAACGCCGCCGCGGTCTCGCTGCGCCGCGGATCGATGATCACCACCCGGCCGCCGCGCTTGACGATGTCGTGCATGCGGTCCTTGATCCGCGGGGCGGTCAGGAAACTGCCGTGCGACACAAGCGGATTCGCACCGATCATGACCAGCAGGTCGGTGCGGGTGAGGTCCGGGATCGGCACCGAGGTTGGCACCCCGTAGAGCATCTGGCTGGCGATCAGCCTGCTGTTGGTGTCCTGCGACGACGCGGTGAAGTAGTGGCCGTGGCGGCCCAGCCCCTTCATGAACAGCAGCGCGGCGAAGGTGTGCGCGTAGCTGAACGCCCCCGGGTTGCCCATGTACCAGCCGACCGCGCCGGAGCCGTGGCGGCGCAGGATGTCGGAGAGCCGCGCGGCGATCTCGTCGAGCGCCTCGTCCCAGCTCACCTCCTCGAAGCCCGCGGGGCCGCGGCGCAGCGGCCGGGTCACCCGGTCCGTGTCGTTGACGATCTCGGTGAACGCGATGCCCTTCTGGCAGGCGAAACCCGCCGACAGCGGGTGCTGTTTGTCGGGCCTCAGCGCCGTCAGCCGACCGTCCTCGACGGTTGCGATCATCCCGCACAGGGGCTCGCAGATCCGGCAGAACGTGGGCTTGTGCTCGATCACCGGGGCCACGCCGATTACGATACTGTAAGAGTTTCAGTTACATGTCGGATCAGGGGCGACCAGAGAGGAATCGGCATGCACGACGTCGCGATCATCGGCGTGGGCCTGCATCCGTTCGGCCGTTTCGAGGGCAAGACGGCGATGGAGATGGGCGTCGACGCGATCTTCGCCGCGGTGGCCGACGCCGGCGTGGAGTGGAAGGACATCCAGTTCGCCACCGGCGGCAGCTGGACCGTCGCCAACCCGGACGCCATCGTCGCGATGGTCGGGCTGTCGGGCATCCCGTTCACCAACGTCTTCAACGCGTGCGCCACCGCCGCCAGCGCGACCAAGGCCTGCGCCGACGGTATCCGGCTCGGCGACTACGACATCGGGATCGCGATCGGCCTGGATAAGCATCCCCGCGGCGCGTTCACCGAGGACCCCGCCCTGGTCGGTATGCCGCGCTGGTACGCCGAGAACGGCCAGTATCTGACCACCCAGTTCTTCGGCATGAAGGCCAACCGCTATCTGCACGAGCACGGCATCTCGCACCGGACGCTGGCCAAGGTCGCGGCCAAGAACTTCCGCAACGGGGCGCTCAACCCCAACGCGTTCCGGCGTAAGCCGATCCCCGAGGAGGACATCCTCAACTCGCCGATGCTGAACTATCCGCTCACGCAGTACATGTTCTGCGCGCCCGACGAGGGTGCGGCCGCGGCGGTGATGTGCCGCGCCGACATCGCGCACCGGTTCACCGACAAGCCGATCTATTTGCGCGCGGTCGAGGTGCGGACCCGCAGATACGGTGCCTACGAGGTGAATACGACGTTCGCCCCGGTCGAGGAGGACGTCGCCCCGACGGTGTACGCGGCGCGGGCCGCGTTCGAGAAGGCGGGCGTCGGCCCCGAGGACGTCGACGTGATCCAGCTGCAGGACACCGACGCCGGCGCCGAGATCATCCACATGGCCGAGTGCGGGTTCTGCGCCGACGGGGAGCAGGAGAAGCTGATCGCCGACGGCGCCACCGAGATCACCGGCTCGCTGCCGATCAACACCGACGGCGGCCTGATCGCCAACGGTGAGCCGATCGGGGCGTCCGGGCTGCGCCAGATCCACGAACTGGTGCGCCAGTTGCGCGGCCAGGCCGGCGACCGCCAGGTGCCCGGCGAGCCGAAGGTCGGTTTCGCCCAGCTCTACGGCGCCCCCGGCACCGCCGCCGCCACGATCCTGACCACCTGATCTCCCCCGCGAGCAGACACAGAATCGCACCGAACACCGCCGAACGATGCGACTCTGCGTCTGCTCGCCGGAGGAGGGCACATGAAAGCGAGCCGAGCATGACGCAGTTCACCGACGCGCCGATCTTCGACGCCGACCAGCACATGTACGAGACGGCGGATGCGCTGACCAAGTATCTGCCCGAGAAGTATTCGCGTGCAGTGCAGTTCGCGCAGTTCGGCAGGCACACCCGGATCGTCATCAACAACCGTGTGCACGACTTCATCCCGAACCCGACGTTCGAGCGGGTCGCCGCGCCGGGCGCGCACGAGAAGTTCTTCTCCGGCCGCAACACCGAGGGGCTGACGCTGCGCGAGATGCAGGGTCCCGCGATCGAGGCGCCGGCCGCCACCCGCAACCCGGTGGACCGGCTCGCCGAACTCGACCGCCAGGGCGTGGTGGAGGCGCTGAACTACCCGACGCTGGCCAGCCTCATCGAGCACGCCACCGCCGACGACCCCGAACTCACGCTGGCCGTCGTGCACGCGCTCAACCAGTGGATGGCCGAGCACTGGATGTTCAACTACCAGAACCGCATCTTCTCGACACCGATCATCAACCTCTCCGAGGTCGAGGGCGCACAGCGCGAGCTGGAGTATGTGCTCAACCACGGTGCCCGGGTGGTGCTGATCAAACCGGGCCCGGTGCGCGGCCTGCACGGGTGGCGGTCGCCGGCGCTGCCCGAGTTCGACCCGTTCTGGCGTGACGTCGAGGGCGCCGGGCTGCCGGTCGTCCTGCACGCCAGCTTCCCGCCGCTCGACGACTACGTCGCGCGCTGGGAGCCGCCGCACACCCAGAACTTCATGGCGCAGAGCGCGTTCCGCTGGATGGTGCTCGGCCACCGCGAGATCGCCGACATGATCACCAGCCTGATCTGCCACGGCACGCTGACCCGGTTCCCGCGGCTGCGCATCGCCAGCGTCGAGAACGGCAGCTCGTGGATCAGACCGCTGTTCGACGACTTCGCCGACCTGTACAAGAAGATGCCGCAGAACTTCCCGGAGCATCCGCACGACGTGTTCCGGCGCAACATCTGGGTCAGCCCGTTCTGGGAGGGCTGCGTGGCCGACGTCGTCGACACCGTCGGCTGGGACAGGGTGCTGTTCGGGTCCGACTACCCGCACCCGGAGGGCCTCGCCGAGCCGAAGGACTACTGGAAGTACGCCGAGGGTATGGACGTGCGCCGCACCTATGACTTCATGGGCGACAACGCGCGCCGGTTCATGGGGTTGCCGATCGCCAACCCCGATCCCGACGCGGTCAGGCCGCCCGTGCTGACACCCGCCTGATCACTTCCGCATCCCGCCGTTGACGGTGAGATCGTCGCCGGTCACGAACGACGACGCGTCGCTGGCCAGATACAGCACCGGCCCGACGATCTCGTCGACCGAGGCGACCCGTTTCTGCGACGTCATGTCCGCCAGCACCGTCAGCGTGCCCGGGAAGGTCTCCTCGAAGCCGTTGATCATCTCGGTGGCGAACGGGCCCGGGCTGAGGATGTTGACCCGCACCTGCCAGGGCGCCCATTCGTTGGCCATCGACACCGTCAGATGGCGCAGCGCGGCCTTGGACGCGCCGTAGGCCACCGAGACCGGAGTGGCCGCATAGCCTTCCATCGCCCCGATGTTGACGATGCTGCCGCCGCCCCCGTCGCGCATCACCGGCGCCACGCACTGGCTCATCCGCAGCGCACCCTCGAGGTTGACGTTGAAGATGGTGCGCCACAGCTCCAGCCCGACGGTGCTGACGCTCTGCATCTCGGGGTTGATGCCTGCGTTGTTGACCAGCACGTCGATGCGGCCGTGGGTCGCGACCACCCGGTCCACGAACGACGGGACGGCGTCCCAGTCCCCCACCTGGCACGCCAGGCCGGTGGCCGACGCCCCGGTCGCCTCGCGTATCTCGGCCGCGACGGCGTCGCAGGCGTTCTGCTCGCGGCTGGTCACCACCACCGACGCACCCACCCGGGCGAGACCCTCGGCGATGGCGCGCCCCAGCCCGCGCGTCGACCCGGTGACGATGGCCACCCGGCCGGTGAGATCGAACAGGTTTCGCGGATCATCCATCGCGCGCGGTCTCCTTTTCTACACCTGTTCCCGATGTCATGACAGCGCGGAGACCTCGGCGAGGTCCATGACCCCGGGACGTGCGTCGCGGACCGTCGGGATGGCGTGTACCGCATGCATCGCCGTTGCCAGACAGCCCATTTCGCTGTGGTCCTCACCCTCGGTGCCGAGCACCAGGTTGCAGCGCATCGTCGGCGCGCCCCGGAACTCGATCTCGTAGCCCTCACCACCCGCCCAGTCGGGTGCCACGTCGGGGCTCATCCAGGTCACGTGTTCGACGACGATCGCGATGTCCCCGCAGTCGGCGCGCACACCGATCTTCATCGCACCGACGGTGCCGGCGGGAATGGTGCCCGCGGCGACAGTCAGCTCGGCGGCGGTGACCCGGGTGTCCCGGAACGGCTGGACCGCAACCACCCTCGTTCCCAACGCCTTCGCGAGCACCGTCGCGGTGCCGACGAACGCACCGCCCGAGCGGTCGGGGTCGGCCAGCAGTGGGGCGGTGGAGTCCGGCGGCAGCCCGTAGCCCATGACGTCGACGAGGATCTCGCGGCTGGGATAGCCCGCATAGGACAGCGATTCGCGCACGACGATCTCCGGGCACTGATACGACAGCCGGGCGAGCACGGGCGCGACCACCTCGCCCCAGAACCCGGGAAACAGCCCGAGTCCCAGGAAGGTGCTCGATCCGCGTCGACAGGCCGCCTCGAGCTCGCGGCCACGGGCCGGGTCGACGGCGGTGGTATCGATGAACGAGGCGCCGGTGGTGATGACGTCGGCCCCGGACTCCAGCAACGCGACCATGTCGGCCAGACAGGTGTGCGGGTGCTTTTCGACGTTGCCCATGTAGAGCACGACATCGGCGGCCGAGTCGAGCACGTGCTCGAACCGGTCGGTCGCCGCCACCCCCGTCGAGGCCCGGCCCACCAGTTCGCCGGCGTCGCACCCGACCTTCGCGGGGTCGTAGACCCGCACCCCGACCAGCTCGAGGTCAGGCGCGTCGAGGACGGCACGCAACGCGAGGCGCCCGGTGGCGCCGGTGCCCCATTGCACGACCCGCGTCCGGCCCACAAGCGCTCCTCTGACGGTCAGGAATGTGTGATCAAAAGTAGCCATTCCGACGAGGACTCACCCTCGTTTTCCCGGTGCGGGCGGATACCCGGCGAAGTCGCGCCGATCGCGGCAGGATGGACCTGCCAGTACGCAACCATCGCTCTGTACCGGAAGGACGAGAGCATGCCCACGATCACCACCTCTGACGGTGTCGAGATTTTCTACAAGGACTGGGGTTCGGGTCAGCCGATCGTGTTCAGCCACGGCTGGCCGCTGTCGTCGGACGACTGGGACACCCAGATGCTGTTCTTCCTGCGGCACGGCTTCCGCGTCATCGCCCACGACCGGCGCGGGCACGGCCGCTCGGCCCAGGTGGCCGACGGACACGACATGGACCACTACGCCGACGATCTGGCCGCGCTGATGGCCCACCTCGATGTGCGTGACGCCGTGCACATCGGCCACTCCACCGGAGGCGGTGAGGTGGTGCACTATCTGGCCCGGCACGGGCAGGACCGGGCGGCCAAGGCGGTGCTGATCAGCGCCGTGCCGCCGCTGATGGTCAAGACCGAGGCCAATCCCGGCGGTCTGCCCAAGGACGTCTTCGACGATCTTCAGGCGCAGCTGGCCGCCAACCGTTCGGTGTTCTACCGGTCACTGGCGGCGGGCCCGTTCTACGGGTTCAACCGGCCCGGTGTGGAGCCGTCGGAGGCCATCATCGAGAACTGGTGGCGCCAGGGCATGATGGGCGGCGCCAAGGCGCACTACGACGGCATCGTCGCGTTCTCGCAGACCGACTTCACCGAGGACCTGAAGACCATCACCATCCCGGTGCTGGTGATGCACGGCGACGACGACCAGATCGTGCCGTACGAGAACTCCGGTCCGCGCTCGGCGCAGCTGCTGCCCAACGGCACGCTCAAGACCTACCCTGGCTACCCGCACGGCATGTTCGTCACCCACCACGAGGTGATCAGCGCCGACCTGCTGGAGTTCATCCGTTCCTGAGCGCCCGCGCGGAGAGCCGCCCGACCAGCCGGGTGATGCGGTCGGACACGCGCACCGAGACAAGGCCGTTGAACACGTCGACGCGCAGCCGGGTCAGCGTGGAACTGGTGAAGCGCCACCGACCGTCGAGCTTGGCGTACGTCTCGTGGTAGTGCCCGTAGCCGCGCAGGTTCAACCCAGGGCCGAACCGCACGACGTCCTCGAGCGCCCACACGCCGCGGGCCGTCGTCGCCGAGGTCAGTTCGATCTCGGGTGCGTGCACCTGGTGCACGGTGGGCTGGTCGCGCAGGCTCTTGCGGGTGAAGGCGACGAACTCGTCGGCGCCGTGGATCACCTTGCCGCCGGATGGCGATGTGTCGCTGACGAAGTCGTCGGCGAACAGCTCACGCCACGCGGTCCAGTCCTTGGTGTCGAGCAGGCGGCAGTAGCGGGCCTTGAGCTGTTTGATCGCCTCGATCTCGACGAGGTCCGCCTCGGTCATGCGGTCGCCTTCGCCCGCACCTGCTCGACGTGGAACCGGGCCGCCTCGCGCAGCGACTCGGCCGTCGGGCGCGGATGCCAGCCGAGTTCGCGGGTGGCCTTGCCGTGGTCGGCGGGCGCCATGATGTGCAGCAGCCGAATGCCGTTGGTGTTCATCTCGAAGTCGCGGCCGACCAGCCGGGCCAGGTTGTCGCCCAGCCACGCCGACGCGTAGGCCGCCGACAGCGGTATCCCGAAGCGCGGCGGTCTGGCGCCGACGGCCGTGGCGGCGATGGTCAGCATGTCGCGCATCGACATGTAGCTCTCGGAGATGATGTAGCGTTCGCCGACGCGGCCGCGGTCGGCGGCGAGCAGGAACGCCTCGGCGACGTCCTCGATGCCGACGACCTCGGTGGACACCCCCTTGATGTAGACGGGCACCTTGCCGAGCGCCGCGTACTTCACCATCAACCCCTGGTGCGGGTTGAAATCGCCGGGACCGTACGGGTTGGACACGCACATCGCGACGGCGGGCAGGCCACGCTCGCGTGCGTAGTGCAACACGAGTTCCTCGGCCTGGCGGCGGGATTCGATGTACGGGCCGCCCTTGTCGCCCCAGTCGAACGGCATGTCCTCGGTGACCGGGCCGCTGCCGTCGCCGAGCGCGATGGTGCCGATGGTGCTGCAGAACACAAACTTTCGCAGGCCGGCGTCGACGGCGATGTCGAGGACCCGGCGCAGGCAGTTGACGTTGACCTCGAACAGCGGTGCGGGGTCACGCAGGTGGAACCGGGTGTCGACGATGCAGTAGTAGACGACGTCGCGGTCGGCCATCGCCGTCCGCAGCGCCTGCTCGTCGTAGAGGTCGCCGTAGTGACGTTGCACGTCGAGGTCGTCGATGGCAATCGTCGAGCTGGTCTTGCGCAGGTACACCCGGACGTCGTCGCCGCGCTCGGCGAGCTTGCGGGTGACGTGCGAGCCGACGAAGCCGCTCGGCCCCATCACCAGCGCGCGCTGGCGTGTTGCCGAAGCCTTTCCTGCCGCCATTCCTGCACCTTCCTTCCGGCGCGAGCGTGCGCAAACTGCTGAGATTTCGCGGCGTGTCGTGTGCAGACACGCACGCTCGCGGGTTATCGGGCTGGGGCGGGTTACCGCGGCGCGGCGTAGGCCGGTTTGCCGAGGCCCAGCACGTACTGGGCGATCATGTTGCGGAACACCTCCAGCGTTCCGCCGTAGATCCCGACCAGCGGGGCGAACCGGTACACGTACTCCGCGGCCCCGTCGTCGGCGGCGCCGTCGGCACCCAGCGGCAGCGACCCCGGGGTGCCGTGCAGATCCATCAGATCCGGCGAGATGTCACGCATCGTCTGCGCCAGCGCCACCCGGCCGAAGATGCTCGGCGTGGAGAACGCCGCCTCCATCCGCGCGACGGCACGACCGAGCCGGTAGGCCACCGCACCGTCGTCGACCGGCCTGCGCCCGTTGGCATCCGGGGTGCCGGCCTTCGCCGCGGCGCGGTCGGCCGCGACGGCCATCGTCATCGCCTGGTGCATCATGATCGCGACGTCCTGCAGGCCGTCGGGCTCGACCTCCACGGCGCCGTGTTCGGCGTCGAGCGGTTCGCGCAGCACCTTCCAGCCCTCGTTGACCTCACCGAGGCGGTACTTGTCGGGCACGCGCACGTCGGTGTAGTAGACGATGTTGGTCCGGTCGCCGTCGACGGTGCGGATGCCCTGGATCTCGATGCCCGGCGTGTCGAGCGGCACCAGGAACATGGTGAGGCTCTTGTGTTTCTGCGCCTCGGGGTCGGTGTTGGTGATCAGGAAGACGTACTGGCAGTTGTGCGCGCCGGTGGTGAACATCTTCGAGCCGTTGATCACCCACTCGTCGCCGTCGCGCACCGCGCGAGTCTTGCAGGTGGCGATGTCGGAACCACCCTCGGGTTCGGTGTAGCCCAGGCAGAACCGGACGTGGCCGCTGTACACCTTCGGCAGCACCTCGGCCTTCACCTCGGGTGAGCCGAACTTCTCGACACTGCGCCGCACCAGCGACGTGGTGCCGAACGTCACCCAGGGCACGTGCGCGCGCCGCTTCTCCAGCTCCCAGATGCGGCGGCGGACCCGGTTGAACCCGCCCTCGGACTCGGGCTTCCACTCCTTCTCCAGGTAACCCGCCGCACCCAGCGCCAGGTGCACGCCCTCGTCGAAGTTGTCGCCGGTCTCCCGGTCGCGGCGCAGCACGTCCTCGGTGACGAGCTCGCTCAGGAACGTGCGCACCTCCTGCTGGAACGCCCGGTCCTCCTCGGAGAGTTCGACCCGTGAGAAGTCCATTACCTACCCTCTCCGCTTTCCCGCTCCGCGACGATCCGCGCGATGTACTTGGCCGTCGCCGCCGGATCTCCCCCGGCCAGCGCCCAGCCGCGCGCCCGCACCAGGTACGCGCTCGACGCCGCCTCCGCCGACACCCCGAGCCCGCCCTGGATGTGCACCGCCATCGTCGCCGCCTTCGACGCCTCCTCGGCCATGAACACGAACGCCGACGGCGCCAGTTCGCGCCGTTCGTCGGGCTCGTTGTCGAGGAACCACGCCGCGCGCCGGGCGAGGTTGCGCCCGCCCTGCACGGTGATCGCCATGTTGGCCAGCGGATGCGAGATGGCCTGCAGCGTGGAGATCGGCACCCCGAGCGTGTAGCGGGTCTTGGAGAACTCCGCGGCGATCGTCATCGTCTCCTCGACCAGGCCGGCCAGCGCCGCACCGGTGAGCACCCGCCACTCGTCGAGCGCCCGTTGATATTCCGCCAGCGCCTGCGGCCCCGACGCCAACACGGTGCGGTCGTCGGCGGCGGCCGGGTCGATCCACGCCATCGGCAGCCTGCCGATGTTGTCGACCCTGGCCGGGCGGGTGGCGAAGGTGAGCTTGACGATCTGGTCGCCGTCGCGCAGCAGCACGTGGTCGGCGACCGACCCGCTGGGCACCAGCCGCACCCCGGTGAGGTTGTCCTGCGCGGGGTCCAGACCGACGATCGTCTGCCCGTTGATGACATCGGAGTCGACGGCACCGAGACGGCCAAGCAGCCTCGCCGCGCAGACGTGGTCGATCCACGGCACCGGGGCCAGCGCGCGACCGACCTCCTCGGCGACCAGGGTCAGGTCGACGAGCGTGGCGCCGTCACCGCCGACGTCCTCGGGCAGCGCCATCGAGCTCGCGCCCATGCCGCACAGGCGTTCCCACAGGCTCTTGTCGAAGCCGGTGCCCTCGGCGGCGCGCACGGTCTCGATCGGGCAGTGCGTCTTGAAGAAGTCCCGGTAGGCCGCCTGCAGGGCCTGGTGGTCCTCGGTCAGGCTGTAGTCGAGCCTGCGCAGTTCGTAGCGGTCCATCACTGCTCCCCGTCGTCGGCCCCGAAGAAGAACTCCCGGGCGTTGTTGTAGAGGTAGTTGTCGAGCACCTCGGGTGGTAGATCGAGGTTCTGCGCCTCGGGAATCACCCGGCGCATCTTGAGTACCGGCCAGTCCGACCCGTAGATCACCTTGTTCGGGCCGCGGGTGCGCATGTAGTGGATCAGGCTCTCGGGCAACCGTTTCGGTGACCACGCCGAGGTCATCAGCCGCAGGTTCTGGTACTTGATCAGCAACCGGATCGCCACATCCCACCACGGGTCGGCGCCGTGGATCATGCACAGCTTCAGCTCCGGGAACCGCACGCAGACACGGTCGAGGTGGATCGGGTTCTGCACCTCGCCGGGGATCGGTGGCCCGGGGATACCGGTGTTGACGCACAGCGGCAACCCGAGTTCGGCGCACTTGGTGTAGAGCGGGTAGTACACCGCGTCGCTGGGCGGGTACTGGCCGTCACCCCAGAAGCTCGGCCCCACCACCGCGTACACGACGGGCAGGTCGGCGGCGACGGCGGCCAGCTCGCGCAGCGACGGGATCGGACGCAGCAGGTTCACCCCGCCCATCGCCAGCGCGAACCGGTCGGGTCGGGCCTCGACGAACTTGCGCGCGGTGGTCGACGGCTTGGTCAGGCTGTCCATCAGGATCGCCTTCTCCACACCCTGTTCGTCCATCTCGTCGAGCAGCTCGCCGAGATCGACCGGCGCGAACATCGACTGGGGGCCCTTGAAGTAGTCGTCGCGAACCTTGAGCATCCAGGAGGGCTGCTGTTCGGTCTCGCCGAAGTGGACGTTGACGAGGCAGTCGATTGCTTTGTGGCTCACGCGTTCACCTGTTGTGTCGCCGCGGATCGGGCCCAGCGGTAGTCGGGCTTGCCGTTGCCGAGTCGGCGGACCTGGTCGACAAAGAGGAACTCCTTCGGTGTCTTGAACTTGGCGAGGCTTTCGGTGCAGTGGGCGTGCAGTGCGTCGGGTGTCGTGTCGTGTCCGGCGCGCAGCGCGACGAGCGCCACCACCTCCTGGCCCCAGCGCTCGCTGGGCCTGCCGACCACCAGCGCGTCGGCGACGGCGGGGTGCGCGCGCAGCACCTCTTCGACCTCCTCGACGAACACCTTCTCCCCGCCGCTGTTGACGACCAGCGCGTCGCGGCCGAACAGCCGCAGCGTGCCGTCGGCGGCCAGCGAGCCGCGGTCACCGGAGATCACCACGCGCCTGCCCTCGACGACCGGGAACGTCCTGCGGGTGGCCGCCTCGTCGTCGAAGTAGCCGAGCGGTATCCGTCCGCCCCGGGCGACGAACCCGACCTCCTCCTCGCCTGCAACGAGGAACCTGCGGTAGTCCTCGGACACCACCAGCGCGCCCTCACGCAGTTCGAAGGTGGACTTCTCCTCGCCGCGCTGACTGCGCCCGAAGCCGACGTTGCCGGTCTCCGAGGAGCCGTACCCGTTGATCAGGGTGATCTGCGGCAGCAGATCCAGCAGTGCGCGTTGATATTTCGGGTTGGTCGCCGCACCGCCGGTGGCGATGGCGTACAGCGACGACAGGTCGTAGTCGCCGGTGCGCAGTTCCTCGACCAGCGGGCGGGCGTACGCGTCGCCGACGATGGTCATCATGCCGGCCTTCTCGCGCTGCGCGGTGGTCAGCACCGCACACGGGTCGAAACTCGTCTTGTCGTAGAGGATCACGGGGATGCCGTTGAGCAGTCCGGCGAACGTCATCCACAGGCCGGCGGCGTGCATCAGCGGGGACACCGCGAACCACGGCTGCGGCTGGCCGCCGAGCTTGGCGTGGATCTCGTCGACGGACTCGTGGTCGGCGCCGTTCATCGAGATGACGTAGGTGTCGCTCTGCCGCCACATCACACCCTTGGGGCGTCCGGTGGTGCCGCCGGTGCACACCATCAGCACGTCATCGGGCGAACCCTCGATGCGCTGATCGGTATCGCCCTGTGCCAGTGCGTCATCGAGCGTGACAGCGCCGGGCAGGCGCGGCGCGCCGGAGTCGTCGTCGATCTCGATGAGCAGCTCCGCGCAAGCCGGTGGCAGCACATCGGCGAACTTCGCCCCGAACGAGCGGTGATAGACGACCGCGCGGGGACGCAGGTACTCGAAGAGTTCGGCGACCTCGCGCGGAGTGTAGTTGTAGTTGACGTTGACCGGGACGGTGCGCGCCTTGAGCGCGCCGATCATCATGTCCGGGTACAGGTCGTTGTGCATGAGCAGCGCGACCCGGTCCTGGCCGCACTCCCAGTTCTGCAGCTCGGCGCGTTCGCGGTGGGCGCCGAGACCGTGGCCGGCAAGGAAGTTGGCCAGCCTGCGGGTCCGGTCGGCCACCTGCCCGTAGGTGCTGCGGCGCTGCCCGCAGATCGACATCAGCCGGTCCGGCGCCGCCTCGGCGATCGCGTCGAGGACCGCCCCGATCGTCCACTCGGTCATCTGCCGGCGCCGGCCGTCACATTCGCACCCAGCAGCGTCAACGCGTTGTCGCGCATGACCATTCGGGTGTCCTCGTGGCTGAACTCGGGGAACTGCGGGATGTCGGCGGTGAACGACGTCGGATCGGCCAGGCCCTCGCCGTGCGGCCAGTCGGAACCGAACAGGATCTTGTCCACGCCGATGGTCTCGGCCAGCAGTTTCACGTCGTCCTCGTAGTACGGCGCGATCCAGACGTTGTTCTTGAGCTGTTCGACCGGATCCTCCTTGTAGTGGTACGGCGCGTTGTTGGCGGATTTCTTGAGCCGTTTGATCAGCCGGTACACGAAGTAGGAGCCGTTCTCGATGCTGGCCACCTTGAGCTTGGGGTGCCGGGTGAACACCTGGTGCACGATCATCGAGGCGAGGGTGTCGTGGATGGCGCGGTCGTCCATCAGCACCATGTCGAGCGGGTCGCGTCTGCCGAACCCGCGGAACTCCCCGCTGCCGCCCCACAGCGCGGGGATCGCCATGTAGCCGGAGTCGGACAGGTGGAAGACGACGGGCACGCCCGCCTCGGCGAGCCGGGCCCACACCGGATCGTGCACCGGGTCGCCCAGCGAGCGCGGCCGCACCTCACCGGGCACCGGCGCGGGCCGGATGCACACCAGTTTGGCGCCGCGGCCCAGCACGAACTCGACCTCCTCGACCGCCTGCTGCGGATCGGCCAGCGAGATGATCGGCGCGGCCAGGATGCGGTGATCGGGCCGGTCGAAGCCCCAGTCCTCGTCGAGCCACAGGTTGAAGGCGTGGATCGAGGCCATGGTGGCGGGGATGTCGTGCTTGAGTCCCTCCTCCACGCCACACGCGAAAGTCGGGAGCATGAACACGGTTTCGAGGTTCTGCTCGTCCATCTTCTTCACCCGCGCGTCGCGGTTCTGGTACTCGGGATGGTCGGCGAGCCGGTCGACCTTCATCAGCGACGCCGGGTCGACGCCCTCGGGGATCTCGCCGCGGAACAGCAGGTCCAGGCAGCCGGGTTCGATGATCGGGTCGAACGTCGGGTTCGGGATGAAGTGGTTGATCTTCCCGCCGAACACCGCGTAGGTGCGCTTCCCGTCGGTGAGCATCTGCACGCCGCGCTGGCGGAACTCCTTGGGCAGGTGGCGGGTGAACGCGTCGAGCGGCTCGTAGTAGTGGTTGTCGACGTCGATGGCCATGTAGTCCAACGGCTGTGGTGCGCTCATGACGCATCCTCCTTCTCGAGTACCAGGGGCGGGAAGTTCGGCGGGCGCTTCTCGAAGAAGCTGGTGATCCCCTCGATGAAGTCGGGGCGCAGCATCGACTCGTGCATCAGCTTCTCGGCGCGGTCGCTGGCCTCGAAGACCGATCGCATGGTGTCGGTGTAGACCTGCTCCTTGATCACCGCGAGCGAACTCGGCGCACAGTGCGTGGCGATGTCTTCGGCGTAACCTATTGCGCGCGACAGTAATTCGTCGGGCGCGACGACGTGGTTGACCACACCGAGGCGGGCGGCCTCGTCGGCGAGGAACACCCGCCCGGACAGCAGCAGGTCCATCGCGACACCGTTGCCGACGATGCGCGGCAGGATCCACGAGATGCCGTACTCGGCGATCAGGCCGCGGCGCGCGAACGAGGTGGTGAACTTCGCGCCCTCGGCGGCGAACCGCACGTCGCAGGCCAGCGCGAGCGTCAAACCCATGCCGGCACAGGCACCGTTGATCGCGGCGATGACGGGCTTGCGCACCGCCATCACGGAGTGCGGGTGCCGGGCGACCAGCTTGCTGACGTCGGTCTGGGAGGCGGAGTCGACGGTCGCGGCGCCGATGGCGTTGAGGTCGCCCATGTCGGCGCCGGCGCAGAACGCCCGGCCGCTGCCGGTCACGATGACGGCGCGGACGGCCGGGTCGGCCTCGGCCTCGTCGAGACGTTCGAAGAACATGCCGGCCAGACCGCCGCCCCAGCCGTTCATCCGCTCCGGACGGTTCAGCGTGATGATCGCGACCCCGCAGTCGCGCACCTCGTACCGCACCGGCGGATCGGCGACGTGGTCAGCAGCGCTCACCCGGCAGTCCTCCTCCGGCAGTCCGAGGCGTGTGAATGCTCATACTGTACACCTATCGGTAGCGGTTTCCGCAAGCTCTGCGAGCAGGTCGGCGGATCGGCTGGACCGCCCGTCCAATGTCGCACAGCCACCGCCGCTGACGTGGGTGTTTGGCGTGGACTGCGCGCGCGCCGCACGCGCTCAGTCGATGAGCCCGAACCGCTTGTAGGCGGCCTCGATCTGGGCCCTGCCCTCGGCGGGCAGTTCCACCTGCGGCGGGCGCGAGTGCGGGTATGACCCGACCGGCAGCCCCAGCACCGACGCCGCGTACTTGAACGCACTGCCCCAGTGCGTGAAGTAGTCCGCCCGGCCCGGGTAGCAGGTGAACCACGGACCCACCTCCAGGTCGAACACGTCGAGCCGGGACTCCCGCGCGTGGTCCATCGCCTCGATCAGCCGGTCGGCGGCGATCAGTTCCCACCACTCGGTGAACACGCGGCGCTGCGGGGTCTCCATCAGATACCCGGCGGTGCCGAGCTGTGCGGGACAGACGATTCCGTCGCGCAGCCACCCGGCGCGGTAGACCGTCCTGTCGCACTCCCACACCAGCAGCCCGGGCGCCAGATCGTGCAGACGGCGGCTCGCCGCCGGCCGGAACGCACCCTCCTTCGTCGCGCACACCGCGGGGATCTCCTCGTAGATCCGCGCGCTCTCGGCCGGTGTGAGCACGTACCCCGAGGACGGCGAGTTGAACATGCCGAGCGCGATGTCGGTGCGCTCAGCGATGTAGCGGAAGAAGCGCAGCACGCCGGCACCGCCGTGCGCCTCCATCATCGGGGTCTGGATGTAGACGATGTCGGCGCCCACCTCCTGGGCGTGCCGGGTCAGCTCCAGGCAGTCCTTGGCCGACGTCGCCGCGGTGCACGCCTGCACCACGACATCGGGGTTGGCGGCGCGGCCCTCCTCGATCGCCACCTCCAGCAGGCGTTTTCGCTCCTCCATCGTCAGCGCCCAGAATTCGCCGACCCCGCTGGTGCACCACAGCAGCGGGTGGTTGAGCTCACCGACGCAGTAGCGCACCAGCGTCCGGTAGGCGTCCCAGTCGATGTCGTCGCCGTCGGGTCCGCAGAACGGGGTGTAGAGCGAGTCGCCGATCCCCCGCAGGTGTTCGCGGGCCCATTCCCTGGCTTCCTGCGCCGTTGCCACGGTGACCTCCCGACCGTCTAGGTGAAGTCGCTGCCGCCGTCGACGTTGATGTTGGCCCCGGTCATGTACGAGTTGCGCCGGGACGCGAGAAACGCCACCACAGGCCCGATCTCCTCGGGCAGCCCGGCGCGCGGCAGGTGGGCGGGGTGACCGAAGTGCTCGTCGATCGCCGACATCAGCGCGTACGGGTCGGTGCCGTCGACGCCCACCGACTCGGCCCAGCCGATCAGCGCCTCGGAGGCGATGCTGCCCGGCGAGACGACGTTGACCATGATCTCGTCCTTGGCCAGCAGCAGCGACAGGTTCTTCGACACGCTGGTCACCGCCGCCTTGGCCGCGGTGTACGCGGGCAGGATCACGCTCTGGCGCTGGGTGGAGTGTGCGGAGAAGTTCACGATGCGCGCCCACTCCGCGGCGCGCAGCAGCGGCAGCGCCGAGCGGACACAGTGCACCATGCCCATCACGCCGCCGTCGAACGCGTGCCGCCACTGTTCGTCGGTCAATTGCTCGAAGGTCCCGACGGCCTCCGGACCCACCGCGTTGACGAGGATGTTCAGTTGCCCGCCCCAGCGCGCCCCGATCTCGTCGAACACGCGCTGCACCTGGTCGGCGTCGGTGATGTCGGCGGCCAGGCCGACGGCATCGGGGCTGCCGATCTCCGTCAGCGCCGTCGCCGCCTCGTCGAGCACATCGGGCGTGCGGCCGACGACGGCCACCCGCGCGCCGTCCTCGGCCAGGCAGCGCGCCGAGGCGAAACCCATTCCGCGGCCGCCACCGACGACGACGGCAGCGGCGTTCTTCAGTCCGAGATCCATCTGAGCCTTTCACCCACCGAATGCGTGGAAAAGCTTACTATTGGCCTTACGGTAAAGGAGGGATTCGGCTGAGACGACCCGGGTAACCGGAGCGCGGAAGGCCCCCCGGTATCGTTGACGGTAGCGACAGGGGCCGCGACACACCTGCAAAGACGCAGATCACAGGCGGCTGCCGGTAGATTCAGTCCCACTGACGCCGTGCGCGGGAAGTCGCGTGCGCGGCTTATCGCGATGGAGGTGCCCTTCGTGGCAAGGCAGGCGACCGCCGAGAAGCGTCAACGGCGCGAGCGCGGATCCATCAACCCCGACGACATCATCAAGGGCGCGTTCGAGCTCGCCGAGCAGGTGGGCATCGACAACCTGTCCATGCCGCTGCTCGGCAAGCACCTCGGCGTCGGCGTCACCAGCATCTACTGGTACTTCCGCAAGAAGGACGACCTGCTCAACGCGATGACCGACCGCGCCCTGCGCCAGTACGTCTTCGAGACGCCCTACGTGGAGGCCAAGGACTGGCGCGAGACGCTGCGCAACCATGCGCGCACCATGCGAAAGACGTTCATCGGCAACCCGATTCTGTGCGACCTGATCCTCATCCGGTCGGCACTGAGCCCGCGCACCGCCAAGGTCGGGGTGCAGGAGGTGGAGAAGGCTATCGCCAGCCTGGTCGAGGCGGGGCTGTCCCCCGAGGACGCGTTCGACACCTACTCCGCGGTGTCGGTGCACGTCCGCGGCTCGGTGGTGCTGCACCGGCTGCGGGAGAAGAACCGCGCGGCCGGCGAGGGGCCCAGCGATCTCGACGACACCATGAGCGTCGACGCCGAGAGCACCCCGCTGCTGGCGATGGTCAGCGAGAAGGGCCATCACATCGGCGCCGCCGACGACCGCAACTTCGAGTTCGGCCTGGAGTGCATCCTCGAGCGGGCGGAGCGCCTCATCGAGGACAACGCCGAGAACAAGTCCGCCAAGAAGACCCGCAAGCGCTGACCCGGCGCGCTACCGATCGCTGACCGACCGGTAGCGCCCCGAAGCCGCTGCGAGGCCCAGGCAACTCAGACTGGGCAGCTCAGACCTCAACGACGACGGCGCCGCCCTGGCCGCCGCCCGCGCACATCGCGGCCACGCCGATGCCGCCGCCGCGCCGCTGCAGTTCGTAGACCAGCGTGGTCACCATCCGCGCGCCCGAGGCCGCGATCGGATGGCCGAGGCTGCACCCGCTGCCGGAGAAGTTCACCAGTTCCTCGTCGAGCCCGAACTCGCGCACCGCGGCGATGGGCACCGAGGCGAACGCCTCGTTGATCTCCCACAGCGTCACGTCCGACGGTTTGAGGTCGGCCCGGTCGAGCACCTTGGCGATCGACTTGACCGCACCGAGCCCGCAGTCACGCGGCGGCACACCGGCTGCGGCCCAGGCCTTCACGGTCGCCATCCTGGTGAGGTTGTTGGCCTCGGCGTAGTCGGCGTCGACGAGCGCGACCGCGGCCGCCGCGTCGTTGGTGCCGCTGCTGTTGCCGGCGGTGATCGAGAAGCCCTCGATCTCCGGGTGCAGCGGCTTGAGCTGGGCCAGCTTCTCGGCGGTGGTGTCGCGGCGCGGATGCTCGTCGACGCTGAACTCGATCACCGAGCCGTCGAACTGCTGCACCTTCAGCGGCACGATCTCGTCGACGAACTTGCCCGCGTCGATCGCGGCGATGGCGCGCTGGTGCGACCGGGCCGCCCAGGCGTCCATCTCCTCACGGGTGATGCCGACGGTCTGTGCGGTGTTCCAGCCCACGGTGATCGACATGTCGCGGGTCGGCGCGTCGGGGGTCTCGACGTGCGTCGGCGGCATCCACTTCTCCTCGAACTTGAGCTCGGGGCCGGGGATGCGCCAGTTCACCAGCGGGGTCATCGACAGCGACTGCACACCGCCGGCGATCAGCACCCGCTCCATCCCGGAGCCAATCTGCGCCGCGGCGTTGCCGATGGCGGTCAGGCTGCCCGCGCAGTGCCGGTTGACCGACTGGCCCGGCACGTGCTGCAGGCCGGCGTGGTCGGCCGCGTAGCGGGCCAGATCACCGCCGCCGTAATGGGATTCGGCGAAGATCAGGTCGTCGATGTCGGCCGGGTCGATCTTCGAGCGCCGGATCACCTCCGGCAGCACCGCGGTGATCAGCTCCTCGGGTGGAGTGTTGACCAGCGTCCCCTTGAAGGAACGGCCGATGGCGGTCCTGGCAGCACCGACGATGACAGGTGTGGGCATGTTCTCCACCTCGGGTTTCGTTGTTTACGACGTTACAAAAGTAGCAGAGTATGTAGCGCTAGGCACTACTCCGGTTCCGGGACGTGAAAGTGCTCGTCACGCAGCCGGAACGCCTCCTTGGTGCCGTGCCGGGCGCGGGTCTTGACGAAGTTGAACTCACCCTCGGCGAACTGCAGGTTGGTGCCGAACGCGTGGAACAGGTAGCTGGCCACCTCCTCGCCCTGGTAGGCCTGGCTCTGCTCGACCAGCCGGAAGGCCTCCTTGGCGATCACGACGCCGTCGGCGGGCATCTTCGCCGCCTTCTCGGCCCAGTACCGGGCGCGGGCGGTCACCTTCTCGGGTGCGACGGTCTCGGTGAACACGCCGAGGTGCTCGACGGTGCCCGCCTCGATGATGTCGCCGGTGAGCAGCAGCCGCCGCGCCAGCACCGGCCCCAGCCGGTGGAAGAACATGTGCAGGCTGCCCAGCGCAGGCCCCAGGAAGCGGGTCGCGGGCATGCCGATCTTGGTGTCGCGGGCGATGACGGAGATGTCGGTCATCAGCGCCATCTCGAAACCGCCGCCGAGCGCGTACCCGCTGATCTCCCCCACCGTGACCTTCGGGAAGCCCATGAAGTTGTGGTAGAAGCCGAATGACTTGCGGTCCACCGTGAGTCGGCGCCGCTGGCTCGGCCGCCGCTTGGCCTGCGGCGAGTCCTTGTCGCCGTACCAGGCGTAGGCGTTGTTCATGTCCGCGCCCGTGGAGAACACGCCCTCGGCGCCGCGCAGCAGCACCACGGTGATGTCGTCGTCCTCGGCGACCTGGTCGAGGTAGCGGCCGAGGGTCTCGCGCATCGCGGCGTCGTAGGAGTTGCGCTGTCTGGGGTTGTTCAGCGTGATGGTCGCGATCCGCTTGTCGCGGTCGACGTCGAACAGCACGCGGTCATCGGTGGTCATGGGTCCTCACTGGGCGTTGGTGATGAGCTTGGCCTGGATCGTCTTGTCGGTGCCGACGGCGAGCGTGTTGCGCCGCGCGGCGGCGAGGTGGTCGGTGGCCAGTCGCACCGCGCGGGCCTCGTCACCGTCGCGGATGGCGTCGAGCAGACGCTGGTGGTCGCGCAGTGCGGCGCGCATCGTCTTGTCGTTCATCGGGTCGGGGCTGGATTCGTCGGCCCAGACCGCGGACTCGTGCGCCGACCAGATCAGTTCCAGCGACCCGATGAGCAGGATCATCGGCTCGTTGCCGCACCGGGACACGACGGTCTCGTGGAAGCGGCGGGCGTTGGGTACGTACCGCGTCGGGTCGCCCAGATCCGCTGTTTGGCGCTCGATCTCACGTTCCAGGTGCGGCACCACCTCGGTCGCCCGGTCCTCGCGCGCCGCACACATACCGGCACAGATCGGTTCCAGCCGCAGCAGCGCGCCGCTGACGTCGGCCGGGGTGGCGGAGCGGGCCTGCAGCACCATGCTGATCATGTGCGCGGTGCGTTCGGCCGACGGCTGGCGTACCACCGCACCGCCCATGTTGCCGCGCCGCACCGAGATCAGCCCGTCGGTCTCGAGCAGGTGGATCGCCTCCCGCAATGCCGGTGGGCTGACCGCGAATTCGGCGAGCAGGCCGTCCTGGGAGGGCAGCACGTCCCCCTCTTTGAGCCGGCCGGACAGGATGTCGTCGCGGATCCGGGCGGCGACGATCTCGGCCACCCGGGGTTGACGGATCCGCTGGGTCATCGGGGGCGGCGTTTCCCGAACGCGAACACCGACAGCTTTTCCGGCGAGGATGCGGCGGTGTGGAATTCGCCGGTGCACAGCACCTCGTCGCCGAGCAGCAGGCGCGCCGTCGACGTCACCCTGCCGTCGCTCTCGACGCGGGCGATGTCGAAGCGCAACTCGGTCAGGATCGGCGTCGGGCGGCGGAACGTGACGGTCAGCGACCGGGTCTTGCCGGTGCGTCCGATCGCGCAACTCTGGTGCTGGGTCACGCAGTCGAAGAACACGGCCAGAAAACCGCCGTTGACCAGGCCCGGCGGCCCCTCGAACACCACCGGGAAGGTGACCCGTCCCGACGCGGCCTCCTCGGTGAGCTCGTCGAACGTGTACTCGGGGAAGGCCGGGTTGTAGGCGCCGATGTCGAAGGCGTGGTCGAGGTAGACCCGCTGTTCGGCGGTGGCGTCGGGACCGATGCGCGGGGTCGGGTCGGCCGGTGCGGCCGCGGCGAGTTCGCGTTCCCAGACCGCGATCTGGTCGAGCATGGCGTCGACGGTCGGGTGCTCGTGCTCCAGTGACAGCAGCAGTCCGGTGAGCCTGCGCAGGGCGCCGGCGGCGGCGACGGTCTGGGGCAGCGGCTCCTCGCCGAAGCTGAGCTTCTGCTGGGCCATCGCTGTCCTCCGTGCTCACGCCGCCACTCACGCCGACGCAGTGTCCTTGCTAACTTGTACAAGATAGCATTACCGTATGTCTCACCGTAAAGCGATGGATTGGCGGATTCCACGGTGACCGAAGCCGACAGTGGTGAAGTGCGCATCGAGCGCGACGACGCGATCCTGCGGCTCACCCTGGACCGGCCGGACCGGCGGAACTCGTTGAGCTACCCCATGATCGGCGAGCTCATCACCGCACTGACCGAGGCCGCCACCGACGACTCGTTGCGCGCGGTGCACATCCGCAGCGCCGGTCCGGACTTCTGTTCGGGCGCGGACGTGGTGGCGGCCAACTCCGGTGACCGCCGGCCCCGCACCGGCGACCTGGTGCGGCGCATCAAGCACGGCGCGAACCGCGTCGTCGAGCTCGTCACCACCCTGCATCTGCCCGTCGTGTGCACGGTGCGGGGCTGGGCCGTCGGGCTCGGCGCCAACCTGGCGCTGGCCGCCGACTTCACCGTCGCCGCCGACGACGCGACGTTCTGGGAGCCGTTCATCGGGCGCGGGTTCAGTCCCGACTCCGGGTCCACCTGGCTTCTCCCCCGGCTCGCCGGGTTGGCCCGCGCCAGGCGGATGCTACTGCTCGGCGAGAAGGTCAGCGGCGCCGACGCCGCGGACTGGGGCCTGATCCACCAGGCGGTGCCCGCCGACCGGCTCGACACCACCGCCGACGAGCTGGTCGCCCGCCTGGCCGCGGGCCCGACCGTGGCGCTCGGGCTGGCCAAGCAGGCCATCGCGTACGGGCAGCAGGCCACCCTCGCCGACTCCATGACACAGGAACTGTTCAACGTCGAGTTGTCCTGCCGGACAAGCGACTTCAAAGAGGGCCTGGCGGCGTTCCGGGAGAGACGCCAGCCGGAGTTCCGCGGGCGCTGACGAGAGGAACCCCCCATGTCCAGTTACGACGACATCCTCTACGAGGTCGACGGGCACAAGGCCACCATCACCCTGAACCGGCCGCAGGCGCTCAACGCGCTGAGCCCGCACATGATCACCGAGCTGCGCGCCGCCTACGACGAGGCCGAGAACGACGACAACATCTGGCTGATCATCGTCACCGGCACCGGCCGTGCGTTCTGCACCGGCGCCGACGTCGGCGAGATCCCCGAGGACGGCCGGGTGATCTACGAGCGCCCGTACCTGTCCACCTACGAGCAGTGGGAGGCCCCGCAGGAGGGCACCCCGCCGTTTCGCCGGATGGCCAAGCCGGTGCTCACGGCGGTCAACGGGATCTGTTGCGGCGCCGGGCTGGACTGGCTGACCACCGGTGACATCGCGATCGCGTCGGACAAGGCCACGTTCTTCGATCCGCACGTCAGCATCGGTCTGGTGGCCGCCCGGGAGATGGTGCGGCTGGCCCGGGTGCTGCCCCGCAACATCGCGCTGCGCATGGCGCTGATGGGCAAACACGAGCGGATGGGCGCCCAGCGGGCCTACGAGCTCGGCCTGATCAGCGAGGTCGTCGAGCACGACCGGCTGCTGGAGCGGGCGCACGAGATCGCCGACATCGTCAACTCCAACGCCCCGCTGGCGGTCCGCGGTACCCGGCTGGCCATCCACAAGACGCTGGATCTGCCGCTGCACGAGGGCGAGATCCTCGCCGAGACGTTCCGGGAACGCGTCGTGCGCACCGCCGACGCCCAGGAGGGTCCGAAGGCCTTCATGGAGAAGCGAGCCCCGAACTGGCAGTGCAAATGACCGATTTCCAGACCCTGCTGCTCGACGTGGATGCCGACGCCCACGTCGCCACCATCACGCTGAACCGCCCGGACTCGCTCAACGCGTTCAACCGCACGATGTGCGAGGAGATGTCACGGGCCTGGCAGATCGTCAAGGCCGACGACACCGTCCACGCCGTGGTGCTGCGCGCCGCCGGCGAGCGCGCGTTCAGCGCCGGGCTCGACATCAAGTCGCCCTACGGTCAGCCCGACAACATCTGGAACCACGAGGATCCCGGTGAGCATCTCAGCCCGAAGTGGCAGAAGATGTGGAAGCCGGTGGTGTGCGCGGTGCAGGGCATGTGCACCGCGGGTGCGTTCTACTTCGTCAACGAGTCCGACGTGGTGATCTGCTCGGAGGACGCCACGTTCTTCGACTCCCACGTCAGCGCCGGGCTGGTGTGCGCGCTGGAGCCGCTCGGCATGATGCGCCGCGTCGGGCTGGCACAGACGCTGCGGATCGCGTTGATGGGCAACGACGAACGGGTGTCCGCCGAGACCGCGCTGCGGATCGGCCTGGTCACCGAGGTGGTTCCGGCCGAGCGGCTGTGGGCCCGCGCCCACGAGATCGCCGCCACCATCGCGGCCAAACCGCCCACCGCCACCCAGGGCACGGTGAAGGCGATCTGGGAGTCCCTCGACAAGCCGTACCGCGCGGCGATGGAACAGAATCTGATCTACACCCGGCTCGGAAACCCGTTGGGCCAGGCCGAACTCGAGGACAGGCCGGACCGGCCGCGCGTCACCCCGAGGATCCGCTGATGGCCGCCCACCCGCTGAGCAGGCGCGTCGCCGACGTCCTCGCGCTGCAACCGGACACCCGTGCGATCGAGTATGACGGCGCCTGGTGCACGTGGGGGCAGGTGGCCGGCCTGGCGCACCGGATCGAGGAGCTCGGTGTCAGCGGGCGCCAGGTCGGCATGCTGTTGCGCAACACCCCGGCCCACATCGCCGCGTTCCTCGGGGTGTTGCTCGGCGGCGGAACCGTCGTCGTGGTGAACCCGAACCGCGGCGACGAGCGGATCCGCGAGGACCTGGCCGATCTCGCGCTTCCGTTGGTGATCGGCACACCGGCCGACCTGAGCCGCCTGGTGGCCACACCGGGCAGCGACACGGTCGGCATCACCGGGGTCGACGACCCGATCCGGGTCACCCCCGCCGCTGCCCGGGTGCCCGACCAGTCCCGCGCGGGCGTCGCCGTGCGGATGCTGACCAGCGGCACCACCGGACCGCCGAAACGCATCGACCTGACGTACCGCATGCTGGCGCACAGCGTCATCGGTGAGGACTTCGCGTCCGCGCCCGCACCGACCGAGCTGCGCCGCGGCGTGGCGATCGTCAACGCGCCGCTGGTGCACATCGGCGGGGTGTTCAGGGTGCTGCAGTGTGTCTGCGAGGGGCGCCCGTTCGCGCTGCTGGACCGGTTCGAGTTGAGCCGGTGGGCCGACGCGGTGCGCAGGCACCGCCCCCGCACCGTCTCGCTGGTGCCCGCCGCGCTGCGCACGGTGCTGCACTCCGATCTGACCCGAGAGGACCTCGCCGGCATCAAGGCGGTCACCTCCGGTACCGCACCGCTGTCCGCCGAGGACGCCGACGCGTTCACCGAGAAGTTCGGCATCCCGGTGCTGACTTCCTATGCGGCAACCGAATTCGGTGGCGGGGTGGCCGGCTGGTCCCTGCCGGACTACCAGAAGTACTGGAAGTCCAAGCGCGGCAGCGTCGGCCGGGCCACCCTCGGCGCCCGGCTGCGGGTGGTCGACGAGGACGGCAACCCGCTGGGCCCCGACCAGCCCGGGCTGCTGGAGGTCAAGCCGGGTCAGCTCGGTCCGGACGCCGACTGGCTGCGCACCACCGACATGGCCCGCATCGACGCCGACGGGTTCGTGTGGATCCTGGGCCGCGCCGATCAGGCGATCATCCGCGGAGGGTTCAAGATCATGCCGGACGATGTGCGCACCGCGCTCGAGGGTCATCCGGCCGTGCACAGCGCGGCCGTGGTGGGCAGGCCCGACCCCCGGCTCGGTGAGACGCCGGTCGCGATGGTCGAACCCCGCGCACCCGTCACCGCCGACGAGCTCACCGAGTACCTCGGTAATCGCCTGGCGCGCTACGAGATTCCCACCGCGATCGCGATCGTCGACCAGATGCCGCGCACCCCGTCCGGGAAACCGGACCTGACGGCGGTCCGCAGGCACTTCGCCGCCACCCATGTCTGAGCGCACGGTGGGCGCGCTGCTGCGCGCGAGGGCGGCCACACGCGGCGACCATCCGCTGCTGGTCTGCGATGCCGACCGGTTGAGCTATGCCGAGGCCGAGACCCGCTCGGCGCGGCTGGCGCGCGGGCTGATCGCGCTGGGTGCGGGCAAGGGCACCCACGTCGGCGTGCTGTATCCGAACGGGTCGGCGTTCCTGGTCGCGATGCTGGCCGCGGCCCGCATCGGCGCCACCGTGATCCCGGTGTCGACGCTGGCCACGGCCCGGGAGTTGCGCGAGCAGCTCGGCCACGCCGACGTCGAGATCCTGCTCTCGGCGGCGTCCTACCGCGCCCACGACTACCGGCAGCGGTTGGCGGAGGTCGGCGATCTGCCGCTGCTGCGGCACGTGCTGATCGACACCGAGCCCACCGAGCTCGCCGACGCCGCACTGCTGGCGGCGCTGGAGGACGACGTCGAACCGACCGACGTGCTCGCGATCATCTACACCTCGGGCTCCACCAGCGCCCCGAAGGGCGTCGTGCACACCCACGCGGGGCTGCTCGACCACCAGGTGGTGCTCAACGAGATCCGCGGTCTGACCGCCCAGGAGAAGCTGTTCGCCCCCTCACCGTTCTTCTGGGTGGGCGGATTCGCGTACTCCATCCTGGCGGTGATGCTGGCGGGTGCGACGCTGCTGTGCTCCAACGCCGTCGACCCCGGCGAGACACTGGATCTGCTGGAGGCCGAGAAACCCACGATGACCAACGGTTTCGTCGGCGGGATCGCGCACCTGGCGCGGCATCCGAGCCTGCCGCGGCGCGACCTGTCGTCGCTGCGGCGCGGCAACCTGTATCCGATCATGGCGCCCGAGGTGCGGCCCGCCGATCCTGAGCTGCGCCACACCATGCTCGGCATGACCGAGTCCGGCAGCGTGATCCTGGCCTGGCCCGACGAGTCCGATCAACCCGAGCACCGGCGCGGCTCGTTCGGAAAACCCGTGCCGGGCTTCGAGGTCCGGATCGTCGACCCCGACACGGGCGCCCCCGTGCCGACCGGTCAGACCGGAGAGCTGTGGGTGCGGGGGCCGTTCATGATGGAGCGCTACTACAAGCGCAGCCGCGAGGAGTGTTTCGACGCCGACGGCTGGTTCCACACCGGGGATCTGGTGCGCACCGACGCCGACGGCTTCCACTACTTCGTCGGCCGCAGCAGCACGATGATCAAGACCGCTGGCGCCAATGTCGCTCCCGCGGAGGTGGAACGGGCGATCGCGAAGGTCACCGGCGGACTGCGCAGTTACGTGCTCGGGCTACCCGACGCCGATCGGGGGCAGATCGTCGCGGCCGTCGTCGCGGTGGAGGAGGGTGGGCCGGTGTTCGACGAGGCCACGGTTCGCGAGCGGCTGCGCGACGAGTTGTCGTCGTACAAGATTCCGCGCCGGTTCGCGGCGGTCCCGGGATCGCGGATCCCGATGATGTCGAGCGGCAAGGTCGACCTGAAGAGGTTGAGCGAGGTGTTCGATGGTTGACACCGACACCCTCACCATCGACGCGCTGGTGCGTCTGCGCGCCGAACGCGACGGCGCCAAGGAGATGGTGGTCGAGCCGGATGCCCGGCTGACGTATGCCGAACTGGACGCCACCACACGGGAGTTGGCGGCCGCGCTGTTCGCCGCCGGTGTCGGCAAGGGCAGCCGGGTGGGGCTGATCATGCCGAACAGCGTGGAGTGGGTGCGCACCGCGATCGCGCTGACCCGCATCGGTGCGGTGCTGGTGCCGCTGAGCACCCTGCTGGCACCACCGGAACTCCAGGCGCAGCTGCGGGTGGCGTCGGTGCAGTTCCTCATCACCGTCGAGGAGTTCCGCGGCCACCGGTATCTGGATGATCTGGCGCAGGTCCGCGACGGACTGCCCGCGCTGCGGCAGGTGTGGCGGGCCGACGCCCTGCCGTCCGGCGGCGAGGCTCCCGTGGACGCGATCACCGCGGCGGTGACGCCCAGCGACACGCTGGCGATCATGTTCACCTCCGGCAGCAGCGGACCGCCCAAGGGCGTGATCCATTCGCATGGAAACGCGTTGGGCGCGGTGCGGTCCGGGCTGGCGGCGCGCTGCATCGACGCCGACACCCGGCTGTATCTGCCGATGCCGTTCTTCTGGGTGGGCGGATTCGGCGCGGGCATCCTGTCGGCGCTGCTGGCGGGGGCGACGCTGGTGACCGAGCAGATTCCCCGGCCCGAGACCACGCTGCGACTGCTCGAGCGCGAGCGGGTGACGCTGTTCCGCGGCTGGCCCGACCAGGCCGAGGCGCTGGCCCGCCAGTCGGCGTCGGTGGGCGCGGACCTGTCGGCGCTGCGACCGGGCAGCCTGGAGGCGCTGCTGCCCGCCGGGTTGCGCGGGGCGCCGGGTGCGCGGGCCAGGCTGTTCGGGATGACCGAGTCGTTCGGGCCGTACTGCGGTTACCCCGCCGACACGGACATGCCGCGCTCGGCGTGGGGCAGTTGCGGAAAACCGTTCGAGGGCATGGAAGTCCGCATCGTCGACCCGGACACCGGCGAACCGGTGCCGACCGCAACGATCGGGATGATCCAGATCCGAGGGCCACACGTGATGCGCGGGATCTGCCGGCGCAGCCGCGAGGAGGTCTTCACCCCCGACGGCTACTACCCCACCGGCGACCTGGGTCACCTCGACGCCGACGGGTTCATGTTCTACCACGGCCGCTGCGACGACATGTTCAAGGTCAGCGGCGCCACCGTGTATCCGAGCGAGGTCGAGCAGGCGCTGCGCACGATCGACGGGGTGCGGGGCGCGTTCGTCACCGAGGTGTCCGGTGCGGTGGGCGCGCTGGTGGTCTCCGACCTGAGCGTCGACGAGCTCCGCGCCGAGGCGCGGAACCGGTTGAGCGCGTTCAAGGTTCCGACGGTGTGGCGCGTCGTCGGCAGCGACGACGACGTCCCCCGCAAGGCGACGGGCAAGATCGACGTCGCCGCCCTGCGCGAGATGCTCACCTCCCCTGCCGAGCAGACATAGAATCGCACGCTCCAGCGCGATTTCACGCGATTCTGTGTCTGCTCGCGGGAGCTAGGAGACCACGCCGCGCTCGGTGAGGTGTTCGATCAGCGGGTCCGCGCCGGCGGCCAGATGCTCCGACATCGCGGCGCGGGCCTGCGCCGCGTCGCGCGCGGCCAAGGCGTCCAGCAGCCGGCGGTGGTGCGCGGTGGCCTGTTCGGACCAGCCGGGGATGGTCGGGAATACCGATTCCATGGCGTAGCGGGTGATCTGCGACATCAGCTGGGCGAGCTTGGGCGACTCGGCGGCGACGTTGATCGCGCGGTGAAACTCGTGGTTGAGCCGCACCGCCCGTTCCTCGTCGTCGGCGGCGTAGGCCTTCTCCAGGTCGGCCTGGATCCTCTCCAGTTCGCGCAATTGCTCGTCGGTGATGTTGGTCGCGGCCCGGGCGGCGAGCTCACCGCCGATGTAGGCCTGCACATTCGACACGTCGGCCAGGTCGCGCCCGGTCACCGGCAGCACCACGAACCCGCGCCGTGGTTGTTGTTCCAGCAGCCCTTCGGCTTTCAGCTCGAACAGCGCCTCCCGCACCGGGGTCACGCTGACACCCAGCTCCGCCGCGAGCTGGTCCAAGCGCACGTACTCCCCCGCCGCATAGGTGCCGTCGAAGATGCGCCGGCGCACATAGCGTGCGACGTCCTCGGCCAGCTGGGGCCGGGCGGCGAACTCCGGGACCGTCACCGCTCACACCTGGTATTCGGCGAGCAGCCGCTTGCTGATGATCTGCTTCTGGATCTCGCTGGTGCCCTCGCCGATCAGCAGGAACGGCGCGTCGCGCATCAGCCGCTCGATCTCGTACTCCTTGGAGTAGCCGTAGCCGCCGTGGATGCGGAAACTCTGTTCGGTGACCTCCGCGCAGAACTCGCTGGTCAGGTACTTCGCCATGCCCGCGGCGACGTCGTTGCGCTCACCGGAGTCCTTCAACCGCGCGGCGTTGACCATCATCAAATGTGCCGCTTCGACTTTCGTGGCCATCTCGGCCAGCTGGAATGCGATGGCCTGGTGTTCGGCGATCGGCTTGCCGAACGTCTCGCGCTGCTGGGCGTAACGCACCGCGAGCTCGAACGCCCGGATCCCCACGCCGCACGCGCGCGCCGAGACGTTCACGCGGCCCACCTCGATACCGTCCATCATCTGGAAGAAGCCGTGACCGGGCTTCTCACCGAGGATGTCGGCGGCCTGGGCCACGTAGCCGTCGAAGATCAGCTCGGTGGTGTCGATGCCCTTGTAACCGAGCTTGTCGATCTTGCCCGGGATCGTCAGCCCGGGCACCACTTCGCCGTAGCCGACCGGCTTTTCGACCAGGAACGCGGTCAGGTTGCGGTGCGGCTTGTCCGCGCCCTCGTCGGTGCGGACAAGCACCGCGACCAGCGTGGACGTGCCACCGTTGGTCAGCCACATCTTCTGCCCGTCGATGCGGTAGGTGCCGTCGTCCTGACGGGTGGCCCTGGTGCGGATCGCCGCGACGTCGGAGCCGAGCTCGGGTTCGGACATCGAGAACGCGCCGCGGGTCTCCCCGGTGGCCATCCGCGGCAGGAACCGCTTCTTCTGCTCCTCGGTGCCGTGCTGGCGCAGCATGTAGGCGACGATGAAGTGCGTGTTGAGCACCCCGGAGATGCTCATCCAGCCGCGGGCGAGTTCCTCCACGCACAGCGCGTAGGTCAGCAGGGACTCCCCCAGGCCGCCGTACTCCTCGGGGATCATCAGCCCGAACAGGCCCATGTCCTTCATCTGGTCGACGATGGCCTGCGGGTAGGTGTCGGCCCTGTCCAGCTCCCCGGCGTTCGGGATGATCTCCTTGTCCACGAACTGCCGTACGGTGGCCAGGATTTCGGTCTGTACGTCGGTCAGGCCGAGTGTCTGGGCGATGCGGGTCATCAGGCTGCCACCCTCTCGAACACGGCGGCCAGACCCTGGCCGCCACCGATGCACATGGTCTCCAGGCCGTAGCGGGCCTCGCGCCGGTTGAGCTCGCGCGCCAGGGTGGCCAGCATGCGCCCGCCGGTGGCACCGACCGGATGGCCCAGCGAGATGCCGGAGCCGTGCACGTTGGTGCGTTCGAGATCGGCGGCGCCGAAGTTCCACTCCCGCATCACCGCAAGCGCCTGCGCGGCGAACGCCTCGTTGAGCTCGATCAGGTCGATGTCGGCCAGTGTCAGTCCGGCCTTGGCGAGCGCCACCTCGGTCGCCGGCACCGGCCCGATGCCCATGATGTTGGGCGCCACCCCGGCCGAACCCCACGACACCAACCGCACCAGCGGCGTCAGCCCCAGTTCGGCGGCCTTCTCCGGGGTGGTGACGATGCACATCGACGCGGCGTCGTTCTGCCCGCTGGAGTTGCCCGCGGTCACCGTTGCCTCCGGATCCTCCTTCAGCAGAACGGGTTTCAGCTTCGCCAGCGCCTCGACGGTGGTGTCGGCCCGCGGGTGTTCGTCGGTGTCGATCACCTCCTCGCCCTGACGGGTGCGCACGGTGACCGGCACGATCTCCTCGGCCAGGATCCCGTTGCGCTGCGCGGCCACCGCCCGCTGGTGCGACGTCACCGCGAGCTCGTCCTGCTCCTGGCGCGAGATTCCGTACTGGCGGCGCAGG
>Ga0180218_1000042_pt1 | contig 267409 bp, 251 predicted proteins | sample eDN3rd37CKraftBY_FD_151334 | JGI IMG/M metagenome (GOLD analysis project Ga0180218, IMG submission 151334) | Enriched backyard soil microbial communities from Emeryville, California, USA - eDNA 3rd pass 37_C Kraft BY (version 2) (version 2) | ecosystem: Environmental > Terrestrial > Soil >... | reverse complement strand
CAGCGCCTCCTGCAGCGTCTGGCCCCGCGCCACGCCAACCACCCACACCGGCGCCGTCACCAGCAACGCTCCCAACAAACCTCGAAACCCTGCGGGAATGTGGGGCACGGAAAGCCTCCTCGGATGGAATCCGGGCCTCACCCGGGGCGGCGGGAGAGTAGCGAAGCCCGGCGGCAAGAGCCAGCGTGCTTCCGCTAGAGGCGTATTCTGCCGGCTCAGAAGGCGAAGCCGGGCTCCGGCGCGAAGTCGGGCAGCGACGCCGTCATGCAGTCGAAGGCCGGCGTGGTGCTGAAGACGCCGCCCAGGCGGCGCCCCACGACCAGGGTGCCCACCTGACCAGCCGGGCGGCGCACCGTCACCAGCCGGCCACCCTCGGCCAGTTGCTCCACCAGCGCCGACGGGACCGCAGGCACCTGCCCCTGGATAACGATGGCGTCGTAGGGTGCTCCCGCGGGGTGGCCGGCGGTATGGCTGCCCTCAACGACCTGCACGCTGCCCGGCGCCAGGGAGAGCTCGCCCAGCACCTCGCGCGCGACGGCCGCGAGGGTCGGCTCGCTCTCAAGGGCCGTGACCCGGCCGCCCATGCGCGCCAGGACGGCCGCGCCATAACCGGTGCCGGCGGCAACCAGGAGCACGGACTCGCCGGCGCGAAGCTCGGTCAGCTGCAGCAGCCGCGCGAGGTTCATCGGCTGCATCAGGACCCGCCCCTTGCCGAGCGGGACATCCTCATCCGCATGGGCCCGGGCCTGCATGTCCGCCGGAACGAAGCGGTGCCGAGGCAGGTCCAGCATGGCGGAAAGGATGCGCGGATCGTTCACTCTGTTGGGGCGAAGCTGCCCGTCCACCATCCACTTGCGCGCACCCGCGAAGTCCATCACTGCCGTCCTCAAATGCCAGACAGGGACCGCTTCCCCTGCCCTGCGGGCCTTATAGGCGCCGAGAGATAGGTGGCCAAGCGCAAGGCACCCTTGACCGGAAGCGTCCGGCACCCGATACAGCGCGCGGGGCCCGATGGCAGAGTGGTGATGCAGCGGACTGCAAATCCGCGTACGTCGGTTCAATTCCGGCTCGGGCCTCCAGACGAAAGCGCGATGGCGGAATGATTTCAAACGGCTCTTGCAGCCGCCAGATCACCCCGCTATAGCGCCCGCCACACGCTGATCCCCGATAGCTCAGCTGGTAGAGCACGCGACTGTTAATCGCTAGGTCGTTGGTTCGAGTCCAACTCGGGGAGCCATTCAGAAAGGGAGCGCCGGATGCGGCGCTCCCTTTCGCGTTTCAGGCCTCAAGGCGGGCCACGCCCTCCGCCGAAATCCAGGCCAGCCGCCCGGCGCAGAAGCTGGCGACCGGGGCGCGGCGGCCGGGATCAACGACAATGGCGTCGCCCCGCAGGCCGGGCTCCAGGGCGCCACGATCGCCGAGGCCGGCCGCACGGGCAGGATTAGCGCTCACCAGGGCCCAGGCCTCGGCGAGGCCCAACCTGCCCCGCGCGGCGAGGATGAAGGGCGCCTCCAGCAGCGCAGGCCAGACATAATCCGAGGCCAGCACGGTCACGACACCCCGCTCTGCCAGGGGCGCAGCGCTGGCCCAGCCGAGGTGGCTGCCGCCCCGCACCACGTTCGGCGCCCCCATGACCACGGCCTCACCCGCCTCCCGGGCAGCCAGCGCGACGGATTCGGCCATCGGGAACTCGCAGATGGCGGCGCCGAGCGCGCGGAAGGCTTCACGATCCGCCAGACTGGCCTCGTCATGACTGGCCATTGGCAGGCCCGCCGCGCGCGCGGCAGCGGCAAGGCGCTTCCGCGCGGCAGGCACCTCGTCCCGCCGCGCCAGGGCCGCTTCCGCCAGCGCCCGGTATCGTGCGGTATCGACCCCGGCCCGCTCGACATATTTCGCCGCGGCAAATTCAGAGCCCAGCTTCCGGAGGATGGACGGCGTATGGTCGTTGAAGGCGACCAGATGAACCCGGCCGGCCGCGATATCGGCCAGGGCCTCGTCGAGCGCGTCCAGATTGTCGGCCTCGAAGCGCAGATGCACCCGGAGGTCGGCCGTCAGCCACGGGCGCGCCGCCTCCAGGGCCGCCAGCAGCGTGCGCCAGGCCTCGATCGAGCGCAGCCCCGGCTCCCAGGAGAGGGTCACGCCCAGAAAGGCGGTGGTGATTCCGGCGGCGAGCATCTGCGCCTCCGAATCGCGCAGCGCCAGGGTGGCCGGCATGCCGATGCCCGGGCGCGGCTGGAACTGGCGCTCATGGGCGTCACCGTGAATATCCACGATGCCCGGCAGCACCAGCAGCCCGTCAGCCCGGAGGAGGCGCGCGCCCCTGCCCGCCTCATGGGCGATCCTGCCCTCGGCAAGATGCAGCTCGCCCGGGCGCAGCGCATTGTCGCGCAGCACCGTGCCGCCCGTGATCGTCCAGTTCGTCATACGTCAGCTCCGCCGCCTTCGACGATGATCTGCACGCGCCCGGCGGCGTAGCGCGACAGAGTGTAGTCGATCGGCTGTCCCTGCGGATCGACGTTGAGGGCCTCCGCCAGGATGACGGGGCGCGTGCGGGCCTGCCGCAGATGCGCGGCCTCCTCGGCGGTCGGCAGCCGGGCCGTCACACGGGTCCAGGCCCGCCGGTAGTCGGCCAGACCGCTCAGCGCCAGGGCACGGGTGATGGAGCCATGCCCTTCCAGCGCGGCGCCCAGCCCGGCGAAGCGGGGCAGCACGAAGTGATGAAGGCCCAGCACCACCGGCCGGCCATCGGCCAGGCCAAGCCGCTCCACGGTGAGCACTGGGGCGCCGGGCGACAGGTGCAACGCCTCCGCGGCCGCCGCACCAGCCGGCGCCCCCGCGATGCGGAGGATGCGCCCTTCGGGCTCCCGGTTCTGCGCGCGGATCACCTCCGAGAAGCGCGTGCGCGGGCCCAGCGGATAGTCCACCACGTCTTCCGAGACGAAGGAGCCGCGCCCTTGCTCGATGCGGAGCAGGCCCCGCGCCGCCAGCGAATCCAGCGCGCGCCGGACGGTGTGGCGGTTGACGCCGTGCTGGGCGGCCAATGCCGCCTCGGGCGGCAGGCGGCTGCCGGGCGCCCAGGTCCCGGCGGCGATCCCGCGCTCCAGTTCACCGGCGATCTGGCGCCATAGGGCAACCCCCTCTCCACGCGCCAGCGCCGGATCGGAGGGTGGAAGCAGATGGGTCGGCAGCGTCATCGAAACTTCAAGCTCAGCACCTGGGGGACATGGCAGTTTCGCGTTGACGCTACTCGGGCAGACATCTACCTGTCTAGACATCTCCATGACCTACGAAGGTGCCCGTGCCCGATCCTGCCGTTTCCCCTGAAGAGCGCCGCCGCTGGATGGCGGTGCTGGCCCGCGCCGGGCGGGATGCGATCCGCGCCCGGCTGACTGAGACGGAGCCCCTGCCGCCGCATACCCGCCTGCGCGGGCCGGAGACCGGCCTGGTGATGCTGCGCGGACGCGCGGGCGGCGACGGCACCGCCTTCAACCTCTCTGAGATGACGGTGACGCGCTGCTCGGTCACGCTTCCCTGCGGCACGGTGGGCCACGCCTATGTCGCCGGGCGCGATCGCGAGCAGGCCGAGCTGGCCGCCGTGCTGGATGCTGCCCTGCAAGACCCGCAGCGCCGCCCCGTTCTCATGGCGGCCGTGATCGCACCCCTCGCGGAGGCGCAGGCAGCAGCAACAGCGGCGGAGAGCCGCAAGGCCGCGGCCACCCGCGTGCAGTTCTTCACCATGGCGACGATGCGATGATGCGCCCCGGCTTTTCCGACCTCGTCCTCGACGGCCAGTCCTGCTTCCGTGCCGTGCTGGAGGCGATGAGCCGCCCCGGTCGCGTGCAGCAACTCGACCTGCGCCTGGAACCCCCGGCGCCCCTGGGTACGGCCGCCGCGGCGGTCCTGCTGACGCTGGTCGATTCCGAAACCCCGCTCTGGCTGGATGCCGGGACCGAAGCCGAATCCTGGGCCCGGTTCCACTGCGGCTGCCAGATCGCCACCGCGCCGTCCGAGGCGGCCTTCGCGCTGGCCACCGGGACCCCGCCCGCGCTTGCGGCGCTGCCGCAGGGCACGGACGAGGAGCCGGAAGCCGGTGCGACGCTGATCCTGCAGGTCGCCGGGCTGGAGGCTGGTCACGGCTGGCGTCTGCGCGGGCCGGGCATCCAGAGCGAGCACCGGCTGCATGTCGCGGGCGCTCCGCTCGGCTTCCTGACCGCCTGGACCGCCCAGCGTGGCCTCTACCCGCGTGGCGTGGACGTTATTCTCTGCGCCGGCGACAGGATCGCCGCCCTGCCGCGCGGCATCCAGATCGAGGAGGGCTGACGACATGGCCTATGTCGCCGTCAAAGGGGGCGAGCAGGCGATCGGCAATGCCCATGCCTGGCTGGCGGAATATCGCCGGGGCGCCGTCGAAGTGCCGGAGCTCGGAGTGGCGCAGATCGAGCAGCAGCTCGGCCTGGCGGTGGACCGAGTGATGGCCGAAGGCGCCTGCCATGACCGCGGCCTCGCCGCGCTGGCGATCAAGCAGGCCCAGGGGGACCTGATCGAGGCCGCCTTCCTGCTGCGCGCCTATCGGACCACCCTTCCCCGCTTCGGCCATGCCGAGCCGCTCGACACCGCCGCGATGCACCTGCGCCGCCGCGTTTCCGCGACCTACAAGGACCTGCCAGGCGGCCAAGTGCTTGGCCCGACCTATGACTACACGCATCGCCTGCTCGATTTCGCGCTGGCCGCCGAGGGTATGGCCCCCGAGGCAGCGCCCCAGGCCGAGGACGGTCTCGCCGAGGCGCCCCGGGTGACGGAGCTGCTGGCGCGCGAGGGGCTGATGCGGCGCGAGGCGCCCACGGAGGGCGAGCCCACCGACCTGACGCGCCAGCCGCTGACCTTTCCGGCCGACCGCCCGGCGCGGCTGCAGAACCTGGCGCGTGGGGATGAAGGCTTCCTGCTGGGCCTCGGCTATTCGACGCAGCGTGGCTACGGCAACAACCACCCCTTCGTGGGTGAGATCCGCCAGGGCCGGGCGACCGTCTGCTTCACGCCTCCCGAGCTTGGCTTCGAGATCGAGATCGGCGAGATCGAGGTCACGGAGTGCCAGATGGTGAACCAGTTCCACGGCTCGAAGAGCGAGCCGCCGCAATTCACCCGCGGCTATGGCCTGGTCATCGGGCGCGGTGAGCGCAAGGCGATGGCGATGGCCCTGGTGGACCGCGCCCTCCAGGCCGACGAGCTGGGCGAGGAGCGCACCGCCCCCGCGCAGGACGAGGAGTTCGTCCTCATGCACTCGGACAATGTCGAGGCGACCGGCTTCGTCGAGCATCTGAAGCTGCCGCACTACGTCGATTTCCAGAGCGAGCTGGAAGTGGTGCGCCGCATGCGCGCCAGCGCCGCGCCGCAGGAGGTGGCGGAATGAGCCAGGATACTGCCTACAACTTCGCCTATCTGGACGAGAACACGAAGCGGATGATCCGCCGCGCCCTGCTGAAGGCCGTGGCCATCCCCGGCCATCAGGTGCCCTTCGGCGCGCGCGAGATGCCGCTGCCCTATGGGTGGGGCACCGGCGGCATCCAGGTCACGGCCTCCGTGCTCGGCCCTCAGGATGTGCTGAAGGTGATCGACCAGGGTGCGGACGACACCACCAATGCCGTCTCCATCCGCCGCTTTTTCGCGCGCGTCGCGGGCGTGAGGACCACGACGCATACGGCCGAGGCGACCGTTATTCAGACGCGGCACCGCATCCCCGAGCGGCCGCTCACCGAGGGGCAGATCATCGTCTACCAGGTGCCGATGCCGGAGCCCCTGTTCCGGCTGGAGCCCCGCCTCGCCGAGACGAAGCGGATGCATGCCCTGGCCGATTACGGGCTGATGCATGTGAAGCTTTACGAGGATATCGCCCGGCACGGCCATATCAGCACGGCCTATAGCTACCCGGTGATGGTCGGCGAGCGCTACCTGATGTCGCCCTCGCCCATTCCGGCCTTCGACAATCCGAAGATGCATCAGATGCCCGCCCTGCAGCTGTTCGGCGCCGGGCGCGAGAAGCGCATCTACGCCGTGCCGCCCTATACCGATGTCCGCAGCCTCGATTTCGAGGATCATCCCTTCCGCCCGCACCGCGCCAATGCGGCCTGTGCGCTTTGCGGCTCGCGCAGCTCCTATCTGGACGAGGTGGTGACGGACGACCGCGGCGGGCGGATGTTCGTCTGCTCGGACACCGACTATTGCGAGACGCGGCAGGCCGCCACGCAGGAGGACGCGGCATGAACGCGCCGATCCTCGAGGCCTCCGGGTTGCGGCTTTCCTTTGGGGCCGTCCCCGCGCTGGCGGATGTGGCGGTCGAGATCCATCCGGGCGAAGTGGTCGCCATTGTCGGCGAGTCGGGTTCGGGCAAGTCCACCCTGCTGCGCGTCCTCTCCGGCCAGATGCGGCCCGATGCAGGCCAGGTGCTCTATCGCGCGCCCGATGGTGGCGAGCATGCGGTCCATGCCATGGGCGAGGCCGCCCTGCGCCGCGTGATGCGCACCGACTGGGGCTTCGTGCACCAGAACGCGCGCGACGGGCTGCGCATGGGCGTCTCCGCAGGCGGCAATGTCGGCGAGCGGTTGATGGCCGTGGGCGCGCGTCACTATGGCGGGATCCGGGAGGAGGCCATCGCCTGGCTCCGCCGGGTCGAGATCGATCCCGAGCGCATCGACCATCTCCCGCGGACCTTCTCGGGCGGCATGCAGCAGCGGCTGCAAATCGCCCGCACGCTGGTGACGCGGCCGCGCCTGGTCTTCATGGACGAGCCGACCGGGGGCCTCGATGTCTCCGTCCAGGCGCGCCTGCTCGACCTGATCCGCGCGCTGGTGGCGGATCTCGGCATCGCCGTGCTGCTGGTGACGCACGACATCGCGGCCGCACGGCTTCTGGCGCACCGTATCGTGGTCATGCGACGGGGAGAGGTGGTGGAACAGGGACTCACCGACCGGGTGCTGGACGATCCTCAGCACGCCTACACGCAACTGCTCGTCTCCTCGGTGCTGGCAGCATGAAGCCCGTTCTCTGGACCGAGGGGCTCCGCAAGAGCTTCTGCCTGCATCTCCAGGGGGGTATCCGTATCCCTGTGCTGGAAGGCGTGGATCTGGCGGTCGCGCCAGGGGAATGCGTGGTGCTGTCGGGCCCTTCCGGCGCCGGCAAATCGACGCTGATGCGCTGCCTCTACGGCAATTACGGGGCCGAAGGCGGCCGCATCTGGCTGCGCCACGATGGCGCCGATGTGGAGCTGACCAACGCCGATGCCCGCGCCATGCGCGCCATCCGGCAGCGCAGCCTGGGATATGTCTCGCAGTTCCTGCGGGTGATCCCGCGCGTCTCGGCCCTGGATGTGGTGGCGGAGCCGCTGCTCGCGCGCGGCATGGCGGCCGAGGCAGCGCGCCACCGCGCGCGCGAGCTTCTGCTGCGCCTCAACCTGCCGGAGCGGCTGCACGGCCTGCCACCCGCCACCTTCTCCGGCGGTGAGCAGCAGCGGGTGAACCTCGCCCGCGGCTTCGCGCCCCACTACCCCGTGTTGCTCCTCGACGAGCCCACGGCCAGCCTCGACGCCGCCAATCGCGATGTTGTGGTCGGGCTCATCGACGAGGCCAAGCAAGCCGGCACCGCCCTGGTCGGCATCTTTCATGACCTCGACGTCCGCAACCGCGTCGCGGATCGTCTGTTCGAAGTCTTGCCTGTTCGGGATGCCGCATGACCGCTGAGATCATCCTTACCAATGCCCTGCTCGTCCTGCCGGATCGGATCGAGCCAGGGACCCTGGTTCTGCGTGAAGGCCGCATCGCGGAGGTGCAGCCCGGCCGCAGCCGCCTCCCGGGCGCCCTCGACCTGGAAGGCGACCATGTGATTCCCGGTGTGGTGGACGTCCACACCGACAATCTGGAGCGGCAGGTGCAGCCGCGCAGCCTGGCGCGCTGGCCCTCCCGCTCGGCCTTCCTGTCGCATGACGCGCAGACGGCCGCGGCGGGCGTCACCACGGTGCTCGATGCCCTCTGCCTCGGCGATCTCGGCTTCGATGCGGAGCGCACCGAAACCTTCCTCAACGGTGTCCGCGACCTGGACGCGCTCGCGCCCACCGGCCTGCTGAAGAGCGAGCACTTCCTGCATCTGCGCTGCGAGTTGCCGGCGGCGGACCTGCTGCCTCTGCTGGAGACCGTCGCCGACCACCCGGCCGTGCGCCTGGTGAGCCTGATGGACCACACGCCGGGCGTCGGCCAGTATGTGGATATCGACCGCTACCGGACGATGCGCCAGCGCGGCGGCAAGTCGGTCGCCGAGGTGGAGCGCCGCATCCAGGAGCTGACCGCCCAGCGCGAGCGGCTGCGCGGCCCCCAGCGCCGGGCCCTGCTCGACCGGCTTTCCCATCGCCATCTGCCCCTCGCCAGCCATGACGACTGGAACGAGGCGGAGATCGCGGAGAATGCCGCCGATGGCGTGAGGATCTCGGAGTTCCCGGTCTCGCGCATGGCGGCGGAAGCGGCGCATCGGCATGGGATGCGGATCATCGCCGGCGCGCCGAACATCGTGCGCGGCGGCAGCCATTCCGGCAATGTGGCGGCAGCGGAGCTGCTGCGTGCCGGGCTGGTGGATGCCTTCGCCAGCGACTACGTACCGCCCGCGATGATCGAGGCGGTCTGGCGCGCGGTCGCGGAGACGGGGATCAGCCTGCCCGCCGCCGTGGCCACCATCACCGCCGTACCGGCGCGCATGCTGGGCATGACTGACCGCGGCCGCATCGAGCCAGGACTGCGCGCCGATCTCGTGCGCATCCATCCGCTGGGCGATATGCCGGTCATCCGTGCCGTGTGGCGCGGCGGGGAACGGGTGGCATGAGCTTGCGCCTCGCCCTCTACTGGGCACCTGAACGCGATGATCCCCTGCACGCCGCCGCCTCCGCCTGGCTGGGGCGCGACGCGCAAACGGGCGAGCCCGTTCCGCAGCCGAAGGTGGAGGGCGTGGACCTCCAGACCCTGACTGCCGATGCCCGTCGCTATGGCTTTCACGCCACGCTGAAGCCGCCCTTCCATCTCGCCTCCTCCTACGTCGCGGCCCGGGAGGCCGCTGCGGCGCTTGCCGCGGCGACCCGCCCGTTCGAGCTTCCGCCGCTTCAGGTGGCCGACCTCGACGGCTTCCTGGCCCTGCGCGAGAGCGCGCCTTGCGCAGCTTTGCAGGCTTTCGCCGATGCCTGCGTTCGTGCGCTGGACCCCTACCGTGCTCCTCCCAGCGAGGCCGAGATCGCCCGGCGGCGCCCGGAGCGGCTGAACGAGCGTCAGCGTCGTTACCTCTCCGTCTGGGGCTATCCGCATGTCTTTGAGGAATGGCGCTTTCACCTGACCCTCTCCTGCCGCCTCTTGCCGGAAGAGGCCGCTATCCTGCGGCCGGCAGCGGAGAAGGCGTTGGGCACGGTCGGGGGGCGCGTTCGAACAGTGCGGGAACTCTGCCTGTTTACGCAGGAGAAGCCAGGGGAAGCCTTCCGGATCGCGGAACGCCTTCCCCTAAGAGGCTGAAGGCCGCTTGCTCAAATAAGAAAAGAGAGACCCGGCCTCATTCATTTTAGAGAAATTTCTGAAAATTTTCTTTCCGTTCAGTAACAACTTCCTAGAAGCACGGTGATTTTACCGTATTGTGCAGCGCAATATGTGCTTCCCAGCACGTATTTTTTTCCAGCTTTAGATAGTGTTCTCGTTGTCTTTTCTTGCCTTGAAAGCAACATTAATGGCGACGTTCTACGGCACCGCAGCCAGCGAGATCTTTCTCTATTCTCTTCACCAAGAGGGTGACGTCATCTACGCAGATGGCTTTCCTGATAATGTACCCACACCCGGAAACAACATCGTTCTTGCCGGGCTCGGGAACGACACGATCTATGCGGGATACGGTCAGGATGTCGTCTCCGGTGGCCAAGGTGATGACTCCATCTTTGGCTATGGCGCCGCAGGCAGCACTCCGGGCGAGATCGACGCTCTGGCCGCCCAGGATGGCGCGGATTTCCTGGCGGGTGGGGCCGGCAATGACACCATCACCGCGGGCGGTGGGGCCGACCGGCTTTTCGGCGGCAGCGGCAACGATCTCCTGAACGGCGGCAGCGGCAATGACATGCTGTTCGGGGACGTGGGCAATGACATCCTGCACAGCGGGCGCGGCGCCGATGTCATGCGGGGCGGCCTGGGAGCCGACACTTTCATCTACGGCTACAACTTCCTTTCCGAGTTCGACAGCGATGCCAATGGCGGGCGGGATGTCATTCTCGACTTTACGCCCGGCACGGATCGGATCGACCTCTCAGGCTACGGCGTCGCACCGGACGCGCTCTCCGTCCAGGCGCTGGAGAATGGCCTGCTGCTGAGCTTCAACGCCGTGTCTGAGACGGGCGAAATTGAACTGGCCGGCGTCCAGCAGCTGCAGGACGGCGACATCATCTTCGCCTGAAGCCGGTGCGCCACAAGTGTCCTGATTCTGAAGTCCTGCGGGCTTTGTTATCCGGACACCCGCCTTTGTTTTCAGTGGCATGCTGATCCGCTTCGTTCGCCGCAAATGCAGCGAACTTCGCGGGCAGGATACTAGCCGGCGAGAGCGCGGAGGGCTCCGAGGAGCCGCGCCGCGCCTTCCTCGGGCGTCGTGTCGTTCCGGATCTCCTCCACCTCCAGCCCAGGCGGCAGGCTGGCTGCCCGCTCAAGGCGGCGGGCAATTTCGGCAGAGCTCTCGCGGCCGCGCCCAGCAATCCGGGCGGCCAGCACCGCCGGCGGCGCGCTGATCATCATGACGCGGAGCCGATAGGCCGCCGGGACCTCCACCAACGCACCCCGCGACAGATTGGCAACCACCAGGCGCCCGCGTTCGATGTCGCGCTCGATGGCACGCGGAATGCCGTAATGCAGCCCATGCGCCTGCCAGTGGAGAGCGAACTCCCCTGCATCCCGCGCGGCGATGAAGGCGGCTTCGGAGAACGGGATATGCGCCTCCGCTCCGGCGTGGCGCAACGTCTCAGCGGGACGGGTGATCGCACGACGCGCGAAGACGAAGCGGGGATCGCTCTCCAGGGCGGCCCTCGCCGCGCTCAGCAGGGTATCCTTGCCCGCGCCCGAGGGCCCCACCACCGCCACCAGCCTGCCCACCATCGCCGATCATCTCCTGCCCGTTGACCGCGGGGTTTTCGGCGCGCAGAGACCTGGGAGCAAGCAGCCCAGCCTGGAGCCATGAAATGTTCACAACCCGCCCGGAGATCGCCGCCACCTTCGGCGCTGTCGGCAGCACCCACTGGATCGCCAGCCAGGTCGCCATGGCGGTGCTGGAGCGCGGCGGCAATGCCTTCGATGCTGCTGCCGCCGCCGGCTTCACCCTGCAGGTGGCCGAGCCGCACCTGAATGGCCCGCTGGGCGACTGCCCCATCATCATCCATGACGCCAAAGCCGGGACGCAGAAGGTGATCTGCGGCCAGGGCCCGGCGCCCGAGGGCCTCACCGTGGCCAAGGTCAAGGGCGAGCTGGGTCTGGACCTGATCCCCGGCACCGGTCTGCTGCCGGCCATGGTGCCGGGTGCCTTCGACGCCTGGGCGACCATGCTGCGCGACTGGGGCACCTGGAAGCTGGGCGAGGTGCTGGAATTCGCCATCGGCTATGCGGAGCGTGGCATCCATTACGTGCCGCGGATCGCCGCGACAGTGGAGACCGTACGGCCGCTGTTCGAGAAGGCCTGGCCGACTTCGGCGGCGCTGTGGCTGCGCGCCGGCGGGCCGCGCGCCGGCCAGCTCTGGGCCAATCCCACCCTGGCGGCCACCTATGTCCGTGTTGTCAAGGAAGCCGAGGCGGCCGGCGGCGACCGGGTGGCGCAGATCGATGCCGCACGTCGCGCCTGGTACGAGGGCTTCGTGGCCGAGGCGATCGACCGCTTCTGCCGCGAGACAAGGGTGCTCGATGCCTCTGGCGAGGTTCATGGCGGCGTGCTGACCGGCGCCGACATGGCCCGCTGGCGCGCCCCCGTCGAGTCGCCGCTTTCCTACGACTATCGCGGCACCACCGTGCTGAAGTGCGGCTCCTGGAGCCAGGGGCCGGCCATGCTGCAGACCCTGGCCATCCTGCAGGGCTTCGACCTCGCCGCCATGGACCCGCTCGGCGCGGAGTTCGTCCACACGATCGCCGAGGCGATGAAGCTGGCCTTCGCCGATCGCGAGGCCTTCTACGGCGACCCCGATTTCGCAGATGTCCCGATGGAGACCCTGCTTTCCGAGAGCTACAATGCGGAGCGCCGCAGGCTGCTTGGTCGCGATGCCTCCTCGGAGTTGCGGCCCGGCGCCATTCCCGGTCACCGCGCCTGGGTGGACCACGATGCCGCCAGCCGGGTGCAGAGGCTTTCCGAAGTGGCCGGGGTGGGCGAGCCCACGGTAGCGCGGCTCGGCGTCTCCGGAGCGGATACCTGCCACGTCGATGTCATCGACCGTTGGGGCAACATGGTTTCGGCCACCCCGTCCGGCGGCTGGCTGCAATCCTCTCCCGCCATTCCCGAGTTGGGCTTCTGCCTTGGCACGCGCGGGCAGATGTTCTGGCTGGACGAAACGCTGCCGAACGGCCTGAAGCCGGGCAAGCGGCCGCGCACCACCCTCTCGCCCGGCATGGCGCTGCGCGATGGCAAGCCGTGGATGGCCTTCGGCACCCCGGGTGGCGAGCAGCAGGACCAGTGGCAGACGATCATGCTGACCCGCATGCTCAGTCACGGGCTCAACATCCAGCAGGCCATCGACGTGCCTGCCTTCCACAGCGAGCACTGGCCCTCCAGCTTCTGGCCGCGGGTGGCGCGCCCCGGCAAGCTGGTGCTCGAGGGTCGCTATCGCCCGGCCGTGCTGGAGGAGTTGAAGGCGCGTGGCCATAAGGCCGAGCTGGGTGGCGAATGGTCGGAGGGCCGGCTCTCCGCCGTGCGGCAGGAGCCGGACGGGCAGATCTTTGCCGGCGCCAATCCACGCGGCATGCAGGGCTACGCAGTGGGGCGCTGAGACCCCACCGGAGGATATGGGGAGCCGCGGCTACCGCAGGGTCTGCGGCTCCTCCTCCGCCCAGTCACGCAGTAGCGTGAAGCCGACCGCCAGCAGCACCGGCCCGAGAAACAGGCCGAGGAAGCCGAAGGCCAGCACGCCACCGAGCGCGCCCAGGATGGTCAGCAGGAGCGGCAGATCGGCACCACGGCTGATCAGCCAGGGACGGATCACATTGTCCACGCTGCTGATCCCGAAAGCACCATAGACCAGCAGGAAGATGCCCCAGCCGGTGGAACCCTGGCTCAGCAGCCAGAGGGCCGCCGGCAGCCAGACCAGGGGCGCACCGACCGGAAGGATGGAGATCACCCCGGCCACCACGCCGAGCAGCACCGGCTGTGGCACCCCGGCGATCCAGAGGCCGATGCCGGTCAGCAGTCCCTGGGCGAGGGCCGTCCCGAGCAGGCCGTAGACGACCCCGAGGGTCACATTGGCGGTCAGTTGCACCAGGCGGCGTGCCTGCGGCCCGGCCATGCGGCCGACGACCGCCTCCAGCCCGGCCGCCATCCGAGGCCCGTCACGATAGAAGAAGAAGGAGAGCAGGATGGCCAGGACCAGCTCAGCCAGCCCCGACAGTATCGCCAGCAGGAAGGCAAGGGCCTGCTGGGCGATGACACCGGCATAGGGCTGCAGCAGGTTGGTCAGCGGGCTGAAATCGAGCTGCAGCGATTGCCACTGCCCATACAGGAAGCTGCCGATCCAGGGGATCGCCGCCAGCTTGTCGCCTAGGCCGGAAAGGCCGCCGGCGATCAGCCCTTCGACGCTGTTGCGGAGGTTCTGCACGTCCTCCGCGCGGATCGGGGCGGCGAACAGCAGGGGCAGACCGACCAACAGCATCTCCAGCGTCACCATGGCCAGGGCCGCCACGGTAGGCGAAAGCTGCAGGCGGTCCCGCAGCGTGCGGAAGGCGGGCCAGGTGCAAAAGGCCAGGATGGCCGCCCAGAGTAGTGCGGAAAGAAAGGGTCGCAGCACCAGGAAGCAGCCGATCAACAGCGCTGCCAGCGCCGCCAGCCCCAGGAGCCGCGCGGGCCGCAGGGTCCGGTCCGGCGGGGAGGAGGAGGAAATCATGCCGGGAATGTGCCCGAGCGACACGTCTTCCGCCAGCGCAGGTCTCGCCTGCTTGTCTGACAACCCCTTGCGCTTCCGCCGCATCTCTCTAGCGTGCCGCAGGAAGGGCGGAGCCACCGCCCGGAAGGAGGATCCAGCAGCATGCCCCGCTTCGCCGCCAATCTATCCATGATGTTCCAGGAGGTGCCGTTCCTGGACCGGTTCGCGGCGGCGCGCGCTGCCGGCTTCAAAGCCGTCGAGTTCCTGTTCCCCTATGAACATCCGGCGGCGGAAATCGCCAAGCGGCTAAGCGACAACGGCCTGCAGCAAGTCCTGTTCAACGCGCCGCCGGGCGACTGGTCGAAGGGCGAGCGCGGCTTGGCCGCCCTGCCTGGCCGGCAGTCCGAGTTCCGAGAAGGCGTGAAGCGGGCGCTGGACTATGCCGCCGCCCTTTCCTGCCCTCGGCTGCATCTCATGGCCGGCCTCGCGCCGCAGGGCGTGCCCCACGACACTCTGACCGCCATCTATGCCGTGAATCTCGCCTGGGCGGCCGAGGAATGCGGCAAGGCCGGGGTGAAGCCCGTGATCGAGCCGATCAACCAGCGTGACATTCCCGGGCTCTTCCTGCGCACCATGGACCAGGGAGCGGCGATCATCGAAGCGATCGGCCCCGAGAAGCTCGGCCTGCAGTTCGATCTCTACCATTGCCAGGTAACCGAGGGCGACATCGTCAAGCGGGTCGAGAAGCACCTGCCGATCATCGCGCATATGCAGGTGGCCGACGTGCCGGGCCGCAACGAGCCCGGCACCGGCGAGGTGAACTGGCCGTTCGTCTTCGAACGCATCGATGCGCTGGGCTACCGCGGCTGGATCGGCTGCGAGTACCGCCCGGCCGGCGAGACGGTGAGCGGCCTGTCCTGGTTCGCGCCCTACAAGGCCGCCTGAGAAGCTGAAGGAGACGTCATCATGAAGATCGGGTTCATTGGCCTCGGCATCATGGGCCGCCCCATGGCGCTGCACCTCAAAGAGGCTGGACATGCGCTCTTCGTGCCGGAGCGTGCGAGCCTGCCGCAGGAGGTCCGCAGCGCCGCGACGGTGCTGCCGAACCCCACGGCGGTCGCCGAGGCGGCCGAGGTGGTCATCCTGATGCTGCCCGATACGCCTGACGTGGAGTCGGTGCTGTTCGGCGCCAACGGAGTCGTGCCGGCGCTGCAGCCGGGCAAGCTGGTGATCGACATGAGCTCGATCAGTCCGACCGCGACGCGGGATTTCGCGCGGCGCGTGAACGAGCGGGGCTGCGATTACCTGGACGCGCCCGTCTCCGGCGGCGAGGTGGGAGCCAAGCAGGCAAGCCTGACCATCATGGTCGGCGGCCCCCAGGCGGCCTTCGACCGCGCAATGCCCCTGTTCCAGTGCATGGGCAAGAACATCACGCTGGTCGGCGAGTCGAACGGCGCCGGGCAGACCTGCAAGGTCGCGAACCAGATCGTGGTGGCATTGACGATCGAAGCTGTGGCCGAGGCCCTGGTCTTCGCGAGCAAGGCCGGCGCCGACCCCGCCAAGGTGCGGCAGGCGCTGATGGGGGGCCTTGCCACGTCGCGAATCCTGGAGCTGCACGGCGAGCGGATGATCAAGCGGACCTTTGAGCCCGGCTTCCGCATCTCGCTCCATCAAAAGGACCTGAACCTGGCATTGCAGTCCGCCAAGGAACTGGGAATCGCGCTGCCGAATACGGCTTCTGCGCAGCAGCTCTTCTCGGCGTGTGTTGCAGCGGGAGGCGCGGGGCTTGATCATTCCGGCTTGGTGCAGGCCCTGGAGACGCTTTCCGCGCATAAAGTTGCTTAACTCCGAAAGAAATTGAATTTAGGGTTGAACAATCCAGGTATCCCACTGGAAAGTGTGAGGTGGGCAGGGTGCATCAGGATTGATTAGCGATTGCCATTCAGTGTCTCTGCCCGCATTTTCTGGCGGATAGCCGCCGGGTGAGATTCTTTCTCGACCGGCAATTTTTTCATGGTTGATATCGTCAAGAGGGGTCATGCGTTTCGCCGATATCGGCCAGCAACTGCGGGCCTACCGTCTCGAATCCGGCCTACGGGCAGAAGAGATCGCGGCGCGCCTGGGTGTGTCCCGCGCCGCGCTCTATCGCTATGAGAAGGGCGAGGTCATCAAGCTGGACACGATCCGGCGGCTGGCTGAACTGCTGAAAATTTCCCCGCTCTCGCTGCTCGGGATCGGTGTGGAGTACTTCTCACGCCCCGTCGCCTTCCAGGAAAGGCTGCGGCAGGTGGAGGAACAGTCCGACCAGATCCTGCAGGTCGGCGAAGCCTATTGCTACCAGACCACGACCGAGGCTTTCGACGGCGCCCTGGCGGAGGCCTGGACCGAGGCGGCGGACGCGGCACCCGAGCGCATCGCCGCCCGGGCGGTCGCCGATCAGGCCTTGGGGCTGCTGGCTGCCCGCAAGAAGCTTCACCAGTCGCGCCGTGCCAATATCATCGCCATGCTTTCGGAGGCGGCGCTTCGCCGCTTCCTCAGCGATGGCGTGGCAGGAAACCTGGCGCTCTCGGAGCGGACCCGCACCCGTTGCCGGCTCGCCGCCCGCGCCGAGGCGGAGAGCATCGCCAACCTGATGGAAAGTGTGCCAATCGGGTTGCAGCTTGGCCTGCTGGCCTCGGAGCCGGCGGGCAACTTCCTGGTCCTGCGCGGGCGCGAGCGGGCTCATGCCTGCACCAGCCCCTTCCCGGCCGACATGACAGCCAACCCGGCCGCCATCGGCGTCGGCACCATCACGGGCGCCGATGAGGCCGTGCTGGTGCATCAGCGGGTCGCGGAAGCGGCATGGCGCAGTGCGCTCAAGGGTCCCGCGGCGGCATCCCGCGTGCGCGACCTGATCCGCGAAGTGGGGCCCCGCTGAGCGTTAAAGCGCCAAGCGGGCCTCCAACACCTCCTCATCCTCGGCCGAGCGCTTCAGCGTGAAGCCGAGGGCGCGGGCGAAGGCAATCATGGGCTGATTGTCTGCCAGCACCTGCCCGGTCACGGTTTCCACTCCCTGGCTGCGGCCCCATTCGAACAACCGGTGCATGAGGTGCCGGCCAAGTCCCTGCCCTTTCCAGCCCGGCAGGGTCACCACCGCGAACTCTCCCTCACGGCTGCCGGGCTCCCGGATCAGTCGCCCCACGCCCACCGTCCGGCGCGTCCCGTCCGGCAGTGTCGCCACCGCGACGAAGGCCATTTCCCGGTCGTAGTCGATCTGGGTCATCCGTGCGATCTGCGCGGGCGGAAGCTCCCTCAATTGGTTGAAGAATCGCCGGCGGACATCTTCGGGCGTCAGGTGGCGGAAAGCTTCTGCATGCGCCGCCGCGTCCTCCGGCCGAATCGGCCGTACCAGAAGCGTCCGCCCGTCCCGTGTCGTCCAGGGCTGCGCCAGCTCGGCGGGATAGGGTGACACGGCGAGCTGCGACGTGACGCCGGCTGGCCGGAGGCTTCCCGAGGCATCCAGCGCTAGGATGTCCTGCCCCTCCGCCAGCAGCGGATTGATGATGAGATTCTCGATCTCGGGAAAATCCACCGCGATCTGGGAGAGCCGCACGGCGGTGTCCGCCAGCAGCTCAAGGTCCACGGGGGCCTGATCCCGGAAGCCTTCGAGCAGGCGCACGCTGCGGGTCCGGCGGATCAGGGCCATCGCCAGGGTGCGGTTTAGCGGCGGCAGGTCGAAGGCGACATCGGGCTCGAAGTCCGAGGTGGTGCCACCGCGGCCGTAGCTGATCCAGGGACCGAACATCGGATCGTCGCCCAGCCGGAAGCGCAGCTCGTGGCCACGCTGCCGGCCACTGCCCCCCGCCTGGCGCTGTACTAGGAAGCCATCGATCCGTGCATCCGGCCGGGCGGCACGCACCTGCGACAGCATGGCGGCCGCGGCGGCCCTGAGGCTTGCCACGTCCCTGAGCCCGAGCGCCACGCCGCCAACCTCGGTCTTGCGCGGCAGATCGGGGCTCAGCACCTTCAGCACCACGGGGAAGCCGAGCCGCATCGCAGCCGCCACGGCGGCATCCGTATTCGGCACGGCATGGCCTGCCACCACCGGCTGGCCATAGGCCTGCAGAATACGGAGCGCCTCTGCCTCGGTGAAGCTGAGGCGGCCCTCCATGCGAATAGTGGCAATGAGCTGGCGCACACTGTCGCGATCCGGCGTGAGCTCCAGCACCTCACGGGCCGGGAGCTCGGCCGCGGCAGCACGATTCCGGCGGTCCACCGCGAAGTGCAAGGCACCGCGCACCGCCGCCTCCGGGGTCGGGAAGACGGCGATGCCACTTTCCGCCAGGCGCCGCCTTGCCGGGCCGGCACTGGCCTCGCCGAGCCAGCCCACGAGCACGGGGGCCCCACGTGTCGCCTTGGCTGCCGCCGCCAGCGCGCTTGCGGCCACCTCGCCATCGTGATCCGGGACAGGCGCATGGAGCGCCAGCACCGAGTCGACCTCTGGCATGCCCGCCAGCATGCTCGCCGCCTCCGCCAGCCGATGGCCTTCGCTGGGCGCCAGCACCATCGGGTTGGCATGAGCTGTCCGGGGCAAGGCAAGGGCCAGGGCAGCTCGGGCCGCCTCACTGAGCACCGCCAGACGCGCACCACCCTGCAGCACGGCATCCGCGGCCAGCTGCGCCGGCGCCTGCCCATTGGCGACCACGGCGATCCGGTCTCCCGCGAGCGCGTCCTGTCCGCTGCGGTGGGCCGGGCGCAGCCGCGCCAGGGTCTCGGCGGCCGAAAGAAGATCCTCCAGGCCGGCCACACGCAGCACGCCGGCGCGGCGCAGGGCCGCCTCCATCACCGAATCCGCGATGCCCGAAGCATCCATCTGCCGCCCCCCGGGCCGGATCGCCACCACGGGCCGGGTGCGCGCCGTGGCGCGGGCCGCCGAGATGAAGAGCCGCCGGTTCTTGATCCGCCGCAGGTCCAGCAGCACCGCCCCGGCCTCGGGATCACGGGCGAGCCAGTCGAGCGAAAGGGCGAAGCCCAGGCCAAGATTGGCGCCGATCCCGACGATATGACTGAACCCCAGATCCTCGCCGGCGGCCCAGTCAATAATGGTGCGCGCCATCGAGGAAGACTGTGTCAGGAGGGCCAGCCGCCCTGGTCTCGGCGCTATGTGGGAGAGGCTGGCATTCAACCCAATGGCAGGCAGGCAAAGGCCGAAACTGTGTGCGCCCAGCGCCCGCACGCCGGTGCGCTCCGAAAGCACGGCAAGATCGGGTGCGGCAACTGGCACCACGGCCGCGAAGCAGCCCTTCGCGGCCAGAGCCTCCATGGCAGCTGGCTGGGCCTCGGGGCGCAGGCACAGCACTGCCAGATCGGGCGTTCCCTGCAGGCTTTCCACGTCGGCGACGGGCGTCAGCCCTTCCGCGGCCATGCCGACCACCTGCAGCATTCCCGTGAAGCCGCCCCCGGCAAGGTTCCGGGCCAGCAGCGACGCCTCAGGAAGGGTCGGGTCGGCAACCAGAACCACCGAGCGCGGGCGGAACAGGGCGGTCTGGCGGAAGCCCGGGTGCTGGCGCGGCAAGTCGAGCGGGAGCTTCATGGGCAAGCTTTCGCGTAGCCTCCACTGCGGCGCAGCATAACCCTTTCCGGCTTCACCGTCGCGGCCCGTGGCGGAAAGGACGGAGAGACTGGTCACCGCAGCACCTGCGGAGTAAGGGCAGCGGCACAATGGCGCGGCGGAGTGGGCCCGCAGCGCCCCGGCGGGTTGCCGCCCCGTAATCCGGCCTTTATAGCCCGTGCCATCGCCAGAGAGGTCCTTATATCTTGGCCAGTGTCGCCCCCCTCCCCGATGTCGCCCTGAATCCCGCCCTGGCAGCGCAGGCAAAAATCCTTGCCCTGCCGCTTTCCGAGGTCCGGCGTATGGCCGATGCCATCCGGGCACTGGCGATGGATGCGGTTGAACAGGCCAAGTCCGGCCACCCCGGCATGCCGATGGGCATGGCCGACGCGGCGACGGTGCTGTTCACCAAGTTCCTGAAGTATGACGCCGCCGATCCGCGCTGGCCGGATCGTGACCGCTTCGTGCTCTCGGCCGGCCACGGCTCCATGTTGCTCTATTCCTGGCTGCACCTGACCGGCCATGCCGGGATGGGCATCGAGGAGCTGAAGCGCTTCCGGCAACTCCATTCCGCGGCCGCCGGCCATCCGGAATTCGGCGAGCATCCGGCCATCGAGACGACGACCGGCCCGCTCGGCCAGGGCTTCGCCAATGCCGTCGGCATGGCGATGGCCGAGCGCATCCTGGCGGCGCGCTTCGGCAAGAGCCTCGTCGATCACCGCACCTGGGTCATCGCCGGCGATGGCTGCCTGATGGAGGGCATCAGCCACGAGGCAGCCTCCATCGCCGGCCATTTCGGCCTGTCGAAGCTGACGGTGCTGTGGGACGACAACGGCATCTGCATCGACGGCGATGTCAGCATGACCAGCTCGGACGACGTGCTGAAGCGGTTCCAGGCCTATGGCTGGGCCGTGAAGCGCGTGGATGGTCATGATCCCGTGGCGGTGGAGAAGGCTCTGGAGGCCGCCACCCGCAGCCGCAAGCCGACCCTGATCGCCTGCCGCACCATCATCGGCTTTGCCGCCCCCACCAAGGCCGGCACGGCCAGCACGCATGGCAGCCCCCTCGGCGGCAGCGAGGTGACGGCCGCCAAGGAGGCGCTGGGCTGGACCAGCGGCCCCTTCGAGATTCCCGAGGATATTAAGGCGAACTGGGAGACGGCTGGCCGCCGCTCGGCCGGCACGCGCCGCTCCTGGCTGAAGCGGCTGGCGAACCACCCGCAGAAGGCGGATTTCGAGCGCGCCATCGCCGGCCGCCTGCCGGAGGGCTGGCACGAGGCCAGCTCCGCCCTGCGCGCCCGGCTGGCTGAGGAGAAGCCGAAGATCGCCACCCGCGTGGCCAGCCAACGCGCGCTGGAGGCGCTGGTGCCGACCATTCCGGAGCTGATCGGGGGCTCGGCGGACCTGACCGGCTCCAACAACACCAATGTGAAGGGTTTCGGCCCGATCACCCCGGCCAATTTCGGCGGCCGCTATATCCACTGGGGCATCCGCGAGCACGGGATGGCCGCCGCGATGAACGGGATGGCGCTGCACGGCGGCGTCATTCCTTATGGCGGCACCTTCCTGGTCTTCGCCGACTACATGCGGCCCTCGATCCGCCTCGCCGCGCTGATGCGCCAGCGGGTGATCCATGTGCATACGCATGACAGCATCGGCCTGGGCGAGGATGGACCGACCCACCAGCCCGTCGAAACCCTGGCCAGCCTGCGGGCCATTCCGAACCTCTATGTGTTCCGCCCGGCGGACGCCATGGAAACGGCCGAGTGCTGGGAACTGGCGGTGCAGCGCGCCGACGGCCCTTCCGTGCTGGCGCTGTCCCGCCAGGGCCTGCCGGCCCTGCGCCAGGAGGCCGGCGAGAACCGTTCCGCGCGCGGCGGCTACGTGCTGGCCGAGGCCTCCGGCCCCCGCCGGGCCACGCTGATCGCGACCGGCTCCGAGGTGCAGATCGCCATGGCCGCGCGGGAAACGCTGGAGGCGGAGGGCATCCCGACCGCCGTGGTGTCGCTGCCCTGCTGGGAGCTGTTCGCCCTCCAGGATGAGAGCTACCGTCAGGCCGTATTGGGCGAGGCGCCGCGGATCGGCATCGAGGCGGCGCTCAGTTTCGGCTGGGAGCGTTGGCTTGGCAGTGATGCAACCTTCATCGGCATGACGGGATTTGGCGCCTCGGCTCCCGCCGAGGATCTTTATCGCCACTTCGGCATCACGGCGGAGGCGGTCATCGCCGCCGTTCGCCGCAAGATTGCCTGATTGCATTCGCACAACCACCAGGAACGAGAAGGGAAAGACACCATGGCTGTTAAGGTCGCCATTAACGGGTTCGGGCGGATCGGGCGCCTGGTGCTGCGCGCCGCCTGCGAGAGCGGCCGCGACGATATCGAGTTCGTCGCGATCAACGATCTCGGCTCGGTCGAGGCCAACGCCCATCTCTTCCGCTACGACAGCGTGCATGGCCGCTTCCCCGGCGAGGTGATCGTCGAGGGCGACAGCATCACCATCAAGGCCCATGGCAAGACCTGGGGCCCGATCAAGGTGACCGCCGAGCGCGATCCGACCAAGCTGAAGTGGGAGGGCGTCGACGTCGCCGCCGAGTGCACGGGCATCTTCACCGCGCGCGAGAAGGCGCAGGTGCTGCTCGGCACCGGCGCGCGCAAGGTGCTGATCTCCGCCCCCGGCGAGGGCGCGGACAAGACGATCGTCTATGGTGTCAACCACAAGACGCTGACGGCCGAGGACAAGATCGTCTCCAACGCCTCCTGCACCACCAACTGCCTGGCGCCGGTCGCCAAGGTGCTGCACGAGAAGTTCGGCATCGAGCGCGGCTACATGGTCACCATCCATGCCTATACCGGCGACCAGAACACCGTGGACACGCTGCATAAGGACCTGCACCGCGCCCGCGCCGCCGCCGTCTCCGCCATCCCGACCTCGACGGGCGCCGCGAAGGCCGTCGGCCTCGTGCTGCCGGAGCTGAAGGGCAAGCTGGACGGGACCGCCATTCGCATCCCGACGCCGAACGTCTCCCTGGTCTCCCTCGACTTCGTGCCGAGCAAGACCGGCCTGACGAAGGAGGAGATCAACGCGGCGATCAAGGCGGCCTCCGAGGGCGAGCTGAAGGGCATCCTCGGCTACAGCACCGAGAAGCTCGTCTCCATCGACTTCAACCACAACCCGGCTTCCTCCACCTTCGACGCGACGCAGACGCAGGTGGTCGATGGCGGGCTGGTGCGCGTGATGTCCTGGTACGACAACGAGTGGGGCTTCTCGAACCGTATGAGCGATACCGCGGTCTACTACGGCAAGCTCTGAGAGCGAGGCGCAGCAGATGCCCCGCTTCCGGACGCTCGATCAGCTCGAACCCGCCGGCAAGCGGGTTCTGCTGCGCGCCGACCTCAACGTTCCGATGCGCGACGGTCAGATCACCGACCGCACGCGCATCGAACGCCTGATCCCCACCATCCGCGAGCTGGCCGACAAGGGCGCGCGCGTCATCGTCTGCAGCCACTTCGAGCGCCCGAAGGGCAAGCGGGTGCCGGAGATGTCGCTGAAGCCGATCGCCGCGGCGCTCAGCAACGCGCTCGGCAGGCCCGTCGCCTTCGCCGATGACTGCATCGGCCCCGAGGCCGAGGCCGCCGTCGCCGCGCTGAAGGATGGCGAGGTGCTGGTGCTGGAGAACACCCGCTTCCACCCCGGCGAGGAGAAGAACGACCCGGCGATGGCCGAGGCGCTGGCGAAACTCGCCGACGTCTTCGTCAACGACGCCTTCTCCGCCGCGCACCGCGCCCATGCCAGCACCGAGGGCGTGGCGCACAAGCTTCCCTCCTATGCCGGCCGGCTGATGCAGGCGGAGCTGGAAGCGCTGGACGCCGCGCTCGGCAATCCCTCCCGCCCGGTGGTGGCCATCGTCGGCGGCGCCAAGGTCTCGACCAAGCTCGACCTGCTCGGCAACTTGTCGAAGAAGGTGGATGCGCTGGTGATCGGTGGGGCCATGGCCAACACCTTCCTGGCCGCGATGGGCAAGCCGATGGGCAAGTCGCTACAGGAAGCCGAGATGCACGACACAGCGCTGCGCATCCTCGACGAGGCCAAGGCCGCCGGCTGCGAGGTGGTGCTGCCCGAGGATCTCGTGGTGGCCGAAGCCTTCGCCGCCAATGCGCCCCATCGTACCGTGGCGGTGGACGATGTGCCGCCGGACATGATGGCGCTCGATGTCGGGCCGGCGACGGTCGCCAGCGTGGAGTCGCGCCTCAAGCGCGCTTCCACGCTGGTGTGGAACGGCCCCTTCGGCGCCTTCGAGATCCCGCCCTTCGACACCGCGACGGTGCAGGTGGCGCAGACCGCGGCGGCGCTGACCACCTCGGCCGGGCTCAAGACCATCGGCGGCGGCGGCGACACGGTTTCCGCCCTGCGCCATGCCGGTGTCGCGGACCGCATGACCTATGTGTCCTCCGCCGGCGGCGCCTTCCTGGAATGGCTGGAAGGCAAGACGTTGCCCGGCGTGGCGGTGCTCGAAACCGCCTGACGCGCTTGCCCCGGCATGTCGCCATGCCGGGGCTTTCTCCATGCGGCCTGCGCCGCGCGCATGACAAGCCCGGAAAACATGACGAGTGGGGTGGCGTGGCGGCGCTGATGGCGCCACATTCCGCCAGACCCTGACGCATGAGGAGACGTTGCGATGTACAATGACGTCCTGCTCCACATTGATGGCCAGTGGCGGCCCGCGACCGGCGGCCGTACCATTCCCGTCCTGAACCCGGCGACCGAAGAGCAGATCGGCACCGTCCCGCACGCCTCCGAGGCCGATCTCGACGAGGCGCTGGAGGCCGCGAAGCGCGGCTTCGCCACCTGGAAGAAGGTTTCCGCCTTCGACCGCTCCAAGCTGATGCGCAAGGCGGCCGAGCTGCTGCGCAGCCGCGCCGACTCCATCGCGCGCATCATGACGCTGGAACAGGGCAAGCCCCTGCCCGAGGCGAAGATGGAAGTGATGGCCGGTGCCGATGTCATCGACTGGTTCGCCGAAGAAGCCCGTCGTGCTTATGGCCGCGTGATTCCGGCGCGCGCCGAGGGCGTGTACCAGCTCGTCATCAAGGAGCCGGTCGGGCCGGTGGCGGCCTTCACGCCCTGGAACTTCCCGATCAACCAGGTCGTCCGCAAGCTTTCGGCGGCCCTGGCCACCGGCTGCTCGATCATCGTCAAGGCGCCGGAGGAGACGCCCGGCTCCCCGGCCGAGCTGATCCGCTGCTTCCTCGATGCCGGCCTGCCGAAGGGCGTGGTGGGCCTCGTCTATGGCGTGCCGGCCGAGATTTCCTCCTATCTGATCCCGCATCCGGTGATCCAGAAGGTGACCTTCACCGGCTCCACCCCGGTCGGCAAGCATCTCGCCGCCATGGCCGGGCAGTACATGAAGCGCGCCACCATGGAGCTGGGCGGCCATGCGCCGGCCATCGTCTTCGACGATGCCGATGTGGATCTCGCCAGCAAGACCCTTGCCGGCAGCAAGTTCCGCAATGCCGGCCAGGTCTGCGTCTCGCCGACGCGCTTCCTGGTGCAGGAGAAGGTGTTCGACCAGTTCGTCGACAAGTTCGTCGGCTATGCGAAGTCGCTCAAGGTCGGCAATGGCCTGGAGGAAGGCGTGCAGATGGGGCCGCTCGCCAATGAGCGTCGCATCCCAGCGATGGAGGCGCTGGTCGCCGATGCCCGCCAGAAGGGCGCCGAGATCCGCACCGGCGGCAACCGCATTGGCAACAAGGGTTATTTCTACGAGCCGACGGTGATCACCGGCGTGACGCGCGAGATGCGCGCCATGAACGAGGAGCCTTTCGGCCCGATGGCGCTGATGGTGCCCTTCCGCGACTTCGACGAGGTGGTCGAGGAGGCGAACCGCCTTCCCTACGGCCTTGCCGCCTACGCCTTCACCAAGTCGGCCAAGACGGCGAACGCCATCGCCAGCAAGGTCGAGAGCGGCATGATGACCATCAACCATCTCGGCCTCGCGCTGCCGGAAGTGCCCTTCGGCGGCATCAAGGACAGTGGCTATGGTTCGGAAGGGGGCTCGGAGGCGATCGAGGCCTACCTGATCACCAAGTTCGTCTCCCAGGCTGGCCTCTGAGGCTCCTGGGCTCAGGCCAGAAAGCAACGCGGGCCGGGAGAGCAATCTCCCGGCCCGCTTCGTTTCGCGCCCTGCCCGGAAGTCAGGCGCCGGTGGCCTGTTCCCGTGCGACCAGCACCTTGTCCACGCGGCGCCCATCCATGTCCACGATCTCGAATCGCCAGCCGGACCAGACGATGCGGTCGCCCTCGCGCGGCACCCGTTGCAGCAGCGCGAGCATCAACCCCGCCACGGTGTGATAGGTGCCCTCGCCCGGCAGCTCCGGGAGTTCCAGGCGTGATTTCAGTTCGTCGCTGGGCATCATGCCGTCCAGCAGCAGGCTGCCGTCATGCCGCTCGACCACCCCGCCCGCCGCCGGCATGGCCACTGGCCCCAACTCGCCGACGATAGCCTCCAGCAGGTCGGAAGCCGTCACCACACCTTCGAAACTGCCATACTCATCCATCACCAATGCGAGGCCAAGCCGGTCTGTGCGGAGCCGGTCCAGTGCGTCCAGGGCGGAGAGATTGTCCGGCAGCACCATGGGGCTGCGCAGCACCTTGGCCATGTCGAGCGGCTCCCCGGCCAGGAGCTGGTTCAGCAGGTCCTTCGCCGCGACCACGCCGATCACGTTGTCGATACGGTCGTCCGCCACCACAAAACGGGTCACCGGGCTGGCGCGCAGGCGCGTCGCCACCTCCTCCTGGGGAGCAGAGCGGTCGATCCAGTCCACCTCAGTGCGCGGCGTCATCAGAGCACGGACGGGCTTGTCGGCCAGTCGGAGCACCCGCTCAATCATATGTCGCTCCTCCGTCTCCAGCGCCCCGGCCTCGGCGCCCTCGGCTACCGCCGCCTTTACCTCCTCTTCCGTGATGGTCGACGACACGGGGCGGGAGGCGCCCAGCAGTCCGAGCACCAGGGCGGAGGAGCGCGAGAGCAACCAGACCATGGGGGCCGCAATACGGGAGAGCAGCGCCATGGGGGGCGCGACGAGGGTCGCCACGGCCTCCGGATTGCGCAGAGCGAGTTGCTTCGGCACCAGCTCGCCCAGAATTAGCGAGGCATAGGTGATGCAGAGCACCACGATGCCGAGCGAGATCTGGCCCGCATAGGGCTGCAGCCCTGGCACCAGGGCCAGGACATTTCCAAGGCGCTGCGCCAGACCCTGCCCGGCGAAGGCGCCGGCGAGGACGCCGACCAGGGTGATGCCGACCTGGACCGTGGGCAGGAAGCGTTGCGGGTCCTCCGCCAGCGCCAGCGCGGCCGAGGCCCCGGCACGCCCCGCTCGCTGCATGCTGAGCAGGCGCACCCGGCGCGCGGAGACGATCGCCAGCTCGCTCATCGCGAAGACGCCGTTCAGCAGCACCAGCAGAAGAATCACGGCAAGCTCCAGCACCACGCCCATGCTGCTCACTCTCCCTCGATGACGCCGCCGGGTTCTTATCCGCTCACCGACGCGCGGTCACGCCGCATGGCCCCAATCCTGCCATCAAGCGAACGATCCGATGCCGCATGAACAGGCGAGAAGAGAAGCATCGCGCGACGCCGCAACGGCCCTTTGGATCTCGAGCTGCCATGAATGCACGCGCTTCCCGACTGGTTTCCGCCCCGCCCCGCGTCACGCCGGCTGGCCTCGGCGCCGGGCGCCCCTCGACGCAGCACCGCTCCGGCAAGGGCTGGCCGCAGCCCTCGGCCGGCGCATCCCTGCCCCGCGTCTCGCTCCACCTGCCCCTGCAGGACGGTGCCGCGACCGTGGCCTGCGCCACGCTCGACTCCCTCGCCGCCCTCGACTACCCCGCCTTGGACGTGCTGGTGGTCGATACCAGCGTGAGCCCGGCCGCCTGGGAGCCGGTGGCCGAGCATTGCGCCCGCCTCGGGCCGAGGTTCCGGTTCTTCCACCTGGGCCCGCGAATGGGGCAGCGCGCCGCTGCGCTGAACTTCGCGCTCCAGGAAACTTCTCCCGCGGTGGAGGTCATCGGCACGCTGGAAGCTGGCTGTGCGGTGCATACCGCCTGGCTGCGCCGCACCGCCCCCCTGATGGTGCGGCCTGGACTCGGCTTCGTGCAGGGCGCCTGGATGCGCCCCGCCCCGGAGGCGCCCGTTATCCAGCATCTCGCCGCCGCCAGCAGGCCGGAAGCCCTGCCGGCGCCCGCCGTACGCCTGTGCCCATCCCTGGGCCTGATCCGGGCGGAGGCCTTGCGCCTGGCCGGCGGCTGGGTGGAGGACGCGCCGGACCATCATGCCGAGTTGGGGCTTCGCCTGCAGCGGCAAGGCTGGGAGGCCGTGCAGATGATCGAGCCGCTCGGCCGCTCCCCGCTTCCGCCGGATGCCCCGGCGTGGCGGGCGGCGCAAGCCGGGGCGGCGCGCGGCGCGCTCGACCTGCTCTGGCGCCACGGTGATGTCCTGCTGAATCCCTTCCATCGCAGCCTGTCGGCGGCACAACGCCGCCACCTGCTGCGCGACATGCTCCCCGGCGTGGTTGACCTGTCATGGCTGCTGGCAAGCGGCCTGACGCTGGTGGCCAGCCTGCTTCTGCTGCCGGTGCGGGATGCCGCCATCCTGCCGGCCATTCCTGCCCTGCTGCTGGCCCTCGCCCTGGTCGGTAGCCGGGGTGCCGCGTCCCTGGCGACGGCACGGCCTGGCACTCGTCATCTGGCGCTGCTGGCCGGCCTCGCCGCGATGCCGGTACGCGGGGTAACGTTGGCGCGTGGCCTGCTCGGCCGGCCATCGCTGTCGGCGGGCCATCTGGCCCGGCTGCCGCTGCCTCTGATGCAGGCGGGAGCGATCGCCCTCAGCCTTGCCCTGTGCGGCGCGGCCGCCCTGCCCTGGGCCCTGACGCTCGGAATACTGGCCCTGCCGAGCTTCGCATCGCTGCTGCTGGAATGGCTACCGCAGGGCACCACGCCCGCCTCCTCCGACCGGCGTGGCAACATGCCGTTGCACCTGTTCTCGCGCTCGCTTCCCTAGCGCGGGCCGGCGGGAGGCAGCGGACGCCGCGTCAGCTTTCCGCCCGCTCTGCGCCGATCAGCGCCAGCCCCTCGGCGACCGAGACGAACTCGCCTCCCCGTGCCACGCGCTCCGCGCCGAAGCGGTCGTCGAAAAGGCGGCGCACCGCCGGAACCAACGAGGTCCCGCCGGTCAGGAAGACGCGGTCCACCTGCGCAGCACCCAGCCCGGCATTGGCGAGTGCCTGATCGATGGTGGCGGCAAGACGGTCCAGCTCAGGGCGGATCCAGCGCTCGAACTCGGTTCGGCGCACCTCCTCGGCCAGTTCGAAATCCCCGTGCCGGAAACGGAGCATGGCCGTCTCCTGCGTGGAAAGCGCAGCCTTCACGCCCGAGACGGCCTGATAGAGGGCATAGCCCGCCTCGTCCTCGACAAGGCGGATCAGGTTGTTCAGGCGCTCCGGATGGTCGCTGGCACGGGCGACCTCGGCGATCTCCCGCAGCGTGCGTGGTGCCCGCATCAGGGAAAGCCTGTGCCAATGCGCGAAGCTGGTGAAGAAGCTAGGAGGCACGGGCAAATCAGTGCCCATCACCCGATAGCTGCCGCCTTTGCCGAGGCATGGGGAGACCACGTGATCGATAATGCGGTAGTCGAAAGCGTCGCCCGCAATGCCGACGCCGGCATGGCCCAGCGGCGTGACCTTGCGGCGCGCCCCGGGCTCGAAGCGCAGCAGGGAAAAGTCGCTGGTGCCGCCGCCGAAATCTCCCACCAGGACGGTCGCGGGCCCGTCCAGGCTGGTGGCGAAGCGATAGCCTGCTGCCTCAGGCTCGAGCGCCAGTTCCAGCCCCTGCCAGCCCGCGCCGGCGAAGGCGCTCCGCAGGCGCCGCTCGGCCAGGACGTCATCGGCATTCTCGCCGACGAAACGCACCGGGCGCCCGGCGGTCACGCGGGCAGTGCCGAGCGCCGCCCCGCCCTGCGCACTGGCCAGCAGGGCGCGCAGGAAGAGGGAGATCAGTTCCTCCAGGCCGAAGGCGCGGCCGAAGACGCGCGTCTCGGTGAAGCTCCGGCTGGCCAGGTAGCTCTTCATCGACATGATGAGCCGGCTGCCGAGCGGGTCGTCCAGATAGGCCTCAATCGCCCGTGGCCCTGCCGCGTGCTCCAGCCGCCCGCGGCCGGCGCCGGTCTCTTCGGCCCAGAAGCAGAGCAGCGAGCGAAAGACGTCCACCTCGGCCGCTCCTGCCGCGTAACGGATGGTGGACACTTCGCCGTCAGACCGGCGGAGGGCGATCACGCTGTTGGTCGTGCCGAAATCAATGCCAATCACGTCGGGCATGGCGAAACACCTGGACCTGGAGGGCCGGGCGTTAGAGCAGATTGGCCTTCGCAGGGGAATGCCCGGAGCCGCGCAGGCGCGGCGTCGCGTTATCCATTTTTTGATGATTTCTCTCGTTGTGAGACAGATTAACCTTCTGCTAGGGATTTCCCACCGCTGACCCTGCCCCGGAGGCCCTTCATGCAGCAGGCCGCAGAGCTCCTCGCCTTCCCGCAAAGCCCGGAGGACCGCCTGCGCCTGGCCCTCCGGCGGCTGGACACCGCGCTTGCCCAGCAGGCCGCAGCCGTCGCCGGGTTCCGCGCCAGTCTTTCGGACCTGCGCCAGGCGGTCGGCGGGCTGGCCGGGCAGGTCCAGCGCTACCGCACCGCCCTCGACGACACCGCCGCCAAGGTGGAGCGGACACGCGAGGTGGCACTGGAACTGGAGCGCACTGCGGACAAGGTGGCGGCGCTGGCCTGACCCGCTCGGACGGGCTAGCCTGCCGCATCTTCAGGGAGCGAGGCGGCGTCCGCGGGCGCCGCCCTCCCGAACCGAGCAGGATTGAGTCCGTGGCCCCGCATCCCTTGATCGAGACGTTCCGCGCCGCCCGCATCGTGCCCGTGGTGCGCACCAGCACCGCCGCCCATGCCGCCACAGCCGTCACCTGGCTACGCGAGGCCGGCATCCGCATCTTCGAGATCACCCTGACCATCCCCGATGCGGTTTCCGTCATCCGTGACATCGCCTCCGATCCAGAGCTGCTGGTGGGCGCGGGCACGGTGCCAGACGCGGCCTCGGCGGAAGCTTGCATCTCGGCGGGCGCGAAGTTCCTGGTCTCGCCTTGGGTCGAGCCGGCCCTGGCACCGCCCGCCCGCAGCGCCGGCGCCTGCCTGATGATGGGCGCCCTGACGCCGACGGAGGTGCGTACCGCGCGCGCGGCCGGTGCCGATGTGGTGAAGATCTTCCCGGCCAGCTCGGTAGGCGGCCCCGCTCATATCAAGGCGTTGCGCTCGGTGTTCCCGGATGCGGTGCTCTGCCCGACCGGCGGCGTCGATGCGCGCAATGCCGGCGACTACATCGCCGCCGGCGCCGCCTTCGTCGGGATCGGCGGCAAGCTGGTGGACGAGGCGGCGATCCGCGCCGGCAACCGAGGGGCGGTCGAGGCGGCCGCGCGCGAGGCGCTCGGAATCCTGCAAGCATGAGCCGAGTGGATATCCTCTCCGTCGGCGAGCCGATGCTGGAATTCAATCAGCTCCCGCCGGATGAGCAGGGCCGCAAGCTGTATCTGGAAGGTCATGGCGGCGACAGCTCGAACGCCGCCATCGCGGCGGCGCGCGCGGGCGCGAAGGCGGGCTACATCAGCGCCATCGGCCAGGACGCTCCCGGTGAAAGCTTCCTCCAGCTCTGGGAAGCCGAGGGCGTGGACGCCTCCACGGTGCTGCGCCGGAAGGATGCGCCGACTGGCATCTACTTCGTGACGCATGGCCCCGAGGGGCACCAGTTCACCTTCTATCGCAGCGGCAGCGCGGCCAGCCGGATGGTGCCGGACGAAATGCCGGAGAAGGCGATTCAGAGCGCCCGTATCCTGCATGTCACCGGCATCAGCCAAGCCATTTCGACCTCCGCCTGCGATGCCTGCTTCCGCGCTATTGAGATCGCGCGCGCGGCGGGGGTGAAGGTGTCCTACGACACCAACCTGCGCCGTGCGCTCTGGCCCTTGCCGCGTGCGGTGGCGACCATTCATGCCGCCTTGCGGATGGCCGACATCGCCTTCCCCAGCTACGAGGATGCCGTTGCCCTCACCAGCCTCGAGAAGCCGGACGCCATCGCCGACTTCTATCTCGAAATGACGCCGCTGGTGGTGTTGAAGCTCGGCCGCATGGGCGTGATGGTCGCCACGCGCGAAGGTCGCACCACCCTGCCCGGCTGCACCGTCGAGGCTGTCGATGCCACGGGTGCCGGCGACACCTTCGCGGGTAACTTCCTGGCGCGCATCGTGTTGGGCGATCCGCCCCTGGAAGCGGCCCGATATGCCAATGCCGCCGCGGCCCTTTCGACAACAGGCTATGGCGCCGTCGCGCCCATGCCGCGTCCCGAGGCAGTGCGCGCGCTTCTCGATCAAAACGGCTGAGACAGGCACTTCATCACTGAGAGGGGCGCCGCGACCGGCGCCCCGCAGCAGTCAGCGCTGGAGTGCATGGGCGCGCGGCCCAGCCCGTGCAGCCTGCCCGCGCTCGACCGAAGTCTGCTGGCTTCAGGAATGGGGGCGGCGGAGGGCTGCCGGCGGGTAGCGCCTTTCCGAGCGCCGATGGCAGACGAGAGCATAGCCGTAACGCACCACCCCATAGCCGCCCAGGCCGATGCCGAGGAGGCTTGCTCCCCACAGCAAGGCGGCGAGGATGTCCTGCGGTCCCATCTCAGGGGTGGCTCTCGTCCCTCATGCCCAGATTATGGCCCTTCCAGATGACGAATTCCAGCCTGAGCACATAGGCAGCCGACAACAGCCCGGTCGCGGCCAGGGCAGCGCCATAGGCGTGCAGGACATTCGGCTGCAAAGCCCGCGCCAGCGCCTGCGGGTCGGACATGACCACCAGGCCGAAGACGGCGGCATGGGCACATTGAAAGAACAGCAGCAGCGCCACCATCCACCGGTTGAAGCTGCCTTCGCACTGCCAAGCGCGATCCGCGGAACAGGCCCGGAACAGGAGGTCCGAAACCGGCCAGAGGGCGAGCGTCAGGCCCAGGGCCGAAGCCTGCGGTCCGAACCGCACCAGGAGTTCCCCTAGGTCCGCGCCCGCTATGGGGGTCCGGTAGTTGTCACGAAAAATCACCGCCAGCGTCCCGAGGAGGCCGAAAGCCTGCGCAAGGGTCCAGCGCGCAAGGTTCTCCATCACCTCCTCTCCTCTCGCCCAGGTGTGCCATGCCTGGGCTCGGGGGGCAATGTTCTTGTTATGTTCTTGCGTTCAATCAGGCGAGATGGCGTTCCCGCTGCAACCATTCCAGGAGGCGGGCCGGCTCAGACGCGGGACGCCGCGGCCTCGGCCGCGCGGCGCCGGACCTCGCGCCAGAGTCGCAACTCACGTCGGGCATCATCCAGGGCCCGGTGCGTCGGCACCTCCGCCGCCTCGATGGCCTGCTGCGCGGCCTGAAGCAGGTCCTCTACCTGCTCCGCGCTGGCGCCCTCCAGGACAGCCTGCACGGCCTGCCGTTGTGCCTCCTCCGTGTCGCGCAGGCGCAGGGCGTGGCGCGGCAAGCCGGCCGCCCGAAGCAGCCGGCTGAGCCACTGACCGTCCCATGATGGCGCGGAGGCATAGAGGTCATGGCCCGTCAGCGCCTCGACCATGCGTTGCGCCACGACCTCATGCGGGGAGCCTTCCCGCATTAGCCGTTCCAACGGAATGCCATGGACCTGCTCCGCTTCGGCGCTCCATTCCTGCCAGTCCGGCGCAGGGCGGATCAGGTAGCCTTCCTCCGTTCCATCCTCGGCCGCCCAGCCCACCTCCACCGGGAAGCCGTGCTTGCCCAGGCTGCTGGCCTCGAAGTCGACGAAGATGATCACGGGCCGGCCCCCTTCCTTCAACCGCTTGCAGCAAACGCCCCGCGAGACGAATGGTCGCGCCGCCCGTCGGCATTCCATCCATGCCGCTCGCTCGCGCAGAATGCATGGCAGTGATGGTGACCCTTCCGCGAAGCTGAATGACAGTAGCGGCATGCCCTGCGACGAACCCCGGAACAGCCGATCCTCCCCTGAGTCAGCGGAAGGCCTGGCCGCCATCCGGCGCCCGCCGCTCTGGCTGCTGGTGCTGGTGACCACCTCGGGCACGCTCGGCATCCATATCTTCGTGCCCGCCCTGCCGCAGGCCGGGGCGGAGTTCGGTGTCGGCAACGGCGCGATGCAGCTCACCATCAGCCTCTACATCCTGGGGCTGGCGGTCGGACAACTTGGCTATGGGCCGCTTTCCGACAATCTAGGGCGGCGCCCCGTGCTGCTCGGAGGGCTGATGCTCTACACGCTGGCCAGCCTGGCCGCGGCCCTGGCGCCGACCGTGGAATGGCTGATCGGCGCCCGTCTGCTGCAGGCCCTCGGTGGATGCGCCGGGCTGGCCCTCGGCCGCGCCATCGTCCGTGACACTTCCGAGCCACGGGAGGCCGCCTCGCGCCTGGCGGCGCTCAGTCTCGTGGTCTCGGTGGGGCCGGGCATTGCGCCGCTGATCGGCACCACCCTGTCGGAAGGGCTGGGGTGGCGCATCATCTTCGTTCTTCTCTGCGCCATGGGCGGCACGACGGCGCTGCTCGTGACCTTGCGGCTGCCGGAGACCCGGGCCGGCCAGTCCGGCCGGAGCGCCGCCGCGCTGGCCTGCGACTACAAGGCCCTGCTGCGCTCGCCGGCCTTTCTCGGCTACGCCATTGGCGGCGGCTGCGCCACCACCAGCTGGTACGCCTATCTTGCCGCCATGCCCTACATCTTCGTGCAGCAGATGGGGCGGCCGGTGCAGGAGGTCGGGCTCTGCTATCTTCTGCTGGTGGGCGGAACCTCGGTCGGCAATCTGGTGGCCAACCGTCTCGTCGCCCGCCTCGGCTTCCGGCGCCTCATGCTCTCGGCGAGCGGCCTGGGCGTCCTGGGGGCCATCATCTTCCTTGCCGCCGTGCTCGGCGGGTACCTGAACCTCGCATTCGTCGTGGGCGGGCCGCTGCTGTTCACCATCGGCGTCGGGGTGGCCAGCCCTCTTGCCCTCACCAAGGCGGTCAGCGTCAATCCACAGATCATCGGCTCGGCGGCCGGACTCTATGGGTGCAGCCAGATGGCGGTCGGCGCATTGTGTGCCTCTCTGGCGGGCGTCGGCGGCAACCCGGCGCTGGCAGCCGCCTTGGTGCTGACATGCGCGGCGGCGATCGGGCAGGTCGCCTTCTGGACCGGCCTGCGCTGGGAGGCGAGCCGAGGCACATGAGGCGAAGCCGCGCGAAGAGCCCCACGGGAGCACAGGCCGATGCCAGCGAGAGCCTCAGGGCTGGTTCTGCCGCGCCCCCTGCGGCACTGGGTCGAGCAAGCGGCTGAGGCATTTCTCCAGCCGCCGGAGGGGCCGCGCATCGATTTCGCGCAGCCGGCCGGCGAGCCGGCCCTGGCGCCGCCGACCTCAGTCTCCTGGCAGGTCTTCCGCAACCCCGTGGCCGTCTTCATCGGAGGGGTGGCCGCGGTCATCCTGGAACTGGCCGAGCCCCGGGTCCGCGCCGGTGTATGGAATCACACCTCCTTCCGCACCGATCCCGTGCGGCGCCTGCAGCGGACCGGCCTCGCGGCCATGGTGACGGTCTATGGCGCGCGCAGCCTGGCCGAGGCGATGATCGCCGGCGTGCGCCGCGCGCATGCGGAAGTGCGGGGCGAGACGGAGACGGGTCTCCCCTATCGCGCCGACGATCAGGCCCTGCTCGACTGGGTGCAGGGAACGGCCTGCTTCGGCTTCCTCACGGCCTATTGCCGCTTCGTGCACCCTCTCCCGCTCGACAAACGCGATGCATTCCTCGCCGAAGCCATGCCGGCTGCGCGACTGTACGGCGCCTTCGGCGCACCGGGCAGCACCGCCGAAATGGAGGCGCAGTTCGCCGCCATGCGGCCACGACTGGAACGCTCGGAAATCGTGCAGGAGTTCCTCGGCATCATGCTGCGGGCGCCCATCCTGCCCCGCGCCCTGCGACCCGCGCAGCGCATGATGGTTCACGCCGCGGTATCCATCATCCCGCCTTGGGCGCGGGATCTGCTGGGGCTGAAGGACAGGCTGCGGCCATGGGAGGACTGGGCGCTTCGCGTGGCGGGGCGGCTCGCCGACCGCCTGCTCCTGGAGCGGAGCCCCGCTGTACAGGCCTGCCACCGGCTAGGCGTGCCGCCCGAGCTGCTGCTCGCGCCGCGGCCCGCATGGCATGGCTCGGGCAGCCCTCGGAAGGATGGGGGCGCCTGAATAGGCTGCGTGCAGCCGGGCTACTCCACACCGCTGCAACCTCCGCGTCGCCGGCGCTCTTCCTCCGCAAACGGAAAGGGTAAGCATGGCGCGCTTCCTTGGACGATGGTTGGCGGATTCCATCCGGCTCGGGCTCGCTCTGTTCCTGGCTCTCGCTGCTATGCAGCTCCCGGCCATCGCCCATGGCTACATCACGGCCCTGCGGCAGATCGCATTGGCGACCGATCGCGACATCGCGGAGCGGCAGGACATCGCGCGCCAATTCTATCGCCTGCCGCCTGCCGCGCCGGAACCCGAGGTGATGGCCCGGCTACGGGAGGCGGAACCGGCCAATGCGGCCGGCCTCATCGCCTCGCAGGAGCGGGCCGCCATCCTGCATGCCACCCACGATCGGCTTGCCGCCGCACCACCCTTGCTGCGCCCGGTGCTGGCCGTATGGGACGGCCTGAAGGGTCAGCAGGCCGACAAGCGCGCCGTGCTCCATACGGTGCTGGCGGATCATGTTCCCACGGTGCTGCTCAGCGCCGCCCCGGCCACCTACGGGCTTGCGGGACTGATGCTCGGCCTTCTCGTTGCAGAACTGCTGTTCGCCCCGTTCCGGCGACGTCGCCTGCACGCCGTGTGAGTGGCGGCCAGCACGCTAAGGCAGCCGCGCGAGGCTCTCGAACAGCAATGCGAAGAAGCCCTCGGCATCCACCTCGTTCAGCCAGGTTGCGTTCGGTGGGCGCCCCCTGGTGCCGAACCAGTCCGCCACCGTCATCCCGAGAGTCAGGGGGCTCGCCGTCTCCACGGCGACATGGATGCGGCGGCCTCTGAACAAGGCCGGCCGCAAAAGAAAGGCGATCACACAGGGGTCGTGCAGCGGGCTGCCCTCCTGCTCGCGCTCCCGTTGCGGCTCGCCAGCGGCGTCGGAGAAGAGCGCCGCCACCGCCCATGCCGCCGCCGTGTCGATCCGCCGCAATCGCGCGAGGCGCTCCCGCGTCATCCGGACCTGATGCGTCAGGTCGAGCGGCAGCAGCGTCAGCGTCAGGCCACTTTCCAGCAAAACCGCGGCGGCTTCGGGGTCGGCATGGACATTGTATTCCGCCGCCGGCGTGACATTGCCGCCCTCGCTGCGGGCGCCGGCCATCCAGACAACCTCGGCGATGCCGGCGACGATGTCGGGCGCCTTCACCAGCGCTATGGCGAGGTTGGTCGCCGGGCCCAGCAGGCAGAGTGTGATCTCGCCGGGAGCGGCCGCGCGGAGGGTTTCAATCAGGTGGTCCACGCCATGGGTCGCCCGCGCCGGCACTTCCGGCTCCGGCAGATCCAGCCCCCTCAGCCCGGTGCCGCCGTGCACATGCTCCGCCGTAATGACCGGACGCACCAGCGGGCGGGCGCAGCCGGGATAGACCGGGATCTCCGACCGGCCGCCGAGCGCGAGCAGCCGCCGTGCATTGCTCTCCGTGCGCGCCAGGGGGACGTTCCCGGCGACGGCCACCAATGAGAGCAGTTCCAGTTCATCGGAGGCCGCCAGCGCCAGGAGGATGGCCGCGGCGTCGTCCTTCCCCGGATCGGTATCGATGATGATCTTCCGCGCCATGCGTCCTCTCAGCCCGATGATCCTGGAATATGGAGGCCCGGCCGACGCGCCGCGAGCGCCATGCAGGCCCCGCAGGTCTCCAGGGCATCGAAGGGCCTGTCGCCTCGTTCCGGGCGGGCGGCAGCATCAGCGCCCGAATGCGCACCGCGTCCTGAGTGGTCCATCATTCGCAGCCAGGGTACGGCCCCCCATATTCCTATCCCTCGAAACCGGGACCGCTCATGAAGACCATCGCCGCCAGCCTGCTGCTGCCCTTTCGCCAGATCACCGATCCCGGTTTCCGGAGACCGCTGCTGAAGGGCCTGCTCGCCGCCATCCTGGCCTTCGGCGGCCTGGCCGTGCTGGCCGACTGGGGCGTTGGCGCGCTGGTCGGCGGCCAGGGCTGGCTGGCCACCATGGCCGGGCTGCTCGGCGGCGCGCTGGTGCTGCTGACGGCGATCTGGCTGTTCGTCCCGGTCTTGCTGGCCATCACCAGCCTCTTCCTGGACGACGTGGCGGAGGCGGTGGAGCGGCGCTTCTACCCCGCCCTGCCACCCGCCGAGGGCGCCTCCCTCTCCGCCCAGATCCGCGCCAACCTGGCGCTCTCCCTCCGGCTTCTGGTGCTGAGCCTGGTCATCCTGCCCCTGACGCTGCTGCTGCCACCCGTCGGGGTGGTGCTGTTCTGGGCGGTCTCCGCCGTCTCCCTCGGCTACGGACTGTTCGAGGGGGTGGCGCAGCGCCGCATGTCGGTGCCGGAATCGCGCATCCTACGCCGCCGCCGCCGCACAGAGATCCTGGCGGTCGGCGCCGTGCTGGCGATCGCGGCGGTGCTGCCGGTCGCCAATCTGCTGGTGCCCGTGCTGGGCACCGCGGCGATGACCCACCTGCTGCACCGCGACCGGGAACAGGCCTGAAAACGAACAGGCCTGAAAACCACCCCCGACGATTGACCATCCGGCGCCCGCAACGGATAGGAGGGCCGGTCGGCCGCGAACCCTCCCGGCCGTCTCCTTGAGCAAGGTGCTGGCATGCTACGGCGCTTCTTCGGTTACTACCGCCCCCACCGCAGGCTCTTCCTGCTGGACTTCTGCTGCGCCGTGCTGGCCGGCCTGCTGGAGTTGGGCTTCCCCATCGCGGTGAAGACCTTTGTGGACGATCTCCTGCCGCAGCAGGACTGGGCGCTGATCCTGCTGGCAGCCGCCGGGCTGCTGGTGGTCTACCTGCTCAACACCGGTTTGATGGCGGTCGTCACCTACTGGGGCCACATGCTCGGGATCAACATCGAGACCGAGATGCGCCGCAAGGCCTTCGACCACCTCCAGAAGCTCTCCTTCCGGTTCTACGACAACCAGAAGACCGGCCATCTCGTGGCCCGCGTCACCAAGGATCTGGAGGAAGTGGGCGAAGTCGCGCATCACGGCCCCGAGGACCTTTTCCTGGCGGTGATGACCTTCATCGGCGCCTTCATCCTGATGTTCAGCGTGCACGTCCCCCTTGCCCTGCTGACCGCGGCCATCGTGCCGGTCATCGCCTGGGGCTCCACGCATTACGGCGCGCATATGACCCGCACCTGGCGCGCCCTCTTCGGGCGTGTCGGCGCTTTCAACGCCCGCATCGAGGAGACTGTGGGCGGCATCCGTGTGGTGCAGGCCTTCGGCAACGAGGACCACGAGCGGGCGCTCTTCGCGCAGGACAACGCGCGGTACCGCACCACCAAGCTCGAGGCCTATCGCATCATGGCGGCGAGCATGTCGCTCAACTACCTCGGGATGCGGCTGACGCAGATGGTGGTGATGCTGGCCGGCAGCTACTTCGTGTTGAACGGCCAGCTCTCGAACGGCGAGTTCGTCGGCTTCCTGCTGCTGGTCGGCGTGTTCTTCCGCCCGGTGGAGAAGATCAGCGCCGTGATCGAAACCTATCCCAAGGGCATCGCCGGCTTCCGCCGCTATACGGAATTGCTCGACACGGAACCGGACGTCACCGACGCGCCGGACGCCGTCCCCGCGCCCCCGCTGCGGGGCGAGATCCGCTACGAGCGGGTGCGCTTCGGCTACGGCCCCGGCAAGCCGGTGCTGGACGGCATCGACCTGCATGTTCCGGCGGGCAGCACCGTGGCCTTCGTCGGCCCCTCCGGCGCCGGCAAGACCACCCTGTGCTCGCTACTCCCGCGCTTCTACGACGTGCAGGCCGGGCGGATCACCATCGACGGCATGGACATCCGCGCCATGACGCTCGCCTCGCTGCGCGCCCAGATCGGCATCGTGCAGCAGGATGTCTTCCTGTTCGCCGGAACACTGCGCGAGAACATCGCCTATGGCCGCCTCGGTGCCTCCGAGGCCGAGATCCGGCAGGCCGCCCGCCAGGCCCGGCTGGAGGAACTGATCGCGCAGCTTCCGGAAGGTCTCGACACCGTTGTCGGCGAGCGCGGCGTGAAGCTCTCGGGCGGCCAGAAGCAGAGGCTGGCCATCGCTCGCATCTTCCTGAAGAACCCGCCTATCCTCATCCTGGACGAGGCGACCTCCGCCCTCGACACTGAGACGGAGCGCGCCATCCAGCAATCCCTGGCCGAACTGGCGAAGGGCCGCACGACGCTGGTCATCGCGCACCGGCTGGCGACCATCCGCAACGCGGACCGGATCGTGGTGGTGGATGGCAGCGGCATCGTCGCGCAGGGGCGGCACGAGGATCTCGTCGCGCAGCCCGGCCTCTACCAGCGCCTGACCGCCGCGCAGGAGGGGCTGCTGGCCACGGCGGAAGGCTGAGCCCCGAAGAGGCTGCCGGGCCTGTGCCGGCGTGCCGCATCTTTCGTCGTTGGAGCAACCCCAGGGCGCGCCGGGCGTCCTTCCGGCGGAACCTGCAAAGGGAGACACGCCGATGGCCAGTGAACGCTTCAAGCCACCCGGACCGCTCGGCTTCGGGGGGGCGCCGCTCGGCGACATGTTCCAGGCGGTGGATGATGCGACAGCCGAGGCCACGCTGGAGGCCGCCTGGGACAGCGGCATCCGCTACTTCGATACGGCGCCGCATTACGGCGCCGGCCTCTCGGAGCACCGCTTCGGTGCCGTGCTGCGCCGCCATCGGCGTGACGACTATGTGCTCTCCACCAAGGCGGGCCGGCTGCTGGAGCCCAGCATCGAGCCCGAGATCGGCCATCCCTTCGTCAGCGGCCTGCCCTTCCGCCGGGTGATGGACTACTCGGCCGCTGGTGCGCGCCGCTCGGTGGAGGACAGCCTCCAGCGTATGGCGGTCGGCCGCATCGACATCGTCTATGTGCACGACCTCGCCGCCGACCATCTCGGCGACGCCTGGACGGAAGCTTTCGAGACCGCCCGCGAAGGCGCCTTCCGCGAGCTGATCAAGATGCGCGAGGAGGGGCTGATCCGCGCCTGGGGCCTCGGTGTGAACCTGCCTGAGCCCTGCATCCGCGCGCTGAAGGAATCCGACCCGGACATCTTCCTGCTGGCGGGCCGCTACAGCCTGCTTGACCTGACCGGCCTCAAGGAACTGTTCCCGCTCTGTGCCGAGCATGGCGCGCATGTGGTGGTCGGCGGCCCCTACAATTCCGGCCTGCTCGCCGGCGGCCGCACCTTCGAGTACCAGGAGGCACCGCCCGAGCAGGTCGCCGCGCGCGACCGGCTCGCCGCGGTGGCCAAGGAGCACGGGGTGGACCTGCGCGCAGCGGCGCTGCAGTTCTGTGCCGCGCATCCGGTGGTGGCGGCGGTGATCCCGGGCGCCAAGCACCCTGACCGGGTGCGGCAGAACGCCGAGCTGATGCGGCAGAAGATCCCGGCAGCCTTCTGGGCGACGCTCAAGTCGCAATCCCTGCTGCCGGAGAATGCCCCCACCCCCGCCGGGTAGCGGGCAGCCCAGGCGCGGAGGAACTCGCTTCCTCCGTGCCGCTTACGCCTCGTCCGGCAGGGGCCGCCAGAGCCGCAAGGGTGCGGCGGTGGCACCACGCATCGCCGCCTGCGCCTCGTTCTCCAGCGCGGAGAGGAAGCGGGAGCGGTCCGCCGCCGCCATCGGCGCCGGGCCGCGTGTCGTCGCGCCGACCTCCCGGAGGTGGCGCGCGATCTCCCGCCCGGCCAGGGCGCTGCCGATGTTGTCCGGCGTCCAGAGCCGGCCGTTCGGCGCCAGGGCCCGGCTGCCCTTCTCCAGGCACCGGGCGGCGAGCGGGATGTCTGCCGTGACGCAGATGTCCGAGGCCGCGATATGCTCGGCGATCCAGTCATCCGCCGCATCCGGCCCTTCGGCGACGATCACGCGGCGGATCCAGGGCGCATCCGGCAGGCGGATGCCACGTGAGCCGTTGGACACAACGTGGACGACGAGGGAAAGCCGGCCGGCCACGCGGAACACCTCATCCCGCACGGGGCAGGCATCGGCATCGATCCAGATCTCGGGATTGGGCATCGGTGCAGGATGTAGCCCGGGGCGGCAGACCTGCCAAACACTGCCGCAGGGAAACGACGCCAGAGCAGGGGCACTGCTCCGGCGCCTGCGGCTTCCGCCTCAGCCGGCGGCTTCGGCCAGCCAGTGCGTGACCACAGAACAGGCCGCCGCGAAATCCTCCATCCGCATCGCCTCATGCGGATTGTGGCTGCCGTTCTGGTTGCGCACGAAGAGCATGGCGGAAGGGATGCCGGCCGCCGCGAAGGCCGCCGCGTCATGCCCTCCGCCGGAGGCCATCTCCAGATACGGCACGCCCAGGGTTTCCGCCGCGCGGGCGAGCCCAGCACGCAGGGCGGCATCCATCGGAGCGGCGACCGACCCCGTCTCGGGGCCAAGCTCGAAGCGCACCCCGCGCCGCGCCTCGATCGCCGTCACCTGGCGGGCCAGCTCGGCGAAGATGGCGTCCACGCTGGCCGGATTCACGCTGCGCACGTCCAGCATGAAGGTGGCCTCGCCGGGGATCTTGGTGAAGCCTGCCTCCGCCGTGGTGGCCAAGGTGCAGAAGGTGCAGACCAGGCGGTGGCCATGCGCCTCCAGCCGTGCCCATTCCTCGTCCAGCGCCACCGCCAGCTCGGCCAGCGCGATGGCGGCGTCGCGCCGGTAGCGGCGCGGCGTGCCACCGGAATGGTTGTACTCGCCGAGCACACGGCCCTGCCGTAGGCGACGGCTGCCCGGGATGCCGGTGACGATGCCGACCGGTACACCCTCGGAATCCAGCACCGGCCCCTGCTCGATATGCACCTCCAGGAAGGCCGCGGCGTTGTCGGGCGTCAGCACCTTCTCGCCACGCGCCGCGAAGTCGGGGTCGAAGCCTTCCTCGCGCATGTGCTCGGCCAGGCTGCGGCCGGAATCCTGGCGCTTCACCTCAAGCTCCTCCGGCTTCAACCGGCCCAGCGCGCCCCGGCTGCCGGGATAGGAGGTTGGGAACCAAGCCCCCGCCTCCTCCGCCCGCGTGGCGATCACCGTGACGTCGCACGCCGGGGTGAAGCCCGCGCGCTTCAGCCCGGCGACGGCCGCCAGCCCCGCCAGAACCCCGGCGGCGCCGTCGAAATTGCCGCCCTGGGCCACCGAATCGAGGTGGCTGCCGAGCAGCACCCGCTTCGCCGCCCGGTCCTGGCCCGGCAGGGTCATGTGCAGGTTGCCGACCGGGTCGGCGCTCACCTCCAGGCCCAGCGCCTCGGCCTCGCGGCGGGCGAGCGCATGCGCCATGCGCTCGCCGGGGCCATAGGCCTCGCGCGTGATGCCGACGCCATCGAAGCTCTTCTGCCGCAGCTCGTCGAACAGCCGCTCGGCCAGCTCGACGTCCGGCGACAGATTGCGCCGCACCGCCTCAGACGCCACGGACCACCCCACCATCCACCAGATGCACCCGGCCGGTGATGTAGGAGGCATGCGCCGACGCCAGGAAGGCGCCCATCGGGCCGAACTCCTTCGGCTCGCCGAAGCGGCCGACCGGGATGGTCGCCGAGCGCTCGGTCACCAGCTCGTCGATGCTCTTGCCGGTCTTCTGCGAGGCGGAGGCCAGGGTTTCCTGCGTCCGGTCGGTGGCGAAGGCGCCGGGGCCGATGATGTTGCAGGTCACGCCGTCACCCGCGATCTCGGTCGCCAGCGTCTTGTTCCACCCCACGATCGCCGAACGCAGCGTGTTGGAGAGCGCCAGCCCGGGCAGCGGCTGCACCACGCCGGTGGAGGCGACGGTGATCAGGCGGCCCCACTTCTGCTTCCGCATGGCCGGCAGCAGCCGGTTGGCGATGCGGATGGGCGAGAGCACGATGCGCTGGAACCAAGTGACGAGATCCTCCTCCTTCATCTCCAGCGCGGTGCAGGTCGGCGGGCCGCCATGGTTCAGCACCAGGATGTCCACCCCGCCGAGCGCGGCCACGGCGGTATCGGCCAGCCGGTCCATCTGCGCGCCCTCGGCCACATCGGCCGTGATGCCAACTGCTTTCGGGGCGCCGGCCGCCTTCAGCTCCTCCGCCACGCGGTCCAGGCTGGCCTGGTTCCGGCCGGAAATGGCGATCGCCACGCCCTCCGCCGCCAGCGCATCCGCGATCGAACGGCCAAGGCCCTTGGAGGCTCCCATCACCAGGGCACGGCGCCCCTGCAGACCCAGATCCATGGTTCCGCTCCTTCTCTGTGCTCGCTGAGGGGGCGGACCGTGAACCCTTCCCCTCCCCCTGGCAAGACGGCGCCCGGCGATTAAGCTGCTCCCGGGACGCAAAGGGGAGGAAACCCGACCATGCTCATGATGGCCCTGTCGCTAGACCACGCAGCCTCTACAAAGACACGGCTGCCTCAGCCGGCGGGCAGCCCGGCCGCGCCACGCCCGCTGGGCCACGGCTCCGCATCCTCCAGCCTCCTCCGAGGAGCCCGCGCATGAGCAAGCCCATCATCCTGCTCACCCGTCGCTTCCCCGACGCGGTGGAGGCGCGTGCCCAGCGCGACTATGTCACCATCCCGAATCCCGCCGACACGCCGATGACCGGCGCACAGATCGTGGCAGCCGCCCGGGACGGTGAGGTGGCGGGCATCCTCTGCGCCGCCGGGGATGCGCTGGACGCGCAGACCATCGCCTCCCTGCCCGAGACGGTGCGCATCATCGCCACCTTCAGTGTCGGCACCGACCATATCGACCTGCCGGCCGCCGCCGCGCGCGGCATCCTGGTGACCAACACGCCGGACGTGCTGAGCGTCGCCACCGCCGAGATCGCGATGCTGCTGATCCTGACCGCAGCACGGCGCGGCGGCGAGGCGGAGCGGATGGTGCGGGCCCGCGAATGGACGGGCTGGGCACCCACGCAGCTTATGGGCGTGACGTTGGAGGGCAAGAAGCTCGGCATCCTCGGCATGGGCCGGATCGGCCAGGCCCTGGCGCGCATGGCACGCGGCTTCGGCATGGAGATCCACTACCGAAACCGCAATCGGCTTTCCCCCGCCGAGGAGCAGGGCGCGACCCATCATGCCGAGGAGGCCGCCTTCCTCGGCAGTATCGACATCCTTTCGATGCATATCCCCGGCGGTGCGGCCACCCGGAACTGGCTGAACGCGGAGCGCATCGCCATGCTGCGCCGGGGCGCCATTGTGGTGAATACGGGCCGCGGCACCACGGTGGATGATGCCGCGCTCTGCGCTGCCCTCCGCTCGGGCCATCTGCGCGCCGCCGGCCTCGATGTATTCGCCGGCGAGCCGAAGATCTTCGAGGGCTATTACACCACCCCCAACCTGGTGCTCCTGCCGCATCTCGGCAGCGCGACGGTGGAAACGCGGGATGCGATGGGCTTCCGCTGCCTGGACAACCTCGACGCCGTGCTGCTGCGCAAAGAGGCGCCGTTGCACCCCGTCCGCTAGGTTGCCTCCGGATCAGGGCAGATAGGCGCTGATCAGCCGGTCCGCATTCTGTGCCACCCGGGCTGCCGGCCCATCGGCGCCAAAGAGCTGGCCGGAGACATAGGCGCCCTCGATCAGCAACAGCAGCCCGTCGCCCAGCGCCTCGGGCTCGCTGGCGCCCATCTCCGCCGCCATGGCGCGTAACCGACGGCGGAGCTCGCGCTTATTGGCCTCGCTGACGATGCGCGCGGGATGGCCGGGATGAGGGTACTCGACCGCTGCGTTGGTCAGGCCGCAGCCGCGATAGCCCTCGGCGGTCGCGCGGGCACCGAGATGACCAAGGAAGGCGGCAAGTTGCGCCCGCGGGTCGCCCGGATGCGCTGCGACCGCGGCATCGAAGCGCTGCCAGAACTGAGCCTCGTAGTCGCGCAGATAGCAGGCCGCGAGTTCGTCCTTGGAGGAGAAGTTGCGGTAGAGGCTTGGCTTGGTCACACCGGCACGGGAGACGATCTCGTCCACGCCCACAGCGCGGATGCCCTCCTTGTAGAACAACTCGCTCGCGGTCCTGCGGATCCGTGCGGCGGCAGGAAGAGGCTTGGCTTGCGGTGCGGACATGTCGCGCGGAAAGGTCCTTGACGATGTTACTGACTGGTACGTACGATCGCTTCGAAACGTACCGGTTAGTCACATGAACATAGCCACTCCCCGGCCCTTTGGCCAGAACTACGCCTTCGTCGTCATCGCAGTGATCTTCCTGGCCTTGCTGGCCTCGGCCGGGCTGCGCTCGACGCCCGGCGTGCTGATCCTGCCGCTGGAGGAGGCCTTCGGCTGGAGCCGGAGCACCATCGCCTTCTCCGCCGGGCTCGGCATCTTCCTCTATGGCATGGTCGGACCCTTCGCGGCGGCCCTGATGGCGAGCTTCGGGTTGCGCCGCACGGTGCTCGGCGCCCTGGTGCTGATGTCGGCTGCTACAGGCGCCAGCGCCTTCATGAGCGAGCCCTGGCATCTGGTGCTGAGCTGGGGCGTGCTGTCCGGCATGGGCTCCGGCGCGGTGGCGCTGGTGCTGGGCGCGACCGTGGTGAACCGCTGGTTCGTGAAGAATCGCGGACTGATGATGGGCCTGCTCACCGCCAGCACCGCGACGGGGACCCTGGTGTTCCTTCCCCTCCTGGCCTCGCTCGCTCAATCGGGCGGCTGGCGCCCCGTGGTGCTCGCTGTCTCAGTGGCCACGGCGGCAGTGATTCCCCTGATCTGGCTCCTGGTGCCGGAGCGCCCGGCCTCGATCGGGCTGGTGCCCTATGGGACGGCGCCGGGAACCACGCCGCCCTCGCAGCCCGCCGCCGGCCTGCTGGCCGCCGCCTTTGGCAGCCTGAAGCGCGCCGCGCGCACCCGCACCTTCTGGTATCTCTTCGCCACCTTCTTCATCTGCGGCTTTACCACCAACGGGCTGGTGGGCACCCATCTGATCGCGCTCTGCGGCGACATGGGAATTCCCGAGGTGCGAGCGGCCAGCCTGCTAGCGCTGATGGGCGTCTTCGACTTGATCGGCACCACTCTCTCCGGCTGGCTCACCGACCGCTACGATCCGCGCAAGCTGCTCTTCTTCTACTACGGGCTGCGCGGACTCTCGCTGATCTACCTGCCCTATTCCGACTTCTCCCTCTACAGCCTGAGCATCTTCGCCGTCTTCTACGGGCTCGACTGGATCGCCACCGTGCCGCCGACGCTCCGCCTGGCCACCGAGGCCTTCGGCGAGCGCGACGCCCCCGTGATCTTCGGCTGGGTGGCCGCGGGGCACCAGATCGGCGCCGCCAGCGCGGCCTTTCTGGGTGGCGTGCTGCGGGATACCCAGGGCGACTATCTCGGCATGTTCATCCTGGCCGGGGCCACAGGACTGGTCGCGGCCGGGCTGTCGCTGGCGATCCGGCGCGGTGCGGTGCCGGCCCTGGCCTGAGCCGCACCATCGCTGGACAGGCTGGCGGGCCGCACCCACCATGCGCCGCCACCTCGATTGAAGGCTCGACGCCATGCTGTTCGACTTTGCCAACCTGACCGTCGCCGAGCGCTACAAGCTCCTGACCTCCACCGTGGTGCCGCGGCCGATCGCCTGGGTGGTGACGCAGGACGCGGCCGGGGTGGTGAATGCCGCGCCCTTCTCCTTCTTCAACGCTTTTTCCAGCGATCCGGCGGTGGTCGGCGTTAGCGTCGGCGGCTCGCCCCGCGGGCCGGGCGACAAGGACACCCTGGCGAACATTAAGGCCACCGGGCAGTTCGTCGTCTGCCTGGTCTCGGAGGCGGTCAGCGAGGCGATGAACATTACCGCCATCGACATGCCGCCGGAGCTGGACGAGCTGGCCGAGGCCGGCCTGACCCCGACCCCGAGCCGCATGGTCAAGCCGCCACGGATCGCGGAAAGCCCCGTGGCCATCGAATGCGAGACTTTCCAGCTTGTCCCGCTTGGCGGCAACACGCTGGTGCTCGGCCGCGTGCTGGCCATGGAGGTGCGGGACGACTGCGTCTCCGACCCGGCGAAGCTGTATATCGATTCGCCCGGGCTGGGGCTGATCGGCCGCATGCACGGGCGCGGCTGGTACGCCCGCACCACCGACCGGGTGGAGATCCCCCGTATCACCTGGAGCCAGTGGCAGGCGCGCAAGGCCGAAAAGCCGGAGTGAGCCGTCCAGACCCGAGTTTCGCCTGAGCCGACCCTGTGCTAACCGCGGCTGAGAAGCAGTCGCGGCACGCATGTCCACCACCGTCCAGTCCGGGCCGACCATCTCCAGGCCGCCACTGACCGCGCCCCCGCGCCGGCGCGTGCCGCTCTGGGCGCGCGCCGGCTGGCTGGTTGCGCTACTGGTGGCCCTGCCGGTCCTCGCCGTCCTCTCTAACGCCTTGGCGCCGCTCCTGGGCCTCGCCCCGCGCAGCGACGGGCAGGTCTGGCATCATATCGTCCACACCAACCTGCTGCCCTATCTCGGGAACTCGCTGAAGCTCGGCGCCCTGGCCGCGCTGATGGCGGGCAGCACGGGCGTGGTCTGCGCCTGGCTTGTTACCGCCTGCCGCTTTCCCGGACGCCGGGCGCTGGAAATGCTGCTGCTGCTGCCAGTGGCCATGCCGGCCTATGTCTGCGGCTATCTCTACACCTGGCTGCTGGACGTGGCCGGCCCGGTGCAGACCGGCCTGCGGGAAATGACCGGCCTGCGTTGGGGCGAATACTGGTTCCCGGAGATCCGCAGCCTGCCGGGCGCCGCCGTGATGCTGGCGGCGGTCCTCTATCCCTATGTCTATCTGCTCTGCCGCGCCGCCTTCCTGCAGCAAAGCACCTGCCTGATCGAGGCCTCGCGCACCCTGGGCCATTCCCTGCCGCACACCTTCCTGCGCGTGGCCCTCCCTCTGGCCCGGCCGGCGCTCGCCGCCGGGCTGGGCCTGGTGCTGATGGAGACCCTCGCCGATTTCGGGACGGTGGACTATTTCGCCGTCCGCACCTTCACCACCGGCATCTATGAGGCGTGGTTCGGCATGGGGGACCGTGGCGCCGCCAGCCAGCTCGCCGCCTGCCTGATCGGCGTCGTGGCGCTGCTGCTGCTGGCCGAGCATGCCTCGCGAGGCGGCCGCCGCTATCACCCCACCACGACGCGGCAGCCGCCGCTGCGCCCGGTCGACCTTCATGGCCTGAAGGCCTGGTCGGCAACCGCCGCCTGTCTCCTGCCCGTGCTGGTGGGCTTTGCCATTCCCGCGGGCGGGCTTCTCTGGCTGACGCTGCAACAGGGTGATGCGCTGGCGCCGCATCGCTTCCTGCCCTTTGCGCGCAATTCCCTGCTGCTGGCGGGCATCACCGCCGCCCTGGGCGTGACACTAGCGGCGCTGCTGGGCTGGGGCCTGCGGCTCTACCCTTCTCGACTGTCCGGCTTCGCAAACCGTGTCGCCGGGCTGGGCTATGCCGTGCCAGGCTCCGTCATCGCCGTAGGCACGCTGGTGCCCTTCGGGTTGATGGACAACGCGTTGGACTCCTGGCTGCGGGCACGCTTCGGCGTTTCCTCCGGCCTGCTGCTCTCGGGAACCATGGTGGCGCTGGTCTTCGCCTATCTCGTGCGTTTCCTCGCCGTCGGGCAGTCGGCGGTGGAAAGCGGCCTGGCGCGGCTGAAGCCTAGCCTCTTCGGCGCCGCCCGGACGCTCGGCTGCGGCCCGGGCGCGGCGGTGCGACGCGTCGAGGCGCCGCTGGCGCGCGGCGCCCTGCTGACGGCTGCGGTGCTGGTCTTCGTGGACACGATGAAGGAATTGCCGGCCACGCTGATCGTCCGGCCCTTTGACCTCGATACGCTGGCGGTTCGCGTCCACAACCTGGCCTCCGACGAGCGGCTGGCGGAGGCGAGCACGGCTGCCCTGCTGATTGTGCTGGTCGGTCTGGGGCCGGTGCTGGTGCTGATCCGCGCGATGCGCGGGCGGTAGAAGGGCTGGCGGACCGGAGCCGGTCCGCCAGCTTTCAACGGAGCTCAGTCGCCGATGGCGCGCAGGCGCGGCTTGCGGTTGGCGGCGATCAGTTCCTCGTAGACGGAGACATAATCCTCCGCCATGCGACGGGCGGTGAAGCGCTGCTCGAAGCGCGCACGCACCTTGCCGCGGTCGAGGGTGGGGATACGCCCGACCGCTTCCACCGCATCATCCTCATTCTCGACGATGAAGCCGGTCAGCCCGTCCTCCATCACCTCGGGCACCGAGCCGCGCCGGAAGGCGATTACCGGCGTGCCGCAGGCCATCGCCTCGATCATCACCAGCCCGAAGGGCTCCGGCCAGTCGATCGGGAAGAGCAGCGCATGGGCGCCAGAGAGGAAGGCGGGCTTCTGGTCGTCGTTGATCTCGCCGACGTACTCGACGTGGCCCTGCTCCATCAGCGGCGCGATCTCGCGCTCGTAATAGGCGCGGTCCGCCACGTCGATCTTCGCGGCGACCTTCAGCTTCACCCCAGCGCGGGCGGCGATGCGGATGGCCTTGTCCAACCCCTTCTCCGGCGAGACACGGCCGAGGAAGGCAAAGTATTTCTGCTCCACATCCTGCGGCGTCAGCCGGTCCTTCGGCATGCCGTGCAGCACCGTGCGCACCCAGTTCAGGCGCGGGATCGGCAGGCGCTGGTGATCGGAGATCGAGACGAAGGGCGTATGGCCATAGGTCTCGTAGATCATCTTGAATTCCGGCAGGTCGAGCCGACCATGCAGGGTGGTGAGGAACGGCACGCGCTGCCGGTCGAGCAACCCGAGCGGGAAGTAGTCGATATGGGAGTGGATGACGTCGAACTCGCCGGCCCGCTGTGCCACCTGCTCGACCATCTTCATGTAATGCGCCACCCAGTCCTTGACGCTGGGGTCCAGGCGCAGGGCCTGGTCGCGCATGGCAGCCAACTTCGCCGTGGTGACGGAATCGCCGCTGGCGAACAGGGTCACTTCGTGACCCATCGCGACCAGTTCTTCGGTCAGCGAGGAGACGACCCGTTCGGTTCCGCCATACAACCGTGGCGGAACCGCCTCGAAAAGCGGCGAGATTTGCGCGATGCGCATGTAATGCGACCCCTTTTTCCCGGAAGGCCGGAAGCTTTACTTAAGATCAGGCGCCGAAAACTTGACCCCGTCCAGGGCCACCTGTATCTATGATGAACATAGAAATTGAATATGGCGAAATGTAGGCTGCCGTGACTGCAACCCGCACGCCGACCACCTCCCCTCTCCGCTACCTGCTCAACCACGCGCGACGCCGCAAGGCCGGGCATGCGCTGGTCTTCGGCGCCGTGCTGGCGGCGGTGGCCTGCGGGGTTTCCGCGCAATACGGGCTGAAGCACCTGATCGACATCGTCGCCCAGGGGCCCGCTGCGGCGACCGGCGTCTGGAGCGCCTTCTTCCTGCTCTGCGCCCTGATCGCGGCGGACAACCTGCTATGGCGCGTCGGCGGCTGGGCCGCCACGCATTCCTTCACGGCAGTCGGCGGCGATATCCGGCAGGACCTCTTCGCCCATCTGGCAGGGCATAGTCCCAGCTACTTTGCCGACCGCATGCCGGGCGCGCTGGCAGCCCGCGTCTCCTCGACCGCACAGGCCGCCTTCACGGCCGAGAACACGCTGGCCTGGGGTGTCGTCCCGCCCACCGCCGCCGTGCTGAGCGCCATCCTGTTCACGGGCGCGATCCATCCGGTGCTCGCCGCCGCGCTGGCGGTGCTGGCGCTCGGCATCGGGACGGTGATGCACCGCCTCGCCCGCCGGGGAGCGGCGCTGCACCGCGTCCATGCCAGCCGCGCCGCGGCGGTGGATGGTGAGCTGGTGGACGTGGTCAGCAATATCCCGGTGGTGCGGGCCTTCGGCGCCACCTTGCGGGAGAAGGAACGGATTGCCGGCGCGGTGCAGGCGGAAATCGGCGCCCACCGCGGCAGCCTCTACTACATGGAGAAGCTCCGCCTCATTCACGCGGTGCTGACGGTGCTGCTGACCGGTGCGACGCTCGCCGCCGGCCTGGGGCTCTGGCAGCAGGGCCACGCCTCGGTGGGCGATGTCGCCCTGCTCGCCACTCTCTCCCTCACCATCCTGCACGGCACGCGCGACATCGCCGTCGCACTGGTGGAACTGACGCAGCAGATGGCGCGGCTGGAGGAGGCGCTCGGCGCCCTGCTGGTGCCGCATGCACTGGAAGCCCGGCCCGGTGCCCTGCCGCTGCGCCGTGGCCCTGGCGCCGTGCGCTTCGAGGGCGTTCGTTTCGCCTATCCCGGCCGCCCCTCTCTGATGGAGGGGTTCAATCTGGAGGTCGAGCCCGGGCAGCGCGTCGGCCTGGTGGGCTTCTCCGGCGCCGGCAAGTCCACCGTCCTGGCACTGCTGCAACGCTTCCACGATCCCGATTCCGGCCGCGTGCTGGTGGATGGCCAGGACCTCCGGGACATCACGCCCGACAGCCTGCACGAAGCCCTCGCCGTGGTGCCGCAGGACACCGCCCTGTTCCACCGCTCCGTGCTGGAGAACATCCGCTATGGCCGCCCGGAGGCCACCGACGAGGAGGTGATGCGCGCGGCTGAGATGGCACAGTGCCGCGCCTTCATCGAGGCGCTGCCGGAAGGCTTCCACACGGTGGTGGGCAACCGCGGCATCAAGCTGTCGGGCGGGCAGCGGCAGCGCCTGGCCATCGCCCGCGCGCTGCTGAAGGACGCGCCGATCCTGCTGCTGGACGAGGCGACCTCCGCGCTGGACAGCGAAAGCGAGCGTGCCATCCAGGCGGCGCTGGACCGGCTGATGCGCGGCCGCACCGTGATCGCCATCGCGCATCGCCTGTCCACCCTGCAAAATTTCGACAGAATCATCGTCATGAATCACGGCCGGATCGTCGAGGACGGCTCGCCCGCGGAACTGGCCAACCGCCTCGGCCCCTATCGGGAATTGCTGCGCCAGCAGCAGGCCGGCATGGTGCCGGAGCTGCCGGAGGCGGCCTGAAGAGGAAGCCGCGCGCATGTCGCGACTGGTCGTGGTCTCCAACCGTGTCGCCCCGATCACCGAGGGCGAACCGACCGCCGGCGGCCTCGCGGCGGGGGTGATGGATGCGCTGCGCCACAGCGGCGGGCTGTGGTTCGGTTGGTCGGGCCAGACCGTGCCCGATGCGCTCGTTCCGCCCGAGACGCTGCCGCCCGGCCTGCCGCCGGCGGTGGCGCGCAGCGGCCCGGTGACGCTCTACACCACCGATCTGACGCAGCGCGACTACAACGATTATTACCGCGGCTTCTCCAACGGCACGCTCTGGCCGATCCTGCACTACCAGACCGGCCTCGCCCGCTTCGAGCGTGGCGAGTTCGAGGGTTATCGGCGCGTCAACGCGCATTTCGCCCGCCATCTCGCCGCGCTGGTCGCGCCCGAGGACGTCATCTGGGCGCATGACTACCACCTGCTCTGCCTCGCGGAATCGCTGCGCGAGGCGGGCCTTCGCAACCGGCTGGGCCTGTTCCTGCACACGCCTTTTCCCGCGCCGGCCGTGCTGACCACCGTGCCGGTCCATGCCGAGCTGGTGCGCGCGCTGTGCCAGTACGACCTGATCGGCTTCCAGACCGAGGGCGACCGTCGCGCCTTCGCCGACTATGTCCGCTACGAGCTTGGTGGCGAGGAGCGCCCGGATGGCGTCCTCCTGGCGCATGGCCGGGCGGTCCAGACCGGCGTCTATCCGATCGGCGTGGAGGTGGATGCGCTGCGGGCGGAGGCCTGCGACGCCGAGCCCGGGCCGATGGCCGCGCTGCAATCCGGCCTTGGCGGCCGTGCCCTGGTACTCAGCGTGGAGCGGCTCGACTATTCCAAGGGCCTGCGGCAGCGCTTCGCCGCCTATGAGCGGTTCCTGGCCGAGCATCCCGCCTGGCACCGGCGCGTGGAATACGTGCAGATCGCGCCGCCCTCCCGCTCGGATGTGGAAGCCTACCAAGCCATCCGCCGGGAGCTGGAGGGAGAGGCCGGCCGCATCAACGGCCGCTTCGCCGAGCTGGACTGGACACCGCTGCGCTACCTGAATCGCGGCTTCCCCCGGCGCCAGCTCATGCCGCTCTACGCCGCCGCGCGGGTCGGGCTGGTGACGCCGCTGCGGGACGGCATGAACCTCGTCGCCAAGGAATACGTGGCGGCGCAGGACCCGCAGGACCCCGGCGTTCTGGTGCTCTCGCGCTTCGCCGGCGCGGCGCGCGAGCTGGAAGCCGCATTGCTGGTCAATCCGCATGACGAGGCGGCCGTGGCCGCCGCGCTGGACCAGGCGCTGGCCATGCCCCTGGAAGAGCGGCGGGAGCGCCATGCGGCGATGATCGCGGTCATGCGGCACAACAGCCTGGAGCGCTGGCGGGACCGCTTCGTGGCCGAGCTGCGCGGCCTCGCGCGGCCCGGCGCCGCCGTGGCCTGAAGCGGCGGGGCCGTTTCGTGGCCGCTCGCGGCATGGCGAGCGGCCTCTGGAATTTCGGCCTCCGGCCATGCAAATTAGATCCATGCGCATCTATCTCGCCGGACCCGACGTCTTCCTCCCCAACGCCGGCGAGATCGCCGCCGCGAAGAAGGATGTCTGCGCCCGCTACGGTGCCATCGGCGTCTTCCCGACCGACCCGATCGCGGACAGCGCGGCGGATGCGGCGCAGGAGCGCTTCCTGGAGATCTATCTGCGGAACGAGGCGCATATCCGCCAGTGCGATGCGCTGATCGCCAATCTGACGCCGTTTCGCGGACCCTCGGCCGATGCCGGAACGGTCTACGAGCTCGGCTTCATGCGGGCGCTCGGCCGACCCGTCGCCGGATATGCCAATACCACGCGACATTTCGCCGCCCGCACGCGGGATTTCCTGGGCGCCGCCGCGCAGCAGCGCCCGGATGGCGGATGGGTCGATGGCGAGGGCCTGAGCCTCGAGGATTTCGGCCGGCACGACAACCTGATGATCGATGGCGGCATTGCCGCGGCGGGTGGCAGCCTGATCACGCGGGACGTGCCGGAGCACCTGCGCTGGCAGGATCTGGGCGCCTTCGAAGCCTGCGTGGCGACCCTGATGCAGCCCCTGCGCGGCGCCGCCTGATCCGACGCGCCCCGGCCCGTCCGGCGATGCCCATTCGCGGTGGAGGCGAAGTGTTCTTCGCAAGCTGACGCGATTGCGGCACCTTCGACCGTCCATGCAAAACGCCACCCCGCCCTCCGCTTTCGCCCCGCTTCGGCACGCCACCTTCCGCATGCTCTGGCTGGCGAGCCTTGCCAGCAACACCGGCATGTGGGTGCAGAACACCGGGGCGGGATGGCTGATGACCAGCCTCGACCCTTCGCCGCTGATGGTCAGCCTGGTCCAGGCGGCCTCGATGCTGCCGGTCTTTCTGCTGGCCCTACCCACCGGCGCCCTGGCCGACATCGTGGACCGGCGTCGCTACCTGATCTTCGCGCAGAGCTGGATGTGCCTGATGGGCCTCACCCTCTGCCTGCTGACAGCCTGGGGCCTGCTCGGCCCCTGGGGCCTCCTGGCGCTGACCTTCGGCATCGGCGCCGGCAGCGCGATGAACTTCCCCGCCTGGGCGGCGACCACCCCGGAGCTGGTGCCGCGGGCGGACCTCACCCAGGCCATCGTGCTGAATGGCATCGGCTTCAACCTCGCGCGGGCGGTCGGGCCGGCCCTGGGCGGCTTCGTCATCGGGCTGGCGGGGACCCAGGCGGCCTTCGCCTTCAACGCCGCCTGTTTCCTGGTGCTGATCCTGGCACTGGTGGCGTGGCGGCGGGAGGCGGCGCCCAACACTCTGCCCAAGGAGCACTTCATCTCAGCCATGCGGGCCGGGTTGCGCTTCGTCGCCGCCTCACCGGCCCTGCGCGTCATCATCCTGCGGGCGGTGGTGTTCTTCTTCTTCGGCGCGGCGATGTGGGGCCTCCTTCCGCTGGTGGTGCGCGAGCGGCTGGGGCTCGGCCCGGAGGCCTTCGGGCTGCTGCTGGCGGCCATGGGCATTGGCGCAGTCGGCGGCGGCCTGCTGCTCCCCCGGCTGCGCGAGCGCCTGAACCGGGGAGACCTCGTCATGGTGGCGTCGCTGGGCGTGGCTGCGGCGCTGCTGCTGCTCGGGTTCGGCCGCCACTGGGCGCCGGTGGGCCTCGGCATGCTGATCTACGGCAGCGCCTGGATCGGCGCCTCCAGCACGCTCCAGGCCGCGGCGCAGATGGTGGCACCCGCCTGGGTGCGGGCCCGGGCGATCGGCATCTATCAGCTTTCCTTCTTCGGCGCCCTGGCCTTCGGCGCGGCACTGGCGGGATGGCTCAGCACCGTCATCGGCGTGCAGGCGGCGCTGCTCGGCTTTGGCGCCGCGGGCGGCCTCGCCGCCCTGGTCATGCGGCGCTGGGGGCTGGACCCTGCCGCGTCGGCCGAGGCGCACCCGCCGGCGCCGCTGCTGCCCGAGGCACCAGCGCCGGAGATCGCCCCTCTCCTCGCGCAGGACCGCGGGCGCGTCCTGGAGGTGGTGCGGTACCATATCGATCCGGTGAACCGGGCCGCCTTCCTGGCCGCCATGGCGGATGTCCGCTGGGCGCGCCTGCGGAGCGGCGCCCTCTCCTGGCGGCTCTATGAGGATGTTGCGCGGCCCGAGCGCTGGGTCGAGTTCTGGCTGGTGGAGAACTGGAACGAGCACCTGCGCGAACAGAGCCGCCTGGGTCCGGATGACCATGCCGCCATTGCCCGCGCCGCCGCGCTTCATCAGGGCGAAACCGGACCGAAGGCAGTGCGCTACATCCATCAGCTTCCCTGAGCGGGGCCAGCTTTACCAATCGCCCGGCAACCCTAACTTTAGCCTGGCGTTTGTGCAGCCAGACAGGAGAACTGACGATGGCTTCCCTTCACTCCACCCGCAATGACCTGGGCGAGAACAGCAAGAAGGTCTCGGTGAGTGTGCTGAACGCGACCCTCACTGACATGATCGATCTCACCAACTCTGTCCGTATGGCCCACTGGACCATGAAGGGCCCGAACTTCATCGGCCTGCACGAAATGCTGGAAGGCTTCTACAACGAGCTTTTCGCGACCGCCGACGAGGTGGCGGAGCGGCTGGTGCAGCTTGGCGGCACGCCGGACGGCACCAGCCAGATCGTCGCCGAGAAGAGCCGCCTCGCCCCCTATTCGCAGCAGACCACCTATACCCTGGACCACGTCCGGGAACTGGCGGACCGCTTCGCGAGCCTGGGCAAGTCCGTCCGGGAGGGCATCGACAGCACCGACGACGCCGGCGACGCCGACACCGCTGACCTGCTGACCAGCCTCTCCCGCGATCTCGACAAGAAGCTGTGGATGCTGGAAGCGCATCTCCAGGAGAAGTAAGGCCTTCGGGGAGGGCAGCGGCCCTCCCCCTGCTGCTTGGGGTTGCAGGCCCTCCCCCCCTTGGCTAGTTTGCCCGCCAGGGGTGTGAACAAGACATGAACGATCTCTTCGGCGGCCGCGCGGCCAAGGCGCAGGCCGGGGCGACCTACTCGGCCAAGGACATCGAGGTGCTGGAGGGGCTGGAGCCCGTCCGGCGCCGCCCTGGCATGTATATCGGCGGCACCGACGAGAATGCGCTGCACCATCTCGCCGCCGAGGTTGTGGATAACGCCATGGACGAGGCGGTGGCCGGCCATGCCGACCGCATCGAGGTCACGCTGGAGGCCGGGAACTTCCTGACCGTCCGCGACAATGGCCGCGGCATCCCGACCGACCCGCACCCCAAATTCCCAAAGCTCTCCGCGCTGGAGGTGATCCTCACCACCCTGCACTCCGGTGGTAAGTTCTCCGGCAAGGCCTATGATACCTCGGGCGGCCTGCACGGCGTCGGCAGCTCGGTGGTCAATGCGCTTTCCGAGCGGCTGGAGGTCGAGGTCGCGCGCGACCGCACCCTGTTCACCCAGACCTATTCGCGCGGCAAGCCGCTCGGCAAGCTGAAGAACGCCGGCTCCGTGCACAACCGTCGCGGCACCACCATCCGCTTCAAGCCGGACCCGGAGATCTTCGGCGCGCTGCAGTTCTCCGCAGCCCGTCTGTTCCGGCTTTGCCGCTCCAAGGCCTATCTGTTCCGTGGTGTCGAGATCCGCTGGTCCTGTGATCCGGCGCTGCTGCCCGGTGGGGCGGAGGGAGAAATCCCCTCCCAGGCCACGCTGCACTTCCCGGGCGGCCTGTCGGACTTCCTGGCGGCGGCGGTGGAAGGCCGCAGCACTGTCATCACCGCGCCCTGGGCCGGGGAGGCAACCTTTCCCCAGGGGGCCGGCCGCGCGGAATGGGCCGTCACCTGGCTGGAACAGGGCGATGGTTTCCTGCACACCTATGCCAACACCATCCCGACGCCGCAGGGCGGCACGCATGAGGCCGGTCTGCGCGCCGCGCTGGTCAAGGGCCTGCGCGCCTATGGCGAGCTGAAGAAGGAAAAGCGGGCCGCCAACGTCACCGCCGAGGACCTGTTCGGCGGCTTGGGGGGCATGCTCTCCGTCTTCGTCCGCGACCCGCAGTTCCAGGGGCAGACCAAGGACAAGCTGACCAGCCCCGAGGCCGCCCGGCTGGTCGAGGCGGGGCTGCGCGACCATTTCGACCACTGGCTGGCCGGCGACCCCGGGCAGGCGGACAATCTCCTGGCCTATGCGATCGAGCGCGCGGAGGACCGCATCCGCCGGCGCGAGCAGAAGGACACGCCGCGCAAGACCGCCACGCGCCGCCTGCGCCTGCCCGGTAAGCTGGCCGACTGCTCCCGCGAGGCCGCCGAAGGGACCGAGCTGTTCCTGGTGGAGGGCGATTCGGCCGGTGGCTCGGCCAAGCAGGCGCGCGACCGCGAGACGCAGGCGGTGCTGCCCCTGCGCGGCAAGATCCTGAACGTCGCTTCCGCCAGCGCCGACAAGCTGCGGCAGAACCAGGAGCTGAAGGATCTCATCGAGGCGTTGGGCTGCGGCGCCGGTGACCGCTTCGACCCCAAGCGCCTGCGCTATGGCCGCGTCGTCATCATGACCGATGCGGATGTGGACGGGGCGCATATCGCCGCGCTGCTGATGACCTTCTTCTACAAGGAGCTGCCGGAGCTGGTCCGGCAGGGCCGGGTCTACCTCGCGCAGCCGCCGCTCTACCGCCTCGCGACGGCGGGCAAGACGGTCTATGCCATGGATGACGCCGAGCGCGAGAAGCTGCTGAAGAAGGCCTTCAAGCCCAACCAACGGGTGGAGGTCAGTCGCTTCAAGGGATTGGGCGAGATGCCGCCCGCCTCCCTGAAGGAGACCACCATGGACCCGCGCAAGCGGACGCTTCTGAAGGTCATCCTGCCACCTGAGGAGCGCGCCACGACCTCGGAGCTGATCGAGGCGCTGATGGGCCGCAAGCCCGAGCTGCGCTTCCGCTTCATCCAGGAGAACGCAGCCCGGCTGGAACTGGAGGCGGTGGACGCCTGACGCGTCAGACGCTGCCCGCCGCGGTGGCATGCACCGTCGGCGCCTCCTGGGACCATACCGGCCAAGCGGCCCCGCTCGCAGCGGCAGCCGCAACCGGGCGGTTTCGCGCTGCATGGACGCGCCGCCCAATAAGGCGAGAGAGCAGGTCCGCCAGATTGCGCCCGGCAGGCCCCTGGCCCGGGCGCCCCGTGAGTTGCACCGCACCTCCCGGAGCCAGGAAGCCGGCAAGTTCCGCCAGAAGCTCGGAGGCCGCCCCGAGATGCGCCCTGTCGAGTACGCGGGTCCCGAGGATGACACGGCCCGCCTCCCCATGGTCCGGCAGCTGAATGTTCTGCAGGGGAGCATAGATAGCTGCGACATCCACCAGCTGCTGAAGGCCATCCTGCTGCGGATCGAGGAGAAGCACGGCCGTGTCGGAGCTGGTATTGGCCACCAATGCCCCCCACCCGGGCTGGCGAGGGTCCAGCACCAGAAGCTGTGAGGGAATGGGAGCGGTTTCGGCGAAGTCGGTCATGGCGCGTGCTTCCTTCTGGAATGGGCCCATTCTCGTCCGCGGCCGCTGAAGAAATGGTTTACGGGGCGCCGCCCTCGTGTACGGCGGCAAGTTCCGGCAGGCTTTGCCATGGCAGGCGCTTGCCGGGCCCGCTGCCGACCGGCATCACCGCTTCACCATGCCGGACCCGACCTCATGCATGACATCGGCGAAGCCGCCCTCCTGGCCCTGCGGCTGATCGGCGGCGCTGACGCCGAGCTGGGTCAGATCGTGCTGCTCTCGCTGCGGGTTTCCGGCAGCGCGGCCTTGCTGGCCTTCGCGTTTGGCCTGCCTTTGGCCGTGGCGGCGGCCGTTGCGCGCTTCCGTGGCCGTGATGCGTTGCTGGTCAGCGTGAATGCTGCGCTGGGGTTGCCGCCGGTCGTCGTCGGCCTCGTCTGCTATCTGCTGCTGTCGCGCAGCGGCCCCCTCGGATGGCTCGGATGGCTGTTCCAGCCCGCCGGCATGGTGCTGGCGCAGACTGTCCTGGCTCTGCCGATCGTGGTGGCATTGGCACACCGGGCGCTCGCGCCGCTCTGGGCGGAGATCGGGGACGCCCTGCGCATCGATGGCGCCGGCCCGGTGCAATGCGGCTGGCAGCTGCTGCGCCTGGGGCGCCCCGCCCTCACCACCGTGCTGCTGGCCGCCTTCGGCCGTGCCATCGCCGAGGTCGGCGCCATCCTGATCGTCGGCGGCAACATCCGCGGCGAGACCCGGACCATGACCACCGCGATCTCCCTGGAGACGCAAAAAGGCGACCTGCCGCTGGCCCTTGCCCTCGGTGCCATCCTGCTGCTGATCTGCCTCGGGGTCAGTGCCCTGACGCTGCGGCTCGGCCGGCGCGACTGAGCGCTGCGCCGGGCGTGAATCTTCCCCCCACCGGCCCGCGCGGCTTCGAGCGGCACTGGCCGCGGCAGCTTTGGGGGCATGCAGCGCACACCACCCTGGCCAATGATCCAGAGATTTTGTTGCCGGGAGTCAGGGATATCCATATGCCTGTGCTCGTCTTCAAGACACCATGACGTTGACAAGGCCGCGCTCAGGATTTCCGCTTGCCCTTTCCGGCCGCCACACCGACGGCATGCCCCTCCGCCGCCATGGCCTCCAACCGCGCCGGGAGGGCCTGGAGAATCGCCGGCTGATAGCTTGGCACACGCTTCCAGGCCTTGCGTTCCTGCTTGGTCATGCCACAGGCATGGCACCAGCCGCTGTCCTCGTCATAGACGCAGATCTTCATGCAGGGTCGTTCCATACCCTCTGACATGGGGCGCCCCTGCAATGCTGACGAGCGCCCCTGGACGACGGCGCCGCCAAAGCCGAGGTTCCCTGACATGACGATCCCCAAGGCCATTCCCCGCGTTGCGCTGGTCACCGGCGGCGCCAAGCGCATCGGGCGCGCCATCGCGCTGGCCTTGGCCGAGGCTGGCTTCGACCTCGCGTTGCATTACCGCCACAGCGCCGAGGAAGCCGAGGCGACGCGGCAGGACATCCTGGCGCTTGGCCGGCGCGTCGCCCTCCTGCCCGCCGCTCTGGAGCGGGAGGAGGAGGTCGCGGCGCTGCTACCCGCCGCGACGGCGGCACTCGGGCCGGTCGGAGTGCTGGTGAACAATGCCTCGGCCTTCCGTCGCGACGAATGGCACGACGCCACCCGCGCGAGCTGGGATAGCCATATCGAGCCCAATCTGCGCGCGCCCTTCGTGCTGACCCAGGCCTTCGCCTGCGCCCTGCCGGAGACAGCCGAAGGCGTCGTCATCAACATGCTGGACCAGCGCGTCTGGTCGCTGACGCCGCATTTCGTCAGCTACACCGTCTCCAAGGCGGCACTCTGGGCGCTGACGCAGAGCCTGGCTCTCGCCCTGGCACCGCGTATCCGGGTGAACGGGATCGGCCCCGGCCCGGCCATCCCCGCGCCGCGCCAGACGCCGGAGCACTTCGCGGCCCAGGCGGCCGGAACGCCGCTCGGTCATGGTACCAGCCCGGAAGAAGTCGCACGTGCCGTGCTCTCGATCCTTTCCCTGCCGGCCATGACCGGGCAGATGATCGCGCTTGATGGCGGACAGCACCTACAATGGTCGCCCGCGCGGAGCGAAAGCCACCCGAAATGAGCTTCTCACCCGATGCCGCACGCGGATTGCGCCGCGTCTTCATCCGACGCCTCGCGGTGGAGGCAAGGCTGGGCGTCTATCCGCAGGAAGAGGCCCAGCCACAGCGCGTCCTGATCGACCTGGAACTGCTCGCCGAGGACGATGCCGCCCCACATGGCATCGGCAGCGAGGATCTCGCGCGGGTGGTGGATTACGAGGCCGTGGCGAACATCGCCCGCCGCTTGGCTCTCGCCGGCCATACGCGCCTGGCCGAGACCCTGGGCGAGCGGATTGCCTGCGCGGTGCTGGCCAGCGATGCGCGGCTAGCCGCCGTGCGGGTCACGGTGGAAAAGCCCGATATCATTGCCGACGTCGCCGGCGTGGGCGTCACCGTCGAGCGGCTGCGACGCTGAAGGCGCCCGCCGCGCGGCTCGCTGCCCAAAGCCTGGGCAGCTCCCGGAAAACCACGGAAATCCGCCATTTCCTGGCGAATGCTCCGACCCTGCCCACAGGCTTTTCCACGCTCATGGTGGAAAAAGCGGTGGGGCCGGCGGCAAGATTTTGCCACTTCTCGGCCTGTCAGGGCCCTTCCTTTTCCGTTTATATCTCGCAACGAGTTTCAATCCCGAGGTGATGCATGACAGATATGCGTCACATTCATTACGATCACATTTCGTTTCTGCATCGCTTTGTCTGGCTTCTTAGCAGCGCGTGCGAAGCCTCCGTTGGGGAAGCTTTCACCCCTCCCCGGGATATCCCTCGCAGTTTCCCGCTGCCTGCATCCGCGCACACGATTCCGTGCGATTCGCCGCTCCTCTAGCCTCTCAGGCAGCTTTTCTCACGCGCTGGTGATCACTGGTGGGACGAGGCCAGAAGAGTCATCCACCGCCTTTCCCACCAGAATATTCCGCCCCTACCGTCAACCGCAAAGATGCTCTTGACCGCGCTTGCTCCAGTACTTTTTTCGCCTACATAGAGATTTCAAAGATTTAGCTTTTTGCTCAAAGCGTAGGCATGGTGTTGTGACGCGCGAATGACAGCCATTTAGCGGGATTCACCCCCTGCCCATCCACAGACTTACCCACAGCTTCGGTGGACAAAATTTACCGGGCCTTGAGCAGGCCGCGCTCACATGATTGATCCCGCCCATGCAGACAGCAGGCCCTGACGCCTCCCTTTCCGAGCCTCCGGTGATGGAGGGCCTGGCCGTCATCGAGGCGGCCCTGGCCACCATGCCGCTTGCTCCCGGCGTCTATCGCATGCTCGATGCAAAGGGAGAGGCGCTCTACGTCGGCAAGGCGCGCAGCCTGAAGAAGCGGGTGGTCGCCTATACGCAGATCGCCCGCCTGCCCGAGCGCCTGCGGCGGATGGTGCATGCCACCCGGCGGATGGAGATCATCACCACCGGCAGCGAGGCCGAAGCCCTGCTGCTGGAGGCCAATCTCATCAAGCGGCTGCGGCCTCGCTTCAACATCGTCCTGCGGGATGACAAATCCTATCCCTGGCTGGTGCTGACGGAGGACCACCCCTATCCGCAGATCGGCAAGCACCGCGGCGAGAAGCGCAAGGGCGCCAGCTATTGGGGACCCTTCGCCAGCGCCTGGGCGGTGAACCAGACCATCACCGCGCTGGAGAAGGTCTTTCTGCTGCGCTCCTGCCGCGACACGGTCTTCGAGAGCCGGGACCGGCCCTGTCTGCTCTACCAGATCAAGCGCTGCTCGGCGCCTTGTGTCGGCCGGGTGACCCCGGAGGACTATGCGATCCTGGTGCGGGACGCCCGGAAGTTCCTCTCCGGCGAGACGCCCAGCATCCAGAAGCGGTTGGCCGCCGAGATGGAGCAGGCCGCCGAGGCGCTGGAATTCGAGCGCGCCGCCGCCATCCGCGACCGCATCCGGGGCCTGACGCATATCCAGGGGCAGAACGCTATCAACCTGGAGGGAGTCGGCGATGCCGACGTGGTGGCGTTGCATCAGATTGCCGGCCAGTCCTGCGTGCAGGTTTTCTTCTTCCGTGGCGGCCGCAACAACGGCAACCGTGCCTTCTTCCCTGCCCATGCGAAGGACGACGCGGCGCCCGAGGAGGTGCTCTCGGCCTTCCTGGGCCAGCTCTATGACGACCTGCCGCCGCCGCCGCTGGTGCTGCTCTCGCATGAGGTGCCGGATGCGCCGCTGATCGCCGAGGCGCTGACCCTGAAGGCTGGGCGCAAGGTCGAGCTGCACCGTCCGCAACGCGGTGAGAAGCGTGCTGCCGTGGACCACGCCGCCACCAACGCGCGCGAGGCGCTGGAGCGCCGTCTGGCAGAAGGCACTGCCCAGGCCGCGCTGCTGGACGGCGTCGCCAGTCTCTTCGAGCTGCCCGAGACGCCCGCGCGCATCGAGATCTACGACAACAGCCACATCCAGGGCAGCCATGCTTATGGCGTGATGGTAGTGGCCGGCCCGGAAGGCTTCATGAAGAACGCCTACCGCAAATACGCCATCCAGGGCGCCAGCGTGCCGCGCGTGCCGGTGCCCGTGGCTGCCGAGGTCCCGGGCGGGGTGGCGGAGACGCGCCGCGCGGCGGGCGGCGGCGGCACGCGGCAGGCGAGCGGCGGCGGCGACGACTTCGCCATGATGCGCGAGGTCTTCGAGCGCCGCTTCGGCCGTGCGCTGAAGGAGGATCCGGAGCGCGCCGGCGAGGGCTGGCCCGACCTGGTGCTGATCGATGGCGGCGCCGGCCAGCTTTCCGCCGCGCGCGAGGTGATGGCGGAACTCGGCCTGGGCGACCTGCCGCTGGTCGCCATCGCCAAGGGGCCGGACCGGGATGCCGGGCGGGAATGGTTCCACATGGCCGGCAAGCCGCCCTTCCAGCTCCCCCCGCGCGACCCGGTGCTCTACTATCTGCAGCGCCTGCGGGACGAGGCGCACCGCTTCGCCATCACCACCCATCGCGCCGGCCGCTCCAAGGCCATCAGCCGCTCCGAGCTGGACGAGATCCCCGGCGTCGGCTCCGGCATCAAGCGGCGGCTGCTGAACCATTTCGGCTCGGCGCGTGGCGTTCGGCAGGCGGGGCTGGACGACCTGCGCAACTGCCCCGGCATCGGCCCGGCCATGGCGGCGCGCATCCATGAGCATTTCCACCCTGGCGTGATCGCGACGAATTTGGGAAAGGGTTGAGTACCCGACCCGGGAAGGGACCGTCTTGCCAACCGATCTGCCGAACCTCCTGACGCTCTCCCGCATCGCCGCCGTGCCGCTGCTGGTGCTGCTGGCGGTGCTCAACCTGCCCTGGGCGGATGTCGGCGCCTGCGCGGTCTTCTCGGCCGCCGCCATCACCGACTATTTCGACGGCAAGATCGCGCGCGAGCGGCAGCTCATTTCGGCCTTCGGGCGAATGCTGGACCCGATCGCGGACAAGCTTCTGGTGGGCGCGGCGCTGATGCTGCTGGCGGGCCTGTCGCGCCTGTCGCTGCTCGGGCTGCTGGCCGCCATCGTCATCCTGCTGCGGGAGATCCTGGTCTCCGGCCTGCGCGAATACCTCGCCGGGCTGGCGGTCGGCCTGCCGGTCACGCGGCTGGCCAAGTGGAAGACCGGCGTGCAGATGACGGCGCTCGGTGTGTTGCTGGCCGGGGATTCCGGCGCCTCGGTGCTCGGCCTCTCCTTCCTGCCGCTGGGGGCGCTGGGCGAGGTGATGCTCTGGCTGGCCGCCGCTCTCACGCTGCTCACCGGCTGGGACTACCTCATGGCCGGCCTGCGCCATGCGGAAGCGCAGGACACGGCGCGCAACCATCCTGGCCACAAGGAACTGTCCCGCCCTTGAGCAGAGGCGCGCCAGACCGCATCTTCCCGGCAAGCAGATTCAGGAGCGGTTGATGAACGAGGTTCCGAACGGCGCGCAACGCGGTGGCTGGCTGCGGCGGGGCGGTGGCGGGCGTGCCTCGGCGCTGGCGCTTCTGCTCGGCTTAGGAGCCTGCGCCTCCTCCATCACGGGCGAACGCACCGCGCCGATCGCCGACAGCCTGACGGTGCAGCGCGTGCTCGGCACGGCGCCGGAGGTTCCGCCACTGCAGCCCGTGCCCGGTGATGTCTGGCCCTCCCCGGAGGCGGACGAGAACCGGCCGACACTCGGCAACCGCGACCTGCTCGAGCGCGCACCCGAGAACCCGCCGCCGCCGCATCGGCCCATTCCGCGCGGCCCTGCCAGCGGCAGCTCCACCGCGCCCGATCTGCTCCAGCCGGGAACGGTGGTGGGCAACACGACAGGCAATGTCATGGTGCCGCCGCCGCCCGCGCCGGACTATCGCGCGCCGCAGCGCAGCGATGGCCGGGTAATCCCCACCCCGAATGGGCCGGTCGTTACCAGCGGCGGCGGCCGGGGCTACAGCACCTACAACCGCCCCGGCGGCGGTTCAGGCATCGCCATTCCTCAGGGTGCCGGCACCGTGCTCCTCGATTCCGACGGCACGGTGCAACAGGTGCCGACGCCGCGTTGAACGCCATGCAGGTCCTCTATTTCGCCTGGGTGCGGCAGAAGGTGGGCGTGGGCCAGGAGGAGGTCACGCCGCCGCCGGAGGTCACGGATGTCGCCGGCCTGATGCACTGGCTCGCCCAGCGCTCCCCCGGCCATGCCGCCGCCTTCGCCAGCACACGGCAAGTTCGCGCGGCGGTGAACCAGGAGTTCTGCCGGCCCGACCACCCGGTGCGCGCTGGCGACGAGGTGGCGTTCTTCCCTCCGGTGACGGGAGGCTGACGACATGGCCACGGTGCGCGTGCAGGAGGCTACCTTCGACATGGCGGCCGAGCAGGCGGCGCTCTCCACCGGGCGCACCGATATCGGCGGCATCGCCAGCTTCGTCGGCCTCTGTCGCGCCGATGACGGGCTCGCCGCCCTGGTGCTGGAGCATTACCCGGGCATGACGGAGCGGGCTTTGGCCGACATCGCCGCCGAGGCCGAAGCCCGCTGGCCGCTCACCGGCTGTACGGTGGTGCATCGTGTCGGCCGCATCCGCCCGGGTGAGCCGATCGTGCTGGTGCTGACCGCCAGTGCCCATCGCTCCGCCGCCCTGGAGGCCTGCGCCTTCCTGATCGACTGGCTGAAGACCCGCGCGCCCTTCTGGAAGCGCGAGGAGTTCCCGGATGGGCGCGAGCGCTGGGTCGAGGCCCGGGAGAGCGACGATGCGGCGGCCGCCCGCTGGCTGGAGGCGTGAGGCCTCGGCTCGCGCCTGGTCCTGATCCTGTCAGGCGAAGGTCGCCGCGAGCCCTTCCGCGAGCGGGCGCGGCGTGACCCCGAGCCGCTGCCGCATTGGCGTGATGTCGAAGGCCTTGTCCTCGGTCAGGCGGCGGATCTCGTCGGGGCCGATCGCCGGCAGCATGGGAAGCAGGGGCGTGAGCCGTGCCAGCAGCCGCAGCGGCGCCGCCGGCACGGGCAGGACGGGCGGCCTGCGCAGCCCGGCGGCGCGTGCTACGGCGGCGAGGAAGTCGCGATAGGCCACCGGCTCGGGGCCAGCCACCACCAGTGTCTCGGGCGCCGTCCAGTCCCGTTCCAGGGCGGCCAGCAGGCAGGCCGTCACGTCGTCCTGAAAGATGGGCTGCACCAGGGCGCGCCCTCCATTGGGCAGCGGCGCGAAGGGCAAGCGGCGCATCAGCGCGGCCAGGCGCTGCACATTGTTCTCACCCTGGGCGCCGTAGATCATGGTCGGGTGCAGCATGACGCCGGGATGGCCACCCGCCAGGAAGGCGGCCTCGCCGGCCCGCACGCCGTCGCCATGCGCATCCGGCCAGCGCGAGAAGCGCCGGGTGGAGCCCATCAGCACCAGCACCGCGCCTTCGGACGCCGCGGCCAGGATGGCGGGCGCCCAGCGCGCATGGGCGCAGGAGACGATCCGCCCCGCCCCGGCGAGCGCGGCCCGCAGCGCCGCGCCATCGGCCAGATCCGCCAGGCGGGGCTCACCCGGCAGGCCCAGGGCGCGCCAGGCGGCCTCCCGCCGCACCACCGGCACATAATCCATGCCACGGGCCGCCAGCGCCCGGCAGAGCGCCGCGCCCGACCGGCCCGAGGCGCCGATGACCGCAATCGCCGTCATGCGGCCGCTTGCGCCAGCCGCTCCGCCGCCCGCGCCCGGCCGATGATCGGCAGGAACTGCCGCAGCTCCGGCCCATGCTCCTCGCCGGTCAGGGCACGGCGCAGCGGCAGGAACAGCGCCTTGCCCTTGCGGCCGGTGCTGGCGCCGAGGGCCTTGGTCCAGGCCCCCCAGGTTTCCTCCGACCAGGGCTCCGGTGGCAGCGCCTCAAGCGCCTGACGCAGGAAGTCCGCCTCCTGTGGCTGGGCCGGGACGGCGATGCGGCCATGCGCCACCTCCCACCAGTCCCGCGCCTCGCTCAGCAGATCAAGATTGCCGCGCACCGCCAGCCAGAAGCCCTCGTCAGCCCCTTCAGGCAGGCGATCGCGCACGGCGGTGAAGTCGAGCCCATGCAGGTAGCGGCGGTTCAGGGCCAGGAGCTGCGCAGGGTCGAAGCGGGCGGAGGAGCGGGAAAGCCGGTCAAGCGCGAAGCCGGGTGCCAGCTCGGCCGGAGGCGCCGCGACCGGGTCCTGCGAGGAGCCAAGCGCCGCGAGGTAGCCGGCCAGGGCCGCCGGCTCGATACCGTCACGCCGCAGCTGCCGCAGCCCCATCGAGCCGAGCCGCTTGGAAAGCGGACCGCCCTCCGCATCCGTCAGTAGCGGCAGGTGGGCGAAGCGGATGCTGCTCGGCTGGCCGCTGAGCGCCTCCAGGATGTCGATCTGCACGCCGGTATTGGTGACGTGGTCCTCGCCGCGCACGATGTCGGTAATGCCCGTCTCCAGGTCGTCCACCACTGAGGTGAAGGTGTAGAGGAAGGAGCCGTCGGCGCGGATCAGCACGGGATCGGAGATCGGCGGCAGCTTCACCGCGCGATGGCCGAGCACGCCGTCCCGCCATTCGACCGTGCGGGTCGAGAGCTTGAAGCGCCAATAGGGCTGCTTGCCATTGGCCAGGGCGCGCTCGTACTGGTCCTGCGTCATCTTCAGCGCGGCGCGGTCATAGACCGGCGGGCGGCCCTGCTTCTGGCGCTGCTCGCGCTTGAAGCGCAGTTCCTCCTCGCTCTCGAAGCAGGGATAGAGATGGCCGCTGCGCTTCAGCCGCTCTGCCGCTGCCTCGTACTGCGCGATGCGGTCGGACTGCCGGAAGCTCTCGTCCCAGTCCAGGCCGAGCCAACGCAGATCCTCTTCGATGCCGGTGGCGAATTCCGGCTTGCTGCGCGCGGCGTCGGTATCGTCGAAGCGCAGCACGAAGCGGCCGCCATGGCGCCGCGCCAGCAGCCAGTTGGCCAGTGCGGCGCGCGCATTCCCGACATGGAGATAGCCGGTCGGGCTCGGGGCGAAGCGCAGCTTCATGCCTCGCCCTCCTCCCCTTCCCCGCCCTCGTCCTCTTCCATGCGGCGCGGATCGAGCACGCGCCAGTTGCGCTCCTCCGGGTCGCGGCTGGGCTGGGCGGCGAAGTCGCGGATCTCGTTGCCGCTGCTCCAGCCCTGGCTGCCACTGCCCACCACATCGGCGTCCTCACCGAAGGCGAACCAGGCAGCCAGCACTTCCTCCGGCGTCAGGCCCGGGGCGCGGCAGCGCTCGATACTGTCGCGCACGTAGCGGCGAGCGAAGCTGTTGGCATGCGCCAGGGTCTGGAAGCCGCGGATGGTCTCCAGTGGCTCGGCGCCATTGCCGCCGGAAAGGTCGCGGATCTGCACACTGAATCCGCCCTGCGGCGCGAAGAGGGTGTTGTCGAATTCGCCGCTCATGGCAGGAGGCCCGTCATTCCGTTGCTGAAGGGGTCGCTCTGGCCCCGGCCCAGCCGCAGGCCAAGGGGCGCCTGGCGCCGCTTGTAGGCCGCGGCCGCCACCATGCGCCAGAGCCGGGACACCTCGGCGGGGTCGTAGCCCTCCGCCGCCAGCACGTCCACCGGCTTCTCCGCCTCCAGCAACCCGCGCAGGATCGCGTCGGTTTCCGCCGCGACGACCGGCAGCGGCAGGCCGCGCGCTATGGCCAGGGCAGCCAGTTCGCCGCGCCAGAGGTCACGCAGCGGTGCCAGATGGCCGGCGCGGCCACCTTCCCCTAGGGCGAGCGCCGTCGCGTCCGCCCCATTGAGCAGCAGCCCGCCGGCGGCGGCCGCCTTCCGGGCAAGCGCGGCATCGCGTTCCGGGGAGGGTCGCGCGGGCAGGAGGTCCCCCGCTTCGGTCAGCCGCAGCCCGGCCTCGCGCGCCGCTGCCGCCAGCAGCCCGGCAGGGGCGCCCTCGGCCGGGTCGGTCATGACCCCGGCGAAGCCGCCCTTGGCCACCGCATCGGCCAGGGCGAGGCAGAGCGCCTGCCAAAGCCGCTCGGCCTGGGGCATGGCCGGCGGCAGGGGCTGTGGCAGGCAGCGCCAGCCCGCCTCGCCCTCTTCCCAGGTCACCAGCAGTGGCGCGGGCCGGAAGGCGGGAAGCCGCGCGGCGAGGCGCCGGTCGGCATTCAGGACGAAGCCGCCGCCCGGATAGACCCAGGGTCCCTGCCCGCCACGCAGGTTCAGTCCCAGGAAAGGCAGGCCCGTTTCCACAACCGGCCCCACGGCGCGGTCGCTGGTGCGGTCTTCCGGCTCGCCGGAAAAGGGCGTGGCGGTCAGGGAAAGAAGCAGATCCGCCCCGGTCTCCTGCAGCGTTTCGGCGATGCCGGCATCCTCGGCATCGGCGCCGCTCATCAGGCCAAGGCGCAAGCCGCGAAAGGCCACTGGCCCGGGTGCGGGGCCAGGGCTGAGGCGGGGCTCGGGCCCCTGTGGAAAGGCATGGCGGGCACGCCGCGCGACGATCCGCCCGCCTTCGAGCAGCAGAAGACCACTGTAGAGCCGCCCGCCCTCGCGCCAGGGCGCACCCACCAGCAGGCCCGGACCGCCATCGCCCGTCTCTGCCGCCAGGGCCTGCAGCGCGGCCTCGCAGGCCGCCAGCAGTTCCGGGCGTGCGGCGATGTCGGCGGCGGGCGCCCCGCTGAGCGAGGCCTCCGGCGTCACTAGCAGGGCCGCGCCTTCTCCAGCCGCCTGAGCCCGCGCGACACGCAGGGCCTCGGCATTGGCGGCGATGGCGCCAAGCTGTGGGTTCGACGGGGTGAGCAGGAAGCGCATCCGCTCAGCGCCGCCCGCTCATCACGCCGAGCACCATCCCGATCGACACCAGGGCAACGCCCAGCAGCCCTGCCCAGCCGAGCCACTCCTCCAGCAGCGGCCCGGCCGCGAGCGCCGCCAGGGCGGGGGTGAGCGCCGTGATGGTGGTGGTGCGGGCGCTGCCGAGCGCGTTCACGGCCCGGGTGTAGAGGAAGCCCGCCACGACCACCGCAAAGAAGCCCTGATAGACAAGCTGATAGCCGATCGCGCCCCACGAGGCGTCGCCCATTGCGGAGGGCAAGGCCAGCCACCAGAGCGGCAGGTAAAGCAGCGGCGGGTAAAGGGCGAGCATGGTCGTCGCCGTGAGTGCCGGCACGCCCCAGCGGCGGATGAGCACCGTGAAACCGGCCCAGGACAGGCAGGCCATCAGGAAGAGAAGGTCCCCCCGCCAGGCGCCGGGATGCGCGCCGAAGGTATCGCCGGCCAGCAGCAGGATGCCGCCCGCCACCACACCCAGCGAGAGCAGCCGCTTCCGCGAGAAGTGCTCGCTGAGGAAGACAGCGCCGAGCAGGGCAGCGGCGAAGGGGAGCACGCCGGTCATCAGCACCGCCGCATGGGCGGTGGGGGCATAGCGGAAGCCGAAATAGGCGAGGATCGGATAGCCGAAGGCGGCCGTGGCCATGAGCGTCAGGCAACGGAGCGGCGGCAGGCGCGGCCAACCGAAGGCCGCCGCCATGGCCAGCCCCACCGGTAGCGAGCCGGCATAACGGAGCGCCGCCATATCCCAGCCGGTGAAGGCCTGCCGCGTCGCAAAACGGGAAGAAAGTAGGAAACCCGTCCAGACGGCGAGGACGCCCATGGCGCAGGCGAGGCCGATCAGGCGCTCCCGCGCCGGTCGCAGGGGGGGCGCCTTGAGCGTGGCGGCGGGGGACTCGGTCGACATTCCGACAAGCCTACCGCTGCCCGCTCCCGGCGCCCATGCTGCGCTGCATCGAAAATCATGGCGCGAGGAGCCGGGACTCGGCTCTTGCCTCTTGCGAGGGCATTTGCCCCCGCGATATGCCAGATCGTGGTGTGGGCATCTGGCTTCACCCAAGATCTGGGTGGCCCTGTCCCCCCTAGGGAAGGAGGTGCCGCGATGTCCGGCTTGCAAACCGTCGACCGCGACCGTTCCGCCAATCCGCTGGACGTGCTGGAGCAGATCGTCGCCGCCAATGAATGGGCTTTCGAGCGGCGCTCCGACGGCGAGATGGCCGTCGAGGCTCCCGGCAAATGGTGCGACTATGGGCTGTTCTTCTCCTGGTCCCAGGAGATCAGCGCGATGCATTTCACCTGCGCCTTCGACCTGAAGGTCCCCTCCGGCCGCCGGGCGCCGCTCTACGAGCTGCTCGCCCTTGCGAACGAGAAGCTCTGGATCGGCCATTTCGGCATCGAGAACGACGAGGGCGCCCCCGTCTACCGTCATGCCGTCCTGCTGCGCGGCGCAGCCGGCGCCAGCGCCGAAAGCCTGGAGGACATGGTGGATATCGCCATCACCGAATGCGAGCGCTTCTTCCCGGCCTTCCAGTTCGTGCTCTGGGGTGGCAAGGCGCCGGCCGAGGCGCTGGCGGCCGCCATGCTGGACTGCGTGGGCGAGGCGTGAGCGCCCCGGCGACGGGCGGCGGCGCCCTGCCGCCGATCCTGCTGGTCGGCTGCGGCAAGATGGGCGGGGCCATGCTGGAGGGCTGGCTCGAGCGTGGCGCCGACCAAGTGGTCGTGGTGGAGCCCTTCGCCGAGGCCACGGCCGGATTCGCCGGGCGCATCACCGCCTGCACCGAGGTGGCGCAGATCCCGCCCGACTTCGCCCCGGCGGCCATGGTGCTGGCGGTCAAACCGCAGCAGGCCGAGACCGCCCTGCCCGCCCTCGCCCGCTTCGCGCAGGCGGGCGCGCTGGTGGTCTCGATCATGGCGGGCAAGACGGTGGCCGGAATCACCGCCCGGCTGGGCGGCACGGCGGCGGTCGTGCGCGCCATGCCCAATACCCCCGCCGCGGTGCGCCAGGGCTTCACCTGCGCCTGTGCCGGGCCGGCCGTCAGCGCTGCCCAACGCGAATTGGCCGACCGGCTGCTTTCGGCCATCGGCGAAACTGCGTGGTTGGAGGAGGAAGGGCTGCTCGATGCGGTGACGGCCGTCTCCGGCGGGGGGCCGGCCTATGTCTTCCTGCTGACCGAGTTGCTGGAAGCGGCCGCCATCGAGCAGGGCCTGCCGTCCGAGTTGGCGCGGCGCATGGCCCGGCGCACCGTTACCGGCTCCGGGGCCCTCCTGGCCGCCAGCACGGAGGACGCGGCCCAGCTTCGCCGTAACGTGACCAGCCCGAAGGGCACCACCGAGCGCGCCCTCAACGTGCTAATGGCCCCCGACGCCTGGCCGCGCCTGATCTCGCAGGCGATCGCCGCCGCCACCGCCCGCTCCCGCGAGCTGGCCGGCTGACGCCCTGCCCCGGCGTGTCCCGTCCCGGGACTGCTGCCGGGACACAGCTGCGGCCCGAGGAACCCCGCCGCGTGAATTCCCCGCAGGTCGGCCTTGGCGAAATCCCCGACGGACCCCAGACTTTCCGCATGAGCGACATCACCGCCCCCGACGACAATGCCCTGATGGACGCGCTCTGGCCGCTGGTGGCCGAACGCGGCTGGAACGGCTTCACCTTCCCCGAGCTGGCGGAGCGGTCCGGCATCGGCCTCGCCGAGCTGCGCCAGCGGGCGCCGACCAAATACCACCTGCTTTGCCTCCATGGCCGGCTGGTGGACAAGATCGTGCTGGCGGACGCGGCGACCAGTGCAGGCGGCGCCCCACGCGACCGCCTCTTCGACACGCTGATGCGCCGCATCGACGCCCTGCAGCCGCATCGCGCCGGCCTGATCCGCTTCGGCCGCGAGATGCGCCGTGATCCGCTGCTGAGTCTGGCTCTGACGCCGGCTCTCGCCGCCTCGATGGCCTGGATGTTGGAGGCGGCGCGGATCGGCTCCTCCGGCCTGCGCGGGACCTTGCGGGTGAAGGGGCTCTCCGCCGTCTGGCTCGCCACGCTGCGCGGCTGGGAGCAGGACGAGAGCGTGGATCTCGGCGCGACCATGGCGGCGCTCGACCGCGCCCTGGACAGGGCGGAGCGGGTTGCCCGCACCCTCCGGCTCGACCCCGAGGATGTGCCGCCACCCCCGGCGCCCGCGCCGGAGGTCGTGACCTGAACCGGGGGGAAGCGCTTTCGCAGGCGGGTGGCGGCAGCCTAGAGTGAGTGCGAATCGACAATGGAGGAGACGTTCATGTCGGACCGCCCCAAATTCCCGCTGGAGACGGACATGATGCGCCTGCTTTCCGAGTTCCGCCTCCCCAGCTTGCCGGATGCGGATACCCTGGCGGCCGCGCAGCGCCGCAACATCGAGGCGCTCTCGGCCGCCAACAAGGTTGCGCTGGAAGGCGCCCAGGCTGTCGCCCGCCGCCACATGGAGATCCTCCAGCAGTCGGTTTCCGACATGACGCAGGCGATGCAGAGCATCTCCAGCGGAGCGACACCGCAGGAAAAGGCGGTCAAGCAGGCCGAGGTGCTGAAGACCAGCTACGGCCAGGCGGTCGCCAACATGCAGGAGCTGGCGGAGCTGATCCAGAAGTCGAACGCCGAGGCGCTGGCGGTGCTTAACAAGCGCTTCGCCGAGGCCATGGACGAGATCCGTGGACTGATGGGCAAGACGGAGAGCTAAGGCGCTCCGTGCGGGCGGGGCGGCTCGCGCTGCCCCGCCCGGCCGTCGCCCTCCCTAGGCCGGCAGCCGCACCCTGGCCCGCAGCCCGCCCAGCGGGCTGCCCTCCAGGGCGATGTCCCCGCCATGCGCTCGCGCGATGTCGCGGGCAATGGCCAGCCCCAGGCCCGTGCCGCCCGCGGAGAAGCTGGTGAAGGGCTTGAAGGCTTCCTCCCGCGCCGCTTCCGGGATGCCGGGTCCGTCGTCATCCACTGTCACCATCACCCAGCGCCCGGCGGGGCGGCCCGGCTCCTCGCGGGGCGCCTCGGTGATGGCCAGGGCGATGCGGCGGGCATGGCGGCGCGCATTGTCCAGCAGATTGCCCAGGCAGCGGCGCAGCGCGTCGGAGCGCATCAGCAGAACCATCGGCCCCGGCGCCTCCACCGTTACCGTGGCTCCGTCCCGCCGCGCGCGCGCGGCGAGATCCTGCACCAGGGCGGTCAGGTCGCCTGGCCGGGTCTGCTCCGTGCCCTCGCCGCGCGCGAAGGTGAGATAGGTGGCGATCATCCGCTCCATTTCCGCCACGTCCTCCGACATGGCGGCCGCATCCTCCTCGGTGCCCGGCGGCAGCATGGCCAGGCTCAGCCGCAGCCGCGTCAGCGGCGTGCGCAGGTCGTGGCTGATGCCGGCGAGCATCTCTGTCCGCTGGCCGATAAAGCGCCGGATGCGCGCCTGCATCTGGTTGAAGGCAGCGGCGGCCTGCCGCACCTCGCTGGCGCCCTCGGGCTTGATCGGACCGATCTCGCGGCCCATGCCGAAGGCCTCGGCGGCGCTGGCGAGGCGACGGATGGCGCGCACCTGGTTCTTCATGAACAGCGCGGCCACCACGAAGAGCAGCAGCGAAGTGCCGACCAGCCAGATGACAAAAAGATAGAGGGTGCCGAAGAACAGCCGCTTGCGGGGCGCTTCCACATGCAGCACCCCCTCCGGCAACTGCACGCGGATGATGACGCTGCGGGGGTCGCTCTGCCAGTCCGTGTCGAAGGGCAGGCCGACGCGCTCGCGCAGGGCCTGCGCCAGATCCTCCTCCAGCGGCAGGATCGGCAGCCAGCTTTGCCGCTGGATCGGCAGGCCGATGCTGGCGCCGGGCTCATAGGCCATCGACAGGTCGAGGCGCCATGCGGCCTCGCGGAAGATCCACTCGCGCTCATTGTCACGCGGGTGGCGGCTCAGCATCTCGACGACCATGCCGACATCCCCGGCGACGCCGCCCGCCAGCCGGCGCGAGATGACGTCCAGATGGCCGCCATAGAAGAGCTGCAGCGCGACGCCCTGCAGGATCAGCAGCGGCAGGAGGATGATGAGCAGCGCCCGGCCCAGCAGGCCGCGCGGCGTCAGCAGCCGGAACGGTGCGCCGAGCCAGCGCAGGCTCCGCCGCAGCCAGGCGGGTGCCGCCCTCATGTTCCGGGCTTCAGAACGTAGCCGCGGTGCCGCACCGTCTGCAGGAAGCGCGGCTCACGCGGATCCGGCTCGATCTTGCGGCGCAGGCGCGTCACCTGCACATCCACGGCGCGCTCCCCTGCCTCCGGGGTCCCGAGCGCCGTGGCGATCTCCTCGCGAGTCAGCACCTCCCCGGCGCGGCGGGCGAGCGCCGCCAGCAACGCCGCCTCCCCGCCGGTCAGGCGCTGATTACCCTCCTGGCCCCGCAGTTCCCCCCGCTCCGGGTCGAACCAGCGCGAGCCGAGCTGGACCGGCGCCAGCGGCAGGCTGGCCGGCAGCGCCGGGGCTGCCCGCTTCAGGATGGTGCGGATGCGCAGAGCCAGTTCGCGCGGGTCGAAGGGCTTGGCCAGGTAGTCGTCGGCGCCGTGCTCGAAGCCAGCGATGCGGTCATCCGGGGCGCCGGCCGCTGTCAGCATCAGGATCGGCACCTCGTGCCCTTCCCGCCGCAGGCCCTCGGTCAGCTCCAGGCCGGATTCGCCAGGCATCATGACATCGACCACCAGGAGGTCGAAGGTCATGGAATGCATCGCCTGCCGTGCCAGCGCGGCGTCGGCCGCGGCAGTGACGCGGAAGCCCTGCTCGGAGAGGAAGCGCTGCAACAGGTTGCGCAGGCGTGCATCGTCATCCACCACCAGGAGGTGCGGCTCGCTCCCGCTCATGCCGCGCTCCGCCGCTTCGGCTGCGGTGCGTCGGGGCGCGGCGCCGGCTGCAGGCTGCGGTCGAGCTGGGCGCGTGCCTCAGGGCCCATCAGTCCGCGCATCACCCGGCGAAAGCCCTCCACCGCGACCGGCCCGGCTTCGCGATAGGCGCGCATCACCCACTCGCGCTGGCGCTCGAAAAGCCGGCGCTCCAGAGCCTCGCCCTTCTCGGTCAGGGTCAGCAGGCGCTGGCGACGGTCGTTGCGGCCCGGCGTCTGGGTGACATAGCCCTCCTCGACCAGCGGCGTCAGCACCCGCCCGAGCGACTGCTTGGTGATGCCGAGGATGGCCAGCAGATCCCCCACGGTGATGCCGGGCCGGCGCCCGACGAAATGCAGCACCCGGTGGTGCGCCCGCCCCATGCCCAGCTCGGCCAGGATGGCGTCCGGGCCGGCGGTGAAATCGCGATAGCCGAAAAAGAGCAGGTCCTGCGCCAGCCGCAATTCCTCTTCCCGCAGGAAGAGAAGCTGGCGGCCTGCCCCGACGGGCTTCGCCTCGCCCGCAACTTTTGCGTCCGGTGTGTCTGGCATCCCTGTTACGCCTTCGTTTTTGGTCAGCTTTGTTGACATTTCTGCAAAGCAAGTTTTACGGTGCGGGCATTAGGCGCAAGGAAGTTGCGTAAACAAGCCCCGGAGGATTGCACACATGGCGCTGGTTCCCTTCGACGACCGCGACGGCTGGATCTGGATGGACGGGCAGATGGTTCCCTGGCGGGATGCCAAGCTGCATGTCCTGACCCATGGGCTGCATTATGCCAGCGGCGTGTTCGAGGGCGAGCGGGCCTATGGCGGAAATATCTTCAGGCTGCGCGCGCATACCGACCGGCTGATCGCCTCCGCGCGCATCCTGGGCTTCGAGATCCCCTGGAGCGCCGAGGAGATCGACGCCGCCTGCATGGCGGTGCTGGAGCGCAACGGCCTGACCGAAGCCTATATCCGTCCACTCGCCTGGCGCGGCTCGGAGATGCTGGCCGTCTCCGCCCAGCAGACCAGGATCCATCTCGCCATCGCCGCCTGGGCCTGGCCGAACCTGTTCGGCGCGAATCGCATGCGGGGCGTGCGGCTGGCGATGGCGCAGTGGCGCCGCCCGGCCCCTGACACGGCGCCGACGACGAGCAAGGCGTCCGGTCTCTACATGATCGGCACGCTCTCCAAGCACGCCGCCGAGGCCGAAGGCTATGACGACGCGCTGATGCTGGACTTCAAGGGCGACGTGGCCGAGGCAACGGGCGCCAACGTGTTCTTCGTGATGGATGGCGAACTGCATACCCCCACCCCGATCTGCTTCCTCGACGGCATCACCCGCCGGACCGTCATGGGGCTGGCGCGGCGGCGACAGATCAAGGTGGTGGAGCGCACCATCGCACTGGACGAGATCGGCGGCGCGAGCGAGGCCTTCCTCGCCGGCACTGCGGCTGAGGTGACGCCGGTGCGCGCCATCGGCGAGCACTCCTATACGCCCGGCGCCATCACCGAGACGCTTCTGAAGGACTACGAGATGCTGACGCGGCTGAACCCGGAGGAGGTGATGCGCCGGCTGGCCTGAGCGGCATCGGCCCGGCCGCTCCTGCGCGGCCGGGCCATCTGCCGCCTCTCAGCCGATCACCAGGGCCACGGCCACCAGCACGATCACCAGGGCCAGAGCGCCCAGGATCATCCATCCCGTGCGGGACCGGGCGGCCGAGCCACGCGCCTCCGCCTCGCTCCCGCTATGCGCGAGGTCCCGCGCGGCGCGCGGTGCCGAAGCTTCGGCAGCGCGGGCCTGCGCGATCATCTCGGGCGTGGGCGACATCCCGGCCGCCTCGTCATCGGCCCCCAGGGGCGCCGCGGCCGGATCGCTGAAGGCGACCTTGTCTCCCGTGCGGCCGCTGTCGATGTCATGCCGCAGCTTGTCCACATTGTCGTCCCTCCCAGCCATCTCAGCTCTCTCCGATGAAAATGGGCGTGCAGCCCGCGCTCCGGAACGCGGCGTGGCGTAAGGCGCCAGAGTCTATTGGTCGCGTTCATCCGGGGTCGCCGCCATGGAAGCGCCTCGTCCGGGGCTGTCAGCATGGCGGGCCGGCAAAGCAAAAGCGGCCGGAGGCGCACCGGGTTTCCCGAAATCCGGCATGCCTGTCCCGCTGCCGCCCTCACCTTCCGCTTCCAGCCCCCTCGGTCCAGAATGCGCGGCAATGATCCCGGAGGACGCCGCCCGCATGAGCTGGACCGATGCCACCGCCCGCGCCGCCCTGCGCCGCCTGTTCGATGCCGCCATCCGCGCCGCGGACCCGCGCGCCATCCTGGCCGCGCATCTGCCCGAGCCACCGAAGGGGCGCGTGATCGTGGTCGGGGCAGGCAAGTCCGCCGCCGTGATGGCGTCCGCGGTGGAGGAGGCCTGGCCGCAGGCGAAGCTGTCGGGCCTCGTCATCACCCGCTACGGCCATGCGGTGCCCACCCGCCGCATCGAGGTGGTCGAAGCCTCCCATCCCGTGCCGGATGCGGCCGGGGCGGCGGCGGCGCGCCGCGTGCTGGCGGCGGTGCAGGGCCTGGGCGAGGAGGATCTGGTGCTGGCGCTGATCTCCGGCGGCGGCTCGGCGCTGATGGCCCTGCCGGCGGAAGGGCTGACCCTGGAGGACAAGCAGGCGGTGAACCGCGCCCTGCTCGCCTCCGGCGCCACCATCAACGAGATGAACTGCGTGCGCCGGCATCTCTCGGCCATCAAGGGCGGCCGACTGGCGGCGGCGGCGCATCCGGCGCGGGTGGTGACGCTGGCCATTTCCGACGTGCCGGGCGACGACCCCACCGTCATCGCCTCGGGCCCAACCGTCCCCGACCCCTCCAGCTTCGCCGAGGCGCGCGGGATCGTCGCCCATTACGGGATCGACCTGCCCCCCGCTGTGGCGGCACATCTGTCGGCGGCGCAGGAGGAGACGCCCAAGCCCGGCGACCCGCGCCTCGCCCGCGCCGAGTTCCGCATGATCGCCACCCCGCAGATGGCGCTGGAGGCGGCGGCGGCCGAGGCGCGCACGCTCGGCCTCTCGCCGCTGCTGCTGGGCGACGCGCTCGAAGGCGAGGCCGCGGTGGTGGGCACCGTGCTGGCGGGCATCGCCCGCAGTGTCCAGGCGCATGGCCACCCGCTGCGCGGCCCGGCGGTGCTGCTTTCCGGTGGCGAAACCACGGTGACCATCCGCCCCGGGGTGCAGCCAGGGCACGGCGGACGCAACACCGAATGCCTGCTCGGCTTCACGCTGGCCACCGCGGGGCAGCCCGGCATCTGGGCCGTGATGGGCGACACCGACGGCATCGACGGCTCGGAGGACAATGCCGGCGCGCTCGCCACGCCCGACAGCCTCGCGCGCGCCGCCTCGGCCGGGCTCGATGCCCGTGCCCTGCTCTCGTCACACAACAGCCACGCCTTGTTCGACCGGCTCGGCGATACCATCGTCACGGGGCCAACGCTCACGAATGTCAATGATTTCCGTGCCATTCTGATCGCCTGAGCCGAGTCCGGCTTCCGTCCGACGGGCCAAAGCGCCCGCCTCCTCTCCCGAGCGGGCCAAAGCCGCCCGCAGCCGAAGGACAGAACTTTGCCGCCGCGCATTCCCCTCCGCCGCCGCCGTCGCACCAAGATCGTCGCCACGCTGGGTCCCGCCAGTTCCACGCCCGAGGTCATCGAGCGCCTCTATCGTGGGGGTGCCGATGTGTTCCGGCTGAACTTCAGCCATGGCAGCCATGAGGATCACGCCAGCCGCATCCAGATGATCCGCGCGCTGGAGAAGCGCGTCGGGCGGCCGATCGGCATCCTCGCGGATGTGCAGGGGCCGAAGTTGCGCGTCGGGCGCTTTCAGGGCGGGCGGGTGCAGTTGCAGACCGGGCAGAGCTTCCGCCTCGACCTCAGCGCCACGCCCGGCAATGTGCGGCGCGTGCAGCTGCCGCACCCAGAGATCATCGAGGCGGCGCGCATCGGCACCACCCTGCTGCTGGACGACGGCAAGCTGCGCCTGCGCGTCGTGCACAAGCGCGACGACCACCTGGAGACGGAGATCCTGGTGGGGGGGCCGCTCTCCGACCGCAAGGGCGTGAACGTGCCGGACGTGGCCCTGCCGATTCCGGCGCTCACCGAGAAGGACCGTGCCGACCTCGACTTCGTGCTGCCGCTCGGCATCGAATATATCGGCCTCTCCTTCGTTCAGCGGCCGGAGGATGTGATCCAGGCCAAGGAGATCACCGACGGGCGCGCCTGGGTCATGGTGAAGATGGAGAAGCCGCAGGCCGTCGAGAATCTCGACGGCATTCTCGACGCGACTGACTGCGCCATGGTGGCGCGCGGCGATCTCGGCGTGGAATGCCCGCCCGAGGAGGTGCCGCTGGTGCAGAAGCGCATCGTGCGCGAATGCCGCCGCCGTGGCCTGCCGGTGGTGGTGGCGACGCAGATGCTGGAGAGCATGATCAACGCGCCCTCCCCTACCCGCGCCGAAGCCTCCGACGTGGCCACCGCCGTCTTTGACGGAGCGGACGCGGTGATGCTCTCGGCGGAGAGCGCTGCCGGGCAGTTTCCCTTCGAGGCGGTGAACATGATGGACCGCATCCTCGCTCGCGTGGAGCAGGATGACGGCTGGCGGCAGATCACCGACGCGGCCCGCCCGGCGCCCGAGAAGAACTCCGCCGGTGCCATCGCCGCCGCGGCGCGTCAGGTGGCGGAGACGATCGGCGCCCAGGCCATCGCCACCTTCACCGCCACTGGCTCCACCACGCTGCGCGTCGCGCGGGAACGACCCACCAGCCCGATTATCGGCCTGACCTCCAGCGAGGCGACGGCACGGCGGATGGCGGTGGTCTGGGGGGTGCATCCGCTACCCTCCGCCGAGCCGAACAGCATGACCGACATGGTCGCCAAGGCCGTGCGCGCGGCGCAGACGGAGGGCTTCGCACAAAGCGGCGAGGAAGTGGTGGTGACGGCCGGCGTCCCCTTCGGCACGCCGGGCACCACCAACGCGCTGCGCGTCGCCGTGGTGCGCTGACGCGGGGCGCCGGGGAGCGGAAAGGAATCCGCTCCCCGCGGCTCAACCTGCCACCTTCTCCCGCTCCAGCAGCGCCTGCTTGCGCGGTAGGCCCCAGCGGTAGCCGGTCAGCGCACCATCCTTGCCGATCACCCGATGGCAGGGCACGGCCAGCGCGGTCGGGTTCGCGGCGCAGGCGGCAGCCACGGCGCGCACCGCGCGGGGCTGGCCGATCGCCTCGGCGAGGCCGGAATAGGTGGTGGTCCTCCCCGGCGGTACCGCCATCAGCGCCTGCCAGACGCGCTGTTGGAAAGCCGTCCCGCGCAGATCCAGCGGCAGCGCCCGCGCCGCATGGGGTTCCTCGATCAGTGCGACGACGCCACGCAGCACCGCCGCCATCTCCACGCCGCCGGGCAAGTGCTCCGCCCTCGGGAAGCGGATGGCCAGTTCGCCGCGCAGGGTTTCCTCGTCCGGCCCGAAGGCGATGCGGCAGATGCCCTTCTCCGTCGCCGCCACCATCAGCAGGCCCAGCGGCGAGTCGGTGAAGGCGTAGCGGATGGTCTCTCCCTCGCCGCCCCGCCGGGCGGCGCCGGGGCTCATCCCGAGCAGCCGGCCCGGCTGCTCATAGACGCGGCTCTCGCTGCCGAAGCCGGCTTCCGCCACCGCTTCCGCCACCCGGGCACCCTCGCCCAGGGCGGCCTGCAGGCGGCGCGCCTTCACCGCATCGGCATAGGCACGCGGCGTCAGGCCCGTCACCTCGCGGAACAGCCGCAGGAAATGGTGGCGGGCATAGCCGGCACGGGCCGCCAACTCGGCCAGGGGCGGCATCACCTCCGCCGCCTCGATGAGCGCGCAGGCGGCGCGCACCGCCTCGGCATGCAGGGCGCTCCGGGTGCCAAGCGGGTCGCAGCGACGGCAGGGACGGAAGCCGGCGGCCTCGGCGCTGGCGCAGTCCGGGAAGAAGCGCACATTGCGGCGCAGCGGCAGGCGCGAGGGGCAGCCGAACCGGCAGTACACGCCCTGCGTCGCCACGGCATAGACCATATCGGACCTCGCCTCTCGGCGTTGCAGCTCGGCCCAGAGCATGTCGGGATCGGGGTTCATGCCGGGAGATATGGCGGAGGCCGCCCCTCCGCCGCCATCCGGCGGTTGCGGCGGTTCAGATCCTCTCGCCATGTGCGGCACGGTAGAGTTTGCGCAGCCGCTCCTCCGCGCCGGGCATGCGCGGATAGATCGCTACCGCCTCCTGCATGGAGCGCAGCGCATCCTCGGCATCGCCCATCTGCTCCTGCAGCGAGGACAGCACGGTGAGGGCACCGAAATGGCGCGGCTCCAGGGTGAGCACCTGACGCAAGTCGCGCAAGGCGGCGGCGAAGTCGCCCGTCTCAGCCAGGGCCTGGGCACGCAGCAGCCAGGCCTCGGAGCAATCGGGCTGAAGCACCAGGGCGGCGTCGAAATCCTCCACCGCGTCGGCGGCGGCCTCGCTGCGCAGGTTGCGCTGGCCCCGGTCCAACAGCAGCATCACCGCGGGCGAGGCGGATTGCGCCCAAAGACCGCGGATCTGCGCCGCCATGGCCGCGGCGATGGTGTCGTCCGGCGCGTTCGGCAAGGCATCCAGCAGGCGGTCAAGCTGGGCGCGGCGCGCCTTCTCAGGCGTGGCGGAACGGGCATCCGGTTGGGCCGCCGCGCCGGAGGGCGGCAGCGGAAGAGCCAGCACGGGGAGCAGGAGAAGGAGCGCGGCGCGCATGACCCAAAAGTTGGGCCCAGGGCGCCTTGGCGCAAGGGAAATCATCGGGATCAGGTATCAGCGCGGGGGCCGACGTTTCGCCACCACAGGGAGAGGCCCGAGGCCTGAGACGCGCGCATAGGATGGGCGACACCAGGGTGTGCCAAGCTCTCCTTTTGTCGCGAGTTGGAAACGAAGCCGCCCGCGGGCAGGATACAGGACATGCATCTGGTGCTGGCAGGCGCGGGCCACGCTCATCTCGAGGTGCTGCGGCGCCTTGGGCAGCAGCGTCGTCGCGGTGCGCCGGGCCTCCCCTCCCGGCTGACGGTAGTGACGCCGGAACCGGTGGCCATCTATTCCGGCGCGGTGCCCGGCGTGGTCGCCGGCCTGCTGCCCGCTCGTGCAGCGGAGATCCCGCTCGGGCCGCTCTTCGCCGAAGCGGGGGCGGAATGGGTGGCCGATCGCATCACTGGCCTCGATGCCTCCAATCGCAGGCTGCTGCGCGGGCACGGCGCACCCCTGCCCTATGATCTGCTGTCGCTCGGCATCGGCGGCCTACCGGCCGCTCCCGCCGGCACTCTTCCCGTGCGGCCCTGGAGCGGGTTCTTCGAGGCGCTGGCGGCGCTGGACCCCTCGACCGGCCGGGTGGCGGTGATCGGCGCCGGGCCGGCCGGCGTCGAACTGGCCCTGGCGCTGGCGCGCCGGCCCGGAGCGCGGCCGCTGCTGCTGGAGGCCGCCCCCGAATTGCTGCCCGGCCATCCGGAGGGCTTCCGCGCCCGTGTCGAGCGGGCCTTGCGACATGCCGGCATATCCTGGCGCACGGACTATCGCGTCGAGCGACTGGAGCATGGCAGGTTGCGGAGTCGAGGTGCCAGCATGGGCCAGGTGACACTGGCCATCGCCTGCACCGGGCTTCGCCCCGCGGCCGACCTGCGCGGCAGCGGACTCGCCTGCGATGCCGAGGGCTTCCCGCGTGTCGACCCCGGTTTGCGGAGTCTCAGCCACCGGGAGGTTTTCGGTGCGGGTGACGGGGTGGCTTCCGGCCAGCCCCGTGGTGGCGTCTGGGCGGTGCGAGCAGGACCGGTCCTGGCCGAGAACCTGCTGCGCGCCCTGCGCGGCCTGCCCCCACGCCCATGGTCTCCGAAACCGCATGGCCTGATGCTGCTGGGCACCGGGCGGCGCGAGGCCATCGGCCTCTGGCACGGGTTGAGCTTCGAAGGTCCCCTGGCCTGGTACTGGAAACGGTGGCTGGATGACCGCTTCATCCGGCGCTATGGCGGAGACGTGACCTGACGGCCTTCTGCACCAGGGCTTCCATCTGCCCTGCGGGGCGCGGATCGCGCAAAATCACGCGGTCTCCTGCCACCCGGCCACGCCTCGGGCGTTGCCGGCTCAGCCTCCGCCCGTCGCGCTTCGCGGCGGCACCTGCCACGCCATCGCCGCCCCGCGCCGCGGGCGCGGCCCCGACCGGAGAACAGCCGCATGCTCCGCACTCCCGTCAAGCGCCGCACCGCCCTTGCCAGCGCCGCGACCTTGCTGCTCCTCTGCCCGCAGGGCGGGCAGGCGCAGGACCGCCCCGTCGTCATCGGCTCCAAGCTGGACACCGAGGGCGCGCTGCTCGGCGAGATGATGGCGCGGCTCCTTGAGGCCAAGGGCGTCAAGGTCGAGCGCCGGTTGCAACTCGGCCCGACCCCCATCGTCCGGCAGGCGCTGCTCTCCGGCGAGATCGACCTCTACCCGGAATACACCGGCAACGGCGCCTTCTTCTTCCAGATGGAGGACGACCCCGCCTGGCACGATCCCGCCAAGGCCGCCGAGAAGGTCCGGGCGCTGGATGCCGAGCGCAATAACCTGATCTGGCTGCAACCGGCCAGTGCCAACAACACCTGGGCGATCGCGGTCCGGCGCGACCTGGCGGAGAAGGCGAAGCTGAGAACGCTGGAGGATCTGGCGCGACATCTCGCCTCGGGAGGGTCTTTCAAGCTGGCTGCCTCGGCCGAGTTCGTCGAGAGCCCGGCGGCACTGCCGGCCTTCCAGAAGGCCTATGGCTTCACCCTGGCGCCCGAAAGGCTGCTGGTGCTGGCCGGCGGCGATACGGCCGTCACCATGCGCGCCGCTGCGGAACAGTTGAATGGTGTGAACGCCGCCATGGTCTATGGGACGGACGGCGCCATTTCGGCCCTGGACCTCGTGGTGCTGGAGGATCCCAAAGGGGCTCAGGTCGTCTACCAGCCAGCGCCGGTGGTGCGGAAAGCGGTGGCGGAGCGGCTGCCGCAGATCGACGAATGGATGCGGCCGCTTTTCGCCTCGCTGACGCTGGAAACCCTGCAGAAGCTGAATGGCCGCATCGTGGTCGAAGGCCAGCCGGCGCGGCAGGTGGCAGAGGCGCATCTGCGTGGCCTCGGGCTGCTGGGCTGAGGCATGGTGCCGCGACCAGCCCTGCTCGCTTCCGCTCCTTCCGGCACCGTGTCCTCGCCTCCACGCGAAGCCACGGCCGTGGCCTTGCTCGCAGCGTTGGCGGCGCTGGCACCCTTCCTGCTCGGCTGGCTTTCGGTGGCGCCGAATCGGCTGTTGAGCCCGCGCCCGACGCCACTGCCAATGGCGCCGGTAACCGGGCTGGCAATGGGCGGCTTCCTGCTCGCCTGCCTGCTCGTGCTGCTGCTGGCCCGGCGCGCGGCGCTGCTGCCTTGGGCCGAGGCCGCCGCCGCCCTGGCGCTCTGCGCCCTGCTGGCAACCCTGGGGCTGGGAGCACAGGCAGCGCTGAGCGCGGCCTCCCCCACCGCGCGCGCCATGCCGGCGGCGGGCGCCTGGGTCTCAGTGCTGCTACTCGCCCTCGCGGCGGGAAGCTGCGCCGCCGGACGCGGTGGCAGGCCGGGCCGCTTCCTGGCCCTGGCGGTGCTCGGCGCGGGCGGGATGCTGGCCAGCGGATTGCTCAACGGGCTTTCCGTCGTGCAGGAGGCCACAGCGCGCGGGCCGGAATTGCGCGCAGCCCTGGCCGGTCACCTGGGCCTGGCCGGCGGTGCCCTGGCGCTGGCGCTCCTCATTTCCGTGCCGCTCAGCCTGCTGGCCCTGCAGCGGCCACGGCTGGAGGCAGTGCTGATGGGCCTCGCCAGCGGCTTCCAGGTGGTGCCTTCGATCGCGCTGTTCGGCCTGTTGATGGGACCTCTGGCAGCACTGGCCGCGCTGTCGCCGCGGTTGCGCGACTGGGGCCTGGGCGGCATCGGGCCGGCACCCGCCATCCTCGGCATCGCCGCCTATCTGCTGCTTCCGCTTGCCAGCAGCCTGCTGGCCGGGCTGCGCGTCGCCTCCCCCGACCTGCTCGACGCGGCGCGCGGCCAGGGCATGACCGAGGGCGGCATCCTGCGCCGGCTGCGCCTGCCGCTCGGGCGCGGCGTGATGCTGGGCGGGGTGCGGGTGGCAGCGGTGCAGGCGGTCGGGCTGGCGACGCTGGCGGCGCTGATCGGTGGCGGCGGCCTGGGCCAGTTGGTGTTCCAGGGTATCGGCCAGATGGCCGCCGACCTGATCCTGCTCGGCGTCCTGCCGATCGTGCTGCTTTCCCTGCTGGTGGACGGGCTGCTGGCCCTGGCGCAATCGGCGCTGGAGCCCGCTCGGTGATCCGCTTCGAAGGTGTCACCCGCCGCTATGGCGACCGCGCCGCGGTGGACCGCGTCACGCTGGAGGTGCCCGAGGGCAGCATCTGCGTGCTGCTGGGGGAATCCGGCTCCGGCAAGTCCACGCTGATGCGCATGGTCAACCGGCTGGTCGAGCCGAGCGCCGGCCGGGTGCTGGTGAGGGGGCGCGACGTCGCCACGACGGAGCCGGAGGCGCTGCGGCGCGGCATCGGCTATGTCATCCAGTCTGTCGGGCTGTTCCCGCATTGGCGCGTGGCGGAGAATGTCGCCACCGTGCCGCGCCTGCTGGGCTGGGACGCCGCGCGGGTCGTGGCGCGGGTGGATGCCCTGCTGACCCTGGTCGGCCTGGAGCCCGACCGCTTCCGGGACCGCTTCCCGCACGAGCTATCCGGCGGGCAGGCGCAGCGCGTCGGCCTGGCCCGTGCGCTCGCCGCCGACCCGCCGCTCCTGCTGATGGACGAGCCCTTCTCCGCGCTCGATCCCGGCACGCGGCGCGGGCTGCAGGCGGAGCTGCGCACCATCCATGCCGAGACCGGCAAGACCATCCTCTTCGTCACCCATGACGTGGAAGAAGCCTTGGCGCTGGCTGATATCGTGGCGGTGCTGGAGGAAGGCCGCCTGGTCGCCCGCGGCCGCCCGGCCGAGCTGCTGGAGCGCGGCGCTGGTGCGCCGGTGCGGCGCCTCTTCGGCGAGGAGAGCCTGACTTTCCACCGGCTGGCGACCCTTCCTGCCCGCGCCCTCGCCCGCCCCGAGGATGCTGCGGCCGGATTGCCGGTATTGCCGGCGGAGGCCTCCCTCAAGCAGGCGCTCATGGTGATGCTTTCCGAAGGCAGTGACCGAGTGGCGGTGCAGGCCACGGACAGTTTTCCCGGCGGCACGCTGCACTGGGCCGATCTGGTGCACGCGGCATGACCGGCCTGCTGGCCCAGGTCGCCGCCTTCCTCCTCGCCCTCTGGGCCGCCCCACATCTGGGTGTGCTCTGGCACGCGCTGTTCCCCGGGTTGGCCCGCCCGACCTGGGACAGCCAGAGCTGGTTCGCGCTGCTCGGCGAACACCTGCTGCTTTCCCTCGGCGCGGCGCTGATCGCTGCCGCGATCGGCCTTGGTGCCGGCATCCTGGCGACGCGCGGCGCCGGGCGGTCCCTGCGCCCGCTGCTGGATGCCCTCTTCGCCTTCGCCCAGGCCATCCCCCCCGTGGCGGTGATCGCGCTGGCCCTGCCGCTGCTCGGCTTCGGCGCGGCGCCGACGCTGCTGGCGCTGGTGCTCTACGCGGCGCTGCCGGTGATGCGCAGCGCGGTGGCCGGTCTGGACGCCGTGCCGCCCGCCGTGCTGGACGCGGCGCGCGGCACCGGCATGGGCCGCGCGGGCATCCTGACCCGGGTGGAACTGCCGCTCGCGCTGCCAGTGATCCAGGCCGGGCTGCGGGTCGCCGTGGTGCTGTCCATCGCCACCACGGCCGTGGGCGCGGTGGCCGGGGCAAGTTGCCTCGGCACGCCCATCATCGTCGGGCTGGCGAATGGCAACACCGCCTGGGTGCTGCAGGGCGCCATCTTCACCGCCTGGCTGGCGCTGATCGCCGACCGAGCACTGCGGCTCGGGCTGCGCCAGGGCGCGACGCAGCCCTGATACCGGTCAGCATCTATGCTGACCGGTATGGGGCCGCTTCGGAGCTACAGCCGCACCTTCAGCGCACGCCCTAGCTCGCCCATGATGCCGGCGCGGAAGGCCAGCACGCAGGCGACGAAGATCGCGCCCTGGATCACCGTGACCCAGGCGCCCAGTTCCGCCAGCATGTTCTGCATCACGATGATCACGGCCGCGCCGACAACCGGGCCGAACATCGTGCCGAGGCCGCCCAACAGCGTCATCAGCACCACCTCGCCCGACATGGTCCAGTACACATCGGTCAGGGTGGCGATGCCGAAGACGATCGCCTTCGCACCACCGGCGATCGCGGCCAGCGTGGCGGAGAGGGTGAAGGCCAGCAGCTTGTAGTCGTCCACCCGGTAGCCCAGCGAGACGGCGCGCGGCTCATTCTCGCGGATCGCCTTCAGCACCTGGCCGAAGGGCGAATGCACGATGCGGCTGATGAACAGGAAACCCGCCAGGAAGATGACGGCGACCAGCCAGTAGAGCGTCATGTCCGCGCGCAGGTCGATCAGGCCGAGGAGCGCGCCGCGTGGCACTCGCTGGATGCCATCCTCGCCACCGGTGAAGGGCGCTTGCAGGTAGAAGAAATAGACCATCTGGGCCAGGGCCAGCGTGATCATGGCGAAATAGATGCCCTGGCGTCGGATGGCGATCCAGCCGGCCACCGCGCCGAGCGCCGCGCCGACGACGCCGCCCGCCAGGATTGCCAGTTCCGGCGTCAGTCCCCAGACCTTGGCCGTATGCGCGGCGATATAGCCGCCAGTGCCGAAGAACATGGCATGGCCGAAGGAGAGCAGGCCGACATAGCCGATCAGCAGGTTGAAGGCGCAGGCGAAGAGCGCGAAGCAGAGCACGTTCATCAGCAGCACGGGGTAGAGGAAGAACGGCCCGGCCAGCACGATGGCGAGCAGCACCAGGAAGGCGATGCTTTGCGCGCGGTTGAAGCCGAAGCCGGAAAGCAGGGGCAACCCCGGCGCATCATGGACCGGTGCCGCGGCGATGGCGGATGCCTGCACGGCCATCTCAGGCCCTCCCAAACAGGCCGGCGGGGCGCGCCAGCAGCACGATGGCCATAATAACGAAGATCACCGTGGAAGAGGCCTCGGGATAGAAGACCTTGGTCAGCCCCTCGACCAGTCCGAGGCCGAAACCGGTGATTACCGAGCCCAGGATGGAGCCCATGCCGCCGATCACCACCACGGCGAAGACCACGATGATCAGGTTCGAGCCCATCTGCGGATTGACGGAGTAGATCGGCGCCGCGAGCACCCCGGCGAAGGCCGCGAGCGCCACGCCAGCGGCATAGGTCAGCGTCATCATCCGCGGCACGTTGACGCCGAAGGCCTGCACCAGCGCGGCATTCTCCGTCGCTGCGCGCAGATAGGCGCCGAGCCGCGTCTTCTCGATGACAAGCCATGTGGCGAGGCTCATCACCACCGCCGCGACCACCACCCAGAGCCGGTACTTCGGCATGAACATGAAGCCAAGATCCACCGGTGGCCCACCCAGTGCCTCGGGCGGCGCATAGGGCATGCCGGAGGAGCCGAACTCGTTGCGGAACACGCCCTCGATGATCAGGGCGAGCCCGAAGGTCAGCAGCAGGCCGTAGAGATGATCCAGCTTGTAGAGCCGGCTGATCATCGTCTTTTCCAGCAGCACGCCGAAGGCGCCGACGATGAGCGGCGCCAGAATCAGCGCCGGCCAGTAGCCGATGCCGGCCCAGTTCAGCAGCATCCAAGCGACGAAGGCGCCCATCATGAACTGCGCCCCATGGGCGAAGTTGATGACGTTCAGCATGCCGAAGATCACGGCCAGACCCAGCGAGAGTAGCGCATAGAAGGCGCCGTTCACCAGGCCGAGCGCGACCTGCGGCAGGCCGATTTCGAGTTGAAACAGGAGATCGTCGAGCACGGGCGGAACTTCCTGCGGGACGGCGTGCGGGAGGCGCGGCGGCAGCACCATGGCTGCCGCCGCGCCCTGTGGTGGCTCAGCTATGCACCAGACTGCAGCCGCCCTCGCTCAGCGGGCGGAACGCCTCGTCGGCGGCGGTGGTCTGCAGCACCTTGTAGTAGTCCCAGGGCGCCTTCGACTCTTCGGGGCCCTTCACCTCGAAGAGATAGACCGGGTGCAGCTTGCGCCCATCCTCGCGGATCTTGCCCTGGCCGAAGCAGTCGTCATCGGTCGGCATGGCCTTCATCCGCGCCACGGCATCGCGCCCGCTGGCCTTGGCAGCCGCCGCGCCCATATCCTTCACCACCTTGAGGTAGTGCAGCACCGAGGCATAGCAGCCCGCATGATTCATGTTCGGGTAGTTGTCGGCGACGGCGTCCTTCACCCGGTTCGTGAAGGCACGGGTGCGGTCGTTCAGATCCCAGTAGAAGCTTTCGGTACAGACCAGGCCCTGCGCCGTTTTCAGTCCGAGCGCGTGCACGTCGCCGATGAACATCAGCAGCACGGCGAGCTTGGTGCCGCGGCGGGTGACGCCGAATTCCGCCGCCTGCTTCACGCAATTGATGGTGTCAGTGCCGGCATTGGCGAGGCCGATCACCTTGGCGCGGCTGCTCTGCGCCTGCAGCAGATAGGAAGAGAAGTCGGTGGATTGCAGCGGGTGCCGCACGCTGCCGAGCACCTTACCGCCCGCCGCCTTGACGAAATTCCCCGTGTCGCGCTCGAGGGAATGGCCGAAGGCGTAATCGGCGGTGATGAAGAACCAGCTGTCGCCGCCGGCCTTCACCATGGCGCCGCCGGTGGACTTGGCCAGCATGTAGGTGTCGTAGGTCCAGTGCACCGTGTTCGGGCTGCACTGGCCGCCGGTCAGTTCCGTGGTGGCGGCACCGGAGTTCAGGTAGACTTTGTTCTTCTCGCGCACGACAGTGTTCACCGCCAGCGCCACGGAGGAGTTCGGCACGTCCACGATGACGTCCACGCCATCCTGGTCGAACCACTGGCGGGCGATGGTGGCGCCGACATCGGGCTTGTTCTGATGGTCGGCGAAGACGACCTCGACGGTGGTGCCCGGCGGCGACATCTCCTTCACCGCCTGCTTCACGCAGGCCACCGAGGTGGGCCCCGAGGTCTCGCGATAGACGCCCGACTGATCATTCAGCACGCCGATCTTGATGGTCGTGGACTGCGCGCGCACGCGGGCGGGCAGGCTGGCCAGGCCGGCGCCCAGCGCCGGCGCCACGGCGGCGGCGGCAACACTCTTCAGCAGGCTGCGACGATCTTGAGTCATGGATCCGTTTCTCCCAACGCCCCTGTCTTCCCCGGGGCCGGTTCCGCAACCCGCACGGCGACGGCCATTGGCTGGCCGGGCCGGGCGAAACTCGATCCGGGCGCCGCCTCAGACGCCCAGGTAGCCGTGCAGCCGGTCCATCGCCCCGGCCATCTCCGCATTGCTCACGGCATCGACGACATGGCCGTGTTCCATGACGTAGTGGCGGTCGGCCACGGTCTGCGCGAAGCGGAAGTTCTGCTCCACCAGCAGCACGGTGAAGCCGCGCTCCTTGATGGCGCGGATGGTCCGGCCGATCTGCTGCACGATCACCGGCGCGAGCCCCTCGGTCGGCTCGTCCAGCATCAGCAGCCGCGCCCCGGTGCGCAGGATGCGCGCGATGGCCAGCATCTGCTGCTCGCCGCCCGACAGCCGGGTGCCCGGCGAGCGCGCCCGCTCCTTCAGGTTCGGGAACAGGGTGTAGATGGCGTCGAGATCCATCCCGCCCGGCCGCACCACTGGCGGCAGCAGCAGGTTCTCGGTTACGTCGAGGCTGGCGAAGATGCCGCGCTCCTCCGGGCAGAGCGCGATTCCGGCGCGGGCGATGCGGTCGCTGCGCGCGTTCACCAGCTCCTGCCCTTCGAAGCGCACGCTACCGCTGCGCCGCCCGACCAGGCCCATGATGGCGCGCAGCGTCGTGGTCTTGCCCGCGCCGTTACGGCCGAGCAGCGTGACCACCTCTCCTTCCCGCACCTCGATATCGACGCCGTGCAGGATATGGCTTTCGCCATACCAGGCCTGCAGCTTCTCGACCGTCAGCAGCGGCTCAGCCATGCGCCTGCGCTCCGGAGACGGCGGGATCGGTGCCGAGATAGGCGGCGACCACTTCCGGATCGCGCGAGACGGTGGCGTAATTGCCTTCCGCCAGCACGCGGCCGCGTGTCAGCACCGTGATGGTGTCGCAAAGCCCCTCCACCACGCGGAGGTTGTGTTCCACCATCAGGACGGTGCGGCCCTGCGCCACACGGCGCACCAGCGCCACGACGCGGTCCACGTCCTCATGCGCCATGCCGGCCGTCGGCTCGTCGAGCAGCAGCATCACCGGGTCGAGCGCCAGGGTGGTGGCGATCTCCAGCGCCCGCTTGCGGCCATAGGGAAGTTGTCCTGCCAAGAGATGTGCATAGGCGCCGAGCCCGACATCCTCGAGCAATTCGCGCGCCCGGACGTCATATTGACCCAGTACCTTCTCGGAGCGCCAGAAATCGAAGCTGCGGCCCCGCGCCCGCTGCAGCGCCACCCGCACATTCTCCAGCACGGTGAGGTGTGGAAAGACCGCGGAGATCTGGAAGGAGCGCACCAGGCCGAGCCGCGCCACCTCCGCCGGCTTCATCCCGGTGATGTCGCGCCCCTCGAAGCGAATGGTGCCCCGCGTCGGCTGCAGGAACTTGGTCAGGAGATTGAAGCAGGTGGTCTTGCCGGCGCCATTCGGGCCGATCAGCCCATGGATGCTGCCGCGCCGGATGCTAAGCGAAACGCCGCTCACCGCCGTGAAACCAAGGAACTCCTTGGTCAGGCCGTCCGTTGCCAGGATGGTGTCCACCCTGCATCTCCCGATTCTCAGAATGCTTCCCGTGGCTCTTGAATCGAGCCTTGTGGGCGAGCATGGCGAAGCGGCAGCGGCAGTGCAAGCAAAGGCTTGTTAAACCAAGCCTTTCAGTTAGATGGCAAAATTCAGGGCCTCCGGCGCCGGGCGGCGCAGCCCGGCCAGGGTGGCCCGCCGCAGCAACTCGGCCACGGTCCGGGCGCCCAGCGCCTCCATCAGCCCCGTTTCCAGCTCCGCCCAGAGCGGCTGCATGACCAGCGTCTGCAAGGCGGAAGGCGGCGCCGCCTCGGCCTCCGGAGCGGCGTCCGGCGCGGCGACCGCACCCACCACCTCGGCCAGGGTGATGTCGCGCGCCGCCCGTCCCAGCCGGTAGCCTCCCTTCGGGCCGCGCGTGCTGCTGAGGATGCCCGCCCGCGAGAGCGCCTGCAGCACCGGCTCGATCCCGCGCCGCGCCTCGCCCAGCCGGTCGGCGATGTCGCCAGCGGGCACGGTGGTGCCGCGCCCGGCATGGAAAGCCACGTCCAGGACAATGGAAACCGCCGTCATGGCCCGGTCCCGCCGCAGTAACATCGTGACTCTCTCCTGATCCACGCGCGCAAGACGTGGTATAACGCGCCCATGCCCGAAGGAAACACCTCCCGCCCCGCTTTCCCCGCCCGATCGGCGCGGACACCTGGCCACATGCATGCGAGCGTGCTCTCGACCATCGGCAACACGCCCCTGGTCCGCCTGCCCCGCATCGAGGCGGAGCGCGGACTGCGCGCGAAGCTCGCGCTGAAGCTGGAGTTCTTCAACCCGCTGGGCTCGGTGAAGGACCGCATCGGCCTGGCCATGATCGAGGCGGCGGAGCGCAACGGTACCATCGCGCCCGGCCGCTCGGTGCTGGTGGAGCCGACCTCGGGCAATACCGGCATCGCGCTCGGCTTCGTGGCGGCGGCCAAGGGCTACCGACTAATCGTCACCATGCCGGACGGGGCCAGCGTAGAGCGGCGCAAGATGCTGCGCCTGCTCGGCGCCGAGGTGGAACTGACGCCGGGTAACCAGGGCATGTCGGGCGCCATCGCCCGTGCCGAGGCGATCGTCGCCTCCACGCCGGGCGCCTGGATGCCGCGCCAGTTCGACAACCCCGACAATCCCGCCGTGCACGAGGCCACCACGGCGGAGGAGATCTGGACCGATACCGGGGGGCAGGTGGATGTCGTGGTCGGTGGCATCGGCACCGGCGGCACGCTGACCGGGATCGCCAGGGCGCTGAAGCCGCGCCGGGAGGGGTTGCGGGTGATCGGCGTGGAGCCGGCCGAATCGGCCGTGCTCTCCGGCGACGATCCCGGCCCACACGAGATCCAGGGCATTGGCGCCGGATTCCGTCCGGCCGTGCTGGAGTTGGCCCGGCTCGACGAGGTGCGCCGCGTCACGGAGCGGGAGAGCTTCGCCGCCGCGCGGCTCTGTGCCCGAACGGAGGGCCTGCCGATCGGCATTTCCTCGGGTGCCGTGCTGCACGCCATGCTGGAGCTGGGCGCCACGCCGGAGATGGAGGGCCGGCTGATCGTCGGCATCGCAGCCTCCTTCGCCGAGCGCTATCTCTCGACGGATCTCTTCGCGGGGCTCTGATCGCCAGCCGGGCGCAGGCCGTTCTCTTCCTCCGCATGGGGATGCAGCGGCGTGGCGACAGGCGTCGTCCCCGGCAACGCCTGGAAAGGCCCCTGCGCCTCGGCGGCGGGGGCGGCGCGCATCCGGGTGCGCCAAAGGCCGAAAAGGGTGGCGGCCAGCGCCGCGGCACCCGTAAAGCCGAACAGGCCCGGCGGCCCGGCCATCGACATCCCCACCGAGGCGACCAGCGGGCCGATCGTCGCGCCGACCGAGTTGGCGAAGATCAGCCCGCCGCTCGCCGCCACCAGATCCACCCGCTCGACATGGTCGTTCGTGTGGGAGGCGGAGAGCGGATAGAGGGTGAAGGACAGGCCGCCGAACAGCAGGCTCAGCGCCAGCAGCACCCCCGGCCCGCGAAGCCCGGCGGCCATGACCATGCCGAGGCTGACCAGCGTCAGCGCGGCGGAAAGGCCGATGATCACGCTCCGGCGGTCGAAGCGGTCGGACAGGCGGCCGAGTGGCCATTGCAGGCCGACGCCGCCCAGGATCACGCAGGTCATGAACAGCGCCGTCCCGGCAGTTCCGAAGCCCGACTCGGCACCGAAGACCGGCCCCAGGCCGTAGATCGCCCCGCTCACCCCACCGCTGACGAAGGCACCGACCACCCCGAGAGGAGAGGCCTGATAAAGCCGCCGGAAGCCGAAGGAGCGGATATCCGGCAGCGTCGGCGCCGTGGCGCGTGTCAGCGCGACGGGGATCAGCGCGAGCGAGAGCAGGATGGCGATGACGACGAAGCGCTGCATGCCGGTCGGATCGGGCAGGTTCAGGAACTGCTGCCCCAGCCCCACCGCGCCATAGAGCGTGATCATGTAGAGGGAGAGCATCTGGCCCCGCGTCCGCGAGGTCGCCTTATCGTTCAGCCAGCTCTCGATGCACATGTAGAGACCGGCCATGCAGAAGCCTTCGACCAGCCGCAAGGCGCCCCAGGCCGGCAGGGCGAAGGCCAGCACATGGCTGAGCGCGGCGGCGGAAAAGGCGGCCGCGAAGGCCGAAAATGCCCGGATATGGCCGACTCGTAGGATGATCCGGTGCGCCTGCAGCGAACCGGCGGTCAGTCCGGCGAAATAGGCGGCGGTGATCAGGCCGATGGCCATGGTCCCGGTCCCGGCTTCGCTCAGCCGTAGGCTGACAAGCGAGGAGAGCGTTCCGCTGCCGAGCATGAGCAGGCCCACGGCCGCCAGCAGGGAAGAGATGGATCTGGCGATCTGGAGCATGCGGGGCGCGTGTTCCCGGTGGTGTCGATCGAGGACGCGCGGCTCCGCTCCCGCCTGCGGCGGGCCAAGGATGATGGCCAGGCAAGCCGGCGAGCGGGACGCGCCGACGTGGCCGGCCCTGCCCCTTGGATAAAGGGCGCGCCCTGTCAGGGGCTGGTGATGAGAAGCCGGGAAGGAGGAATTTGTTTCCGCGTGGCGGGCTCTGCAGAGCCCGCAGAGGATGTCCGTTTCCGGACAATGGTCGGAGCGGCGGGATTTGAACCCACGACCCCCAGTCCCCCAGACTGATGCGCTACCAGGCTGCGCTACGCTCCGACGCGGAGGGCAATAGCACCGGGACCCGCCCCCCTCAAGCCCCGCCGCAGCAAGTCTTGCCGCCTCAGTGCTCTTCCGCGTCCGGTGGATTCCCCTCGCCAAGCAGCCGCAGCTCGGCCGCGATGGCCTCCAGCTCGCTCAGGATCTCGCGCAGCGCGGCCTGACCGGACGGCGCGACCGGCGGCTCGGCCTCCAGCTCCACCGCTTCCGCCTCGCCAGCCTCGGCGCCTTCGAGGCCACTCTCACGGAGCAGCCGCTGCACGCCCTTGATGGTGTAGCCCTGGGTGTAGAGGAGATCCCCGATGCGGCGCAGCAGAGCGATATCCTCCGGGCGGTAATAGCGCCGGCCGCCACCCCGCTTCAGCGGCTTGAGCTGCGGGAACTTGGTCTCCCAGAAGCGCAGCACGTGCTGCGGGATCTGCAGATCCTCGGCGACCTCGGAGATGGTGCGGAAGGCCGTGGGCGCTTTGCGCAGGCGGCCGGAAGCCTCCGGGTCCTCAGGCATGAGATGCACCCCGTCGTTCATCGATCGGATCCAGGCTGTGCAGCCGCCTCGCGGCGGCCAGCGTCATTCGTCATCGGGGCCGGCCGACTCGCCGTTCAGCCGCGCCTTCAGGACCTGGCTCGGCCGGAAGGTCAGGACCTTGCGGGGCATGATCGGAACCTCCACGCCCGTCTTTGGGTTGCGCCCGACGCGCATGCCCTTCTGCCGGACGGAGAATGTGCCGAAGGCGGAGATCTTCACCGGGCGGCCCGCCTCCAGCGCGGTGGAGATGCGCTCCAGCACATCTTCCAGCAACGCAGCGCTCTCGTTGCGTGACAGGCCGACCTGCGCATAGATCGCCTCGGCCAGTTGCGCGCGCGTGATGGTGTTCATGACCGAGCGCGGCCCATGGCGTGAGACTCCTCGCAACCCCTTCTTCTTCCAACAGAACCGGGATGGCCGGCCGAGGTCAACCGCGAGGCAGGGTGTGGCGTGGAAGCTTCAGCTGGGTGATGCTTTTATGCAACAGCCATCCCACTGGGATGCCGGATTCAGGCCCCGTCAGCGCGGGCCGTGGCGGTGAGGAGTCGCTCGATCGGGTCCCAGAGCATGGCCGTCTGCTCCACGGGCCGCCCCCCGACATGAATCATCTCAGTGGCAACGAGCCGCCCGCCCAGCCTTTGATAGAACCAGCGGGCGGGATTCTGGCTGAGTACCCAGAGCATCACCGAGCCGCAGCCGATCGCGGCGAGATGCGCCGCCCCCGCCCGCATCAGGCGCCGGCCCAGCCCGAGGTCGCGCCAGTCATCCAGAACATAGAGGGTTTCGATTTCGCCCTCGGCAAGGCCGTGCCGGCGCGCGCGGCGACAGGAGGCAAAGCCCACGATCCGCGGCGTTTCCTCCCGCAATTGCGGCGGCGCCACGGCGACGAAGACGGCCTCCCCGTTCTGTCGTTCGAGCAGGCCACGCTGATAGCCTGCCGCGACGCGCGACAGGGATAGGCCGGCGAGATAGCCGTCCGGCAGGAGGCCAGGATAGGTGCTGCGCCAGGAAGCGACATGCACGGCGGCGATGGCGGCAGCGTCGGCGGGCTGAGCCCGGCGGATGCAGATCATCGACGCGAGGCCCCCTCCCCTGGTTGCCCTTCCTCAGGCGCGACGGCGCAGCACGGCCGCGAAGAAGCCGTCGGTTCCCTGCCGATGCGGCGCCAACTCCATCCAGGGCCCAGCCCCCGGTGGCGGTGGCGGCGCAGCCGGTGCGAAAGCCTCCGCCCAGGCATCAGCCAGGGGGACCGCCTCATACTCGGCGTGGCGCGACAGGAAGTTCTCCACCTGCAGTCCGTCCTCCTCGGGCAAAACGGAACAGGTAGCGTAGACCAGCCTTCCACCCGGGCGCACCAGCCCGGCGACACTCTCCAGGATAGCGCGCTGCTTCGTGATCAGCTCCTCAAGGTCGCGAGCGCCGGTGCGCGTCCGTGCGTCGGGGTTGCGGCGCCAGGTTCCGCTACCTGTGCAGGGCGCATCCACCAGCACGCAATCGAACTGTCCGGCGCGACGCTTCAACCACCGGTCGCCGGGCGCGAGCAGATGGCGCTCGGCATTGTCCACGCCGGCGCGACGCAGGCGCTTCGCCGCGCCGTCCAGCCGCACTGCCGAGACATCGCAGGCGATGATCCGCCCCCGATTGCCCATCATCGCCGCCACCGCGAGCGTCTTTCCCGCGGCGCCAGCACAATAGTCGGCGACGCGCATGCCTGGCTTGGCACCCGTCAGGAGGGCGATGAGCTGGCTGCCCTCGTCCTGGATCTCGACCAGGCCCTCGGTGAAGGCGCGGCTGGCCAGGATCGGGCGACGGTCCGGAATGCGCAGGCCCCAGGGGGAGAAGGCCATCGGCTCGGCGGCGATGCCCTCGGCCGCCAGGGCGGCGGCGGCCTCCTCGCGGGTGGCGCGGAGCAGGTTGGCGCGCAGGTCGAGCGGCGCGCCGCCATCCATGGCCGCGGCCGCCTCGGGCAGTTCCTCGCCAAAGCGCGCGCGATAGCCGGGGAGTGCCCAGTCCGGCAGGTTGAGGCGCGGCCCCTCGGGCATCTCGGGAGCGATCAGCGGAGCGCCTTCCAGCGCCTTGATGGTGGCGAGTTCCCCCGGATCGGGCGGATCGGCATTGAAGCGGCCGCCCGGGAAGCCCTGCAGCACCTCCTCCCGCTTCCACCGCTCCACCAGCAGGAGATAGGCCATCAGCAGCAGGCGCGGCGTCGGCGGCAGGCCGCGCCGGGCGAGGTGCCATTCCAGGCGCAGGCGCTGGCGGAGCACGCCCCAGGCGCGCTCCGCGACCGCTCGCCGATCGCCGCTGCCGATGTAGCGGCGCTCGCGGAAAAAGGCATTGGCGGTGGCATCCGCCGGGCGGCGCGGCACGGCCTCCACCTCGGTGAGCAGCGCCACCGTGGCGGCAATGCGCGCGGCGGGAGTCATGATGCGGCGTCAGCCTTCCTGGCGATAGTTCGGCGCTTCGCGGGTAATGGCGACGTCATGCACATGCGATTCCCGCAGCCCCGCATTGGTGATGCGGCGGAAGGTGCAGTTCTTCTGCATGTCGGCGATGGTCGCGTTGCCGGTATAGCCCATGGCGGAGCGCAGCCCGCCGACGAGCTGGTGGATCACCGGACCCACCGGGCCCTTGTAGCCGACGCGGCCCTCGATGCCTTCCGGCACGAACTTCATCTGGTCCTGCACCTCGGCCTGGAAGTAGCGGTCGGCCGAGCCGCGGGCCATGGCACCGAGGCTGCCCATGCCGCGATAGGACTTGTAGGAGCGGCCCTGGTAGAGGAACACCTCGCCCGGCGCCTCGTCCGTGCCGGCGAAGAGGCTGCCCATCATCACGCAGTCGGCGCCGGCCGCGATCGCCTTGGCGATGTCGCCGGAGGACCGGATGCCGCCATCGGCAATCGCCGGCACACCCCTCTCATGCGCTGCCGCGGCACATTCCAGCACGGCGGTAAGCTGCGGCACACCGACGCCCGCCACAATGCGGGTGGTGCAGATGGAGCCCGGGCCGATGCCGATCTTCACCGCATCCGCCCCGGCCTCGGCAAGGGCCTCCACCGCCTCGGGCGTTGCCACATTGCCGGCGATCACCTGCACGCTGTTGGAGAGCTGCTTGATGCGCTCGACGGCCTTCAGCACGCCCGCCGAATGGCCGTGGGCGGTGTCCACCACAAGGACATCGACCTCCGCCTCAATCAGCAGCTCGGCGCGGCGCAGCCCGTCCTCGCCCGTGCCGGTGGCGGCGGCGGCGCGCAGCCGACCCATCGCGTCCTTCACCGCGTTGGGGTTGGCCTGGGCCTTGTCCATATCCTTGACGGTGATCAGGCCGATGCAGCGATAGGCATCGTCCACCACCAGCAGTTTCTCGATGCGATGCTTGTGCAGCAGCCCGCGCGCCTTCTCCGCCGAGACGTCGGAGGTCACGGTCACCAAGTTCTCGCGCGTCATCAGCTCATAGACGCGAATGGTGGGGTCGGTGGCGAAGCGCACGTCGCGATGGGTCAGGATGCCGACCAGCCGGTTGCTCTCGCGCTCTACCACCGGGATGCCGCTGATCCGGTAGCTGGTCATCAGCGCCTGGGCCTCGGCCAGCGTCTGGTCGGGATGGATGGTGACGGGGTTCACCACCATGCCGCTTTCGAACTTCTTCACCTGCCGGACCTGAGCGGCCTGCTCCTCCGGCGTCAGATTCTTATGGATCACGCCGATGCCGCCAGCCTGTGCCATGGCGATGGCCATCTGGCTTTCCGTCACCGTATCCATGGCGGCGGAGATCACCGGCATGTTCAGCGCGATCTCGCGCGTCAGCCGGGTGCGGATGTCGGTCTGCGACGGCAGGACCGTCGAATAGGCCGGCACCAGCAACACGTCGTCGAAGGCATAGGCCTCGGCGATGAGGGTACGGCGCGGCGCGGCGCCGCGGTCAGCGGGGCCGTTGGTCGGGATGGTGTCGGGAGCCATGGCGGGAGCCTTTCGCAGAACTCACAGGCGCGTTCCGCAGCCTTGGCGCGTCCCCCTACTCCAGAATCACGCCCCGCCGCAAGCGCCACAGGCGTGATGATCACGCAACCGGGACCCGCGCCGCCCGCTCAACCCTGCCCGCCGCGATAACCCTGGGCGACGACATACATCTCGGCGCTGTCCTTGCGGCTGGCCGGCGGCTTGGCATGCTTCACCGTGGCGAAGTCGCGCTTCATGCGGTTCAGCAGCTCACGTTCGGTACCGCCCTGGAACACCTTGGCCACGAAGGCGCCCCCTGGCGTCAGCACCTTGCCGGCGAAGTCGAGCGCCAGCTCAACCAATCCGAGGATGCGCAGATGGTCGGTCGCGTTGTGGCCGGTGGTGTTGGGCGCCATGTCGGACAGCACCAGGTCGGCGGGGCCGTCCAGCGCCTCGAGTACGCGCTGCTCCACGGCCTCCTCCTGGAAATCGCCCTGCAGCAGGATGGCGCCAGCGATCTCGTCCATCGGCAGCAGGTCGAGCCCTACCACCTTGCCGCGCTCACCCGCGCGCTGCACCGCCACCTGCGTCCAGCCGCCGGGCGCGGCGCCGAGGTCCACCACCCGCTGGCCGGGGTGGAACAGCTTGTACTTCTCGTCCAGCTCCAGGATCTTGAAGGCGGCCCGGGAGCGCCAGCCGGCCGCTTTCGCCGCGCGCACATAGGGGTCGTTCAACTGGCGCTCCAGCCATTTCTGACTGGCAGTGCTGCGGCCCTTGGCGGTGCGCAGCCGCGTGGTCAGGCCGCGTCCGGCCTCGCTTGGCAGCTTCACGGTGGCTTCCTTCTTCAGGGCGCAGGATGGGCCGCCGCCCGGTACCAGGCGCTGCTGCGGCGCGGCACCCTCCGCTCCTGCCGCATCATGCGCAGCAGCATGCCTTCGCGCAGGCCGCGATCGGCCACGGTGACGGAGGAGCAGGGCCAGACCCGCCGGATGGCCGCGTAGATGGCGCAGCCCGGCAGCACGAAATCCGCGCGCTCCGGCCCGATGCAGGGATGCGCCCGCAGCCCGTCCGGGCCCAGGGCGAAAAGATCACGCAGCGCCTGGTCAGCGGCCTCGGTGTCCAGCACGCGCCCATCGACCAGGGGCCGGGAATAGCGTGGCAGAGCCAACGCCACGCCGGCCAGGGTGGTTACGGTGCCGCTGGTGCCCATCAGCCGCACGCCGCCCGCCCGCATCTCCCGGGCGATGCTGTGGACCCTGTCGAAGCAGGCCAGTTCCTCCGCCACCTCGTCCACCACCCGGCTGAATCCCTCCGGCGTGTCGCAGCAGGTGCCAGCGCGTTCGGCCAGGGTCACGACACCGAGCGGCAGCGAGACATAGCCGATCAGCTCGGCGGAACGGCCCTCGCTGCGGATCCAGGCGATCTCGGTGCTGCCGCCGCCGATGTCAAAGAGCAGCGCGCGCCGGTCCTGGGTGCGCAGCAGCGGTGCGCAGGATTCCATGGCGAGCTCTGCCTCCTCCCGCGCCGAGATGATGCGGATCGGAAGTCCGGTCGCGGCGCGGGCGGCAGCGACGAAGGCGGGGCCATTCTTCGCCTGGCGGCAGGCCTCGGTCGTCACCGCCAGAAGGCGGCGCAAGGGTCGCCGCAGAAGCCTTTGCGCGCAGGTCTGAAGGGCGGTGAGCGCCCGCTCCATTGCGCCCTCGGAAAGCCGCCCATGGGCTGCCAGCCCCTCTCCCAGGCGGACGACGCGGCTATAGCTGTCCAGCACCCGAAAGGAGCCCGCGGGAGTGGGGGCGCCGACCAAAAGCCGGCAATTGTTGGTGCCCAGGTCAATGGCGGCGAAGGTCGCCGGGGTATGGTCCGAGGAGGAACGTGGCTGGGCTGCGGCAGGACGGGGCAAAGCTTCTGACATGTTGATTCGGCCTTCCCACGGCCGCCGGAGCAGCGGCAACACGGGGGGCTTTTTCATGATCCGGCCTGCGGGCCATGAGGGCAAGCGGTTTCGCACCGCATTGCGAAAGGTTTTGCCAGACATCTTGCATCCCTCCGGGGACGACGCTATATCGCCGCCACAGCCGGACGGCTGGTGGGGAATAGTTTAACGGTAGAACTCCCGACTCTGACTCGGGCAGTCTTGGTTCGAATCCAGGTTCCCCAGCCAAATTCCCTAAATATTCGTAAGTATTGCGGAAGGTGGCCCGGCTTTCAGTCGGAGCCGCCTTTGTCTATTTCCCTCCGACAACCCTCCTACATCATCCGCAAGGACGGCATCTACTACTCCGCCGTCGCCTGCCCTCCGGCTTGCGCGGAGGCAGAGAAGTCGCCGTCACCCTCCGTACTCGGCACTTCCGGGAAGCTGAGTTTCTGCCGGAGACGATCGCCCCTGCGTTTGATGGCGCTTTGGCGCGGGCAAGGGCTGCGGTGACAGCGGATAGCGTGGACCTGAATGCGATCTTGCGGCCTACCTCAAGGAGGCCCTTGATCGAGACCTACAACGGCGGATGGACCGACCGGCGGGCGCTCCCGCTTTGTCCATTGGTGGGGAGCCCGGCGATCCCGGTACGGCGGCAGAGGTGGATCTAGAGGCCATCCGCAACGCACGGGCAAGCTTGGCGAGTGACCTCGCCGCCAACACCCAAAGGAGATGGGGGAGCTAGCCGAGACGCTTCTTCGGCGGCACGGCGCTCCCCGAGCGCCTGCTCCGCCCTCTTGCTTTCGGGCTGGTCGAGGCCGCCATTCGGAGCTGGAATGTGGCGGAGCGGCGGACCCTCGGGCTGGAACTGCTCGTCTTTTCCGATGAGGATGGTGCAGCCACCGCGCCAGACCCCGCTGCAGCAGCGGCCAAGGCAGCCCCTCCCCCACCGCCGCTCTCTGCCCCCCTCGCCTCCGCCCGGGTCGAAACCTTCTTCAAGCAGCGAGGGGAAGGACGGCCAAACCTCCCACCACGATATGATCCAAGAGTGCGGCACCCTCCGCCGCTTCCTGGAATTCTCTGGGGACAAGCCGGTTGATCGGTATGAGCGGGGGGCGTGATCCGCTTCGTGGACACCCTACGTCGCCTGCCGCCCACCCACGGCAAGCCCCCCCAAAGGCCGCCACCGCTCCCTTGCCGAGATCATCGCGGAGGTCGACGCAAAGGGCGCCCCTGGGGTTGAGGACAAGACCGTAAAGCGGCACCTCTCGGCCCTCTCGTCATTCTTCCGCTATGTATGGACAGGGCCACATCACACGGCAGCAGCGCGAGGAGCTGATCGCGGATCATGCCTTCAAGTCATCTCGGGCCGCCGAGGAGCAGCGGGACGCTTAGACCTCGGAGGAGCACGCGAGCAGCCTGGGATTACCGTCTCTTCTGCATCCTGATATTGCGGAGGACGATTTTCGTACCCAAGGGCAGCTTTTTCACCGTAGAAAACACAACCTCAATGTGTCCCGTGTCGCTCGGGTTCGTGAATTCAGCCCCCAACCTCGCTTCGATCCTCTCGGATGTCTCTGGAACCTCCGCCTTCACGCGCCCCTGCTCAGCTGCGGGGACGCCTTTCGTGATGCGCATAAGAACAATGTTTTCAGGTTGGACCGGGAAGAAGTCAGACTCGGGGGGTTCGATCGCGACCTCCGCAGAGACCGACCATTCTCCCGCAGGAATGCGGATATAGGGCCCAAAGGCCAGAGTGGATTGGTTTGTACTGGTCTTAATGGAGAGGCCGCCATCCTTCAGGACAGACGAATGGGATGACCTCATCAGGTCGAGGCTGATTTCGAACTCATCCCTGGTGTCGTAGAAGAAGTCCTTGAAGTAGCCGCCGGAGTACCGCTTCGCCGCAATCTCGCCCCCGCGGGCGGTTCCGGATTTATAGGGCGAGATACCCTCACCCACCACGACCCCCAATTTCTCACGGATAGTCTTCCGGATGCTGCCCACATACCTGTCCAGGTGTTCGGAAAGCCATGCGCGACGCTCATCGTCGTCCTGCTGCGGCTTCTCGCAGAGCGGCAGCGCCAGCGCTTGATCGAAGTCGGACTGATTGCGCAGCGGTATCACCCTGAAGCGGGCGCCGAAGTCTTCGCCCAGGAGAGAGCGCCTGTCGATCCCGAGTAGGGATACGTTCAGGCCCAAAGTCCAGGCGGGGAGCGCCCCATGCACCCGCAGTGACAGAAGATTCTGCGAGGAAGCCAGATAAGTGAGGAAGCGGTCGGCGTCAGTAAACGTTACGAAAGGAATCCCCATTTCGGCGAGCATGGCGCAATCCTGCTCATCATGCGCGAGGAAAACTCGGGTGGAATCCCGCTCCCATAGCCTGCGGTAGAATCCGTGGACATCACCGGCGACGCGGTTCCAGAAGCTGGCAGTGCCATTCAAGACAGAAACCAGCTGCTCCTGGCGCCGGAACAACGGGCGGGGCTCGAAAATGGCTGAGAAGAAGCCCGGGCAGGGTAGCGCCAGCGGATCAACTCCAAGTTTCCTCAAGGCTGCCACGCCAGCGAAATCCCGGCACGTGCAAAGGTCGAAATTCGAGTATTGGGCATAGGCTGAGGCAATGGGCGCCTGCCGAATCCGCTCGCCGAACGCGTCGTCCAACGAACTTCTCAGTTCGCCGAAAGCATCGAAATAAAAGGAACCTGCACCTAGGTTGATTTTGACCGGAATGTCGCTGTTAGCGGCCTCCAGAATACGCTGCAGATTCTGGCTGGGAGAGGCAGTAACCAATATCTGCGGAGTGCCGCAGACGACAATGATATCGGTGTCGCGCGGGAAGCTTTCATTGTCCGAAAGAAAACGGACTTCCTCCTCATGCTCGCCGATTGCGCTCCGCATAATGTTCCGCGCACCCAGGTAGATAATCCGGTCACCCAGATTGAGGGATTTCCCATCACGCTCGTGCGGAAGGGTTAGGTAGGTGACCTTCATCAGGTGAGTTCTTCTCACTGTGCTCGGGAGCTGTCCAAGGCGTTACTCGGAAGGGAGAGTAAAGAAGCCCTATGGACTCACGGGCGGTCCTTGCTGCCCCAATCCGGATCGTACCCCTGGCGGGAGAGGAGCGGGTGAAGCCTGCCGATAATGTTCATTGCTTCCGAATTGAACCCTGCGGCTCTCTCCTCCGCCTCTCGGGCAGCATTTTCCGGCGCCACCCACTCGACGTAGGCTGCACAACAGGAGGTCATGCGCTGCTCGGGCGTAATTCGTCCCTGCGTCATCCAAAGACCTGCTAAACTTCTGATAGATAGACGGCGGCCCTTGTACCCCATCACACTGGGTTGTGAAAACGGATTCAGTCGCCTTCTTCCATGTCGCTCGGAGCCACGCCCCGACGCCCCCTGCGGAACCGCGCCTGGAGCAAGGATGCGCCTAGGGAAGAGGCTGACGAGCGGATCTCTTTCTCGTCACCTTCCCGCCTAAGCCAGTAGCGCTATCGCCACTGAAAACCGCTGGCCCTCGTCGCATGGCTCTGACCATCCTTGTCAGTTGTGTACATCGGCAGGGTCTTCCGGTGCGAATCAGTAGCGCTCGTTGAGCGCTATCGGCTCTCCCACACTACGCACAAAGGCGCCGTCTTCTACTTCTGCTGCCGTTATCCTTCGCACCAGGAAGTCGAAATGCTCGGGAACTCACAAACCTATGGATGCGGAGGCGAAGCGCGGGGCCGCATGAACTTCTTGCGCGGCTCTGGCCGTTTTTTGTCGGCCTTTGCCCCACTCCCCTCCTTACCACATCGCTAGGCGGCTCACGGGCGACCTCATAACGCCGGGACGACCTGTCTCGTGCCTGAGATCCGCATCAGACCTCGCTCCTCCTCCATCGGTCAGCGAGGCCAGATCCGACCTTTACCGCCCGGCATCTCCCATATTTTGCAATAGGTTGTACAACGCCGTTCCCACGCCCTACCGGGCGCGGGAGAGCGCAGGCCGTCGATCGACGGATAATCTAAGGATGGCCATGCTGGCTCCTGAAGCGGACAGGGGCGGCTGAGCGGAGATGGAGCAGAGCGCGGCCAGATGAGCCGAAAGACGAGCCGGACTGTTGAAAAAGCCCCTCCCAGGTCACCCGCGCGAAAGCCCCGGAGCGGCGGGAAAACCCTCCCCCCGAAGACGCGCACCGCTGGGGGCCGGGTGCGCGCGGCATCCAGCCGGAAGACCGGCGCCGCACCAGAAACCGAGGCCCATCGGCCACGCTCCGGCTGGCTCGCGCTGGGAGATTACGCCCTTGGCTTGGCCATGCTCGCGGCCGGGGTGTGGGCTCTGGTGAAGTTCCTCGCGGCCGGCTGACGCTGGCTCGCGGAGAGCGGGCCGGGCGCGGCCGTCATGGTACTGGGCCTGTTGCTGCCCCCTTCTGTGCAGAGGGGGACCGCATAGGTCGCACCTGCAAAGCCGCTGCAGCAGCCACATTCCAACAAGGGCAACTTGGCCGTGGCCGAATCCGACGAAATTTGGGCGCTACGGCGGCATCTTTGCCGTATTTGGAACGCCAGGAACGCTCATCCGGATTCTCTCTCGTAATCAGTCGCTTACTAGCCACCAAATGGCACAGACAGGCCCTCTTCCCCTGCCGTTGCCTTCACAAATAAGGCAGAAAAATGTTATCAGGCTGGCATTGGGGCTGAAATGTGGCATCTTCGGCCCCAATTAGGGTGGCAGCAGAGGAGATCGCACCATGGACCGGAAGCCGACCCAGATCGAAATGGCCACCGAGCGCCGCCCGGGCACCAATGCCGCCGACAGCAGCCGCCCCGACACGTTCCGCGAGGAGGTCGGCCCTGGCTATCTCAGCAGCTGGAATTCCTGGGGTGAGCGTAACCCCTTGACGCTGGGCTCCTACGGCCGCTGGTAAGCGGTCGCCTTTTACGTCTGACATCCCCCTTCTCTGCAGAGCCCGGCTCCCCCAGCCGGGCTTTTGCTTTTCCAGGCGCCAGCATTAACCCGGCGGCGACCAGGGTGCTGCGATTCTGCCGCGACCCGGCGGCAGCGGACTCCATCCCGTGCAGCGGGCCCTGGAGAGCACCCGATGACGCAGAGCCGCGCCGCCTGGCCCGAGCGCCGCAAAGTCCTGGATGGCCGCCTTTGCCGGAGCCGGTGGAGCGTGCCGCACGGCCTGCTCACCCTCCTGACCCTGATCGCGGCAACGGCCGTCGCCCTGGTGCCGCCCGGCAGCTATCTCCTGGCCCAGCGTGCCCGCATGGCCGAGGCGCTGGAGATGCGCGCGCTGGCCCTGGCCGCCGAACTGGCGCGGCATGACCGGCGGCTCGCTGCACCAGAGGGCGGCCCTTCCCTCCAAGCGGCCCTGCGGGCCGTTGCGGGCAGCACTCCGCAGGAAGGCCTGCGGGTTCTGACTCCGGAGGGCGGTCTGCTGGCGATGGCGGAGACCGACGTGCCGCCGCCAGCCCCTTATCTGCGCCGCCGTGCCCCAATCGGCACCTCCACGGCCATTCTGGGTGAGGTCGAGGTGGTGCATTCGCTCCGGCCGGCACTCCAGGGCGCGGCGTTGCTGCTGCTTCCTTTCGCCGCGCTCGGCGCTGCGATCTTCCTCCTGCTGCGGCAATTGCCATTGCGCATGCTGGCCCGGGCGCTGGGCCAGGCCTCCTACCTTTCGGCGCATGACACCCTGACCGGTCTGCCCAATCGCGACAGCTTCCAGCACCGGCTGCGTGAGGCAGCGCGGGAGCGGCAGGCTATCACCGTGCTGGTGCTGGACCTGCATCGCTTCAGATCGGTGAACGAGGCCCTTGGCCATGTCGCAGGCGATGCGCTGCTCTCCGCTGTCGCCACCCGGCTCGCGGGCAGCCTCGGCGCGGGCGATACTCTGGCCCGCCTGGGCGGAGATGCCTTCGCCATGATCCGGGCCGGTGGGGACCCGCAACAGGCCGCTGAGTTAGCCCGGCACCTGCTCGCGTCCCTTGCCCCGCCCTTTGACCTGGGCGGCCCTTCCGCGGAGGTCGGCGCGCGCATCGGCATCGCGCTCGGCGGGGAGGCCGGCACGGCGGCGCTCCTGGAACAGGCGGAACTGGCCCTGCAGCGGGCGAAGGAGGATGGCCCCTCAGCCTTCCGCTTCTTCCTGCCAGAGATGCAGCAGCGCCTGCGGGAGCGCCACAGCCTGGAGCGGGATCTCCGGCGCGCCATGGCGGAAGGCCAGTTCCGGCTCGCCTACCAGCCGCTGGTCTGCCTGGCCTCGGGTCGCATCCTGGGCGCGGAGGCACTGCTCCGCTGGAACCGGCCCGGGCATGGCGATGTCCCGCCCGACCGGTTCATTGGTGCCGCCGAGGAAATCGGCCTGATCGGGCCGCTGGGCGCCTGGGTGCTCGGCGAGGCCTGCCGCGAGGCCGCCGCCTGGCCTGAGCCACTGGATGTCGCGGTCAACGTCTCGCCCTTGCAGTTCCGGCACGCGGGCCTTTGCGCGGCCGTCGAGGCGGCACTGCGCGAGAGCGGCCTTGATCCAGCGCGGCTGGAGCTGGAAATCACCGAGAGCGCCCTGCTGCGGCACACGCAGGACATCCTCGACTCCCTGCAACGCCTGCGGTCGCTTGGGGTGCGCATCGCGATGGACGATTTCGGCACCGGTTATTCCAGCCTCGGCTACCTGAACCGCTTCGGCTTCGACAAGATCAAGATCGACCGCAGCTTCGTGCAGCGTATGGCGCAGGACCCCAAGGCCAAGGCGGTGATTCGCGCCGTAATGGGCCTCAGCCAGACGCTGGGCATCCGCGCCAATGCGGAGGGGGTGGAAAGCGACGAGCAGGCGGAACTACTGCGCCAGGAAGGCTGCGAGGAGGTGCAGGGCTATCTCTATGGCCGGCCGATGCCACCGGCGCAGTTCGCGGCGCTCTGCCGGGCGGCGGCGGCCCCTCTGCCCCTTCGCGGGAAGCTGCGGAGTTGACGCGGGGCGCCGATCTGGCGCACCAACCCGCGCTATCCGCGCCAACCAGCCCGACAAGGCAGAGTGATGACCGAACTGGCCTTCCACAACAGCGCCACGCGCCGGCGGGAGACCTTTGTCCCCCTGGACCCGCAGCATGTGCGCCTCTACGTGTGCGGCCCGACGGTCTATGACCTGGCGCATCTCGGCAATGCCCGGCCGGTCGTGGTCTTCGACGTGCTGGCGCGGCTGCTGCGACGGCGCTTCCCGCGCGTCACCTACGTCCGCAACATCACCGACGTGGACGACAAGATCAACGCCCGCTCGCGCGAGAGCGGCGAGCCGATCGCCGCCATCACCGCCCGCACCACATCCGATTTCCACCGCGACATGGCCGCCCTCGGCAACCTGCCGCCGGATGAGGAGCCCCGCGCGACCGAGAACATCGACCGCATGATCACCCTGATCGAGCGGCTGATCGCCAACGGCAACGCCTATGTTGCCGAGGGGCATGTGCTCTTCGCGGTGTCGAGCTACCCGGCCTATGGCGCGCTGTCCGGCCGCTCCACCGAGGAGATGCTCGCCGGCGCCCGGGTGGAGGTCGCCCCCTATAAGCGTGACCCCGGCGATTTCGTGCTCTGGAAGCCTTCGGAGGAGGACCTGCCGGGCTGGGAGAGCCCCTGGGGGCGCGGCCGCCCGGGCTGGCACATCGAGTGCTCGGCTATGTCCTGGCGCTACCTCGGCACGGATTTCGATATCCATGGCGGCGGGCACGACCTGCTCTTCCCGCACCACGAGAACGAGGCCGCGCAATCGGTCTGCGCCTTCCCGGGCAGCCGCTTCGCCCGCTATTGGCTGCACAACGGTATGCTGCTGGTGAACGGCGAGAAGATGTCGAAGTCGCTCGGCAACTTCCTTACCGTGCGCGACATTCTCGCCGCCGGCCCCTGGGCCGGCGAGGCCTTCCGCCTGCTGCTGCTCAAGACGCATTACCGCGCCGCCCTCGACTACACCGCCGAACGGCTGGAGGAAGCCAAGGCCGAGCTGGATGATTTCTATGCCCTGTTCGCCCGCGACCTGCCCCAGCCCGACGAAGAGGACGCGCTGGTGGCCGAGATGGCGGAATGGGCGCTGGAGCCGCTGGCCGACGACCTCAATACCCCCCTCGCCCTGACCCGGCTGCGGGATCTCCGGACGCTGGAGAACGTGGCGACGGTGGGCGGCTCGGCGGCCACCGTGCTGGGGCGCATCGGGCGCAACTGGCAGCCGGAATCCGGGCAGGCGGCGGCGGCACTGCGTCAGGCGGCCGCGGTGCTCGGGCTGCTGGGCAGCGATCCCTTGGCTTGGCGCCAGGGCGGCGCGGCGGATGAGGCGGCGGCCATCGAGGCCGCCATCGCCGCGCGCCTGGCCGCGCGCAAGGCGAAGAACTGGGCGGAGGCCGACCGCATCCGCGCCGAGCTGGCCGCGCAGGGCATCGTGCTGGAGGATGGTCCTGGCGGCACCACCTGGCGCCGCGCCTGAGACCGGGCGCTGGCGCTCAGTGCGCCGGACGCGGGCTGGGCAGCCGCTCGCGCAACAGCCGGGCGGTTCGCAGCGCCGCCGCGCCCAGCCCGGCGATGCCCACCCAGAGTGCCGGCCGAAGCCCGAAACTGACATCGAGATTCGCCAGCAGCACCGGCCAGGGCGCCACGCCGGTCCCGACCGCGTACCAGCCGGCCTCCAGCAGCGCCGTGCCCAGCGCGGCCGCCACCCCCAGCAGGAGCAGGCGCGGCAGGCTCGGCGCCCCCCCCTTGGGGGCCAGCAGGCGGTAGCCCATCAGCCAGAGGAAGAGGCCGGCCATCAGCATGGCCTCGGTGACGTCGATCTTCGACTGCAAGGCGAAATGCACCAGCGCCAGCGCGCCGATGCCGTAGACGATGCGGTGCAGGCGCTGCCAGCGCCGGCCGCCCAGCCGCCGCACCCAGCCGTCGGTGGAGGTGACGCCCAGCGCGGCCAGCCCGAGCAGGGCCACGAAGCCGATTGTCAGGTAGAAGCGCAGAACGATCTCGCTCGCGACCTTCGGCAGGTTCCATTGCAGGTCGAAGGCGTAGAGAACGAGGTGCAGCAGCGCATAGGCCAGGGCGCCCAGGCCCAACATGCGCCGCACCAGCATCACGCGCGGCCAGCGCAGCATCTGCCGCAGCGGTGTGACCAGCAGCGACAGCAGCAGGATGCGCACGGTCCAGGGCCCGGCCTGGTGGATGGCTTCCATGATCGGCCTTGGGCCGAGGCTGCCTTGCCCTGCCTGCCAAGCCAGCCACAGCGCCGGCAGGGTGAGGCCCAGCAGCACCGCGAGCTTCAGCGGCGAGAAGGCGTCCTGGCGGTCGCGCCAGGGCAGCGGGAAGCGGCGGGGCTCGGCCATGGGGTCTCCGGCACAGGAATTCTGGCGCAGGGCATGTGGGGCCGCTACCCCCTCCTGCCAGCGGGCCCGCCTGTTACGGAGCATTTCCTTTCGTGCCCTGCTCTTGCCTTCCCCCCCGGGGAGGGTGGCATCTGCCTGCCGCGACCATGTCACAACCGGAGAATTCGATGACCCGCATGCTTTCGGCCACCGCCGGCGTCCTGGCCGCCCTGCTCCTCGCCAGCCCGGGGCAGGCGCAGCACACCGGCCGCGCCACATCCGGCGGGGCGCCCGCCTCTCCTGCCACCCAGGAGTATCGCGCCGCGGCCGAGCGGATGCACCGCGACATGGACATCCCCTATACCGGCGATCCGGACCATGACTTCGCCGCCGGCATGATCGCGCATCACCAGGGCGCCATCGAGATGGCGCAGGTCCAGCTCCGCTACGGCAAGGATCCGGTGCTGCGGCAGATGGCCGAGGAAATCATCGCCACGCAGGAGAAGGAGATCGCGGTGCTGCGCACCTATCTGCAGCCGACGCGCCGCTGAACGATCGCCCCTTCCGTTGGCGGCTCCGGAGAGCTATCGGGCCGGGTTATCGGGCCGCCCAGCCCTTCAGCCTGTGAGGATGACCCGCCCATGACCGGCCGCGACGGTGGCGCCGACCTGAAGCCATTGCCGGGCGAGAGCCCGATCGTCGTGCTGGTGCGGCCGCAATTGGCCGAGAACATCGGCACGGCGGCCCGCGCCATGGCGAATGGCGGGCTGTTCCATCTGCGGCTGGTGGCGCCGCGCGACGGCTGGCCGCAGGAGCGCGCCTGGTTCGCCTCTTCCGGCGCCGACCGCATCCTGGATGCCGCGACGGTGCATGCCACGGTCGCCGAGGCGGTGGCGGACTGCCACCGCGTCTTCGCCACCTGTCCCCGCCTGCGCCATGTCATCACGCCTCTGCGGACGGCTCGCTCCGCCGCAGAGGACCTCGTGGAGATCTGCCGGGGCCGTGGCCTGCGCAGCGCCGTGCTGTTCGGCCCGGAGCGCGCCGGGCTGGAGAATGACGACATGGCGCATGCCGATACCTGGGTGCGCTATCCGCTGAACCCGGACCACATGTCGCTGAACCTGGCCCAGGCGGTGATGATCCTGGCCTATGAGTGGTGGAACGCCGCCGAGGACCGCACACCGCCCCGCCAGCTCGTCACCAACGAGACGCATGTGGCCACCAAGGGCGAGCTGGAGGGCTTCCTCAACCGCTTGGTGGCCGAGCTGGATGCCAGCGGCTTCCTCGACAATCTTCCCAAGCGCCCGGGCATGGTGCGCAACCTCCGCCACTGGTTCCAGCGGGGCGAGGTGACCGAGCAGGAGCTGCGCACGCTACACGGCGTAGTGACGGAGCTTTCCCGCGGCCGGATGCGACGCGGCCGGCCGCCGGCGGAAGATCCACCGCCGCCCTGGGGCGCCGCCTAGGCGCCCGGCGCCCTTCCTCAAGCCATCTCCCAGCTGTGGACCACGGCGCTCCAGGTGGTGAAGGGCTGCCCCTCCAGCACCCAGTCGACCTCGGCGGCAAAGGGAATCCAGCGCCCCTGGTGCTGGCGATAGTCGCCGAAGCGGCCGCGCCAGGGCCGCTCGACAAAACCATCTCCCTCCTCGCGCGGCCGGTCATCCGCCGTCACCTCAGTGATCCGCCCCTGCACATCGAGCTGCAGCGTGACCTCGCCGCGTCCCGCCCCATGGCCGGCGCGGACACGCAGGCGCCGCTCGTCCACCACCTGCCAGCTCAGTTCGGGGTTCATTAGGATGGCGTCGGGCGCCCAGGCGAGTTCCGCCAGGTAGCGCATGATCTCGCCCTTGGTCAGTGCCGGGCTGGCCGCCGCGCTGCCGAGGGGAATGACGCGCAGAAGCCGCAGATCAAGCTGTGCCTCGCTTTCCTCCAGCGCATCCACGACGGAGACGCAGCCGAGCGGCCCCACACTGGCGTGCCAGGAGAAGGCGCATCGCCGGAGGTCGATGTGCTGGAACGCGGAGAATCGCAACGGCCGGCCTTCCGGCGATCCGCGCATGGTGCCGGACTGGGTCAGCTCTACCGCCGAGAGCTGAGGTGCTCCGGTGGCACCGAGGCGTGTCGCGAGGGCGCTCACGGCCTCGGGCAGTGGCGACAGCGTCTGGGTCGACGGATCGGAAAACCTGGTTTCCATGCGGACCGCCGCTCAAGGAGGCTTGGCCGGCCTGCCGCCGGCGCGTGGCAGCCCATCTGCCCTGCCTTGGCCGTAACCTCCTAAATGTTCGTATAAGGCGGCATGACCAAGGAAGCGCAAGCCGCCTCACTGGCGGTACTACCAAATGAGCGGGGGAACGTCACCCGGCTCGCTGTCGCCCAGGCTCTGGCCGGGGCCAATGCCACGATCGTCTATGCAACCGGCGCGGTCGTGGGCAACACGCTGGCGCCAGACAAGGCGCTGGCCACTCTCCCGATCACCATCTTCGTGGTCGGCATGGCCGCCTGCACCCTGCCCGCCGGCGCACTGGCGCAGCGATATGGCCGTCGCGCCGCCTTCATGCTCGGCACGGGCTGCGGTGTCCTCGTCGGCGTGCTGGCGGCGCTGGCGGTGCTTGTCGCTTCCTTCTGGCTGTTCTGCCTCGCGACTTTCTTTGGCGGCGCCTATGCGGCCGTCGTGCTGACCTTCCGCTTCGCCGCGGCCGACTGCGTCCCGCCCGCCCGGCGCGCCAGGGCCATATCCGCCGTCATGGCGGGCGGCGTCTTCGCCGGGGTGATCGGGCCGCAGCTCGTCACCCACACGATGGACCTCTGGCCGCCCTATCTCTTCGTCCCGACCTACCTCGCCCAGGCCGGCGTCGCGGTCCTCTGTGCCCTCGTCCTTGCCGGGGTCGAACTGCCGAGGCCGAAGGCGACCGAGGCCGGCGAGCGCGGCCGCCCCCTCTCGGAGATCGCCCGCCAGCCGCGCTTCGTGAGCGCCGTCACGGCCGGCGTGATCTCCTACCTGATCATGAACCTGGTCATGACCTCCGCCCCGCTGGCGATGCGCCTCTGCGGGCTGTCCCAGGACGACGCGAATCTCGGGCTGCAATGGCATGTGATCGCCATGTACGGCCCCTCCTTCTTCACCGGCCGCATCATCGCGCGCTTCGGGGCGCCCCGCGTGGTGACCGCCGGCCTGCTCCTGACCGCCTGCGCGGCCGCGACCGGCCTCACCGGCATCTCGGTCGGCCATTTCTGGCTGACGCTGATCTTCCTCGGCCTCGGCTGGAACTTCGGCTTCGTCGGCGCATCCGCCATGGTGGTGGAATGCCACCGCCCGGAGGAGCGGGCGAAGGTCCAGAGCCTGAACGACTTCCTGATTTTCGGGCTGATGGTGATCGGCTCTTTCGCCTCGGGCGGGCTGCTGAACAGCTATGGGTGGGAGATGGTGTGCTGGGTGTCCCTGCCGCCGCTGCTCGCCGCCGCCCTCACCCTCTGGGCCACCGGCTCGTTCCGAGCGCAGCCCGCCACGTCCTGAACGGCACGGGCACGCTTCGCCTCGGGCGGCCGCAGGGCCGCCCGAGCCCCACCCTCAGAAATGGCTCCAGCCCCCATGGTCGAGGCGCAGCGGCGCCCCGCGCGCGTCCCGCACCGTCACCACGGCCTCGCCCGACACGAAATGGCCGATTCGGGTCACGGCCACGCCACAGGCGGCCGCGCGCGCGGCGATCCCGGCCGCCGCCTCGGGCGGCGCGGCGAAGAGCAGCTCATAGTCGTCGCCGCCCGTCAGCAGCCGGGGCAGCAGGTCCGGCTGGCCGCGCAGCAGCGTTGCCGCGGCCTCGGAAAGCGGCACCGCAGCGGCCTGCAACTCAGCGCCGCAGCCGGCGGCGCGGCAGAGATGCCCGAGGTCTTGCACCAGCCCGTCGGAGACATCCATCGCGGCGGTCGCCAGTCCCACCAGCGCCTGCCCCAGCGGCAGGCGCGGGTGCGGCGTACGGTAGCGCGCGGCGAGCCATCCCTTGGCATCGCCGGGCAGTTCCCCTTTCAGCACCGCGAGCCCCAGCGTGCCGTCACCGATGCTGCCGGAAACCCAGACATCCTGCCCCGGCGCTGCCCCGACCCGGCGCAGCGCAGCGCCGGGCGCGACATGCCCGAGGATGGTCAGCGACAGTGCCACGGGCCCCGAGGTGGACACCGTGTCGCCCCCCAGCAGGGAAAGGCCGAACTCCGCCTGGTCCTCCCGCAGCCCGGCGGCGAAGGCGGCGAGCCAGGCTTCCCCGGTGCCGCGCGGCAGGGCCGTCGTCAGCAGGTAGCCAAGTGGCGCGGCCCCCATGGCCGCGAGATCGGAGAGGTTGGTGCGCAGCAGCTTGCGACCGATCGTCTCCGGTGGGTCATCCGGCAGGAAATGCACGCCAGCCACCATGGCATCGGCGGCCAGCACCAGCTCCCGCCCGGGGGGCGGGGCCAGCAATGCGGCGTCGTCGAGAAGGTCGAGGGCGCCCGGGCCGGCGAGAGGCCGGAAATGGCGGGCGATCAGGGCGAATTCAGGCGGCAGGCTCATCCCGTCACTCTGCGTGGCGCCGCGCGGGGATGCCAGTCCCTCCGGCCAGCTGCGAACCCGGGGAGCGATCCCTCCCCGGCGGTGGCTTCAGCGTTGGAACTCGTCCGGACGCAGCGCGCGGGCCATGGCATCCAGCACGCCATTGGCGAAGCGCGGCTCCTCGCCACCGAAGAACCCGTGCGCGATGTCCATGTACTCGTTGATGACCACTCGCGCCGGCGGCTCGGAGCCGGATGACAGCTCATAGGCGGCGGCACGCAGCAGGGCGCGCAGCACCGGGTCGAGCCGCGCCATGGTCCAGTCCTTCGCCAGATAGCCGGCAACGATGGCGTCCAGGCTTTCGGACTGTCGCGCCACGCCGCGCGCCAATTCGGCAAAGAGCGGCACATCGGCCAACGGCACGCGGCCATCCTCATAGCCTCCAGCATCGGGGCCGATGCGGTGCCGCACGAACTGGTCGATCACCGTCTCCGTGGTTTCGCCGGCCTGCTCGCTCTGGAACAGCGCCTGGATGGCGGCGACGCGGGAGCCGGTGCGCGGGCGGCCCTGGACGGCCGGGCGGCGCGTGGGCCTGGCAGGGTTCGCGTTCATCGCAGGCCCCACTTCCGCCCCAGGGCGATCTGGCCGAGCAGCGCATGCGCCGCCTCGGCACCCTTGTTGTGACGATCCTCGGCGCTGCGGGCCTCGGCCTGGGCCAGATTCTCCACCGTCAGCAGGCCAAACCCGAGCGGGATGCCCGTCTCGCCGGCAATGTCCATCACGCCCTGGCAAACGGCCTCGCAGATGAACTGGTAGTGGTCCGTCTCGCCCTTCACCACGCAGCCGAGCAGCAGGAAGCCGTCCCAGCCCGGCGCGACCTTTTGCGCCATGCGCAGCGCCGCCGGCAGCTCATAGGCGCCGGCGACGTCCACCACCTCCAGGTTGGCACCGACCTCGGCCAGCACCCGCTCGGCGCCGCGCCGCATGCCGCCGACGACGGCTACGTAGTAGGGCGCCTGGATCAGCAGAATGCGCGGCGCAGGGCCTGGGATGGCAGGGGTGGCGCGCTCCGGCGCGTCGATGGTGCTCATGCGGCGCCTTCCTCGATCGGTCGTGTCTCGGCCACGGTCAGGCCGTAGCCCTCCAGGCCGACAATGGCCTTGGGATGGTTGGTTAGCAGAATCATCTCATGCACGCCGAGATCGGCCAGGATCTGCGCACCGATGCCGTAGTCACGCAGCTCGGGCCGGATGGGGCGCTGGCGGCCGTCGCGCACCCGCTCGGAAAGGGCAGTCGGCGTGACCTCGCGGATCAGCACCACCACGCCGCGCCCGGCCTCGCCGATCTCGCGCATGGCGGCCTGCAATTCGCGGGGCCCATGCGGGCCGACGATGTCGGTGAACAGGTTGACCGCGTGCATGCGCACCAGCGCCGGGCCGCCGCGCGAAAGGTCGCCCTTCACCAGGGCGATGTGCTCGCCGTATTCCAGGGCATTGGCATAGACGATGATGCGCCACTCGCCGCCGGGCGCCTCCGGCAGCAGGCCCTCCTGGACGCGGCGGACCAGCCGCTCGGTGCGGCGGCGATGCGCGATCAGGTCGGCGATGGTGCCGAGCTTCAGCCCGTGGTGCTGCGCGAAGGCCACCAGGTCCGGCATGCGAGCCATGGTGCCGTCTTCGTTCATGATCTCGCAGATCACGCCGGCCGGGTTGAGCCCGGCGAGGCGCGCGAAATCCACCGCCGCCTCGGTATGGCCGGCGCGCACCAGGGTGCCGCCCTCGCGCGCCACCAGGGGGAAGACATGGCCCGGCGTCACGATCTCGTCGCGCCCCGCCTCGGGGTTGATGGCCACGGCCACGGTGCGGGCGCGGTCGGCGGCGGAGATGCCGGTGGTGACACCGTCTCGCGCCTCGATGGAGACAGTGAAGGCGGTCTGGTGGCGCGTGCCGTTGCTCTGCGCCATCAGCGGCAGGCCGAGCTGCTCCACGCGCGCCTTGGTCATCGCCAGGCAGATCAGGCCGCGGGCGTGGCGGGCCATGAAGTTGATGGCGTCGGGCGTCGCGAACTGCGCGGGGATGACGAGGTCGCCCTCGTTCTCCCGGTCCTCGTCATCGACCAGGATGAACATGCGCCCACAGCGCGCCTCCTCCAGCAGCTCCTCCGTCGGGCTCAGGAAGTCGGCAAAGGAGGTGCGGCTCGTCAGGACGGTCATGCGGTGAGATCCTTCGCGTTGAACTGACGCAGCCGTGCGACATAGCGCGCCAGCATGTCGATCTCGACATTCACCGGCTGGCCCGGCCGCAGCTCGCCCAAGGTAGTGACGGCCGCGGTATGGGGGATCAGGTTGACCCCGAAGCTGGCGCCCTCGACCTCGTTCACCGTCAGCGAGACACCCTCGATGGTGATCGAGCCCTTGGGCGCGACGAAGGGCGCGAGCCCCTGCGGAAGCTGGAACAGCATACGCAGCGAGCCGTTCTCCGGCGTCACGGACAGCACCTCGGCGACGCCGTCCACATGGCCGGAGACGACATGGCCGCCCATCTCGTCGCCCATGCGCAACGCGCGCTCCAGGTTGATGCGGCTGCCCTGCCGCCACTGGTCCAGCGTCGTCCTGGACAGGGTCTCGCCCGAGACCTCGACGGTGAAGCGGTCGGTCTCCAGCGTCACCACGGTCAGGCAGCAGCCGGAGCAGGCGATCGAGGCACCGATGGCCGCGCCTTCCAGCCAGCCGGCCGGGGTGTCGATGGCGAGGCGCATGTCATGCCCCTTACCATCCTCCCCCGCGCCGATCGGCTCGATGCCGGCAACGGTGCCGGTGGCGGTGATGATGCCCGTGAACATTCAGGCGGCCCCATATCTCTCGGTGACGAACTCGCTGAGCAGGTCCGGCCCCAGTGGCGCCAGGCCGACGCGGCGATATCTGGGCATCGCGGCGAGAACCTCCAACGGCAGGGCGTCCGCCGCCGGCCTTCCATCCGCGCCCATCACCGCGGGCGCATGGAACCAGGCGAGCCGGTCCACCAGGCCGGCGCGCAGCAGGCCGGCGGCCAGGGCGGCGCCACCCTCGGCCAGCACGCGGGTCAGGCCGCGCGCGGCCAGGGCCCGCAGCAGGGCGGCGACGTCCAGGCCCGGGCCTGCCTCCGCCTCGGGCACCTCGACGATCTCGGCGCCGGCCGCGCGCAGCGCCGCCAGCGGCGCCTCGGGGTGGCCGGCACGGGTGGCGATCCAGACCGGCCCCGGACCCTGGAACAGGCGGGCGGTGGGCAGCACCCGCAGCCGGGCATCCGCTACCACGCGGACGGTCGGCACGGGCGCGAAGCCCGGGATGCGGCAGGAAAGGTCCGGATCATCCGCGACGGCGGTGCCGCTGCCGACCAGCACCGCGTCATGCCGGCCGCGCAAGGCATGGGCGGCGCGGCGCGCCGCGGGGCCGGTGATCCACTGGCTCTCGCCGGTGCGGGTGGCGATGCGGCCGTCCAGCGTGCTCGCCAGCTTCAGCGTCACCAGTGGGCGGCCCTCCTCCAGCCGCATGATGAAGCCGGCGTTCAGCGCCCGCGCCTCCTCCTCCAGCACGCCGACGCTCACCGCCACGCCGGCGGCGCGCAGCCGCTCCAGCCCGGCGCCATCGACGCGCGGGTCCGGGTCGCGCAGGGCGACGACCACGCGCGCGACCCCGGCGGCGACCAGGGCATCCGTGCAGGGCGGTGTGCGGCCCCAGTGGCAGCAGGGCTCCAGCGTCACATAGGCGGTGGCGCCACGGGCGGCGCCACCAGCACGCTCCAGTGCCTCCGTCTCGGCATGCGGGCGGCCGCCGGGCGCCGTCCAGCCGCGCCCGACCACCACGCCGTCCCGCACGATGACGCAGCCCACGGCGGGATTCGGCCAGGTATTGCCCAGCCCCCGCGCGGCCAGCGCCAGGGCCGCGCGCATATGCGCCACGTCCTGCGCCAGCACCGGGGAGGCGGGCGGCGGGCTCATGCGGCGGCGCTGAGCGGGGCCGGCAGCGGCTTGGTCAGCATGCAATGCGGCAGCAGCGCGCCAAGCACCGGCTCGCTCCGCTTCCCGGCCGCTTGCATGGCGTAGCCACGGCGGCGGAACAGGCCGAGCGCGCGCAGGTTGCCGCTTGGCACCCGCACCCGCAGCGTCTCGGCGCCTTCGGCGGCCAGCAGTGTCTCCATGGCTTCCAGCAGGGCGGAGCCGATGCCCTGGCCGGCGGCCTGCGGCGCCACCCAGAGGCCGGTGAGCCGCGCGGTGCCGCCCTCGGCGAGCGGTTCGGCGAGGATGCAGCCCAGCGGCTGGCCCTCGCCATCCTCGGCCAGCAGCAGCGGCCCGCCCGCGGCAAACAGGGCCCGGAAGCGCGCCGCATTGGCACTGCCCCGCAGCCGGGCCGGCACCAGGGCCGCCGCCCCCTGCGCGAAAGCCTCCGCCGCCAGCGCGGCCAGCGCCGCATGGTCGGCCACGCGGGCGGCCCGCAGCGGCAGGGCGCCCGGGAAGGAGATGGCGGAAAGGCCCCCGACGGCCAGCGCCGCGGGATGGAAGAGCTTGACCACGATGCGTTCAGCCGTTTCCGTGAGGGTCCAGCGAGCCAAGAAAGGCCTGGAAGTCCTTGGCCTCGCTGAAGTTGCGATAGACCGAGGCGAAGCGCACATAGGCCACCTGGTCGAGTTCCTTGAGCGTCTCCATCACCATCTCGCCGATGGTGCGGCTGCTGATCTCGCTCTCACCCTCGGCTTCCAGGCGACGCTGGATGCCGTTGACGATCCGCTCCACCCGATCCTCGTCCACCGGCCGCTTGCGCAGCGCGATGCGGATCGAGCGGGCGAGCTTGTCGCGGTCGAAGGGCACGCGGCGCTGATCCGCCTTCACCACCGTCAGCTCGCGCAGCGTGACGCGCTCGAAGGTGGTGAAGCGCGCGCCGCAGGAGGGGCAGGAGCGCCGGCGCCGGATCGCCGCCCCGTCATCGGCGGGACGGCTGTCCTTCACCTGCGTGTCCTCGCTGCCGCAGAAGGGACAGCGCATCGCCTTCGGCCCTCCTGCCCTGCCCGCCTCAGGCGCGATAGATCGGGAAGCGGTTGCAGAGGTCGAGCACGCGGGCGCCGACGTCCTTCTCCACCGCGGCGTTGCCCTCGGGATCGTTGGCGCGGGAGAGGCCGGTCAGCACCTGGCCGATCATGCGCCCGATCTCGCGGAACTCCGCCTCGCCCAGACCGCGCGTGGTGCCAGCCGGCGTGCCGAGGCGGATGCCGGAGGTGACGGCGGGCTTCGCCGGGTCGAAGGGAATGGCGTTCTTGTTGCAGGTCAGGTGGGCGCGGCCCAGCGCGGCCTCGGCGGCCTTGCCGGTCAGGTTCATCGGGCGCAGGTCCACCAGCATCAGGTGGTTGTCGGTGCCGCCCGTCACGATGCCCGCGCCCTGGGCCACCAGCTCGGCGGCCAGCGCCTTGGCATTGGCCACGACAGCCGCGGCATAGGCGCGGAACTCGGGGCGCAGCGCCTCGCCGAAGGCCACCGCCTTGGCGGCGATGACATGCTCCAGCGGGCCGCCCTGGAGGCCCGGGAAGACGGCGCTGTTCAGCTTCTTCGCCAGCGCCTCGTCATTGGTCAGGATCATGCCGCCGCGCGGGCCGCGCAGCGTCTTGTGCGTCGTCGTGGTGACGACATGCGCGTGCGGGAACGGGCTGTCATGCGCGCCGCCGGCCACGAGCCCGGCGAAATGCGCCATGTCCACCATGAACCAGGCGCCCACCTCGTCGGCGATCGCGCGGAAGCGGGCGAAGTCCCAGGCGCGGGAATAGGCGGAGCCGCCGGCGACGATCACCTTGGGGCGGCTCTCGCGGGCGATGCGGGCCACCTCCTCCATGTCGATGGTGCCGGTCTCGCGGCCCACCGTGTAGGGCGCGACCTTGAACCACTTGCCGGAGTAGTTGACGTGCGAGCCATGGGTCAGGTGCCCGCCGGCGGCGAGGTCGAGGCCCATGAAGGTGTCGCCCGGCTGCATCAGCGCGAAGAACACGGCCATGTTCGCCTGCGCGCCGGAATGCGGCTGCACATTGGCGAAGCCGCAACCGAAGAGCCGCTTGGCGCGCTCGATGGCCAGCGTCTCGACCTCGTCCACGAACTCGCAGCCGCCGTAGTAGCGCTTGCCCGGCAGGCCCTCGGCGTACTTGTTGGTCAATACTGAGCCCTGCGCCTCCAGCACCGCGCGGGAGACGATGTTCTCGGAGGCGATCAGCTCGATCCCGTCCTGCTGGCGGGTCAGCTCGCGGCCGATCAGGCCGGCGATCTCCGGATCGGCCTCGTTGAGCGGCGCGGCGAAGAAACGGCCGGTGCCGTGCGCGGGGGACAGCTCGTTCATGGGTTCAGGCCTCCTGCGGACGGGCGCCGGGTGTCAGCTTGGCGATGCGCCGGTCATGCCGACCACCCTCATAAGGCGTGGTGAGGAAAGCGGAAAGCGCGTCCAGCACCACTTCCGGCCCCATGGTGCGGGCCCCGAAGCAGGCGACGTTGGCGTCGTTGTGGGCGCGGGTCAGGCGCGCCTCGGTCGTGTTGTGCACCACCACCGCGCGGATGGCCGGATGGCGGTTGGCGGCGATGGCCATGCCGATGCCCGTGCCGCAGACCAGGACCGCGAACTTCGCCTTGCCCGTGCTCACGGCATCCGACACCGGGTGGGCGAAATCGGCATAGTCGCAGCTCGCCGCCCCATGCGTGCCGAAGTCGAGCACCGGATGGCCGGCCGCCTCCAGAGCGGCCCGCAGGCTATCCTTCAGGGCGACGCCGGCATGGTCGGCGCCAAGGGCGATAGGGGTGCTGGCCGGATTCATGGCGCCTCCGTTACCACGCCTTGTTGATGGGGGAAACTCGTGCCACCAAAGCTTGCGCGCAACCCCGGCATGTGCGGTCGCGCAGGCTTCTTTCCTCCGTAACTCTTGAAGGCGCGCCATCTTCTCCCACGGCGGCAGCCGACGCCGTTTGCCCACGGCACGCCGACATGGCACCACGGCGGCAAAGGAATGGGAGGCAGGCCATGGCCAGCGACAGCTACACCCACCCCGAGACCATCGCCCTGCACGCCGGATGGCGGGCGGACCCGACGACGGGCTCGGTGGCGGTGCCGATTTACCAGACTACCAGCTATCAGTTCCAGGACACCGGCCATGCCGCGCGCCTCTTCGCGCTGGAGGAACTGGGCAATATCTACACCCGCATCATGAACCCCACCGTGGATGTGCTGGAGAAGCGCATCGCGGCGCTGGAGGGCGGGGTGGCGGCGCTGGCGGTGGGCTCCGGCCAGGCGGCCAGCACCTTCAGCGTGATGAATCTCTGCTCGGCGGGAGACAACATCGTCTCCTCCACGGCCATCTATGGCGGCACCTGGAACCTCTTCGCCAATACTCTCAAGCAGTTCGGTATCGAAGTTCGCTTCGTGGAGCCGGGCGACCCCGAGGCCTTCGCCCGCGCCTCCGACGCGCGCACCCGCGCTTGGTATGCCGAAACCCTGCCCAACCCGGCGCTGGAGGTCTTCCCCATTGCCGAGGTGGCGGCGCTGGGGCGCAAGCTCGGCATTCCGCTGATCATGGACAACACCTCGGCACCGGTGCTCTGCCGCCCCCTGCAGCACGGCGCCGCCATCGTCATGCACTCGACCACCAAATGGATCGGCGGCCATGGCACCAGCATAGGGGGCGTGGTGGTGGATGGCGGCAATTTCGACTGGGCGGCGCATCGCGACCGCTTCCCCACCCTGAACCAGCCCGACCCTTCCTATCACGGCGCCGTCTGGACCGAGACGGCGAAGCCGCTGGGCCCGATCGCCTATATCCTGCGGATGCGGACCTGCCTGCTGCGCGACGTCGGTGCGGCCATGAGCCCGATGAACGCCTTCCTCTTCCTGCAAGGGCTGGAAACCCTGCCGCTGCGGATGGAGCGGCAATGCGCCAATGCCCTGCGCGTCGCCGCCTACCTGTCCGGACACCCGGCGGTGACGCGGGTGATCCATCCCTCCGTGGCGCAGGGCGAGGCGCGGCGGCGGGCGGAAGCGCATCTCAAGAGTGGCCTCGGCAGCCTGCTCGGCTTCGAGCTGAAAGGTGGCATCGAGGCTGGCCGCCGCTTCATCGAGGCGCTGCGACTGTTCTACCACGTCGCCAATATCGGCGATGCGCGCAGCCTGGCGATCCATCCCGGCACTACGACGCACAGCCAGCTTTCCGCCGAGGAGCAACTGGCGGCGGGCGTCACGCCGGGTTATGTGCGCCTCTCCATCGGCATCGAGCACATCGACGACATCCTGGCCGACCTCGACCAGGCGCTGGTCGCCGCAGGAGAGACTGCATGACCGCTCCCGCCCCAGCCGCCTACCACGGCGCCTTCCCTGCCATCCGCCCCCGCCGCAACCGCAATGACGCCTGGACGCGGCGGCTGGTGGCGGAGAACCGCCTCTCGGTGGATGACCTGATCTGGCCGATCTTCGTCATGGAGGGGCGCGAGACCGTCACTGAGGTCGGCTCCATGCCGGGCGTGCAGCGCGTGACGCTGGACCGGCTGGAGGCGCATGTGGCCCCGGCAGCGGAGCTGGGCATCCCGGCCCTGGCACTCTTCCCGGCGACGCCAGCCGAGAAGAAGAATGCCGAGGGCACCGAGGCACGCAATCCGGAGAACCTGATGTGCCGGGCCTCCCGGTTGCTGAAGGAGAAATTCCCCCAGATCGGCCTTGTTGGGGACGTGGCGCTCGACCCTTATACCGACCACGGTCATGACGGCGTAATCCGCAACGGCTATGTGGACAATGACGAATCCCTGGAGGTGCTGACCGCCCAGGCCGTGGTGCAGGCCGAGGCGGGGATCGATGTCATCGCCCCCTCCGACATGATGGACGGCCGCGTCGGCGCCATCCGCGCGGCGCTGGATGCGCAGGGGCTGATCCACACCCGCATCATGTCCTATGCGGCGAAATACGCCTCCGCCTTCTACGGCCCCTTCCGCGACGCGGTAGGCTCCGGCGGCGCCCTGAAGGGCGACAAGAAGACCTACCAGATGGACCCGGCGAATACCGACGAGGCGCTGCGCGAGGTGGCGCTCGACCTCGCGGAAGGCGCGGACATGGTCATGGTGAAGCCGGGGATGCCCTATCTCGACATCATCCAGAGGGTGAAGGAGCGCTTTGCGGTGCCGACCTTCGCCTATCAGGTCAGTGGCGAGTACGCGATGATCATGGCGGCCGTGCGCAACGGCTGGCTGGATCATGAGAAGGCGATGATGGAAAGCCTGCTCGCCTTCAAGCGCGCCGGGGCGAATGGCGTGCTGACCTATTTCGCCATCGAGGCAGCCCAGCGGCTCCGGGCGGGCTGAAGCTCCGTTCCCGGCCGATCCAGGCCGGGAGCATTTTCTTACAAGCCCCTGAGTTTAAAGCTTTCCCGAGGGCAGAAATGGCGCGGCGATCTTGCGTTCGCCGGCTGGCTGGGTGGCCCTCCGATGGGCAGCCCACCTCCTCGCTCCCCCCGCAAAGCAGCCTCTCACAGCTTCGTTCGTGTTCAGCGAAGCTGCAGAAACGGCGTGTAAGCGCCTGTTCCTGCGGCTTTTCTCTTTTGGCGTTCTAGCTGGCCCGGTTCAGCCGCTCGATGTCTTCGGGCGAGAGGCGCAGCTCGGCGGCGCCGATCAGCTCCTCTAGTTGCTCCAGTCGGGTCGCACTGGCGATCGGTGCCGTGATGCCGGGCCGGGCCACCAGCCAAGCCAGTGCCACCTGCGCCGGCTTGGCCTTATGACGCGCCGCCACCTCGTCCAGGGCGGCCAGGATGCCGATGCCCCGCTCGTCGAGATACTTGGCCACGCCCTGCCCGCGCGGGCTCTGCCCCAGATCCTTGAAGGAGCGGTACTTGCCGGTGAGGAAACCGGCGGCGAGAGAGAAATAGGGGATCACCCCAAGCCCCTCTTCGCGGCAGAGCGCCTCCAGCCCGGACTCGTAATGCGCCCGCTCCACCAGGTTGTAGTGGGGTTGCAGGCTCTCGTAGCGTGGCAGGCTGTGGCGGGCACTCGCCTTGAGCGCCGCCTTCAGCCGGGGCGCCTCGTAATTGGAGGCGCCGATCGCCCTCACCTTCCCCGCCTTGATCAGCTCCGCATAGGCGCCGAGCGTCTCCTCTAGCGGTGTCTCCGGGTCATCCTTGTGGGACTGGTAGAGGTCGATGACGTCGGTCCTGAGCCGGCGTAGCGACTCCTCCACGGCGCGGCGGATATAGGCGGCGGAAAGGCCCTTCCGGTCCGGCCCCATCTCCATGCCGAGCTTGGTGGCGATCACCACCCGGCCCCGCTTGCCGCTGCGCGCCAGCCAATTGCCGATGACCGTCTCCGACTCCCCGCCCTGGTGGCCCGGCGCCCAGCGGGAATAGACATCGGCCGTGTCGATGAAGTTGAAGCCGGCATCGACGAAGCGGTCGAGCAGGCGGAAGGAATCCGCCTCGTTTGCCGTCCAGCCGAACACATTGCCGCCGAAGCAGAGCGGCGAAACCTTCAGGCCCGAGCGGCCGAGCTGCCGCATTTCCATCTCCAGGCTCCTCGTCTTGCGTGAGGGCGCCGCCGGGCGGCCGCTCCGGTAGGAGCGGAGGTCGGGCGGGCCGGTCCGGATGGGAGAGTGGCGTCTCCGCCTCCAACGTGAAAGGCCCGCGCGAATAGCCAGGGGAGCTGCACCCCGGGAGCCGCACTCCGGGAGTCGACTCCCCTGGCCGACCTTGTTCCCGCGGCCGTGGGGGCGGAGCGCAGGATCAAGCGAAACCTGGACAGGCAGCCCTCAGCCGCGCCGCGCGCGGTCCCGGACCCGTTCCGGCACCACCACCGCCGGCGCCGGCAGCGCGAAGGCCGACTGCAACTCGCCCGCCATGAAGCGTTGGGCGTCGCCCGCCTTGCGCAGCACGAAGGGGCTGACGCCGAAGAACTCGTGCGTGACGCCCGGAAAGTCCTGCGCCACCACCGTCACGCCGGCCTGCCGCAGGCGCTCGGCCAGCAGCATGCCGTCGCTGCGCAGCGGATCGATCTCGGCGGTGATGATGATCGCCTTGGGCAGGCCGCGCAGCTCCGCCCGGCCGTAGACGTTCAGGCGGGTGTCCTGCAGGTCGCTCGGGCTGTTGACGTACTTGTCGAAGAACCAGCGCATCATCGCCGCGTTCAGCGGCTTGGCATTGGCGTTCTCGACATAAGAGGGCGTGGTCATGTCGGTGCCGGCCACCGGATAGATCAGGCCCATGGCCACCGGCAGCGGTGTGCGCGCCTCGCGGGCCGCCATGGCGACGTTGATCGCCAGGTTGCCGCCGGCGCTCTCGCCCACCACCGCGACGCGCGAGAGGTCGGCGCCGAACTGCGCAGCGTTCTGCAATGCCCAGAGATAGCCGGCATAGGCATCGTTCACCGCCGCGGGGAACTTGGCCTCCGGCGACTGGCGATAGTGCACGGCCAGCACCACGGCCTGGGCTTCCGCGGCCAGGGCGCGCGCCGAGGCGTCGTAGGCGTCCAGGCTGCCGATCACCCAGCCGCCACCATGGAAATAGACGATCATCGGCATCAGCGGGCGCGCTGCCTGGCCGGAGCGGGGCCGCTCGACCGGGCTGTAGAGCCGCGCCATCAGCGGTCCGGCGGGGCCAGGAATCTGCAGGTCCTGAACCACCGGCAGCGGCTGCGGCGCGTCGGAACGGCCCAGGGCGCTCAGGCGGTGCTTCACGGCATCCGCCATGGTCGGTTGCAGGCGCGCCTCGGCGGGGCTGAGCGTCTCGATCGGCTTCGGGCGCAGCGCCTGCAGGCTCTCCAGCAGCGCCCGCATCTCGGCGTCGGCACGGCCTGTGGGATCGGCGGGAGGGAGGGATTCGGGGGCGGTGGCACAGGCGGAGGCCAGCCCGGCCAGGCCGAGCGGAAGCAGCAGGCTCGCGCGGCGCGACAGAAGATGCATGTGAGTTCTCCTCGGGTCCGGCCAGGAGGCCAGGCTACGCGAGGAAGCCAACGTGGACTTGGCGGCTGGGTTGCACCGCGCGCGGCCCGGCCACGACGGCCGGGCCGGACAGTCTCAGACGATGCCCTGCTCCCGCAGCGCGGCGATCTGCTCGGCCGAGTAGCCAAGCCCGCCCAACACCGCCTCGCTGTGCTGCCCGAGCAGCGGCGGGGCGGAACGGTAGTCGGGCGGCGTGGCCGAGAGCTTCACCGGATTGGCGATGACCTTCACCGTCTCGCCCGAGGCATGCGGCATCTCCACCACCATGTTCCGCGCCACCACATGCGGGTCGGCAAAGACGTCCTTCAGCGTGTTGATCGGGCCGCAACCGATCTTCAGTGCCTCCAGCTTCGCGATCCACTCCTTGGTGGGCATGGTCTTCGTGACGGCCGTCAGCGTCTCCGTCACCAGGGCGCGGTTGCCCACGCGGGCGGCGTTGGTGGCGTAGCGCTCGTCGGCCAGCAGGTGTTCCAGCCCGAAATTCTTGCAGAAGCGCTCGAAGGTCGGGTCGTTCCCGATGGAGAGCACCATGTAGCCGTCCGAAGTCGGGAAGACCTGGTACGGCACGATATTCGGGTGCTGGTTGCCGAGGCGCGGCGGGTTCTCGCCGGTGGCCAGGTAGTTCATGCCCTGGTTCGCCAGCCAGGCGACATGGGTGTCCAGCATGCCGATATCGATCTGCTGCCCCTGCCCCGTCGCCTGCTTGTGGCGCAGCGCGGCCAGGATGCCGATGGTGCCGTAGAGGCCGGCGAAGAGATCGGCGACGGGAATGCCGACCTTCTGCGGCTCGCCATCCGGCTCGCCGGTCAGGCTCATCACCCCGCCCATGGCCTGGACCAGCGCGTCGTAGCCGGGGCGCGGCGCATAGGGGCCGGTCTGGCCGAAGCCGGTGATCGAGCAGTAGATCAGGCCGGGATACTTCTCCTTAAGTTGCTCCCAGCCAAGCCCGTACTTCGCCAGCGCGCCGACCTTGAAGTTCTCAACCAGGATGTCGGCCGTCTCCAGTAGCTTATGGACGATCGCCTGCCCCTCGGGCCTGGCGATGTCCAGCGTCAGCGACTTCTTGTTGCGATTGACGCCGACGAAATAGGCGCTCTCCCGGGTGTTCGGCACATAGGGCGGCGCAAAGCCGCGCGTGTCGTCGCCCGCCTCGGGCCGCTCGATCTTGATCACCTCGGCGCCGAGGTCGGCCAGCATCTGGGTGCAGGTGGGGCCGGCCAGCACCCGCGTCAGATCGACAACGCGCAGCCCCTTCAGCGGGCCGGAGGGGGTGGCGGGACTTGCCTCACTCATGACGTCTGCCTTCCATGTTGTTCTGGCGTCGAAGCAATGGCGGCCGCGCGCGGGCTCTGCTTGCGCGCGGGCCGGGGAAACGCGGCGGGGGCGGTCACAGCCATCCTGGCACGATCAGCACCGCCCAGGCGAGCAGCGGGCCGGCGATCACCACCAGGCCGCTATAGATCAGGAAGCGGCGGAACAGGCGGTCCCGCTCGCCCTCCGGCGCATTGGCCAGCACCAGCGCGCCATTGGTCGAGAAGGGGCTGACATCGACGATGGTGGCGGAGATGGCCAGCGAGGCGATCATGCCCACCGCGCCGATCTCGCCACCGGCCAGGAAGGGCACGGCGAGCGGGATGATGGCGCCGAGCACGCCGGTCGAGGATGCGAAGGCGGAGACCACGCCGCCGATGTAGCACAGCAGCAGCGCCGCCAGCAGGGGCGCGCCCAGCTGGGCCACGCTGTTGCTGACCATGTCGATGGCGCCCGCTTTCTGCAGCACCCCGACATAGGTGATCACGCCGGCGATCAGCAGGACGGTGGACCAGCTGACCTTGTCCACCGCCCCCTTCTGGGCCTCCGGCGCCAGCAGCGCCAGCACCACGGCGACACTGATCGCCATCAGGCCGACATTGAGGCTGAAGGCGAGCGAGCCGACGCCGAGCACCAGCAGGCCGATCAGCGTCAGCACACGGTCGCGGTTGGCCTGCGGCGGCGCATGAGGCTCGCCGTTACGCGGCGCGGCGGGGGTGCCGCCATGGCCGGTGACAGGCAGGTTGGCGCGGCCGCCCTCCTCGAACTCCTCATGCAGGTCCGTGTCCCGCCGCCCGATCAGCTTGCCGCCGCCGAAGACGAAGAACACGCTGACGGCGACCGCGAGGTTGAACAGCAAGCTGGCCAGGAACAGCGCCGTCTCGTCGCCCGGCAGCCCGGCCCGGGCGACGATCTGGTTGGTGATGCCGCCGTAGATGGAGATCGGCGAGAAGCCGCCGCCCTGCGCGCCATGCACCACCAGCAGGCCCATCATCAGCGGGTCGATCCGGTAGTGGCGGGCGAAGCGCAGCGCGATCGGCGCGATGATCGCCACCGCCGCCGGGCTGACCGCGCCGATCGCGGTGAGCACGGCGGCGACGCCGAACATCACCCAGGGGATCGCTGCGATATGGCCGCCGACCGCCCGCACGGCCCAGTGGACCAGCAGGTCGATCGTGCCGTTCTTCTGCGCGATGGCGAAAAGATAGGTGATGCCGACAAGGGTGACGACGAGGTCGCCCGGAAAGCCTGCCAGGATGGCATTGGCCGACATCCCGACGAACGCGCTGCCGATCAGGAAGGCCAGGGCGAAGGCCAGCGCGCCCATGTTGATCGGCAGCGCGGTGCCGAGGATGAACATCACGACCAGCCCCAGGATCGAGGCAAGGGAGGCAGACATGACGAGGACGTTCCTGTTGCTTTGTTAAGTTTAGACCCGGAGGCGGTACGCGGCCGGCCTTAAAAGCCTTGATGCCGATGTGCAAACCGGCCGGTAGCAGAGCGCGGCCGGCAGCCGGCCGCGCCCGGCCTGGGGCGGCTTTATCCACCAGCCTCCGGCCGGGCCGGCGCCGGGGCCTCGCTGCTGCCGCTGCCGCCGAGCAGCCGCGGCAGGCGCCCGCGCCCGGTCGACGCGGCGGGCGAGGGCAGACGGGGGCGCGGCAGCATCGCATCGACCACGGCGGAGCGGACCACCGTCCCGGAACGGGTGAAGGCCTCGTGGTTCGCCTCGATGCTGTCGGGGTCGTAGAGGTAGTTCACCATTACCCCGAAGGATTCCTCCATCCCGCGCGGCGCGGTGTTGCCGAGCCAGTTGATCCGCTCTAGCCGGGCGCCGTTGCCAAGATGGAACCGCGCCACCGGGTCGATGATGCCAATGCCGGTATTGGCGCGGGTGAGATACTCGGCCGCCAGGCGCATCAGCGGCGGGCGCAGCGCGGCCTCGCGGGCCGGCTCGCGCCACCACTCGCCCTCCGCGACGCGCTCCAGCAGGACGAAAGAGGACAGCGGCGCGGGCTCCTCGGCGGCTTCTTCCTGCGGCGCCGGCAGCAGCGCTGAAAGCGCGCCGCGCTCCTCCGGGGTTAGCGCCTCCTCGTCCCGCTCAAGGCGGCGGCGCAGCCAGCGGCGGAAGCCGGGCACCGGGGAGAGCGTGGAGAACTGCTTCAGCCCCGGTAGCTCAGCCTGCAGTTCCTCCACCACCTGCTTGATCAGGAAGTTGCCGAAGGAGACGCCCCGCAGGCCCTCCTGGCAGTTGGAGATCGAATAGAAGATCGCGGTGTCGAACCCCTCGGGCGGCTGCGGCGCCGGGCCCCGGCCGCGCGCCAGCAGGGGCTGGATGGCACCGGTCAGACCCTTCACCAATGCCACCTCGACGAAGATCAGCGGCTCGCCCGGCAGGGCACGATGGAAGAAGCCGAAGCAGCGGCGGTCCGGCGCGAGGCGGCGGCGCAAGTCGTCCCAGCCATCGATCTCGTGCACCGCCTCGTACTGGATCAGCTTCTCCAGGATGGCGGCGGGCGTGTCCCAGTCGATCCGCCGCAGCTCCAGGAAGCCGCGGTTGAACCAGGAGGCGAAGAGGTGCCGCAGGTCGCTGTCGAGCGGCTTCAGGGCGGGCTCCCGCTTGAGCGAGCCGAGCAGCTCCTGCCGCATGGCGACCAGCGCGGCGGTGCCGCCCGGGGCCATGTTCATCCGCCGCAGCAGTTCCTGCCGCGGTGGCTCGGCGCATTCATAGAGGGCAGCGGCCCGCTCCGGCGTGGGGCCGGCCAGATAGGCCTCGGCAGCGGCGCGGAGCTTGTCAGGGTCGGGCAGGAAGTTGCTGGCCAGGTAGTGGCGGAAGGCAGCGCGGTCACCGCCCTCCAGCATGCCGAGCACCTGCAGCAGCTCGCGCGCGACGGCGGCGCCCGATGCCTCGCCGCGTTCGGAGAGCAGGGCGGCGGCCAGCAGGCGGGCGCGATCGAGCGGTGGTGTGGCGGCACCCGGCACGTCGGCATATTCGCGCCCGCGATCAGCGATGCCTGACCAAAGGCGCTCGATCCAGGTGCGCGCCCCAAGGGTGATGGACAGCGCCATGGGCGGGGTTCCTCCGATAGTCCTGCGGCACAGGGCCGCGCTTCATCGCCAGTAGAGCCCAGACCAGCGAGGGCCGCAAATGCGGAAATTATACTTGAACAGCTTGTCAACGCTTTTTTGTATGCAAAATCGTCGAGATTAGCGCTCCGTTACGCCCAGCCCCCGTATGTACCGCGCCAGGGAGGCACTGGCAGAGAGCATGTGCGCGCGCATCAGCTGCGCTGCCTCCTCGCCCGCGCCGCGCAGCATCCGCTCCAGCACCGCCTGGTGCTCCGCATAGGACCGCTCGATCCGGCGGTCGCCACGGAACTGCGCGCGCCGGTACGGCGCCAGGCGCTGGCGCAGCCCTGCCGCATGCTCCGCCAGTACCCGGTTGTGGGTGCCCTGGTAGAGCATCTGGTGGAAGCGGTGGTTGTAGTTGTCATAGGCGGTCAGCGCGCCCTCCTCCTCCTCCGGGCGCGGATGGAATTCCTCCTGCAACTGCTGAAGTGCGAAGCGTTCGTTGGCCGTCATGCGCCAGGTGGCGAAGCGGGCGCACATCGCCTCCGTCTCCGCCAGCAGTTCGAAGAGTTCCCCGAGTTCCTCAAGCGTCACCCGCGCCACCCGGACGCCGCGACGTGGCGTGATCTCCACCATGCCGGCGGCGGCGAGCTCGCGCAGCGCTTCACGCACCGGCGTGCGGGAGGCGCCGAACCGCTCCGCCAGCGCGCTCTCATCGATCTCGCTGCCCGGGGTGAGGTGGCCGGCGGTGATCTCCTCGGCCAGCCGCAGGCGAATGGTCTCGGTGAGGGTCGGGGATACGCAGCTCATGACGGGATGCTGCGCCGCGGGCGCGGGCGCGGCAAGGCGCGCCCGCAGGATTCAGGCCTTCAGCGCCTCCCGGGGCCGCGTCCCGGCCAGCAGGCTCTCCAGCTCGACCGGCCGCGCGATGCCATAGCCCTGGGCGAAATCCACGCCCAGCGCGCGCAACTGCTCCAGCACCCGGTCACTCTCGACGAATTCGGCCACCGTCGCGGCGCCCAGCTCGCGGGCGATGCGGTGGATGGAGCGGACGATGGCCTGGTCGATCGGGCTGTCCGGCAGGTCGCGAATGAAGCTGCCGTCGATCTTGATGGTATCGACGCGGAAGGCGCGCAGATAGCCGAAGGAGCTGAGTCCGGCGCCGAAGTCGTCGAGCGCGATGCGGCAGCCGAGCCGGCGGATGCTTTCCAGCATCGTCGCGGCGGAGGTCAGGTTGCTGACCAGCGCGGTCTCGGTGATCTCCAGCACCAGCGCCTGCGGCGGCAGCGGCGAGCGCTCCAGCAGGCCGAGGAAGAAGGGCAGGAAGCCGGGATCGTTCAGCGAGTGGGCCGAAAGGTTGATGCTGAGCGACAGGCCCGGCACTGCTGTGAGCCGCGCGGCGTAGCGCTCCAGGATCTCGCGCAGGACCCAGCGGTCCAGCTCGGCCATCAGGTCGTAGCGCTCGGCGACGGGGATGAACAGCGCCGGCGCCACCAGGACGCCATCGCGCCCGACCATGCGCAGCAACAGCTCGTAGTGCTCGCCCGCCTCAGGCCCGATCGCGACGATGCGCTGGGCATGCAGCAGGAAGCGCCCTTCCCCCAGTGCCGCGCGGATCTCGGCCGCCATGATGATCTCGCGATGATGAGCGCCGCCTGCCTCGTCCTCCATATCATAGACGCTGATGCGGTTGCGCCCCGCCAGCTTGGCCGCATAGCAGGCCACATCGGCGTGCTTCATCACGCTGGCGGGCGTGGCCACGGCGCCGACTGCCGCCACGCCGATGCTAGTGGTGATGGGGTGGTCGCGGCCCTCCCAGGTGAAGGGAAGCGCGGCGATCGCCTCGAGGGCCGGTGCCAGCACCTGGCGGGCCTGCGTCACCGGGCAGCCGAACAGCAGGACGGCGAATTCGTCGTCGCCCAGGCGCGCCACCATGTCGGTCGGGCGCAGGATGCGCGAGAGCGTCTCCGCCACAGCCCGCAGCAGGGCGTCCCCCGCCGCATGCCCGGCGGTGTCGTTGATGATCTTGAAGCGGTCGAGGTCCAGGAAGCAGAGCGTGTGCTCACCGCCGCCGGCACGGGCCGAATCCACGGCGCTGGCCAGAGCCGCCTCAAACTTGCGGCGGTTCGGCAGGCCGGTCAGAGCATCGTGCAGCGCACTGAACTCCAGCTTCCTCTGCATGCTGCGGACCATCCGGACATCCTGGAACACCAGCACCGCACCGAGCGGGGTGCCGCCCTTTGCAAGGATCGGCGCGGAGGAATCCCGCACCTCGACGCGCTGCCCCTGCCGACCGACCAGCACCACCTGGCGCATCAGGCTGAACGGGCGCCGCGTTGCCAGGGCCGCGCGCAGCGGGTTGAGCAGGGCCTCGCCGCTCTCGGCATCCGCGATATCGAAGACCGCCTCGACCGGACGGTGGACGGCCTCAGCCAGGCTCCAGCCGGTGATCGCCTCTGCCGCCGGGTTCATGAAGCGGATGCGCCCCTCCGCATCGGTGCTGATCACGCCGTCGGTAATGGCATGGAAGGTGACATGGAGGCGTTCGCGCTCTTCATGCAACGCCGCCTCGCATTGCCGCAAAGGGTCCAGGTCCTGGATCTGGGCGATGAAATGCTGCGGCCGGCCCGCCGCGTCACGCTGCAGGGACATCACGAGCAGTGCCCGGACCAGGATGCCGTCCTTGCGGCGATAACGCTTCTCCAGCCGGCAGCTCTCCGCCCGCCCCTGCAGGAGCGCCAGCCGCTGTTCCAGCTCCGCAGCGCGATCCTCGGGATGCGAGAAGTCCTGCGAGGGTCGGCCGAGGAGCTCGGCCTTGGTATAGCCGAGCAACGCGCAGGCAGCGGGGTTGATCTGCAGGAAAGCACCGTCCAGGCCGACCAGGGCCATGCCGATCGGGGAATGGTGCATGGCGCTGTGGAAGCCGGCCTTGCTGACGCGCAGGGCTCGCCTCCCTTTGTCGTCGGCTGCCTGCAGGCCCGACATGGCACGACCCCTCCGCTGCATTCCCGAAGGCCGCAAGAATGCGGCCAGGCAGGCACCCCATGATGCGGCGCAATGTCGTTGACTGACAAAGGGTTGGACATAACGCCTCAGAGTAAAATCTCAGAAAGTTGAAAAAGGCGCAAGATAATGTGACCAAAGGTTCTGAAATGACCCACGACCCCGGCCCGGGGTCGTGGCGGGGTTGCCCGCTCGCGCGCGCCGGCGCATGGTCGGGGCTTCCCGAACGCCAGAACGCAGCGGAGGAAACCCATGCTCGACCGTCCGAACCCTGCGCCGGAAGCGCCCTGTCTCGATCCCTTCGCGCTGGCCAAGGCGCTCTCGGGCGTGCATCTCATCGGCGGCCGGTTCACCCCCGCCCGCTCGGGGCGCAACTTCGCCGTCGTCAACCCGGCGACCGGCGCCGAGGTGGCGCAGGCCGCCGAGGGCGATGCCCAGGATGTCGAGGCCGCGGTGGCCGATGCGGCCCGGGCGCAGAAGGAATGGGCCAGGATGCCGGCGCGCAAGCGCGGCGCGCTGGTCGCGCAATGCGCCACCCTGATGCGCGAGCATGTGGAGGAGCTGGGCCGCCTCATCGCGCTCGAAACCGGCAAGGCGCTGCGCACCGAGAGCCGGGTGGAAGCCAACACCGTCGCCGACATCCTGGAGTTCTTCGGCGGCCTGGGCGGCGAGCTGAAGGGTGAGACGGTGCCTTTCGCGCCCGACGTGCTCTCCGTCACCGTGCGGGAGCCGCTGGGGGTGGTGGGCGCCATCATCCCCTGGAACGTGCCGATGCTGCTAATGGCGCTGAAGGTCGCGCCCGCCCTGGTGGCCGGCAATTCGGTGGTGGTGAAGAGCGCCGAGGAGGCGCCGCTCGCCGTATTGCGCATCTGCGAGCTGATGAACCGCGTCCTGCCGGCCGGCGTGTTCAACATGGTCTCGGGCTTCGGCCCGGAATGCGGCGCGCCGCTGGTCGCGCATCCGCTGGTGCGGAAGGTAACCTTCACCGGCTCGGTCGAGACCGGGAAGATCGTCTACAGGACGGCGGCCGAGAAGCTGATCCCGGTGACGCTGGAACTGGGCGGCAAGTCGCCGATGATTGTCTTCGCCGACTGCGACTTCGAGAAGACGCTGGCCGGCGCCCTCACCTCCATGCGCTTCACCCGCCAGGGGCAGAGCTGCACCGCCGCCAGCCGCATCTATGTCGAGCGGCCGATCTTCCAGAAATTCGTCGATGCCATGGCCAAGCGCGTGGACCAGATGGTGATGGGCGACCCGCTCGACGAGAAGACCGATATCGGCACCATCATCTCCGAGGGCCAGTTCGAGAAGGTCCGCGGCTTCATCGAGGAGGGCAAGGCGACCGCCGGGGCGACGGGCCGCGCATGCTCTGCCATGCCGAAGGATCCGGCGCTGAAGAAGGGGCTGTTCATCCAGCCGCATATCTTCACCGGCCTTAGCAAGGAGAGCCGGCTGGTGCGCGAGGAGATCTTCGGCCCTGTCACCTGCATCTTCCCCTTCGACGATCCCGAGGCGGTGCTGGAGGAGGCGAATGACAGCGAATACGGCTTGGCCGCCAGCCTCTGGACCAACAACCTGAAGGTCGGTCTGACCCTGGCGCATCGGCTGGAGGCGGGGCTGGTGCAGATCAACCAGAACCTCGTGGTCCAGGCGAACCTCTCCTATGGCGGCGTGAAGTCCTCGGGGCTGGGCAAGGAGGCCTCGCTGGAGGCGATGCTCGAGCACTTCACCCACAAGAAGACGATCATGGTGAACATGAGCTAGTATCCTGCCCGCGAAGTTCGCTGCCTTTGCAGCGGGCGAAGCGGGCCAGCAGGACACTCATCCCCCACCAAGACGAGGAAGCGGCCACCGCCGGGACGGTGGCCGCCCCCAGCGGCCCCGGTTTAAAATCCGTCCCCGGCATGGCAGGTTGGGCGCCGCATGCGCCTCTCCCTCCCCGTGATCGCCAATGATCGCCGCTTCCTCATCATGCTGGCCCTCGGCTTCTCCTCCGGGGTGCCGCTGCCGCTCACGGCCTTCGTGCTGCGGCAATGGATGTCGGAATCCGGCATCGACCTGACGGCGATCGGCCTGACCGCGCTGGTCGGGCTTTCCTACTCGCTGAAGTTCCTCTGGTCGCCGCTGATCGACCACTCCGCGCCGCCCCTGTTCCGCAACTGGGGACGCCGGCGCGGCTGGCTGGCGACGATCCAGCCCGTGCTGGCGCTGGCCATCCTGGCCCTGGGCTTTACCAACCCGGCGGTGGCGCCGGAAATCACCGTCGCGGTCGCGGTGCTGGTCGCCTTCCTCTCCGCCAGCCAGGACATCGTGGTGGATGCCTTCCGCATCGAGATCCTGGAGGAGCGGCAGCAGGGGCTCGGCCTCGCCTATTATGTCTGGGGCTATCGCGGAGCGCTGCTGGCGGCGAATGCCGGGGCGCTGACGGTCGCCAACTTCGCGGGCTGGCCGGCCGCCTTCACCTATTGCGCGGCGCTGGTGGGCGTGGGCTTCACGGCTGTCGCCCTCGCCGCCGAGCCCTCCGCCCCGCCGCGCCCGGCCCTGGCCTGGGCGGCGCGGATGCGCGCGGCGGTGGTTGACCCCTTCGCCGACTTCATGCGGCGGCCCTACTGGCTGGCGATCCTGCTGTTCATCGCCCTCTTCAAGCTGGGCGAGGCGCTGGCCGGCGTGATGACGGCCCCCTTCTATCGCGAGATGGGCTTTAGCCGCGTCGAGGTGGCGGCGGTGGGCAGCGTCTTCGGCCTCTTCGCCACGCTGATCGGCGCCCTGGCCGGCGGCTGGCTGGTGGTGCGGATCGGCACCGCCCGCGCCCTCGTGCTGACCGGCCTGACACAGATGCTCTCCAACCTGATGTATGTCGCCCTCGCCCATGCCGGGCATGACATGCCGATGCTCTGGGCCCAGGTGGGGGTGGAGAACTTCACCGACGGCCTCGCCGATGCCGCCTTCGTCACCTACCTCTCCAGCCTGACCAGCCGGGCCTTCACCGCGACCCAGTATGCCCTGCTCTCCTCGCTGGCGGCGGTGCCGCTGCGCACGCTGGGCGCCAGTTCCGGCAGCCTGGCGGAGTGGCTGGGCTGGGCCGATTTCTTCCTGCTCACCACCGTCGCCGCCCTGCCGGCCATGGGAGTGATGATCTTCCTGCTGGTGCGGCTGCCGCCGCCCAGCCCGGCGCCGGAACCGGCCTTGCCTGCATCCGAAGCCTGAGCTGCGGCGTTGCAGGGGAAACAAGGCCCCTGCCCGGAGCTCATCCCATGCCCTCGCCGCGCCCCGCGCTCGAACTCCTGGCCCGCTGCGGCTATGCCGCGCGGGGGGTCGTCAACCTGCTGATCGGGGTGTTGGCCCTGTTCGCCGCGGTCGGCGCGAGCGGCGGAGAAGCCACCGATTCCAAGGGCGCGCTGCAGGAGCTATTACTGCACCCGTTTGGCAGCCTGTTGCTCGGCGCGGTGGCGCTTGGCCTGTTCGGCTTTGCCCTGTGGCGGGTGCTGCAATCGCTGCTGGACGCGGACAACAAGGGCCGCAGTGCAAAGGCCCTCGCCGTACGCGGCGGCCAGCTCGTCTCCGCGCTCGTGTATGCCAGCCTTGGCGTCTTCGCCGTCGGCCTGCTGATCGGCAATGCGACCCGCAGCAGCGACGGGCAATCGGCGCGCGACTGGACGCGCTGGCTGCTGGCGCAGCCGGCCGGCGAGATGCTGGTCGCGCTGGCCGGCCTGGTGGTGGCCGGGGTGGGGCTCGTCATGCTGTACTGGGCTTGGAGCCGTGGCTTCACCCGGCACCTCCGCTGCCCAGGCGATACCGCCCGCTGGGTGGTTCCGCTGGGCCGCCTCGGCTTCGCGGCGCGGGGCGTGGTGTTCCTGATCATCGGCGCCTTTCTCGGCATCGCCGCCTGGATGTCGGACCCCAGCCAGGTGCGCGGCCTGGGCGGCGCGCTGCTGGCGCTGCAGCAGCAGCCCTTCGGCCGGGTGCTGTTCGGGCTGGTGGCGCTGGGGTTGGCCGCCTTCGGGGCCTTCGAATTCGCCGAGGCGCGCTATCGCCGTATCGATGCGCCTGGCTAAGGCCTTCGCCCATGCGCCGCCGGTCCGCGGACCGGACCGGCGGCTTCACCAGGCGCCGGAGCGGCGGCGCTTGAATCTCCGTCATCCCCGCTCAAACTGAATCCCTGCCTTAGGAGGACGCGCATCATGTCCCAGACTCCCACTCCAAAGTCCGAGGCCCTTGCGGCTTTCGAGGTGCTCAAGAATGCGGTGGACATCGCCTGCAAGCGGAAGAGCCACCTGATCGCCGTGGAGACGGCGATGGAGCAGGGCCTGAGCATGAGCAGCGCGGATGACGACCTCGAGCGTGATTCCCTGCAGCGCCGGACCTGGCCGGAGGCGGGGCTGACGCTGAGCCTGCACTTCAGGCGCTACGACAAGCTCAACCCCTTCCAGCTGCAGCCCAAGTTCGACCGGCTGGAACTGACGCTGTCCGACCGCACAGGCATCCTTCTGAGTCACGAGGGCAGCTTCAAGGAATAGCCGCTCCCGGCGGGACCGGGGCCTCAGCCGCGCTCCCGCATCAGTCGGGCCTTGTCGCGCTGCCAGTCGCGCTCGGCGATGGCATGGCGCTTATCGGCCTTTGTTTTGCCCTCGGCGAGGCCGAGCACGACCTTGGCAATCCCGCGTTTGTTGAACAGGATCTCGAGCGGCACGATCGTCACGCCCTCGCGGGTCACGGCGCCGATCAGCTCGCGCATCTGGTTGCGGTGCAACAACAGCTTGCGGGGCCGGCGCGGCTCGAATTTGGCGACGTAGCTGCCCGCCTGCCATTCCGGGATGTAGCTGTTGAACAGCCACAGCTCTCCGTCCCGTTCGCCGGCCCAGGCGTCGGCCAGCGCAGCGCGCCCGGCGCGCAGCGACTTCACCTCCGGCCCGACCAGCACGATGCCGGCCTCCACGGTGTCGTTGATCTTGTAGTCGAAGCGCGCCTTCCGGTTCTGCGCGGCGGTGCCGTGGGAGATCAGCGCTTTCTTGCGAGGCTCGGCCATATCGTTCCTGAGGTGTTTCCCCCCTGCTGGCGGGGTCCAGGGGGCCGGAGGCATGCCTCCGGTAGCCCCCCGGCGGGGGACCTAAGGGGGCGGCGCCCCCTCGGCCGCGGTTTCAGTTCAGCAGCCCGGCTGCCACCATCGCGGCCTTGATGCGCGCCCGGTTTGCCTCTCCGACCGGCGCCAGCGGCAGCCGGCAATGCGGGGAGGAGTAGCCGAGCAGGCTGGCGGCGTATTTCACCGGTCCCGGCGAGGTCTCGCAGAACATGGCGTCGTGCAGCGGCGTCAGCCGGTCCTGGATTTCCATCGCCTCCTGGATCCGCCCGGCCTCCCAGGCCGCGTGCATCCCGGCGCAGAGGCGCGGGGCGACATTGGCGGTGACGCTGATGCAGCCCACCCCGCCCGCCGCACGGAAGGCGAGCGCCGTATGGTCCTCGCCCGAGAGCTGGCAGAAATCCGGCCCGCAGGCGAGCCGGGTGTGCAGCGGCCGCGTCAGGTTGGCGGTCGCGTCCTTCACGCCGACGATGTTGGGGTGCTTCGCCAGCCGCGCCATCGTCTCCACGGACATGTCGATCACGCTACGCGGCGGGATGTTGTAGATGATGATCGGCAAGTCCACCGCATCGGCGATGGCGGTGAAGTGCAGGTACATCCCCTCCTGCGTCGGCTTGTTGTAGTAGGGCGTGACGACCAGGGCGGCATCGGCCCCCGCCTGCTTGGCATGGCGGGTCAACGCAATCGCTTCCTCGGTGCTGTTGGAGCCGGCGCCGGCGATCACCGGCACGCGCCCCGCCGCCGCCTCGACGCAGAGCTCCACCACCCGGTGATGCTCCTCGTGCGACAGGGTCGGGCTTTCGCCGGTGGTGCCGACCGGGATCAGCCCGCCCGTACCCTCGGCGATCTGCCATTCCACGAAGTCCTGGAACGCTTTCGCATCGAGGGCTCCAGTCTCGGTCATCGGCGTGATCAGCGCGACGAGGGATCCCTTGAACATCGGACGAAACTTTCCTTCCCGGAATGGCGGCGGCGTGCTGGCGCGAAGCTAGGCGCCCGCCCCGCCCCGCACAAGCACCGGCCACCGCATGTATCCCCCGCAAACGCCGGGACAATCGCTCAAGGATCAGCTAGTTTCCCAGCCCATGCTTCCCGTGCCGCGTGCTTCCGCCTCCCGCCCCGCCCTGGGCCGCGCCCTGGCGCTGGCTCTGTTACCCGCCCTGGCGCTGATGGCGCCGGCCGCCATGGCCCAGCCCTGGGCGCCGGACCAGGTCCGCGCCGCCGGGCGCGCCGCCATGATCGCCGCCAATGCCGGCCGCTGGAGCGAGGCGCAGGCCCTGGCTGACCAAGGCGCGGACCCGCTCGCGGACAAGATCGTAACCTGGATGCGGCTGCAGGTGCGCGGTCAGGCGAGCGCGGCGGAGGTTGCCGACTTCCTGGCCGCCAATCCCGGCTGGCCGTTGCAGGCCACCCTGACGCAGCGCGGCGAGGAGGCGCTGCCGGTACTGGCCGACGATGCGCTGGTGTTGCGGCTTTTCGCCCGCGTCCCGCCACGCGGCCTGCCCGCCGTCCGGCAACTGGCGGAGGCCCTGCAGCGCCAGGGCGATTCCGCTGCTGCCCGCCGTGCCGTTCAACTCGGCTGGCGCGACGCCACGCCCGACCCTGAGGCGGAAGCCGGCTTTCTCGCTGCCCTTGGCGGCGTCCTGACCCCGGACGACCACCGCGCCCGCTTCGAGCGCCTGACCTGGACGGGCCAGACCTCTGCTGCGGCACGCCTGCTGCCCCTCTTGCCCCCGGAAGCGCGGCTCAATGGCGAGTTGCGCCTCGCCCTGGCAGGGGGTCAGGCGGCGGCCGAGGCCAGCGCGACGTCGCGCGCCGCCTCGGACATGGGGCTGGCGATGGAACTGGCGCGCTACCTTCGCCGGCAGGACCGAGACCGCGAGGCCGCCGCGGTCTGGCAACAGGCCGAGCCGCTGCAGCGCAACCTGACCGATGAGGCGGCCCGCGCCATCTGGACCGAGCGACAGATCCTGGCGCGCAAGCTGCTGCGGCTGGGGGACGCCGCGACCGCCTATCGCGTCGCCGCGCAGCATGGCCAGGCGGATGGCGCGGCGCTGCACGACGCCGAGTTCCTGGCTGGCTTCATCGCGCTGCGGCGGCTGAACGATCCGGCCCGCGCCGCACGGCATTTCGCGCGGCTCGGCGAGGACAGCAGCAGCGTCATCACTCGCGCGCGGGCACATTACTGGCGTGGCCGCGCCGCCGCCGCGCAGGGCCGGGCGGCCGAGGCGCGGACGCATTTCGCCGCCGCCGCCGCCCTGCCCACCGCCTTCTACGGGCAGCTTGGCGCACTGGCGCTCGGCGAAAGCGCGCCGCAGCTCGCTGCCCGCATCACCGCTGTCCCGGCGCCGCAACCCAGCGCCGAGGCGGCCGACGCCTTCCTCGGCAAGGAACTGGCCCAGGCAGTGCTGACCCTCGCCGATCTCGGCGATACCGACCGTGCCCGCGTCTTTCTGCTACGCTTGGAGGAGACCGCGGCCGACCCGGCCGAGCAGGTGCTGACGGCGCGGCTGGCCAATACCATCGGCCGCCCGGACAATGCCGTCTGGGTGGCGCGCCGCGCCGGCATCGACGGCGTGACGATGCTCGCGGAGGGCTACCCGATGCCTTATCCGCTGCCGGAGGATGCGCCCGTGGAGCCGGCCTTCGTCTATGCCATCAGCCGGCAGGAGAGCAATTTCGACCCTGGCGCCGTGTCCTCCGCCAATGCCCGCGGGCTGATGCAGCTGCTGCCCTCCACCGCCACGCTGGTGGCGCGGCAGCTCGGCATCCCGCATCAGGCCTCCTGGCTGACCGGGCAGCCGGAGCACAACCTCCGGCTCGGCGCACGCTATCTGGCCGACCAGCTTGATCGCTTCGGCAATCTCGCCATGGCGGCGGCGGCCTACAATGCCGGGCCGCGCCGGGTGGACGACTGGATCGTCACCTATGGCGACCCACGCATGCCGCAAGGTGCCGGCGGCGCCGACATGATCGACTGGATCGAGCAGATCCCGTTCAGCGAAACCCGCAACTACGTGCAGCGGGTGGTGGAGAACGCGGTCATCTACCGGGCGCTCGGCGGTGCCGGCGCGCTGGATCATCCTCTGAAGCCCTGGCTCCCGGTCGGGACGGGCGGCTGATGTCCACTCCGCTCGCGGCGCCGCCGCTTCCGGCGGCGACCTTGCCGCGCCTCGTCGCCAGCCTGGGCGGCGTCGGCTTCATCCGCCCCGCCCCAGGCACCTGGGGAAGCGCGCTGGCGCTGCCCGCCGTGGTGCTGGGGCCGGATGGCTGCCTCGTCCTCGCCGCCCTGCTGGCCCTGCTCGGCTGGTGGGCGCTGGAGCGCCTGCCCGAGGGCCGCGCCGATCCGGGTTGGGTGGTGATCGACGAGGGGGCCGGGCAGAGCATCGCCCTTGCCGCCCTGCCGCTCGGCGCCGGGGCGGCCGGAATCATCCTGGCCTTCCTGCTGTTCCGCCTCTTCGACATCACCAAGCCAGGCCCCGTCGGCTGGGCGGACCGGCAGAAGGGCAGCACCGGCGTGATGCTGGACGACCTGATCGCCGGCGCGCTCGCCGCCCTGCTGATCCTGGCCTTGCGCCTTTGGGGGATGCCGCTGTGACCACGTTGCTCGATGACGAACTCCTCGCGCAGGCCGCCGCGCTGCTAAAGGAGCTGCAGGCGCGCGACCTGACCATCGCCACCGCGGAGAGCTGCACCGGCGGCCTCGTCAGCGCCGCGCTCACCGCCATTCCCGGCTCCTCCGCCACGCTGCTGGCCGGCTATGTCACTTATTCCAATGATGCCAAGCGGCGGATGCTGGACGTGCCGGAGGCCATGCTGGCCGAGTTCGGCGCCGTTAGCGAACCGGTGGCGCGCGCCATGGCCGAGGGCGCGCTGCGCGATTCCGGCGCGGAACTCGCGGTCTCGATCACCGGCATTGCCGGCCCCGGGGGCGCCACGCCCGGCAAGCCGGTCGGGCTGGTGCATTTCGGCGCGGCGCGGCGCGGCGCCGTCACCCTCGTGCGCCGCTGCGTCTTTCCGGGCGATCGTGGCGCCGTGCGTGCCGCGAGTGCCGCCATGGCGCTGAGCCTGTTGCGCGAAGCGGCTGGGCTGCCGGCGTCGGGCGGCGCCTGAGCCGCCTTCCCTCGTCGCTTTGCCGCATGACAAGGTCACCGCGGTGGCGCGGTAGCCGAACACGCTCAGGTGATCGCAGCTGGCACCGCCGCTTTCCCGGGCCATGCGATTCGCAGGCCCGGCCGCGGCATTGTAAAGCAGGCCCCACGCCCGGCCCCGGACCATCGGACATGGATGTCACACAGCAACTCGCTCTTCGTCTGCACCAGCAGGCGGTGATCGCGGAATTCGGCCTCGCCGCGCTGCGGCGCGAGACGCTGCAGTCCCTGTTCGACATGGCGGCGCGGCTGGCCGCGCGCGGGCTCGGCAGCGACTTCATCAAGGTGCTGGAATATCTCCCGGGGGAGAACAGCTTCCTGGTGCGGGCCGGGGTGGGATGGCAGCCGGGCACGGTCGGACATGCCCGGGTCGGCGCCGAGATGGACAGTCCAGCCGGCTATGCCTTCCGCACCGGCAAGCCGGTGATCTCCAACCACTTGGCCGCCGAGAGCCGGTTCCGCACGCCGCAACTGCTGGCCGTGCACGGGGTCCGCCGCGCCGTCAACGTGATCATCTGCGGCGAGACGGGCGCCTTCGGCGTGCTGGAGGCGGACAGCCGCGACCGGACGGATTTCACGACGGACGACATCAATTTCCTCCAGGCGCTGGCGAATACGCTCGGCGTCGCCCTGGACCGCGAGCAGTCGCAGGAGGAAGTACAGCGGCTGGCCGCGCTGGCCGAGGACCGGGCGCGGGAGGCGGAGGAAGCGCTGCGCGCGCGCGACGAGCTACTGCGGGAGAAGGATCTCCTGATGCGGGAGATCGACCACCGCGTGAAGAACAGCCTCACCGTAACCCGCTCCTTGCTGGCCATGCAGGCGCGCGTCACGCCCGACGCGGCCTCCCGCGCGTTGCTCGAGGAGGCGGCCCAGCGCGTTTCCACCATCGCCCGGGTGCATGATCGCCTCTACCGCAGCAGCCGCATCGGACGGGTGGATCTCGCCGACTACCTCCAGGGCCTTTGCGAGGAACTGCATTCCGCCTCCGGGCTGGTGGATGCCGGGCGGCCGCTGCATGTGGCGGTGGAAACGGCCGAACGCACGGCGGATGACGCCGTCTCGGTCGGGCTGATCGTCACCGAACTGCTGACCAATGCCGCCAAATACGGGAGTGGCGCGGTGGATGTGCAGCTCCGGCGGCAGCCGGATGGCGGCCTGCGCCTGACCGTGCGCGACGAGGGGGCCGGCCTGCCGGCCGGCTTCACGCCCGCCGAAAGCCGCGGCCTCGGCATGTTGCTGATCAACGGGCTGAGCCAGAAGCTCTCGGGCACCCTGCAGTGGGGCTCTCCCGAGGGGAGGCAGGGCCTCCTCGTCACGCTGGATCTGCCGCCGCCCGATGTGGCGGAGGCCAAGGGCGAGTGAGGCCGGGGGCGAGTGAGGTGGAGACAACGGATTTCCGCCGTGCCGGCACGAGCTTGCCGCTGGCGTCCATGGCGGAAGGCGGCTAAGAGCGCAGCGCCATGATGACCGTCCTGCTTGTCCTGCACCTGTTCGTCACCCTCGCGCTGATCGGCGTCGTGCTGCTCCAGCGCAGTGAGGGGGGTGGGCTCGGCATCGGTTCCTCGCAGGGCATGGGATCCTTCATGAGCGGGCGCGGCACCGCCAACCTGCTGACCCGCACCACCGCCGTGCTGGCCACGCTGTTCATGGCCCTCGCCTTGGCCATGGCGCTGCTCGGCCGCAACCAGTCGCAGCGCGGCTCGATCCTGGACGCGCCGCCGCCCCCCGCCGTGACGGGCGAGCAGCCCTTGCAGCCCGGACCGGCCGTACCGGCGCAGCCGGCGGCCCCCGCACAGCCGGCGGCCCCGCCACCGGCCAGTGTGCCGAACAACTGACGCGGCGAATCGGGCGCCGGGGAGCTTCCCCGGCGCCCGACTTGATTCATGAGGGCAGAGCACGGCCGGTCAGGGCCGCTGGCTGCCGTCGGGCGTGGGCCATTCCGGCCCCGCTTCCATCACCCAGCAGCGTTGCTGCGGCGCGACTTCCCGCCGGAGACGCCGCGCGCTAGAAAGGACGCCCATGACGCGGTTCGTTTTCATCACCGGCGGCGTGGTTTCCTCTCTCGGCAAGGGCATCGCGGCGGCCAGCCTCGGCGCGCTGCTGCAGGCGCGGGGCTACAAGGTCCGCCTCCGTAAGCTCGACCCCTACCTCAATGTCGATCCGGGCACGATGAGCCCGTATCAGCATGGCGAGGTCTTCGTGACCGATGACGGGGCCGAGGCCGACCTCGACCTCGGCCACTACGAGCGCTTCACCGGCGTGCACGCCTCCAAGGGGGATGCCTATACCTCCGGGCGGATCTATGCCGACGTGATCGCGAAAGAGCGGCGCGGCGACTATCTCGGCGGCACCGTGCAGGTCATCCCGCACATCACCGATGCCATCAAGGAAGCCGCCACGGCGGATACCGAGGGGCTCGACTTCGTGCTGATCGAGGTCGGCGGCACGGTGGGCGACATCGAGAGCCTGCCCTTCCTGGAGGCACTGCGCCAGCTCCACAACGAGCTGGGCCCGCAGCGCAGCCTCTTCATGCACCTGACGCTGGTGCCCTACATCCCCTCCGCCGGGGAGCTGAAGACCAAGCCGACGCAGCATTCGGTGAAGGAACTGCTTGGCCTCGGCATCCAGCCGCAGATCCTGCTCTGCCGCTGTGACCGGCCGATCCCCGAGAACGAGCGGCGCAAGATCGCGCTGTTCTGCAATGTCCGGCCGGAGAGCGTGATCCCTGCGCTGGACGCCAGCTCGATCTATGCCGTGCCGCTGCAGTACCACGCGGAGGGGCTGGACCGGGAAGTGCTGCGCCATTTCGGCCTGTCGATCTACGGCGAGCCGGATCTCTCGGGCTGGAAGCGCATCGTCCACCGGCTGGAGAACCCGGAGGGCGAGGTCAAGATTGCCGTCGTCGGCAAGTACATCTCCCTGCTCGACGCCTATAAGTCGCTGGCCGAGGCGCTCACCCATGGCGGCATCCAGCACGGCGTGAAGGTGAAGCTGGACTGGGTGGATAGTCAGATCTTCGAGACGCCCAATGCCCTTGAGCGGCTGGAGGGGGTGCATGGCGTCCTGGTGCCCGGCGGCTTCGGCGAGCGCGGCGCGGAGGGAAAGATCGAGGCGGTGCGCTTCGCCCGCGAGCGCAAGATCCCCTTCCTCGGCATCTGCTTCGGCATGCAGATGGCAGTGATCGAGGCGGCGCGGAACCTGGTGGGGCTGGAGATGGCCTCCTCCACCGAGTTCGGCCCGACGAATGAGCCGGTGGTGGGTCTGCTGACCGAATGGCTGCGTGGCAATGAGCGCGAGCGCCGCACCGCCGCCGGCGATCTCGGCGGCACCATGCGGCTCGGCGCCTACCCTGCCGTGCTGGCGGAGGGCTCGCTGATCCGTCAGGTCTATGGCCGGAGTGAGATCGAGGAGCGCCACCGCCACCGCTACGAGGTGAATATCGGCTATCGCGAGCGGCTGGAGGAAGCCGGGCTGCGCTTCTCCGGCCTTTCGCCGGATGGGCTGCTGCCGGAAATCATCGAGTATCCGGACCATCCCTGGTTCATCGGCGTGCAGTACCATCCGGAACTGAAGTCGAAGCCATTCGAGCCGCACCCTGTCTTCGCCGGCTTCATCGGCGCGGCCGTCAAGCAGGCCCGGTTGGTCTGAAAGCCTGCCGCCCCACGCCACGTGCGTCGGGCGGCAGTAATACCCCCGCTGGGGTAGCGTGCCTGTCCCCGTGCGGAATCATTACCGCATTCGGGATATCCGCCATGGGCTAAACCGGCCCGGGTTTGGAGGCGGGGTAGCCTGTCCAGCGTTGTTCTGCCGCAGCCTTCGGGCACCCCATCACCTATTGCGCGAATTTCCTTGCTGCCGGCCCTGGTGGGCCGTGTTCTCGCTCGCCTAAAGCGCCGTCCTTCACGCCAAAAAGGCGCGAAACATCCACCCTTCATATTGATTCAAGTTCGAAATCTTAGAATGTAAGCAGGTGGTTTAATAACGTCTTGGCGATTTCGTAACGGCGAAAGATCGATTTGGCGCACGGCTGGCACGGATTCCGGCCTGTTTACAGCGCCTTTACACATCCCCGGCTGCATTGTGAAACGAAAATGCAACGTACAGGAGGAACGCCGGCCTTAACCCGTTTGATCATTCTGTAAATACAACCAGAAGTCGGTTGAAGCTCCCCGCCCTTATGGAGGATACGTTTAAATATTGGTAACGACGTATCTCAAAGTCGATTCCAAATCTAAAAGCTGCGTAGAACTGGCTTGAGCCTATTTCCCAACATGGCGATTCCGCTGGTAGGGAATTCAACCGAAACTTTGGGTTTTCTTGGGGGGCAGTTTCTATGCAAAGGGAATTCACCGCCGACGTCGAGAGCCCAAGTCGGTTCAACATTGTCATCGTCGATCCCAGACGATTGTCACGCGAGGCGCTACGGCGCCTTATTTCTTCACCCGCCATCACTGTTGTTGCCGAAGGCAGCAGTCTGCGCGATGCACTCCGTGGCCTTCCTTCCGATGCGGTCCCGCATCTCCTGATTCACACCTTGGATTCGGACGGCGAAATCAGCGCCGCCTTGCCCGATATCCAGCGGGCGCGCCAGCGCTTCGCCGGCATGAAGGCAGTCGTCCTGACTGATTGCAGCAAGCCGAACTTGCTCCTTCCCGCAGTGCGAAGCGGCGTGGAAGCCTTCCTCTCCAGGAACATTTCTGCCGAGGTGTTGCAGCGCGCGCTGGAATTGGTGCTGAATGGGCAGCACCTGTTGCCGACCAGCCTGGCGCAACTGCTGCTCAACCCGCTCTGGCTGCGGCCCGAGGAGGGCATCTCCTCCGACCTCGCGCCGCACCGCCCCGGAATGGAGGCGGTGCCCCGCCTCGCCGTCGAGCGCTCGCGCACGATCAGCCTGTCGAAGCGTGAATGCCAGATCCTGCAATGCCTCGTGGACGGCCTGTCCAACAAGGTCATCGCGCGCGAGTTGGAGATCACCGAGGCGACGGTGAAAGTCCATGTGAAGGCTCTGCTGCGAAAGACGCAGACGGCCAACCGCACGCAGGCCGCCATCTGGGCCGTCAATAACCGCTTCGGCAGCGAGGCCGAGGAGAGCGAGGCCAGCCCCTTGCTGCAACAGGGGCTCGGCGAGTTGGTGATGGACCGCGAAGGCCGGAACCACCCGGTCTGACAGGCGCCTCGCGCCCCGGCTCTCGGGAGGAGCGGACCGGCACGGTCGCCCTCCCCCGCTGCTGTGCGCGAGGAACCGCGGGAGCTTAACCATTCCCTAACCCGATCATGAGAAGAAGGGCGGGTGGCGGCACACCCAGCTGGCGCGTCGCGGCACGGCCCTTCCATTGCCTGACGATCGGGAGCCATCACCGGGATGGGCGCTGCTACCAAGCCGTCAGCCGGCAAGGGCGAAGTTCCTGCGTTACGGCATCGCCATGGTGCCCACCCTCGGCCTGCTCGCATCACTTCTGCTCTGGCAACTGGCCGCACAACGCGATGCCGAGGAGACCGAGGCGCGCTTTCACGAAGCGGCGCAGCACATGACCTGGCTGGTGCAGGAGCGGATGCTGCGCGCGCTCGATCTGGTGGCCAGCTTTCACGGGCTGCTCGCCGTAAGCGAGCCGGTGAGCCGCGTGCAGTTCCGTCATCAGGCCGAGACGCTGGGCCTGCCTGACCGCTTTCCCGGCTTCGTGGCGGTGCAGTTTCTCGCCGCTGGTGGCGGCCCCGGAGAGGGCGGCCTTCGAGGCAAGCGTCCACGCCGAGGCGGTCACGCGCCCTCCCGCCCATCATGCCTTCGCGCCGATGCCGCTGGCCCTGCTGTTCGGCGGCTGCTTCACCACGCTGTTGTCGTGGTGGCTGCTGAAGGCCGTGCAGCGCCATCATGAAAGCACCGCCCGGGTCGCGGCCCGGCTGGCCTATGCGGCGCAGCACGATGTCCTGACCGGGCTGCCGAATCGCCTCCTGTTGGACCAGCGCCTGGAAAAGGCATTGGCCGGGGCGGCTGGCCACTCGGTGGGCTGGCGCTGCTGTTCATCGATCTCGACCGCTTCAAGCCGGTCAATGACCGGCTGGGGCATGCGGCGGGCGATCAGGTGCTGCGGCGACTGGCGCGGCGGCTGAGAAAGGAACTCCGCCCCTGCGACACGGTCGCGCGAGTCGGCGGGGATGAGTTCGTCGTGCTGCTGCCGGACCTGTCTGACCCGGACGCCTGGCAGGCGGTGGCCGAACGCATCCTCGCCGCGCTGAGCCGGCCGGTCCTGCTGCATGGGCAATCCGTCGCGGTGGGCGCCAGCCTGGGCGTGGCGCTTCACCCGCAGCATGGCACCACCGCGGCGGCTCTGTTACGGCACGCCGATGCGGCCATGTACGCGGTGAAGCGCACCACCACCGCGGCGCCGCTCGGCGCGGGGGGCCGGCTGAGTGGACACGAAATCGTCGCAGTGCCGGACAGCGGTCAGACCTTGCCCTGCGACGGCGGGCGTCTTATCCGCGCTCAGTCCAAAGATTCATCCGATACACCCAAGGGGGCCCGGAATGACCGCCATTGCCGACATCATCGCCCGAGAGATCCTCGACTCGCGCGGCAACCCGACGGTCGAGGTCGATGTTGTCCTGGACAGCGGGGCGATCGGTCGCGCCGCTGTCCCCTCCGGCGCCTCCACCGGCGCGCATGAGGCCGTTGAGCTACGCGACGGCGACAAGAGCCGCTATCACGGCAAGGGCGTACAGAAGGCCGTCGCCAACGTCGAAGGCGAGATCTTCGATGCCCTCTCCGGCATGGACGCCACCGAGCAGGTGAAGATCGACGAGACGATGCTGGCGCTCGACGGCACGCCCAACAAGGGCCGGCTCGGCGCCAATGCCATCCTCGCTGTCAGCCTTGCCACCGCCAAGGCGGCCGCCGAGCACTACGGCGTGCCGCTCTACCGCTATGTCGGCGGCGTCTTCGCCCGCACCCTTCCGGTGCCGATGATGAACATCATCAACGGCGGCCAGCATGCAGACAATCCGATCGACATCCAGGAATTCATGATCATGCCGGTGGCCGCCGGCAGCGCGGCGGATGCCGCCCGCATCGGCGCCGAGGTCTTCGCCAGCCTGAAGAAGGCGCTGCATGACGCCGGCCACAACACCAATGTCGGCGACGAGGGCGGCTTCGCGCCGAACCTGAAGTCGGCCGAGGAGGCGCTGGGCTTCATTGCCAAGGCCTGCGAGGCGGCCGGCCACCGCGTCGGCGAGGACATCATGTTCGCGCTCGACTGCGCCTCCACCGAGTTCTTCAAGGACGGCAAGTACGTCATGGAGGGCGAGGGCAAGACCCTCGACGCCGCCGGAATGGTGGACTATCTGGCCGGGCTCTGCGGCAAGTACCCGATCATCTCCATTGAGGACGGCTGCGCCGAGGATGACTGGGCGGGCTGGAAACTGCTGACCGAGAAGCTGGGCAGCAAGGTGCAGCTCGTGGGCGACGATCTCTTCGTCACCAACCCCGAGCGGCTGCGCCAGGGCATCGAGAGGAAGACCGCCAACTCGATCCTGGTGAAGGTCAACCAGATCGGCACCCTGACCGAGACGCTGGAGGCGGTGGAGATCGCCCACCGCGCCGGCTACACGGCCGTCATGTCGCACCGCTCGGGCGAGACCGAGGATGCCACCATCGCCGACCTCGCCGTGGCCACCAATTGCGGGCAGATCAAGACCGGCTCGCTCTCCCGCTCGGACCGGCTCTCCAAGTACAACCAGCTCATCCGCATCGAGCAGGGTCTCGGCCCGGCCGCCCGCTACGCTGGCCGCACCATCCTGAAGCGCTGAGCAGCCGAAGGAGGGGAGCGCCACGGCCCTCCCCTCCGGACGGTCTGCGTGTCCGGCGCGCCACGTTTTGGTGGCAAAGCGCCGGCCTCCGTGAAGCACCCCCTTGCCGTGCGGCGCCCTCCTGCCGTTAAGGTATTGCACTGCTTACCGATCAGGATGATTCGATGCGCACCATCAAGCGAATGATCCAGGTGCTCTGGCTACCGCTGGTCTTTGCGGGGCTGATCTGGCATTTCGCCTGGTATGCCGTGCATGGCCCCCGCGTCGGCTCACTGGCGCGGGAGGCGAAGGCGGCCGAGATCGCCACCGCCAAAGTCACGCTGGCCGAGGTCGAGGCGGAGCGCGACACCATGGAGCGCAAGGTCGCCGGCCTGCGGGGCGACCGCATCGACCGCGACCAGCTCGACGAGCGCGCCCGCTCGCTGCTGAACATGGTGGGCAAGGACGAGCTGGTCGTCCCCTACGGCAGCGGCCACCGCCTCTTCTGAAGCCTCAGCAAAGGGCCAGGTCCAGCAGCGCGCGCGAGGCGCGGCTGGCATAGCGTTCTTTGTGCCGCAGCGCCTTGAAGCTGCGTGGGGGCAGGTCGATCCGGGCCTTCACCAGCAGCCCGGCGCCGAGATGTGGGCCAGCGGCGCGCTCCGAAACCACCGTCGCCCCCCCATCCGCCTCCACGGCCGCGAGCACCGCCTCGTTGCTTGGCAGTTCCAGCGCGACATGCAGCGCCTCGGGGGCGACATTCCAGCCGACCAGCAATTGCTCGAAGGCGGCGCGGGTGCCTGAGCCGGCCTCCCGCATGATCCAGGGCGTTTCCGGCAGGCGCTCCGGGGTGAGCGCCCCCTGCCCTGCCCAGGGATGGCGCAGCCCCACCACCACGACGAGCTGATCGCGGGCCAGCACTGTCTGCGCCAGGGCCGGCTCGTTCACCTCGCCCTCGACGATGCCGAGTTCCGCCACCCCGTCCAGCACGGCCTGCGCGACGCTACGCGTATTGCCCGCCCCGACCTCCACCGCCACGCCGGGGCAGGCGGCACGGAACCGCACCAGCAACGGCGGCAGCCAGTAGGAGGCCACCGTCTGGCTGGCCTGGATGCGCAGGGTGCCGCGCAACGTGCCCCCCAGTTCCGAAAGCACCAGCTCCGCCGCGTCGGCGCGGGCCAGCACGGCGGCGGCTTCGGCGCGGAAGACGCGGCCATCCTCGGTCAGCTCGATGCGCCGCCCGACGCGGTGGAACAGGGCGATGCCGTGCCGCGCCTCCAGTGAGCGGATGGCCGCGCTGACGGCCGATTGCGTCAGGTGAAGTGCCTCCGCCGCCCGGGTGACGTGTTCGCGCTCCGCGACCGCGAGGAAAATGCGTAACTGCTCCAGGGTCATTGACTCATCGATTCGGGCGAACGGAATGACAAGAATAACGCATTGGATCGAACGGATCACTGCCGTCATCTTTCTGTCATTCACAGCTGGCTGACGCGAGATGTCCAACTCCACCATCGCTGCCCCATCCCGTTTCGCCCTGACCGGCAAGTTGCGCGAACTCGCACCCGGCGTGATCCTCTGCGCTGCGGTCTCGGCCGTGGCGGCGGCACTCGGAGCCGTGGAGGCGCATCTCTTCGGCCATGCCTGGCTGGAACCGCTGGTCCTGGCCATCCTGATCGGTACCGTGCTGCGCAGTGTCTGGGTGCCGCCGAAATCCACAGCGCCGGGCATCGCCTTCAGCGCGAAGATGCTGCTGGAGATAGCGGTGATGCTGCTGGGCGCCTCGCTCAGCGTCACCGCCATGATGGCGGCCGGCCCGGCGCTGATCCTCGGCATTGCTGCCATCGTGGCGGTGTCCATCCTGTTCAGCTACGGCATCGGCCGGGCCTTTGGCCTGCCGCACCGGATGGCGGTGCTGGTGGCCTGCGGTAATTCCATCTGCGGCAACTCGGCCATCGCCGCCGTGGCGCCGGTGATCGGCGCGCACCCGAAGGATGTCGCGGCCGCCATCGCCTTCACCGCCGTGCTGGGCGTCGCCGTGGTGCTCGGCCTGCCGCTCCTGGTGCCGCTGTTCGGCCTGAGCCCGCTGCAATACGGCACACTCGCAGGGCTGACCGTCTATGCGGTGCCGCAGGTGCTGGCCGCCGCCGCCCCGGTGGGCGCGCTCGCGGTGCAGATGGGGACCATGGTGAAGCTGGTGCGCGTGCTGATGCTGGGGCCGGTGGTGCTGGTGCTTTCCATGCTCGCCGGCCGGCAGGAGGGGCGGAAGCCGGGCCTGACCAAGCTGGTGCCCTGGTTCATCCTGGGCTTCGTGGCGCTGACCGTGCTGCGCGCCCTGGGCCTGGTGCCGGAGGCGCTGCTCGGCCCGCTTTCCCTGATCACCGGCGCGCTGACCCTTTTGGCCATGGCCGCGCTCGGCCTGGGCGTGGATGTCCGGGTGGTGGCGCGCGCCGGCGGCCCGGTCTCGCTGACGGTGGTGCTGTCGCTGCTCGCCCTGGGCGGGCTCAGCCTGGTGCTGATCGAGTTGCTCGGCACCCTCTGAAGCAGGATCGGGGCGGATTCTCTTCCCGCCCCGGCCAAGCTCGGCTCAGCGCCGGGCCTCGATCGCGTCCCAGATCGCCTTCTCCAGATGCACGCCGTCGAATCGCGTGATCTCCTGCAGGCCGGTGGGCGAGGTGACGTTGATCTCGGTGAGGTAGTCGCCGATCACGTCGATGCCAACGAAGATCAGCCCCCTCGCCTTCAGCTCCGGCCCGATGCGGGCGCAGATCTCCTTGTCGCGCTCGGTCAGCGCCACCCTCTCCGGCCGGCCGCCGACATGCATGTTGCTGCGGCTTTCCCCCGTCGCGGGGACGCGGTTGATGGCGCCCATCGGCTCGCCATCCACCAGGATAATGCGCTTGTCCCCCTGCCGCACGGCGGGGACGTACTTCTGGATCATCAGCGGCTCGCGGGAACGCTCGGCATAGAGTTCCAGCAGGGCGTTCAGGTTGCCGTCCTCCGGGCGCAGATGGAACACCCCGGCGCCGCCATTGGCGAAGAGCGGCTTGACGATGATGTCCCCATGCTTCTCGCGGAACTTCCGCACCTCCAGCGGATCGTGCGTGATCATCGTCTCCGGCATCAGGTCCGGGTAGTGCATCACGAAGAGCTTCTCCGGTGCGTTGCGGACATGCACCGGGTCGTTCACCACCAGCGTCCTGGGATGGATGTGCTCCAGGATGTGGGTGGCCGTGATGTAGGCCATGTCGAAGGGCGGGTCCTGCCGCATCAGCACGACGTCCATGGTGGAGAGGTCGTGCTCGGCCGCCTCGCCCAGCGTGTAGTGGTTGCCCTTCTCGCGCCGCACCTGGACCGGTTGCATCCGCGCCAGCACCTTGCCGGAGGCCAGCGTCAGGTTCTTCACCATGTAGAACCAGAGCTGGTGCCCGCGCGCCTGCGCCTCCAGCATCAGCACGAAGGTGCTGTCGGCATCGATGTTGATGTCCTGGATCGGGTCCATCTGGACCGCCACCTTCAAAGCCCGCGCCATGGAACGCTCCGTGTCTCTCTGTCGCGGAGAGTGGTGGCATCGCCCGGCGCGGAATGCCAGAGGGTACGGCACCAGGGTATGGCGCCGGGACCCGCCGCCTCTGATGCCCGGCGGAGCCGAACCCCATTGACCCGCCGCCCCGCCCGGCGGATTCATGGACGCATGACAATCCTTTCCGGCAAGGCGAAGCTGGCGGGCGTGCTGGGCTGGCCGGCCGCGCATTCGCGCTCCCCGCGGCTGCATGGCTACTGGCTGCACCAGCATGGCATCGACGGCACCTATGTCCCGTTGCCCGTGCGGCCCGAGGATTTCGCCGCCGCCGTGCGCGCGCTGGTGACGCTCGGCTTCCAGGGGGCGAATGTCACCATCCCCCACAAGGAGGCCGCCTTCGCCCTCTGCGACACGGTGGAGGAGAGCGCCCGCCGGGCCGGGGCGGTGAACACGCTGGCTTTCCGGGAGGGCCGCATCATCGGCTCCAACACCGATGGATTCGGCTTCCTGGAAAGCGTGCGCGAGCAGGCGCCGGGCTGGCAGGCCAGCAATGGCCCGGCCGTGCTGCTGGGGGCCGGCGGCGCCGCGCGCGCCATCGCCGCCGCGCTGCTGGATGCGGGCTGCCCGCGCCTTACCCTGGTCAACCGGAACCGGGACCGCGCCACGGCGCTCGCCCAGGCGTTGGGCGGTCCGGTGGAGGTGGCCAGCACGCCACCCCTGGCGGAAGCGGCGCTGCTGGTGAACGCGACCAGCCTCGGCATGAGCGGGCAGCCGCCGCTGGAGATCGACCTTTCCCCCCTGCCCGCCCGGGCCGTCGTCGCGGATGCCGTCTATGTGCCGCTGGAGACGCCTCTTCTGGCCGCCGCGCGGGCGCGCGGGCTGCAGGGCGTGGACGGCCTCGGCATGTTGCTGCACCAGGCACGGCCGGGCTTCGCTGCCTGGTTCGGCGTGATGCCGCAGGTGGATGCCGCGCTGCGGGATTTTGTGGCCAGCGACATCCCGCGCCACGCATGAAGGTCCTGGGCCTGACCGGCGGCATCGGCATGGGCAAGTCCACGGCCTCCAACACCTTCCGCCGGCTCGGGGTGCCGGTCTTCGACGCCGATGCGGCGGTGCACCGGTTGCAGGGGCGCGGCGGGCGGGCCGTAGCGCCGATCGCGGCCGCCTTTCCCGGCACGGTGCGGGAGGGCGCGGTGGACCGTGAGGCGCTGCGCCGCGCCGTGCTGGGCGATCCGGCGGCACTCAACCGGCTGGAAAGCATCGTGCACCCGCTGGTGCGGGCGGAGGAGCAGCGTTTCCTCGGCCGCGCCCGCCGCGCCGGGCGCCGGATCGTGGTACTGGATATTCCCCTGCTGTTCGAGACCGGCGGTGAGAGTCGCTGTGATGCCGTCGTGGTGGTCTCTGCCCCCGCGGCCGTGCAACGCGCCCGCGTGCTGACGCGGCGCGGCATGACGCCAGAGCGGCTGGCGGCCATCCTGGCCCGGCAGACGCCCGACTCCGAGAAGCGCAAGCGCGCCGATTTCGTCATCCGCACCGGCCTGTCCCGCGCGCATGCGCAGCGGGCGATCCGGCGCCTGCTGAAGAGGTTCCGATGAGCCGCGCCCTGGTGCTCGACACCGAAACCACAGGCTTCGACCCGCTGACCGGCGACCGCGTGCTGGAAGTCGCCGCGGTGGAGCTGATCAACCTCGTCCCCACCGGCCGGCATTTCCACGTGCTGATCGACCCCGAGCGCGAGGTGCCGGAGGAGGCGGTGAAGGTGCATGGCTTCACCTGGGAGATGCTGCGTGACAAGCCAAAATTCGCCGAGATCGCGCCTGCGATGCTGGAATTCCTCGGCGATGATCCGATCGTGGCGCACAACGCGCCCTTCGATTTCGGCTTTCTGGACTTCGAGCTGAAGAAGGCGGGGCACCCCATCCTGGACCGCACGCGGATGGTGGACACGCTGGCGCTGGCCAAGAAGCGCTTTCCCGGCCTGCCCAACAGCCTCGATGCGCTGTGCCGGCGCTATGGCATCGACAACTCCATGCGCACTTCGCACAACGCGCTGCTCGACGTGCAACTGCTGGCGCAGGTCTATCTGGAGCTGATGGGCGGCAAGCAGCCCGGTCTGGCGCTGGCCAGCACGCCGGCCGTCTCGGCGCCCACGGCGATCCAGCTCGATGCCGCCCCCGTTACCCGCACGCCGCGTCCGATCGTGCCGAGCGCGGCGGAGTTGGAGGCGCACCGCGCCTTCCTGGGCAAGCTCAAGGAGCCGCTCTGGCTCGCCTTGCTGGAGGGCGAGCCGAAGCCAGAGGCCTGAGGGGCCGCCCTTCCGCCCTCAGGCGTCCCAGTCAGGCGCGAAATCCGGCTTCACGCGGCGCTGGTCCTTCGGCAGCGCGTCGATCGCTGCGACATCGGCAGGTTCCAGCCTTGCGGCGAGCGCCACTGCCTCCAGATTCGCCTTCTGGCTCTCCCGCCGACCGGCCTTGGGAATCGCGACGACGCCTTCCTGCCGCAGCAGCCAGGCCAGCGCCACCTGCAGCCCGCTGGCATTGTACCGGCCGCCGATCTCGGCCAGCACGGGCTCTTCGCCCAGCGCGGCGCGGGCGAGCGGCGCATAGGCGGTCAGCGTGATGCCGCGCGGGCGGCACCAGTCGAGCAGCCGCTGCTGCGACAGGAGGGCATGGTACTCGACCTGGAGGTTGGCCGGCTCGGCGCCGATCTCCTCGAGGCGCCGCATCAGGCCGAGCGGGAAGTTCGAGACGCCCCAGTGGCGCACCAGCCCTTCGTCGCGCACCGCCTGCATGGTTCGTGCCACCGCCGGGAGGTCCATATCCGGCGTGGGCCAATGCACCAGGAAAAGGTCGAGATACGGCGTGCCCAGCTTGTGCAGCGAGCTTTCCAGCGAGCGGCGGATCGCCTCCGGCGCAAGGTTGTCCCACCAGACCTTGCTGGTCACGAAGAGGTCGCCGCGCGGCAGGCCGGAAGCCGCGAGGGCGGCGCCGACCGCCTCCTCGTTGCCGTAGCTGGCGGCGGTGTCGATGTGGCGGTAGCCGAGCGCCAGGCCGCCTTCGACCGCCGCCTGCCCTTCGGCGCCAGTCAGTCTGAAAGTGCCCAGGCCAAGCTTGGGGATGGTGATGCGCGGCGTCTGCACGAGCGGGATCATAGGGTCTCCTTCCGGCATTGCTGGGCAAGCATCTGCGCCGGAGTTCCGGAGGCGCAAGCCCCGCCCTCGGAAATGGCTCCGCCTGCCCGGCCGCTGTAACCGCCACGTCCCGGCTGCGTTGGAAGTCCCATGCCGGCCTCCACCGCTCGCCCGGACGGTGCCGCAGCGGCCTCAGCCCGGCTCCTTCGCCAGGGCGCGCCGCGCCGTTTCCGCCAGGAAACCACTGGCGACCGGCAGCACCGCATCATTGAAGTCGTAGTGCGGGTTGTGCAGCTCGCGCCCGCCATCGGCCGGCCCATTGCCGATCCAGACGAAGGCGCCGGGCACCTCGTGCAGGAAATGCGAGAAGTCCTCGCCCGTCATGGCCGGCGGCACGTCCCGGCGCAGCGCGGTCACCGCAGCGGCCGCCTCGGCGGCCAATTCGCGCTCCTCCGGATGATTGCGGGTCACCGGCACGCCACCGGTGATGCGCATTTCGGCCTTCACGCCGAAGGTGGCGGAGACACCCTCGGCCACACGGCGCAGCCCGGCGCGAATCTGCTCACCCACCTCATCACGCACATAGCGCATGCTGCCGCTGATCAGCACGCGGGCGGCGATCTGGTTCTGCGCCTCGCCGCCATGGATCATGGTCAGGCTGACGACACCGGTATCCAGCGGGTCGAGGCTGCGCGCCACGATGGACTGGCAGGCCACGACGGCGTGACCGGCGGCGACGATCGGGTCGCGCGTCAGATGGGGCAGCGCGGCATGCCCGGCATGACCCTCGATGGCGATCTCGAAGCGGTTCCCCGCCGCCATCACCGCGTCATCGTGCACGGCGATGGTGCCGGCCGGCAGGCCGGGCCAGTTGTGCCAGCCGAAGATCCGGTCCATGGGGAAGCGTTGGAACAGACCGTCCTTGACCATGGCGGCCGCACCGCCGCCGCCCTCTTCCGCCGGCTGGAACACCAGGCGCACTGTGCCGCTCCAGCTTTCGTCCCGCTGCAGCAGCGCCGCCGCGCCCAGCAGCGCGGCCGTGTGGCCGTCATGGCCGCAGGCATGCATCACACCCGGATTGGTGCTGCGCCAGGGCAGATCCTCGGCCACCTCCTGGATCGGCAGGGCGTCCATATCGGCCCGCAGGCCGACGCTGCGATTGCTTCCGGGCCGATGAAGGGTTGCCACCAACCCATGACCTCCGACATTGGTAACAATGTCGGTGATGCCGAGCTCTCTGAGCTTCTCGGCGACAAAGGCGGCCGTGGGGCCCTCATGCAGGGTAAGGCCCGGATTGGCGTGGAGATGCCTGCGCCAATGGGTCAGTGTTTCGGCAAGGGTCGGATCCATTTGAGAAGGCATACCCCTTAAGACGATGCGCCTCAAACAACGCTTCCCTAGGCTCGCGCTGGCCGTAACGCTTCTGGCGGCCTCGCCGCATGTCCTGCTGCCACCCGCGGCGGCACAGGACCGATCGGATTCCGACGAGGAACCAGCCAACGGGGAATCCGAGGCGCCGACCATCGAATATGCCGTCACGCTGCCGGATACGGACGATGAGTCGCTGGACAGCGCCATCTCCCGTGCTTCGGCGCTGGAGCAGCTGCGCGAGAGGGCGCCGGTGGATGCCTTCGGCCTCGTCAGCCGTGCCCTGGCCGACCGCAACAACATGCAGGACGCGCTGCGCTCGGAGGGCTATTACAACGGCACAGCCAAGATCACGGTCGCCGGCGAGGCGCCGGACACGCCGGGCTTGGCCGACCGCCTGGTGGGCCGCACCGAGCCGGTGCCCGTCGTCATCACGGTGGACCACGGGCCGCAGTACCGCCTCGATTCGATCACGGTGGAGGCGAATCCGCCCAACGCCTCGCTGGCCGATGCCGGGGAGACCGGGCTGGAGAAGGGCGGCCCCGCCCGCGCCCAGCCGATCCTCGATGCGCAGAACCAGATGGCCACCCGCCTGAAGGATGCCGGGCATCCCTTCGTGGACATCAGCCGCCGCGTCACGGTGGACCACGACACGCACACGATGCAGGTGGCCTTCACCGTCAGTCCAGGCCCCCGTGCGCAGTTCGCCCAGCCCACCGTCACCGGCGAGAAACGCACTGACAGCGAGCTGGTCAGCAACGTGGTGCAGCCGCTGGAGGGGAAGGTCTACAGCCAGAAGGAAATCGAGGAGACCCGGCAGGATCTGCTCAGCCTCGGCGTGTTCAGCACAGTCCGGGCCCGGGCGGCCGACCGGCTGAACGAGGAAGGCCGGCTGCCCCTCGCCTTCACCGTGCTGGAGCGGCCGCTGCATGCCATCGGCTTCAGCGCTGCCTATGAGACGCGCTACGGCCCGACCTTCAGCACCTACTGGGAGCACCGCAACCTGTTCGGCGGCGCCGAGCGGCTGCGGCTGGAGGCGGAGGTCAACCGCCTCGGCACCACCGGCGACACCAGCGAAACGGGCGGCCGCATCGGGGCCAGCCTGCGCACGCCCTGGTTCGCCGGCCGCAACCAGACGCTGACCCTCGCGGTCGCCGGGATCCGCGAGCGGCTCGACGCCTATGACCGCGACGCCTTCACCTTTGACGCCCTGGTAGAGCGGAAAGTCTCGGAGCGGTTGACCTTCACCCTGGGGCCGCAGATCGAGTTCAGCCGCGTGACCCAGGACGACGTCACGACCAACTACCAACTGTTCGGCCTGCTCGGGCAGCTCCGCTGGAGCGACGTGGACAACCCGCTGAACCCCAGCCGGGGCCTGCGCGCCTCCGTCCTGGTCAACCCGATCTACAGTCTGGGCGAGGGCAATGTGTTCACCCGGTTGCGCGGCGAGGTCAGCACCTATTACGACTTCACCGACGATAAGGGCAGCATCCTGGCGCTGCGCGGCGTGGTGGGGAGCATCGTCGGTGCGTCCTTCGGCGGCGTGCCGCCCGACAAGCGCTTCTATGCTGGCGGCGGCGGCTCGGTGCGTGGCTATGACTACCAGTCCATCGGTCCGCGCACCGCGCGGGACGAGCCGGCGGGCGGCCTTTCCCTGGTGGAAGGCACGGTCGAACTGCGTCAGCGGGTGAGTGGCCCCTGGGGCATGGTGGCCTTCGTGGATGCGGGCGCGGTGACGGAGGACCCGACTCCCGACTTCAGCAACCTCAAGGTCGGCGCCGGCCTGGGTGTCCGTTACCTGACCGGCATCGGCCCGCTCCGCGCCGATTTCGCGGTGCCGCTCAACAAGGAGCGCGGCGATGCCGCCTTTGGCTTCTACGTCGGCATAGGGCAGGCCTTCTGATGCGACGCCGCTTGCGCTGGTTCCTCCCGCTTGCCCTGGTCCTGGGGCTCGCCCTGCCGTTGCTGACCGCTGGGGCACAGTCGAATGACAAGAGCCCGGCCGCCGAAGCGACACCGGCGCCGGAGCCGGGACTGATCTCCGGCGCCGCCGGGCGCATGGTGGTCAGCCTGTTGCAACGCTTCGTTCCCGGCCTGCAGATCGAGGGGCTACGGCCGGTTCCCGGCGCCATCAGCTTCACCCGCCTGACCATGGCCGACGCCAAGGGGCCCTGGCTGGAACTGGACGATGTGCGGCTCAACTTCGGGCTGATGGCCCTGCTGAGCCGGGATCTGCGCATCTCGGAGCTGACGGCCGCCCGCATAGCGCTGCTGCGCCTCCCCGAAAGCAGCGCGGAGCCGCCTCCGCCGCCGCCCGACCAGCAGAATCAGTCGCTGCTGCCGAGCCTGCCCGACCTGCCGGTGGACATCCATGTCGAGAAGCTGGCGGTGGCCCGCATCGAGGTGCCGCGCGAGCTGGTCGCCGCCACCGTGGAGGAGCATGGGCCCGCCCCCGGTTTTGCGCTGTCGCTGAACGGAAATGCGAGCCTGGCCGATGCGGTGTTGAACGCCGATCTTGCCGTGCAGCGATTGGAGGCGGAGGGGCAGCTCGCCCTGAAGCTCCGAATGGACCCGAAGGACCGGCTGCTGGTCGATCTCCAGGCGCAGGAGCCGCCGCGCGGCGTGCTCGCCACCGCGCTGGGAATTCCAGACGCTCCGGCGCAGCTCTCGCTGAAGCTGGACGGCCCTGCCTCCGGCGCCGACCTGACGGCCAGCGCCGACTTCGGCGGCCAGGCTGGCTTCCAGGCCAATGGCCGGCTCGGCATGGCGCCCGATGGTAGCGGTTCCCTGGTGCTGCAGGGCCATCTCGACGCACCGACCAGCCTCGCCCCGCCGCCGGTGGCCAAGGTCGATTTCGCGATCGATGGCGGCCTGCTGGCCGGCGGGAAGCCGGTGGTGAACGCGCTTCGCCTCACTGCCCCCGCCGGCGAGGTGACCGCACATGGCAATCTGGACCTGCTGGAGGCCGAGGCGCATGTCGCCTCCTCCGCGGCGCTGGGCGCGCTGGTGCCGCAGATCGTCGGCTGGGACAGCATCGACCTGAACGCCCGCGTGACCAATGGTGAGCAGATCCAGGCGACGCTGCGGCCGCATGGCCTGACCGGCCCCGATCCGCTCGCCGGCGTGCTGGGGCCGGAGCCGGTGGCCGAATATGCCGGCACCGCCTTCCGCATCGATTCGCTCGCCGTGCGCGGCCGGGGCGCCACCCTGGAGGCCAGCGGCACCGGCTGGGATCAGCTCGACCTGACCGCGAAACTGACCATGCCGGACCTCAAGGCGGTCCGTCCCGAGCTATCCGGCCCGGCGACGGTGGAAGCGCATGTCACGGGCCCGGCCACCGACCCGGCCATCGCCGTGCACGCGCAGAGCCCCGGCATCGTCGCCGCCGGCCGCGAGATCAAGGCGATCGACCTGGCGGCCGAGATGCCCTCAGTCAGCGGCATGGCCGGCACCCTGCGCCTGACGGCGCAGGCGGAGGGCCAGCCTGTCTCGGTCGCGCTGCGCGCGGCGCGCGATGGCGACCTCGTGCGGCTGGCCGAGGGGCAGGCGAATTTCGGCCCGGCGCAGGCCACGGTCGATGGCGTGTTCAACACCGCGACCACCCGTTTCGACGGCAATCTCAATCTCGTGGCGGAGAATCTGGCGCCGCTGTCCAACCTGATCGGCCAGCCCATCGCCGGCGGGCTGCGGGCCGAGGCGAAGCTGGCGACCTCCCCCGAGGGGCAGCAGCTGATCGACGCCCATGCCGGCACGCGGCGGCTTCAGTTCGCCGGGCAGACCTATGCCTTCGATGCCAATGCCCAGGGCAGCAATGCGGGGCTCGACTGGAACATCAAGGCCGATCTGCCGCAGGCGAAGGTGCAGGGGAATGGCCGCTTCGCCCAGAATGACCAGGGCATGCGGCTGGACATCGCCGCCTTCAATGCCAGCCAGGGCGAGATGGGTGTCCGGCTGGCGGCGCCCACCACCATCCGGCGCCTGACGAACGGCGCCATCGAGATCCCGGGAATGCGGCTCGCGGCACAGCCGGCGGGCAATTTCACCGTCAGCGGCCGCTGGGGACCGGATACGGCGGATATCCGCGTGGCCCTGGCCGCCCTGCCCGCCTCGGTGGTGAACATGTTCGCGCCCCAGCCGCCGCTCTCCGGCACCGTGGTGGGGGAGGCCCGGATCACCGGCCCCGTTTCGGCGCCGGAGGTGAGCGCGACGCTGAACGGCACCGGCCTGCGCACCAGCGCCGACTGGGCGGCCGGCTGGCCGGCGGCCACGCTGCGCGTCGAGGCGCACCGGGCCGGCAGCGGCGCGATGCGCGCCAATGCCGCGCTGCGGATGGGCAATGTCATCACGCTGGATGCCGAGGCCAATCTGCCGCAGGGGCCCGGAGCCGATGCGCCGCTCTCCGCCCGCGTCACCGGACAGGCGAACCTCCAGCCGCTGGCGGCGCCCACCCTGGGCGGCAGCGCCAACCAGGTCGCCGGCCGTATCAACATCGACGGCGGCGCCTCCGGCACGCTGGGCGCGCCCGCGCTGAACGGCGCGGCCACGCTCGTCAATGGCGAGGTGCGCAACCCGCTCTACGGTCTGCGGCTGACCAACATCAACGGGCGCGTGCGCGCGCAGGGCGACCAGATCCTGCTGGAGAACCTTGTGGCACGCGCCGGCAGCGGCCGCATCGCCCTGCAGGGGAATGCGCAGCCGTTCGCCCCCGGCATCCCCATGGACATCAGCATCACCGCGCGCAACGCCACGCCGCTGCAGAGCGAGTTGGTCACCGCGCTGATGGACGCCAACCTGCGCTTTACCGGGCCGTTGCAGACCAGCCCGGCACTAGGCGGCACCGTGCGGCTGCAACGGGTCGCGATCAACATCCCGCAGAGCCTGCCCGGCGGCGGCGTGCCGACACTGGGCAATGTGCGCGAGCGCGGCGCCGCCGCACCCCCACCGCCCGCCCCCGGACCCGCCGCCCCGGCCATCGCGCTGGACGTGAAGGTGGAGGCGCCCCAGTCCATCCTGGTCCGCGGCCGCGGCCTGGATGCGGAACTGGGCGGCAACCTGCATATCGGCGGCACCGCCGCCGCCCCGCAACCGGAGGGCAGCTTCGACCTGCGGCGCGGCACCTTCCAGCTGCTCGACCGGCGGATCGCCTTCAGCGAGGGCCATCTGACCTTCGACGGCGAGCTGACCCCGCGGCTCGACTTTACCGCCACCACCACGGCCCAGTCCTTGAGCATCACCATCTCGATCACCGGGCCGGCGAATGATCCGAAGATCACCTTCAGCTCCTCGCCCGAGTTGCCACAGGACGAGGTCCTCGCTCGGCTGCTGTTCAACCGACCGCTGGATAAGCTCTCGCCCTTCGAGATCGCGCAACTCGCGGGCGGCGCCGCCAGCCTGGCCGGGGTGGGGCCCGGGGGCTCGCGGGGCTTCTTCGGCCGGATCGCCGACCGGCTCGGGCTGGATCGGCTCGGGGTCGGCAGCACCGGCAGCGAGAGCGGTTCGAAAAGCAACAACAGCGACGGCATCGGCAACGCCTCGTTGGAGGCGGGCGGCTATGTTGGCCAGGGCGTCTATGTCGGTGTGGAGCAGGGTACCAAGGGCGGACCGCGCGTCGGCGTGGATGTGGAGTTGACGCCGCGGCTGAAACTGGAAAGCAGCACCGGCGGCGAGGAGGGTGAGCGCGTAGGCCTGTCCTACGAGTTCGAGTACTGAGCCAGCGCCCCGGCCGGGCTGCCGGCTTTGCGGCGGCGCATGGCAGCATAGTTCCTTGCCGGGGCGCGATGCGCTAGGCTGGCACCATGGATGCGATGCGGGCAAGGCAGGAGCCGATCGACCTTGGCCCCCTGCCGGGGCTGCTGGGTCATTTGCTGCGCCGCGCCTATAGCCGCATGCAGACGAGCTTCGCCGAGGCGACCACCGGCTCCGGCATCACCGCCAGCGAGTTCGCCCTGCTTTGCCTGGTGGAAGCCAATCCTGGCATCACTCTGGGCCAGCTCGCCCAGGCGGCGGCGCTCGATAAGTCCACCCTCAGCCCGACCATGCAGCGCCTCACCGAGCGCGGCCTGGTCGAGCGCCAGGGAGTCAGCGGCGACCGCCGCGTGCAGACGCTGCGGCTAAGCCCCGAAGGGGCGGCCCTGTTGCCCTCGCTCAAGCTCTGCGTGGATGAGCATGAGTGCCGCATGGCCGAGCCGTTGACGGAACTCGAGCGCGCCACCCTCCTCAGTCTTTTGCGCAAGCTGAACGGCCTCTGAGCCCTCTCCATCCTCTAATTCCTGCCGGGCGCGTCCTGCGTCCGGCGGAGTATCCGAAGGAACTTGTGACCATGCGTGCCTTTGACGGCCAGCTTTCCGGCAATCGCCCGATCTCCCGCTCCCTGGAGGAGAAAAAGCGCCAGCTGCGCGACCTCAAGGAGGCGCTGGCGGCGCTGAAGCCGCATGCCGCGGCGTCCCTGCGGCAGTCGCTGACCGCCAAGATCAAGGCGCTGGAGACGGAGCTGGCGGGCCGCTGAAACACAGGCGCCGCCATTGCTGGCGGCGCGCAGTTCCTGATTGCGGGGCAGGAGAGCTGAGGAACCTCCGGCTGGCCACCCCGTCAGTCCGACCCAAGCCGGTTCGCGCGCTGCCGCTGGGCCCGCAGCGCGGACTTACCCTTACGACAAGGCCTACATCGCGACCGGCCGCTGGCCAGGGGCTCGCCCGGCCGGTTCAGGCCGGGCTGGCGTCGCCCTTGATCTCCGGCTTGATGACGACCTTCTCCGGGCCCGGCAATTCGACCTCGATGGCCAGCGTGCTCATGTCGCCACCCCGGTCGAGCGAGACGTTCACCGCCTTCGGGTCTATGGAGACATAGCGCGCCACCACCTCGATCAGCTCGCGCTGCAGCCTGGGCAGGAAGTCGGTGCCGGTTCGACTGATGCGCTCATGGGCCAGAACGATCTGCAGGCGCTCCTTGGCTGCGCCCGCGCTTGGCGGCGGCTTGCGATTGCTGCGAAAGACGTCGAGCCAACTCATGCGGCCCTCCCCCCGAACAGGCGCGACAGGAAGCCCCTCTTCTCCGGCTCAATGAAACGGTGCGGCCGGTTCTCGCCGAGGAAGCGGGCAACGGCGTCCTTGTAGGCCAGGCCGGCATTCGATGCCTCGTCCAAAATCACCGGATTGCCGGTGTTCGAGGCCTTCAGCACGCTCTCGCTCTCGGGGATGACGCCCAGCAGCGGGATGGCCAGGATCTCGCGGATGTCCTCGAGCTTGAGCATCTCGCCCTTCTCGACGCGACTTGGATCGTAGCGGGTGACGATCAGGTGCTCCTTCACCGGGTCCCGCTTCTCCTCCGCGCGCTTCGACTTTGACTGCAGCACGCCGAGGATGCGGTCGCTGTCGCGCACGGAGGAGACTTCGGGGTTGGTGACGATGATCGCCTGGTCGGCGAAGTAGAGGGACAGCAGAGCGCCCTTCTCGATGCCGGCCGGGCTGTCGCAGACGACGTAGTCGAAGTCCTTCGACAGTTCCTCGATGATCGTGGCGACGCCATCCTTGGTCAGCGCGTCCTTGTCGCGCGTCTGACTGGCGGGGAGGATGGAGAGCGTGTCCACCCGCTTGTCGCGGATCAGCGCCTGGTTGAGCTTCGCCTCACCGGTGATGACGTTGACGATGTCGAACACCACGCGGCGCTCGACCCCCATGATCAGGTCGAGGTTGCGCAGCCCGACGTCGAAGTCGATCACCACCGTCTTCTTGCCGCTCTGAGCGAGACCGGTGGCGAAGGCGGCGGAGCTTGTGGTCTTGCCGACCCCTCCCTTGCCGGACGTCACCACGATCACTTGCGCCATGAGTCTCTCCTTTGTGCCGGCGGGCGCTCAGTCTCAGCCCAGCCGGTCGAATCGCATGTTCTCGCCAATCAGCCGCACCTGCACGGCCTTGCCGATCGGGGCGTCCGTAAGGCCTTCCCGGACCGCGTAATAGCCCGCGATGGATACCAGTTCCGGGTCGAAATTCAGCGCGAAGATACGCGCCTCCGTGTTGTCGGCACCGCCTGCGATGGCGCGGCCGCGCAGCGTGCCATAGACATGGAGATTGCCGTCCGCGATCACCTCGGCGCCCGGATTGACGGTGCCATTGACGATCAGGTCCGCGCCCTGCGCCCAGACGCGCTGCCCGGCGCGCACGGCGTGGTCGACCACCATGGTGGGCCGCGCGGTGCCGGGGGGCAGCGGCGGCGCGGCGGGCTCCTGCGGCGCCGCGGCCTCGGGTGGCGGGGCGGGCAGCGGCACCGTCTCCTCCTTGCCGCCGGCGGCGGGCCTCAGTGGCGGCAGGCCGGCCCCCTGGGCCGCGCCGCGCATTTCCGGCGTGCCGCCCACCGTGCCGATCGGGGTGATCTCGATCCGCCGCAGCTCGGCGGCGAGGGCGGCGAAATCGACCTCCTGCGGCCCCACGGCGAGGTCGTCCAGGCCCAGCACCAGCGGCGCGAAGCGCAGGAAGCCCGGGGCGCGGCGGAACTGGTCGGCCAAGGCGGGGATGATCACGTCCGGCCGCGGGTCGAGCAGCCGGAGCACAAGCAGGTTGAAGTTTGCGCCGCGCAGCCGGAATGGCTCAAGGCGGGGAGTGGCTGCGGGGGCTGACATCGGCTGCGGTGACGTTCCTGGCCTGGGGGCGGCGTGATGGGCTCCCGGCGCGACAGGGGCCCGGCCTGGCGGTCCTGCCGCCGGATGGCACCCTGTTCGCCCTGGATTCATAACCTATACAAAAGCGCGGCCTCCGGGCGAAGCCCCGGCCGACACTGGCGGCGTTGTTTTGCAGCCGCACGTGCGAAAAGCGTCACAGCAGCAGCAGGAGTTCCCTCTCCCCATGGGCAAGACCATCCCCCGCCGGGCCGACTATCGCTTCTTTCTCGAGATTCCGACCCGCTGGGGCGACCAGGACAGCTTCGCGCACGTCAACAACGCGGTCTATTACACCTATTTCGACACGCTGGTGGCACATTTCCTGAACGCGACGGGCGGGCTCGACATGCGCAAGGGCGAGGTTGTCGGCGTGGTGGTCGAGACGCTCTGCCGCCATCATGCCCCGGCCTATTTCCCGGACATCCTCACCGGCGGGCTGCGGGTGGCCCATATCGGCAACAGCTCGGTGCGTTACGAGATCGGCCTCTTCCGGCCGGGCCAGGACACGGCCTGCGCGGAGGGCCATTTCGTCCATGTGCATGTGGATGCCGCCACGCAGAGCCAGATCCGCCCGGTGCCCCCCTCGCTGCGGGCCGCGCTGGCGCCTCTGATGGTGCTCCCTGCCGGCTGAGCCGGCACACGGCGCGACGCAGGGCCGCTCCTGCCACTGCCGGGCCCGGCGGGCAGAGCTTGAGCGCCGCAGGCGCCCGGGCCAGCCGCGCGGCCGCGGAAGGTGGCAGCGCCGTCCCTGCCCGGCGCCGTGTCGCTCAGCCGCGCGTGCCGGCCTCGGCCGACTTGCGCTCGATCAGCTCGATCTTGTAGCCGTCTGGGTCCTCGACGAAGGCGATGACGGTGGTACCGAACTTCACCGGGCCAGGCTCGCGCGTGATCTTCGCGCCTTCGGCGCGCAGCCGCTCGCAGGTGCCATAGACATCGGGCACGCCGATGGCGAGGTGGCCGAAGGCATTGCCCAGCTCGTACTTCTCGACGCCGTAGTTGTAGGTCAGTTCGATCACCCCGGCGCCGCTGCTCTCCGGCGCATAGCCGACGAAGACCAGCGTGTACTTGCCCTCTGGGACGTCGTTACGGCGCAGTTCCTTCATGCCCAGCAGGCGGGTGTAGAAATCGACGCTGCGCTCCAGGTTGCCGACGCGGATCATGGTGTGCAGGAAGCTGCTCATGCGCGGTTCTCCTCCGTCAGAATTACGGTTCAGCCCAGGCCAGGGCGGTCGGATCCAGGGCGATCAGGAACAGCCCTGCCGCCTCGGCCGCCGTGACGGTCGTCTGTCGGTCCAGCACGATGGTGCCGTTCGCCTCGATGGCGATGCCGCGCAACCCAGCTGCGGCGGCGCCCGTTACGGTGTCCGGCCCGATGGTGGGCAGATCGACGCGGCGATCCTGCCCCGGCTTCAGGATCTTCACCAGCACGCCGCCCGGCCCCTCGCGCCGCAGTGACCCGGCGCGGGCGAGCATGGCATCGGTGCCCTCGATCGCCTCCACCGCCAGAACCAGCCCCTGCTGCACCACGGCACACTGGCCGACATCCACGGCGCCGAGCGCGCGGACGACGGCAATGCCGCGGCGGATGTCCTGCCGCGCTACCTCATCCGGCAGGCCGGTGGTCAGCGCGCAGGCCTCGGGCACCAGCAGCTCCGCCAGTACGTCCTGCGCCGCCAGGGGGTTGAAACCCTCCTCGCGCAGCACGCGCAGCACGGCCTGAAGCAGGGAATCATCGCCCCCGAAAGCCTTCATGCCGACCTTGGGCAGCAGGCGCGCGGCACCGGCATCCGGGCGCAGGGCAAGGAAGCTGGGGCGGGTCACCCTGCCGGCCAGCACCAAGTCGCGCACCCCAAGGCCGCGCAGCCAGTCCAGCATGCGCCCGCCGGCACCGAGCCGGCAGACGATATGCGGGTAGGCGGCATAGTCGGCCGGGTTGCCGAAACCCTCCAGCACTACGACATGCGGGGTGCGGCCGGCCGCCGCGGCAGCCGCGGCGGCGCGTTGCGGCAGCAGCCCGCCGCCGACGATCATGCCGAGCGGCGCGGGCATGGGCTCAGACCTCGGCCTCGGCGTCCTCGTCTTCCAGCAGCTCGCGGCCGGCACGGCACAGGCCGCGATGGCTGTCGGCGCGGACGAAGGCCAGGATCTCGCGCACCACGGCGTCCTCGCCGAAGGCGGCCTCGGTGGCCTGCACCCGGTCCTGGAACACGCCCGGCGTGCGGAACAGGCTGCGGTAGGCGGCGCGCAGCGTATGGATCTGACTGCGCGGGAAGCCGCGGCGCTTCAGGCCGATCAGGTTCAGCCCGGTCAGCCGGGCGCGGTTGCCCATGACGGCACCGAAGGGGATGATGTCCGCTTCCACCCCGCTCATACCGCCCACTACCACCTGCCGCCCGATGCGGACGAACTGGTGGATGGCCGCGCCGCCGCCGACGAAGACCGTGTCGGCGATCTCCACATGGCCGCCGAGCATGACGTTGTTCGCCAGGATCACGTGATGATCCAGCGTGCAGTCATGCCCGATATGGGCATTGACCATGATCAGGCAGTCCGGGCCCACCGTGGTCACGCCATGGCCGCCGACACTGCCGCGATGGATGGTCGCATGCTCGCGGATCATGGTGCGCGCGCCGATCACCACCCGGCTCGGCTGGCCCTTGTACTTCAGGTCCTGCGGCGCATGGCCGATGGTGGCGAAGGGGCTGACCCGCACGCCGTCGCCGATCTCGGCATGGCCGTCGATCGAGACATGGGAGTCGAGCACCACGCCTTCCCCCAGCCTGGCCTCGGCACCAATGATGCAGAAAGGCCCGATGCGGCAGCCGGCGCCGAGGGCGGCGCCGGGAGCGACGATGGCCGTGGGATGGATCTCGGCGGAGGGGTGGATTCCGCGGTCTGTCTGCGTCACGCTCTCAGGCATCCACTCAGCGGTCCAGGATCATCGCGGCGTAGCTGGCCTCGGCCACGACAGTGCCGTCGACCCGGGCCACGGCATTGAACTTCCAGACATTGCCACGCGCGCGCTCCTTCTGGATATGGATGCGCAGCTGGTCCCCCGGCCCCACGGGGCGGCGGAACTTGGCATTCTCGACACTCATGAAATAGACCAGCTTGCCCTGCGCGCTCGGCCCCAGCGTCTCGACCACCAGCACGGCGGCGGTCTGCGCCATGGCTTCGATGATCAGCACGCCCGGCATCACCGGATGCGCCGGGAAATGCCCCTGGAAGAAATTCTCGTTGATCGTGACATTCTTGATGCCGACGGCGCTCTCGCCGAGCGCCATATCGACCACGCGGTCGACCATCAGGAACGGATAGCGGTGCGGGATCGCCCGCATGATGCGGGCGATGTCGCAGACCTCCAGGGCTTGCTTCACCGCCGGCTCGGAGCCGGTCTGTTCTTGCTGGTCCATGCGTGTTTAGTCCGTCTGTCCCGGCCGCCCCTGGGGCGGCTCCTTCTGATCTGCGGCGCCTCGCGCGGCCTCGGCGCCCGGCGTTCGGCGGGCGCCCACTTTCCGCAGGTAGAGCGCCGCTCGCAAGGCATCCTTCACCGGCATGGCCGGCGACCCCGTCACATCCTGGCCGGGGGGAATGTCGCCCTGCACGCCGGCCTGGGCGCCGATCCGCGCCCGGTCGCCGATGTTCAGGTGTCCGGTCAGCCCCGCCTGCCCCGCGATGGTCACGTAGTCGCCGAGCCGCGTCGAGCCGGAGATGCCCACCTGGGCAACGATGACGCAGCCGCGGCCGGTGGTCACGTTGTGGCCGATCTGCACTAGGTTGTCGAGCCGGGTGCCAGGGCCCAGCACCGTGTCGCCCAGGGCGCCACGATCGACACAGGCATTCGCACCGATCTCGACCTCGTCGCCCAGGACCACCCGTCCGAGCTGCGGAATCGTGACAAAGCGGCCCTCTGGGGTCGGCGTGAAGCCGAAACCCTCCTGCCCGACGCGTGCGCCATGGTGCAGCGTGACGCGGTGCCCGGCCAGGCAGCAGATCGCGCTGGCATGGGCATGGATGCGGGCATCGTCGCCGAAGACGCAGCCCGGCCCGATTACGGCATGCGGGCCGACATAGGCGCGCGCACCCAGCACGGCGCCTGCCCCGATCACGGCATAGGGGCCGACCTCGGACCCCTCGCCCAGGACCGCGTCGGCCGCCACACTGGCGGTCGGGTGGATACCGGCCACGGGCACAAGAGCCGGGTGGAACAGCGCCGCGATGCGCGCGAAGGCCAGATGCGGCGCCGGGCTCACCAGCGCCACACAGCCCTCCGGCACCGCCGCCGCGAACTCGGCGCGCAGCACCACAGCGCCGGCTCGGCTGGCGCGCAGCGCCGTCAGGTTACGACGGCCATCGAGAAAGGCGACTTCCTCCGGCCCGGCCGCATCCAGCGGCGCCACGTCCCGAAAGCTGCGCCCGGCCTCGCCGCTGAACTGCGCCGCTCCAGCCTCGGCCACCCGCGCGAGCGGGAACGGGCCCGCCGCCGGATGGAAGCGTGGATCGGCGGCCACCGGCTCAGTTCCGCTTCTGCTGCTGGCCCTGGGAGCTGGCGGGACGGCTGGCGGCCGGCGTCGGGTCCTCCTCGGGCGCCACCTTGACAGCCTTCAGCACCTTGTTGAGCTGCGTCGAGACTTCCTGAGAGAGATCGAAGGGGGGCTCGTTGTAGATCACCATCGGGCGGGGTAGCACGAGATTCACCTTGCGGCTGGCTGCCACCTGCCGGATCACCAGCGCCAGCGCCTGCTCGATCTCCTGCAGCGCCTGCTGCGCCGCCTGCTCGATGCTGCGCGAGCGGTCGCGGAAGACGCGCTGGGCATCGGTCACCCGCTCCTGCAGATCACGCTCCTTGCTACGCAGATCCTCGGGCGAGAGGCTGCTGCGCTGGTTGGCGAGGGCCTGCTGCTCCTCGCGCCAGTGCGCCTGCTCCCGCTGCAGGTCGTCGTTCAGCTTCTGGCGCCGCTTCTCGATTTCCTCCCGCACCATGTTGAAGGCGGTGGAGTTGCGCTGCACCTCCGGCACGTCGACGATGCCGATGACGGCGGCAGGCGGTTGCTCGCCGGGAGGCAGCGGCGCGGGGTTTGGCTGCACCGCGCGCTGCGGCGCCTGGCGCTGTGGGGCCTGCCGCTGCGGCTGCTGCGCCGGGCGCTGCTGCTGCTGCTGATTGGGAACGAACCATTCCTGTTGCTGCTGCGCCAGTGCCACGCCGCCGGAGAGCAGCGTGGAGGACAGCAGGGCCGCCGCAAGCGCGGTGGTGGCGCGTCGGGCCATATGGATAAACTCCGTACCGAAACTTAGAAGCGCGTGCCGAAGCCGAAGCGGAAGACCTGCGTGTCGTCGTAGGAATTCTTCACCACGGCCTGGGCCACATCGATGTTGATCAGGCCGAACGGGCTGCGCCAGGAAATGCCGACACCGGCGCCGACACGCGGCGAGGCATCGTCCTCGATGTTGGGGGCCGAATCGATGCCGGTGAGCGAGCCAACATCGACGAAGGCGCGGCCCAGCAGGCCGAGCTCCGACGGAACCCCCGGCAGCGGGAAGCGCATCTCGGTGCTCTGGGTCCAGATGGTGCGGCCGCCCAGGGAGTCCCCGGTGCCGATGTCATGCGGGCCGGCGCCGGCCACCGCGAAGCCACGCAGGTTCTCGCCGCCCAGGAAGAAGCGGTCGATGATCCGCTCCTGCTTGCCCCCGTAGCTCGCCAGGTGGCCCACACCGGCCGAGATGGCCAGCACGTAGTCCGGATTGCCCAGCCAGCGCTCGAAGGGAATGTAGTAGGTGCCGTCCAACCGCACGCGAACATAGTTCACATCGCCACCAAGACCGGCGAGGTCGGTGCCCAGGCGCAGCACATAGCCATCATGCGGGTCCAGGCGGGAGTCGCGCGTGTCGTAGGTCAGCGTCTGGCCGATCTGCGACAGCACCGTCACGCCCTTCTGCTCTTGGATGTAGATGCTGGCGTCGTTATCGACGTTGAAGACGTTGCGGCGCGAGAGGGTATAGGCCCAGGACTGGCGCAGACGCTCGTTGAACTCGTAGCCGGCGCGCAAGCTGAAGCCGGCACGGCGTTCCTCGTAGCCGGAATAGTCGGTCAGGTCGCGCACGATGTAGAACACGTCGGCGCCGACCGAGAGGTTGCGGTCGAGGAAGGCTGGATCGGTGACCGAGATGTCCACCTGGCTGCGGCGCTGCGCGATGGTGGTGTTCAGCCGGGCGTCGATGCCGGTGCCGAGGATGTTGCGCTCGCGCAGGCCGAAATCGGCCAGGGCGCCGGCGTCCGTCGAGTAGCCGCCGCCGAGCGAGATCTCGCCGGTGGCGCGCTCGGAGACGTTGGTGTCCAGCACCACCCGGTCCGGCGTCGAGCCGGGCACGGGATTGATCTGGACTTCATTAAAGAAGCCGAGGTCGCGGATGCGCTGACGGGAGCGGCGGACCTGCGCGGCATTGAAGGCATCGCCCTCGGCCAGGCGGAACTCGCGCCGGATCACGCGGTCCTGGGTGCGGGTATTGCCGGTGATGTCGATCCGCTCGACATAGGCGCGCTGCCCCTCGTGCACATCGAAGGTGATGTCCACCTTCCGGCTCTCGCGGTCGCGGTTGATCTTCGGCTCGACCTCGACGAAGGGGGCGCCGGCGAGGTTGGCCTCGTCGGTCAGCGCCTCGCTCATGCGCTCGACCGCGTCGCCATCGAACCAGTCGCCCGGTTCGATCTCCAGTACGCGCTGCAGCCGCTCGGGGCCGACATTGCGCAGGCTGGAGGTGATCTTCACGTCCCCGACGCGATACCGCGGGCCCTCGTTGATGGTGTAGGTGACGAAGAAGCCGCTGCCGTCCGGGGCCAGCTCGGCGGTCGCGCCGGTGACGCTGACATCGGCATAGCCCTGGCGCTGGTAGAAGCGGCGCAGCAGCTCGCGGTCGAAGTTCAGCCGCTCCGGCTCATAGGTGTCGGATGAGCTGAAGGGGCGATACCAGGCGGACTCCTTGGAGGCGACGACCTCCTTCAGCCGGCTGTCGGAGAAGGACTCGTTGCCGACGAAGTTGATGCGGCCGATCAGCGCCGCCTCCCCCTCGGTGATCTCGAAGACCACGTCCACCCGGTTCTGATCGCGCTCGATGATCTTAGGCTCGACGCGCGCGGCGAAGCGGCCGCGGCGGGCATAGAGTTCCAGCAGATGCTGCCGGTCGGCCTGCGCGGCGGCGGGAGTGAAGACGGCGCGCGGACGAAGCTGCACCACGGCCCGCAGCGTCTCGTCGGAGAGCTTGCTGTTCCCCTCGAAAGCCACCTGATTGACGAGCGGATTCTCCTGCACCTGCACGATCACCCGGTCGCCCTGGCGGCTGATCCGCACGTCCTTGAACAGGCCGGTGGCAAAGAGGGTGCGCAGGCTGCGGTCCGCCTGGGCCTCGTCATACACGTCCCCAGGCTGCAGCAGCATGTAGGAGCGGACCGTATCCGCCTCGATGCGCTGATTGCCCTGGACCTCGATCTGGCTGATCACCGCTCCCGCGGGCTGGGCGGCACGCCGCGGCGGGTTGCGCGGCTGGGCGACAGCCTCGGGCGGCATCAGCACGGGCACGAGGCAGGTGGCGGCGAGCAGAAGGGCGCGGGTGGCGTGCAAAGGTCAGATCCGGGGCCGGTTGTGGGGGCCAGGAGAAAGGCCTTGGAACCCCGTCAACCGGGGCTTCGGGCGGCGGAGACTAGCCGGGAACGCGGCCGCCCGCCACCCCCCGAGGGGATGCGCGCCCTGATCGCGGATCAGGAAATTTTTCAGGATGTTAGCAAGCGATGCGGGCGCGGCGTCAGAAGCCGCGCCGCGGTGCCCGGCGGCTCAGCCGCCGAGTCCGCTGACCCAGCGCACCACGCCCAGGCTCGAAAGATCGTTCCAGGTGGCGAAAATGAACAGCGCCAGCAGCAGCGCGAATCCGGCGCGGAAGCCGTATTCGATGGCGCGTGCCGGCAGCGGGCGGCCGCGGATTGCCTCCGCCGCGTAGAACAGCAGGTGGCCGCCATCCAGCACCGGAATCGGGAAGAGATTGATCAACGCCAGATTCACCGACAGCACCGCCATGAAGGAGACGAGGCTGGCGATGCCGAGCTGCGCCACCTGCCCGGAGAGTTGGGCGATGCGCAGCGGGCCGCCAAGCTCCTCCGTGCCGCGCTGGCGGGAGATCATCTGCCAGAGCCCGGCCAGGGTCTGCGCCGTGACGTCGGCGGTCTGCGCCACGCCCGCCCAGACGGCGCTGACCGGATTCAGCCGGGTGAACTCCGGCGCCCCGCCGGAAATCCCGAGCACGCCCACGGTGGTGCCGTTCGCCTCCCGCGGCTCGGGAGTCGCCTGCAGATTCTCCTCCGTCTCGCCCCGCCGGACGCGGATCTGCACCGGCTCGCCGCCGCGCGGCTGGATATGGCGCTGGATCTCCTCGAAGCGCTGCACCAGGGTGCCGTCCAGGCTCAGGATGCGGTCGCCAGGCTGCAGGCCGGCCCGCTCGGCGGCGCTGCCGGCCACCACCGCGCCCACCGTGGCGGTCGGCTGCGGCTGGCCGATGGTCATGTAGAGCCCGGCGAAGAGCACAGCGGCGAGCAGGAAATTGGCGATCGGCCCGGCAGCCACGACGATGGCGCGGTCCTTCACCGGCTTGTCGTGGAAGGTGCGGCCGGCGCGCCAGGCGGCGCGCACCGCGGGATCGGCCTCGGTCAGGCCTTCCTGGCCGTGCAGCTTCACGAAGCCGCCGAGCGGCAGCCAGGCGATGCGCCACTCCGTGCCGTGGCGGTCCACCCAGCTATGGATGCGCCTGCCGAAACCGATGGAGAACACCTCGACATGCACGCCCCGCCAACGCGCGGCCAAGTAATGGCCCAGCTCGTGGATGAAGACGAGCACGCCCAGCACCACGACGAAGGCGATGATGGAGCGGAAGGGCTCAGGCAAGAGGTCCAAGGTCATGTTCTCCTGCCCCGGGCCCGGCCTGCCCGGCGGGCAGGCGGGAGCGGGAGGTGTTCAGGCCGCGCGGCGCGTCGCGCGGGCCAGGGCATCCTGCCGCGCGGCGCCATCCAGCGCCAGCACGGCATCGAGATCGGGGATCGCGGGCGCGCCCAGCGCCGTGAGCGTCTCCTCGACGACGGCCGCGATGTTGAGAAAGCCCAGCCGGTGCTCCAGGAAGAGCCCCACAGCGACTTCGTTCGCGGCATTCAAGATGGTGGGGGCCCCTGCCCCCGCCCGCAAGGCTTCCCGCGCCAGCCGCAAGGCCGGGAAACGCTTTGTATCAGGGGCGAAGAACTCGAGCCGGGCGAGCGCGGCGAGATCGAGCCGCGGCAACGCGACCGGCATGCGGCGCGGCCAGGCCAGGGCATGGGCGATCGGGGTGCGCATGTCCGGCGTGCCGAGTTGCGCCAGCAGCGAGCCATCGGCGTATTGCACCAGTCCGTGCACGGCGGATTGCGGGTGGACCAGCACGGCGATGCGGGGCTCCGGCACCGGGAAGAGCCGCGCGGCTTCGATCAGTTCCAGCCCCTTGTTCATCATAGTGGCGGAATCGACGCTGATCTTGGCCCCCATGGACCAGACGGGGTGGCGCACCGCCTCCTCCGGCGTGACATGCGCCATGCGCTCCAGCGGCATCTCGCGGAACGGGCCGCCGGAGGCGGTCAGCACGATCTGCTCCACCGCCGCCGGGTCACGCGCGTCCAGGGTCTGGAAAATGGCGTTGTGCTCGGAATCCACCGGCAGCAGGGTCGCCCCGGCCTCGCGTACCGCCCGCAGCACCAGCTCTCCGGCGCAGACCAGCGCCTCCTTGTTGGCGAGCGCCAGGGTGCCGCCGTTGCGCAGTGCGGCGAGGGTGGGTTGCAGCCCCGCCGCACCGACAATGGCGGCCATGGTCCAGTCGGCCGGCATGGCCGCGGCGGCAAGCACGGCATCCCGCCCACAGGCCCAGGCGATGCCCGAACCCTCCAGACGCTCGGCCAGCAAGGGCGCGGCCGCTTCATCGGCAAGGACGGCGACCTCGGGCCGCAGGCGCAGCGCCTGCTCGGCCAGGGCGGCGGCATCGCGCCCCGCCACCAGCGCCGCCACGGTGAAAGCGCCCGGCGGCGCGGCCTCCAGCACGGCCACCGTGCTGCGACCGACCGAGCCGGTGCTGCCCAGTATGGTGATGCGACGCGGGTTCATCGCCACAACGGCACCCCATAGCCGACGGCGAAGGCGAGCAGCGCCGCCACTGGTGCGGCGGCCATCAGCCCGTCCAGACGGTCCAGGAGGCCACCATGGCCCGGGATCAGCATGGAACTGTCCTTTACCTTGAAGTGTCGCTTCACCCCGCTCTCCAGCAGGTCCCCCAATTGGGTGGCGATGCCGAGCACCGCGGCCACACCCAGCACCTTGGCCACGGACGGCGTGCCGGGGGCGAGCCAGTCGGCCGCGATCCAGCCGACGGCCATGGTGCAGAGCAGGCCGCCGATGGCGCCCGACCAGGTCTTCCCCGGGGAGATCGCGGGCGCCAGCTTGGGCCCGCCGAACAGGCGCCCGACCATATAGGCCCCGATATCACTGGCCCAGACCACGAAAAAGAGGAACAGGATATTCCCCCGCCCTGCCTCGTTGTCGTGGCGCAACTCGATCAGGGCGATGCCGGCGATGCCAATATACAGGACGCCGAGCGCCAGCCAGGTCGCAGGCGGCGGCGGCCCGTCACGGCGGCTCAGCCGGGGCACCGCCAGCCAGGTTGCCACGAAGCCGATGAGCAGGCAGGCCAGACCGGCCTGAGGCAGGCCGAAGACCGCCAGGGCACAGGCCAGCAGCACCACGACGGGCAGCGCCATCCCCGGCCAGGTCCGGCTACGCAGGCCACAAAGATGCACCCACTCCCAGCAGAGCAGCGCCACGGCAAGCGCCATCAGGGCCGTCCAGGGCATGGCGCCCAGCCAAGCGCAAAGCAGCGCGCCCGGGCCGAGCACCGCGGCGGAGATGGCGCGCTTCTTCAGGTCGCGCCATCGCTTGGCCGAATCAGGGCCGGAAGACGCCATTATCAGCCGCTACCCACCCCGAAGCGGCGCACGCGGCGGCGGAACTCGGTGAGCGCCTGCTCAAGATGGGTGGCGTCAAAATCGGGCCAGAGCACGTCCAGGAAGACGAATTCGGCATAGGCGGCCTGCCAGAGCAGGAAGTTGGACAGGCGCTGCTCGCCGGAGGTGCGGATGATGAGATCCGGCTCCGGCATCCCGTCCGTCGCCAGATGGCGGGCCAGTATCTCCTCGTTGATGGCGGCGGGGTCGAGCCGCCCGGCTGCCACCTCCATCGCCACGGCGCGCGCGGCGGCGGCGATCTCGGCCCGGGCGCCGTAGGAAAGCGCCACGGTCAGGTTCAGCTTGGTGTTGTGGGCGGTCGCGCGCTCGGCTGCCTCGATGGCGGCGACTGTCTCCGGGCCGAAGCGCTCGCGCTCGCCGATGACGCGCAGCCGCACGCCGTTCTTGGCAAGCGCACTGACCTCCCGGCGCAGATAGATGCGCAACAGGCCGGTGAGGTCGCGCACCTCATCGGCCGAACGGCGCCAGTTCTCCGAGGAGAAGGCGAAGAGGGTCAGCCAGCCGATGCCGGCATCGGCCGTGGCCTGGATGGCGCGGCGCACGGCCTCCACCCCGGCCTTATGGCCCAGGGCACGCGGCAGGCCGCGCGCCTTGGCCCAGCGGCGATTACCGTCCATGATCAGGCCGACATGGAGGGGCCCGTCGGGTGGGGCCGCCAGATCTGGCAGCGCCGCAAGGGGCTGGTTCAGGGACGCGGCGCTCATGGGAGGTGTCAGACGGCCTTGATGTCCTTTTCCTTCTCGGCGAGCAGCTCATCGACCCGCTTGATCATCTGGTCGGTCAGCTTCTGCACCTCGTCGGACCAGTCCTTCGCATCGTCCTTGCTGATTTCGGACTTCTTCTCCCAGGCCTTGATCTGGTCCATGCCGTCGCGTCGGACGCCACGCACGGCTACTTTGGCGGCCTCGGCATATTTCGCGGCCTGCTTGGCCAGCTCGTTGCGGCGCTCCTGCGTCAGCGGCGGCAGCGGCACGCGGATCACCTGACCCTCGGTCTGCGGGTTCAGGCCCAGGCCGGAGTCGCGGATGGCGACCTCGACCGCCTTGGTGGCGCCGCGGTCCCAGACCTGCACCGAGAGCATGCTGGGGCCGGAGACGGAAATGTTCGCCACCTGCACCAGCGGCTGGTTGGCGCCATAGACCTCGACGCGGATCGGCTCCAGCAGCGCCGGCGAGGCGCGACCGGTGCGCAGACCCGAGAACTCCTTCTTCAGCGCCTCCAGCGCGCCGTCCATGCGGCGCGAGAGGTCCTGTTTCAGCGTGTTCAGATCGGCTGGGGCGGCCATGACCGGGGCTTCCTTCTTATTGATCCACGACCGTGGTGAAGCGGCCTTCGCCCTGCATCACGGCGGTGAAGGCGCCCGGCTCGTGGATATTGAAGACGATGATCGGCAGCTTGTTCTCGCGCGCCAGGCTGATCGCGGCGGCGTCCATCACGGCGAGGTCGCGCGCCAGCATCTCCAGGTAGGTGAGCGTGACATAGCGCTCGGCCTGCGGGTTCTTGCGCGGGTCGGCGGAATAGACGCCGTCCACCTGGGTGCCCTTCAGCAGCACGTCGCAATTCATCTCGGCGGCGCGAAGGGCCGCGGCGGTGTCGGTGGTGAAGAACGGATTGCCGGAGCCGGCGGCGAAGATCACCACCCGCCCCTTCTCCATATGGCGCTGGGCGCGGCGACGGATGAAGGGCTCGCAGACGCTGCTCATCGGGATGGCCGACTGCACCCGTGTCGGCACACCCAGCTTCTCCAGCGCGTTCTGCAGCGCGAGCGCGTTCATCACCGTGGCCAGCATGCCCATGCTGTCCGCCTGGGCGCGGTCCATCCCGGCGGAGGCACCGGCGACCCCGCGGAAGATATTGCCACCACCCACGACGACGCAGACCTCGACGCCGAGTTCCGCCACGCCCTTGATGTCCTGGGCGATGGCACGGACGGTTCCGGTGTCCAGCCCGTAGTCACGCTCGCCCATCAGCGCCTCCCCCGAGAGCTTGAGCAGGGCGCGCTTGTAGATCGGGGTGGGCATGGGTAACGGATTCCAGCGGCAGGAAGCGTCAGGGCGAGGCACGATACGGGCCGGCCTCAAGCAGGACAAGGCCACGACGCAGTTGTCGGCCCGATCCTGTGGCAACAGGCGCCCCCGCCCGCGCGAATGGCACCCGCTTCGGGTGGCCACACGAGGCGGCCACCCGTTCAGCAGCAACGGATCAGGGCGTTCCGGCGGCAGCGGCGACTTCGGCAGCGAAGTCGGTGGCCTGCTTCTCGATGCCCTCACCCAGCTGGAAGCGAGTGAAGCCGACCAGCTTGGCGCCGGCCTTCTGCACCACGGCCTTCACGCGGCTCTCGCCGTCATGCACCCAGACCTGCTCCAGCAGCACCACTTCCTCGTAGTACTTGCGGACCCGGCCCTCGACCATCTTTTCGATGATGGCCTCGGGCTTGCCGGAGGCGCGGGCCTGCTCGGTCAGCACGGCCTTCTCGCGCTCCAGGGCGGAGGGATCGACCGAGCCGACCTCCAGCGCCTCGGGGCGGGTGGCGGCGACATGCATGCCGATCTGCCGGCCGAGCGTCTCCAGCGCCTCGATCTCCGTGGGCGCCTCCAGGGCGACCAGCACGCCGATCTTGCCCAGGCCCGGCCGCACGGCCGAATGCACGTAGCTGGCGACGGTGCCGGAGGAGACCTGGAACCGCTTGGCGCGGCGGATGGTCATGTTCTCGCCGATGGTGGCGATCAGACGGGTCAGCTCGTCCTGCACCGAGTGGCCGGTGCCGGGATAGGTGGCCGCCTTCAGCTTCTCGACGTCATCGCCCACCGAGAGGACCAGCCCCGCCACCTCGGCGACGAAGTTCTGGAACTGCTCGTTGCGGGCCACGAAGTCGGTCTCGGCATTGATCTCGACCATGCCGCCCACCTGCGGACCGGTGGCGGTGCCGATCAGCCCCTCGGCCGCCACGCGGCCGGACTTCTTGGCGGCGGCGGCGAGGCCCTTCTTGCGCAGCCAGTCGATCGCGGCCTCAGCGTCGCCGTTGTTCTCCACCAGGGCCTTCTTGCAGTCCATCATGCCCGCGCCGGTCTTCTCGCGCAGGTCGCGGACCATCGCGGCGGTAATCTCAGCCATGGGTATGCTCCTGTGTGACGACTCGGCTTCAGGACTGCTGCGCGGTGGGAGCAGCAGGGGCATCCGGCCCGCCGACCAGAGCCTCACCCTCGGCCACCGCACCGGCCAGGCTGCTCTCATCGACGCCCTCGACGGCCGGCAGGTCCTCGCCCGTCAGGTCCTCGGCCGCGCCGATGTCGACGCCGGAGGCCTGCAGCTCGGCGCTGATGCCGTCGAACACGGCGCCGGCCACCAGGTCGCAGTACAGGTTGATGGCGCGGATGGCGTCGTCATTACCCGGGATCGGGAAAGCCACGCCCGAGGGATCAGCGTTGGAGTCGACCACGGCCACGACCGGGATGCCGAGCTTGTTGGCCTCCTCGACCGCCAGGCGCTCCTTCACCACGTCGATCACGAAGAGGATGTCCGGCAGGCCACCCATCTCGCGGATGCCGCCCAGCGCGCGGTCAAGCTTCTCGCGCTCGCGGGTCAGCATCAGGACCTCCTTCTTGGTGAGGCCCTGGGTGTTGCCGCCGAGCTGCTCATCCATCTGCTTCAGGCGCTTGATGGAGCCAGTGATGGTCTTCCAGTTGGTCAGCATGCCGCCGAGCCAACGATGGTTGACGTAGTACTGGCCGCAGCGGGTCGCCGCCTCGGCGACATACTCGGCCGCCGACTTCTTGGTGCCCACGAAGAGCACGCGGCCGCCACCGGCCACCACATCACGGATGGTGCGCAGCGCGCGGTCCAGCATCGGCACGGTCTGCTGCAGGTCCAGGATGTGCACCTGGTTGCGCACGCCGAAGATGTACGGCGCCATGCGGGGGTTCCAGCGGCGGGTGTGGTGGCCGAAATGTACACCGGCCTCAAGCAGCTGGCGCAGGGAAACTTCGGGCATCGCCATGGCGGCGGTCCTTCCTTCGATTCGCGTCCGGTTCAACCTCCGCGGCGCCGAACCCCCCTCAGGGGACCGGACCTTGCGCCGATAGGCGGAAGGGCGCGCCGCGTGCGGATTTGCCGGCGGGGAGCACCCCTCGCCGGCGGTGCGGGATATAGAGGCGCGCGCCCGCCGTGGCAAGAAATCCCTGGTCGGGCGCCCCTCGGCGAGCCATGGCTTGGCAGGGCCGCACGAAGGGTTGAAGCCGGCTTTCCAATCTCATGCCGAGGATCGTCATGCCCAAGGTCACGCTCCGCCCTGCCCGCCCCGCCGATGCCCCAGCCCTGATCGCGGCCAATCGCGAGAGCCGGGGCTACCATGCCCCCTGGGTGGCCCCTTTCACCGATCAGGCTGGCTTCGATGCGTGGCTCCATCGGCAACTCACCGGCCCGATGGTCGGGCTGGTGGCGCGGGAAACGGCATCGGGCGGCATCGTCGGGGTGGTCAACCTGAACGAGATCGTCGGCGGTGCCTTCCAGAGTGCCTATCTCGGCTACTACGGCATGGCGCGCTTCGCCCGGCGCGGGCTGATGACGGAAGCGCTGCGCCTCGCCATTGACCACGCCTTCAACGATCTCGGCCTGCATCGGCTGGAGGCCAATATCCAGCCCGGCAACCTCGCCTCGCTCGCCCTGGCACGGCGGCTCGGCTTCCAGCGGGAAGGCTTCTCGCCGCGCTACCTGCGAATCGGCGGCGAATGGCGCGACCACGAACGCTGGGCGCTGCTCGCGGATTGACGTGCCCTAGCCGGTCGTGACCTCCGAGACCCCCGGCACTACCTTGATCGCCTGGGCCAGCCGCGGCGAGACGTTCCAGGCGCCCGGCAGGGCGACCTCCAGCTCCTGCCCGGCGCCGAGCCGGGGGATGAGGATGACGCGCCCCTTCCCCGGCCCCTCGCGTTTCAGCATCTCGCGGATCGGCTCCACCGCCGCCGCATCCTCGATCCAGAGGCGCAGCATTTGGCCGACGCCGGCGGCGGCCTTGTCCAGCGCCTCCACGGCCTGGGCGGTCAGGCGCAGGGTCTCCCCCTCCATCCGCGCCTCGGTGGTGACGAGGATGGCGGTGCCCTCCGTCAGCAGCGGGCGGTTCTTCAGCAGCACCTCGGAGAAGAGCGTCACCTCCGTGCTGCCGGTGGCATCGGAGAGACGAACCCAGGCCATGCGGCTGCCGGTGCGCGTGGTGCGCTCCTTGCTGTTCACCACCGTGCCGGCGATCTTGAGATGCGCGGCGCCCCGCTCGGCGCGCGCCTGCAATTGCGCGATCGGCACCACCCGCAGCTTCTGCAGCACCTCCTTGTAGGTATCGAGCGGATGGGCGGAGAGATGGAAGCCGACCGCCTCGGCCTCCTGGGTCAGCCGCTCCAGCTCCGGCCAGTCCGGCACATTGGGCATGCGCAGCGGCTCGGGGCGGGCATCGCCGCCGCCGAACAGGCCGATCTGGCTGGAAGTCCGCTCCTCGGCCGCCGCCTGGGCGCGGCGCAGGATGACCTCCGCACTCATGGTCATCTTCGCCCGGTTCTTCTCCAGGCTGTCGAAGGCACCGGCGCGGGCCAGGTTCTCCAGCTGCATCTTGTTCAACAGCTTCGGATCCACGCGCCCGGCGAAATCGGCCACAGAGCGGAAGGGGCCCTTCGCATCCCGCGCCTTCACCATGTCCTTCATCGCCTGCATGCCGACGCGCTTCACCGCCGCCAGGGCGAAGCGGATGGCCTGCTTGCCATCCTCCATCGTCTCCACGCGGAAGTCGGCCGCGGAGCGATTCACATCCGGCGGCAGCACGGCGATGCCGAGCCGCGCCGCCTCCTGCATGTGGTTGGCCAGCTTCTCCGTCTTGTCCATGTCGAAAGTCATGGAGGCCGCGAGGAAGGCGACAGGGTAATTGGCCTTCAGGTAGGCCGTTTGATAGGCAACCAGCGCATAGGCGGCGGCGTGCGACTTGTTGAAGCCGTATTCCGCGAACTTCTCCATGAGGTCGAAGATCTCGCCGGCCTTGCCCTCCGGCACGCCGTTCTTCACGGCGCCGTCGACGAAGATTTTCCGTTGAGCCTCCATCTCGGAGCGGATCTTCTTGCCCATGGCGCGGCGCAGCAGGTCGGCGCCGCCGAGCGAATAGCCGGCGACGTCCTGGCTGATCTGCATGACCTGCTCCTGGTAGACCAGGATGCCGTAGGTCTCCTCGACGAGATGCCGCATCGCCGGATGCACCGGCTCCCAGGGCTCGCCATGCTTGCGGGCGCAATAGGCCGGGATATTGGCCATCGGGCCCGGGCGATAGAGCGAGACGGCGGCGATCAGGTCCTCGAAGCGGTCGGGGCGCATCATGCGGAGGCATTCCCGCATGCCCTGACCTTCGAACTGGAAGACACCCGCGGAATCGCCGCGCGCCAGCATCTCGTAGGTCGTCTTGTCGTCCAGCGGGATGCGGTCGAGGTCGATCTCGGCGCCCTGCTCGCGCAAGATCTCCACGGCGCGCTGCAGCACCGTCAGCGTCTTGAGGCCGAGGAAGTCGAACTTCACCAGCGAGGCGTTCTCGACGTATTTCATCGAGTACTGCGTCACCAGCATGTCGGAGCGCGGATCGCGATAGAGCGCGACGGTGTCGATCAGCGGCTTGCGGCCGATGACGACACCCGCCGCATGGGTGGAGGCGTTGCGGTAGAGCCCCTCCAGCACCAGCGCCGTCTCCATCAGCCGGTCCACGGTTTCGTCGGCGGCGCGCATTTCCTGCAGGCGCGGCTCGCCGTCGAGCGCCTGTTGCAGCGTGACGGGCTTGGCCGGATTGAAGGGGATCAGCTCGGCGATGCGGTTCACCTGGCCATAAGGCATGCCCATGACGCGGCCGACATCGCGCACCACCGCCTTGGCCTGCAGGCGGCCGAAGGTGATGATCTGCGCCACCCGGTCCTCGCCATACTCGCGGCGGACATACTGAATCACCTCGTCGCGCCGGTCCTGGCAGAAGTCGATGTCGAAATCCGGCATCGAGACGCGCTCGGGGTTCAGGAAGCGCTCGAAGAGCAGGCCGAAACGCAGCGGGTCGAGGTCGGTGATGGTGAGAGCCCAGGCGGCAACGGAGCCGGCACCCGAGCCACGGCCCGGGCCTACCGGGATGCCCTGCTGCTTCGCCCACTGGATAAAGTCGGCCACGATCAGGAAGTAGCCGGAGAAGCCCATCTTCTCGATGATGTCGAGCTCGAACTCCAGCCGTGTGCGGTAGGGCTCGCGGTCGGTGGTCCCCTGGGCATCCAGCCGCGCCTCCAGGCCACGCCGGGCCATGTCGCGCACGGTCTCCGCCTCGGTCATGCCCGGCTGTACCTTCGGGCACATGGGCAGCTCCGGCTTGCGCGTCTCGGCCATGACGGCGCAGCGCCGGGCGACGGCGAGGGTGTTGTCGCAGGCCTCGGGCAGGTCGGCGAAGAGCTTGCGCATTGCCGCGGCGGACTTGAAGTAATGCTCGGGCGTCAGCCGCCGGCGGTCCGGCTCGGCCAGGGTGCGGCCCTCGGCGATGCAGAGCAGCGCGTCATGCGCCTCGTACATCTCGGACTTGGCGAAATAGACGTCATTGGCCGCGACCACCGGCAGGCCAGCTTGATCGGCCAGCGCCAGCAGCGCCGGGTCGAGCCCGCGCTCGATGTCGAGCCCATGGCGGGTCAGTTCGACGGCCAGCCGGTCCCCGAAGCTTTCCTTCAGCGCATCCAGCAGGCCGATGGCGGCGTCGCGACGGCCCTCCATCAGCAGCCGGCCGAGCGGGCCGCAGGTGCCGCCGGTGAGCAGGAAGACGCCCTCGGCATGCTGCTGGAGCAGTTCGAGGGTGATGGCAGGCTTGCCGGAGGGGTCATCGCGCAGGAAGCCGTGCGAGGAGAGCCGCTGGACGTTCTCCAGCCCCTGGGCATTGGTCGCCAGGGCCACGATGCAGTCGGGCGCCAGCCGCGCCACCTCGGGCCGGGGATCGGCGGCGGAGCGGGAGAGCCAGAGCTGACAGCCCATGATCGGCTGCACGCCTTTGCCGGAGCAGGCCTTGGCGAATTCCAGCGCGCCGAACATGTTGGCCGTATCGGTCAACGCCACCGCCGGCATGCCGTCAGCCTTCGCCAGATCAGCCAGCTTTTCCGCCTTGATCGCTCCTTCGGCGAGGGAATAGGCGGAATGGACGTGCAGATGGACAAAGCTTCCGGTCATGCCCGGAGGTTTAGCACAGCCGTGCCTCCCCCACACGGAGTCCCAGGCTGACAGAAAAAGATGAGGGAGGACCGGGGGGAGAATTCCTCATCCCCCCGGCATTTCTCAGGCCGGCACGACGTGCCCATCCCGCAGCGTCACCACCCGGTCCATCCGTGCGGCGAGGTCAGGGTTATGGGTTGCGATCAGCGCCGCCACCCCGGCGCTCCGCACGGCTTCCAGGAGCTGGGCGAAGACCCGCTCGGAGGTCGCGACGTCGAGGTTGCCGGTCGGCTCGTCGGCCAGCAGCAGGCCGGGGCGATTCGCCAGGGCGCGGGCGATGGCGACGCGCTGCTGCTCGCCGCCCGAGAGGCGCCCGGGGCGATGCTCCTCCCGCCCGGCCAGGCCGAAGCCCGCCAGCAGCTCCCGCGCGCGGGCGATGGCCGGCTTCTCGGCGGTGCCGATGGCCATCTGCGGCAGCACCACGTTCTCCAGCGCCGTGAATTCCGGCAGCAGGTGGTGGAACTGATAGACGAAGCCGATGGCGCGGCCCCGCAGGGCGCTGCGGGCCTCGTCGCCGAGACTGCCGGCCGCCTGGCCGCCGATGAAGACCTCCCCACCATCGGGCCGCTCCAGCAGCCCGGCGAGGTGCAGCAGCGTGGACTTGCCGGTGCCGGAAGGCGCCACCAGGGCGACGATCTCGCCGCCATGCAGCGTCAGATCGGCGCCGCGCAGCACGGGAAGCTCACCGGCCTCGCTGCGATAGCGCCGCTCGACGCCGGCGAGGCGCAGGCGCTCGGTTCCCTCGGCCTCACTCATTGCGCAGCGCCTCCACCGGGTCGGTCTTTGCGGCACGCCAGGAGGGATAGAGCGTGGCCAGCAGCGAGAGGCCGAGCCCCATCAGCACCACGCGCGCGACCTCATGCGGGTCCACCACGGCCGGAAGCTGAGTCAGGAAGTACACCTCCGGGCTGAAGAGCTGCGTGCCCGTCAACGACTGCAGCGCTTGTCGGATGCGCTCGATATTGAGGCAGAAGACAAGACCGATGACGAAGCCGATGCCGGTGCCGAGCACGCCGATGGAGGTGCCGCAGATCAGGAAGATCCGCATCACCGCGCCGCGCGTGGCACCCATGGTGCGCAGGATGGCGATGTCCCGCCCCTTGTCCTTCACCAGCATGATCAGCGACGAGATGATGTTGAAGGCCGCCACGACAATGATGAGGGTGAGGATCAGGAACATGACGTTCCGCTCCACCTGCACCGCGGCGAAGAAGGAGGAGTTGGAGGCCTGCCAGTCCAGCACCCGGAAGGGCATCGGCGAAAGGGCCTGGATGATCTCCTGCGTCACCTTCCGGACATTGTCGGGATCCTGGACGAAGACCTCGATCTGCGAGGCCGCATCGCGCATCTGGAAATAGACCTGCGCGGCCTGCAGCGGCAGGAAGACGTAGGAGCTGTCGTACTCGTTCATCCCCGCCTCGAACATGGCGACGACGGTATAGGCGCGCAGTCGCGGCACCGTGCCGATGACGGTGGTGCGGCCCTGAGGGGAGACCAGCGTCACCTTGCTGCCGATGCGCAGGCCTAGCTTCTGCGCTAGGCGTGTGCCGACCATGATGGCGTCATCGCCCTGAAAGTCATCGAGCGAGCCGGCGCGGATGTTGTTGGCCAGGATCGGCCGGGCGCGCAGGTCCTCCGGCTTGATGCCGCGCGCCAGACCGCCGGTGGCCCCACCGGCCTCGCTGGTCAGCAGCACCTGCCCTTCGACGATCGGCGTGGCGGAGGCGACGCCGGGAAGCTTGCGCACCCGCTCGGTGATTTCATCGTAGTTGTGCAGCCCGCCTGAGCCGGCGGCATAGATGCCGAGATGGCCATTCAGGCCGAGGATGCGGCCGAGCAGCTCCTGCCGGAAGCCGCCCATCACGCTCATCACGATGATCAGCGTGGCCACGCCCAGGGCGATGCCCACGAGCGAGAAGGTGGCGATGACGGAGACGAAGCGCTCGCCCTTGCGCGCCCGCAGGTAACGGAACGCGATCTTCCGCTCGAAGGCTCCGAACATCAGGCGATCAGTTCCCCAGGATGCGGGAGAGCGCGGATTCGATGGAAACCTCCTCCCGCTCGCCCGTGGCGCGGCGCTTCAGCTCGATGATCTCCTTGGCCGCCCCGCGCGGGCCGATGATGGCCTGCCAGGGATAGCCCGCCAGGTCGGCATCGGCGAACTTCACGCCGGCACGCTCGTTGCGGTCGTCGTAGACGGCCTCGCCGCCCAGGGAGGCATAGAGCTTCTCGGACAGCGCGTCCGTGGCGAGGTCGCCAGGCTTGAGGTTGAGGATGGCGCAGCGGAAGGGCGCCACCGGGTCCGGCCACTTGATGCCGGCCTCGTCGTGATTGGCCTCGATGATGGCACCCAGCAGGCGGGAGACGCCGATGCCGTAGGAGCCCATCTGCGGCGTGACCGGGTTGCCGTCCGGCCCGGCGACCGTCAGGCCCATGCTGGCGCTGTACTTGGTCCCGAAGAAGAAGATGTGCCCGACCTCAATGCCGCGCGCCGAGACCTGATTCTCCGCCCCGATGGCATTCCAGGCGGCCTCGTCATGCATCTCGTCGGTGGCGGCGTAGCGGCTGGTCCAGAAATCGACGGTGGGATTCAGGTCGCCCTCGTAATCGGGCTTCTGCGCCAGCACGTCGAAGTCCAGCAGGTTCTTGTGCAGATAGACTTGGCTTTCGCCGGTCTCGGCCAGGATGATGAACTCGTGGCTGAGGTCGCCGCCGATCGGGCCGGTATCGGCGCGCATCGGAATGGCCTTCAGCCCCATGCGGGCGAAGGTGCGCAAATAGGCGACGAACATCTTCTTGTAGGAGAGCCGCGCGGACTCGACATCCAGGTCGAAGGAATAGGCATCCTTCATCAGGAACTCGCGGCCGCGCATCACGCCGAAGCGGGGGCGGATCTCGTCCCGGAACTTCCACTGGATCTGGTAGAGGTTGCGCGGCAGGTCCCGGTAGGAGCGGGCGAAGGACTTGAAGATGTCCGTCACCATTTCCTCGTAGGTCGGGCCGTAGAGCATCTCCCGCTCGTGCCGGTCGGTGATGCGCAGCATCTCCTTGCCATAGGCCTCATAGCGGCCGGACTGCTTCCAGAGATCGGCGCTCTGGATCGTCGGCATCAGGATTTCCTGCGCGCCGGCGGCGTCCTGCTCCTCGCGGACGATCTGGCTGACCTTTTGCAGCACGCGCAGGCCCAGCGGCAGCCAGGCATAGATGCCGGCGGAGGTCTGCCGGATCATGCCGGCGCGCAGCATCAGCTTGTGCGAGGCGATCGCGGCCTCGGCGGGAACTTCTTTCAGGGTGGGCAGGAAGGCGCGGGAGAGGCGCACGGGTCAACTCCGTCCGGTCAGCGGTGCGCGAAGGTAAGGGCGCGGGCCGCGAGATGCCAGGGGGAGCGCGCGGTTCCACGCCGGCAAGGGCACGGAGCAATCAAGCACCGCTCCACCCTTGGGATAGCGCATGCTGCGGGGGCACCGGCATTTCTGAATGCAGGCTTTCTTTGTCTGGCACGGGCAGGTCCTCTGCCCGGCTAAAAAAGAAGGGCCACACCCAGAGGTGCGGCCCGAGTTTAGGGAGGAAACGCCAGTCACACGGCAGGAAGAGAACCAGCTCTCTTCCTGGACTCATCCTGCCCCTGGGCGCTGTTCGCTGCAATGCGGAATAGCGCTTTTTACGCCGAAAGAATAGGCGAACGGGTTCGTTTTGCCTATCCGTTAGGCTTATCTGAGCAAATTGTGGTCAAAGTGCTTAATCTGTCGGCATGGCAAGCCAGCCATGGCGGAAGCTCAACCAGTCGCTGGTGATCAGTGCGTAAAGGCCCAGAAAGATGACGGCCGAGACGAGGGTGGTCAGGAGGGCCGCCCGGCCCAGTCGGGGTGCCTCCGGCGCGCCGCGCCAACCGCCCGGTGCCTGCCCGTCAGGGTCAGGCCGTACGCCCAGGGGCAGGATGGCGAAGAGCACCGTCCACCACACCAGGAAATAGACCACAAAGCCGGTGAACCAGTTCATCCGCTTCCTCTCCCCCGCTCCCTCTGAGAGCCCTCGAGGGTGCTTTACGCCCGCCGAGCGACGCCTTCCAGGCCGGGAATGAGCTCGCGGGACCGTGATGAAACCCGAGCAACTTCATCCTCTTCGGGAGGTTCCCTCCCTGGACGGCCCGGCGCTTCGCGCCTAGGGCTCTGTCCTGTCTTGCGTGCGGCGCCCTGCCGCCCGTGCCCAACCGGCCCAGGTACCACGCTGCCCGGGCCCGTCCGGACCCGGGAGCCTATGACAGCCGATACCTCCCCACGGCTCATCGAACTCGATTCCCTGCGCGGCATCGCCGCCCTCACGGTCGTAGTGCATCATGCCTATCTCACCCTGCTGAACGTGCCGGCCTGGGTGGGCTGGATGCTGAATGACACGCCGCTGCGCCCCATCGGCATGGGACGGCAGGCGGTGATCTTCTTCTTCGTGCTCAGCGGCTTCGTACTGACCCGCGCCCTGCTCCGGCAGGAGCGGCGTGAACCGGGCAGTGTTCTGAGCGGCAGCGGCTGGGCCCGTTATGGAGCCCAGCGCGCCGTGCGGCTCGGCCTGCCCGTCCTGGCGGCCGTGATCTTTTCTGCCCTGCTGCAGTCCCTCACCTGGTCCGGGCCGCTGCCGCAGGGCACCCCTCACATCATCGGCGGTGCGGCCTGGACGGCGCCCTGGGGCTGGCGCGATCTGCTCGCCCAGGCGCTGCTACTGAAGCACGGCGACGGCTTCCAGCTCGACCCCGTGCTCTGGTCGCTGGTGCATGAGTGGCGCATCGCGCTGCTGCTGCCACTGGCCCTGCTGTTCCGCGAACGGGTGGTGCTGCTGTTGGCGGTGGCGCTGCTGGGCGCCGCTATCGCGCGGCTCGCCGGCATGCCGGAGGGGCATGTCTCACTGGGCGACAGCCTGCCCGGCACCTTCGCGGCCAGCGCGGGCTTCCTGCCGGCCTTCGCCGCGGGCGCGGCTTTGGCCCTGCGCCCGCTGCCGCGCCTTGATGACATGCAGGCTATCGCGGCCACGATCGTGGTGGTGGTTATGACCATGGCGGCGCATGACTACGGAGTGATCGCGGCCTCAGTGCTGCTGATCCTGCTCGCCCAGCGTGGTGGCACCTTCGCCCAGGCGCTGCGCCGGCCGGTGCTGCTGTGGCTGGGGAAGGTTTCCTTCAGCCTTTACCTTGTGCACCTGCCGGTGCTGCTGGCCCTAACGCATGCGCTGCGGGGCCAGGCCTCCTCAGGCATCGTGGCACTGCTCGCCATCCTGCTGTCTCTACCGATAGCGGCGGCCATGCATGCCCTGGTGGAGCGCCCGGCGCATCGGCTGGCGCGCCGCCTGCCGGCACCCCGGACAGGCCGTCTTCAGGCGCGCACCACCTGAGCCGGCAGGGTATCCCGCCGGCCCCCTTTCTCACACGCGGAGCAGGTGGATCTCCACGTTCGGCCGCTTGCGAAGGCGGCGGCTGACCGCCTTGCGGAGAACCGTGCGGGCTGCGTCGCGCAGCATATCGTCCTCCTGCTTCAGGGTGGGAGGCAGGTCCGACACCGCGCGCGCCAGTTCATCCGCGAGCTGGCCCGGCTCCAGGTCGGCCATGTCGAACAGGCCGGGCGCCGAGATCTGTGGGTTGCCCAGGACGCGACCGTTCCGATCCACCGCCAGGGAGGCCATCAGCACGCCGTTGAACAACATGCGGCGCCGGGCTCCGAGCACGCTGCCGTCGAGCGGCAGCAAGCGCTCGCCATCGAGGGCAAGCTGGCCGGTGGGCACGCCCTCCACCACCTCCGGCACGGCATTACCGGACAGCGGCGCCAGCTGGAGGACGTCACCATCCTCCACCAACACGGGCGTGGCGCCCATTTCGCGGGCAAGGCTGGCATGCTCCTGCAGGTGGCGCCACTCGCCATGCACCGGCACGGCGAAACGTGGCTTCACGAGAGAATAGAGTCGTCGCAGCTCGTCCCGCGCGGGGTGGCCGGAGACATGCACCATATGGTCATCGGCGGTCATGACCCTGCAGCCGCCGCGCGCCAGATCGTCCTGCATCCGCAGGATGGCGCGCTCATTCCCGGGGATCATCCGGGAGGAGAAGATCACGGTGTCTCCCTCCCCCAGCGAGATGCGGGGATGGGTATCGGCGGCGATCTTCGCCATGGCCGAGCGCTGCTCGCCCTGGCTGCCGGTGCAGATGATCAGCAGCTGATCGTCCGGGATGTCGTCGGCATCCTCTTCCTGAAGAAAGGGCGGAATGCCCTGGAGATAGCCGCATTCCCGCGCCGCGGCCTCGGCATTCCGGAGGCTGCGGCCGAACAGTGCCACCTGCCGGCCTGCAGCCCGGGCCGCCAGGGCAATGGACTCGAGGCGCGCGACATTCGTGGCGAAGCAGGTGACGGCAACCCGGCCCCGCAGCTGGCGGATCAGCGCCGTCATGCTGCGACGGACCTCCGCCTCGGAGCCGGAATGGCCTTCCACCAGCGCATTCGTGCTGTCGCAGATCATGGCCAGCACGCCTTCACGGCCGAGCGCGGCAAAGGCCTCCTCGTCAGCGGGCTGGCCGATCAGGGGATCGGGGTCCAGCTTCCAATCGCCGGTATGGAGCACGGTGCCGTAGCGGGTGCGGATGGCGATGGACTGCGGCTCCGGCACGGAATGCGTGACGCGGATGAAGCGCAGGTTGAAGGGCCCGAGTTCCACCGAGCCCCCCAGGGGGACGGTGATCAGCTCCACCTGGCCGAGCAGCCCCGCCTCCCCCAGCTTCCGCCGCAGGACGGCCATCGTGAAAGGGCTGGCGTAAATGGGGCAGCGCAGTTGTGGCCAGAGCGGCGCCACGGCCCCCACATGGTCCTCATGCGCATGGGTGATGACGAGGCCGACAAGCTTGTCCCGACGTTCCGCCAGCCAGGCCGGGTCAGGAACCATAACCTCGGCTTCCGGCTGCTCGGCGCCGCCGAAGCCGATGCCGCAGTCGATGGCCAGCAGCTGCCCGTCGCAGCGGTAGACATTGAGGTTGCAGCCGATTTCCCCCGTTCCGCCAAGCGGAATGAAGGCAAGGTCTCCAGTGTTGTTCAGGTTCATCTACTCTCGCCAGTGGTGATGTGCATGCAGTCTTGCCCCACAGGGCAGATCTCGTGGCCCTCGTCATGCCCAGCCCAGCTCCGGGCCGAACGCGTCAGGCAAATTCGTCGGTATGGAAATGGGGGTGAAGGTGCGTTCCGCCAACAGGTGGCCTGTCTTGGGCGGGGTAACCCCTTGCAGCCCCTTGTTCTCGCAGGCCCAAGGCACGCGCGCCATGGTTGCACCCACGTCTGGGGCAGCAGGCGATTCGACCTGGATGTCGGCGACACGTCGTTTCACGGCCCCCACATAACCGCAGACCCTACCGGATTGCATCGGCGGAACAGGGATTTGGCTGATCACGGATTGCGGACGAGGATTTCCACAACCGTCGCTTGCAGACCTTTCCGGCCTAATAGGCGGTGCTTTTTGGCCCGCCGGGCTTCAGGGCGCCAGTTCGCCCGCGGCGAGGGCGATGCGGCCCTCGGCCGTCGTCAGTAGGAGGCGGCCATCCTCCGCCAGCCCGGCGAAGCTGCCGACCAAAGGCCCCTGCGGCCGGCGGACCTGCAACGGCGCCCCCAGGGGTGGACCATGGCGCAGCCAAGCCGCGCGGACCGGCGCGAAGCCTTCCACCTGCAGCAAGGCCCGCCAGCGGGCGAGCGCATCCAGCAGAGCCTGCCCGAAGGCGAGCGGATCGGGCGGCGCGGCCCCGGCTGCGGCGAAGCTCGTGGTGGGCCGGTCCGGTAGGGCGGGCGCCTCCCGCAGATTCACGCCGATCCCCACCACCAGCCAGGCGATGCCGCCCTCCCCGTCCAGCGCCGCCTGGGTCAGGATGCCTGCGCATTTGGCACCGTTCAGCAACAGGTCATTGGGCCATTTGAGCGTGAGCGCCATGGCGCGCGGCAGGAAGGCGGAGGCCGTCTCGGCCAGCGCCACGGCGGCGAGCAGCGACCATTGCGGGAGGTCCCGCGCCACGCCGCCCGGACGCCAGAGAAGGGAAAGATGAAGATTGCCGGAGGTGGAGCACCAGATCCGCCCCTGCGTGCCCCGCCCGGCGGTCTGCCGCCGGGCCAGGACCGCCAGCCCTTCCGGTTCACCGGCGGCGGCGGCGGCCAGCACGACATCCTGCGTGCTGGCCAGTTCGTCATGGACGGCGAGCCGCCATGCGGAGGCGCCGTCGGTCACCCCAGCAGGGCCGTCACCGCCGCCTGCGCCGCCGCCAAGAAGGGCGCCGGGAAGGCGAAGAAGAAGACGGTGAAGAGCCCAGTGCCTGCCAGCACTACGGAAAGGCTGACCGGGCGCGGATCAAGCGCGACGCCGGTATCGAAGTACATCACCTTGATGATGCGCAGGTAGTAGTAGGCGGAGATGGCCGAGGTGAGCACGCCCACCACCGCCAGCGTCCAATAGCCGCCCTGCACGGCCGCCAGGAAGACGTAGAGCTTGCCGAAGAAGCCGGCCAGCGGCGGGATGCCCGCCATGGAGAACATGAACACCGTCATGGCGAGCGCCATGGCGGGATCGCTGCGGCCCAGGCCGGCGAGATCCTCCACGCCTTCCAGCGCACGGCCGTTGCGCCGCATGGCCACCAGCACGGCGAAGGTACCGACGCTGGTGAAGACATAGATCGCCATGTAGAGTAGCAGGCCGCGGATCCCCAGGTCGCTGGCGACCGCCAGGCCCATCAGCGCATAGCCGACATGGCCGATCGAGGAATAGGCCATCAGCCGCTTGATGTTGCGCTGGCCGATCGCGCCCAGGGCGCCGAGGATCATCGAGCCCAGCGAAGCCAGGATCAGCACCTGCTGCCACTGCTCGGCCAGTTCCCCGAAAGGCTCGGCGGCGACGCGGGTGAGCAGCGCGATGGCCGCCACCTTCGGCGCCGTGGCGAAGAAGGCGGTAACCGGCGTCGGCGCACCCTCGTAGACGTCCGGCGTCCACATGTGGAAGGGCACCGCCGAGATCTTGAAGGCCAGCGCCGCCAAGACGAAGACCAGCCCGACCACCAGCCCAAAGGGGATACCCTCCGCCGCGGAGACAGCATCGGCGATCCGCTCGAAATTGGTGGAGCCGGTGAAGCCGTAGATCAGGCTGGAACCATAGAGCAGCAGGCCCGAGGCCAGCGCGCCCAGCACGAAGTACTTCAGGCCGGCTTCCGAGGAGCGCTCGCTGTCCCGATTGAAGGCCGCGATCACGTAGAGCGAGAGCGAGAGCAGCTCCAGGCCCAGATACAGCGCGATCAGGTCATCAGCCGAGACCATGACCAGCATGCCGAGGGTTGAGAACAGCAGCAGTACCGGGAACTCAAAGCGGGACAGGCCCTCCTTGACGTTCCAGTCCATGGCCAACAGCAGGCCGAGCGCGGCACCGGCCAGCACCAGCAGCTTCATGAACTTGGTGAAGGCATCGGACACGTACTGGCCGAGGAAGGCGCTGCCTTCCGGCTGCATCACCACCAGCACCGCCGCCAGGAGCAGGGTGCCGAGCACCGCCATGTTGATGGCGAAGGAGGCATCCCGCTTCGGCAGCACGCCGGCGGCCAGGACGACCAGGCCACCAAGCGCCAGAACCAGTTCGGGAAGGATGAGGGTCCAGTTCATGCCGGTCACATCCCGGCCATGCGCGGCAGGGCCATCGCGGCTTCATGCCGCGTGACCAGCGCCGCGACACTGGCCTCGAAGAAGGAGAGGAAGGAAGACGGGTAGATGCCCATCCACAGCGTCAGCAGGATGAGCGGCGCGAAGGTGACGTATTCGCGCGGGCTGAGGTCCAGCAGGGCCTTCAGGTCCTCGCGGGTGATCCGGCTGAAGATCACGCGGCGATAGAGCCACAGCATGTAGGCCGCGCCCAGGATCATGCCCAGCGCGCCGCCGAAGGCGACCCACGGGTTAACGTGCCAGGCACCCACGATGACCAGGAACTCACCGGGGAAGCCAGCCGTGCCGGGCAGCGCGATCGAGGCCATGGTGAACAGCATGAAGACCATAGCGTAGGACGGCATGATCTTCGCCACGCCGCCGTAACGGGCGATCTCGCGCGAGTGGACGCGGTCATAGAGCACACCGACGCAGAGGAAGAGCGCGCCGGAGACCACGCCATGGCTCAGCATCTGGAAGATGGCGCCCGAGATGCCCTGCTGGTTCAGGGTGAAGATGCCCATCGTCACGATGCCCATATGGGCGACTGAGGAATAGGCGATCAGCTTCTTCATGTCCTCCTGCGCCATCGCCACCAGCGAGGTGTAGACGACGGCCACCACGGAGAGCGTGAAGATCAGCGGCGCGAACCATTCCGTCGCCTGCGGCAGCAGCGGCAGGGAGAAGCGGAGGAAGCCATAGGCGCCCATCTTCAGCAGCACGCCGGCCAGGATGACGGAACCGGCGGTCGGCGCCTCGACATGGGCGTCCGGCAGCCAGGTGTGCACCGGCCACATCGGCACCTTCACCGAGAAGGAGGCAAGGAAGGCCAGGAACATCCAGACCTGCACCGAGGGTGCGATCTGCAGCTGGAAGATGGCCGGGATGGAGGTGGTGCCAGCCTCATACCACAGCACCAGCAGGGCCAGCAGCATCAGCAGCGAGCCGAGCAGGGTGTAGAGGAACAGCTTGTAGGCGGCATAGACCCGCCGCGGGCCGCCCCAGACGCCGATGATCAGGAACATCGGGATCAGGACGCCCTCGAAGAAGATATAGAAGAGCACGATGTCCAGCGCGCTGAACATGCCGACCATCATCGTCTCAAGGACGAGGAAGGCGATCATGTACTCGCGCACGCGGCTCTCGATGGCCTCCCAGGAGGCCAGGATGCAGAGCGGCGTCAGGGCCGTGGAAAGCAGCACGAACAGCACGGAGATGCCGTCCACGCCCATGTGGTAGCCCAGCCCGAACTCCGGCATCCAGCTCATCTCCTCGACGAACTGGAACTCAGCGGTGGTCTTGTCGAAGCCGAACCAGAGGATCAGCGACAGGGCGAAGGTGATCAGGCTGGTCCAGAGCGCCGTCCAGCGGGCATTGGAGGCGACCACCGCCTCCTCTCCCCGGATGAACAGGATGATCCCCGCCCCCACCAGCGGCAGGAAGGTGAGGACGGAAAGCAGAGGGAAACCCGCGGCGTTCATCGGCCGACCCCGAACAGGAAGATGCTGACGAAGAGGACGAGGCCGATGATCATCGCGAAGGCGTAGCTCGCCACCCGGCCGGACTGCAGCCGCACCACGCGGCCGGAGGCCTGGGCCGTGAGGTTGGCCGCGCCGTTCGGCATGCCGTCGATGATCTTCACGTCGCCCACCTTCCAGAGCTGCACGGCCAGGGCACGCGCAGGGCGGACAAAGATCCGGTCATACAGCTCGTCGAAATACCACTTATTGAGCAGGAACCGGTACAGGCCCGGCACCGCCGCCGCGATCCGCCCCGGCATGGAGGGGGCGAACATGTACAGCACATAGGCCAGGACGATGCCGATGACGCCCACCACCGTCGGCAGCAGCGGCACCCATTCCGGCACCTCGTGCGCCGCGTGCATGATATGGTTGTGCTCGGCGTTGACGATCGAGCCGTTCCAGAACTCCGCCCAGTGATGGCCGACGAAGTCCTCGTAGAAATAGCCACCCGTGAAGATGGCACCGAGCGCCAGCACGATGAGCGGCACCAGCATGACCCAGGGGCTCTCGTGCACGTGCTCCATCACGTGATGGTCCGCGCGCGGGGTGCCGTGGAAGGTCATGATGATCAGGCGCCAGGAGTAGAAGGCGGTCATGAAAGCGGCAACGATGCCGCAGATGAAGGCGTATTTCGCCGTCCATCCCTCGCCCGCATAGGCGGCCTCTAGGATCATGTCCTTGGAATAGTAGCCGGCGAAAAGCGGCACCCCGGCCAGCGCCAGCGAGCCGATCCAGAACATGGCATAGGTAATGGGAATCTTCTTCCAGATCCCGCCCATGCGGCGGATGTCCTGCTCGTCCGACATGGCGTGGATGACGGAGCCCGCGCCCAGGAACAGCAGCGCCTTGAAGAAGGCATGGGTGAAGAGGTGGAACACCGCCGCCTGATAGGCGCCGACGCCGACCGCGAAGAACATGTAGCCGAGCTGCGAGCAGGTCGAGTAGGCGATGACCCGCTTGATATCGTTCTGCACCATGCCGACGCTGGCCGCGAAGAAGGCCGTCGTGGCACCGATCACGGCGACGAAGCCGAGCACATGGGGCGCATATTCCATCAGCGGCGACATGCGCGCCATCAGGAAGACGCCGGCCGTCACCATCGTCGCGGCATGGATCAGCGCAGAGACCGGCGTCGGGCCTTCCATGGCGTCCGGCAGCCAAGTGTGCAGGCCGATCTGCGCCGACTTGCCCATGGCACCCAGGAAGAGGAAGAGGCCGATCAGCTCCAGCGCCGGATAGCCGGCGAAGGTGGTCTGACGCGCCGCCTCGACGCCCTGGAAGATGGTGTCGAACTCGATGCTGCCGAAGGTCCAGAAGGTCAGCGCCATGCCGAGCATGAAGAAGAGGTCGCCCACGCGGTTGACGATGAAGGCCTTCATCGCCGCGCGGTTGGCGCTCTCGCGCTCGTACCAGTAGCCGATCAGCAGATAGCTCGCGAGGCCGACGCCCTCCCAGCCGAAGAACAGCTGCACGAGATTATTGGCCGTCACCAGCATCAGCATCATGAAGGTGAACAGCGACAGATAGGCGAAGAAGCGCGAGGGCGTCTCGTCATGCGACATGTAGCCCACGCTGTAGAGGTGGATCATGGTCGAGATCAGCGTGACCATGCCCACCATCATCGCCGCCAGCGTGTCGTAGCGGAGCGCCCAGGAGACCTGCAGCCCGCCGACATCGATCCAGTTAACGATCTCGACCGTGCCAGGGGTGTGATTCAGCGCCACCTGCACGAAGCCATAGAGACCGCAGACCGCGGCCAGGGCCATGCAGAGCACGGTGGCCCATTGCGCCGCCTTGTCGCCGATCCAGCGGCCGAAGAAGCCGGAGATGCAGGCGCCCAGCAGCGGGAAGAAGACAGCACCGACATACATGCGACTAACCCTTCAGGGTGGAGACGTCCTCCACCTCGATGCTGCCGCGGTTGCGGAAGTAGATGACGACGATGGCCAGCCCGATGGCGGCCTCGGCGGCCGCCACGGTCAGGACGAACATGGCGAAGACCTGCCCGGTGAGGTCCTGCAGGGCCGAGGAGAAGGCCACCAGGTTCAGGTTCACCGAGAGCAGGATCAGCTCGATCGACATCAGGATGACGATGATGTTCTTCCGGTTCAGGAAGATACCGAACACGCCGAGCACGAAGAGGATCGCGCCCACCGTGAGATAATGGCCCAGGCCGATGTCCATCATATCAGTGATGCCCGCCTTCTTCGTGCTCATGGGCGGCGTGCCCATGTCCGTGCGCGTCATGCGCGACGCGCTTCGGCTTCGGCGGCTCCGGCAGCTTGCGCCTGACGATGCCGAGCTTGTCGAGGCCCGTGCGCGCCGGCACGGAGGTCAGCGTCACCGCCTCCGCGCGCGCCAGCTGCACGGCGATGTCCTGCCGCTTGCTGTTCGCGGGCTTGTCGCGCAGCGTCAGCACAATGGCGCCGATCATGGCGACCAGGAGGATCAGCCCGGCGATCTGGAACAGGTAGATGTAGTCCGTATAGACCAGCCGCCCGAGCGCCTCGGTATTCGACACGGCCGGATCGACCGGCACGGCGTTCAGCCGCAGCGCCGCGACATCCGGCGCGAACTGCCAGGAGCCGAAGACGAAGAGCAGCTCCAGGAAGAGGATGGCCCCGATCACCGCGCCGATCGGCGCGTAGCGCTGCAGTCCCTGTCGCAGCTGAACGAAGTCGATGTCCAGCATCATGACGATGAACAGGAACAACACCGCGACCGCGCCGACATAGACGATGACCAGGATCAGGGCCAGGAACTCCGCCCCCGCCATCAGGAACAGCGCCGCGGCGTTGAAGAACGCCAGGATCAGGAACAGCACGCTGTGCACGGGATTGCGGCTGGTCACCACCATGACCGCGCTGGCGATCAGGATGGCCGCGAAGACATAGAAGGCGAGTGCGGCGATCATCGCAGCCCGCCCGCGTGCAGATGCAGCATCATGGCACCGTTCCGAAAGAGCCGTCCTGGCAGGAGGACGGGGCCGTGGAGGAAGGCTGCGGGGGCGTCACGACCAAGCCCACCCCCGCGGCGGCAATCAGCGATAGGGCGCGTCGAGCTCGAGGCGCTTGGCGATCTCCGGCTCCCACCGGTCGCCATTCGCGAGCAGGCGGTCCTTGTCGTAGAGCAGCTCCTCGCGCGTCTCGGTCGCGAACTCGAAGTTCGGGCCCTCGACAATGGCATCCACCGGGCAGGCCTCCTCGCAGAGGCCGCAATAGATGCACTTCGTCATGTCGATGTCGTAGCGCGTGGTGCGGCGGGAGCCGTCTTCGCGCGGTTCGGCCTCGATGGTGATGGCGAGCGCGGGGCAGATCGCCTCGCACAGCTTGCAGGCGATGCAGCGCTCCTCGCCATTGGGGTAGCGGCGCAGCGCGTGCTCCCCCTTGAAGCGGGGCGAGAGCGCGGTCTTCTCGTAGGGATAGCTGATCGTCGCCTTCGGGCTGAAGAACGTCTTCAGCGTCAGCGCCATGCCGGCGACCAGCTCTGTCAGCAACAGGCTTCGCGCCATGCGGTCAAGCGTTGCCATCTCTCACCTCGCCGCGCGGGGGTAACCCGCGCCCGTCATTTGAACAAGAGACCTCATGCCGGCAGCCACCCCGCCAGCTTCAGCACGAAGGCGGTCAGCACCAGCCAGCCCAGGCTGAAGGGCAGGAAGACCTTCCAGCCCAGGCGCATCAGCTGGTCGTAGCGGTAGCGCGGGAAGGTCGCGCGCACCCAGATGAAGGTGAACAGGCAGAGGCAGATCTTCAGGATGAACCAGATCGGGCCCGGCACCCAGTTGAAGGGCGCCACGTCCAGCGGCGGCAGCCAGCCCCCCAGGAACAGGATGGAGGTCATCGCCGACATGAGGATCATGTTGGCGTATTCGCCCAGGAAGAAGAGGGCGAAAGTCATGGAGGAGTATTCCACCATGAAGCCTGCCACCAGCTCCGACTCACCCTCGGCCAGGTCGAAGGGCGGGCGGTTCGTCTCGGCCAGGGTCGAGACGAAGAAGATGATGAACATCGGGAAGAGCGGGATGAAGAACCAGACGGTCTTCTGCGCCACCACGATCTCGTTCAGGTTCAGGCTGCCGACGCAGAGCAGAACCGTCACGATCACCAGGCCCATCGAGACTTCGTAGGACACCATCTGCGCGGCCGAGCGCAGGGCGCCGAGGAAGGCGTATTTCGAGTTGGAGGCCCAGCCGGCGATGATGATGCCGTAGACGCCGAGCGAGGAGATCGCCAGCAGGTAGAGCACGCCGACATTGATGTCGGCCACCGCCCAGCCATCGTTCACCGGGATCACCGCCCAGGCAACCAGCGCCAGGATCAGCGTCAGCATCGGGCCGAAGACGAACAGCCCACGGTTGGCGCCCGAGGGGATGATCGTCTCCTTCAGCAGCATCTTCAGCGCATCGGCGAAGGGCTGCAGCAGACCGAAGGGACCGACCACGTTGGGCCCCTTCCGCATCTGCATCGCGGCCATGACCTTGCGCTCGGCGAGCGTGAGATAGGCAACGCCGATCAGCAGCGGCACCAGCAGTGCCAGGGTCTGCAGCACCGTGATGACGAGGATGCCGAGCGGGGAAGCGAGAAAGGTGTCCATCCCGGTCACTCCGCCGCCAGCCGCGGCGTGGGGTCGTTGTAGATGCGGCTGCACTCGGCCATCACGTCCGAGGCGCGGCTGATGACATCCGCCTGCCAATAGTCGGTGATCGGCAGAGCGAAGGGCTCCTGGCCGAGGCTGACGCCGCCGGCCTGCGGCCCCGTGGTGTCGGGGCAGCCACCGGCCACGCGGCCGTCGATCATGCCGAAGGCCGGGTTGGCCGCCGCCATCCGCGCCCGCAACGCGTCCAGTGTGTTGAAGGGCAGGTCTACGCCCAGAGCGGCGCCGGCGGCACGAATGATGCGCCAGTCCTCCTTGGCCTCGGCCGGCGGATAGAGCGCCAGCCGGCCATACTGCGCCCGGCCCTCGGTGTTGACGTAGATGCCTTCCTTCTCGGGATAGGCCGCGCCCGGCAGGATCACGTCCGCCCGCGCCGCCGCCCGGTCACCATGGTGGCCCTGATAAACCACGAAGGTGCCGGCCGGGATCAGTCCCACCTCGAAGGCATCGGCGCCGAGCAGCCAGAGGGCATCCACCCCGCCCGCCAGCATGCCGGCAAGGTTCAGCCCGTTCGGGCCCGGCACGAAGCCGGCGTCCAGCGCGCCGACCTGGCCGCCGAAGAGGTGCAGCATGTTGAAGCCATGCCACTCCGGCGTCAGTGCCCCGACCGTCCGCGCCAACTCCCAGGCCGCCGCCAGCACCGCCGCGCCATCCGGGCGCGCCACAGCGCCACGACCGAGGATCACCATCGGCCGCTTGGCGCCCTTCAGCACCTCGGCGAAGGCATTGCTGCCGTCGATCAGGGCGGAGAGGACAGCCGGCCCCTCCCCCAGATGCTCGGCGTGGTAGGTCAGGTCGAGGCCGGCCGGGCCGATATAGGCCGCCTTCAGGGCACCCGCCGCCCAGCGCTTGCGGATGCGCGCGTTCAGCACGGGCGCCTCCTTGCGCGGGTTGCTGCCGATGATCAGCAGCGCGTCCGCCTCGTCGATCCCGGCAATGCCGGAATTGAACAGATAGTAGTCGCGCCGGGAGGCGTCGATCATCGCGCCGTCCTGCCGGCAGTCGAGATTGGCCGAGCCCAGGCCGACCATCAGCTCACGCAGGGCAAAGGCGCTTTCGGCATCCACCAGATCGCCGGCCACGGCGCCGATGCGGTTGCCGGGGATGCCCTGCATCCGCTCGGTGATGACGGCGAAGGCCTCCTCCCAGCTCGCCTGGCGCAGCTTGCCGTTCTGGCGCACCCAGGGGCGGTCCAGCCGCTTGCGGCGGAAGGCGTCGAAGGAGAAGCGGCCGCGATCGGCCATCCACTCCTCGTTCACGTCGTCATTGACGCGCGGCAGGATGCGCACGACCTCGGGGCCGCGCGTGTCGATGCGGATGGCGGCGCCCACCGCGTCCAGCACGTCCACGCTCTCGGTCTTCCGCAACTCCCAGGGCCGCGCCACGAAGGCATAGGGCCGGCTGGTCAGCGCGCCGACCGGGCAGATGTCGATCAGGTTGCCGGAGAGTTCGGTGGTCAGCGCCTTCTCGACATAGGTGCCGATCTGCATGTTCTCGCCGCGCCCGGTGGCGCCCAGCTCCGGCACGCCAGCCACCTCGGTGGCGAAGCGCACGCAGCGGGTGCACTGGATGCAGCGGGTCATGATCGTCTTGACCAGCGGACCCATGTACTTGTCCTTGACCGCCCGCTTCTCCTCGCGGTAGCGGCCGCCCTGCCCGCCATAGGCCGTCGCCTGGTCCTGCAGGTCACACTCGCCGCCCTGGTCGCAGATCGGGCAGTCCAGCGGGTGGTTGATCAGCAGGAATTCCATGACGTTGCGGCGGGCATTCCGGACCATGGCGCTGTCCGTGAACACCTTCATGCCGTCGGCCACGGGATAGGCGCAGGAAGCGATGGGCTTCGGCGCCTTCTCCACCTCGACCAGGCACATGCGGCAATTGCCGGCGACGCTCAGGCGCTCATGGTAGCAGAAGCGGGGAATTTCCTTCCCCGCCGCCTCACAGGCCTGCAGCACCGAAGCGCCGTTCGGGACCTCAACCTCGGTCCCGTCGATCGTAACCTTGGCCATGGCGTTACTCCGCCGCCAGCGGCATAGAGACGCCGCCGTGCTTCTGCTTGTAGGCCCGGATGCGCTCTTCCATCACGGGCCGGAAATGCCGGATCAGCCCCTGCACCGGCCAGACGCCGCCATCGGCGAGCGCGCAGATGGTATGGCCCTCGATCTGCCGGGTGACGCCCTCCAGCAGATCGATCTCCTCGACCTCGGCGCGACCCTCGACCATCCGGTCCATCAGGCGCTTCTGCCAGCCCATGCCCTCGCGGCACGGGGTGCACTGACCGCAGCTCTCATGCTTGTAGAAGTCGGCGAGGCGCGAGATCGCCTTGATGATGTCGGTGGACTTGTCCATCACGATCACGGCGGCGGTGCCAAGGCCGGTCTTGTGCTCGCGCAGCGCGTCGAAGTCCATCAGCACGTCGTCGCAGATGTGCTTCGGCAGCAGCGGCGTCGAGGAGCCGCCGGGGATGACGGCCAGCAGGTTGTCCCAGCCGCCGCGCACGCCGCCGGCATAGCGCTCGATCAGCTCCCGCATCGGGATGCTCATCTCGGCTTCCACGTTGCAGGGCTTGTTCACATGGCCCTGGATGCAGAAGACCTTGGTGCCCGAGTTGCGCGGGCGGCCGAAGCTGGCGAACCAGGAGGCGCCGCGCCGCAGGATCTCCGGCACGACGGCGATGGTCTCGACGTTGTTCACCGTGGTCGGGCAGCCATAGAGACCCACCGCCGCCGGGAAAGGCGGCTTCAGGCGCGGCATGCCCTTCTTGCCCTCCAGGCTCTCGATCAGCGCCGTCTCTTCGCCGCAGATATAGGCGCCGGCGCCGCGATGCAGGTAGAGGTCGAAATCCCAGCCCGAGCCGGCGGCGTTCTTGCCGAGCAGGCCGGCGTCATAGGCCTCGTCGATGGCCGCCTGCAGCACCACGGCCTCGTTGTAGTATTCGCCACGGATATAGATGTAGGCCGCGTGCGCCCCCATGGCGAAGGAGGCGATCAAGCAGCCTTCGATCAGCGTCTGCGGGTCGTTGCGGACGATGTCGCGGTCCTTGCAGGTGCCCGGCTCGGACTCGTCGCAGTTGACGACGAGATAGGACGGCCGGCCATCCGGACTGGCCTTCGGCATGAAGCTCCACTTCATGCCGGTCGGGAAGCCCGCGCCGCCACGGCCGCGCAGGCCGGACTGCTTCACCTCCTCGATGATCCAGTCCCGCCCCTTGGCGATGATGCCGGCGGTGCCGTCCCAGTTGCCGCGGCGCAGCGCCTCTTTCAGCCCCCAGTGATGGATGCCGTAGAGATTGGTGAAGATGCGGTCCTTATCGCTCAGCGGCATGGCATCACTCTCCCTTCCGCCCGGCTACGGCGACTGGATCCTTCAGCGGGATGTCGAGCAGCACCTCGGGGCCGCCCTCGGGCGCGCTGCAGAGGCGACCCTTGGCGCTGCCCGGCTTCGGGCGTTCGCCGCGCTTGAGGGACTCGATCAGCTTCACCGTGCTCTCGTAGTCCAGGTCTTCGTAATAGTCGTCATCCACCGCCAGCACCGGCGCGTTCACGCAGCCGCCGAGGCATTCCACCTCGGACAGCGTGAACAGCCCGTCCTCGCTGGTGTCGCCATAGCCCTTGAGCGCGCCGGCATCCTTGCAGGCGCGCAGCACCTCGTCCGAGCCGCGCAGCCAGCAAGGCGTGGTGCCGCAGACCTGCAGGTGAAATCGGCCGATCGGCTTGGTATTGAACATGAAGTAGAAGGTCGCGACCTCATAGACGCGGATCGGCGCCATCTGCAGCCGCGTCGCCACCACATCCATCGCCACGCGCGGCACCCAGGCGCTGCCAGTGGAGCGGCCCATCTGCTTCTGCACGACATACAGCAGCGGGATGACCGCGCTCGCCTGCTTGCCCGGCGGGTAGCGCTTCAGAATCTTCTCGATCTGCGCTTCGCTCTCGGCATCGAAGGCGAAGCTGGTCGGTTCCTCGTGATGCACCGCGCTCACCGGTCGATCTCTCCGAAAACGATATCCAGGCTGCCGATGATGGAGACGGCATCCGCCAGCATGTGCCCCTTGGACAGCTTCTCCATCGCCTGCAGATGCGCGAAGCCAGGCGCCCGGATCTTGCAGCGATAAGGACGGTTGGTGCCGTCCGCCACGAGGAAGACGCCGAACTCGCCCTTCGGCGCCTCGACCACGGTGTAGGTCGAGCCCGCGGGAACGTGGTAGCCCTCGGAATACAACTTGAAGTGGTGAATCAGCGCTTCCATCGAGCGCTTCATCTCGGCCCGCTTCGGGGGGGCAATCTTGCTGTCCTGCACCTTGATCGGGCCGCCCGGCATCTGGGCCAGGCACTGCTTGATGATCTTGTGGCTCTCCCGCATCTCCGCGATGCGGACGAGATAGCGCTCGAAGCAGTCGCCATGGCTGCCGACCGGGATCTCGAAGTCGAGCTGGTCGTACACGTCATAAGGCTGCGCGCGACGCAGGTCCCAGGCGCAGCCCGAGGCACGCAGGCAGGGACCGGAGAAGCCCCAGGCCATCGCCTCCTCCGCCGTCATGATGCCGATATCGACGGTGCGCTGCTTGAAAATGCGGTTGCCCGTCAGCAGGCACTCGATGTCGTCCACGAATTTCGGGAACTGCTCGGCCCAGGCGGCGATGCGGTCGGTGAGACCCGCCGGCAGATCCTTCGCCACGCCGCCGGCGCGGAAATAATTGGCGTGGTAGTGCGAGCCGGATGTGGCGTCATAGAACTCCAGCAGCGCCTCGCGCTGCTCAAAGCCCCAGAGGCTCGGCGTCGTCGCGCCCACATCCAGCGCATAGGTCGTGATGTTCAGGATGTGGTTCAGGATGCGGCTGATCTCCGCGAACAGCACGCGGATGTACTGCGCGCGGATCGGCGCCTCGATACCGAGCAGCCGCTCCGTGGCGATGGCGAAGGCATGCTCCTGCGACATCGGCGCCACGTAGTCGAGCCGGTCGAAATAGGGCAGCGCCTGGATATAGCTCTTGTATTCGATCAGCTTCTCGGTGCCGCGGTGCAGCAGGCCGATATGCGGGTCGGCACGCTCCACCACCTCGCCCTGCAGCTCCAGGATCAGGCGCAGCACGCCATGCGCAGCAGGGTGCTGCGGACCGAAGTTGATGGTGTGGCTGTCGATCTCGACCGTGCGCTTGCCGGCGGCGGCCGGGGTGTCTTCGGTGCTGAGGCTCATTCGCGGGTGATCCGGTTGAGATGCACCTTCTCGTCGCCGGGCAGCGTGGTCATGCCTTCCCAGGGCGAGAGGAAATCGAAATTGCGGAAATCCTGCTGCAGCTTGACGGGCTCATAGACCACCGCCTGCCGCTCGGGGTCGTAACGGACCTCGACATAGCCGGTCAGCGGGAAGTCCTTGCGCAGCGGGTGCCCCTCGAAGCCATAGTCGGTGAGGATGCGCCGCAGATCAGGCTGGCCGCTGAAGACGATGCCGTACATGTCCCAGGCCTCACGCTCCCACCAGGTGGCGGAAGGCCACAGGTCGGAGACCGTGGGCACCGGCGTCGTGGCGTCGGTCGTGGTGATGACCCGGATGCGCTGGTTATGCGTCAGTGACAGCAGGTTGTAGACGACATCGAAGCGCTCCGGCCGGCCCGGCCAGTCCACGCCGCAGATGTCCATGCACTGCTCGAAGGCGAAGCGCGCTTCGTCGCGCAGCAGCTGCAGCACCGCATGGATGGCGGCGCGCTGAACCCGGATCTCGACCTCGACACCGCGCGCGACCTGGGATTCGGTCACGACGCCCTGCGGCAGGGCACCGAGCACGGTGTTCAGCAGCTCTTCCTGTTCGGTCGGGGCGCGCGGCGCCTCGGCCGGGGCAAGGGCGGTTTCGTCAGCCACGCAGAATGCTCCCCGTCCGGCGGATCTTCTTCTGCAGCTGCAGCACGCCATAGACCAGCGCCTCGGCCGTGGGCGGGCAGCCCGGCACATAGACGTCCACCGGCACGATGCGGTCGCAGCCGCGCACGACGCTGTAGCTGTAGTGATAGTAGCCGCCGCCATTGGCGCAGCTGCCCATCGAGATGACCCAGCGCGGCTCGGCCATCTGGTCGTAAACCTTGCGCAGGGCCGGCGCCATCTTGTTGGTCAGCGTGCCGGCCACGATCATCACATCCGACTGCCGCGGCGAGCCACGTGGAATGGTGCCGAAGCGGTCGAGATCATAGCGCGGCATATAGGCGTGGATCATCGGCACCGCGCAGCAGGCGAGGCCGAAGGTCATCGGCCAGAGGCTGCCGGTGCGCGCCCAGTTCACCACCTTGTCGAGATTGGCGACAATGAAGCCCTTGTCCTCGATCTCGCCGGTGACGCCCTTCACCACAGCGTCCTGCTCCAGGCCAGGCTGCAGGGCTTGCTTGTTCCAGGCCAGTTCGTTGCTCGTACTCATGGGATTCATTCCCAATCCAGGGCGCCCTTGCGCCATTCGTAGAGGAAGCCCACCGTCAGCACGGCCAGGAAGCCCATCATCGAGAGGAAGCCGAGCCAGCCGATGTCGCCCAGGGCAACCGCCCAGGGGAACAGGAAGGCGACTTCCAGGTCAAAGATGATGAACAGAATGGCGACCAGATAGAATCGCACGTCGAAGCGCCGGCGCGTGTCATCGAAGGGCTCGAAGCCGCACTCGTAAGCGGAGACCTTTTCGGCATAAGGCTTCTGGCGGGCCGCCAGCACGCTTCCGACCACCATGGCCACGGCAATCGCAGCCGCAATGGCCAGGAAGACCAGGATCGGGAAATAGTTCGCCAGCAGGGGCTGGGTCATGATGCGTCCGTCCCTCGGGCCTGCGGCCCATCACCGCCACGCGCAGGGGAGCGCATGGCCAGCCACGCCGCGGGCCATGCCGCAGCGCAACGCTCGGGCGGACATTACCCCCCCCGCGCACGCTTCGCCATAGCCCCCGGGGCATTGCAGCACATTGAAATTGTGTAGGGCGAAAGCATGAAACGCCGCCCTGGTTTCCCAGAGCGGCGTTTTCAGAAACGCGCTGGCGCGAGTGACGGGGCTCGAACCCGCGACCTCCGGCGTGACAGGCCGGCGCTCTAACCAACTGAGCTACACCCGCTTGCGGCGTGGGCGGGGAAATAAGCCGCCGGCCGCCCCCTGTCAATCGCCGAAAATCGCCAAGTTGGTGCCTGATTTGCGGGAGCAGTTTTCCGGCCGGATGTTCCGGTTTCGGAGGCCCTGATTTCGGGGGGACTGGGCACTGACGGATTCGAACCGCCGACATCCTCGGTGTAAGCGAGGCGCTCTACCGCTGAGCTAAGTGCCCGTGCCGTGTTGCCAGCGATTAGCGCCCCTGACCGGCCTTGGCCAAGCCCAAAAGCACGGAGGGCCGGCAGTACCTCCGGCCCTCCGCCATTCCACTGCGCTGGAACTTCAGCCCAGCATGTCCTTGAGCGCCTTGCCGGCCTTGAAGCGCACGGTGGTGGAGGCGGCGATCTCGATCTCCTCTCCCGTCCGCGGGTTGCGGCCCTTGCCGCCCTTACGGGTGGAGGTGGAGAAGCTTCCGAAGCCCACGAGCCGGACTTCCTGCTTGGCCTTCAGCGCTTGGCTGATCGCGTCGAACACCGCGTCCAGCACCTCGCCGGCCTTGGCCTTGGAGAGTTCTCCCGTCTCCGCGACGACCGCGACGAGATCCTGCTTGTTCACCTGGTTCATCCTCGCCTGAAAGTGGACGGAATCCGCACGGGCTCGCCCGCGGCTCGCTGAAACTAGGCAACGAAATTTTGCTGCGTCAACGGCATGATGTCAGCACCGCCACAGGGCGCCGGCCCGTTCCGCCCTCATTTGCCGAAGCACACGCGGCACGGAACTGAAAAAGGCCGGGGAGCAATCTCCCCGGCCCTGTTTCCGGTCAGTGTGGCAGGCTTGCCGGTTGGCTCGCCTTGCCATCGGCGGGGGCAGGCGCGGCCTCCTCCGGCTCGATCCAGTCGATCGCCTCCGGCGCCCGTGCCAGGGCTTGGCTGATCACCTCGTCCACATGCGCGACCGGGATGATGGTCAGGCCCTTCTTCACGTTATCCGGGATCTCGGCGAGATCCTTTTCATTGTCCTTGGGGATGAACACCGTGTTGATGCCCGCCCGCAGCGCCGCCAGGAGCTTCTCCTTCAGGCCGCCGATCGGCAGCACCCGCCCGCGCAGCGTGATCTCGCCGGTCATGGCGACATCCTTGCGCACCGGGATACCGGTCAGCACCGAGACGATCGAGGTCGCCATGGCAATGCCGGCGGAAGGTCCGTCCTTCGGAGTCGCCCCCTCCGGCACGTGGACATGGATGTCCCGCCGGTCATAGACGTTCGGCTTGATGCCGAAGCTCGCCGAGCGGCTGCGGACATAGGAGATGGCCGCCGAAACGCTCTCCTGCATCACATCGCCCAGCTTACCGGTGGTCTGCACCTTGCCCTTGCCGGGGACCATAACCGACTCGATGGTCAGGATCTCGCCGCCCACCTCGGTCCAGGCCAGGCCGGTGACCACGCCCACCATGTCCTCGGCCTCGGCCTCGCCATAGCGGAACTTCCGCACCCCGGCATATTTGTCGAGGTTCTTGCGGGTGATGGCGACCTTCTTGGCCTTCTTGGAGACAATCTCCTTCACTGCCTTTCGGGCCAGGCCGCCGATCTCACGCTCCAGGTTCCGGACACCGGCCTCGCGCGTGTAGTAGCGGATCAGGTCCAGCAGGGCCTCGTCGGAGACACTCCACTCGCCCTCCTTCAGCCCATTGGCCTCGGTGACCTTGGGCAGCAGGTGGCGCTTGGCGATCTGCACCTTCTCATCCTCGGTGTAGCCGGGGATGCGGATGATCTCCATGCGGTCCAGCAGCGGCTGCGGCATGCGCAGGCTGTTGGCGGTGGTGACGAACATCACGTCCGAGAGGTCGTAATCGACCTCCAGGTAGTGGTCGGCGAAGGTGGCGTTCTGCTCCGGGTCCAGCACCTCCAGCAGGGCCGAGGACGGGTCCCCGCGCCAATCGGCGCCGAGCTTGTCGATCTCGTCCAGCAGGAAGAGCGGGTTGGAGGTCTTCGCCTTCTTCATGCCCTGGATGATCTTGCCGGGCATGGAGCCGATATAGGTCCGCCGGTGGCCGCGCACCTCCGCCTCGTCCCGCACGCCGCCCAGCGACATACGCACGAAGTTGCGGTTGGTGGCCTTGGCGATCGACTTGCCGAGCGAGGTCTTGCCGACGCCCGGAGGGCCAACCAGGCACAGTATGGGACCCCGGATCTTCGGCGAGCGCGACTGCACCGCCAGATACTCCAGGATCCGCTCCTTGATCTTGTCCAGCCCGTAGTGGTCGGCATCCAGCACGGCCTCGGCCTTGGCCAGGTCGTTGCGGACCTTCGACTTCTTCTTCCAGGGGATGGAGAGGATCCAGTCGAGGTAGTTGCGCACCACCGTCGCCTCGGCGCTCATCGGCGACATGGTCCGCAGCTTCTTCAGCTCAGCCATAGCCTTGTCGCGCGCCTCGGGGGAGAGCTTGGTGGCCTTGATCTTGGCCTCCAGCTCGGCGGCCTCGTCCTTGCCGTCCTCGCCCTCGCCCAGCTCCTTCTGGATAGCCTTGAGCTGCTCGTTCAGGTAGTACTCGCGCTGCGTCTTTTCCATCTGCCGCTTGACGCGGTTCCGGATACGCTTCTCCACCTGAAGAACGCCGATCTCGCTCTCCATATGGGAGAAGACCCGCTCCAGCCGCTGGGAAACGCTGGCGATCTCGAGCAGCTCCTGCTTCTCGCTGATCTTCAGGTTCAGGTGGCTGGCGACGGTATCCGCGAGCTTGGCGGCGTCATCGATCTGATTGATCGAGACCAGGACCTCGGGCGCGATCTTCTTGTTGAGCTTGATGTACTGCTCGAACTGCGTGACTACCGTGCGCGCCAGGGCCTCGATCTCCGAGGACTCCGCCTCAGCTTCGTCGATCGACGCGGTATAGGCTTCGAAATACTGCTCCGTCTCCTTGAAGCCGAGCACGCGGGCCCGCTTGCCGCCCTCGACCAGCACCTTGACGGTGCCATCGGGCAACTTCAGCAGCTGCAACACGGTGGAGACGGTGCCGACCTCGTAGAGATCATCGGCGGCCGGATCGTCCTGGGAGGCATTGCGCTGGGCGACGAGCAGGATCTGCTTGTCGTCCCGCATGACCGCCTCCAGGGCACGCACGCTTTTCTCACGCCCCACAAAAAGCGGAACGATCATGTGCGGGAACACCACGATGTCCCGCAGCGGCAGCACAGGAAGCAGCTCGCCGCTCAGCAATTCAGGTTTCTTATCCGCCATTGGGGACCTCACTCAGGACAGTCGGCGCGGCTCCGCCCGCTCTCGGCACGGAGCCACGCCACGGGGATCTCCCATGAAATGGGATCGGCACGAGCGCAGGGCAAGCCGCGTAGGCCAGCCCTGCTTTCCCGGCCGGGCTGGACCTCACGCGGAAGTCTGCTCCGCTGCCCGTTCACCATAAATGAACAATGGGGCGGCGCGACCTTCGGCCACCTCCTTGTTCACCACGACCTCCTCGACATCCTCCAACCCTGGCAGGTCGAACATGGTGCCGAGCAGGATACCCTCCATGATCGAGCGCAGGCCGCGCGCCCCGGTCTTGCGCTGGATGGCACGGGCGGCGACGGAGCGCAGCGCGTCCTCGGTGAAGGTCAGCTTGGTGGCCTCCATCTCGAACAGGCGCTGGTACTGCTTGACCAGGGCGTTCTTCGGCTTGGTCAGGATCTCGATCAGCGCCTTCTCGTCCAGGTCGTCCAGGGTCGCGACCACCGGCAGGCGGCCGATGAACTCCGGGATCAGCCCGAACTTCAGCAGGTCCTCCGGCTCCACCTCGCGCAGGATCTGCCCGGTGCGGCGCTCATCCGGCCCGCGGACCTCGGCGCCATAGCCAATGCCCGAGCCCTTGCCCCGCCCGGCGATGATCTTCTCCAGCCCGGCGAAGGCGCCGCCGCAGATGAAGAGGATGTTCGAGGTATCGACCTGCAGGAACTCCTGCTGCGGGTGCTTGCGCCCGCCCTGCGGCGGCACGGAGGCAACCGTGCCTTCCATGATCTTCAGCAGGGCCTGCTGGACGCCCTCCCCGCTCACGTCGCGCGTGATCGAAGGGTTGTCCGACTTGCGGCTGATCTTGTCGACCTCGTCGATATAGACGATGCCGCGCTGCGCCCGCTCGACATTGTAGTCGGCCGCCTGCAGCAGCTTGAGGATGATGTTCTCCACATCCTCGCCGACATAGCCGGCCTCGGTCAGCGTGGTCGCGTCCGCCATGGTGAAGGGCACGTCGAGGATGCGGGCCAGGGTCTGGGCCAGCAGCGTCTTGCCCGAACCGGTGGGCCCGACCAGCATGATATTCGACTTGGCGATCTCAATGTCGCCGGTCTTCCCGCCATGCGCCAAGCGCTTGTAATGATTGTGAACCGCGACCGAAAGCACGCGCTTGGCGTGCTCCTGCCCGATCACGTAATCATCCAGCACCTTGCAGATCTCGCGCGGGGTCGGCACCCCGTCGCGGGACTTGACCAGGTGCGTCTTGTGCTCCTCACGGATGATGTCCATGCAGAGTTCGACGCACTCGTCGCAGATGAAGACCGTCGGGCCGGCGATGAGTTTGCGGACCTCGTGCTGGGACTTGCCGCAGAACGAGCAATACAGGGTGTTCTTCGAGTCGCCGGACTTGCTCATGCGCGCTCCTGGACCCTCCGGGGATGGACCGGCGGATCTTGCGGGACTGTAGCCCCCCTGTCATCCAGGGGGAAGCGGAACGGGAGGCGGGCGGCCCGCGCCGGCCCCGCCCTCCCTGGCAAGGGGTACCTCCGGGAAGTGCAGACCGCGGATTCCCGGTGGGGCGTCACCCCTTCGGGGCCTCGGCCGGAGCTGGCGGCCGCTCTTCGACCACCTGGTCGATCAGGCCGAACTCCTTGGCTTCCTCGGCGGACATATAGCTGTCACGCTCCAGCTTGCGCTCGATCTCCTCGATCGGCTGGCCGGTATGCTTGACATAGATCTGGTTCAGGCGCTTGCGCAACGCAAGGATCTCACGCGCCTGGATCTCGATGTCCGTCGCCTGGCCCTGTGCGCCGCCGGAGGGCTGGTGCACCATGATCCGGCTGTTCGGCAGCGCGAAACGCTTGCCCTTGGCGCCGGCCGTAAGCAGCAGACTGCCCATCGAGGCCGCCATGCCGAGGCAGACGGTGCTCACCGGGGCGCGGATATACTGCATCGTGTCGTACATGGCCAGGCCGGCCGACACCACGCCACCTGGGCTGTTGATGTAGAAGGCGATGTCCTTGTTCGGATTCTCGCTCTCCAGAAACAGCAGCTGGGCGCAGATCAGCGACGACATCTGGTCGTAGACCGGACCCGTCAGGAAGATGATCCGCTCCTTCAGCAGGCGCGAGTAGATATCGAAGGCCCGTTCGCCCCGCGCGGTCTGCTCGACCACCATGGGGACGAGGTTGTTATAGATCTCGACCGGATCGCGGTCCCGCATCTTGCATCCTCTCGCGGCGGCGGGGCGCCGGGACCTCCGCGGGCCCCTGCCCGCTTCAGCCCGCCGCCGGCCTGCCGCCGTCACCCTAGACTTCGAAGGTTAACATGGGGCAGACGCCACGCGCGCGAAAGAGGGGGGGCCCCTTCACGCTTGCGGGCCGGGGCGGCAATTCCGCGCCCGGCCCGCGCCGAATCGGCAGGAAAGCCGCCGTCAGGCCGCCGGCTCGGCCGAGAGCTCGGCCGCCGGGACCTCCTTCTCGGTCACCTTGGCCAGCTCCAGCATGAAGTCCACCACCTTCTCCTCGAAGAGCGGCGCCCGAAGATTTTCAATGGCCTGCGGGTTCTTCTGGAAGAACTCCATGACCTGCCGCTCCTGACCCGGATAGCGCTGGGCCTCGGTGCGCATGGCACGCGAGAGTTCCTCGTTGCCCACCTGGATGTTGTTGGTGCGCCCGATCTCGGAGAGCAGCAGGCCCAGGCGGATGCGGCGCTCGGCGATGGCCCGGTAGTCGGCCTTCAGCGCCTCCTCGTCCTTGCCCTTGTCCTCCTCGTCCAGGCGGCCGGCCTTCATGTCGGCCTCGACGCGCTGCCAGATCTGGGCGAACTCCATGTCCACCATGCCCTGCGGCACCTCGAAGGAGGCCTGCGCGGAGAGCGCGTCGAGCAGCTTGCGCTTCACATTGAGGCGGGAGAGCTGGTCGTACTCGCCCTGCAGCGTCTCGGTGATGCGCTTCTTCAGCTCGTCCAGGCTCTCAAGCCCGAGCTTCTTGGCGAAGTCGTCGTCCAGCGTGGCGTTGACCGGCTTCTTCAGGCCCTTGGCCGTCAGCTCGAATCGCGCCGGCTTGCCGGCCAGCTCGGCGGCGCCGTACTCGGCCGGGAAGGTCACGTCCACATGGCGGGTCTCGCCCACCTGGATGCCTTCCAGCCCCTCCGCGAAGCCGGGGATGAAGCCGCTGCCGCCGATCTCCACGTTCATGTCGCTGCCCGTGCCGCCCGGGAAAGGCTCGGAAAGGCCATCGGCGGAATTCAGCACCGGGGCATGCAGGCGCAGGGTGAAGGCGAGGCTCGTCTCCCCCGCGGCGTTGAGGCGCAGGAAGGGGCGCAGCCCCTCAGTCTCGCCGGCTTCGATAGCCAGGCTGACGCTCACGGCGCTGCCATCCAGCGGCATGTCGGCCTGGTTGGAGTGGCGATGCGCGCCCTTGGCGCCGCGCTCGCTCAGGTCCAGCTTCGCCGACGCGCCCTGGGGCAGGCTGCCCTCCTGCAGGCTGGCGCTGGCGGTCAGGGTATAGGACTCGCCCGCCTTGGCCGGCAGAACAGGGCCCAGCGAGATCGCGCCGTTGCCCTTGATCTGGCCCGTCACCCGCAGGTCGATCCAGGCGCCCTTGGCGTCCGAGCCCCGACCGGCGGCCGCCACCTCGAGACCGGAGGCACCGCCCCAGCCCTCCGGCAGGCCTTCGCCCTTCGCATCGAGCGCGGGAAGCAGGTTGGGGCCACCCTTCAGCCGGCCGACGAAATCGGTCACCACCACATCGCCCTTGGCGGCCGGGCGCGCCTCGGTCACGTCCTCCAGCTCGCGGTTGCGGGCAGCGATGCCCTCCAGGGCCTTGGTGACCTCCTCATCGCCCACCTTCGCCACCGGCTTTTCCAGCTCGATGGCGGAGAAGTCGGGCAGCGGGATCTCGGGGAGCTGCTCCAGCTCGATCTTGAACTCGAGGTCGGCGCCCTCGGCGAAATTGACCAGTTCCACCTTCGGCTGCATGGCCGGGCGCAGGCCGCGCTCGTCTACCACGCTGCGGGTGGCGGACTGCACCTGCTCCTCCAGCACCTCGCCGGTCACGGCCGAGCCGTAGCGCTGCTTCACCACGCCCATCGGCACCTTGCCCGGGCGGAAGCCCGGCAGGCGGATGTCCTTCGCCAGCGAGGCCAGGCGCCGGTCGCGCGCCGCGGCGATATCAGCCGCCGGAACCACCACGGTAAAGGCCCGCTTCAGCCCCTCGGCTGCCAGCTCGGTCACCTGCATCGCTACACAACGCTCCTGAAGAACAACATCGATATTCCGCCGGCAGTCCCGATGGTGCGGGCGGAGGGACTTGAACCCCCACGGCTTTCGCCACTGGAACCTAAATCCAGCGTGTCTGCCAATTCCACCACGCCCGCATGCGCAAAGCCCGGCGCTCCTTAAGCGGGCGCGTTTAGCGCAGCGGGCGGCGCTTTGAAAGGGTGGCCGCTCGGCCTCCCCGACTTGCGCGCGCTCCGCCGGGGCGGCACACAGGCCGTTCGTCCCGGAGAGATCCGCATGAGCGTCGCCTCGCGCCCCCAGACCGTTCCTTTCGAGGATCTGCCCGAGCGGATCCGCACCCTGCCGCAGAACCAGATCGCCGAGATCGCCTATCTTGGCCTGGACGATCCCGAGGTCATCAAGCTCTGGGTCGGCGAGGGCGACCTGCCCACCCCTTCCTTCATCACGGATGCCGCCGCCGAGGCCATGCGCGCCGGCCACACGCGCTACACCTATTCCCTCGGCCTGCCCCGCCTGCGGCAGGCGCTCTCCGACTATCACCGCCGCCACTGGGGCGTGGAGGTGCCGGTGGAACGCTTCACCGTCACCGTCGGCGGGATGAATGCCATCATGCAGGCGATGCAGGCGGTGCTCAGCGCGGGCGAGGAGGTGATCTTCCCCACGCCGCACTGGCCCAACATGGCGGAGGCGGTGAAGGTGGTGGGCGGCACGCCGGTGCCGGTGGCGCTCCAACAGGAGGCCGGCGGCGGCTTCCGGCTTGACTTGGCGGACATTGAAGCCGCGATCACCCCGCGCACCCGGATGATCGTCATCAACTCTCCCTCCAACCCGACCGGCTGGGTCATGCCGCGGGTGGAGATGATGAAGCTGCGCGACATGGCCCGGGAGCGCGGCCTCTGGATCCTCTCGGACGAGGTCTACAACCACTTCACCTATGGCAATGCCATCGCCCCCTCATTCCTGGAGATCTGCGACAGCACGGACAAGCTGCTGGTCAGCAACACCTTCTCCAAGAACTGGGCGATGACGGGCTGGCGCGCCGGCTGGCTGATCTTCCCCGAGGGGCTGGCAGCGGCCTTCGACAATCTCGGCCAGTACAACACCACCAGCATCCCGACCTTCATCCAGTACGCCTGCATCGCGGCGCTGGACCAGGGCGACGACTTCATCCGCACCATGGTGGCACGCTGCCGCGAGAGCCGGCGCATCTTCGTCGAGGGGCTGTCCACCCTGCCGGGCGTCGCGGTGCAGGTGCCGGAGGGCAGCTTCTATCTGATGCTCTCGGTGGCCGGGGAGGCCGACTCCCGGGCGCTCGCGGTCCGGCTGCTGCGCGAGGCAAAGGTTGGGCTGGCGCCGGGCACCGCCTTCGGCCCCGCCGGCCAGGGCAAGCTGCGGCTCTGCTTCGCCATCGATCCCGCCCTAGCCAGCGAGGCCGTGCGCCGCCTCACCGCCTTCTTCCGCAAGGGCTGAGCCTGCCGGCCCCACGCAAGGCCGCGGGCGGCGCGGTTGCCTCCTGCCTACCCGCCGCCCATCCTGCGCCGGAAACCGGGCGGACCGGACTTGTGGAAGGGCGAGATGCGCATCGTGGTGATCGGCATTTCCGGTGCCGGCAAGAGCAGCTTCGCGCGCGCGCTCGCCACCGGCCTTGGCGCCCCGCATGTCGAACTGGATGCCCTCCACTGGGAGGCCAACTGGACCCCTGCCAGCCCGGAAGCCTTCGCCGCCCGCGTGGAGGCCGCCACCGCCGGGTCGGCCTGGGTGGTGGACGGCAACTACAGCGCGGTCCGGAACATCGTCTGGGGCCGCGCCACGCATCTGGTCTGGCTGGACTATGAACGGCTACCGATCATGCTGCGCGTCATCCGCCGCTCGGTGCAGCGCGCCGTGAGCCAGCGGGAACTCTGGAACGGCAACCGGGAGGACTGGCGCGCCTGGTTCCGCCCCAGCCATCCCATCCGCTGGGCCTGGAGCCAATGGCGCGGCCGCCGCCAGAGCCTGGAGGCGGTGCTGACGGATGGCGCCTATGCCCATCTCCACGTGCTGCGGCTGCGCCGGCCGCGAGAGGCCGGCGGCGCGCTCCGCGGCCTGCTGCGGGAGAGCGGGAAGCGGGCCGGCTGAGCGGCCGCTCAGCCGCTCAGCAGCGCCTGCGCGCAGGCATCCAGGATGGCGTCAGTGTCCAGCCCGTATTCCCGGTAGAGGTCGGGAATGTCGCCGGACTGCCCGAAGCGGTCCACGCCGAGCGGCACGACGCGGTGCCCCCGCACTCCGCCGAGCCAGCTATGCGCCGCCGGATGCCCGTCCAGTACCGAGACGATCGCCGCGCCCGGCGCGAGCGGGGCCAGCAGGCGCTCCACCGCCGAGGGCGTGGCGCCCGGCCCCTGCCGCCCCGCCCGGCGTGCCTTCAGCCAGCCGTCATGCAGCCGATCGGGGCTGGTGATGGCGAGCAGCCCCGCGCCCGGCTCCTCCGCGCGCAGCTCCTCGAAGGCGGCCCAGGCTTCCGGCGCCACCGGCCCTTGGTAGGCGATGGCGATGCGCGCGCCCTCCGACGGAGGTACCGCCCAATAACCGCCGGTGATCACCGCCTCGGGGTCCAGCACCCGCTCGGGCTGCGCCACGCCGCGGGTGGAAAGCCGCAGCCAGACCGCCGAGCCGTCCGGCTGCTGCATGTGGTGGAAGGCATGCCGCAGCAGGATGGCCAGTTCGTCGGCATGCGCCGGCTCATAGGCGACGAGCCGGTCCTGCGCCATGCCGATCAGCGGCGTGTTGACGCTCTGATGCTGCCCCCCCTCCGGCGCCAGGGTCAGGCCCGAGGGGGTGGAGACCAGCAGGAAGCGCGCATCCTGGTAGCAGGCATAGATCAGCGCATCGAGGCCGCGATTGACGAAGGGATCATAGACCGTGCCGACCGGCAGCAGCCGCGCCCCGTGCATCCGGTCGGCCAAGCCGAGCGCACCGAGCACGAGGAACAGGTTCTGCTCGGCGATGCCCAGCTCGATGTGCTGCCCCTTGGGCGACATGCCCCAGCGCTGCGCCGAGGCCACCTTGGCATCGCGGAAGACATCGTTCTTCAGGTGCCGGTCGAAAATGCCGCGCCGGTTCACCCAGGGGCCGAGACTGGTGGAGACCGTCACGTCGGGGCTGGTAGTGACGACGCGCTCCGCGAGCGGCGCCATCTCCTTCCCGCCGCGGCCGATCTCGGCCATCAGCTCGCCGAAGGCAGCCTGGGTGGAAAGCGTGCGGTTCGGCGGCAGGCGCGCCGCTGGCAGCCGCTCCGGCACCGGCACATAGAGTGCGGTGAGGCTGCGGCCCTCCGGCGTCAGCGGCTTGGCAAAGGGCACCTGTTCCAGGAAGGCGCGCAACTCCGCCTCGGGGATGTCCAGCCCCTCGAAGAGGTCCCATTCGTGACCGGGGCGGATGCGCATCTCCTCGCGGAAGGCCTGCATCTGCTCCTTGGTCATCAGCCCGGCATGGTTGTCCTTGTGCCCGGCGAAGGGCAGGCCCATGCCCTTGACCGTATAGGCGATGAAGCAGGTCGGCTGGTCGCCCGCCGCCTCCTGGGCGCGGAAGGCCTCGGTCAGCGTCTCGATGTCATGGCCGCCGAGATTGGTCATCAGCGCGCCGAGTTCCTCATCGGTCAGCGGGTCGATGATGGCGCGGATGCCCGGCACCCGGCCCAGCTCGGCCAGCAGCGCGCTGCGCCAGGCGGCGCCGCCCTGGAAGGTGAGCGCGGCGTAGAGGCTGTTGGGGCAGTCGTCGATCCAGCGGCGCAGGTGCTCGCCATCCGGCCGGGCGAAGGCGGCCTCCAGCTTGCGGCCGTATTTCAGGGTGACGACGTTCCACCCCATGTCGCGGAACAGCCCCTCGATGCGCCCGAAGAGCCGGTCCGGCACCACGGAATCGAGGCTCTGGCGGTTGTAGTCCACCACCCACCAGACGTCGCGGATATCGTGCTTCCAGCCTTCCAGCAGGGCCTCGTAGACATTGCCCTCGTCCAGCTCGGCATCGCCGACGATGGCGACATGGCGCCCGCGCGGCAGTTCCGGGCGCCCGAGATCGTGCAGCCGCACATAGTCCTGCACCAGCGCGGCGAAGCTGGTCAGCGCCACGCCGAGGCCGACGGAGCCGGTGGAGAAGTCCACCTCCGCCCCGTCCTTCACCCGGCTCGGATAGGGCTGGATGCCGCCAAAGGCGCGCAGTGTGGAAAGCTTCTCGCGCTCCTGCCGGCCGAGCAGGTAGTTCACGGCGTGGAAGACCGGCCCGGCATGCGGCTTCACCGCCACGCGGTCCTGCGGCCGGAGGATGTCGAAATACAGCGCCGTCATGATCGCCGTGACCGAGGCGGAGGAGGCCTGATGGCCGCCGACCTTCAGCCCGTCGCGGTTGGGGCGGATGTGGTTGGCGTGATGGATGGTCCAGGCGGAAAGCCAGAGAAGCTTGCGCTCCAGCGCCCGCAGCATCCGCAGCCGGTAAGCCGGGTCCTCGGCGGTGCGCAGGGCGCGCGGATCGGGCGTCGCGTTCATCGGCTTTTCCTTGTTCTGCACAGTCCTGGACCAGCCCAGCCTAGGAGCGAAAGGCGGTGGGACCAAGGCTCGCGTGTTTCACCTTTCGTCATCGGATGACACGCGGTTGCCGCTCCGCGGACCGGAGGGCTGCCTCTCCCGCCTTGCCGAAGGGCCAGCCACGCCGCCCCCCTCGATTGCGCTGGCTGCCGCCGCCGAACGAGCGGAGCCGGGTCGCGGATCAGAGCACGCTACGTGCCAGCTTGCGCAAGGCCGGCGCGGCGGGGCGATTGCCCTCGCCGACATAGGCCTCGTGGTAAGTCTCGATCCGCGCGGGGTCGTAGAGATAGTTGACCATGAAGCCGAGGCTCTCGCGGATGCCCTTGTCCGAGGTATCGCCGCGCCAGCAGATCCGCTCCACCCGCGCACCGTTGGAGAGGTGGAAATGTCCGACCGGGTCGCGCGCGCGCCGCCCTCCCCGGCCCGCCTCGATCAGCAGGTAGCGGGCGCAGAGCCGCGTCAGCACCGGCTCAGCCTTGGAGATCCACGGCTCCGCCAGGGGGCGGCGGCTGCCCAGAAGGGCGCGCAGCGCGGCCGGCCCGTCCGCGAGGCCGGAGCCGTCGGCAAGCTGCTTGTCCTCCTCTTCCGACAGCAGGTTCGGTTGCGGCTCGACAAGCTGCTCCTCCAGCCAGCGGCGGAAGCCGGGGATCGGCGACAGCGTGGAGAAGGCCTTGAGGTTCGGGAACTCCTCCGAAAGCAGCGTGACGACGCGCTTGATCAGGAAATTGCCGAAGGAGATGCCATCCAGCCCGCGCTGGCAGTTGTTGATCGAATAGAAAATGGCGGTGTCGGCCTCGCGCGGGTCCTGCACCGGGGCCTTCTCGTCCAGCAGCTTCTGCACCGAGGTGGCGAGCCCCTTCACCAGCGCCACCTCGACGAAGATCAGCGGCTCCTCCGGCATGCGCGGATGGAAGAAGGCATAGCAGCGACGATCGGAATCGAGCCGGTTCTTCAGGTCGCGCCAGGTGCGGATGCGGTGTACCGCCTCATAGCCCACCAGCTTCTCCAGCAGCGCGGCGGGGGAGTGCCAGTCAATGCGGCGCAGCTCCAGGAAGCCGAGATCGAACCAGTTGGCCAGCAGGCCGCGCAGATCCGCCTCCAGCGCCTGCAGCATCGGGTCACGTCCCATACCACGCATCAGGTCGGCGCGCAGATTGACCAGGAACTTCACGCCGTCCGGGATGGTGGAGAACTGCGCCAGCAGCCGCAGCCGCGGCGGCTCCAGCATGCGGCGCAGCCGCGCCTTGGCGGCGGCGCGGGCGGCGCTGTCCGGTGCCGCGCTGACCTCGCGCATCGCCGCTTCCACGGCGGCGGGATCCGAATCGAAGCTGGCCAGTGCGCGGAAGAAGGCGAGGCGCCCGGTTTCGTCGAGCTGGGTATAGGACTGCGCCAGGCTAGCGGCGCGGTTGCGCACCGAGATCTCGCCGCCGCGCGCTTCCAGGCAGGCGCGCATCCGCGCTTCCCACGAGGCGTCCTCGGCCGGGCCTGTCACCGAGGAAGCCATGTCCCGCCAGAGCAGTGCGACCCGCTTCAGCGCCCGGTCGAACAAGCCCGCTTCTGCGACGGCGACGTCAGACATGGTGCCTCCTTCAGCCTGCCCGGCGCGGACCGGACCTGAAATCCCGCGAAACATATGGTGAGAAGCTTGCCTCAGCCCAGGGTCACGAGGGAAGCACAGAGGCGACAGCAGCCCCGATTTCGGCGAGCATCCCCTCTGGAATGAGGGGCGCCCCCGGCGGAGCGCCATGCAGGGCGCGCAGTGCCGCCGCGCCATGCAGCCAGACTCCGGCGCAGGCGGCCTCGAAGGGCGGCATACCCTGCGCCAGCAGGCCCGCCACCAGCCCGGCCAGCACGTCCCCGCTGCCGGCCGTCGCCAGGGCGGGTGGTGCGGTGTCGTTGATGGCGACTCGGCCGTCCGGCGCGGCCACGATGGTGTCGGACCCCTTCAGCACGGTGACGGCCCCGAGCCGCGCCGCGACCTCGCGCAGCCGCGCCACCCGATCCTCACCGACGGGACCGAAGACGCGCGCGAACTCGCCGGCATGCGGCGTGAGCACACTGGCGCCGCGCAGCGCCTCCGGCTGCCCGGCGGCCGCCGTCAGCGCCCCGCCATCGGCCACCACCTGCCGCCCGGCCGCGATCACCTGGTGCAACAGGGCGCGGGTCGCCGGCGTGGCGGGCAGGCCAGGGCCGAGAATCCAGACATTGCGCCGCTCGTCCTCCAGCAGCGCTGTGGGCGCCTCCTCGGCAACCATCAGCCCGGGCTCCCCGGAGCGCAGCAGCATGGCGGAGGCGCGGTCCGGCGCGGCGAGGCTGACCAGCCCCGCCCCGACCCGTCGCGCGGCACCGGCGGCCAGCCGCGCCGCGCCGGTAAGCGCGGCGCCGGCCGGCACGGTGACATGGCCAAGGCTGAACTTGTGGCTTTCGGGCCGGCGCGCCGGCAATCGCCATAGGCCCGGCTGGTTGTGGAAGGCACGCGGCGCAATGCCGGGCAGCACGGAATCCGGCAGGCCGATCTGCGCCAGTTCGAGCCTTCCGCAGAGATCGCGCCCCGGCAGCAGCAGGTGCCCGGGCTTGCGCCGGAAGAAGGTGATAGTCAGCGCTGCCTGCGGCGCATAGCCGAGCGCCTGACCGGTGGCGCCATCCAGCCCCGAGGGCACATCCACCGCCACCAGCGGCGCATGCACCGAACGCAGCAGCTGGGCGACCGGCTCCTCCAGCGGCCGCGCCAATCCGGCGCCGAAGAGGGCGTCAATCACCAGTCCGGCGCGCGCCACTTCCGAGGCGTCGAACGGAACCATCGGGCCGCGCCAGAGCGCCGCAGCCGCGGCCGCATCGCTACCCTCGCGCGGCGGAGCCAGCGCAGCGACCAGCACGGGCCAGCCGGCCTGCTCCAGCAGCCGCGCGGCCACATAGCCGTCGCCACCGTTGTTGCCAGGACCGGCCAGGACCAACGTGCGACAGGGCCGGAAACGGGCACGGACGGCGCGGGCCACGGCCGCGCCGGCCGCCTGCATCAGCGCCGGTCCAGGAATGCCGGAGGCGATGGCAGCGCGATCGGCGCGGGCCATTTCCTCCGGCGTGAGGAGTTCGAGGGGCATCATGGGGCAAGCCTAGAGCGGCTCACATGCCGCCGGGAACACGCCACCCGGGGCGGCGTTGCAGGACATTCCCCCACGGCACGACGCGTTGCCTTCCCATCCGCACGGACTCACCCCGTCCGCATCATGCAGGCAGGCATGGCGCGAGCGAGGCTTGACCTGGGCCGATACCAGGGCGACGGTCTTCCGTCACCAGCAGTCGGGGCCCGTCAGGCATGTTTCTCCGGATCGCGGACCATCTCGTCCACTGCGTGGTCGAGGGGCCGGCCGATGCGCCGGCGCTCCTCCTGTTGCATTCCATCGGCACCACTCTGCATGTGTGGGACCCCCAGGCACCGGCCCTCGCCCGCTGCTTCCGCCTCATCCGCCCCGACCTGCGCGGGCACGGACTGAGCGGCGTCACGCCCGGCGAGTACACGATGCGCGGCCTGGCACAGGACGCGGCCGCGTTGCTCGATGCGTTCGGGATCGCGAGGGCGCATGTCGCCGGTCTTTCCATCGGCGGCCGGATCGCCCAGCAGCTCGCCGCCGATGCGCCGGAGCGCGTCGCCTCTCTGCTGCTGGTGGACACGGCCCTGGAGTTCCCGGACCCGGTCACCTGGAAGGCGCGCATCGCAGCGGTGCGGGCGGAGGGCACGCAGGTGCTCGCGGATGCCGTGATGCCGCGCTGGGTGGTCCATCCCGAAGCGCCCTCCGGCGAGGGCCTGCGTCAGATGCTGCTGCGCACCGACCGGATCGGCTATGCCGCCGCCGCCGCGGCGCTGCGCGACGCCCACCCCGAGGAGGTGCGCGGGCGTATCCGGGCACCGACCACCATCATCGTGGGCGAGCATGATCCGGCGGTGCCGCTCGCCGCGACCGAGGCGCTGCGCGACGCCATTCCGGGCGCCCAGCTCATCGTGCTGCCCGGCATGAACCATATCCCGAACTACGAGGCCGCCGAGGCGCTGACTGCCGCCATGCTGGCCCACCTGGAGGCCCAACCCGTGACAGGGCACTGAAATCGAGGCATTCCGGGCAGGCAACCCAAGCGGTCGCGGCGGGGTTGCAGGAAGAGGCGAGGCTACGTTCCTGGGAGGGCTGACCCCGATGTTGTCCGTCAATCCGGCTGATGGGGCGGTGCTCTCGGTTCTCTATGGCACCGACGCGATGCGTATGGTGGTGGGCGAGCGGGCCTTCCTGGCGCAGATGCTGGCGGTGGAGGCGGCGCTGGCCCGGGCACAGGCCCGGCTCGGCATCATTCCGGAGGAAGCGGCGGTGGCGATCACCGAAGCGGCCGCGCTGGAGAGGCTCGACCTGCCGGCCCTTGCCCGCGCCACCCGTACCGCCGGCTATCCCGTACTGGGGCTGGCACGGCAGCTCGCCACGCTGGCCGGCACCGACGCCGGCCGCTGGGTACACTGGGGCGCCGCGACGCAGGATATCATCGACACTGCCCTGGTGCTGCAACTGCGCGAGGCCTTCGTGCTGCTCGCCACCGATCTCGACCGATTGAACGCCGCCCTGGCGGCACGGGCGCGCCGGCACCGCGACACCGTGATGGCAGGGCGCACCCATCTGCAGCACGCCCTGCCCGTCACCTTCGGCTACAAGTGCGCCCTCTGGCTCTCGCCACTGATCACCATGCGCGAGAGGCTAGACCAGCTCCTGCCCCGGCTGCTCAAGGTGCAGTTCGGCGGCGCCACGGGCACGCTGGCCTCGCTCGACGACCACGGGATCGCCGTAGCCGAAGCCTTAGCGCGGGAGCTGGATCTTGTCGCGCCGGATGCCCCCTGGCATGCCGCGCGCGACACCATGGCCGAGGCCGCCTGCTTCCTCGGCCTGCTGACCGGCGCCCTGGCCAAGTTCGCGACCGACGTCATGCTGCTGATGCAGACGGAGGTGGCCGAGGTGGCTGAACCCTACAGCCCTGGCCGCGGCGGCTCCGCCACCATGCCGCAGAAGCGTAACCCGATCGCCTGCGAGTATGTCGTCGCCCAGGCGCAGGGCGTGCAGGCCCTGGTGCCGCAGATGCTCGGCGCCATGGTGGTGGACCAGGAGCGCGGCGCCGGCCCCTGGCAGACGGAGACGCTCGCCCTGCCCCAGGCCTTTACCCTGGCCCATGGTGCCCTGGTGCAGGCGGTGACTGTGGCCGAGGGCATGACGGTGGATGCTGCGCGCATGCGCCGCAACCTGGAGGCCAGCGGCGGGCTGATCATGGCGGAGGCGGTGATGATGGGCCTGACGCCGATGCTCGGCCGCGGCGGCGCGCATGAGGCGGTCGCGCAGGCCTGCGACGTTGCACTGGCCGAGAGCATCCCCTTGGCCGAGGCCCTCGGGCGCGACAGCTGCGTGACGGCGGTGCTGGACGCCGAGTCGCTCGCCCGCCTGACCGATCCCACGACCTATCTGGGCAGTGCGGGCGCCTTCACCGACCAGGTTCTTGCGCGTCTCTAATGGCTCACCCGACGCTTCGGGGGTTTGCCCCTTCCCGTCCCTGTGCCAGAGAGGCCGAGTGACGACGCGTGGGAGGATCGCCTGCGGATGAAGCCTGTCCTGCTGCTAGGCGCCTTGTTGGCGCTGCCAGGCTGCAACGCCTTTCTCAGCGAAGGCACTGCCGATCTGGCAGGCCTCGGCGGCGCCGCCCTCTCGACCGCGGTGACCGACAATGGCGCGGTGGCCGCCGGTATCGGCCTCGGCGTGCAGTCCCTCGCGCGGGCGGGGCTGCAATACACCCAGCGTAACCTGCAGCGCGCCGAGCAGGACAGCATTGCCGCCGCCGCCGGCCCTCTGCCCATCGGACAGGTCGCGAGTTGGTCCATCGCCCATACCTTGCCGATCGCGAGCGATCATAAAGGGCAGGTCACCGTCAGCCGCGACATCGGCGCGCTCGGCCTGACCTGCCGCGAGATCGTCTTCTCGGTCGAGGCGCTCGAGCGCGAGCAGGATGGACAGGCCGCGCCGACGCCACCCAAGGTGCCGGAACGCGCCTTCTACACCGCCGTCATCTGCCGCAACGGTAAGCAGTGGAAATGGGCCAGCGCCGAGCCCGCCACCGAGCGCTGGGGCGCCTTGCAGTGAGCCGTCGCTGCGCGCTGGTCCTGCTGGCATTGCTGGCCGCCGGCTGCACCAAGAATGGCCAGGTCGCCGGCAGCGTGGCTGGTGGCGTCGGCGGCGTCGCCCTAGGCGGACTCACCAGCAATCCGGCGGTGGGCTATGCGGTGGGGCTCGGCCTGCGCACCGCCGTCAGCGCCGCCCTGTCGAGCTGGTTCCGTGGCCTGCGCCATGACGAGCAGGAGGCCATCGCCGCCGCCGCCGGCGAGATGCAGCCGGGCGAGAGCCGGAGCTGGAAGATCGAGCATGGCCTGCCCTTCGGCTACGAGGATGCCGAAGGGCGGATCGCGGTCACGCGGGTGATCGAGACCCCTCTCGCGGAATGCCGGGAGATCCTCTTCTCGCTCGCCGGCGAGAAGCCGGCGGACCCCCCGGCGGGCGCTTTCATCGCCACCACCTGCCATCAGGTGGAAGGCTGGAAATGGGCCAGCGCCGAGCCGGCGGTGGAGCGCTGGGGCGCGCTGCAGTAGCCAAAGGCTTGGCAGCCAGCGGCACGGGCGCCATATGCGCCCCATCCATGGGAACATTGCCGGAACCTTTCGCCAGCTGGTTCGCCGCGCGCGGCTGGCATCCCCGCGCGCACCAGCTTGCCATGCTGCAGGCGGCGGAGGCGGGCCATTCGGCCCTGCTGATCGCCCCCACCGGCGGCGGCAAGACCCTGGCCGGCTTCCTGCCCAGCCTGATCGACCTCCATCGCCACCCGCGCCCGGGGCTGCACACGCTCTATGTCTCACCGCTGAAGGCCCTGGCGGTGGACATCGCCCGCAACCTGCTGGCCCCCATCGAGGAGATGGGGCTCGGCATTACGGTGGAGACGCGCACCGGCGACACCCCGGCCAACCGTCGTGCCCGCCAGCGCGAAAGGCCGCCGCAGATCCTGCTGACCACGCCGGAAAGCCTGACGCTGCTGCTCTCCCTGCCGGATGCAGGCGAGATGTTCGGCGGCCTCGCCAGCGTGGTGGTGGACGAGGTGCATGCCCTGGCCGGCACCAAGCGCGGCGACCAGCTCGCGTTGTGCATGGCGCGGCTCTCGCGGCTGTCCCCGGGCCTGCGGCGGGTCGGGCTCTCGGCCACCGTGGCGCATCCCGCGGCCATGGCGGCCTGGGTGGCGCCTGATGCGCGGCCGGGCTCGGTCCGGCTGGTGCGCGCCGAAGGTGGCGCGGCGCCGGCGCTGGACATCCTGCTGCCGGAAGGCCGCCTGCCCTGGGGCGGGCATATGGGCTTGGCCTCCATGCCCGAGGTCTATGAGCGGCTGAAGGAGGCGGACGTCACCATCGTCTTCGTCAATACCCGCGCCCAGGCCGAGCTGTGCTTCCAGGCGCTGTGGCGAATCAACGAGGACAACCTGCCGATCGCCCTGCACCATGGCTCGCTCACCGTCGAGCAGCGCCGCAAGGTGGAGGCGGCGATGGCGGCGGGAAAGCTGCGCGCCGTGGTCGCCACCGCCTCGCTCGATCTCGGCATCGACTGGGGCGCAGTGGACCAGGTGATCCAGGTCGGCGCGCCGAAGGGCGTGGCGCGGCTGCTGCAGCGGGTCGGCCGCGCCAACCATCGGATGGACGAGCCCTCCCGCGCCCTGCTGGTGCCGGCCAACCGCTTCGAGGTGGTGGAGTGCCGCGCCGCCATCGAGGCGGTCGCCGCCGGCGAGGTGGATGGCGAGCCGCCACGCCCCGGCGGGCTCGACGTGCTGGCGCAGCACATCCTGGCCATGGCCTGCCACGCGCCTTTCCACCCGGACGAACTCTATACCGAGGTAACGCGCGCCGCGCCCTATGCCGCCCTCACCCGCCGCGACTTCGACGATACGCTGCGCTTCGTCGAGGATGGCGGCTATGCCCTCACCGCCTATGAGCGCTTCCGCAAGCTGTTCCGCGACAGCGAGGGGATGATGCATGTCCGCACCGCCCAGGTGGCGCGGCAATTGCGGATGAATCTCGGCACCATCGTCGAGACGCCAATGCTGAAGGTTCGGCTGCGTGGCGGGCCGATGCTGGGCGAGGTGGAGGAATGGTTCGTCTCCACCCTGCAGCCCGGCGACAACTTCATGTTCGCCGGCCAGCTCCTGCGCTACGAGCGGCTCGACCCCACCGCCGTCATCGTCTCGCCCGGCGGCGAGGGCGAGCCGCGCGTCCCCGCCTATGCCGGCGCGCGGATGCCGCTGACCACCGATCTCGCGCGGCGGGTGCGCGCCATCCTCTCCGAGCCGCGCCGCTGGCGCGAGCTGCCACCGCCGGTGCAGGAATGGCTGCGCCTCCAACGGCAGGCCTCGGAACTGCCGCCGCGCGAGGGGCTGCTGGTGGAGACCTTCCCGCGCGACGGTCGCTGGTTCCTGGTCGCCTATTGCTTCGAGGGGCGGCTGGCGCACCAGACCCTCGGCATGCTGCTGACCCGCCGGATGGAGCGGATGGGCCATGGCCCCCTCGGCTTCCTCGGCACTGACTATGTGCTGGCCACCTGGTCGGCCTTCCCGCCCGAAGATCTCGATCACCTCTTCGCCGAGGACCTGTTGGGCGAGGAGCTGGAGGAGTGGATAGCGGAAAGCTCAATGCTCCGCCGGTCCTTCCGCAACATCGCCACCATCGCCGGGCTGCTGGAGAAGCACCATCCCGGCCAGGAGAAGTCGGGCCGGCAGATGATCATGTCCGCCGACCTGATCTACGACGTGCTGCGCAAGCACGACCCGCAGCACATCCTGCTCCGTGCCACCCGCGCTGAGGCGGCGGCGGGGCTCACGGATATCGGGCGCATCGGTGCGCTGCTGGCCCGCATCAAGGGCCGCATCCGGCATCGCGCGCTGGACCACGTCTCGCCGCTCGCGGTGCCGGCGCTGATCGAGGAAGGGCGCGAATGGGTCGGCGGTAGCGCCGAGGACGCCCTGCTGGCGGAAGCCGAGGCACTGGTCGAGGAAGCCACCGAGGGCGCCGAGCACTTCACTGGCACGCTCGGCCTCGACATCCTGCCGCTCGCCCCGCCGCGGCCGGAGCGGCGCCACCGCCGCCCGCGCCCCCGGCGTACCCAGCTGCGCGCCGGTTGAAGTCGCACATCCTTGCGCCTGATGCAGGCCGGACGCGACTTCCCCCTTCCCGCCCGGCCCCCGGTCCGGTAACGCACGCAAAGCAATGATTTCCGCGCCCCTGCACCTGGCCGGCGAACGCCTGGCCCTCGATCCGGCGGGCGTGCTGTTCTGGCCCGCCCGGAAGCTGCTCGCCGTCTCCGACCTGCATCTGGAGAAGGGGAGCCACTTCGCCGCCCGCGGCCGGTTCATCCCGCCCTATGACACGCGCGAGACGCTGGCCCGCCTCGCCCCGCTGCTGCGCCGCTACGCCCCACGGCATATCGTCTTCCTCGGCGACAGCTTTCACGATCCTGACGGGGCGGCCCGCCTTCCCGCCGCCGAGCGCGCCACCCTCTTGCAGATACTGGCGGGGCGCGAGATCACCTGGGTACTGGGCAATCATGATCCGTTGCCGCCGGAAGCCCTGCCCGGGGTGGCGGTCGCCGAACTGCGCCTCGGCCCGCTGGTGTTCCGCCACCAGGGCATCCCGGGCCAGGGCGCCGGTTTCGAGTTGAGCGGCCATTTCCATCCCAAGGCGAGCATGCCGACGCGGTGCGGCGCGGTGACGCGGGCCTGCTTCATGACTGACGCCCGCCGCGTGCTGCTGCCCGCCTTCGGCGCCTTCACCGGTGGGCTGGCGATCACGGAGGCGCCCATCGCCGCCCTCTTCCCGCGCGGCGGGCGCGCCTTCCTCCTGGGCAAGGAGCGCCTGTTCAGCGCGGCGGTCGGGCCGATGAAGCATCTGGCGGCGGCCCTGACCAAGCCCGCTGCCGAACCCACATTCCTGGCATGACCGAAGCCCCGACCCTGCTCTGGCTGCGTCAGGACATGAAGGCCGCAGGATGACCTCTTCCCCCGCCGACTTCCTGAAACGGCTCCGCCACGACTTCGCCGGATTACGGGTGGTGGGCGACGTGCATGGCGACGCCGGCAGCTTTGCCGCCGCCATCGCCGGGGCCGAGGAAAAGGGCCTCTACGTTCTGCAGCTGGGCGACCTCACCGATCGCGGCCCGGACAGCGCGGGCGTGCTGCGCCTTGCCTTCGCCCTGCGTGACCAGGGCCGCGGCCTTTTCCTGCTCGGCAACCATGACCACAAGCTGCGCCGCGCGCTGGCGGGCGCCCTGGTACGGCCTGACCCGGAGGGACTCGGCGTCACCCTGGCACAACTCGACGCCGCGCCGGACGGGGCGGAGCTGAAGGCGCGCGCGCTGGAGGAGATCGGCCATGCGCCGGCCTGGCTGCGGCTCGGCCCCTGGATCTTCGTCCATGGCGGCTTCCATCCGCGCATGCTGCGCGAGCCCTCACCGCCGGATGCCGGCCTGCAAAAGCCGGAGGGGCTGGTGCCGCGCGCCCTCTTTGGGCAGGTGACCAGCCGGACCCGGCTCGACGGCTATCCCGAGCGACTGCACAGCTGGGTGCATCGCATCCCCTCGGGCATCACCGTCTATTGCGGGCATGAGATGCGCAGCCTGAACGGCCGGCCCTTCGTCGCCGTTTCCGCCGCCGGCGGACGGGCGGTGTTCCTCGACACCGGCGCCGGCAAGGGCGGCCATCTCTCCTGGATCGACCTGCCGTGGTGAGAGCACTGCACCCGTCCCGGCCAAATTAGCCGGGAACGACAGCGCGCTCCGGCTGTTCTCTCTCCATGCCACGGGAGGGAACCCATGCCGGCTGAAACAGAGCCCACTGTTGTGCCGGTCACCGAAGAAACGATCGAGGTCAAGAAAGCCGAACGGGAGTCCGGCCGGGTTCGCGTCCTGGTTCACACCGAGACAGTGCGAGAGATGGTGGAGGAAACTCTGCGCAGCAGCAGCACGGCCATCGAGCGCGTGGCGGTCGGTCGCGAGGTCGCTGAAATTCCGCAGATCCGTGAGGAAGACGGCGTTCTCATCATTCCCGTGGTCGAAGAGGTGTTGATTGTCGAGCGGCGATTACTCCTCAAGGAGGAGATCCGCCTTCGCCAGACGGAGTTGGAGAAGACGATCCGGCAACCCGTGGAACGCCGGGTGCAGCGCGCGGAGATCGAAAGACTTCCGCCCGCTTCGGGAGAATCCTCGTCCGCTTCATCATCGGACGTGCCTTAGACCACCCCCCCAAAATGGAGGAGAGATCAAATGGCTTGTACCATTACCGGGCTGTTCGACACGCGTGAAGCTGCCGAGGCTACGGTCCGGCATCTGGTTGAAGAGGACGGTATCGACCGGGACCGCGTACGTCTGCATGGCGTGGAAGACCGCACCTCCGGTACCACAACGGACAGCGGCGACCAGGGTGTCTGGGCTTCCCTGAAGAACCTGTTCATGCCGGATGAGGACCGCTACGCCTATTCCGAAGGCATTCGCCGCGGCGGCATTGTTGTCTCGGTCGAGGTGGATGACAGCCACGCCGAGCATGCCATGGATGTATTCGAGGCGAATGGCGCCGCTGACCTGGATTCGCGTGAGGCGGAGTGGCGCAGCAGCGGTTGGACCGGCTACACCGCGGACACAGGTGCTGTCTCGCCGGCTTATGCCGCCGGCGGCATGAGCATGGCCGGCAGTGACCCAGGGGGTGCCGGAACGACCGGTGCTGCGACGGGCACACCGATGGCCAGCACCTCCACCCCCGCGGGCAGTGATATGGCCGGGACTGACATGGCGGGCACTGGCAGGAGCGGCACGGATGTAACCGGCACCGGCGTGGCGGGCGCAGACGTGACGGGCGACCGCACCATCCACACCGCCGCAACGGGAACCGGCACGACGGGCCTCGGCATGGCCGAGCCTGATAGGGCAGGCCGAACTGGCAGCGAGGATGTCATTCCGGTTGTCGAGGAACAGCTCCACGTCGGCAAGCGCGACATGGAGCGCGGCAGGGTGCGCGTGCGCTCATACATCCAGGAGCAGCCGGTGAGCGAGAACGTCTTGCTGCGTCAGGAGCATGTGAACGTCGAGCGTAGGACCGTGGACCGCCCCCTGACCGATGCGGACGACGCCTTCCGTGAGCGGAGCATCGAGGCGGTCGAGCATAACGAAGAAGCGGTTGTCTCCAAGGAGGCGCGGGTGGTCGAGGAGGTCACTATCAATAAGGATGTCAGCCAGCGCGAGGAGACCGTCCGTGACACGGTGCGCCGCCAGGATGTCGAGGTAGAGGACAGCCGCGAAGGCACCACCACACCGATGCCGCGCAACCCGGCCTGAGGTTTCGGCACCTTCTCACCGGTCCTTCCCACGGACCGGACGTCGCGGGGTCGGTTCGCCGGCCCCGTTTTCATCTGCGGCCTGCTGCACGCTGACCAGCCCCCGGAGGTCGCGCTTGCGCAACGTCTCCGACAAGCGTGCCCCCTCCTGTTGAAGCTCATGGAAGGCAGCCTCGGTGAAGCTGATATGCGCGCGCATCGCTTCCCGCGCAGCGACGGCGTCGCCCCGCAGGATGGTGTCACCGATCGCCTGGTGCTGCTCCAGGATGGCGCCCCGCAACGCGTCCCGCTGCCAGTACTGCTCGTGGCTGAGCAGGATGCCGCGCCGCAACAGACCGGAGAACACCCGCAGCACGTGAAGCAGCACGAGGTTATGGCTCGCCTCGTGCACCAGCTGGTGCAGTCGCAGATCCTCCGCCGCCTCCAGCGCCGGCTCGGCGCGCGCATGCGCTGCCTCCAGCGCCGCTAGGCAGTCCTGCAGCGCCGTTCGCTCTGGCTCGGTGATGCGGGTGGCGGCCAAGGCGGCAGCCTCCGGCTCGATCAGGCGGCGATACTCGAAATAATCGCCGGCGATGCGCGGGCTGCGGCCGAAAAGCCCTTCCAATGGCGCGCTGAGCGGGGCCATGAAATCCGCCACTACCGTGCCGGTGCGGGAGCCGGCCAGCAGCCCCTTCTCCTCCAGCTGCGCCAGCGCCTCCCGCAGCGAGGGGCGGGAGACGCCAAGCGCCTCCGCCATTTCGCGCTCGGGAGCCAGCCGCTCGCCCGGGCGGAGCGCGCCTTCCAGGATCAGGCCCTCGAGGTGGGCGGCGATGGCGCTCGCCAGCGGCGGTGTGCGGATCGTCTCGGGCATGGCTGCATCGCAATCTGGTCAAAAGACTTTACCAAGAGCCGCGCCGGGGTGACAATGCCCGCGGAAGCCCTGAGGAGCCGCCATGCCGCCCGTCACCAATATCGAGGACCTGCGCCGGATCGCCCGCCGGCGCATCCCCCGCGCCATCTTCGACTATGCCGACCGCGGCTCCTATGACGAGGCGACCTACCGGGCCAATCGCGAGGATCTCGCCGCGCTGAAGCTACGCCAGCGGGTGATGATCGACGTCTCCGACCGCAGCACCGCCAGCACCATGCTGGGCGAGCCGGTCACCATGCCCGTTGCCATCGCTCCCACCGGCCTGACGGGGCTCTTCCACGCCGATGGCGAGATCCATGGCTGCCGCGCCGCGCAGGCCTTCGGCATTCCCTTCACGCTCAGCACCATGTCGATCTGCTCGATCGAGGACGTGGCAGGGGCGGTGGAGAAGCCCTTCTGGTTCCAGCTCTACGTCATGCGCGACCGCGGCTTCGCGGAGTCCCTCGTGCAGCGTGCGATCGCCGCGAAATGCTCGGCCCTGGTGCTGACGCTCGATCTGCAGATCCAGGGCCAGCGCCATCAGGACATCAAGAACGGCCTCGCCGTACCGCCGAAGCTGACACTGAAGAATGCGCTCGACATCGCCACCAAGCCCCGCTGGGCGCTGGAGGTGCTGCGGGGCAAGCGCAAGACCTTCGGCAACCTTACGGAGGCGCCGGGGGCAAAGGAGGGTCTCAGCACCCTCTCGCACTGGATCGCCGGGCAGTTCGACCCCTCGCTCTCCTGGAAGGACGTCGCCTGGATCCGCAGCATCTGGCCGGGCAAGCTGATCCTGAAGGGCGTGCTGGATGTGGAGGATGCCCGCATTGCTGCCGATTGCGGCGCCGATGCCATGGTCGTCTCCAACCACGGCGGACGGCAGCTCGATGGAGCGCCCTCTTCCATCTCGGTATTGCCCTCGATCGTCGAAGCGGTCGGCGACAAGACCGAGGTGCTCTTCGACGGCGGGGTGCGCTCGGGGCAGGATGTGCTGAAGGCGCTGGCCCTCGGCGCCAAGGGCTGCTGGATCGGCAAGGCCTGGCTCTATGGGCTCGCGGCCGGCGGTGGTCCGGGCGTGACGCAGGCGCTGGAGATCATCCGCAAGGAGCTGGACGTCTCGATGGCGCTCACCGGCACCAAGGACGTGCGCAACGTCACCGCCGAGGTGCTGCACGCGCCGCGCCACGGCGATGTCGTGCGCCCGGCGGAATCCCGGCTGGAGCACGCCTGAGGCAGGCGGCTCCGGCCCGGCGCGGAGCCTCAGTCGATCGCCTGGGCGTTGAGGAAGAGCGCCTGCTCCAGCGCCGAGAAGAAGTGGCGGAAGGGTTCCGGGTCCGCCATTTTCTCCAGGTTGTACTGGCCGCGAGAAGGCGGCAGGCCAGGGTCGCGCCCGGCCGGCCGTGCGCCTTCTTCCGGCTGTCATTTTCATCTCTGAAGGGCGAGTCCGGAAGTCAGGGCTCGCAATGATGCACGCCCCCCGCGACAGCGGCAGCGCGGCATGCCAGATTGCGGCCATGCGGCAATTGCTCCTGCTGCGGCACGCCAAATCGTCATGGGACGATCCCAGCCTGCCCGACCATGCCCGCCCGCTGAATGCGCGCGGGAAACGCGCCGCCGCCGCGATGGCGAGGGTGATGCACAGCCTCGGGCTGGCACCGGATATCGTGCTGGTTTCCTCCGCCCGGCGCACGCTGCAGACGCTGGAAGCCCTGGCGCCCCTGCCCGACAGCCCAATCGTCGAGCCGATGGATGATCTCTACCTGGCGCCCTGGCCACGCCTGCTGGAAGCTCTGCACGGCGCACCGGAGACGGCGCGCAGCATCTTGCTGGTCGCGCACAACCCAGGACTGCACGACCTCGCTCTCGCCCTGGCCGGCCCCGCCGGAATGGCCGGGAGGGCGCCAGGCACGCAGCGGCTGGCGGCGGGCTATCCCACGGGCTCTCTGGCGGAATTCACAGTCGCCGCGCCATGGCGGCAGCTTGAGGCCGGCGGCGGACGCCTCGTGCGCTTCGTCGCACCCAACGATTTGCCTGAGATGGCCAATTGAGCATGAACCTACGGCTGGCCCTCGCCCTGGCACCCGATTCGGTGCAGGCGCTCTGGCGTCACCCCGCCTTGGCCGGTGCCCCGCGCCCGCGCGGCAAAGTGGAACGCTGGGCTTGGTTGGACACCGCCGAGGCCGGGCTGGCCAGGGCGGAACTGGTCCTGCGTGAGCTGCCCCAGGGCAATCGGCGTCTCTACCGCCCGCTGCCGTCGGCGGGCTTGCACCTGCCGGGCAGTCCCACGGCTGCCGAGGAACTCCTGCCGGCCGGCGTGGCACCACCGGAGGCCGCGGGGGCCGCTCTACAGCCGATCGCGCATTACACTGGCCGGTTGCAGCAGCGTCCGCCAGGGGCCGAGGGGGTAGCGCTAGTGCTGCGCAGCGGCAGCGTGACCGCCGGCGCTGTCACGCGTCCCGTGGCGATCCTGGAACTGGAAGGACCGGCCGCCGGAGTGCTGGACCTTGCCGGCGGCCTGGCGGCCGATCTGCCGCTGCTTCCGGCGGCAGTCAGCTTGGATGCCATGGCGCTGGCCCTGCGGGCTGGCGGGGCGGCGATGCGGGGAGGGCGGCGCGGCCCTCCGGACCTGGGCATGGCGGAGACGGCCACCGATGCACTGGCGCTCGCCATCGCCCATCTGACAGAGGTGCTGCTCGCCTATGCCCCCTTCGCCCGCCCCGAGCATGGGCCCGAGGCGGTGCACCAGCTGCGCGTCGCGGCGCGGCGCCTGCGCTCCTGCCTGCGCCTGTTCCGGCCGGCACTCGATGGTCCGGCCCTGCGGGCCCTGGATGCCGGCCTGCGCGATTTCGCCCGCGCCCTCGGCGAGGCACGCGAATGGGACGTGTTCCTCACCGAGATGGGCGCCGAGATCTCGGCGGCCCTCGGCTCCGAGCGCCGCTGGGCGCGGTTGCTGCGCGCGGCGGAGGCGCGGCGCCAGGCCGCTTATGCAAGCCTGCGCACCATGCTGGAGGGGCCCGACTTCCGCAGCATGGTCTGGCAGGCGGTACGCCTGGCCGCCCTGCGGGACTGGACCACAACGCAGGAGGAAATCCCGCCCCTGCGGGTCGTGGCGGCCGGTCTGCTCGCCAAGCGGCGGCGGCGGCTGCTGAAGGACGGCCGCGCCATCGAGACTCTCGCCGACAATGCGCTGCACGAGTTGCGCCTTCAGGCGAAGCGGCTGCGCTATGCGGCGGAACTCTTCGCGCCGCTCTGGCCCGGGAAGCCGGCGCGGCGGTTCCTGAAGCGCATCTCCGCCTTGCAGCAGGTACTGGGCCTGGCCAATGACACCGTTTCGGCGCGGAGCCTGATGGCCAGCCTTGGGGGCTCCGCGCCCGCATGGGCCATCGGGCTTGCCGAGGGCTGGGCACTGTCGGCGAGCCGCGGCATGCGGCAGGCCGCGCTGCCCGCTTGGCGGCGCTTCGGCAAGCTCTCGCCCTTTTGGGACGCGCCCTGAGGGAAAAGCCAGACCCTCTTTTCCATCGGCGCTTGAAGGGTTCCCCGGCAATGGTCTAACGCTCCCCAGGTGCCGTACCGCCGCCGTCTCTTCCGCCCCTCCGCCTCCTCGCGCCGCTGGCGTGGCGTGGCGCTCGGCGGCAGCGCGATCTTGGTGCTCGGTCTGCTGGCCCTCGGCCTGCCGGCCAATCTCTTCGGTTCCGCACCACACGAACAGGACTGGTCCGCCGAAGCCGCGGCCGTACGGGTAGTGGACGGCGACACGCTGCGCCTGGGCGACCGGACCTTGCGGCTGGCAGGGCTGCGCTCGCCGGAGCGCGGCGAGACCTGCACCACGGCGAACGGAGTCGGTTTCGACTGCGGCGGAGCCGCCGCCGAGGCACTGGCGCGGCTGCTGCAGGGCCTGGACCTCGTCTGCCGGGTCCAGGGTCGCGACCGCTTCGGCCGGGCCCTGGGTCGCTGTCAGGCGGGCGGCATGGACGCCAGTGCGGCCCTGGTGGGCGCCGGCTGGGCCCTCGCGGTGACGGAGGTGCCCGCCCTTGTCGAGGCCGAGGCGGCTGCGCGGGCGGCACGGCGCGGCCTGTGGTCGAACCCGTCGGGCGCTCCCGAAAGCTGGCGCAACCGGTTCTGAGCAGGGCTGACCGGCGCCGGCAGACACCCCCGGCGGATGGACAAGGCGGCAAGCCGACGCCTAATCTTGCGCCGCATCATTGACGGCGCCATCTAATGCGGACGCCGCCCTCCGGAAAAGAGGAAGACGCTATGAGCAGCACGGCCAAAGGGACCGTCACCGTCACGCTCGACGGGAGCAATCGCTCCACTACCCTTCCATTGATCGGGGGTTCTATCGGCCCCGATGTTTTCGACATCCGCAAGCTCTACGGCGACCTGGGCGTCTTCACCTTCGATCCGGGCTATGGTGCCACAGCCGCCTGCGAAAGCGCCATCACCTACATCGATGGCGACCAGGGCATTCTGCTGTATCGCGGCTACCCGATCGAGCAGCTCGCCGAGAAGAGCAACTTCCTCGAAGTCTCCTATCTCCTCCTGAACGGCGAGCTGCCGACGAAGGAGCAGCTCGCGAAGTTCGAGCGCGGCGTGACCCTGCACACCATGGTGCATGAGCAGCTGCGGTCCTTCTTCAACGGCTTCCGCCGCGACGCCCACCCGATGGCGATCCTGTGCGGCGTGGTCGGCGCGCTCTCGGCCTTCTACCATGACAGCCTGGACATCAACGATCCGGCCCAGCGCGAGATCAGCGCTTTCCGCCTGATCGCCAAGGTGCCGACCATTGCGGCCTGGGCCTACAAGTACTCGATCGGCCAGCCCTTCATGTACCCGCGGAACGATCTCAGCTACGCTGAGAACTTCCTGTACATGATGACCGCCGTGCCGTCCGAGGAGTGGAAGCCGAACCCGGTCCTCTCCCGCGCAATGGACCGCATCCTGGTCCTGCATGCGGACCACGAGCAGAACGCCTCCACCTCCACGGTACGCCTGGCGGGCTCGACGGGCGCCAACCCCTTCGCCTGCATCGCCGCCGGCATCGCCGCACTGTGGGGTCCCGCGCATGGCGGCGCCAACGAGGCCGTGCTGAAGATGCTCGGCGAGATCGGGCATCCCGACAACATTCCTGACTTCATCAGCAAGGTGAAGGACAAGCACAGCGGCGTGAAGCTGATGGGCTTCGGGCACCGCGTGTATAAGAACTTCGACCCGCGGGCGAAGATCATGCGCGAGACCTGCCACGAGGTCCTGGCCGAGCTGGGCATCAAGGACGAGCCGTTGCTCGACCTGGCGATGGAGCTGGAGCGGATCGCGCTGGAAGACGATTATTTCGTCTCCCGCAAGCTCTATCCGAACGTGGACTTCTATTCCGGCATCATCCTGAAGGCGATGGGCATTCCCACGCACATGTTCACCGTGCTCTTCGCGGTGGCCCGGACCGTGGGCTGGGTGAGCCAGTGGAAGGAAATGATCGAGGATCCGGGCCAGCGCATCGGTCGGCCGCGTCAGGTCTATACCGGCCCTACGGAGCGTGACGTCACGTCGATCGAGCAGCGCGGCTGAGCGCGGTACCCCGCGAAGCTGCCTGAGGAGGCCCGCCGCAAGCGCTTGCGGCGGGTTTTTCTTTGCACAGCACCTCAAGTATGCACCGCAAGTTATTGGGTGGCCTCAAAGTTACGAAGCAGTCAAGCGGGCAGCCGGTTGCTGGCTTCCAGTCCAAATTGGCAGGGTCAGGCTCAAAAGAGGGCAGAATCGCGAAAATTTTACTTTGCCCTCTTGATCACGAATCTGAGATGGCATTCATTGCGCCTTATAGTTGCAAAACGCGGATGGATTGCCTGTAATGCGCGATATCGACAGACCAGAACTTACTTATCGTTCACTCGACGATCTGGTACGTCGCCGCTTGCGCACATGGCCGCAACGCCCCCCCGGCGCCCTGGACAGTTCCAAGCAGCGGGGTGTCTGGATGCGCGCGCGTCCCGGGGAAGCCGACACCAGCATCCATCCCTTCCTCCGCCTGCCCGGTTCCAACCGGCTCCGGACCTTGCCGGACGGCCTCTGGCTTCACTTCAGCCCGGACCCGGCCGATGCGTATTGCGACATCCTCTGCATCGAGGCCTGTTCCACTTTGCAGAACCTGCTCGACAAGCGGTCCCGTTTCGCCCCCTCCACCACCTCGCTCCTCGCGGTCTGTCCGGTGCCCTGGCTCATGGCACCTCTAAAGGCGGGTGACGAGAAGCCCCGCTGGCGTCACATCAAGCTGCTGCGTCAGCAGCCCGTCGAGCCACTGGTCCTGCCGGTGCGGGACGTGCGGGTGCTCTATGGCCTGAAGAGCCGCCAGTATGACGGTTTCGCCCGCACGCAGATGCCGCAGGCGCACGAGTATTTCTGCCCGATGGATGCGCTGATCGACGAGGAAGGAGCCAGCAATCCCGCCATGCGGGCGCTGATCGCGCGCGCCTCGGGCGCGGCCAATTTCATGATGCTACCCTAGACGCGGTGGCACGGCTCCAGGCGGGAAAGCCCTGCGGCGCCGGGCCTAGTCACCAGAGCCTGTCCTCGCGAAGGGCTCCGATGGGAAAGTCGGTGAAAAAAGGTTCCGCTGGAATCTTTTTCGCAAGCGATCACGGTTCAGCCGTTGCCGTGGCCGGCCTGGGCTTCCAGGCGGGCGCGATCGAGGATCCGCGCCTTGCGGCCATCGCGGTTGGCGAGGATGCCGCTGCGCTTGAAGCCACTGAAGATCCGGCTCACCGTCTCCGCCGTCAGGCCAAGATGGTCGGCGATGTCGTAGCGGGACATCGGCAGATCCACGACGCTGCCACTGTCACCGCGCTCGGAGAGGTCGAGCAGGAAGGAGGCCACCCGTTCGGCCGCCGTCTTCCGCCCCAGCAGCACAAAATGACTTTGTGCGCCGCTTAGCTTCGCCAGCATGAAGTTGCGCCAGGCGCGGGCGGCGAGCAGTTCGTGCTCCATCCACTCGTCGAGTTGCCGGCACGGAAAGGAGATGACAACCGCCTCCGTCACCGCCTCGGCCGAAAAGTGGTGGTGATCGACGCCGTCCAAGCCGAAGACCTCGCCGGCCAGGATGAATTCCGCGACGACGCGCCGGCCGTCCTGCAGATAACGGCACGTGCGGACGGTGCCGGACACCACCTTGTAGAGATCTCCGATGGGGGTGCCCTCCGCATAGATCTCTACGCCCCGCTCAAGCCGCAGGGAATGGCCGAGGAAAGGCTGCAGGCCGTGCTCGTCGCCGCCGATGAGCATATCCATGGCGGGGAACGGCAGTGTCGGAGCAGAGCTGCGACGGGCGGTGGAAGCAGTTTGCATGATTGTGCTCCATCCTGCAGTCGGTGTGATTCAACGACTACCGGAAGCTTGGGGCCGCCATAATTCGGAATTGCCCTATCCGGGAAAGTACGTAGGCCGGCGCAGCCGGGTACCGGGGGCTGCCTTCAGTTGCTTCCCGCGCCGGCCTGCTCCACCGGCAGGGTGATGTGGAACACGGTGCCACCGCCCGGATTGGCTTCAGCCCAGATGCGCCCGCCATGCGCCTCCACGATGGTGCGGCAGACCGAAAGGCCGACACCCAGCCCGCTGCGCTTGGTGGTGACGAAGGGCAGGAACAGGTCGTGGGCGATCTCCGGCGGGATGCCGGAGCCGGTATCGGCCACGACGACACCGGCCATTCCTTCACTCTCGGGGCCGATCCAGACCGTCAGGACGCGGCGCGCGCATCCCTCCATGGCGTCGATGGCGTTGTACATCAGGCTGACCAGCACCTGGCGGATCTGCACCCGGTCGGCCAGAACGCGCGGAGTGGCAAGGTCGAGGGATAACCGCAGCTGGATGTCCTTATCCCTCGCGGGCAGCATCGCCAGTTCAGCGGCGGCCCTGGCCAGCACCACTAGGCTCTCGGGGCAACGATCCGTCTCGCGGCGAGCCACGAAGTTTCGCATCCGGCGGATGATCTGGCCGGCGTGGATGGCTTGCTGAGCAGCCACTGTCAGAGCGTCCTGGAGGGCAGGCAGCCGCTCCATGACCTGTGCGCCCTCGGCCTCGAGCATCCGCCGCGCGCCGCCGATATAATTGGCGGCGGCGGCCAGCGGCTGGTTCAGCTCGTGCGCCAGCGTCACGGCCATTAGGCCCATCTCGCTCAGGCGGGCGATATGAAGGAACTCCACCTGAAGCTCGCGCAGCCGCCGGTCACTCTCCTGCAGCGCCCGTTCGGCGCGGCGCTGCTCCGAGACGTCGCGCATCAGCCCCGTGATACGCTCTCCTCCATCCCCCGCGCGCCATCGTGCCAGCGACAGCTCGACCGGGAACTCGCTGCCGTCCTTGTGCCGAGCGGTGACCTCGCGCCCGCTCCAGGCCACGCATTGCTGCCCGGTGGAGAGGTATCGTGCAACGACGTCGTCATGCACCGCCCCGATCCGCTCGGGCATCAGCAGAGCAAGGTTGTGCCCGACCACCTCGGCGGCGAGATAGCCGAAGGTGCGCGTCACAGCCGGATTGGCGGAGCGTACGATCCCCGTCGCATCGATGGTGACGATGGCATCCGCGGCGGTTTCGACGATGGCGCGATACTGCGCCTCCGCCTCCAGCCGCCGGTCCTGCTCGCGCTGCCGCTGGCTGACATCCTGCACGACAGCGACGGCGCCCAGCAGGCGTCCGCCGGCATCGCGCATCGGCGCGGCGGATGTGACGATCACGCTCTCCCGGCCTTCCGCGCTGCGCAGACGGACCGTCTCGCTCACCGAGGTCTCGCCGGCGCGAAGGGCGCGGGCGATCGCCCAATCCTCGGGCGCCAGCGGCTTGCCGCTGTCCAGCCACCATGCCTCGGGCTGCCGGCCACGGCCGATGGCCGCAACCGCGGCGGCCCCGCCCCAGATGCGTGACGCTTCCGCGTTGCTCCGCACGATCCGGCCCGAGACGTCGGCGACCAGGACACCCACGGGCAATGCACCGAGCAGGACGCCGGAGGAGATCCGCTCGAACTCGGCGCTCAGCTGTTCCTGCAACAGCGCCTCGATCGAGCGTTCCCGGCGTTGCAGTCGCCGCGAAAGGAAGAGCGCGAGACCACCGAACAGCAGCGTGGCGGCGGCGCCAGTGCCGAAGATCAGCCCAGCGCTGCCCGCCGCCCGCCACCATTGGCGGTCCTGCTCCCGGCCGCGCTCCGCGCGGATGAAGCCCTGCAATGCGGAGATCTCGTCGCGCAACCCCCGCATGAGGCGCTGGCCCTCACCGTCGAGCATCGCGGCGCGCGCCGCCTCCGCGCCAGCGGTCTGGCGCAACGCGATGCTGCGGGCCAGCTCGCCGAGCCTGGCATGGGTCAGCGCGCCCATGGCCTGTAGATAGCGCTGGCGTGCGCGGCTGGAGGCGATGTCCTGGACCGCCGCCAGATCACCCTCGATCTCGCGGACTGCCCGGCGATAGGGTTCCAGATAGGCTTCGTCCCCCGTCAGGAGATAGCCGCGCTGGCCCCTCTCCGCGTCCTTGACCGCCGAGTACAGCGTCTCGACCCGCAGGAGCGCCTCGGCGGTCCGGTTCTCGTCGAGCCGGGCGGCCGCGAAGGTGCCGAGATTGAGGAGAAGGGCGAGAATGGCAATAGCGAGGAGCAGGGCGATGCCGCCGGCCAGCAACGGGAATGGCCGGAGCTTCATGATCAGGCCCCGCCTCCCGGCAGGCGGAACAGGCGTTGTCCCAAGCCAGCCGCGCTCATGCCCGGGCGACCGCGCCGCACCCGCCGGAGGCACGGGCGCAAGCCGTCCATCGGAAAGGCGTTCCTGCGGTTGAAGGCTGCACTGGTCCTGCCTCCTTCGCGCCAGCCGGTCATCCACCGGGGAAGGCCACTGTGCCGACTTTCCAGGAGGGTGGGAATTGCGGTTGGCCCGTACGGGATTTTACGTATGGAACGAGCGGCAGAGACCACGTTCGGAAGTCCGGGCTTCCGAGACCGGCAGGCCCGGCTTGCCCCTGGCGCTGTTCGCGACAAGATGTTCTACGGGGAGCCGGAACGGCATGGCGAGGGCCGCCGCGCCGCTCCGACGGGTGGATTTGCCTGGAGGCAGTTCGGATGATCGATTCAGGAGCATCCCCCAAGGCCGGCGACGTGGCGGTCCATGTCATCGACGACGACGAAGCCGTGCGCCATTCCCTGGCCTTCCTGTTCCAGTCCGTCGGCCTGCGGGCCCGCACCTATGACTCGGCCGCTGCCTTCCTCGCGCTGGCTCCCGGCCTGCGGGGCGGCTGTGTGCTCACTGACCTGCGGATGCCGGACATCGACGGCCTGGCCCTGCAGCGAAGGCTCGGTGAGCTGAAGTCCCGACTGCCGGTGATCTTCATCACCGGGCACGGCGATGTTCCGGTTGCCGTCCAGGCCCTGAAGGCAGGGGCCTTCGATTTCGTCGAGAAGCCTTTCGAGGACGAAACCCTGCTCTCCACCATCCAGGGCGCGCTGGAGAGCGATCGGCGAACCCGGGAACGCGCGGCGGAGACGGAACGCACGGCGGCGCGGCTTGCCAGCCTCACACCGCGCGAGCGGCAGGTGCTGGAGCGCCTGGTGGCCGGGCAGCCCAACAAGGCCATCGCCCACGAACTGGGAGCCAGCCCCCGGACGGTGGAAGTGCACCGCGCCCGCGTGATGGAGAAGATGGGCGCGCAGAACCTCTGCGAACTGGTCCGCATGGCGCTGAGCGTCGGCGTCACCGCCGAGGTCGAGCTGCAACCTGGCTCCACCGCGTCATCAAAGTGACGCAAATCAGTGCGCCGCGACGGCCTGCGCCGTAGGAAGACCGCCCCTGGCGCCTGATGGTCTCTGGCGCGGGCCCTGACAGGAAGCCCCTTTCATGGACAGTCAAACGACGCGCATCATTGCGCTGGTCGATGACGACGCGGGCGTGCGCCACTCCTTTCGCTTCCTGCTGGAGACGGCGGGCTATGCGGTGGAAACCTACGAGTCCGGCCAACACTTCCTGGCGGAGGCGGAACTGCCGCGTCTCTCCTGCCTGCTGTTGGACCAGAAGATGCCGCAGCTCACCGGCCTGGAAGTGCTGGCGAAGCTGCGTGCCGTGGGGATGTCCACACCAGCGCTGCTGGTCACCGACATGCTTTTGCCTACCCTGATCCGCCGCGCTGCCGAACTCGGCGCATCGGCTGTGCTGGAGAAGCCGCTTACGCAGGATGACCTGCTCGCCAGGATCGAGGCCGTTCTTTCCCCGCCCGCGGACAGCATGGCTCCGCCGGCCGATCTCCTCCGCCCCTCGGTCGAGGCGCTGCGGCGACATCACCGGGCGGGGTGAACAGAGCGTCGGTGCTGCCGCCCAGGGCTCATGCGACGGAGCACGGCACAAGGGAAGGTGGCGCCGCCAGTGCGCCACCTCCCCCTGTCCTCACTTCAGATGAGCGGGCGTGCCCAGGCCGAGGCCGAGGCGCGCCGCCACCGGCAGTTGCGCGATCTGCTCACGCGCCGTGACGGGCGTCACAGAGGGCGACACGATGGTGAGGCGCGGCGTCTCGTAGCGGAAGGTGACCTCGCTGGTTGGCACCAGGCTGACGCGCACCTGACGGCGGGAGAAGGCGAGGCCTTCATCGCGCGGTTGGCTGGCATATTGCGCCCCCATGACGAAGCGGCCCTGCGGCCGGCGCTTGTGGGCACGGGCCAGCATGGTCAGCATAAGGTGCCAGGCGGCGCCGCCATTGTGCGTCTGCGAACCGGCCTGCAGGTAGTAGGTATTGGGGCCGAAATCGAGGCCCGCGAAGCCGGCGGCCGGCTCGCCCCCACAGTGGAGGATGGCGGTGAAGTTTTCGCCCCCGAGCGCAGCCGTGCGCATAGCGAAGCGCGCCAGTCCGAGCAGGCCGCCGATGCGCAGATGCTTCCGCTCGGCCAGCATGCTCCGCAGGCGGTGCAGCGCCAGCCAGGAGCGGAGCGCGCCCATGCCGGTGCGCACCTGCACCTGCATGTCCGGGAACTGCTCCTGCGCCCGCTTGGCATTGCGCTTGGCATTGCTGCTGACGGCGCGGAAATAGGCATCCCAGCTCGGCCACTGGCTGAAATCGACAACATCGACCGTCAACGCCTCCACATGCGTGACGGACACGCCGGGTAGCCGTGCCAGGGCTTCCTCGCGCGGCTCCTCCAGGTTCCATTGCGAGCCGTAGTGATATTCACCGGGGCCAAGCGCCTGCAGCACAGCGCGCATCGCATCCGCCCAGCGGTGCCGGTATTCCGGAAGCAACTGGAGACTGTCGGCGAAAACACGCCGGCGGTGCCCGATGCCGACCGCGCACTGGCCGATCTTGTGCATCGCGCCATCCCGGCCGACATGGATCTCGAGCCGACGCATGCGGTGAAAAAGGTGATGGTCGAATTGCCAGAGCGAGAGAGCGCGGCGGGCGCAGCGGAAGGATGCGCCGCAGCGGGCGGCGAAAGCATCCCAGGCGGCGGTCGGGATCTCGCATACGGTCACGCAAAGAGGCTCGGACATCATTGGGCTTTTCGCTCCTCTCTCGGCGTCCGTCTATAATTCTATACTGACTCTCCTAAATGATCATATTCATTAATTCTTCGACCGCAATCCATTGTAGATGAACCTGCCGCAAGCGGAAAGCCAAGGTTCCGCCTAGAAAAATAAGAAAAAACAATGGATTGAGATTCTTCTCTCAATGAAATCGCGTCCATCCGGCGGAAGCTGGACAGATCACAAGCTGGTGCGTGGATCTGCCCGCTTACCGTGTGGCCTCCGCGACAGAGGTGACCGACAGGACGTAAGCCCGCGTGACCACCCGTCGATCCAAATAGGCAAAGCTCCCAGGCGACTCCGCCAGGAGTGCGGCGGCACGGCGCTTTCCATGCTTCGGCTCAAACGCTGGATTCTTTTCAGGCGGTAAGCTGCAGCGCAGCAATCCTTCCCTCAACCACAAGTTGCTGAATGGCGTTCCAGCGAGGAGAGAGGATGCTCCCGCCAGCAGGGCTCCCGGCCTACCTGGATCTTCACAACGATTACACGTATAGATTGTGATTCTGACACCCGCCCATGGAGGAGCAAAGCGCATTGCTTCGCGCCGCAGTAACGAGGCGCTGCACACGAGAAAGCTGTAACGACCGGCAATCTCCTTCCCTATCGCCTGACCAGGAAAGCGGCCGGGAAGAACGCCCCCCCGTAGCTGTGAGCACAGGAGCACCGCCGATCTGTGTATGGTCGCGCCAGAACAACCCTCCTGCCGCGAGAGGAGGGCAGGCAGGCACGGAATGGAGGGCCTGACATGTGGAGGTTGGTGTACGCGGAATGGCCCAGGCTGGTTACCCGCCTCGCCTGGGGTGTTACGCTGCTGCTGGCGGTTCTCACCTTCACGCATCTTCATCAGCGCGCAGCCCTGTCGGTTGCGCGCTCGAGCTGTCCGATACCCTTCCTGAACCTGGCCGCAGGACCCGACTCCTCGCAACCCGGGGCGACACAGGACAGCGCCGACTTCTGCCGCTAACTCCGTCTCTCCGGCAGCGGGCCGGCCCGCAAGGCACCGCCCCCGCACCGGAGAGCCGTTGCGCTCCGCTGCAGTTGTCCCATGCCTTCTTCGTCCCGGCCTTTCACGGGGAGGATGCCGGGCCCTCCCCTTCTGCCGGCCTTCAGCGGCAGCCTTCCCCCTGCCGCGCGAAATTCAGCACGCGCCCATCCCGCACTTCGAAGGTCACCATGCAGGGAACAGCCTCGTAGTAGCCAGGGCCACCAAAGCCGAAGCTGATCCCGGTTCCGACCGCGGAGCCATGCCCCCAGCGGCCGCTGCTGCTGCCGAAACCGAATCCCACGCTTGGACCGGCGAAAGAGCTGCTGGCACTCCCCGAGAAGTCGTACTGCAGGAAGCGGCGCCCCTCGGTTTCATACACCCTCTGCGGCACGCCCAGCCCACTGACGAGTTGCACCTCGGAACCCGAGACATAGGTCGCCATCCGGCGATCGAAATCGGCGGAACTGGTGGACGCGCAGGCGGAGAGCAGAACGGCGCCCAGGAACCCGGCCGTGAGGCGTGATGGTGTGTGCATGTCTCGGGTCTCCACGCCAAGGGAGGCTTTTTTGAACGTGCTGCCTAGCAGCGCGGTTTCCGCGGCCACGGCAAGTTGGCAGGGCGTGACGAGAAGCGCGGCCGCGACGAGTTGGATGCCGCAGGCGGGGCGAGACGACATCGCTGCTGTAAACCGCGCGGGCAAGGGCAGCACGGCGCGACGATCCCGGTGTCCCCCGCTCCTTCCCTCCGCGGCTTCGCGGGGTTCCGGCAGCGTCACGGTTCGGCGCCGGATCCTACATGATCTGGAGCAGAGGCTCCCTGGAAGCACAGGCGGCGACCGGACGGCATCTCCAGGCCAAGGACGTACCGCCACCGTGGCGCGATGCGGACGATCGGGAGGCGCCGATGGACTCGACGGGACAGGAAAGCATAGGCTCCGCCGTCGTCGCATGACGACACACTGTCGCGGTGGAGCCCCATGCGCTTGGATCGCACTGAACCCACGACCGGCTCGATCACCGACGTGCCCGGGGTGAAGGTCGGACACTTCACCGAGGCTCGCCGGCCGACCGGCTGTACCGTCGTTCTGGTCGAGCAGGGCGCCACCGCGGGAGTGGCGGTTCGCGGCGCGGCGCCGGGGACACGGGAAACCGACCTCCTCGACCCGTCCAACACGGTCGAGCATGTGCATGCGATCGTGCTGTCCGGAGGATCGGCCTATGGGCTGAGCGCCGCCAGCGGCACCGTTCGTTGGCTGGAGGAGCGTGGACACGGGCTGCCGATCGGCTCGGGGCGGGTGCCCATCGTGCCGGCGGCGGTCCTGTTCGACCTCCTGGTCGGCGACCACCGCATCCGGCCGGATGAGGCTGCGGGCTATGCCGCGTGCGAGGCCGCCACCGCGTCGCCGCCCGCGCAGGGAAGCGTCGGGGCCGGCACCGGCGCCACCGTCGGAAAGCTGTTCGGCATGAACCGGGCGATGAAGGGTGGCATCGGCACCGCGGCCATGCGGGTGGGCGGCATTACCATCGGCGCGATTGTCGCGGTCAATGCCGTGGGCGATGTCATCGATCCGACGAACGGGGAAGTCGTCGCTGGGGCGCTCGATCCGACAGGGTCGAAGCCCTGCGGCACAACGGCAACCTTGTTGCGGGACGGGAAGTCTCCATCCATGAAGGCAGGAGCAGCCACAACCATCGGCGTCTTGGCCACGGACGCCTCTCTGACGAAGGCACAGTGTCGTCTTCTCGCCCATTCGGCCCATGATGGACTCGCCCGCTGCATCGATCCGATTCACACTGTATGGGATGGCGATACGATCTTCGCCATCGCGACAGGGCGCGAGATGCAGGCGGTGGACATGATGGCCCTCGGCGCCATCGCACCGCGGGTGATGTCAGCGGCTGTGCTGAATGCGGTGAAGGCCGCGAAAGCCGTTGGCCCGAGCCCACCCAGCGCAGCGGAGTTGGGCACTCAGGGCGCAAGGCGCTGAGCATCCTGTGGAGTCCGGAGAAAAAAGCCCGATCAGGAGCCGCCCTTCAGGATAGGAAGCGGGCTTGGGTTCAGGACGCACATTCTGGGGGTGTCAGGAGTCTTCGGGCTTAGGCCGCCCTGCCAACCGAAACTGCAAGCGGCGGATCAACGCACCGCCTGCAGCAGCACCTCCGATCCTGCCTGACAGGGCTGGTAGGGCGGCTAAAACTACCAGGGCGACGCTACGGCCAACCGCTTCGCAGGCAGGTCCGCCACCAGGCCAATCCGCAATCGCGAGAACACAGACGAAGACGGCGGCCCTACCGATCAACGCGCCCAGTGCAAGCCGAAGGACAGGTTCGACCGCTTGAAGCAACGGTCTGCATGAGGCGGCTGCGCGTTTGGAGACGATGCCTGATCGGGTTTCCACCCTGGACTTCGATTGCCGACTCGACTTTGAATTGCTAACGCAATTACCGAGCGTTCATCATCACATTCCCGAAGGTGTTCGATGCAGGATTCGTACGGCAGCCGCCTCGTTCTTCATTTGCTCGCCTTCACCGCACTCATCCTCCCGCTCGCTGGCTGCGGCCTGCAGGACGCACTGGATGCCATGGACCGGGAGAGGTTCGAGAAGGCTTGCGCCCATCTGGGCATCGCGAAGGGCTCGCCGAGTTGGGACCAGTGCATGATCCAGCAACAGGCATCCGATCGCGAGGAAGAGCAGAGATCCCTGGATCGCATGCAGCAGAGAGAGATGATGGAGAAGTGGAAGCGCGGCCGCTGAGGCCTGCATGATCCGGCTCGCTTTCCTGCTCCTGGGCGCACGCGGCCTTCGCCCGCAATGGCGCATCCTGGCGCTGGCGGGCGGGGCCTGGTGCCTGCTGGGCCTTCTCATGCTGTTCGACCTCAGCGACGGCCGGATGAGCGTGCTCACTGACACACTGGGCATTCTGCTCGTCATCGAGGGAGCCGTGGAGTTGGGCGCGGCGCTGGTGCTGGGGCTGCGTTCCAACTGGCGTGGCCTGCTACGCGGCCTCGGTTTTCTTCTGGCCGGCTTCCTGGTCGCCGACATCCCCTGGGACAACAATATCGGCAGCACGATCCTCTTCGGCACTGCCTTCCTGATTGACGGGCTGCTGCGCATCAGCGCCGCGCTGGTCGTGCACAACCGACGCTGGCGGCAGGGGCTGCTGGCGGGCGGGACCGAGATCGTCATCAGCATCCTGGTCCTCCTCGACCATCCGGTGCCGCACCGGTTGACTGTGCCCTTCTGCCTTGCCCTGCTGCTGCTCACCTCCGGCTATGCGCTGCTGGCCATGGCCATGCAGCTGCGGCGCCTCTCGCCCGGCGCCTCGGTCACCTCCCTGCCGCTCTATGCCGCCCGTAACTGGCATGGCAGGCCGGAGATCAGCCGTGCCGAGGCCGTGGCCGGACCGGAGTTCCCGGATCAGACCCTGCTCGTCCATGTCTGGACCGCCATGGGCACGGCGGAGGACGCCTATGGCCAGCCGGTGGTGCGCCGCTACATCGCCGCGGTGGATGGGCAGGGCGTCGTCTCCACCGGCCATGCCGCGCTGGAACTGCCGCCCGACCTCTATGTCAGCCATTACCCGGCCGTGGAAATTGACCGCGACAGCGAGCATTTCCGGCAGGCCTTGCATTCAGGCGTGCAGAACAACGTCGCCGGTCGCTTTCAGCCGTCTTACGCGGAGGAATCGGCGGAGTGGCGCCCCTGCGATCGGACCGTGACCTTCTCCCGCTTCAATCCGGCAGCACTCCGGGCTTTCTGGCAGGCCTACTCCCGGGATAGGACCTACAACCTCACGGCCCGCAATTGTTCGACCTCAGTGATCCAGGCACTGGATGCGGCGATGGAGGGCATCATGGACGATGGCCGTCCCCTTCGCGCACTGATCCATCTGCTTTTCGACCCACATTTCTGGCTGCTGCGTCTGGTGCGCGGCCGGGCCGAGCTGATGACCTGGACACCTGGCCTGGTGTTGGACTACGCGCAGCTTCTGATCCTGGTCACCGAGCATGGCGACCGGCGCTGGCGCCGGCGCCTGCACGAGGCCTGGAAGGCGCGCCATATGGCCCTCTCCTCGCCCCGCATTCCGGCATGAACACCGCGCGCGATCGCGTTGCCATCATCCTGACGGCGGCCATCTTCGGTCTGACCTATGGGCTCAGCGCGCCTTTGATCGCCCTTCAGCTGAGCGATGCCGGCCTGGCGGAGACCCTGATCGGACTGAACGCCGCCATGCATGCCCTGGGCGTTCTGCTGATCGCGCCCTTCCTGCCAGGCCTGACGGCGTGGCTGGGAATGGGGCGAACGGCGCTGTTGGCACTTGTCATGGCAGCGGCGGTGCTGGCGCTGTTTCCCGCGGTGCCGGGGCTCTGGCTCTGGTTTCCGCTGCGCCTGGCACTGGGCATCGCCTCCGAGTCCCTCTTTGTCGTTTCCGAAACCTGGGTGAATCAGATCACCACCGAGGAGGTACGGGCCAGGAGTATGGCCGCCTATACCGCCAGTCTGTCCCTTGGCTTCGCCCTCGGGCCGGTGGTGCTAACCTTCAGTGGCAGCGCGGGCGCGCAGCCTTTCCTGCTGGGAAGCCTGATCGCCCTGGCAGCGGCGGCCCTGCTGCTGCTTATGCGCCCCCGCCCGGCCGCGATCGAACGTCCACCGTCGATGACCCCCCTCCGCGCGCTTAGGCTGGCGCCGCTGGCAATCGCCGCGACCGCCTTGAACGCTGCGCTGGAGACCGCAGGGCTGAGCTTTCTGGCGCTCTACGCCATGGGGCTCGGATGGACTGAACGGCCGGCGACGCTGCTGATCAGTACGCTGATGACGGGGGCCATCCTGCTGCAACTGCCGATCGGCTGGCTCGGCGACCGCTTCGACCGGCGCCGCCTCACCCTGATCCTGGCAATTCTGTCGACGGTGGGTGCCGGGCTCTGGCCAGCGGTGCTGGCGACACCCTGGCTAACCTATCCATTGCTCTTCCTCTGGGGCGGCGCCTTCGTCGGCATCTACACGCTGATGATCACCCTCCTCGGCAGCCGATTCCAGGGTGGGGAGCTGGTGGGGCTCTACGCCATCCTCTCCGTCTCCTGGGGAATTGGCGCGTTGCTCGGGCCGCCCCTGGGTGGTGCAGCCATGCAGGTAGCCACGCATGGTCTGCCGGTCTTTGCCGCGGCGGGCTGCGCAGCCCTCGCCTTCTTCGTGGCCTTCAGCCGCAGCCGGAGCTGACAGCCTCCACAGTATCCCTGTTGGGCAGCCGCTTCGGGGACCGGTCGGGGACATATTGCCGGCCATGAAACCTGCGGCCCTCTTGAAGCAAGGGATGCCGGATTCCTATCTTCTCGTTGCCGGGCGCCCAGTCGCGGGTCCGGCGAGGCGCCTCCGGGCGCTTTCTAGCTCGTATCCATGTTGCTCATTGGAGGATGTGGCTATGAGGATGATCAACGACGCGCCTCTGTCGCGTTCGAGCATTGGCTTCGACCGGCTCCTCGACATGCTCGAAGGGGCCATGGCGTTCGAGCCTGCCGACAACTTCCCCCCCTACGACATCGAGAAGACCGGCGAGGACAGCTACCGCCTGCGTCTTGCCGTGGCTGGATTCACGGCGGACGACATCGCCGTCATGAGCCAGCCCAATCTCCTGGTGGTGACAGGCCGCAAGGAGAGGGAGGAAGGCCATGAGTACCTGTATCGCGGGCTTGCCACCCGCCCCTTCGAGCGTCGCTTCAGCCTGGCCGACTACGTCGAGGTGAAGGATGCGAGCCTCCAGAACGGGTTGCTGACGATCAACCTTGCTCGTGAGGTCCCTGATGCCATGAAGCCGCGGCGCATCGCCATCGCAAGCACGCACAAGCAGGCGGCGATCGAGGACAAGCGCGCGGCCTGAGGCGCGGGCGTACCGCAGTCTATCGCTGAACGAGTTGGTTAAGGAGGTCAGGGAGGCCGCGAGGCGTCCGGCAGGCCAGTGCGCCTCTGGCCGCCCGACCTCCTCCGATGGAGGTGGATTCATGACGATGAGAGATCTCATTCCATGGGGCCGCAGCCGTACGCTCCCGATATCGGGTACGAGTGAGGAGGGCAGTCCTTTCCTCACCCTGCAGCGGGAGATGAACCGCGTCTTCGAGGATTTCTTCCGCGGCTTCGGAGAACTCGCGGCGCCGATGCCCGGCTCGGGTGGCAAGTGGCCGAGCCTGGATGTCGCGGAGACCGAGAAGGAGTTCAGGATTGCCGCTGAACTGCCCGGCCTCGACGAAAAGGATATCAACGTCACGTTCCATGATGGCCTGCTGGCCATCAAAGGCGAGAAGAAGTCCGAGAATGTCGGCCAGGGCTACAGCGAGCGCCGCTACGGATCCTTTTACCGCTCGGTGCCGCTGGGGCCGGAGGCGGACCCGGACAAGATCGAGGCAAGCCTCAGGAACGGTGTGCTCACCATCTTGGTGGGCAAGCGGCCGGAGACTGAGAGCACGGTGAAGCGCATCCCGGTGAAGGCTTGAGGAACCGGTCGGGCCACCGAGGCCCGATCATCGCATGGCGGCCGCCCTGCGTCATGCGGGGCGGCACGATGCGACGGATACCAGCCAAATGAGCGTTACCATGAACGGAGCCAACAAGAACGGATCGCCCACCTTCCCGGAGGATCTGCGGAGCGGAAGCTCCTCCGCCTGGGAAGAGCGTGCCGCCAGGGCGGAACTGCAGGCCTTTCCCGCCGAGGCTCGCGCCGTTGTCTATCGTCCATCGCGCTCGGCCATGACCTCGGGTCGTGCCAGGGCGCGGGACTGGATCCTGGAGTTCCAGCCGCGCTCCCGGCCCTTCATCGACCCGCTGACGGGATGGACAGGCAGCGGCGACACGCTGAGCCAGGTCCGTCTCTCCTTTCCGAGCTGGGAGGCGGCGCTTGCCTATGCCTCCAGGCATGGCGTCGCTCTCGCCACGCCGCCTGTTCCAGCGGTACCCGGCACGGCTAGCGATCAGGCTGATATGAAAGCTTCGGCGGCTGCAACGCGGCATTCGCCGCGTCCGGTCGATCTCGACGCGGCGCTGCTCGACCCCGCCGGCGAGTTCGGCAGCCCCCATGACGTGGTCTGCCATCCTGCCCTGACAGAGGCGGACAAGCAGCGGATCCTCACCTCATGGCTCTGGGACGCCCGGCGGATCGAGGACACAGCCACGGAAGGTGATGTCGCGGCGGGGGAAGCCTCGCGCCTGGAGGAGGTTCTGGAGGCCCTGGCTCTGCTCGACCGCCGGAAAGCGGCAAACGACAACCAGGTGCCGCGCGGAACCGAAGCCTCTTCCGCATTTCCCACGGACGGGCAGGCGGCCGCCTCTGCCGGGGAGAGGGCGAGTTCAGGAGGGTGTTAGCGAGCGGTCGAGGGAAAGTCGGATTGCAGCTCCATGAACATTCCGGGCAGCACTCAACACCTCGCGCAAGCGGCGCTTCGGTCCGGCGCCCTCCGGAAGACGCGCGCGGCCTGGCCCCGGCTGGGCGTTTTTGAACGGTTTGAGCAGCTGGTCTCGCTGGCGCTGACCGTCGTGATTGGCATGGTGGTGATCGTGGCGCTGACCCACCTGATCATCGAAGCGATGCGGCTTCTCTTTGGCAGCCTGCTCCTGCCAGTCGACCACAGCACATTTCAGAGCCTCTTCGGGATGATCCTGACGGTGCTGATCGCGCTGGAGTTCAACCATACGATCCTCGGCATCCTGCACCGGCGCGACAACATCGTTCAGCTGCGGACCGTCATTCTCATCGCGCTGCTCGCCATTGCCCGTAAGTTCCTGATCATCGATGCGACCTTGCTCGAGCCATTGACACTTCTGGGCCTCGCCGCTGCGGTCCTGGCACTTGGCTGCGTTTACTGGCTCGTACGGGAGCAGGATCATCGGGAGGACCAGGGAAGCCACAGCATGGGGGGAACGGTGGAGGCAAAATGACAACGCTGTGGGCCCGCCTCGGAGCGACAATGTTCCGCCACCAAACAGCCATGGCTGCGCGCTGATCCTGGAGAACCGAGAAGGTCTCTCCGGGCTATCGGCAACAGCCCGGGCGAGTTCTGCCCGCGGGCCCGCTAGAACCTTGCGGAACAGCCACGTGCGGTAAACGCCAGTCTTCGGACGATTGCTGGAGCGGAAGCATTTTGCAGAGGCAGGCCTGATCACCCGGATGGATCACCGGGTCTATCTAGCGCCTTGTTCTCGCTGAATGTCCTGCAATTTTAAGGCCCTAGAAAGCCTTGGCGTCCCCTAAGGACACCAAAGACCTGTTTCAGGTTGTCTCATCATGGCGCGCATCTATCCCGCAGCCCTCTGATCTACACGCCTTTCCTGTCTCAGGTCGTCTCTGACGGAATCGAGATGACGCACGCCAAGTGTGGGGGATAGTGTGGGGGATGGGGCCAGGACGCCAAAGCTCGCCCCGTCCCCCACACTCCTCGCCGTGTGCCGCCATGCCTCTCGACGTCAAGCAGATCGAAGCCCTCAAGCCGGGCCTGAAGCCCTACCGGAGGTCCGACGGCGGCGGGCTGTTGCTGGAGGTCCGGCCCAGCGGCGCCAAGGTCTGGCTCTGCCGCCTGACAGTGGCGGGCAAGCGCCGCGACATGGGGCTGGGCGGCTATCCGACCGTCAGCCTCAGGGCCGCCCGCGCCGCAGCTCGAGCAGCCAAGGAGAAAGCTGCCACCGGGGTGGACCCGATCGACGAGAAACAGGGCAAAGTGAAGGCGCTGGTAGCGGAGCGGCACGCCAAAGCGGAGGCCGAGGCTCGGACCTTCCGGGCGGTGGCGCTCGCCTACATCAAGAAGGAAGCACCGGGCTGGAAGAACGAGCGCACCGCGAGCCTCTGGCAGGCCTCGCTGGAGCGGCATGCCTTCCCGGTGCTGGGCGAGATGGCGGTGGCGGAGATCGGCCGGGATGACGTGCTCCGCATGATCGAACCTGTGTGGTGCGACCGCCCAACCGTGGGGAAAAAGGTGCTGCAGCGGACCGGCGCCATTCTCCGCTATGCCGCGGCGCGTGGTTGGCGCAGCGGCGAGAACCCGGCCGACACCAAGACCCTGCGTCACCTCGGCCTCTCCGCCTTGCCCGGCGGCAAGAAGCAGCCCTCCCTCCCCTGGACCAGGCTTCCGGCCTTCATGAAGGCGCTGGACGCCATGCCCGGTCTGGCCCCTCTGGCGCTGCGCTTCGCTATCCTGACCGGCCTGCGCTCCGGCGAGGTGCGGGGCGTACGGTGGTCGGAGCTGTCCTTCGAGGGGGTGCCCACCCTGACGGTGGACGGCGCGCGGATGAAGGGGCGGAAGTCTGCCACCCTGCAGCCGCATCGGGTGCCGCTGCCGCCGGCGGCGCTGGACATCCTGGCCCGGGCCTATGCCCTGCGCACCGGCGCCAGCGCCAAGGCGGCAGACGTGCCCCGCTTGGCGCGCCTGATGGCGGATGCCCTGGTCTTCCCCAATGCCAGCGGCAAGGCGCCGTTCAGTGACATGGCCCTTTCCGCGGTCATGCGCCGGATGAACGCCGATCGCCCCGAGGGCGTGCCGCCACCCTGGCGTGATGCGGATGGTCGGGAGGCGGTGCCGCACGGCTTCCGCGCCAGCTTCCGCACCTGGGTGGACGACACCCGGCCCCATGATGCCGCCGCGGCGGAGAAGGCCCTGGCCCATGAGGATGAGAACACGGTGGCGGCTCGCTACCGGCGGTCCGACCTCTTCGACCTGCGGGTCCCGCTGATGGCTGCCTGGGCGGAGTGGTGCTGCAGCCAGGCTGGGCAAGAGGAAGAAAGAGGGAAGGCAGCGCGGAGAGTCACCTCAGCGGGCCGGGAGCTGCCTGTTGAACGCCAAACCCAGAAGTAGGCCAAAACAGCGTTCCGAGCGTTCCAGCGTTCCAGACCGGGCAAATTCAGTAGCTTACGCGGACCGCTGGCGCTGTGCGGGAGCGTTCCGGGGACGCTCATCAGCGTTCCGACACCCCGAGGGACTTCGGCCGCTGATGGAGGCCTGGGGCGAATGGTGCTGCGGCGCTGCCGGGTGGAAGAGTTCCGAAGAGGCGGAGCACCTGACCGAGGGCGGCTAGGTAGGGAACCGATCAGGAAGCCCCGCTGCCGACCCAAGGGCGACCTTCGTGCCCGCCACCTGTAGGCCCGGTGTTGGTGGGCAAGCGGCCGTTGCTGACCCGCGGCCAAGATCGGTGGCTATGCGCCCATACGGGACCTTCACGGGCATGTCGCAACGCCTCAGAAGTAGACGTTCCTGAAGCAAAGTTCTCGATCAGCAGGCACAGTTCCGAGTAGGGAGCAGGCCGGGCTCGATTGTCGGATTTGGCCAAGTAGCCGTTGTGACCGCTTCGGTGACGCAATTTTAGGTTGCAAAATCCAACCTTAGACCCGTTACGGTGTTCCCTCGATAGGAACCGAATGGCCAGCCCAGGCGCCTTTAACGGAGGGGTGATGACAGCACAAGCTGCCCCAAGTGGTCCTGATCGTACCGCTCCAGCCGCGGACAATCGGCAGCTCGCAAGCCTGCCTACCCTCTATGATGCCGTGCCGGTCGGTCTCTGCCTGATTGATCCGGATCTGCGCTTCGCTAGCATCAACCGGCACATGGCCGAGATGACGGGCCGACCTGCCGAGGAGGATATCGGCCGCCCGCTGGCCGAGGTCGTGCCGGGTGTTGCCGCACAGCTGGAGCCGCATTTACGGCGGGCGCTGCAGGGTGGTCGGGTGGCCGACCTCGAACTGCAGGGCACGCAGCTAGGTGGCGTTTGCGAGGGCCGGATCTACCTGGTGTGCCTTGAACCAGTGCGCAGCGAAGATGGAGATATCGCTGGAGTGCTGTGTTCTGCCCTTGAGATCACCACGCGCAAACGGGCTGAAGAGGCCTTGGGGGAACACCGGGAGCGCCTGTCAAACCTCATTGAGCAGGCGGCCGTCGGCATCGCGCAATGCGATCTGCAAGGGCGTTTTGTGCTGGTGAACGACCGCTTCTGCGAGATCGCCGGGCAGAGCCGGGAGGCGCTTCTCGGGCAGCGCATGCAGGATATCACCCACGCTGATGACATGCCGAACAACGTCGCGCTGCTTGAGTTCTCGTTGGAGGCAGGCAAGCCCTTCACTCTTGAGAAACGCTACGTCAGGCCTGACGGCTCGATCATCTGGGTCAAGAACCACGTGTCGCTCACACGCGACGCAGCCGGCCGTCCGCAGTTCATTGTTGCTATCGTTCAGGACATCACGGAGCGCAAGCAGGCTGAAGCCGCTCTGCGCGAAAGCGAGGAGAACTACCGCCACACGATCGAGTTGAGTCCACAGATCCCCTGGACCGCCAATGCTGACGGCCAGATCATCGGCGTCAGCCCACGCTTTCGCCAACTCGTAGGTCTGCCAGATGAGGCGGCGCGGGGGATGGGATGGCTGGCTGCCATCCATCCAGAGGATGCCTCCCGCATGAGCGCTTGCTGGACACGATCGATAGCGTCAGGCGATCCGCTGGACGTGGATTTTCGTTTGCGCCTCCAGGATGGAAGTTATCGCTGGTTCCGCTCCCGTGCGGCCGCCCGGCACGATGAGACGGGCCGCATCATCCGCTGGTACGGCACCGCTGAGGACATCCACGAGCGTAAGCTGGCCGAGCAGCAGATCGTGTTTCTTGCCTATCATGACCCCCTGACTGACCTCGCCAACCGCCGGCTGTTCCGCCAGGAATTGGAGCAGGCGCTCACCGAGTTGCGCCCTGGCGAGCAACTGGCTCTCCATTGTGTCGACCTGGACCAGTTCAAGGGCGTCAATGACACGCTTGGGCATGCCGCGGGAGACGCCTTGCTCTGCCAGGCCGCTGATCGGCTGCGCTGCTGTGTTCCTGAAAGAAATTTGGTGGCCCGTATAGGCGGGGACGAGTTCGCCATCATCCAGACCGGCCTGCGAGGGCCGGAGGATGCCGCCGCCCTCGCCCGGCGCATGGTCGATGTCCTGGATGAAGACTACCGGGTCGATGATCACCAGGCCGTCGCAGGGGCGAGTATCGGTATCGCCCTGGTCTCTCATGAAGAGGCTGCTTCGGAGGAAGTCATCAGGAAGGCGGACATCGCCCTCTACCGTGCCAAGGCAGACGGGCGCGCCACCTTCTGCTTCTTCGACCCCTCCATGGACGAAGCTGTCAAGAGAAAGCAAATGCTGAGGGCCGGCCTTCGCACGGCGCTCGACCGAGACGAATTGGGACTCCACTTCCAGCCGCTGGTTGGGATCCGGGCCGGTGAGGTGACGGGCTTCGAGGCGCTGCTGCGCTGGAGGCACCCCCTCCACGGCATGATTTCTCCGGCCGAGTTCATCGCCGTGGCGGAAGAAACCGGCCTGATCATGCGAATGGGCGAATGGGCTCTTCGCAGCGCGTGCCGTGAGGCGGTACGCTGGTCCCAGCCCGTCCGGGTCGCCGTCAATCTCTCCCCGGTCCAGTTCCGCAACCCTGGCTTGTTGCAGGCCGTGACGGACGCTTTGATAGACTCAGGCCTGGACGCAAGGCGGTTGGAACTGGAGATCACGGAGTCGGTTCTACTTCAGGATGATCAGGCGAATTTTGCCATCCTGTGGGAGCTAAGAAAACTGGGTGTGCGCATTGCCCTGGACGACTTCGGCACGGGCTTCTCGTCGCTTTCCTATCTGCTCCGCTTTCCATTCGACAAGATCAAGATCGATCGCTCTTTCGTCACAGGCCTGCCCGACCGGAGGGAGTCGAAGGCCGTCATCCGCGCCGTCGTCAGCATGAGCCGGAGCATCGGAATTTCGGTTACCGCTGAGGGGGTGGAGACTGCCGAACAACTCGAGGCCCTGCGCCAACTGGGCTGCAATGACGCGCAGGGCTACCTGTTCAGTCGTCCTGTTCCGGCAGCGGAAGTAGGGGCCCTCATGGACAGACTGGGCCGGCCGGACGGTCTGGTTGCCTGATTCGTACCCCTCTCAGATCTGTGGCTTGAGGTCGTCCGTGGCGATCGGCGAGGAAGTTCCGGATCAGGGTGACCGGCCGGTGCACTGTAAGCTGAACGGCTATCGGCCTCCACAGGCTCTCTGCCCAGAAGCAGTCATTCCATTTTCGACCAGATCGCGCCTGCGCTCGTGGGCCAGAACGGATGCTTCTACGTCGCCTCACGAGGGTGGTGCAGCCGTCCGGACGGTGAGCCTTCCACAGCCGCCTCCCCTCCATCTCAGCCCGCCCTGATTAGGTTTTCACCCCACCTTGCCGCCGTTCGCCACCGCCGCATCACGCATTTCTATCCTAGACCCCCTCCCGAAAACCCCGAAAAAGGCGAAAACTCCTGGAGGGTCTCTAAGCTATTGATATTGAATGCGACGGCAGTCGTCTTTTTCGGGAAGCCGCCATCCGAAAATTCCCCGAAAACCTCCAAAAACCCTCTGTCGCGTCCGCCTCGGCGGTTTGGGCCAGTGGAGCCCGCACCGGTGTCGGCTCATGCTGCCCTGGCTCTCCCGACCTATGGTTGCAAGGAAGCCTCCTCGCGGGCCTTGAAGGGCAGCGGACTTGCCGCTCGACACCGAGAACGAATCACGAACATACTGCCGGGGCTATGACCCTCGCCCCCCATGTCATTCACCTCATGCGCGAGGCGATCCGCCGCCGGCTGGCCGGCCCGGCGACCGTCCGCGAGGCCGCGGCTGAGGCCCGCGGAATTGCCGCACGGCGCTCGCCGAGCTGTCCCCCCGAACAGCTCGACGAGGCCGTGCGCGCCATCCTGTCCGAGATCGACGACATGCTCCCCGACATGGCGCCGATTGAGCCCGATGCCCGGCTCTCTCGGAGGATCGCGGTAAGTGCCGCGCCGGATGGCCGGCGTCGGCCTGCCACCAGGCGCGGCACAGTCGAGCCCGGGTGCCCGACCCCCAAACGGAAGCGCAGCCTGAGACAACCGTCGAGTAACATGGCGGCGATGCAATGAGTACGGCCGGTTAGGGATTCGCCGCTCATGACAACCGCCACCCACCTCCGCCGCCTCGCCTTTCGCCTCTAGGTGGTGGCGGCCGGCTCCCGTCTGGCAGACGAGGCCCTGCACAAGGCTCTGGGCCGGCCAGGTTACCCGCCACCCTACACGACTGATCTGGCGGCCACCCGCCAGCTCCTGCCGACCGGCCACGAGGGGGAACTCCCGGCGTATGGCGGGCCGCCCTTCTACGGGGTCGTCTGCCAGGCGGGCCTCGATGCCAGCGGCCGGCCATACCGGCACTACGGCCTCCATGCCCAGACGCGCCCCCTGGCGCTCGCCGGCGCCTGCATGCTGGCACACGCTGCCGTGGCGCGCGAGGCGGGCGCCCAGGGCGAGAGTCCAGTGAGAGCGCCGAGGCCTTCAGAAACACAAGCTTGGTTAGGGCTAGAACTTAAGTATAAGGTAGCTCGCGCAGAGATTGCGAAGCATGCCCTGAATGCCACCCCTCGTGCGCCTGATTGCTCAAGCCGAGCGCCGCCTCCAAGAGGTGGAGGCGCGGGTGGAGAATTGGCGGTCGATCATCACCAAGCTGGAGCGGGACAACCCTTCGGAAGCGGCCGCGGCTTACTGGCGTCTGGCCATACTGGAAGAGGAATTGTTCCTTGCCCGCGCTCATCGGGACAAGCTGCGCGAGGGTCTCTGAAATGAGTCCTTGCCCTAACCCTTTGAGGCCGCTCCCCTTGGTCGGGCTTTCACCCTAGAACGCGGCCAGCCCGGACGCTCGGCGCGCGCTGGTCTACCTGGCGCGGACGATCGCCAGGGCGGAGGGGATCGGAGCGCCGGCATCTGGGGACGAGCGCGATGCGCCGCCAAAAAAGACATAGCGAGGGAGTGGGTATAGCGTGCCGTAGGCCGAACTGATGCGGGGCCTCTCACGGGCTAGTCGGTCTGGCGCAGAATGAAACTGCTTCCCTAGAGTCTTGACTCTGCTAGACTCTCTTGCAGTTGCAAAGAGCTGAGTATGGATACCACCTACAACCTGAACGGCGGTTTCAAGCCTACCACGAAGCGGAACGCCGACCTTGAGGGGCCAGACTTCTACCCCACCCCTCCCTGGGCAACTTACGCCCTAATGGACAATGAGAGCTTCCCAGGGAGTGTCTGGGAATGCGCTTGTGGTGATGGCGCCATGTCCAAGGTGATCGAGCAGGCTACTGGATCGGTCGAAAGCTCAGATCTCTATGACCGGGGGTTCGGCGAGGTCGGCCACGACTTCCTAAAGACCACGCGGCGTTGCGATAATATTATTACCAACCCGCCCTACCACAGTGCAGAAGCGTTCGTAGCAACCGCCCTCTCTCAGGCGAATAGAAAGTTCGCTTTGCTGCTGAGATTGGCGTTCCTTGAAGGCGGTAACCGTGCACGGACCATCTTCAGCCATAATGCGCCGAGCCGCGTTTGGGTCTTCAGTGAGCGGATTACCTTCTATGCGAAGGGAGCCACCGTCGCTGGCAGCGGAACCACTGCGTACGCATGGTTCGTTTGGGACAAGGATCACATAGGAAGGACCGAGCTGGCGTGGTTCAAGCCCGGCTACAAGTCCAAATTCAAGGACAGCTATCTTCGAGGTACTTGATCCCCTTTGAGGTAATCTGGAGGCTGCCAGTCCCGCCGGGGCTAGCAGTATACTGAAGCAGCCCTTCCTTCACCATGTTTCCGTCGTCGGCTCGATGGGAAACAATATTACCTACTATCTGGTCGATCATCTTATCGTTCCGAGTCTTCGAGGGAGCCAGATCCCCACTCGTGAGGGTCGTAACCTGCACCTTTACAGCAGCCTTCAGCTCGCTGGTGGTCATTTTGCCGCCCGGTGCGGAGTTCAAGATTTTCAGGACCGGGCAGGTAAGAGCATCTTCGTAGGTGCGTCCGGTGGAGCTAGACATCGCAGAACGTTCCTCCTTTCTCGCGAAGGTAAGGAGGGCCAGCGCGGCGAGTCAAACCAGAACCTGCGCATATGATGCGCCCGTATCAACCGTCGCCAGAGAGTAGTGCAGGCTTGTATGCGTTCTGATGCACCCGCCCGGCCCCGCCGGGCTTTTTTTACCCGCGCCCCTGCATCCTCCTCACGCCCGCCGTAGTTGCTGATCGGCAACGCCTAAGACATACATGCCATCGACTCGCATTTGCGTGAGAGAGATGTGGCCTGCCTGAGCCTGGATCTCGTTACGCGAGGTCGGGAGCGGCTGAGCCCACGTCCGCAGGAGGACTGTCCGCATGGGGTTCTGGTTTTCAGTGGTTGCCGCCGTTGTCGCGTTTGCTGCGCTTCTTGCTTACCTCGGGCGCATCGCCACCGCGGCCGAGGATATCTC